>SCPO01001239.1_pt1:5000-405000 | contig 1060910 bp, 1118 predicted proteins | sample 6106821 | NCBI WGS metagenome assembly SCPO01 (sample SAMN10720448, study PRJNA508395) | human gut metagenome | isolation source: Participant 2 stool, 0 month | host: Homo sapiens | collected 2017
CTTGGCAATGCTTGCAACCTTAATATCAGACTCCTGGTCGATATTCATCAGTTTTACACCGGAAGTATTTCTTCCGATCACGGAAATATCATCTACAGACATACGGATCACAATACCCTCAGTAGTGATAAGCATGATCTCACGACCGTCATTTACCAGCTTTGCTCCGATCAGGTAGCCGGTCTTTTCTGTTACCTTATAGCAGAGTACACCCTTACCACCGCGGATCTGTGCATTAAATTCGCTGATCAGGGTACGCTTGCCCATACCATTTTCAGATACAACTAAAAGATGTTCGCCCTGGCTTTCCATCTGCATGCCAATGACTTCATCATCCTCATCAAAACGCATACCGATAACACCCATGGAAACACGGCCTGTTACTCTTACGTCTGTTTCCTTAAAGCGGATACACATACCTTTCTTAGTCACAAGGAAGATATCCTGGGTATTATCCGTTGCCTTTACTTCGATCAGTTCATCATCGTCACGAAGTACAATGGCCTGAAGTCCGTTCTTGCGCACATTTTCGTATTCTAACATCGGGGTCTTCTTTACCATACCCTTCTTGGTAGCCATAAACAGATATTTATCCTCGTTCAGCTCGCGCATTGGGATAATAGCCGTGATCTTTTCACCTGGCTGCATCTGTAAAAGGTTTACAATGGCTGTTCCACGGGCTGTACGGCCTGCTTCCGGGATCTCATATGCCTTGATCCTGTATACACGTCCAGTGTTGGTAAAGAACATCATATAATGGTGGTTGGTAGTCATAAGAAGGTCCTCAATATAGTCCTCCTCAATGGTCTGCATTCCCTTGATGCCCTTTCCGCCACGGTTCTGGCTTCTGAAATTGTCTACGTCCATACGCTTGATATAACCTAAATGGGTCATGGCGATCACGGTATCCTCATCCGGGATCAGGTCTTCCATGGACATATCATCATCATAGCCAATGGCAGTTCTTCTGTCGTCACCGTATTTTTCAGCAATGATATTGATCTCTTCTTTAATTACGGTTAAAAGCTTCTTCTCGTCTGCCAGGATCGCTTTTAACTCTGCAATACGGATCTGAAGCTCCTTATATTCATTTTCCAGCTTCTCACGTTCCAGACCTGTAAGCGCACGCAGTCTCATGTCTACGATTGCCTGAGCCTGTGCGTCACTTAAGCCGAAACGCTCCATTAACTGATTTTTAGCGTCTGCTACATTTGCAGAACCGCGGATGATGCGGATGACCTCATCAATGTGGTCTAAGGCGATCAGTAAGCCCTGTAAAATGTGGGCACGTTCCTCTGCCTTATTTAAGTCATACTGGGTCCTGCGTCTTACTACGTCTTCCTGATGGGCAATGTAGCAGTCCAGCATCTGGTGCAGGTTCATGACCTTCGGTTCATTGTTCACCAGAGCCAGCATGATCACACCAAAGGTATCCTGCAGCTGTGTATGCTTTAACAGCTGGTTTAAGATAACATTGGCGTTTACGTCACGGCGCAGTTCGATATTGATACGCATACCTTCACGGTTAGATTCGTCACCGATGTAGGTAATGCCGTCGATCTTCTTTTCTTTTACCAGCTCTGCGATCTTTTCGATGAGTCTGGCTTTATTTACCATGTATGGCAGCTCTGTAACGATAATACGTGACTTGCCGTTTGGCATGGTCTCAATATTGGTCACGGCTCTTACTTTGATCTTAGCGCGGCCGGTGCGGTATGCTTCCTCAATGCCACGTTTTCCTAAAATGGTGGCTCCTGTAGGGAAATCAGGTCCCTTAATAATCTCCATGATCTCCTCTAAGGAGGTCTCACGGTCCTCATTTACACGGTTATCGATCATTCTTACAACCGCTGCGATGACTTCACGCAGGTTGTGAGGCGGGATATTGGTAGCCATACCAACGGCGATACCGGAAGTACCATTTACTAACAGATTTGGAAATCTGGAAGGTAATACTACAGGCTCTTTTTCGGTCTCATCAAAGTTTGGTACGAAATCTACGGTATTTTTATTAATGTCAGCCAGCATTTCCATGGAAATACGGCTTAAACGTGCCTCTGTATATCGCATAGCTGCGGCACCGTCACCATCCACGGAACCAAAGTTTCCATGTCCGTCTACTAACGGATATCTGGTAGACCAGTCCTGGGCCATGTTGACCAATGCCCCGTAAATGGAGCTGTCACCATGAGGATGATATTTACCCATGGTATCACCAACGATACGGGCACACTTACGATGTGGCTTATCCGGTCCGTTGTTTAACTCTATCATAGAAAACAGCACGCGGCGCTGTACCGGCTTTAAGCCGTCTCTGGCGTCAGGAAGGGCTCTGGCGCTGATAACACTCATGGCATAGTCAATATAGGACTGTTCCATGGTCTTTTTAAGGTCCACGTCATGGACCTTGTCAAATACATTCGGTTCCATAATTTATCTCCTTTATGCGTAAATGTACTCTCTAACATGTTCTCTCGGAATCTTTCTGTGCCTGATTTTGTGAGAAGATTTTTTATCAGTTGTGCCCAAATTTCTGAGGCGTACGCAGTGCGTACGTTGATGAAATTCGGGTGCGACTGGCAGAAAATCGGCCACAAAGGCAGGTGCAGGAAAGACTCCGAGAGGACATTAACTCTTTCAGGAGTCCATTAAATATCCAGGTTCTTAACTTTCTTTGCATTCTGGGCAATGAAATCACGTCTTGGCTCTACCTGATCACCCATAAGAGTAGTAAAGGTAAGGTCTACTTCTGATGTGGTCTCTTCATCCATGGTCACGCGCAGTAAGATACGGCGTTCCGGATCCATGGTAGTCTCCCAAAGCTGCTCTGCATCCATTTCTCCCAGACCTTTGTAACGCTGGATCTTGTTGCTGTTGTCACGGCCAATGTCCATGAGAATGGAATTTAATTCCTCATCACTGTAAGCATACCATACTTTTTTATTTTTCTCGATCTTGTATAACGGCGGCTGAGCCAGGTATACATAGCCCTGTTTAATCAGCTCCGGCATAAAGCGGTAGATAAATGTAAGGAGCAGAGTACTGATGTGAGCGCCGTCCACATCCGCATCGGTCATGATGATGATCTTGTGGTAGCGCAGCTTGCTGATATCGAAGTCATCATGGATACCGGTACCAAAAGCAGTGATCATAGCCTTGATCTCCGCATTAGCATAAACTTTATCCATTCTTGCCTTTTCTACGTTTAAGATCTTACCGCGAAGAGGAAGGATGGCCTGGGTTGCTCTGGAACGTGCAGTCTTTGCAGAACCGCCCGCAGAATCTCCCTCTACGATGTAGATCTCACAGTTTTCCGGGTTCTTGTCAGAACAGTCTGCCAGTTTTCCAGGAAGTGCCATACCGTCTAAAGCGGATTTACGGCGTGTCAGGTCTCTTGCCTTTCTTGCAGCAGCTCTTGCCCTCTGTGCCAGAATGGATTTTTCACACATAACTTTGGCAACTGCCGGGTTCTGCTCCAGGAAATAGGTCAGCTGCTCGCTTACAATACTGTCTACAGCCGCTCTGGCCTCGCTGTTGCCCAGTTTCTGCTTGGTCTGGCCTTCAAACTGAGGCTCGCTGATCTTAACGCTAATAATGGCTGTAAGACCTTCACGGATATCTTCACCGGAAAGGCTTTCTTCGTTATCCTTTAACAACTTGTTCTTTCTTGCATAGTCATTAAAGGTCTTTGTAAGGGCATTCTTAAAGCCGGTAAGGTGGGTACCACCTTCCGGAGTATTGATATTATTTACAAATGTATAAATGTTCTCTGTATAGGAGTCATTGTGCTGCATGGAAACTTCTACATAAACTCCCTCTTTTGTACCTTCGCAGTAAAGAACATTTTCGTATAATGGAGCTTTTCCCTTGTTTAAATAAGTTACAAACTCTCTAATACCGCCTTCGTAGTGGAAGGTTTCTTCTTTTTTGTCTTCCCTGTCATCTCTTAAAATGATCTTTAAGTTCTTGGTAAGGAAAGCAGTCTCTCTTAAACGGATCCGTAAAGTATCATAATCGTATACGGTCTCCTCAAAGATCTCCTTATCCGGAAGGAAAGTAACAGTCGTACCATGTTTATCCGGACTGCAGTTTCCTACTACTTTTAAGGGGTAACATACTTTTCCTCTTTCATAACGCTGCTTATAAATATTTCCATCACGGTATACTAAAACTTCCAGCCACTCAGACAGGGCATTTACAACAGATGCACCTACGCCGTGAAGACCGCCGGATACCTTGTATCCGCCATTTCCAAATTTACCACCGGCATGAAGGATGGTAAATACAACTTCAACTGCAGGAAGTCCCGCTTTTTTCTGAATATCCACCGGAATTCCACGACCATCATCAATAACAGTAATAGAGTTGTCCGGATTAATGGTCACATCAATGGAATCGCAGTATCCTGCCAGTGCCTCATCCACTGCATTATCTACGATCTCATAAACCAGATGATGGAGTCCGCGGGCAGATGTGCTGCCAATATACATACCTGGGCGCTTTCTTACCGCCTCAAGTCCTTCCAGAATCTGAATCTGATCTGCTCCGTACTGCTCTCCCATGTTCTATATCTTCCTTTCTTTTTCAGACAGCAGACCTATGGTCTTTAACCGTTTTTCTGCAGCCTGTATATCTGTATGATTTAATTTTGGCTTGTAACTTTTCCCTCTTCCACCTTGAATATCTTATCAATGTGAAATCTATGGTTCACAAAATCTTCCAGACCTGTACAGGTGATCATGGTCTGGATATCCTGTATTGCATCTAAAAGCTGGTTCTGGCGGCTGCTGTCAAGTTCTGACAGCACATCATCCAAAAGAAGCACCGGATCATCCCGGCTGATCTTTTTCACCAGCTCCAGTTCTGAAAGCTTTAAAGACAAAGCGGCTGTCCTCTGCTGCCCCTGGGAACCAAACCTGCGGATATCAATGCCATTGACTACAAAACTGATATCGTCCCTGTGGGGACCTGCCAGTGTGGTCTTCTGCTTCATATCCTGCTGCCTGCTTTTTCTCACAGCTGCTTCCAGTTCCTCTTCCTCTGTATCCGGGTCATAGATCACTTCAATGTTTTCTTTTCCCCCGGAAAGTTTGGTGTGGAGCTCCTTAATGATGTCTCCCAGCTGATCGATAAAAGCTCTTCTGGCCTTTATCACTTCTTTTCCGAAGCGTACCAGCTGTTCATCCCATACATCCAGTGTTGCCTCATATTCCGGATGAAAACCAAGCTCTTTTAAAAGTTTGTTTCTCTGAAGAAGGACTTTGTTGTACTGGACCAAGGAATGGACATACACTTTATCTAACTGGCATAATTCCATGTCAATAAAGCGTCTTCGCTCCGAAGGACCATTTTTAATGATATTTAAGTCTTCCGGTGAGAAAAACACCACATTTACAAGACCAAACAGCTGACTGGCCTTTCTGATCGGAATGCCGTCTACTGCGATCCCCTTGGTCTTATTTTTCTTTAAATGCATATCAATGCGGCAAGGAACCGCACCTTTTTTGATCTGAAGCTTAATGTGGGACTCATCTTCTCCAAACCGGATCATATCCCTGTCTTTCGCCCCTCTGTGGGACTTGGTAGTGCAGCACACATAAACTGCCTCCAGGATATTGGTCTTTCCCTGTGCATTGTCGCCATAGAGAATATTGGTTCCCTGACTCAATTCCATATGCAGTTCTTCATAATTGCGGTAATTCTTAAGTTCTATGGATTCGATGGTCATAGAAATTCTCTTTCAAGGATTTATTTAATAATTTTGATGGTCTGGCCTTCATAGGTGACAACATCACCATCTACTAACTTCTTTCCTCTCTGGAAAGCCTGCTCACCATTTACATATACAAGGCCGTCTTCAATGGCATATTTTGCATCTACACCGGACTCAACGAAGCCGGCAGCTTTTAATGCCTGGCCCAGTTTGATGTATTCATCCCTTAACTTTATGGTTTCCATTCTTTTTGCAATTCCTTTCTGTCCGTGTTTTACGGACACTCTATAGATTAAAATGCATAATTATACATTATACCGCAGCTGCATTAAAGTTGACCGGAAGGATCAGATAGATGTAGGTTGCATCCTCGTCCTTGATAAAGCATGGGGACTTTGGATTCATCATGTAAATATTGATCTCTTCATCATCGATCACACGGAGGGCATCGATGAGAAACTTAGGGTTGAAACCGATCATAATGTCCTTTCCGGTTTTATGGATCATCAGTTCTGCGTTCATGGAACCAAAGCTGGAATTTAACTTTAATTCCATGGTATTATCGCCTACATTTAAGATCAGAGGCTTTTTATCATTTTCACGGATCAAAATGGTAGCACGCTCAATACAGTCTAAAAATTCTTTTTTATTGATCGTTACTTTTGTTTCATAATCGCTGGAAAGCATCTGGTTGATGCGGAAATATTCCCCTTCGATCAGTCGGGAAACAACAATGGTCTGGTCAAATTCAAATAAAATATGGTTTGCGCTGAAGTAGATCAGCACTTCTTTTTCATTGTCACCGCCTAAGATCTTGCTGATCTCGCTTAATGTTTTTCCAGGAACGATCACTTTTGTATTTTCATAGTGATCTTTTAAGGTAACATTGCGGATGGAGATGCGGTGGCCGTCCAAAGATACCACTTTTAACTGGTTTTCATTGACTTCAAATAATTCACCGGCCATCATTTTATTGCTGTCGTTTGGTGAAATAGAGAAGATCGTCTGCTGGATCACTTCTTTTAAAGTGAACTGGGACAGACTGATATATTTATTTTTTTCAATATAAGGAATGTAGGAAAATTCATCTCCATCACGACCCTGGATATTGAATACAGAATTTTCGCAGCTGATGGTTGTGTTGAATTTATCGTCAGATTCAATGGTAACCACTGCATTCTGGCTGGATACACGTCTGGTAATTTCGGAAAAAAGCTTTGCATCCAGAGCAATCTTTCCGTGTTCTAAGATCTCACCATTTACAGTTGTTTCGATTCCAAGTTCCATATCATTGCCGGTCAGCTTGATCTCACCGGAAGAAGCATCAATAAGGATACATTCTAAAATTGACATGGTTGTTTTAGAGGGAACGGCCTTCATAACAATACTGATGCCGTTGACAATATCATCTTTCTGAAATCTGAGCTTCATAATTGTTGATAACTTCCTTTCTGAGTTGTTCGCATCTGGTTGCCCTCGGATAGGGTATATAAAGAATTATTTTTCGTAGAAACCGTAGTAGGGGTTGTGGGTATGTGTAAAAGTGGAAAAACCCCAGAAAAACAGTGGAAAAGCTCTGTGGAAAGCTTTGTGGAAATCATCCACATTTTTATGGAACATCCTAAAAGTTATCCACAGAGTAAAATAAAAAAATTTTTCACAAAAAACCGGCCCCGATCTATCAACAGTTTGTCCACAGCCTTTTCACAGGTTATTGTGGATTGATCTTCTTTTTCAGGATCTCAATGGTATTTTTAAGATTTTCGTCCTTATTCATATCCGCAGCGATCTTTTCAGAACCGTGGATAATGGTAGTATGGTCACGTCCTCCTAAAATACGGCCGATGGACTGTAGAGGAGTTTCTGTCATATTGCGGCAGAGATACATAACGATCTGGCGCGGATAAACGATCTCTTTGGTACGTTTCTGGGAAGAAATATCAAGAGGCGTAATGCCAAAATGATCGGAAACGACCTGAATGATCAGGTTCGGCGTAACTTCCCGCTGGGCATTTGGGGAGATGATGTCTTTTAATGCTTCTTCTGCCAGACCTAAGGTAATATCGCATTTGTTTAAGCGGGAGAGGGCAACGATCTTTGTAAGGGCGCCTTCCAGCTCACGGATATTGGATTTGATGTTGGTTGCGATATATTTGATCACTTCATTATCAATATTGTAGCCTTCCATTTCTTCTTTTTTACGCAGGATGGCCATGCGGGTCTCATAATCCGGAGACTGGATGTCTACAGTAAGACCCCATTCAAAGCGGGAACGCAGACGTTCTTCCAGAGTTTCAATTTCTTTCGGAGGTTTATCGGAAGATATGATAATCTGCTTCTTTGATTCATATAATGTATTAAAGGTATGGAAAAATTCCTCCTGGGTACTTTCCTTTCCTATAATGAATTGGATATCATCAATAAGAAGGACGTCATTATTGCGGTATTTTTCACGGAATTCCGTGGTGGTAATGTTGTTTTTGTTACGGATCGCATCGATCAGCTCGTTGGTAAAGGTTTCAGAGCTGACATAAAGGATCTTGGCGCTTGGGTTGTTTTTTAAAATAAAATGAGCAATTGCGTGCATCAGATGGGTTTTTCCAAGACCAACGCCTCCGTAGATAAAAAGGGGATTGTAGATCTCTCCGGGAGATTCCGCAACTGCAAGGGCTGCTGCATGAGCTAAGTTGTTGTTGGAACCTACAACGAAGGTATCGAAGGTATATTTTGGGTTTAAGTTAGCACTTTGGATCACATCAGGGCTTACAACTGCTTTATTTTTCTGGATGAGGGAAGGCGCCTGCGCCTGTTTTTCTTCCTCGATCTGGTCCTTTACCTTAAAATCCACATCACAGTCCTGATCTAGGAATTCTGAAATGGTAACTTTTAATAAAAGACCGTATTTCTTTTTTACATAGGCCAAAAAGGTCTGTTCCGGAACGATGATGGTAACGGTATTTCCTTTAAAAGAATAAGGGGTCAATGGCTGAAGCCATGTCCGGTAGGAAACATCGGATACTTCATGTTCTTCTTTTAAAATCAGTAGGATTTTTTCCCAGTTTTCTTTAATTTTATCTATCATTTTCTGTCTCCTGAAACTGTAGTGCAGAATTGCCCAATCTAAGTACATTGTATACTAAAGCCGTTTTTTTTTCAATCAAAAGTGCAAAATATTGTGGATAACTTTGTTGGAAAGCTGTGGATGAAGGCAAAAATGGCAAAAAACGGGCAGGTTTTCCACAAAGAGTGGATAAGGAAAAGAGAAAGTTGTACACAATGGTAAAAACCAGGAAAAAAAGGGGATCCGGACGGAACACTGTGGATGAGAATAAGGTTTTCCAGAACTTATCCACAACTTATCAACAAATTGTGGATAATGTGAGCAGAGATATACACGGTACACACAGGGGCATCTGTCCACAATTTTTTCCCAGTTTTCCTCAAAAAATCCCTTGACTAAGGCCGATTTTTTCTATATAATCGAGAAGATGTTTAATTATACTAGTCGAAATGTGTGTTACCACATTAGCAGATAATATTTGATAGGAGGTGCCCGGAATATGAAGATGACATTTCAGCCTAAGAAAAGACAGAGAGCAAAAGTTCATGGCTTCAGAGCTAGAATGAAGACAGCTGGCGGTAGAAAAGTTATTGCTGCAAGAAGAGCAAAAGGTAGAGCTAAATTAACCGCTTAAGAACATTGAGAACAGTAAGGCCACATTTTCAGGATGTGGCCTTTTTGTTTAGCTAAATGAAAAGGAGTTTCTATTCTATATGAAACGATTTCCTTCCATTAAGAAGAACAGTGACTTTCAGAATATATACAGAAATGGAAAGTCCTATGCAAACCGTCTGCTTGTTATGTATGTAATGAGAAACGGGGAAGAGTCAAACCAGCTTGGTATATCCGTGAGCAAAAAGGTAGGCAACAGCGTGGTACGTCACCATATTGCCAGACTGATGCGGGAGATATTCCGGCTGAATAATGAAAAAATTGAGACTGGGTTAAACATCATCGTTGTGGCAAGGACTGCCGCAGCAACATCAGATTACAAACATTTGGAAGGTGCGTACATGCACCTGTGCGGACTGCATCATATTTTAAAAGAATCGAAGTGAAGTAGATCATGAAGATTGTAAAAAAGACAATGATCCTGATGATAAGGGGGTACCAGAAGTATCTTTCCCCTCTTAAAATAAATACTCACTGTATTTACACACCTACGTGCTCTCAATACGCCATTGAAGCACTGGAAAAGTATGGTGTGTTTAAGGGTACATGGTTGGCCTGCAAGCGGATCCTTCGCTGTCATCCCTTTGCAGAAGGCGGTTATGATCCAGTTCCGTAGAAAAACGAGCACAGCAGGTGCTCCATAAGGAGGTAGCGTTTTGAACAGTTTAGCTGGCGCAGTTGTTTTGACAAAAACAGGCGGTATTCTGGGGCCAATCGCCGGGATCTTAGGCTGGATCATGGATTTATTATTCCGTTTTACCAGCACATTCGGCATTGAGAATATCGGTCTGTGCATTATTCTGTTTACACTGGTTACAAAGCTCTTGATGATGCCGCTGACCATCAAACAGCAGAAATCATCCAAGCTGATGGCTGTTATGCAGCCTGAGATCAATGCGATCCAGAAAAAGTACAAGGGCAAAGAAAATGACCAGAAATCTGCCATGATGATGCAGGCAGAGATGAAAGCGGTTTACGAAAAGTATGGTACATCTATGACAGGCGGATGTCTGCCACTGGCTATCCAGATGCCGATCATTTTCGCTTTGTACCGTGTTATCTATAATATCCCGGCTTATGTACAGTCTGTAAGAGGATATTATGAAACCGTTATCAGTCAGCTGCCGGCTGGTTATCAGACACAGGATGTGTTTACACAGCTTGCACAGGCATGCAGAATGACTGGCGACAAATTTGATTTTACTAACGTAAATACAGTTATCGATCTATTATATAAATTCACTGCACAGCAGTGGCAGACCTTTATCGGTGCGTTCCCTGCTGCAGGTGAAGCTGCCGTAGAAGGTGGTGTGAACGCAGTACAGGCCATTGAGAAGATGCAGAACTTCTTTGGACTGAACATTGCATATACACCATGGCAGGTGATTACGAATTTCTTCAGCGGCGGTACAGGAACCATCACAATGGTGATCGCGGCTATTGCAATTCCTGTTTTAGCAGGTGCCAGCCAGTGGTACAGCACTAAGCTGATGACTGCAAACCAGCCAAAGCAGGTGGAAGAAAATCCAACTTCTGATATGATGAAGTCCATGAACGTGACCATGCCGTTAATGTCTGTATTCTTCTGCTTTACCTTTGCTTCCGGTATTGGTATCTACTGGGTAGCACAGAGTGTGTTTACCGTTATCCAGCAGATGGTCATTAATTCTTACTTAAATAAAGTAGATATGGACGAGCTGGTACAGAAAAATGTAGAAAAGACTAACAAGAAGCGTGCGAAAAAAGGACTTCCGCCAACAAAGGTTGGAAACGTGGATGACATGCTGAAAAAGTATGAAGAAAAGGAATCCCGTGAAGAAAGCGCACGTATGGCTAAGATCGCAAAGAGCAAGGCCCAGGTGGAAGAGTCCAATAAGTATTATAATCAGGACGCAAAACCAGGAAGTCTGGCTTCCAAGGCCGGTATGGTAGCGAAGTATAATGAACGCCAGGAGAAGGGCAATAAAAAATAGGAGGTTTGTTTCGTATGGATATGATTACGGTTACTGCGAAAACAGTAGACGAAGCGGTTACGAAGGCGTTGATCGAGCTTGAGACTACCAGCGACAAGCTGGAGTATGAAGTGGTTGACAAAGGAAGTGCCGGATTTTTAGGAATCGGTGCAAAACCGGCGATCATACGTGCAAAAAAGAAAGAAACCGTTGCTGACAAGGCAATTGAGTTCCTGTCCCAGATTTTTGATGCCATGAACCTTGAGGTATCTATTACAGCTGCTTACAATGAGGAAGAGCAGGAAATTTCCCTGAACTTAGAGGGAGAGGACATGGGAATTCTGATCGGTAAGAGAGGACAGACCTTAGACTCTTTACAGTATCTGGTAAGTCTGATCGTAAATAAGGGAACAGAAGGTTATCTGAGAGTAAAACTGGATACGGAAAATTACCGTGAAAGAAGAAAAGAGACTCTGGAAACCCTTGCAAAGAACATTGCATACAAGGTAAAACGTACCAGACGTCCTGTATCCTTAGAGCCTATGAATCCTTATGAAAGACGGATCATCCATGCAGCAGTCCAGAATGACAAGTATGTGACCACACGCAGCGAAGGAGAAGAACCTTTCCGCCATGTAGTCATTGCTTTAAAGAAGGAAGCTGTTACTACTGAGAGAAAAGGAAGATATGACAGAGCAGGCAGGGGCCGTTCTGATCGTTCTTATGGCTATAAGGGAAACAACCGCAGAGGCGGTTCTTACCAGTCTGCACCAAAGGCAGAGCCTGTGACTGAAACAGTTAGTGAAAGCGCACAGGAGTAATACAAAATTAATTGAGAGATTAATGAGAAAGGCTGTTGCATAAGCGACAGCCTTTTTTGTATAATAGGGGAATGAAATGAGGGAAAATGAATGAAAACAGATACTATTGCAGCGATAGCGACGGGAATGAGCAATTCCGGTATCGGTATCGTAAGGATAAGCGGTGATGATGCCTTACAGGTAATAAGCCGCATTTACAGAAATAAAAAGGGAGAGCCAAAGAATCTGAGCCAGGTGAAGTCACATACGATCCACTACGGCTATATTTATGACGGGGAAGAACGTTTAGATGAAGTTCTGGTGATGATCATGAAAGGGCCTAACAGTTATACAGCGGAAGATACAGTGGAGATCGACTGCCACGGCGGTGTCTTTATTGTAAAGAAGATCTTAGAGACAGTGATCCGAAATGGGGCAAGGACGGCAGAGCCTGGAGAATTTACAAAACGTGCTTTCTTAAATGGACGTATTGACTTAGCCCAGGCAGAGGCAGTGGCGGACGTGATCCAGTCTACCAATGAATATGCCTTAAAGAGTTCCGTAAGCCAGCTGGCAGGCTCTGTTTCACGAAAGATACGGGAACTTCGCGAAAAGATCTTATATGAGATCGCCTTTATTGAGTCTGCTTTAGATGACCCGGAACATATTTCATTAGACGGGTATCCAGAGCGCCTTTTGGCAGCTTTGGAGCCTATGGTAAAACAGGTGGAGCGGCTTTTAGCCTCCTGTGATGACGGCCGGGTCATGTCAGAAGGCATTAAGACTGTTATCTTAGGAAAGCCAAATGCAGGAAAATCTTCCCTTATGAATGTGCTTTTAGGGGAAGAAAGAGCCATTGTCACGGAGATCGCAGGAACCACCAGAGACACCCTGGAAGAGCATATTTACCTTCAGGGCATCAGCTTAAATGTGGTGGATACAGCTGGCATCCGTGATACAGAAGATATAGTGGAAAAGATCGGTGTAGAGCGTGCCATGAAGGCGGCAGAGGATGCAGATCTGATCATCTATGTAGTGGATGGCTCCAGGGCGTTAGATGAAAATGATAAGGAGATCATGGAGTTTATCAGGGGGCGCAGAGCCATTGTCCTGTTAAATAAGACGGACCTTAAGCTGGCCGTAGATAAGGATGAGTTAGAAAATGCCTGCGGCCATGCAGTGATCCCGATTTCTGCAAAAGAGGAGCAGGGAATTGAAGCTCTGGAAGAAGAGATCAAAAGGCTGTTCTACCACGGAAAAATATCCTTTAACGAGCAGGTGTACATTACCAATGTTCGCCATAAAGAGGCACTGGAACAGACATTAGACAGCCTTAAAATGGTAAAACAGAGTGTATCAGACGGCATGCCGGAAGATTTTTACTCCATTGATCTGATGAATGCTTATGAGCAGCTTGGAAAGATATTAGGAGAAGCAGTGGAAGATGATCTGGTAAATGAGATCTTTTCCAAGTTTTGTATGGGAAAGTAGTCACGGGGAATATAGAAACAGGAAGGAATTAAGAAAATGCCATATTTGGAAGAAACATATGATATTGTGGTAGTAGGTGCCGGTCATGCCGGCTGTGAGGCAGCGCTTGCCTGCGCCAGACTGGGCCTTGAGACCATTGTATTTACAGTCAGTGTGGACAGTATTGCCCTGATGCCCTGTAATCCTAATGTAGGTGGAAGCTCCAAGGGACATCTGGTAAGAGAGCTGGATGCATTAGGCGGAGAAATGGGAAAGAACATTGATAAGACCTTTATCCAGTCTAAGATGTTAAATGAGTCAAAGGGACCGGCTGTCCACTCTTTAAGGGCCCAGGCGGATAAGCAGGAATACAGCCGTCAGATGCGAAAGACCATGGAGAATACAGAGCATCTGACCATCCGTCAGGCAGAGGTTTCTGAGCTGATAGTCGAGGACGGCCAGATTAAGGGTGTTAAGACCTTCTCAGGGGCCATATATCACGCGAAAGCAGTTGTACTGTGTACAGGAACCTATCTGCGTGCAAGATGCATCTACGGGGACGTAAGCAACCCTACGGGACCAAACGGACTGCAGGCAGCTACCCATTTGACGGACTCCCTGATCGCAAACGGAATTGAAATGTTCCGTTTTAAAACAGGAACACCGGCAAGAGCTGACAAGAGAAGCATCGACTTTTCAAAGATGGAGGAGCAGTTTGGAGATAAGAGAGTGGTTCCGTTTTCCTTCTCTACAGATCCGGAAAGCGTTCAGAAAGAGCAGGCTTCCTGCTGGCTGACTTATACCAATCAGGAGACACATAAGATCATCCGTGATAATTTAAGCCGTTCTCCTCTGTTCTCAGGAGCGATCGAGGGAACAGGACCAAGATATTGTCCGTCTATTGAGGACAAAGTGGTAAAATTCCCAGATAAAGAGCGTCATCAGGTCTTTGTGGAACCGGAAGGACTTTATACCAATGAAATGTATTTAGGCGGAATGAGCAGTTCTCTTCCTGAGGATGTACAGTATGCAATGTACCGTACTGTACCGGGACTGGAACATGTGCGTATCGTGCGAAATGCTTATGCCATTGAGTATGACTGCATCAATTCTTTGCAGCTTAAGTCTACGCTGGAGTTTAAGAAGATCCGCGGCCTGTTTGCAGGCGGTCAGTTTAACGGAAGCTCCGGTTATGAGGAAGCAGCTGTACAGGGCTTTATGGCAGGTGTAAATGCTTCTATGGAAGTCCTTGGCAGAGAGCAGGTGGTTCTGGACCGTTCCCAGGCTTATATCGGCGTTCTCATCGATGATCTGGTGACCAAAGAGAACCATGAACCATACCGTATGATGACCTCCAGAGCAGAGTACAGACTGCTTTTAAGACAGGATAATGCAGATCTGCGACTGCGCGAGACCGGACATAATATTGGCCTTGTAAGTGATGCAGAATATGAGCATCTTCTTGAGAAGAAAGCACAGATCGATGCAGAGATCGAGCGTCTTGAAAAGGCAACTATCGGCGGTACTCCAAAGGTTCAGGAACTTCTGGCTAAGTATGAGAGTACACCTCTTAAGTCAGGAACTACCCTGGCAGAGCTGATCAAGCGTCCGGAACTGGACTATGAGAAGCTGGCAGAGGTAGATGAAAAACGTCCGGAACTTGCTTTTGATGTGCAGGAGCAGGTAAATATTGAGATCAAATACGAAGGTTATATCAAGCGCCAGATGCAGCAGGTAGCCCAGTTTAAGAAGTTAGAGGGCAGAAAGCTGCCGGAAAACTTTGATTATGCCCAGGTAAACAGCCTGCGAAAAGAGGCTGTACAGAAGTTAAATAAGATCCAGCCGTCTACCATTGGACAGGCATCCAGAATTTCCGGTGTATCACCGGCGGATATTTCTGTATTAATGGTATATCTGGAGAGAAGCAAGAGCGAAGCTTAAGGAAAAAATATGCACCCGCGAGAGTTCTCGCGGGTACATGCTGATATGAGAGGTTAAAAATTTATGACAGAACAGTTTGTCCGGAAAATGGAAGAGGGAGTAAAACCTTTGGGCATCCAGCTAAGCGAAAAGCAGCTGGAGCAGTTTTACGATTACTTCCAATTTCTGGTAGAAAAGAATAAAGTAATGAACCTGACGGCCATTACAGAAGAAGATGCAGTGATCACAAAGCATTTTTGCGACAGTCTGTGTCTTGTAAAAGGGTTTTCTGACATTGAGAAAACGGTTTCACTGATTGATGTGGGAACAGGAGCTGGTTTTCCTGGCATCCCATTAAAGATTGCTTTCCCTCATTTAAAAGTCACTTTATTAGACTCTTTAAATAAGAGAGTCCGCTTTTTAGAGGAAGTCTGTGAGCGCCTTGGTCTTGAAAATATCACCTGCGTCCATGCGAGAGCAGAGGATGGAGGCAGAAATAAGGAGCTCAGAGAGAAATTTGATCTGTGCGTATCCCGTGCAGTGGCTAATCTGTCCTCTTTATCAGAATATTGTATGCCATTTGTAAAGGTGGGGGGATATTTTATTCCTTATAAATCAGGAGATATTGAAGAAGAACTGGCTCAGGCAAAGAAGGCAGTGGCAATATTAGGCGGAGAGATCGAAAATGTGACTGGATTTGAGCTTCCGGGAGGCGAAGGATCCAGAAGTCTGATCAAAATTAAGAAAATGAAACCGATTTCAGCAAAATATCCAAGAAAAGCGGGATTTCCAGGAAAAGAGCCACTGGGAACAAAATAAGCATGAAACCGGTTACATGCAGATGAAAAACACATATTTATCAGATTATTATATTAAATACGCATTAAAAATCAGACTATTTTCATTACCATTGCGGGCAGAAACATCTGAGACAATCAAATGCAGTGATAATAAAAGCAATAATAAAATAAAACGATACATTAAGAAAAAGGCAGAATGCAAGTTATGAATATCAAAGAAATGGCAAAGCTTGCGGGAGTTTCCTGCGCTACTATATCCAGAGTTCTAAACGACTCTGGATATGTAAAAGAAGATACCCGCAAGAAAGTAATGGGGATCATTAAAGAATACAATTATACGCCAAATATGATTGCCAGGAGTCTGAGCAGTAAAGACAGTTTTACGATCGGTATGATCATCCCGGGAGTGGGAGAGAAGCAGTATGGAAAGATATTAGAAGGTGCGGCAAAAGAAACAGCAAAACATGGCTACAGTCTTGTTTTTATGGACAGCGAAAATGACCTGAAAACAGAAAAAAAGTGGCTGGAAGAAGTAAAAAATCAGCATATGAAAGGCCTTGTTTTAGTGCCTGTGCGCAGTGAAAATAAAGAGTTGAGAAGCATTTTACAGGAATTAGAAGCCAACGGAACAGCGGTTGTACTGACTGAAAAAGACGTAAAAAATGCAGGAATGGATGGCGTTTTTGCAGACGAATTCCGTGGCGCTTATGAGGGCATCTGCAGACTGATCGAAAAAGGCTGCAAAAGGATCGGGATTGCAGTAGGACAGATGGAAAATGATGCAGCTACAGAGGAGCGGTACAGAGGTTGTGTGCAGGCGTTAGAAGATAATGGAATTGCCCTGCCGGAAGAACTGATCCTGCGGGAAGTAGAAGATATAAACCGGGTATTGCAGGGAAAGAAACTTCCGGATGCTCTTTTTGCTTTAAATGAAACAGCAGTTGGACAGTGCTTTAAGGAGCTTTTTAAAGGGAAAAAACAGGGAACAGAAAAGATCCTTTTTATGGGAATGGATGCTGAAAAGACGGCAAAACTCTTAGAGGATGAAATGCTTTCCGTAGAAAGAGATGGACGGAAACAGGGAAAAGAAGCAGTAAAGCTGCTTTTAGAGGCGTTTGATACAGAAGAAAATGACCGGATCCGGGGAAAAAGAGTAATGATCCCTTATAAAGTAACAGGGGTATAACAGTCTAAAATAATTCGCCAAAGCCTGGAAAATAATTACCAGGGACTTTGGCGAAGGATATTTTTTGACTTACTAATATTTCCATGCTTCCCGCATCATATCAATTTCTTTTGCATATCCAGCCAGGTCATTAGGCGTTTCCAGATAGAAGGGAAGATGAGCCAGCGCCGGGTGATTGATCAGTCTCTTTAAAGCGGTCAATCCAATATGACCTTCTCCCAGTCTGGCGTGGCGGTCTTTATGGGCTCCAAGAGGATTTAAACTGTCATTTAAGTGAATGGCTTTTAAACGATCAAGACCGATGATCCGGTCAAATTCTGAAATTACTTCATCTAAGTGATCTGCAATATCATAGCCTGCATCCCATACATGGCAGGTATCAAAACATACTCCAAGTTGGCTGTTTAACTCCACTTTATCAATAATTGCTTTTAATTCTTCAAAGGTTCTCCCTACTTCGCTGCCTTTGCCGGACATGGTTTCCAATAGGACAGTAGTAGTCTGGTCGGGCTTTAAAATCTCATTTAACATATCGGCAATATAAGAAATGCCTACATCTGCGCCCTGTTTTACATGGCTTCCGGGATGAAAATTGTAAAGATTTCCAGGGGTAAATTCCAAACGTGCCAGGTCATCGGCCATCGTGCGTCTGGCAAAATCGCGGAGAGCCGGGTCTGCAGAACAGCCGTTTAATGTATAAGGGGCATGGGCTAAAAATGGATGGATATCATTTTTATCTGTTTCCACCAGAAAACGGGCAATGTCTTCCTGGTCCAGCGCCTTTGCATTACCTCCTCTGGGATTGCGGGAAAAATATTGAAAAGTGTTTGCGCGGATTTCCAGGGCATCTTTTGCCATAGCACAGTAACCTTTGGAAGATGATAAGTGACAGCCAATACGAAGCATAAGTGGTACCTCCTAAACGGGTTGATGTAGTGATCTTGTAACAGTAAAAAAGAACAGCCATAAAATGTTTCACGTGAAACATTATTATGGCTGCTGTGAAACAAACCTATGAATCAGTAATTTGAAAATTAAATAGTGGATGTTTCACGTGAAACATTTTTCAAAACAGGTGTTATTCTAAAAATGTTTCACACATTTCGTGAAACGCAGCAGGTGCTTCTAACTGAGGTAAATGTTTGGTATCCGGGATCATAATGGACTCGATCGCTGGATTGTAATTTTTATATTCTTCCAGGATTTCCTCCATTCCGGTCAGATGATCGCCGCCTAAAAGATAGATGCTGTTATCGATCTTCTTTAAAGCATTGATGATGTTGCACTTGGTGTAGTTACATTTGACACTGGCATATACAGATTTAGGAGAGTCGCCTAAATGTGCTGCTTCGTAGTAAGCGTCAATATCCCGGGCAGTGACAGAGTACGGATTAGAGAAATAGTGATTTTTAAATTCATCTGCAATATTCTGACGGCTGCTTGCAATGTGGTAGATCAGGGTGCCTACGATCGGCAGATCCAGAATGAACTTGTAAAGTTTCGCGTTCTTTCCAGGTACCATACTGCAGGAGAGCAGGGACTCCGGGTTGACCAGGATCAGACGGTCAAATAATTCCGGAGAATTTCCACATGCCATAACTGCCAGAGAAGCAGCAGCACCGGTAGCTACAATGTCTGTGCGGTGACCAATCTCTGATTTGATGAAATCGGAGAGCAGCTGCACATACAGATAGTTGGTGTAAGTGAGGTTGGGCTTTTCGGAACGTCCGAAACCTAACAGGTCAATGGTGTATACAGTATGGTTCTTTGCAAGTTCTCTGCGGACGGAATGCCATTCATAACTGCAGGATGCAGGTGAAAGGTCGTGTACAAGAAGGACAGGTTTCCCTTCGCCAATCTTTGTATAATGGATATTGCCCAGACGCCAGCGATAACAGAGAGAGACGCGGCTCTCTAAAATGTGCTTTGATGCAGCAGAAAGTTTAACTGCTTTATTGATCAGCGCAGTAGTAGTAGCAGCGCCAGCAGAAAGGATAAGTAAGGTCAGTAATTTATTTCTTGTTTTCATTTAGATAATCTCTTTCTTCCTTATTATAATAGTGATGAAGTAATGTGGTATCTAAACAGTATTATAATACAATGGGTACGCTATTACAACGGACAAAAGATTTAAGAAAAGTTGATGGAATGTTGTGAAACTATTTATATGTTTCACGTGAAACTTTTTGCTATAACTATAAAGTTGTGCTATAATCGTTTTTGACGGTCAGAAAATGAATGTTTTTCTGAGAAAGGATGTAAAAAATATGGGACGAATTATTACAATTGCCAACCAGAAAGGCGGAGTAGGAAAAACTACAACAGCAATCAATTTATCAGCTTGTCTGGCAGAGGCAGGACAGCATGTAATGCTGGTAGACTTTGACCCCCAGGGAAACGCCAGCAGCGGACTGGGAGTAGAAATAGAAGAACACGAACATACAGTATATGATCTGATGGCGGAGGAAGCCGGACTGGACGAATGTCTGGTAAAGAATGTACAGGATAATCTGGATGTACTTCCTTCTGATATGAACCTGGCAGGAGCAGAAATCGAGTTTCAGGAAATAGAAAATAAAGAAACACTTTTAAAACGTTATCTGGATCAGGTAAGAGATGATTATGATTTTATTCTGATCGATTGTCCGCCATCTTTGAATATCCTGACAATTAATGCATTGACAGCAGCAGATACGGTACTGGTACCGATCCAGTGTGAGTATTATGCTCTGGAAGGATTAAATCAGGTATTAAAGACAGTAGAACTGGTAAGAAAAAAATTAAATCCACAGCTGGAACTGGAAGGGGTTGTATTTACCATGTATGATGCCCGCACCAATTTATCTTTGCAGGTTGTGGAGAGCGTAAAGAGCAATTTAAATCAGACCATTTATAAAACTATTATTCCAAGAAATGTAAGACTTGCAGAAGCACCAAGTCATGGTAAGTCCATTAATCTTTATGACACCCGTTCAACAGGTGCAGAAAGTTATCGGATGCTGGCAGCGGAAGTGATAAGCAGAGGAGAAGAGTTATAATGGCAAAGAAGGGATTAGGAAAAGGCCTGGGGGCGATTTTCGGTGAAGATGTTGTAAAAGAGAGCAAAGAAGAGCTTGAAAAAGCAAAAGCGAAAAGGGCAGCTGCTGCAGAGGAGATCGATGAAAAAGGACGCATTCTTATGCTCAAACTGGATCTGATCCAGCCGAATAAGGAACAGCCGAGGAAAACATTTGACGAAGAACAGATCAATGAGCTGGCGGGGTCTATTAAACAGTATGGAGTTCTTCAGCCTCTTCTGGTACAGAAGTCAGGCAGCTTTTATGAGATCATTGCAGGGGAGCGCAGATGGCGCGCTGCAAAAGCAGCTGGATTAAAAGAAGTTCCTGCAGTATTAAAAGAATACAGCAGACAGGAAGCAATGGAGATCTCTCTGATCGAAAATGTACAGAGGGCAGACTTAAATCCGATCGAAGAAGCTTTGGCTTATCAGCAGCTGATCAGGGAGTTTGATCTTACACAGGAAGAGATCGCTGCCCGTGTGGCAAAGAGCCGTGTTGCTATTACCAATACTATGCGCCTTTTGAAACTGGATGAGCAGATCCAGAATATGCTGATCCAGGGTGTGATCACCAGTGGACATGCAAGGGCTTTCCTTTCACTGGAGGACAAGGGACTGCAGTTAAAAGCAGCAAAAGAAGTTCTGGACAAAAAGTTAAGTGTCCGTGAAACAGAAAAACTGGTAAAGCGGATGCAGCGGGAAGCAGCGGGAGAGAAGAAAGAAGAAAAGAAACAGGATGAAGCTCTCACACTGATCTACCAAAATCTGGAAGACAGAATGAAATCTGTTATGGGAACCAAGGTAAGTATACATAATAAAGACAAAAATAAAGGCCGAATTGAAATCGAATATTATTCTGAAGCGGAACTGGAAAGAATCGTGGAAATGATAGAATCCATCGGCTGATCGACAGAAGGAGAATGATGCATTCATGATGGAAACCAGTATTTTAAATCAGCTTCCGTTTGACCCGGGATTTCTTATTTTGGGATTGATCGGTTTAGTGTTAATATTACTGATCTTTTTGATCTCCACTATGGTACAGTTAAAAAGTCTGACCCGCAAGTATGATTATTTTATGCGGGGAAAAGATGCAGAAACATTGGAAGATGTGATCATGGATCAGATTGAAGAGATCCGAAACCTGAAAGCAGAAGACCGGGCGGCAAAGGATTCCATCCGTACCTTAAACCGTAATTTTCGCGCATCCTTTCAGAAATTTGGAATGGTGAAGTACAATGCATTTCAGGGAATGGGTGGTAATTTAAGCTTTGTATTTGCAATGCTGGATTATACTAATACAGGTTTTGTACTGAACTGTATCCACAGCAGGGAAGGCTGCTATATATATATGAAGGAAGTGGATCGGGGACAGACAGATGTAGTCCTTGGAAATGAAGAACAGGAAGCTTTGGAACAGGCTTTGGGATATGTAGAGAAAAAGCCTGAATAATGAATTTTTATAGATACTCTGCAACATGTGTTTGTTTCACGTGGAACAGAGTATCTTTTTTTGTTTTATAATACTTAGATTTATAATACTTAAAAAAAGATTAAGTTGTAGTTTCACAGGTTATTATATAAAATGAAAGGGACCGTCAAAACAGGCGGCTGTATAAATGGGCTGAGTTTAAAGGACTGAATGATATGAAAAAAATAATACGGACAGCAGGGATACTTACAATGGTATTTGCCGCATCGGTGGCTGTGTATTTCTTTGCTGCAAGAAAAAATATGCAAAAGGAAGAGGCTGTTTATTCTTCAATGGATGCGCCTGAATTTCCTGTGGTGTATACAGAGTTTGATGGAAAAGAGATCAATGCTCTTCATGGATACATTCAGGATATGGGAAACCAGGTGGCAGGAGAGAGTATTTCCGTACTTCCTGAGGACAGAAAGCTGACATTGCATATTGATGAATATGATAATGGAATCACAGGGATCCGCTACGAAGTGCGCAATCTGGGAATGGACCGTTTGATCGAACGGACAGAGATTGATAACTGGCAGGAAGAAAATGGAAGTTTGCAGGTAGTGCTTCCTATTCAAAATCTGCTGACACAAAATGAAACTTATTTGCTGGATCTTACAGTAAGTACAGCAGAAAAAGAGATCCATTATTATACCCGCATTATGTGGGCTGATACCAACCATGCAGGAGATATGTTGGATCTGGCAGAAAATTTCACCAGAAAAAGTCTGAATTACGATGAGGCGAAAGAACTGGTGTCTTATCTGGAAACCAATCCGGGAGAGGATAACAGCTCTTTAGGCAATGTAAGTATCAAGGCAAGTTTTGATCATCTTACCTGGGACGGATTGGAAACAGAGCTGGAGGGAGAACCGCAGATCACATTGCAGCTGTACGATGGGATCATGGGGCAGGTCCAGGTAGAATATAATGTGTGGGTCACAGACAGCACAGGTAATCGTTCCCTGGTGCGGACAGAAGATAATTTCACTATGAAGTGGAATGATAAGAGAATTTACCTGATGAATTATAACCGTTATGCCAATGAAATGTTTAACGGGGAACAGAAGAATTTTGCGGGAAAAAGGATCCTGCTGGGGATTTCGGATGCAAAGCAGATCAAGGCGCAGAAAAGCGAAAATTCCCGGTATATCCTGTTTCGTGTAAATGGAAATCTGTGGCGCTATGATCAGCATGATAAAAAAGCCCTTTGCATGTTTACTTTCGCAGATGGCTCCAATGATGATGTGAGAGCGGATTATGGGAAACATAATGTGAAAGTTTTGGCAGCTTCAGATGAAGGAGATGTTGATTTTCTTGTATATGGCTATATGAACCGGGGAACCTATGAAGGGCAGATGGGAGTGGTATTTTACCATTATGATGAAGACAGTCATACAGTACAGGAAAAATTCTTTGTGCCTGTTTCAGAAGGATATGACCAGTTAGAGTCTGATATTACCACACTGGCATATCTGGGAGAAGATGGTATGACCTACCTGCTGCTTAACGGAAAGGTTACAGGAATTGACCTGAACAGCAATGAGTCGGTTACTGTAGCGTATGGCCTGAGCCAGGGAAGTTTTGCAGTCAGTGCAGATGGAAGCCGTATGGCATGGCAGGAAGGAAATAATGCATATCAGTCGGAAATGCTTCATGTTATGGATTTTAATACAGCACAGAAACAGGATATTACAGCTCCATCAGGAGATTATGTAAGGGCTCTTGGTTTTGTAGGAAGTGATCTGATCTATGGTTTCGGACATGAAAGTGATCTGTGGTCAGTAAATGGAATTGTAAAAGAACTTCCTATGTACGCCTTGTATATTGCTGATAATGAGATGAACATTCAGAGCGAATATAAAAAGCCGGGTATCTATATATCAGATGTAACGGCAGAAGATGGAAGAATCCATTTAAAACGACTGGTGAAAATAGGAGATGGGCAGTATGCTTACCAGGATGAGGACACCATTGTTTGCAATGAAAAAGTAGATAAGGATCCTTTTGAAGGGCTTGGATGGTATGCGTCCCAGGACAAAGGCAGGGTCTATTTTGTACAGACAGATGGAGAAATAAAGGCTTCTTCTGTGAAAACAGAGGTACCAAAGGCATTTTCTTATGAAAATACCAGTACGTTGGAGTTGTCTGGCAGACAGAATAATCTTGAGGATACGGATCTTATTTTCTATGCTTATGGCGGTGGAAGATACCTGGGAGCCTTTAAAAATTTCAGTGAAGCAGTGAATACAGCCTATGAAAAAATGGGCTATGTAACAGATCAAAATCAGCATCTGATCTGGGATCGTATTAATAAGAAGCCGATCCGCAGCCTGAAAGATCCGGCCGGACAGGCAAGAGAGTTATTATCTTATATGGACAGCTTAGGTGAAAATAAGCTGAGAGATGGCGGACTTATGACATTAGATGGGTCCGGCTGTAATGTAAATCAGGTGTTGTATTTTATTGATAAGGGAATACCGGTGGTGGCATGCAGACCGGATGGTTCCTATCTGCTTTTATATGGATACGACCAGTACAATGTAAATATTTATGATCCGGCAACACAGGAGATCTCCAAGATGGGACTGGGAGATGGGGCCGTCTATTTTTCAGGAGCAAATAACAGCTTTTTGTGCGGTCTGAAAGTGGAATAAAAAAGCACACACTTTACAAATTCCATTCTTATGGTATAATCTAATGGATGTAAATAAATTGTGAACGAAGTTTTAGGGAATTCTTAAGTCCCATTAGAAGAATTTGCTGTAAGGATTGAATAAGCAACAGAGGTGTGTAATGGAACAATATATTATAAAAGGCGGTAATCCGTTAGTGGGTGATGTAACCATCAGCGGTGCCAAGAATGCTGCGTTAGGTATTCTTGCCGCCTCGATCATGACGGATGATGATGTACTGATCGATAACCTTCCAGATGTAAGAGATATCAATGTAATGCTGGAAGCTATCCAGGAGATCGGTGCAAGAGTAGATCGTATTGACCGTCATACAGTAAAAATCAACGGCAGCGGTATTAAAGAAGTGTCCGTTGATGATGAATATATCCGCCGTATCCGCGCATCTTATTATTTTATCGGCGCCTTGCTGGGAAAATATAAGAGCGCTCAGGTACCGCTTCCAGGCGGATGCAACATTGGAAGCCGTCCCATCGACCAGCATATTAAAGGTTTCCGCGCGCTGGGAGCGGATGTACAGATTGAATGCGGCGCAGTGATCGCCCATGCCATTGATCTGGTAGCAAGCCATATCTATCTGGATGTGGTTTCTGTAGGTGCGACTATCAACATTATGATGGCAGCAGCTATGGCAGAAGGCCAGACTATTCTGGAGAATGCGGCAAAAGAGCCTCATATCGTAGACGTAGCCAACTTCTTAAATAGTATGGGAGCCAATATTAAAGGTGCTGGTACAGATACTATCCGTATCCGTGGCGTAGGCAAGCTTCATGGAACCGAGTATTCTATTATCCCGGATCAGATCGAAGCAGGTACTTTTATGTGTGCTGCAGCAGCAACCAGAGGGGATATCATGGTGAAAAATGTGATCCCGAAGCATCTGGAAGCTATTTCTGCCAAGCTCATTGAGATCGGCTGTGAAGTGATTGAATTTGATGATGCAGTCCGTGTGGTAGGAAAACCGGTACAGAGACATACAGACATCAAGACTCTGCCTTATCCTGGATTTCCGACGGATATGCAGCCTCAGATGGCTGTTACACTTGCGCTTGCAAATGGAACCAGTATGGTAACGGAGAGTATTTTTGAGAACCGTTTCAAATACGTGGACGAGCTGGCACGTATGGGAAGCCATATTAAGGTAGAAGGCAATGTAGCTGTCATTGATGGCGTTGCAGGCTTTACAGGTGCTCAGGTAAATGCTCCAGACCTTCGTGCAGGTGCTGCCTTAGTGATCGCAGGACTGGCTGCTGAAGGCTATACCACAGTAGATGAGATTGGCTATATCCAGAGAGGTTATGAGTGCTTTGAAGAAAAGCTTCAGGCTCTTGGAGCTGTGATCGAAAAGGTGGATTCTGAGCGCGAAGTGCAGAAATTTAAGTTGCGTGTAGGCTGATTGAGAAAAATAGATATTGACATACCTGCGCAAATCCATTAAGATATGTGAGGTAATCCGTTTAGATTTACAATTAAAAAGTTCGTATATATCCCTTATTCAGAGTGATGGAGGTACAAAGGACCTGCGAAGTCACGGCAACCCCGGTTGAGTATGTGAAAGCAAGATGCACATGCGAAAGGGCCGGAAGGTGCCAGCCTGAGCGAGGAGCAGACGAGTACGGAAATTCCGGAAAACTGCTTGATCGAGCAATAAGAGGATTTGAAGATCTGCTATTTTCAAGTCCGCAATTGCTGCGGACTTTTTTCTTGCCATTGCATATGGGAGCGCGCCAGAGGTCGTTCGCTGTTCACGAAATGCAGTGCCCGCTTTAGCGGGTAACGGGTCAACAAAGCAAACTAAGATAACAATATAACAAAAACGAAAAAGGAGAACAAATGGAAAGAAGATTATTTACTTCCGAATCTGTAACTGAAGGCCATCCAGACAAAATGTGCGATGCCATTTCCGATGCCATTCTTGATGCATTAATGGAACAGGATCCAATGAGCCGTGTTGCATGTGAAACAGCTACCACTACAGGACTTGTAATGGTAATGGGTGAGATCACTACCAAGGCTTATGTAGATATCCAGAAGATCGTTCGTGACACTGTCCGTGAGATCGGATATGATCGTGCAAAATATGGTTTTGACTGCGATACCTGCGGTGTTTTAACTGCAATTGATGAGCAGTCTGCTGATATTGCTCTTGGCGTTGACAAGGCATTAGAGGCAAAGCAGGCTGGTGAAAAGCACATGACTGAGGAAGAGTTAGACGCGATCGGTGCTGGTGACCAGGGTATGATGTTCGGTTTTGCAAGCAATGAGACAGAAGAATATATGCCTTATCCTATTTCTATGGCTCACAAGCTGGCAAGACGCCTTACAGAAGTAAGAAAGAACGGTACCTTAAAGTACCTTCGTCCAGATGGAAAGACCCAGGTTACTGTAGAATATGATGAGAATGACAAGCCAGTACGTCTGGATGCAGTTGTTCTTTCTACCCAGCATGATGAGAATGTATCCCAGGAGCAGATCCATGAGGATATTAAGAAATATGTATTTGACGAGATCATCCCGGCTGATATGGTAGACGAGAATACCAAGTTCTTTATCAACCCAACCGGCCGTTTCGTTATTGGCGGACCTCACGGAGACAGTGGTCTGACCGGCCGTAAGATCATCGTAGACACCTACGGCGGTTACGCTCGTCACGGCGGCGGCGCATTCTCCGGAAAGGACTGCACAAAGGTAGACCGTTCCGCAGCATACGCAGCACGTTACGTTGCAAAGAATATCGTAGCAGCAGGACTTGCTGACAAGTGCGAGATCCAGCTGTCTTATGCCATCGGTGTTGCTCATCCAACTTCCATCATGGTAGATACCTTCGGAACAGGAAAGGTAAGCAACGAGAAGTTAGTTGAGATCATCCGTGAAAACTTCGACCTGCGTCCAGCTGGCATCATCAAGATGCTTGATCTGCGCCGCCCGATCTACAAGCAGACCGCTGCTTATGGTCACTTTGGCCGTCATGATGTAGATCTTCCGTGGGAGAAGTTAGACAGAGTAGAAGATCTGAAGAAATATCTGTAGGAAAATGTTCTGTTATCTGTGATAAAACAGGACAGAAATGCAGATTGTGTTAAAATAAAAACAATAAATAACCGGATAAAAGAAGGTTAAAACAGAGAAACGTCTGGACAAAAACAGGAAATGCATTATGCAATCCCTTGTTCCAGGCGTTTTTTTGTTGCCATGCATCTGGAAGAAGCTGCCAGTGGCAGGTTCTGTAAGTATTGTATCAAAGGATATTCGCAATCCGCTTTCGCTACCTGCTCATAATAAAAAAGCTGCTCTGCAGCTTATCAGGCGGGTTTTCACCCACCTGATACAAGCAAGTTCCTATTCATTTATTGATGATCTCGTAAAAATGAGGAAGGAACTTCCTTGTTTTTATTAAAAAACATAGTTGACATTTTTTTAACAATACGATATAATGCCTAATGTGAGATTGATAATTAATTAACGAAAGAAACAAAGCAATCGACACAACATAACATGAAAACAAACACATTAAAACGATAACAAACACAAGGCATTACAAAGTAACACAAACACAAAGGGAATTATGGAGGAAAAGGAAATGGCAAAGAAAGCAGAACAGGTTGTTCCGGAGATCATTGACAGCGTAGAAGGCTTAAATGCAAAAATGGCAGCAATGCGTGAAGCTCAGAAAGTATTTGCAACCTACACACAGGAGCAGGTTGATAAGATCTTCTTCGCAGCAGCAAGCGCAGCAAACAAGATGCGTATCCCGCTGGCAAAAATGGCAGTAGAAGAGACCGGAATGGGTATCGTAGAAGATAAGGTCATCAAAAACAACTACGCAGCAGAGTACATTTACAATGCATACAAGAACACCAAAACAGTTGGTGTGATCGAAGAAGATAAGGAATATGGAATTAAGAAGATCGCAGAGCCGATCGGTCTGGTTGCAGCAGTTATCCCAACTACCAATCCAACATCAACTGCGATTTTTAAGACATTGATCTCCTTAAAGACCAGAAATGCGATCATCATTTCCCCACATCCAAGAGCTAAAAAGAGCACCATTGCAGCAGCAAAGGTAGTTCTGGATGCAGCAGTTGCAGCTGGAGCACCAGAAGGCATCATCGGCTGGATCGATGTTCCATCTCTTGACTTAACAAACGAAGTTATGAGAGATGCAGACATTATCCTGGCAACCGGTGGTCCTGGAATGGTTAAAGCAGCTTATTCTTCCGGAAAACCTGCACTTGGCGTAGGTGCCGGAAACACACCAGTTATCATTGATGACACTGCAGATGTTCGTATGGCAGTTAACTCCATTATCCATTCTAAGACATTTGATAATGGTATGATCTGTGCTTCTGAACAGTCTGTAACCATTCTGGAGCCTGTATATGAAGCTGCCAAGAAAGAATTTGAATACAGAGGCTGCTACTTCTTAAAACCAGGTGAGATCGAAAAGGTAAGAAAGACCATCCTGATCAACGGTGCCTTAAATGCAAAGATCGTTGGACAGTCTGCATACACCATTGCAAAGCTGGCTGGTGTAGAAGTTCCTGTAGATACCAAGATCCTTATCGGCGAAGTTGAGTCCGTAGATATCAGCGAAGAGTTCGCACATGAGAAACTGTCCCCAGTACTTGCAATGTACAAGGCAAAGACCTTTGACGAGGCACTGGATAAGGCAGAGCGTCTGGTAGCTGACGGCGGTTACGGCCATACTTCTTCTCTGTACATCAATGTAAATGAAACTGAGAAGATCATGAAGCATGCAGAGCGCATGAAGACCTGCCGTATCCTGATCAATACACCTTCTTCCCACGGCGGTATCGGTGACTTATATAACTTCAAGCTGACACCATCCCTGACATTAGGTTGCGGTTCCTGGGGCGGAAACTCCGTATCTGAGAACGTTGGTGTAAAGCACCTGTTAAATATCAAGACTGTTGCTGAGAGGAGAGAGAACATGCTGTGGTTCAGAGCACCTGAGAAGGTTTACTTTAAGAAGGGCTGTCTGCCTGTAGCACTGAAGGAATTAAAGGACGTTATGGGCAAGAAGAGAGCCTTCATCGTAACAGACTCTTTCCTGTACAAGAATGGATATACACATGTTATCACTGACCGTTTAAATGAAATGGGAATTACTTACACTGTATTCTCTGATGTACAGCCAGACCCAACCCTGGCAAATGCACAGGCTGGCGCAAAGCTGATGAGAGAATTTGAGCCGGATGTGATCATCGCAATGGGCGGCGGTTCCGCAATGGATGCCGGCAAGATCATGTGGGTTCTCTATGAGCATCCAGAAGCAGACTTCATGGATATGGCAATGCGTTTCATTGATATCCGTAAGCGTGTATATACCTTCCCAACCATGGGCGAGAAGGCATACTTTGTAGCAGTTCCTACCTCTTCCGGTACTGGTTCTGAGGTTACACCATTCGCAGTTATTACTGATCAGAACACCGGTGTTAAGTATCCGTTAGCTGACTATCAGCTGCTGCCTAAGATGGCAATTGTAGATACTGACAATATGATGAGCCAGCCTAAGGGACTGACCAGCGCATCCGGTCTGGACGTTCTGGTACACGCTCTGGAAGCATATGCTTCTGTTATGGCTACAGACTATACAGACGGTCTTGCATTAAAGGCTATGAAGAATGTATTTGAATATCTTCCAACTGCTTACAATGAGCCTGGAAATGTAGAAGCACGTCAGAAGATGGCAGACGCTTCCTGCATGGCTGGTATGGCATTTGCAAATGCATTCTTAGGTGTTTGCCACTCTATGGCACATAAATTAGGTGCATTCCATCACCTGCCACATGGACTTGCAAATGCACTGTTATTAAACCTGGTAATTGAGTTTAACGCTGCTGAGAACCCACGCAAGATGGGAACCTTCTCCCAGTATCAGTATCCACATACCCAGGCAAGATACGCAGAGTGCGCTCGTTTCGTAGGTATCCAGGCGAAGGATGATGCTGAGGCAGTTAAGAAGCTGATGGAGAAGATCGAAGACCTGAAGAAGCAGGTTGGTGTTAAGTCCTCTATCCAGGCATACGGAATTGATGAGAAAGATTTCTTAGACAGACTGGATGACATGGTAGAGCAGGCATTCGATGACCAGTGCACCGGTGCTAACCCAAGATATCCTCTGATGAGCGAGATCAAGGAAATGTACTTAAGAGCTTACTACGGAAAATAATCATTAAATATAAATCGAACCCATTGTGGGTAAAACCTTTATCCTTTGTGTTTGGAGCAGACCGTCGGCCTTTTTGGCAGGCGGTCTGTTCGCGTTTGGGAGTTTATGAGAAATTGTGTTTGTGAGTATTGGGGACTGGATCATACAAACGAAATCTGGTGTTTTCCGGAAAAATCAGCTATACTGTTGGTAAAAAACAAGAAGGGTAAGAAATGTTTCACGTGAAACATTCTGCGAAAGGGGATTACAGATGGAAATAGATTTAAAGGAAACGATGGAAATGGAAGATCAGGAAACAGGCTATGGGGAACTGCATCTTCATTTAGACGGTGCCATTACACCCCGGATCGCCAAAAAGCTGGCGGCACTTCAGGGGATAGAACTGCCATATGAGGGAGAGCAGTTAAACAATGCATTGTCTGTAGGGGAAGACTGCCAGAGCTTAAATGAATTTTTGCAGTGTTTTGATCTGCCGTTGAAACTTTTGCAGACAAAGGAAGGTATTAGTGAGGCGGTATATCTGGTACAGGAAGAGTTAAAGGCAGAAGGCCTTTCCTACGCAGAACTGCGTTTTGCGCCTCAGCTGCACTGTCAGGGTGGATTATCTCAGGCACAGGTCATAGAAGCGGCTCTGGACGGTCTTAAACGCTCCACACTGCCATGTAATCTGATCCTTTGCTGTATGCGTGGCAATGGAAATGAAAGGGCAAACGAAGAGACCATGGAGCTGACCGGGGAGTATGTAAAGAAGCGTATTCTGGCAGGCAGAAGGAAAGGTTATGGTGTGGCAGCCATGGACTTAGCGGGAGCAGAGGCTCTTTATCCTACTTATAAATATAAAGAGCTGTTTAAGAAGGCTGCTGACAGGAACATTCCATTTACCATCCATGCAGGTGAGGCCGGCGGAGCAGCAGAGGTAGCCTGTGCCATTGAAATGGGTGCATCAAGGATCGGACATGGAGTGAGAAGCTATGAGGATCCGGCTGTTGTGCGCATGATCCGTGAAAAGGGCATTTTCTTGGAAATGTGTCCAACCAGCAACCGGATTACCAAGGCGATCCCGGATATGAAAGTTTATCCTTTAAGAGAATATTTAAGCCAGGGGATCAGGGTAGCTGTGTGCACCGATGATATGGCCATCTGCCGTACAGAGCTTAAGAAGGAGTTTGAATATCTTAAGAAACTGGTTGGGCTGACAGAAGAAGAAAAAGTGCAGATTCTTAAGAATACAAAGGAGGGTGCTTTTTTATAACTTGGAGTTATATATTTAATAAGCATTTTCGTATGGGTTTAATATGTAATTGTTTCTTGACTTTAGCAAATTAACTTGCTATACTTTTCCTAAAGTGCCTGCTTAATAAAGCAAGTATCCCCTGGGAAGCCGGTCCCCCCATAGAGCCGATATTCCAAAAAAATTTAATAAAAACCAAGGAGGGTATTCAAATGTCTTACGTTGATGAAATTTACGAGAGAGTAGTTGCACAGAATCCAGGTGAACCTGAATTCCACCAGGCCGTAAAAGAGGTTCTGGATTCTTTAAGACTGGTTATTGATGCAAATGAGGAGAAGTACCGCAAAGCTGGTATCCTGGAGCGTTTCACTGAGCCAGAACGTATTGTTTCTTTCCGCGTACCGTGGGTAGATGACAATGGAAAGGTTCAGGTAAACAAGGGTTACCGTGTACAGTTCAACAGTGCAATCGGACCGTACAAGGGCGGACTTCGTTTCCATCCATCTGTAAACCAGGGCATCTTAAAGTTCTTAGGTTTCGAGCAGACTTTGAAGAACTCTCTGACTGGTCTTCCTATGGGCGGCGGCAAAGGCGGTTCCAACTTTGATCCTAAGGGCAAATCTGACCGCGAAGTTATGGCATTCTGCCAGAGCTTTATGACAGAGCTGTACCGTCACATTGGAAAGGATACAGACGTTCCAGCAGGTGATATCGGTGTAGGCGGCAGAGAGATCGGCTACCTGTTTGGCCAGTACAAGAGAATGACTGGTTTATATGAAGGCGTTTTAACCGGTAAGGGCTTAACCTTCGGTGGTTCTTTAGCAAGAACCCAGGCAACAGGATACGGCCTTGTATACATGTTAGACGAGATGTTAAAGCACAACGGCAAGGAAATCGCAGGAAAGACTGTTCTGGTTTCCGGTTCCGGTAATGTTGCTATCTACGCAGTTGAGAAGGCTCAGCAGTATGGCGCAAAGGTTGTAGCAATGAGCGATTCCAACGGCTATATCTACGATGCAGACGGCATCAAGTTAGATGTTGTTAAGGAGATCAAGGAAGTACGCAGAGGACGTATCAAAGAGTACGCAGATGCTGTTCCTACCGCTGTTTATACAGAAGGCAAGGGCATCTGGACCATTCCTTGCGATATCGCACTTCCATGCGCAACCCAGAACGAGCTGAACTTAGATGATGCTAAGGCTCTTTTAGCAAATGGCTGCTTCGCAGTTGCTGAAGGTGCTAACATGCCTTCCACAAGAGAAGCTACTGACCTGTTCGTTGAGAAGAAGATCCTGTTCATGCCTGGTAAGGCAGCTAACGCTGGTGGCGTTGCTACTTCCGGTCTGGAGCAGAGCCAGAACTCCTTAAGACTGTCCTGGACCTTTGAAGAAGTTGATGAGAGACTGCACAAGATCATGATCGACATCTTCGCAAAGGCAGCAGATGCAGCTGAAAGATACGGAGTACCTGGAAACTATGTAGCAGGTGCAAATATTGCCGGATTTGAGAAGGTAGTAGAGGCTATGATCGCTCAGGGTATTGTCTAAAAAATAAAGTAATTTAAAATTCCAGATCCTGCACATGGCTATAAACAGTCTGTGTGCAGGATCTTTTTGTTATCATGCATATGTTTTCGGAAAGGTTTTACTATGGAGATCAGTTTACTTTTGATGCAGCAGATCGCAGAATTGTTTTTAATGATCCTTATGGGCTATGTGATCGTAAAAGCAGGGCTTTTGAAGGGGGAAGACAGCAAGGTTATATCAAAGATCGTTTTGTATCTGATCATTCCCTGTGTTATCATCAATGCGTTTCAGGTGGATTATACCAGCGAGAAGGTACAGGGGCTTTTGCTGGCCTTTGCAGCCTCTGTTATGCTGCAGGTGGTATTACTTGCCATTGTGTGGATTGCAGGCCGTCTGATGGGTTTAAATGAGGTTGAAAAGGCATCTGTGTATTATTCTAATGCTGGAAATCTGATCATGCCCATTGTAACCTTTGTACTGGGACAGGAATGGGTGCTGTATGGCTGCGTGTTTATGAGTGTGCAGATCGTGTTTGTGTGGAGTCATGGAAAATGGGTCTTAAGCAGGCAGAGTAAGATCGACTGGAAAAAGATATTGTTAAATATTAATATGGTCGCTGTATTTGCAGGCGTGTTCCTGTTTTTCACAAAGATCCGCCTGCCCCAGATCTTAAACCAGACTTTTGGCTCTGTGGGAAGCATGATCGGACCGGCCAGCATGATGGTAACGGGAATGCTGATCGCAGAGATGAGCCTGAAAGATATTTTTACAAATGGAAGAGTTTATTTTATTACATTTTTAAGGCTGATCGCAGTACCGGCGGTGGCGTTGCTCCTTTTAAAGGTCAGTGGTCTTGTAAATGGAAGTCCTGACGGAAAGAAATTGCTGCTGATCGTATTTCTGGCAGTGATCACACCCTCTGCTTCAACGATCACCCAGATGTGCCAGGTATATGGAAACGACTCCCAATATGCCAGCGCCATCAATGTTATGACTACATTGTTTTCTATTGTGACGATGCCGCTTATGGTGCTTTTGTTCCAGATGATACTTTAACAAAACGAAAAGACCAGGTACTGGGGATACCTGGTCTTTTCTGTATACATATGTGTATAAAGGGGGGATAAAATGTTTGTGTGAAAGGGGGAGGGCCCTTTCGGTTTTCTCTTGTTTACGTTGCCTATTATATATCCGATACATTGTAAAAACCATTGTAATGTGCGTAAAGAATATTGCAAATCGCACAAACTTTGATACAATGGATACTAGGGACAAAAGGCTGGAAATCCGGTGCAAGCCTGTTTGCAGGAGGATTTTTGAACCTGGGACCCGGTATCATGCAATAAAAAGAGGGAGATCATGTATCAGGAAGACAGTTTTAAAACAAGTCAGGTGGTGTATGCCCATACCCGCAGTGATGAGGCGGATATGGAGTATAAGATGCACTGCCACAACAGTTATGAGATCTATTACATGGTAAAAGGGAATGTGGAGTACTTTCTGGAGGGGACTTCTTATGTACCAAAGCCTGGAAGTCTCCTGATCATTCCGCCAAACTGCTTTCATGGGCTGCGGGTGCTGGACGGAAGCGAGTACCACAGGATCCGGCTGCACTTTGTGCCGGAACTTCTGACGGAAAAGGAAAAACAGCTGCTTTTGGGAATTCTTGGAAAAAGCTGGGGGTATATGGAAGAACAGTTCCGGGCAGAATGGTATTTTAATTCCCTGGAAGAATGTGGATCTTATAGCAGGGAACTGCAGGATATTGCAATTCGCGCACGGATCGTATCGTTTTTGACCTATCTATCTGCAATGTATGAAAAGGGGGTAGGTCGCGGACCGGGGAAGGAAGATGTAGCCCAGGAGATCCTGCGTTACATTAATGAGCACCTGACGGAGCATCTCACATTAGAAGGACTGGCAGAAAAATTTTATATGAGTAAAAATCATCTGACTGCTATCTTTAAGCGTGCGGCAGGCACTACGGTAGCCAGATACATTTTATATAAAAGGATGACGATTGCAAGAAAAGAACTGGCCGGGGGAACACCGGCTGCAGAGGCAGCACTTAAAGCCGGATTTGGAGATTATTCCAGCTTCTTCCGGGCGTACCGGAAGATGTTTGGCTGTGCGCCTTCAGACCAACAGGCAATGGAACTGCCGGATATGGATAAGAGCGGGGACTTTTAGAAAAATCTAAGATAAATTCTTTATACAATCTTTATACGAAGCGTTGTATTTTTAACAGAAACTTTGAGGGGATTATGTCATAATGAAATGACATTGCTGGTAAAAGGGCTGTTACAGGAGGGAAAATGGAATTATTTCAAAAAAAGAAGAGCTTATCTTCTTTTCAGATCATTATATTTGGCTTTTTGGCAGTTATATTAGTGGGAACACTGCTTTTAATGCTGCCTTTTGCATCCAGGGAGCCGGGAAGCGCGCCATTTCTGGATGCGTTATTTACAGCTACATCGGCTACCTGTGTGACAGGGCTGATCGTCCATGATACAGCTACGTACTGGAGCTGTTTTGGACAGGTGGTGATCCTGCTGCTGATCCAGATCGGAGGAATGGGCGTTGTGACCATTACCATTGCAGTAGCCATGGTTTCAGGGAAGAAGATCGGTCTGATGCAGAGAAGCCTGATGCAGGAGTCGATCTCAGCACCACAGGTAGGCGGCATTGTCCGTTTTACAGGCTTTTTCCTGAAAGGTATCGCGCTGATCGAACTGCTAGGAGCTATTTTGCTGGCACCTGTGTTTATAAAGGACTTTGGAGTGGGAAAAGGGATCTGGTATGGTGTTTTTCATTCCATTTCTGCTTTCTGCAACGCAGGCTTTGATCTGATGGGAGTCAGACAGCAGTACTCGTCACTGACTTATTATGCTGGAAACGGGCTTGTAAATGCAGTTATTGTATTGCTCATACTGATCGGCGGTCTGGGATTTCTCACCTGGGAAGATATAAAGACAAATAAGCTGCAGTTTAAAAAATACAGGATGCAGAGCAAGGTAATACTGGTAACAGATCTGATACTGGTGATCGTACCTACGGTTATTTTCTATTTTGGGGAGTTTCACGGATCCCAGTGGGGAAATGGACTGGAACGGTTCTGGTTATCCCTGTTTCAGGCGGTAACACCAAGAACTGCCGGGTTTAATACAGCAGATTTCGGGCAGATGAGCGAAGGCGGACTGTTTTTAATGGTCATGTTAATGCTGATCGGCGGTGCGCCGGGATCTACCGCAGGCGGTATGAAAATGACTACCATTGCAGTTTTACTGCTTTCAACGGCGGCTGTATTTCGCAGAAAAGAAGACGCCCAGTGTTTTGGCAGACGTATTCCAACGGAAACCGTGCGGTATGCGGCAGTAGTTATGCTGATGTATATGGTGCTTTGTACAGTGGGCGGACTGTTTTTATGCTATGCAGAAGGACTGCCTGTGCTCACAAGTTTGTTTGAGGCCGGTTCTGCTATTGCAACCGTAGGTTTGACACTGGGTGTGACACCGACCCTGGGAGCGGCTGCAAGACTGGTATTGATTGTTTTAATGTACTGTGGACGCGTAGGCGGCCTGACGCTGGTATTTGCAGCACTGTCCGGTATGCGGCCGAGTATGACAAAATTCCCCCAGGAGAAGATCACAGTGGGATAATATGGGAATATTAATATACCGCCGCGTATACGGCGGGTATCGGATATGTGCAATGGAAAAATAAGGAGGAAAATCATATTGAAATCAATATTATTAATAGGACTTGGACGATTTGGAAGACATATTGCGGAGAAATTAAACGAATTAAATCATCAGGTATTAGCGGTAGACAAACAGGAGGACCGTGTAGAGGCAGTGCTTCCTTTTGTCACCAGCGGACAGATCGGGGACAGCACCAATATTGAATTTTTACAGTCTTTGGGAATTGGAAATTTTGATGTGTGCATCGTGGCGATCGGTGGGGATTTCCAAAGCTCTTTGGAAACAACGGCCTATTTAAAGGATCTGGGTGCAAAGCTGGTAGTTTCAAGGGCCGCAAGGGATGTTCAGGCAAGATTTCTGCTGCGCAATGGCGCAGATGAGGTCGTGTATCCGGAGAAACAGCTGGCAAACTGGACAGCGATCCGTTATAGCTCGGAGCATATTTTTGATTATATCCAGTTATCTGATGACCATGCGATCTTTGAGATCAGCATTCCGGAAAACTGGGTGGGAAAGACTGTTGGAAATATTGACATCAGAAAGAAATACAACATCACTATTATGGCTTTAAAACGCGATGGCAAGCTGGAAATGTCCATTACTCCGGATACAGTACTGGACAAAGATGTTACTATGCTGGTGCTGGGAGCAAGCAGGGATATCCAGAAGTGTTTTCATATTTAACATAATACTGCAATCTGGTCATTTGCAGGCCTTGTGGATCCTAAGAAGATTTCAGAAGAGCATCAGAAAACCTGGGGAAAAGAAAAATGGAAGAACGGATACTTGTATGTTTATCATCTTCACCGTCTAATGGAAAGATCATACGCACAGCTGCCCAGATGGCAGAGGCTTTTAATGGGACATTAACCGCATTATTTGTAGAAACACCTTTGGCCGGAAAAATGGGAAAAGAGGACCAGGAGCGCCTGAAAGGGAATATTAAGCTGGCAAAACAATCTGGTGCAGAAATAGAAACAGTTTACGGTGATGATATTTCTTTTCAGATCGCGGAGTTTGCCAGACTTTCAGGGATCACCAGGATCGTGATCGGGCGCAGCGCTGCAAAGAAAAAAGGGGTTTTTGCAGGAACATCTCTTGTGGAAAAGCTGATCGATCATGCGCCTGAAATGGAAATCTATATCATACCTGACAGCCAGATGGGACCTGAGGTGATCCGTAAATGGAACAGGCTGGCGCAAAAGAATGCATTTTCCTTTAAGGCAGCAGTCAAAAGCGCAGGCATTTTATTTGCAGCAACAGCAGTAGGATGGCTGTTTGAAAAGCTGAAGCTGACAGATGCCAATATTATTACTGTTTATATTTTAGGAGTGCTTCTGATCTCTATAGTAACAGAAGGCTGGTTTTACAGTTTTTCGTCTACCATAGCCAGTGTTCTGATTTTTAATTTTCTGTTTACGGCACCACGTTTTACGCTTCGGGCTTATGATCGCAGTTACCCGTTTACATTTGCCGTCATGTTTCTTGCGGCTTTGATCACAGGCTCTCTGGCCTCCAGGCTGAAACAGCATGCAGGACAGGCTGCCAGGGATGCATACAGGCTGAAAGTGCTGCTTGATACGAACCAGCTTTTACAGCAGGCCAAAGGAAAGACAGAGATCCTGGAAGGGGCGGCACAGCAGATCGTTAAACTTTTAAAGAGAGAAACGGTGATCTATGATGTAAAGGATGGAAAACTGGAGCATCCTTTGCGCCGGGTTCCCCAGGGGGAAGAGGATATCACCATTGAAGATGAAGCCTGTGAGGAACAGGCAGCTGCATGGGCTTTAGAGAATAACCGCCATGCCGGAACAGGAACAGACCATTTTAAGCAGGCAAAAAGGCAGTATCTGGCGATCCGCGTAAACAGCACCGTTTATGGAGTGGTGGGGATTATGATCCAGAAACAGCCGTTAGATGCCTTTGAAAACAGTGTATTATTGTCCATATTGGGAGAATGTGCCCTTGCACTGGAGAATGATAAAAACGTGCGGGAAAAAGAAGAGGCAGCGATCCTGGCAAAGAATGAACAGTTAAGAGCGAATTTGTTAAGAACGATCTCCCATGACCTGAGAACGCCTCTCACATCTATTTCTGGTAATGCAAATAATCTCCTTTACAATGAAAGCTGTCTGGATGCACAGATGCGCCGGCAGATCTATGGGGATATTTATGATGATTCCATGTGGCTGATCGATCTGGTGGAAAACCTGCTTTCCGTGACCCGGATCGAGGAAGGCAGGATGCAGATCCGCCAGTCAGCAGAGCTGGTGGATGAGGTGATCAAAGAGGCATTAAAGCATACGGGACAGAGCCGGACAGGAAGGACCATAAAGGTAGAAGAGGAAGATGAACTGATCCTTGCAAAGATGGACGCAAGGCTGATCGTCCAGGTGCTGATCAATCTGATTGGCAATGCGGTAAAATATACGCCTCAGGGAACAGATATTACGGTCAGGGTGAAGAAAGAAAAAGCAGAAAACGCTGAAAGATCCCAGGTCATCATTTCTGTATGCGATCTGGGGAACGGGATCCCTGATGACAGGAAAGAAAGAGTATTTGACATGTTTTATACAGGCAGCGACCAGGTGGCAGACAGCCGCAGGAGTTTAGGATTGGGGCTTGGGCTTTGCAGATCTATTATTAATGCCCATGGAGGAAAAATATGGATATCTGATAATATCCCTCATGGGGCGGTAGTTACGTTTACATTACCTGCAGAGGAGGTGGCATTAAATGAATAAACCTTTGATATTGGTTGTGGAGGATGATATTCCTGTAAGAAATCTGATCACTATTACATTAAAGACCCATGGATACAGGTATCTGACTGCCGGGACCGGGGATGGAGCAGTTGTAGAAGCTTCTTCCCACAATCCGGATGTGGTCCTTTTGGATCTGGGACTGCCGGATATGGACGGCGTAGATGTGATCCGGAAAATACGTACCTGGTCCAACTTGCCAATCATTGTGATCAGTGCAAGAAGCGAAGATACAGATAAAATAGACGCACTGGACGCAGGTGCTGATGATTATCTCACAAAGCCTTTTTCTGTAGAAGAGTTGCTGGCGCGGCTGCGTGTTGTGGAACGGAGAATGGCGCTCATGAACGGCGAAGCCCAGACAGCAGAGTCTGTTTATACAAATGGCAGACTGCGGATCGATTTTGCAGCGGGCTGTGCCTATATGGGGGATAAGGAGCTGCATCTTACGTCTACAGAGTATAAACTGCTGTGCCTCATGGCTAAAAATACAGGTAAAGTGCTGACGCATACTTATATCACCCAGAAAGTGTGGGGGAGCAGCTGGGAAAATGATATTGCTTCTTTACGTGTATTTATGGCAACTTTGCGTAAAAAACTGGAAAGCGAACCGGATGCCCCTCAGTATATACAGACCCATATAGGGATCGGGTACCGCATGATCAAAGTAGAGTGATCATTTATTCAGGGTTTTAAAGTAATGCTCCAGCTTATCGATGCCCAAATAACCAAGAGTGAACAGAATAAAAATGATCGCAAATGCAAAAAGTGTTAACATAAAAACCCCTCCCATATAAATGAAATTATATAAATGATGTCCTCAGTGAATGTAAGGTATAAGACCTTTGTTTATTGAGGATATTTTTATTATAAGGGAAAAGGGATAAAGAAAGGGAAAGGATGTAAGCACAGGTATAAAGAACACATAAAAGCATAAATGATTGTTTTTTCTCAATAGGAGAAAAGCCGATTGTTCCATAAAATGGGCTGTGTTATGATTATCCCCGGCGTTTTTGCAAAATGGCAGATGTCAGAAAGCAAAGCGGAAATGAAATGACAGAAGTAAACAAAATGACAAAAGAAAACGGAGGGGAAAGAGATGCAGTCATTGCTGAATGTGCCGGCGGAAGTGGTGTCGGCCAATATTAATGCGGCTGTTGCAAAAGCAGCAGCAAAGAAAAGGCGTATTTTTGTCCTGGGGATCATGGCGGGTGCCTTTATTGCAATGGGAGCCCAGTCAAGCAGTCTGGCAGTCCATAATATTACGGATGTGGGAATTGCAAGGACCCTTGCAGGATGTATTTTCCCAGTGGGACTTATGATGATCGTGTTTGTAGGCGGAGAACTGTTTACAGGGGACTGTATGATGTCCATGGCATGTATGAAAGGCCGTATTGGCTTTGGAAGCCTTTTAAGGACCCTTTTGATCGTTTATCTGGGGAATTTTGCAGGAGCGGTGCTGATCGCCTTTCTGGTGGCTCACAGCGGCCAGTATGATTATTCTGCCGGGGCTTTAGGAGCTTATACCATTAAAACGGCAGTGGGAAAGACTGGCTTAAGTTTTATGCGGGCGCTGTTTTCCGGCATTTTATGCAATATCCTGGTGTGCGCAGCTGTGTTAATGGCAGCGGCAGCAAAAGATATTGGCGGAAAAGTGCTGGCGATCTTCTTCCCGATCCTGGCCTTTGTAGTATCTGGCTTTGAGCACTGTGTTGCAAATATGTATTATATTCCGGCAGGCATTTTTGCAGCAGGAAACCCGGCATATGTGCAGAAAGCCCAGGAATTATATGGGCTGGGAGCAGAAAAACTGACAGGACTTAACTGGGGCAGTTTTGTGACTGTTAATCTGCTGCCGGTTACTATTGGAAATATCATTGGCGGCGCTGTTATGGTTGGCGGCGTGTGCTTTTATCTGCATGGGAAGGCAGAGGGATAATAAATGGAAAATCTCCTTTACTGGCGGGAAGATCGCTGGTAAAGGAGATTTTTTAGTATAAAGAGATCTGGGAGAAAATTGCGGAGAATAGACGGAAATGTTATACTATAGAATAATAAAAATCCGGTTAGGAGGGAGCAAAAGTGAAGAAGGAGTCCTTTGTAAATAAGATCAGCATTTATATTGGAGTGACGTTGGTTCTTCTTATATGGCTGCTGACTGCTTACACTGTGAGCAGCTTTCTTCTCTTAAAAGAAAGTGAGGAGTCATCGGTATGGTCTACGATCCAGATCTACATGAAACAGATCGACAGTAAATTTATTGCTATGGATCAGTGTGTGGAGGGAATCGCCGGTAATCAGGATCTGATCGGTCAGATATGTTACGGAAGTCCGGCTGACCGGTATTATGCGGCTGTGGAGCTTCAAAAGAGCATGAAAAGAGATGTGATCAGCAATGCGGAGCTGGATTACGTTCTGATCGCAGAGTCCTTAAATAAAAACCTGATCGCGGCGTCCACTCCGGGAGTTTCTTATGGGGAGAAAGAGGCAATTGCCTCTTATATCTGGAATCTCATGGAAAAGGAAGACCGGGGAAGGCCGCAATGGTATTATACAAAGATCGGTACTCATGCCTATATTGCGAAAATATACAGGGGAAGCAACTGGAGTGTGGCGGCATTTTCAAAGGAAAATACTTTTCTTTCCGATATCCGGGCAAAAGAATATCCAGACGGTCAGAGTTTTCTTCTTACGGACGCAAATGGTGTATGCGTGGAAAATCTGGAAGAAGGAAACAGCATGTATCTGGGAGAGACTTTGGAAATAGAAGATTCCTGGAAGAATGATCATAAAAAGCGGATGATCTCTCTTAAAAGTGATCGTGCAGGACTTTATATTACAGGAATGATCGGCAGTAATCATTTTCTGGGAAAATTCAGTACAAATAGTATTCTGATCCTTTTGATCATGGTTCTGGCTATTGGCTGTGATATGATCCTTTTACATTATATTCACCGTGAGATCCACAGGCCCCTGGATCATCTGATGCAGACGATCCAGGAGATTGAAGACGGAGATTACAAGCAGAGGGCAGAGAAAGATTATCATACGGAAGAACTTCAGCGTCTTACACAGGCATTTAACCGGATGATGAATGTGATCGTTAATCTTCGGATCAGGGCCTATGATGAAAAGATCCAGTTAATGGATACGCAGATGAAATATTTTCAGATGCAGTTAAAACCCCATTTCTTTTTAAATGCCCTGACAACGATCTACAGTATGAGTTATCAGAAGCGGAATGAGGATATACGGACATATATTGACGCATTAACAAAAACGGTCCGTTATATGTTTAAAGGCGGTCTTCGTCTGGTCCTTCTTAAGGAAGAAACCCAGCATCTGGAAAATTATTTTGAAATGCAGCAGCTCCGGTATCCGGACTGTGTATTCTGGTATTTTGATATGGAAGAAGCTGCAATGTCGTGGAAGATCCCCCAGATGCTGTTACATACATTTGTGGAAAATGAATACAAATATGCAGTAAAAATTGACAGCGTCCTTTCGATACTGATACAGGCAAAAGTCCTTTTAAAAGAGGGGGAAGAAATGCTTTATATTCGTATGGAGGATGACGGCGTAGGTTTTCCTGAACAGGTTATGCAGTATATGAATTTTGAGAGCGAAGATCCTTCGAGGGAGGGACATCATGTAGGGCTGTGGAACATAAAAAGAACCATGGAAGTTTTGTATCAGAAAAGGGAATTGATCCACCTGTCAAATTTGGAAACAGGGGGATGTCTGATCGAGATATGGATCCCCAAAACAACAGCAGTGGGTGAGGAACAGGAGATAAAAAATGAACGTATTGATCGTGGATGATGATATGGCAACAGTAGATGTGATCTGTAAATCCGTAAACTGGAGCGCTTTGCACATTGATAAGGTCATGACCGCTTATAACATTGAAAAGGCAAAGGAGATATTAGCAGATACACCTGCGGATATTGTGGTTTGTGACATTGAAATGCCTATGGGAAATGGAACAGAACTGCTTAAGTGGATCCGGGAAAATGATATGTCTTCGGAATTTCTGTTTCTCACCTGCCATACAGAATTTCAGTACGCGTCTGTGGCGATCCGCTATCAGGCGGCTGGTTATCTGGTAAAACCATTCCGTGTAGAGCAGGTAGAAGCAGAACTTTTGCGCCTGGTCCAGAGGATCATGGAGAAGCGGAAAATAGAAGAAGAAAGCCATTATGGAAAATGGATGAGAAATAATCAGGAGCAGCTGATGAATAATTTCTGGAGGGCTTTGACAGAGCGGGAATTAAGAGCAGAGCCGGAATTTATTGACCGTGAGATAAAAAAACGCCGTCTTCCTGTTTTGGCCGATCAGCCGGTATGCCTGATCGTAGTAAGAGTTGCCAGAGAGGAACAGGCCAAAGAAGCACTGGGAGAGAACCTGTTGGAATTTACTCTGGAAAAAATGGTTTCAGAGATTGTAGATGAGTCTGTTGAAAATACGTCGGTTATAAAAAAGATCGTAAATGAGGCGTTGTTCTTTCTGGTGATCGACTGGAAACGGACACTGGAAGAAGTACTCATGGAAAGATGCCATATGCTGATAAAAACGGGACAGGATTATGTGGGCTGCTGCTTTACCTGTTGTATTGGAACTCCATGCAGCATGGAACAGCTTCCTGATAAAGCAGATGAGGTGGTCAATCTGTTGCTGCGAAATGTCTTGGAGTCTGACCAGGTATTTCGTGAAGGAGAAGCGGCAGTTACATCGGGGTTCAATACAAGGCTTCTTGATCTGAAGCAAATGGAAAATGATCTGCGAAACAAGGACCGGATGAAGATCTTAAATACGGTAAAAACCGTTTTGGGAAAGCTTTCCCGTGAAAAGAGCGTATCGGTAGAAACGTTACTGGTCATACAGCAGGAGATCCTGCAGCTGATCTATACCAATCTTTATCAGAATGGGATCCAGGCTGCGGAGTTATTCGGGGATGAAGTCTCCCGGAAAATCCAGCGGCAGTCGGTCCGCTCTGTGTTTGACATGATAAAATGGGTGAATTACGCAATATCACGTACTTTGGAGTACGAAGATGAGATCAACCGGTCCCTTTCTCTGGCAGATAAGATCGAAAGCTATGTGAAAGAACATTATAAAGAGGATATTTCCAGAGATACCATTGCAGATGTGTTTTTTCTGACTCCGGAATATCTTGCCAAGGTCTATAAAAGGCAGACAGGACATAATTTAAAGGATTATATCATCGGTTATCGCATTGAAATGGCAAAGCAGCTTCTGGCTGATGATATAAAGAGCATCAGTGATATTTCAGCAGAAGTGGGTTTTGACAATTTTTCTTATTTTTCTACTGTATTTAAAAAGTATACCGGGATCACACCGGGAGAATACCGCAGATCAAAAAAATCTTAAAATCAAAAAAATATCACTTATTTTTTAAAGAAATGTATCATGGACCTCCTTTATAATAAAGCCCAGAAAGGCAAAATAAAGGAGGTTACTTGATATGAAAAAAAGTATGAAAAACAGAGTTGCAGGCGCGGCGGCCGTTCTTCTTGCCGGTTCAATGGCATTTTCCATGACTGGATGCGGCAGCAGTTCGGATAATACAGCCGGTCAGCAGACTGCCACAGATCAGAAAACGGAAGGAAATGAAGAATATACAAAGATCGTATATGCCTTTAAATCATTTAACAATATTCCTGAAGATCTGTCCGACGTAAATGAAGCGATCAGTGAGATCACAAGAGAGAAGATCGGTGTGGAAGTAGAATTAATGCCGATTGCTTCTTCTGCATATGGCCAGCAGGTAAGTCTTGCAATGCAGGGCGGGGAACAGCTGGACCTGTTCCATACAGGAAGCGGTCTGGAGTTATCTACCTGCCTTGCCAATCATCAGCTTTATGACATTACAGATATTGTAAAGGAACATGCTGCCGGCGCCATTGACGCGGTAGGTGAGGACTTTATGAAAACAGAAGTAGTAGACGGAAAGGTTTATGGTATTCCGGCTGATAAGGGTGTTGCTCTTGCGCCGACACTTCTGTACAGAGAAGATATCATGGAAGAGATCGGCGTAGATCCGGCAGACATTAAAAATATTAATGATCTGACTGATGTATACGCAAAGGTAAAAGAGGCTTATCCTGATATGATCCCGCTGGTACCGGTCAATCCAGGTGATTCAGGTATGATCAATACCATTTATGGATTTGATTATCTGGGAGACCGCTATTTATCTCCAACTGGAATTTTAAATGGCGATGATATGCAGGTTGAGAATTTCTATGAAACAGATGGATTTAAGGATATCCTGACACTGGCAAGAGACTGGTATAACAAAGGCTATATTATGGGTGACGCAGCGACAACAACTAGCACATCCATCGAATTGTTAAGTGCAGGAAAAGGATTTTCTTATATTTCAAATTATGGTGGAAATGACGCCGCAACCCAGATCTCCTCTCAGACAGGCCAGAAAATAGGGGCTCTTCGTTTGAGCCAGCCGTATCTTGGAACTTCTGATGTAAACAGAGTATCATGGGCAGTTGCATCTACCTGTAAAAACCCGGAAAAGGCATTGGAATTCCTGAATTTAACTTATACAGATAAAGATGTTATCAACCTGATTATTTACGGAATTGAAGGAAAAGATTATGTAAAGGTCAGCGACAATGTAGTGAAATACCCGGACGGTCAGGACGCAAGCACTGTTCCATATACAGCCCAGCTTAGCTGCGGCGTATGCGGAAGCCAGTTTAACCAGTATATCCTGGAAGGTGCCAGCGAAGATACACAGAAAGTTATGAAAGAGGATAATCAGAATGCGGGAAGATCAAAGGCATTTGGATTTACCTTTGACAGTTCAACTGTGAAAACACAGTATACAGCAGTAAATAACGTGATCAATCAGTATCTTCCAGGACTGCGCTGCGGAAGCCTTGATCCGGAAACTGAACTTCCAAAGTTCCAGCAGAGTTTAAAGGATGCCGGAATTGATGAGATCATTGCGGAAAAGCAGAAACAGCTGGATGCATGGGCTGCAGAAAACGCGAACTAGGTGAGCTATTATGACAGGGAGAAAAAGAAAGGGGCGGGGGACAAAAAACGTCCCCCTGCTATTGATCGCATTGCCAGGCCTTGCTTATCTTCTGATAAACAATTATATCCCAATGTTCGGGATCTTCCTGGCTTTTAAAAGTTATGATTTTTCAAAGGGAGTATTTGGGAGCCCCTGGTGCGGGTTCGATAATTTCAAGTTTCTGTTTAAGACAAAAGACGCGCTGATCATGACAAGAAATACGATCTTATATAATTTCGCTTTTATTGTGATTGGTACAGCTCTTGGTATTTTTGTGGCGATCCTGCTGACAGAGATCGTAAAAAGCGTCTGGGCAAAGTTTTATCAGTCAGCGCTGCTTTTACCATACCTGCTTTCCTGGGTGGTGATCTCCTACATGGTTTTTGCGTTTTTAAATTCAGATAGTGGATTTATCAACAATACTGTGTTGAAAGTGTTGGGAATGGCTCCGGTATCCTGGTATACAAAAAGTAATATCTGGCCGTTTATCCTGATTCTGGTATTTTTATGGCAGACAGTGGGCCATACGTCGATCATTTACATGGCCAGCATTGCAGGTATTGATAAAGGTATTTATGAAGCTGCCAAGATCGACGGGGCAGGTAAGATCAAGCAGATCTTTTACATCACACTGCCACTCTTAAGGCCAACGATCACGATCATGGTTCTTATGGCGATCGGAAAGATATTCTTTTCTGATTTTGGACTGTTTTATCAGGTACCTATGAATTCAGGCGCTCTTTATGGTGTAACCCAGACCATTGATACCTTTGTATACAGAGGATTAATGGAATTAAATGATGTGGGAATGTCATCAGCAGCAGGATTGTTCCAGTCATGTGTTGGATTTGTCCTGGTTATCACTGCTAATGCACTGGTCCGTAAGATGAACCCTGAAAATGCGCTGTTTTAATGGAAGGAGGCAATAAAATGAAAACGAGATTAGGCGGGGAACGCAGCTTTCGCCGTTTTGCTCTGATAACATTAGGTATCATGACCATTTTATCATTGCTTCCGGTTATTCTGATCGTTATTGCGTCATTTACAGATGAAAACAGTCTGATCGCAAATGGATATTCTTATTTTCCTGCAAAATGGAGTCTGGATGCTTATTTTTATATGATAAAGCAGGCAAAACTGATCACAAGGGCTTATGGGATCTCCTTTTTTGTAACAATCACAGGAACGCTCTTAAGTGTGCTTTTTACTACCACATTGGCATATCCTATGTCCAGAAAGGATTTTAAATTTTCAAAGATCCTTACATTTCTGGTGTTTTTTACCATGCTGTTTAATGGAGGCGTTGTTCCGTCCTACATGATGTGGTCTCAGTTTTTTCACTTGAAGAACACGATCTGGGCGCTGATCCTGCCAAATTATCTGATCACAGCTTTTAACATTATGCTGGTTAAGAATTATTATCAGAACAGTATTCCAGATGCCTTGATCGAAGCTGCAGAAATTGACGGAGCTTCGGAACTTACGATCTTCTGGAAGATCGTCTTTCCATTATCTACGCCCGTGATCGCTACGATCAGTCTTTTTACAGCGCTGAAATACTGGAATGACTGGGTAAATGCTCTGTATTACATTACAAAACCGCAACTTTACGGAATTCAGAACCTGCTGCTTCGCATTATGGATAATATCCAGTTCTTAAAATCAGGAGGAGCCGGTGAAATTGCAGGCGCGGCTATGGTAGATCTTCCAGGCACTTCCGTGCGCATGGCAATGGCAGTTGTAGGAATTTTGCCAATTATTTTAATTTATCCATTTGTACAGAAATATTTTATCAAAGGTGTAGTTGTAGGCGCAGTAAAAGGCTAAAAAAGATTAGCGACTATTTGCAACGTTTATAGTTTGGGAGAAAAATGATGACAGGGAAGAAATTTGAGAGAACTACTCCGGAAGCAGTGGGAATTTCCAGCAAGAGTCTGGAACAGCTGATTGAAAATCTGGAGCGGGTAACAGAAATGCATGGCATTATGATCATGCGACATGAAAAAATATGTGCAGAGGGATGGTGGGCGCCTTATGCGCCAGGGATTCGGCATAGTCTCCATTCTTTGAGCAAAACATATTCTGCTACTGCAATAGGAATTGCAGTAACAGAAGGAAAAGTCTTTTTAGATGAGAAAATCCTTTCTATTTTTCCAGAGAAGGCACCAGAGAATCCAGATGAAAATCTGAAGCAGCTGACGGTAAAGGATATTCTCTGCATGGGAAGTGGAATGGAAAGGCTTCCTGAGGTGACAGGGAACTGGTTGCAGGCATATCTGGAAGTTCCTATTAAGCATCGTCCAGGAACTGCGTTTCAATACAACAGTGTGGGATCCACCCTTCTTTGCGCCATCGTAGAGAGAAAAACGGGAATTCCTGCAGAGGAATATTTAAAAAGCAGGCTGTTTGATAAGATTGGCATTGATAGCGATAATTTTTTGTTTGAACGCATGCCAGACGGTACAGTTTTTGGCGGCGGGGGATTTTACGCCACAACAGAGGACAATCTAAGGTTGATGAAGCTTTATAAAGACGGCGGAGTCTGGGAGGGCGAACGCATTTTGTCTGAAGAGTATGTAAAAATGGCAATATCAAAGCAGATTGATACTGCTACAGAAAAAAATGGAAATCCAGAGGCTACGGACAATTTCCTTGGCTATGGATTTCAGATCTGGATGTGCCAGCCGGAAAATGTATACAGGGCTGACGGGGCAATGGGCCAGTTTTCCATTGTATTTCCAGATCAGGATATGATAATTTCCGTGAATGAAACGGCTTCTAATGCTCATTGGGCGCAGAACACATTGGATGAAATATGGAAGTTTGCCAGGGAAGTCCGGGAAGAAACACTGCCGGAGGATGAAGCTGCATCTACGCATCTGAAAGAGAAGCTGTCTCATTTATCCCTGGAAGCACCTTGTCGGCAGTGCAGTCGCAACAGAGAAAAAGAGTCTGAAATAAATGGAAAATGCTATTTTGTGTCAGAAGGGCGTATGGGCTTTGAAACAGAGATCCAGAATTCCCATGCAGGATTGAAACCACTTGAGGGAATAACAGAATTTACCATGAGATTTGTACCTGGAACCTGCGAAATGAAGTTTTGCCAGCAGGGAAAAGAACATGAAGTTCTGATTGCTACAGATGGATCCTGGAGATGGAACCGGCTTAAACTAGATGGAAGGGTAAATAGTGAGTTGTGTTTAAGTGGATATTGGGAAGATAAAAACTGTTTTGTAGTCCATGCAAGATGGATAGAAACCTGCTATGAAAATGAACTGAAGTTCTGCTTTGAAAAAGATCAGGTGCATATGAGTAGAATGAATAAAGTAGGACGATATATGACATCGCAACCGCTTACAGCGACGGCGCAGAAAGCCTGAAAATAAAAAGGACAAAAAGAGGTGATTTCATAAATGCTGAATAAGATCATGCTGATCACATATCCTGATTCCATGGGACATGATTTAAAAGATCTGCATCATATTTTGAACCTGTATTTTAAAGATGCGGTAAAAATGGTGCATATCCTGCCGTTTTTTCCTTCCAGTGGGGACCGTGGTTTTGCCCCGTTAGGATATGAAAAGGTATCAGAAGAGTTCGGAGACTGGGAAGATATCCGTATGCTTTCCGAAGAATATCCATTGATGTTTGACTATATGATCAATCATATCTCCGCACACAGTCCTTATTACCAGGATTTTTTAGAGAAAAAGGATCAGTCGCCATACAGAGGATTGTTTATCCGCTATAAGGATTTTTGGGAAAATGGAATGCCAACCCAGGCAGAAACGGATGCTATTTATAAGCGGAAGCCCAGAGCACCTTATGTTATGGCAGAGTTTGGGAATCAGACCCAGGAGGCAGTCTGGTGTACTTTTGGAGAGGAACAGATCGACCTTAACATGGAGACAGAGGAAGGAAAGCGCTTTTTGGAAGAAAATCTTCGCTGGCTGGCCAGACACGGTGCATCTCTTATCCGCCTGGATGCTTTTGCCTATGCTGTAAAACGACCGGGAACTTCCTGCTTTTTTGTAGAACCGGACATCTGGGAACTTCTTGGAAGATGTGCGAAAATTGCAGCTGAAGAAGGTGCCCAGATCCTTCCGGAGATCCATGAACATTTTTCAATCCAGCAAAAACTGGCATGCCGGGATTATTATGTGTATGACTTTGCGCTGCCAATGCTGCTTTTACATGCCATTTATTTTAAAAACAGTGAATATCTGAAGCACTGGTTTGAAATATGTCCGAGAAAGCAGTTTACAACGCTGGATACCCATGACGGAATTGGCGTAGTAGATGTCCGGGGGCTTTTGCCAGACGAGGAGATTGAAGCTGCGAAAGAGCATTTGTTTGAGTATGGCGCTAATGTAAAGCGTGTTTACAATACGGAGAAATACAATAATCTGGATATTTATCAGATTAATTGCACCTATTATTCGGCTCTTGGGGATGATGATAATGCTTATCTTTTAGCCAGAGCGATCCAGTTCTTTGCGCCAGGTACGCCTCAGGTTTATTATGTGGGACTACTGGCTGGAAAAAATGATATTTCTCTTTTGGAGGAGACGAAGGAAGGACGAAATATCAATCGTCATTATTATACGGAAGAAGAGATAGGACGGGAAGTTGAACGCCCGGTAGTAAAGCAATTGTTGGAACTTATGAAACTCAGAAATACGCATCCTGCATTTGATGGTGAGTTTTATATGCTTCCATGTGAGAAGGAGCAATTGATCCTTGGGTGGAAAAACGGAGACAGCAGGATTGAGCTGCATGGAGATCTGGGGAAGAAATCCTTTGAAATTATTTAAAACCAAAGGAGCAGGGCTGATTTATTTGAATCAGTCCTGTTCCTTTTTAACGTGTTTGAAATTTTAAACTCCTCACATTTTTTCACACTCTTATCAAAAACTCCCGTTATAGTTTAGGTCAATGAAAGATAAGTAAAAAAATAGGCAAGAGAAAATGGAAGAGATTAAAGGAGAAATAAACAAAAGGAAAAGGATGTAAGTGCAGATATAAAGAACACATAAAAATACATAAAAGAATATATAAATGGGCAAACGCCAGTGTTGTTTTCTTAACAGGAGAAAAAGATAAGAGAAAAATAAAAAAGCTAAATGCCCGTATATATTTGATACGGGTTGAAAGGAGCAATTCTATGAAACTTAAGGGTAAAATAAAAGAACTTACTGCACTTACTTCTGCGATCTGCATGCTGTCTGTACCGAATACAACGGTTTTGGCTGCTACTGGAACAAAAATAAACTCTGTTCCTCTTTCTATTGAGTCAGAAATCGAGGCTTGGGATACAGATAGCGATGTAACCGTTTCCACATCCTCTTCTGAATTTGATATAGATGATGTGGTGATCACCAATGAGCCAAGCGACGAGTGGGATGATGGCGACAAACCGAAATTCAAGATCACTTTATATGCAGATGATGATTATTATTTTGCTTCCGGATTTTCAAAAAGCAGTGTTAGCTTAAGCGGTTCTGACGGTACGGTTACATCAGTCAGCAGAAGCTCCAGTGATACTTTGGTCGTATATGTAACACTGGATGCCCTGGATGATGATGACAGTGATCATGATCTGGATGTAAGCGGGCTGGAATGGGATGAGTCAGACGGGACGGCTTCCTGGGAAGAAAGTGATGATGCAAAAAAGTATGAAGTACGGCTTTACCGGGGAAGCAGCGCAGTGACCAGCGTGCTGACGACTACCAGCACCAGTTATGATTTTTCAGGCTATATAACAAAAAGCGGTTACTATACATTTAAAGTAAGAGGCGTGTACAACACTTCTAATAAGGGAAGCTGGGAAGAATCGGATTCATGGTATGTTTCATCCAGCGAAGCACAGGAGATCAGTTCTTCAAGCAAAAGTACTCCTTCCAATAATACCGCCTCTTCCGGAACTGGCGCGTGGTTAAAAGATGATGCGGGCTGGTGGTACTGCAATGCAGACCGCAGTTATACTACAAACGGCTGGCAGTATATTGACAATCTTTGGTACTATTTTGATGAAAACGGTTACATGAAAACTGGTTGGATCTTATATAAAGATGCATGGTATTACTGTGGTGAAAGTGGTGCTATGTTGGTGAATGCAACGACACTGGATGGTTATTATGTAAATGGTGACGGCGTCTGGGTACAGTAAGGGAAAATAGATAGAAAATGATTTTAAAAGATGAAAGTTGAGGCAATACGATTATGAGCAGATATAGAAGCAGAATGGGAAATGACAGAAAGGCCAGAAGAGAGATCGGAAGAAGGCTGCGAAAGGGCGGTGTGATGATGTGTATGATGATCACCAGTGCCATGTTGTTGTCAGCTTGCAGCGGCGGAAACAGCAGCAGCAAGAATACCACAGCAGCGCAGACCACAGAGGCAGCAGCAGAGGGCGGTGTACAGGACAGCCAGAATGAGGTAATGGGGCGTGTGAAGTTGGTTTCTGATACAGAGATCACAGTTGAGCAGGGACCTGGTGGAGCACCAGGCCAGAACAGTGACGGCCAACAGCCAGGCGGAGCACCAGGTCAGGACGGCGACAACCAGCAGCCAAGTGGAGCGCCAGACGGCCAGAACCAGCCACCACAGGGGGGAGTTCCAGAGGGAAAAGGCCAGCCACCCCAGGGCAAAACCACAACTTATAAGATCACAACATCCACAACCTTCACCGATGCAGATGGTGCATTAATCCAGGTTTCTGATATCAAGGACGGTGACTTTGTTAAGATCACTACAGACGGCAATGGAACTGCTGTACAGATATCTTTAGCTGATATGCCAGGCGGTCCGGATGGTCCTCAGGGTGGACCTGAAAATGGGGCACCGGGAACAGATGGTCCTGGAGGCGGGGCTCAGTCTGCACCCACATCTTATTCCTCTGTAAAGGAATTTACCAGTGATACAGAAGAGACCGGTCAGAGCTATATCTCAGAGGGTACGGATGAAAGCGCGGTTCTTGTATCTGACGGGGCCAATGTTACTTTAAAGGATTTTACAGTAAACAGAACCTCTGAAGACAGCAAAGGCGGTGACAGCTCCAGCTTTTACGGAGTAGGCGCATCGGTTCTTGCCACAGACGGAACTGTTAATCTAAGCGGCGGAACCATTACTTCGGATGCAGATGGAGCAGCAGGTGCATTTGCCTATGACAAAGGTACTGTAAATATCTCTGATACTACCATTACAACCACAGGAAACACAGCAGGCGGTATCCACGTAGCAGGAGGCGGTACCGTCAACGCGGAAAATCTGACGGTACATACTTCCGGTGAGTCTTCTGCGGCCATCCGAAGTGACAGAGGCGGCGGCACCATGCGTGTAAAGGGTGGCAGTTATACATCTTCTGGAATTGGTTCACCGGCGGTTTACTGTACAGCAGATATTGAGGTGAACGACGCAAAGCTGACAGCAGAAAATTCTGAAGCAGTGTGCATTGAAGGCTTAAATTCCCTGTCACTGACAGGCTGTGACCTGTCCGGCCATATCCAGGAAAATGAGCAGAATGACTGTGACTGGACCGTGATCTTATACCAGAGCATGTCCGGTGATTCTGAAGTAGGAAATGCTGTATTTAATATGACCGGAGGCAGCCTGACTTCTGAAAATGGCGGTCTGTTTTACACTACAAATACAGAAAGCACTTTTTATTTAAACAATGTAAATATTACCCCGTCTTCTAATAATGAATTTTTCTTAAAATGTACGGGAAATGCCAATAAGAGAGGCTGGGGACAGAGTGGTGCAAACGGAGCGGATTGTTCCTTTACAGCAGAAAACCAGAAAATGGAAGGAGATGTGGTTTGGGACAGTATCAGCAACCTGAAATTTAAGATGACAGAGGGAAGCATCCTTACAGGCGGCTTCATCCAGGATGAGTCCTGCGCCGGAAATGGAGGCAGCGGAACGGCAGATCTGTCCATTGATGCCGAATCCACATGGATCGTCACAAAAGACAGCCGGTTATCAGGACTCACAAATAAAGGAACGATCAAAGATGCAGATGGTAAGGCTGTAACCATTAAGGGAAGTAACGGAACAGTGTATGTACAGGGAGACAGTGCTTATACAGTGACAGTAGATTCTTATACTGCATAATAAACGGAAATAAAAATGGGTACTGTGGAGATGGTGTTTTTCTCCCAGTGCCCATTATGTTCTCGCAGAGTCATTTTGTATACTTATTGATGTTGTGTTTTTTCATCCATTTCCCGGATGATCTTCTGGTCTTCTTTTAATTCGTTCTGTTCTTTCTGGAGCTCTTTTTGTTCTTTCTGAAGCTCTTTCTTTTCTTCTTTTAATTCGTCCTGCTCTCTTTTCAGTTCCTGGCGTTCTTCCTTTTCTATTGCCTCCAGATCGTCCTCTTCTTCGATCAGCATCAGTAAAAAGCAGAGGATCAAAAGCCCGCAGGAGATCCAGATGGTGCGGTAGGAGAAATGATTGGTAAGATGACCACCGCAGGCGGCACCAATGGTAAAGGAACCGATCGCAGTAAGATAAATGGCAGCTGTTTTCAGCTCATCTTTTCGTTTCTCGGTAATAGCTTTATAAAAATGGTCCATGCCGCTTCGCAGATTTCCGATACACATGGTGCTGGCATAAGCACTGCCGCGTACAGTACGGAAGGACTGAACCTGCATAGCGCAGGCAAAGGAAGTAAGTCCATTTGCAAGCCAGTTTAACTGTCCCGGGATAAAACCGACGATAAACAGTAGGATAATCTCCAGAGTCAGGACCAGATGGCGCCAGTGGATCTTTCCTGTGTGACGGAACCGGGAGTGGATCAGGCAGGCCATTAATACACCCAGTGCGAAAAAAGCAACGGGAAGGAAATAACGGATGGAATTTCGTAGATCCTCGGAGATCAGGTAGCATCCCATTAAAACAATATTTCCTGTCTGTGCATTGGCAAAGACGTGATCACGTAAAAAATAGGAACAGGCATCCTGCGTTCCGCCGGACAGATTTAAAAGTATCATAACAGGCAGCGAACTGGACATTTGCAGGCCGGTTTTTTGTTTCATGTATATCCCTTCTTTCATTCCCTGTTTTATCATTTTTTTCAAATAAAATCAATTTGCGTTTTTCACACTTCTGACTTTATATATTCCTGCTTTTTCTACGAAAAAAGCAGCTGTTGGAAAAATCCGGTCAGCTGCTTCTTTTATGTCTGTTCAATGAAGTGGATTTTCACGATTTTTTACTCGTCATCCGCATTAGCCCCATCATTATATTCATTTACATAGATCAGATGGCTTCTGGACTCTTCTACAATAGTCCGGATGGTCTCTGCAGTAAGAGGCATATCCTGAGGCTGTAATACCAGGCTTAAGGCACATGGAAGATTAATACCGCAGATCAGGTGACGATGATCGTTTACATATGGGCAGAACTGCTGGTTTACACTGCCACCTAACATATCAGTCATCATGACTACTTCATCCTCCGGGTCAAAGGAATCAAATAATTCTTTGATCTGGGTTGGAAGATCGGTGTCATCCATATAGGCACTGATATCAATGATGCCGTCCATGGAAGTAAGAAAATTTAATGTGTCTTTTAGGCCGTAGGCCAGTAAATGATGGGAGGCGATAATATATCTTCTCATAACGCTTCTCCTTATAGTTTTATAGTTATAGTTATATTTATAATAGTGTGGCGGGGATCAGATACTACAGGGATTTGATCAGATGATCTATGTAAAGTTCTGCTTCTCCCTGGAGGAAAGGAGTCTGCATGCTTTCATAACCTTTTCCGAATTCATCTTTCTCTACGATATAACCTGCGCTGTAGTTTGCATAGCCCCATACGATGCGCATAGGAGCATTAAAGTTCTTTTTGATCTCCATTCCGAAGGTGGAGAACAGCTCTCCGGGGATCGTGATCATCTCCAGGTCACCTAAATGGAAGATAACAGAGCGGAGCGTAACATTGATGCCGCCTGACTGGATCTTTCTTCTCATGTGGCGGACACCGGACCAGAGAAGCTTTTTATCATCCTCTGTAACAGCAGCAGCCAGCTTCTTTTCATCTTCTGCTAACTGTGCCTTCATGGCATCCAGATCATAAGTCTGGTGGATGGTGTATTCTGCAGTTTTTACAGATCCAGCTTTTAACTCCATAGGAGTTTCCGTTTCTGCGAAAACATTTACCTGCTTCATTACTTCATCACGTACGCGCCACAGTTCTTTTTCATCATTTCCCTGACGGTACTGGCGATTGCCCATATCACCGCAGGCGCCCTGCATGGTAATGAAAATACTATTGTATTTTTCATCCAGAGCCTTTCCCACATTTCCTAAAAGATCAGAGCTGATCTTCATGTTGTGGATGCCAAGGACCGTTGGATGGCAGGTAAACTGGAACATACCTGCTACTACATGGTTTTCATTGCGGAACAGGATCATGTTGATATCTTTATCACTTGGTTTGTCCCGATAGTTTCGATTTCCGTATACACCTTCTATCGTTCCCTTTACCATATAAGGTGTTACCTCTAAGAAACCACGGTCAAAGCATTCGTCTACAGCATCAAAAAGCTGTTTCATTACATATTCTCTGTAAACGGCCTTGCGATGATTTCTGTCTTCCCCTTCATCTTCAAAGCTGATATCAGGGCCGGAATGCGTATGAATAGTTCCGATAATGATATTTTCCTTTGGAACAGAATATTTTCCGGCAAGGACTGTGCGGGCATAATCAGAGATCGGTTCTTCTAACCGGCACAGATCCAGGGTGGACCATATAAAAATCTCCCCGTCAATGCGCAGGACTAAAGTCCTGCAGTAAAGTTCATCTAAAACACCAATAGATTTTCCTGTTCTCATGGCATAACCGCGCATGTACATAGGAAATGGAGGTGTGATATTACGTTTTGCTGCGCTTACTTCAACCATATGATAATCTCCCCTTAGTTGAATAAAAAATGGCTCTGCCTGCCAAATAAGACAGGCAGAACCGTCATTATGGTGATGTCACCATCCGGCGACATGTCCGTTTAGTTATATTAGTTATAAATGATCAAGCCAGGATTCCCAGTGCAGAGCAGATCATGGAGAAGATGATAACAATGAGGATCAGGGTAGTGATCTTCATGCCCTTCTTTCCAAGGAGCTTATACAGTACCAGGACAGTAGCTACAGAAATCATAGAAGGCATGATCTTGTCTAACAGATCTGCAACTGCCAGATTGACTTCGCCCATCTGGAATGCCAGAGGTGTTTTTGCAGTTACAACCGTTGCGGACAGCGCACCTACAACCGTAAGACCAAGAACAGAAGCAGCATCTGTGATTCGAGCCAGTTTTCCACCTACTTTTGTGATCAGTTTGGTACCTTCGCGGTATCCGATCCACATTAACTGACTACGGATGCAGATGAAGATAAGGTTTACGATGAGCCACAGGATAACACCGATAGGGTTGCCTTCCAGAGCCATATATCCTGCGATGGAGCCCATGATAGTAGGAAGCAGTGTCCAGAATAAGGTATCACCGATACCAGCTAAAGGTCCCATTAAGCTGACCTTGATATTCTGTACAGCATCCAGGGAAGAGATTCCCTCTTTGTCTTCCAGAGCCAGAGTAGCACCAAGAACGATATTTGCCAGCCATGGCATGGTGTTGAAGTATTTATAATGGTTGTTTAATGCTTCAACGTATTCGTCATCATCTTTATAGATCTTACGCAGCAGAGGTCCAATACCGAAAACAACGGCTGGAGCAAGCTGGGTATCGTAGTTAAAGGTTGTTATTGCCATTAAGGACCAGCGGATGGCACCTTTCACACAGTCTTTTTTTGTTAAAACGGGAGCTTTTTCCATTACTTCATTCTCATTATTCATCTTCAAGACCTCCTGCAAATCCTACATTTTCCTTTGCTTCTTCATCCATATAGAACTTGTAAGCTAAAGCTACACCAAGGAATGCGATACCAAGGATCGGTACGCCCATGTATGCGCTGAGTACAAAGCCGATCAGAATGTAGTTGAAGTACTTCTTCCGGCATGTAGTGGAGCAGCATGGCAATACCAAGACCAGGAAGGAGCTTTCCTGCTACAGACAGACCGCCTGTTACCCAGGAAGGAAGCACATCCAGGATAGCCTGGACTAAAGGAGCGCCTGCTGTTAATGCAACAGCGGTTGGGAATGCCATGAATACAGCTACCATAACAGGGCAAAGGTAAAGGATAGCATACATTTTGCCAAACTGTTTTTCATTGGCATATTTCTGGGATTTCTGGGCAATGAAGGAGTTGCAGATCTTGAATAAAACGTCCATCTGTACGCCAAGCATACCAACAGGAAGACCAATGGTCATACCAACTTCCGGTCCTTGTCCGGTTGTTTTTGCAAATGCGCATGCAATAATGGTTGCAACGCCGTAATCAGGTACAGAAGAACCGCCAAGAGCGGCAACGCCTAAGGACATCAGTGTGAAAGTACCGCCGATGTAAAGACCGCTGTTCATGTCGCCTAAGATCAGTCCGCACAGGAAACCTACGATAACAGGTCTTGCATGTGTCAGTGATAATCCGCGGCGGTCAACGTTGATCTCAGCAGCCACCAGGACAAGCAGTACAATTTGTAAAGCACTTAATTGCATAACAATTTCCCCCTTTGGTTATTTCAGAAATTCGTCAATAGAAACTTCTGCGTCTGCAGGTACATACTGTGCATAGAGCTTGGTTCCCGCAGCCTTTAATTTCTTGTAAGCCTCAATGTCGTCCGGCTTTGCGTAAGCTCTCTGGGAAAGCTTTACAGCTTCTTCGCCTTCCGCAGGTTTTACAGTTCCGCCAATGACCAGTTCCGGATCTTTACGCCGATCTCAGACAGCTTAACCAGTGTTTCCGGCTTCTTAACCAGTACAAATACAGTGTGGTCATTGTATTTTCCGGCTTTGAAGTTATTTAAAGCTGTTTCCTCGGTAATGATGGAAATAGCCATTCCGGTAGGTCTGGCAAGCTTCATGCTGGCTTTGGTCAGTTCATTATTGGCAACAGTGTCATCAATGATCATGATACGCTGTGCACCGGAACGTCCGGCCCACTGTGTAGCCACGATACCATGAAGAAGACGGTTATCAATTCTTGCAAGTACAATACCCATATTTACCTCCTATTCGTCCTCACGGACGGCCGGGCTTTCTGCCTGCCCGGAAAGCTTATTTTTTGAATTCAAATGCATGTAATCATAAATGTAAGCAATCTCACTTACAGGCAGAGCCACCCGGTAATGCCGGGAGATATCCTGAAAGCTGTCCCTTACCTGCCTGATAAAGTCGGCATGTTTTTGTTCAAATTCTTCCAGATCCTGATAATTATCAATGGTCGGTTTTTGTGACCAGTCGTTCCACCAGACAACACAGGTGGACATAAAGCCCGATCATGATACGTCCTGCGATCTTTCTTCCTGTGATCTTCTGAAGCCGTCCCACTGCCTGTTCCACTTCATCTAAAAGCTTGTCAGGATTTAAAATGGTAATGGATTCAACTACATTCTGCAGGGAGAAATTCTTTACCAGGTTCTGGTTAAATATTTCCATTTGTTCTTCATCCAGATACTCTGAGAAAATGTTTGTCAGCTTTTCTGCGGAATTCATGGAAATAATGTCCTCCAGTGAGATAAAAATTCCCTCAATCTCCGGATTGAAAAGCCCGATGATGCATTTTACATGGTATTGCTGGAAAATCTCATCATGGCTGCCGTTTTTCATCAGCCGGTAATAATCATAAGCCACAAATTTTACAGGAATGGAAGTGGCGGAAGTTCTTTAAGATCAGCTCTTTTAGCTTTTCCGTTGTGTCAATGCCGTTTTCTCCGCTGAAGATCACGGCGTCTTCCTTCTGTACATTGTGGATGATACGGTAGGTGCAGACATTGCTTTCGCTGGCCCGTTTCAGGATGTCCTCCAGCTTCTGGTTCCCACAGATGCCAAGGCCGATGTCAACAGCTAAGGCAGTGGAAATATTGTTGATGATGCCGATGTTTAAGTTTCGCAGGCCGCCCATCTGGCTGTGGATCTGCTCTAAAGAACCCATATCCACCAGAAGTACTACGTCCTGACAGGTGATAAATCGTTCAATGTGTTTTCCAACAGCCCGGTGATGTCACTCATCTGCATGTCAAGAGGCATATCAATGGCATCAAATACCTTTCGCCCGATGATCTGGTTTGCGGCATCTGCAATACTGGAAGCTGTTGCATAGCCGTGGCTTAAGATAATACCGGCTGCGGAAAGTCCCTGGATCTTCTGGTTCTGGTTTTTTATATCTAAAAGCAAAAACAGCTGGTTTAAACTGTCTGCTTCAATGTCCAGATTCAGTTTGATCAGGTTTACGATCCTGGAACAGATGACTGATTCTTTTCAAGAACAGCGCTTACAGCCTGAAACATTTCTTCAATCTCGTTATGGTTTTGTTTCATCCAGTTGTCGATCAGATGGTCGCCCTGAAGCTGTATATATAAGCGGCGGGCAAGTAAGTGGCTGTATTTTTTGGAAAGGCTGATGCCATACATTTCACCTACATTTTCAAAAATCTGATTGATCAGCTGTTCGTAAGTGGAGATCTTGATGTTTACAAGCTTCTGTCCGTAGATCAGATAGTCGTAATAATCATTTAATTGTTTCCGGAATTCCATCATCAGGCCGTCAAAACTGAGCATATCCTGACGGTAATCTTCAAAGACATCTAACATGATCTGGAAATACTGTACCGTCTGCCCCAAAGAGGTGTCACGGCTGTAACTGTTTAAGTGGATCATCCGTTTGTCTTTGTCTTCAACCTCCAGTTTTAAGGAGGAGAGCATATATTCCGGAAGGTGATAACTGTGGATAGCGATACCATCACTGGTTTTTTTAAGCTCCGGCACAGCTGCTGGTAACGCAGGTTTTTAACTCGTCGATGTTGTTTTCGTAGGAAAATTCCAGCATACAGTGGAAGGCGTTCTGGCTGATGCTTACATCTACGCCCATGCGCCGCCCTTCTGCTTTTAAGAAGGAGACTAACATTTCCTCTTTTTCATCGGCTGTGCGTTCATGCAATGTTGGGACCGGGATCACAATGGGAATCATCCTTGCAAGTGGTTTATAGAGTGTTTCCGCCGGTACTTTTGTGGTGGAAAATACCAGTCTTGCATTGGACTCAAAAACATGTTCGTCATCATGATATCCTTTATATTGTCCCGAAATTAAGTAGGAATAGATCAGTTCCTGTCCTGAAAATGGAAGCCTGTCAATTTCATCAAAGAAAAGGATGCCGCCGTTTGCCTTTGCAAGCCAGCCTTTTCCGTCTTCGCTGCCGCAAAGGGAAATAGCAAATTTTTCTTCATTCTGGGCATATTCGGAGCAGTCTACTGTGATGTAAGGCGGGAGAGAAGCTGCGCCTGCAGTTCCGATTACCCGTTCATTTACAGCATATTCATACATCAGCCTGGAAAGAAAAGCCTTTCCTGTTCCGCTCCGTTAAACAGGGCCGGAAGACCGTTTGGCGGATATTTGATAGCTGCTTTACACTGCTCAATGCAGGAACTTAAACTCAGGTAATAACCGATGGCTTTCTGAAAATCTCTTTTATTTTCATCGCTTCGGCATTTCCGCTGAAAATCGTCCATACCGGAGAATACGCAGGTTTCCAGGGCAACCTGGGCCTCACGTTCAACATTTTTCTTATGGAAGAAATAAACAGGACGGGAGTTGACCTTAATAGCCCGCTCTTCTTTTACCAGCTCGTTCAGATACTGACTGGCCAGATTACGGGAAATATTCAGTGATTCGCTGATATGGTTCGCCGTAAAATATTTCAGATCTTTCAGGGCATAGCCCCGGCTTATTTTTCCAGGTAAAGATAGAGTTCTTCTTTGTGCTGAGCATGTACATGATTCTCCTTTTTGTTGATTTAACTTTAATTCTTTTCGCGCGTGTTTTATGTCTACCTGATCACAAGTGTAATTATACAAAAAATAGTCTGAAAAGAAAGATGTTTTGAATGATTTCGCCAGTTTGAAAAGGGTTTCGGCAGTAGAGGTGAGAAAAATTGGGAGACGTTCAGAGCGGGGGGATGGGGTTCGACACTAGGATTGACACTTTTATGGGGGAAATATGTGCTATACTTAAAATCAGATGTCAGGATCAAGATCAGGCACAGGAAGATTTATTACAGGAGGGAATCAATATGCACAGTGAAAAAACAACTATCCGGCTGGTAGCAGTAGATATGGACGGAACTCTTCTTCATGATGACAAGAGCATATCAGATTATACATTAGATGTTTTAAGAAGGATCGTAAAAAAAGGTGTGATCCTGGTACCTGCCTCAGGAAGACCCATCGGAGGAATGAAAGAAGCAGTATTAAATAATGTAGACGGCATTCAGTATGCTATCTGCTCCAATGGTGCCATGCTTATGGATGTACCGGAGGAAAAAAGTATCTGTGAAACAGGGATCCCCACAGAAAAAGCAGTGGAAGCCATTGCGTATCTGGAACAATTCCCAGTGGCTGTATATGCCCATACAGACAAAGGTACTTTCCGGGCAGAGGGCTGGGAGAAAACAGGGCTTTCTGAGAAATATCCTTATATCAGGTTCAGCGAAGGAAATGTAAAAGATCTGGGAGCGTTTTTAAGGACCAGCGGAGTAAAAGTGATGAAAATGGGTGCTTTTGTCTTAAAAGATGGACTGGCACAGGAACTTCTGGAAAAAGGAAGCCCTATACCGGGTATCGTATTTTTGCGCACCGGAGATGGGATCATAGAATTAAACTCTGTGGATGCCTCAAAGGGAAATGCACTGTGTACACTTTGTAAAAAATTGGGGATAAGTATGGAAAATGTTCTGGCTATTGGGGATAACGAAAACGATATTTCCATGCTTCAGGCTGCAGGCATCTCCGTAGCAATGGAAAACGCAGAAGATGATGTAAAACAGGCTGCGAAATTTGTGGCCGGGCATAATGAAGAGGACGGGGCAGCTCATTTCCTGGAGGAATGGGTGCTGTAAAATAAAACAGAGAACAAAAAATGGACGCGCCGGCTGACGCGTCCGTTTGCTTTGTAAACTTGTGATCCACTGCCTGCTGACGCAGGCGGTTGTCAGAGTATTCCTGTAGACTGTAAAAACAGTACAAACATCATAACCGGGACCACATAGCGGATCATGACGCGGTACAGCTTTTTACGGCGGAAAGTATCGCCGGTGCTTTCCATTTCTTCGATCACATAGTCCGGTGTTTTGATCCAGCCGATCAGAAAGGCAGAGAGCAGTGCGATAAACGGCATCATAACGCTGTTGCTGATATAGTCCATGATGTCTAATAACTGTCCCACAGAGCCGTTTGGCAGTTTTACTTCAATATAGAAGATACTGTAGCCAAGGGCAATAACAGCAGAGGCAGCCAGGTAGATCACAGTCAGCACAAGGACTGTTTTCTTGCGGCCTGTGTGGAAGATCTCCATGCAGTTGGCAGTGATAGATTCCAGCACAGAGATACAGGACGTAAGAGTAGCGAAAATAGTTGTTACAAAGAACAAAAGACCAACAAAGGTACCTGCTTTTCCCATGGCGGCAAATACCTTAGGAAGGGAAATGAACATTAAACTTGGACCTGCGCTCATTCCGTCGGTGCCGGAGAAAACAAAAACTGCCGGGATGATCATGGCGCCTGCTAAAAGGGCAACGCCTGTGTCGAAGATCTCAATCTGATTAACAGCTTTATTTAAGTTAACTTCCGGTTTCACATAAGAGCCATAGGTGATCATGATACCCATGGAAACACTTAAGGAAAAGAACAGCTGGCTCATGGCATCAAGTAAGATCTGAAGGAAGCGGCTAAAGGTCAGTCCCTCAAAATGAGGGGTTATATAATAAAGAAGGCCGTCCATACCGGTACGCATCTGTCCGCTTTCGTCAACATGGTGCAGTGTCAGGGAATAGCCTGCGATCACAACCACCAGAACCAGAAGTATGGGCATCATGCAACGGGAAACACGTTCAATACCGCCTTCCACACCATTGTATACAATAAACGCTGTTACGCCCATAAATAAAAGGGCAAACAGGACAGGTGATACAGGTGAAGTGATAAATGAGGTAAAATAATTGTCCTGGGCTGCAGCGGCAGTCTGTCCGGTGAGATAGACAACTGCGTATTTTGTGACCCAGCCGCCGATAACAGCATAGTAGGTCATGATCAGGACTGGAACAAGAAAGGTTAAAATTCCTAGAAATTTCCATTTAGGCGACATCTGGGTATAAGCCCCGATAGCGCTTTCTTTTGTTCTGCGGCCAATGGCAATGTCAGATGCCAGCAGTGTGAATCCAAATGTTAAGACCAGTGCCAGATAGATGACTAAGAACAGTCCTCCGCCGTCCTTTGCCGCCAGATACGGAAAACGCCACAGGTTTCCCACGCCTACGGCACTGCCGGCAGCAGCTAAAACAAAACCTAACTGGCCGGAAAAATTACTTTTCTTCTTATTCATGAAAAAGAATCCCCCTAAAATTATCTATAGCTGAACTTGCTTGTCATACCAGAATAGCACATGTTATAATATCAGTAAAACAAATGTTTTTATGACTATATATAATTTTTTGTAATGGATATGGGGCTATAGATAAATTTATGAAAGAACAGAAAGACAGATATGAGATATTTTTAAAGGTGTGCGAGACCGGCAGCTTTTCCGGGGCGGCAGAGGCATTAAATTACACACAGTCCGGCATCAGCCAGATGATGGCTGGACTGGAAGAAGAACTGGAAGTCCGGCTGTTTGCCAGAGTAAAAAAGGGAGTCATACTTACAGACAACGGAGCCAGACTGATTCCTTATATTCAGGAAATGGTAAACCAGAAGGCAAAGCTGCGCCAGGCGGCCTTTAATATTAATCATAAGATCGAAGGAAAGCTGCGGGTAGGAAGCTTTTCCAGTATTACAGCGTTGTGGATGCCGGGAGTGATCCATTTCTTCAAAGAACATTATCCAAAGGTGCAGGTAGAGATCTTTGACGGCAATTACGATGAGATCCGTGACTGGATCATCCACGGACAGGTGGACTGCGGTTTCCTGTCATCTATTGTGGCAGACGACCTGAAATTTTATCCACTGATGGATGACCCGCTGTGTGCAGTGATGCCTAAGGGGCATCCACTTACAGAAAAAGAACGGGTCACAGTGTCAGAACTGTTTTCGTATCCCTTAATTATAGAAACACCTGGCTGCGACAATGATATCCAGCATTTATTAGCAAAATGTTCCGTAAAGCCGAAGATCACCTACAGCTTCCGGGACGATACACTGATCATGGCCTTTGTAAAAAGCGGATTAGGCGTCACCATTTCCCAGAAAATGGTACTAAAAGCCTTTGCCAGAGACGATGTAGAATCCAGGCCCTTAGAACCAGCTTCACACCGGACCCTGGGACTGGCATTTTCAAAGACAGCCAATTCCGTGGTGTCGGGGATAATGTTGGAGTATTTAAAGAAAATGACGGGATAAATCATAAGCCAGATTGAAAATTCAGCCAATTAAAACCGATGAAAACTTGCCTAACTTCTCTAAAGTTGCTATAATTCTTGTAACCGAAGGCGTGATAATCTTTCTCAAAAGCGGGGAAGATGCAAGTATATGTACACGGCGTAGGTGTGCATATAGCAAGTAAGGAGAAGTCGTGCGTACTTTAAAGAAATCCATATGGAGTTATATGTATAAGGTCACATTTGCGTTGGTAAGTGTGATCCTTATTAGCATTACGGCATTGAATATAGCAAATGAGCAGAGCCGGGCGCAGGGGACGGCGGATAAGATCTTTGAGCAGATGGATAAGATGCTGGAGGAGAATCAGAAGGAACTTACCAGGCTGCGCCAGGAATATGCTGCGAAATGTCTTCATAATACAGAGGCCATTGCCTATATTCTGGAGAAGAACACCGGGGCAAGAAATGATCTGTATGAACTGCGTAAGATCGCGGAATTTATGGAAGTAGATGAGATCCACATTATTGATGCTGCAGGCGAGATCGTTTCCGGAACCCATCCCCAGTATTATGGTTATAGCTTTGACTCCGGGGAGCAGATGAATTATTTTAAGCCTATGCTTAAGGACAAATCCCTGAAAATGGTTCAGGATATAGAGCCGAATACAGCAGAGCATAAGCTGATGCAGTATTCAGCTATGTGGAACAGCACCGGGGAATTTATCGTGGAAGCGGGAATTGAACCGGTAAATGTATCCAAAGTAACAGAAAAAAATGAACTGCCTTATATTTTTTCCCAGCTTTGTGTCAACCCGGATACCAGCTACTTTGCGGTAAATGCAGAAACAGAAAAGATCGTAGGTGCTACGGACACAGAATTAGTGGGAATGGACATGAAGGAAATTGGTTTAAATACGGAAAAGATCCATAGTACAAAAGGTTTTTCCGGTATGATCAATGGAAAACGTTCCTATATCGTATTTAAGAAGGTAGCAGATAATTATATCGGTGTGGCAGTGACCAGTAAGGCACTTTATGAACGCATACCGTTAAATATGCTGTATCTGGCGGTATGTCTTGTACTCATTGCGCTGGCATTGTTTAAGGCAGTGACCCGGTATCTGGACCGGGAGGTAGTCCAGAAGATCGGGGAAGTAAACGGAAAGTTGCATAAGATAACCATGGGTGACTTAAACGTCAAGATTGATGTCCACAGCAGCAGGGAATTTTTTGAACTGAGCCGTTATATTAATGAAATGCTCCAGAGCCTGTTAGTCAATGACAGGAAAATGACATATGTGCTTGGAAAGACGGATATGCACATTGGTGTATATGAGTACAACCGGCAAATGAAGAGAGTCCGTTTTACAGGTGATATTCTTCAGATCTTAAAGACCGGCACAGAAGCTGCCTGGAAGCTGCCTTCTGACTGGGAAGATTTCAAGAAATATATTAGAACCATGCAAAAAGAGCCGGTTGCAGGTGAAAATGAGATATTTGCTGTAGGAAATGGTAAATATTTAAAAATTGAAGAGATCCAGGAGGGCGAAGAGATCTTCGGTGTTATTACGGACGTTACAGAGGAGATCCGCAAGCGCAGGGAGATCGAATACCAGAGAGATCATGACCAGCTGACGGGGCTGTTTAACCGGACTGGCAGAGATACCAGGCTTTCCAAAATACTGGAAGAATGCAGGGAACCATATTACTGCGCTGCTGTTATGGTAGATGCTGACGGTCTGAAAATGGTTAATGACACTTACGGACATGAAAATGGTGATGAGTACCTTAAAAGGATTGCAGAAATGCTGAAACAGGAAGCAGGTGAAAACAGCATTCTCTGCCGTCAGGGCGGTGATGAATTTACATTGTTCTATTATAAGTATGGGAAAGAAGCGCTTGTGCAGAAAATAGAAGCCCTGAAGGCGCTTCAGAGCGGACAGAAGGTCCGGCTGCGGGACGGACTTACCGTTGATCTGAGGTTCTCTATGGGAAGCAGCATGGCTTACGGCGCAGTAGATTATGATAAAATGTACCGTGAAGCAGATGAAAAAATGTATGAAGATAAAAGAATGCGGAAAAAGCTGGCAGAAGAGACAAATACAATAGAATCTTAGGAAAATTCAGAAAAAATGAAAGAATTATCCCATCATGGTAACCCTGAAACCATGATGGGATAATTTTATTAAGAAAAGAGGGAATAATTGACATCAGGAATCTGTCTGTTTATAATGCAGGTCAATTTACAGGTCATAGGATTTACAAGGAGTGAATCGCTGAAAGACATGTTCTTTCAGCATGTTCATTTCCTTTTTATTTATAAGCATTGAAATTGAAAAGGAGGGGATGAATATGGCGGAGCTTTTAAGAATGGAAGGGATCACCAAGCAGTTTGGTGCAGTCTATGCCAATAAGGATATCAATCTGTCTATTGAAGAAGGCGAAATCCATACACTTCTGGGTGAAAATGGTGCAGGAAAAAGTACCCTGATGAATATTCTCATCGGGCTGTATCAGCCTACTTCCGGTACGATCTGGTTAAAAGGCAAAAGGTAAAGATCGATTCACCAAAACAGCGGTAAAACTGGGGATCGGAATGGTGCATCAGCATTTTATGCTGGTGGATGCCATGACAGTATTTGAAAATATTATCCTTGGAACGAAAAGGACAGTTCCATTTTCATTAAAAAGAAGAACGGAAAAAGGAAATCCTGGAGCTTTCACAAAAATACGGACTGGAAGTAGATCTGGATAAGCAGGTAAATGAGATTTCTGTAGGCGAACAGCAGCGTGTAGAGATTTTAAAGGCTCTTTACCGGGGAGCGGAGCTTCTGATCTTAGATGAGCCAACGGCAGCGCTGACAGACCAGGAAGTAGAAGGTCTTTTCTCTATTATGGGAAGACTGACGGCAGAAAACAAGTCTGTTATTTTTATCTCCCACAAAATGCGTGAGGTAATGGCAGTCAGTGACCGGGTGACGATCCTGCGGGCTGGTCAGACTATTACTACAGTGGATAAAAGGATACAGATGGGGCACAGCTTGCAAATCTGATGATCGGCCATGAGATGACAGTCAGTGCTTATAAAAAGTGACAGAACCGGGAGAAGATGTGCTGCGTCTGCTCCATGTGGATTATCAGAAGGATCATAAACACAGCGGTTTAAATAACGTAAGCTTCTCCATAGGAAAGGGAGAAATCCTGGGAGTGGCCGGAGTAGACGGCAACGGACAGTCACAGCTTGCGCAGCTGGTAACGGAGTTATTTCACCAGACAGCGGAGAAGTGGAATTAAATTCCCACAAAGTTGCCCAGTTTGCGCCTAATGGCTTCATTCTTTCCAATGTATCCCATGTCCCGGAAGACCGAAACAAAATGGGTCTGGTAGGAAATATGACAGTAGAAGAAAATCTGGTTTTAAAGGCCACGGAAGAACCTCGTTTTTCCTATGCACACGGCGCTTTATTAAAGAAAAAGCGATCCGGAAGTTTGCCCTGGAACTTCAGAAAAGAATGATATCCGCTGTGCTTCTATTGAGCAGGAAGCAAGAAACTTATCCGGCGGCAATCAGCAGAAGATCATCTTAGCCAGGGAAATGGAAAATCACCCGGAACTTTTAGTAGCAGTCCATCCAACCAGAGGTCTGGACATCGGGGCTTCCCAGTATGTACACGATACCATGATCGAAGCAAGGGACAAGGGCTGTGGGATCTTATTGATCAGTGCGGATTTTGATGAAGTCCTAAAACTTTCAGACCGGATCCTGGTTATGTTTGAAGGCCAGGTCATGGGAATTTATTCTGGTGAAAATCCGCCGGTAGAAGAAATATCCCTGGCAATGGCAGGAAAGGAGGAATAGGAAATGAAATTAAAAGATAATCTGGCAAAGATCCTGATCCCCATTCTGTCGATCCTGATCGCATTTATAGCAGGAGGGATCATCATCCTGTGTCTGGGGAAAAATCCGGTGGAAGCTTATGGATACCTGTTTTCCGGTGCATTTGGAAGCGGACGTAAGATGGGGCAGACTTTAGTAATTGCATGTCCGCTGATCTTTACCGGACTTGCAGCAGCCTTTGCCTATAAGTGCGGCGTTTTTAACCTGGGCGGTGAAGGGCAGTTTATTATGGGTGCAGTTACCAGTATCTTTGTCTCTGCAAAACTGGGTGACGCAGGAATGGGCGGACTTCTTGTAAGCCTTCTTGCAGGAACCGTTGCAGGGGCATCTGGGGCGCTATTCCTGGTATTTTAAAGATCACCAGAGGCTTAAATGAAATGATCGTCAGCATCATGCTCAACTATGTGGCAACGCTGTTTATGGGATATGTGTATACAACCCTTTTGCGTGACGGCAGTGTTCCACAGACGGTTGCAGTGGCAGACAGTATGAAGATTGCCGGTATTTCAAAAGGATTTCCAGCCCATTGGGGTGTTCTGGCGGCGTTTTGCTTGCAGCGGTTTTATACTATTTCATTTTTATACGTCCAAAGGATTTAAGCTGCGGGCAGTGGGAATGAACGCAACAGCGGCATTTTTCAATGGTTTTCCGTTAATAAATACATCCTGTTTTCTTTTATCACTTCAGGCGCTATTGCAGGACTTGGAGGAAGCATAGAACTTCATGGAAAACAGTTCCGGCTTATGAGCGGTTTTGGCTCCGGCTTTGGTTTCGATGGCGTGGCAATTGCACTGATCGCCCAGCTAAATCCATTGGGAACGGCTATTGTGGCCTGCATTTTCGCAGTGCTGCGAAAGGGCGCAAGTACCTTGCAGACAGCCACCCAGGTGCCAAGTTCCGTAGTTGATATCATTCAAGCGTTAGTCATCATCTTTGCAGTAGCCGGAACCGCATTATTAAAACTTCCGGCGATCAAGCAGTTCCTTATAAACCATGGAAAGAGAAAGGAGGCGCAGGGCTGATGGCATCATTTTTACAATGAATTTCCTTACAGAGCTTCTGCTCTCAACGGTGCGCATGGCAACGCCCATCCTCTTGGTGGCTCTTGCGGAAACCTATTCAGAGCGTGCCGGAATGGTCAATATCGGTCTGGACGGCATTATGGCCATTGGTGCTTTGGTGGGCTTTCTGGTGGGATATGAAACAGGAAGTCCCTGGGCGGGAGTTTTAGCAGGCGCTCTTTCCGGTATTGCTACCAATATGATCTACGCTTTCTGCACCATTACCCTTTGCGCGGAACAGACCGTTTATGGTATGGCGATCAATATTTTGCTCCGGCGCTGGCATCTTTTATTTACCGCTTTCCTTTTCTGATACGTCTACACTGATCCAGGGCGTGTCTATGGGGATCATGCCCATCCCGGTACTCAGCAAGATCCCGGTGATCGGAAGTATCTTCTTCCAGCAGAGTCCTCTTGTGTATGGGGCATATCTTCTGGTTGCCGTGACAGCGGTATTTTAAACCGTACAAAGGCGGGACTGAATTTCAAGGCTGTAGGTGAGTTCCCAAAGGCAGCGGAAACACTGGGAATTAACGTAGTTCTCCAGAAATACATTGCCTGCATCATATGCGGTGCCCTGGCCGGTATCGGCGGTGCATATCTGACCATCTGTTATACAAGTACCTATTCAGAAGGCATTGTGGCAGGCCGCGGATTTATTGCCTTATCAGCAGTTATCTTTGGACGGTGGATGCCAACAGGAGTTATGTTTGCATGTCTGCTTTTGGCTTCTGTGATGCGCTGCAGATCCGCTTACAGCTGTTAAGCCCGTCCACTCCTTATCAGATCCTTCAGATGATCCCGTATCTGTGTACCCTGTTTGTACTTGCATTTTTGGCATTAAAAAGAGCGGTCCGAAGGCAAATGGACAGCCGTATTACAGGGAAGAACGATAAGAAAAACGATGAAAAAGTAAAAATTATTTTATAGGAGGAATAGATTATGAAAAACGCAACATGAAAATGACATCTGTAGTTTTGACGGCAGCTCTTGCTGCAGTAAGCCTTGCAGGCTGTGGCGGTTCTGGAAAAACAGAGACAACAGTAGTTGCAGGATCCGCAGACACAACAGCGGCAGAAACTGGTTCTGAAGCTGAAAGCAGCGAAGCAGCAGGCGGGGAAGTAAAGGAAGGTGGTTACAAGGTAGCCATGATCTCTGACACCTCTGTATCAGATGGTGGATGGGGCGCAAGCTGCTATCAGGCAATGGTAGATGCAGCAGCTGAAAAGGCTGGGAAACCGTTTATACAGACAATGTGGCAACCTCTGATTATGCCACTGTTATGACTGATTATGCAGAACTGGGATATGACCTGATCTTTGCGCCAGGCAACCAGTATACAGATGCAGTAAAGCAGGTGGCAGAGGAATACCCGGAGATTAAATTTGCACTGTTAAATGGTACTGTTGAGACTGACAATATCCAGTCTATCCTTCCAGATGCAGAGCAGATCGGTTACATGGCAGGTGCTCTGGCAGGACTGATGTCCAAGACCAACAATATCGGATTTATCGGCGGCATGGAGCTGGATACCACAAAAGCAAAGGTAGAATGCTATGAAAAAGCAGCCCAGAAGATCAATCCTGACATCAAGGTATCTTCCGCTTATGCAGGCTCTTTCAGTGATACTGCAAAGGGCAAAGAGATCGCAGCATCTATGGTGACAACTTATGATGTAGATGTCATGTTTGGTGATGCTTCCGCAGTAGATACCGGTGCAAGAGAAGCGCTGGCAGGCCAGGAAGGCAGATATGATATTGGACAGCCAGGAGATTTAGGTTCTGCAGATGATAAGGTGATCGCATGCTCTGTTGTAACAGACAATGCAGCACTGGTAAAGACCTGTATGGAAGACATTGAAAATGGTACTTTTGGAAATAAGACTGTTTACGGTGATTTAAGCAATGGCTGCTTAAGCGTTGGTACCTTCTCTTCTGTTGTTCCGGAAGATATCCAGAAGCAGTATTTAGAGGTAGTTGATCAGATCAAGGCTGGAACCTTCCTTAACTAAACGATGTCCTCTCGGTGTCTTTCCTGCACCTGCCTTTGATAGGACCATAAATGAAAATGAATGAAGAAATAATAGCTGAGCTGTGAAGCAGAGCACCCGGTAGTTGGAAAAATAAGACTGCCAGGTGCTTTTTATGTTGGGGCACATTCTTTTTACTTTCAAGTTAGGGCGAAGTGGGATATAATGAGCGCAGAACAGTAGAGCGCGTTGACGCAGGGCTGTAAGTGGACTTGGGTGAGTTGTTAAATTCACTTCGGATAAAGGAGCGATAAAACTATGCTGACATCAGACCAGAATAGAAAGATAAATGAAATCGTTGAGGAATTTAAGGAAGCGGCTGATTTTACCGTATGGAGTATTCCGAAGACCTTATGGGGATGTTTCGGGATTTTGGGTGTATGCTGCTTTTGAAGTGTAAGGTGGATACAGAAGGAAAGGCGGATCTGGAGCGCCTTTTGGAAGGCCGTCATAAGCTAAAAGGAACGGTAAAACGTCAGCTTATGACTGTATCAGAGGAACTGGCGCAGCTGTGGGCACCGGGCGAACAGGATGGATCTGGGGATACCGGGGAATATGAAGGTTCCCAAAATGTTCGGGAAATGTTTCAGACGGCTCTTGAAGAGATCTTTCATTTCTGCCTTTACAGCAAAGGCGGTAAAACAGGTATCTCCTTCCGGAAGAAACAGCAAAGCCGCTTCTTCGTCTGCTCACATTTCCGGAAGGGATGATGGCGGGAAATGAAGGCCTGGTGGTTTTAGATACCCAGTGCGGTGCAGGGAGTGCTTTAATGGCAGCTTCCCGGTACTTAAAAATCTCCGGCTTATGGGCTACGAGAAGGATGAAGAAATGTGGGCGGCAGCCGTGATCATGTCACAGCTTTCCGGTCTTGAGATGGAACTGCATTTAGAAGACGGGGCACGGGCGGATCTGTATGAGTCCTGTGATCTGGTGATCAGCAATCCTGTTTATGGAACCGATACCATAAAAGACGAAGAACTGATCGATCAGCTTCCGGGAGAATTGAAAACAGTCAGGGGACGTTATCACATGGAGCTGATCCGCAGCATGCAGGCGTTAAATTTCGATGGAAAAGCAATGCTGATCGTTCCCAACAGCTTTTATTTGCAAACCGCACAGAAAGTATGAAGGTACGCAAATGGCTTCTTCAGTCCTATTCCTGGAAGCAATCATTTCACTGCCGGAGGATACTTTCATGTACAGCGGTGTCCGCTCCGGTGTCATGGTATTCAGTAAGCCTTTTATGTCCGGCGGTTGGGAAGGACATACCCAGAGAGTACTGTATTATAATCTGGAAAAGCAGGAAGATAAGGAAAAGCAGCAGAAAGAATATGAACGTCTGGAAGAGGTATGGAGCCAGAGAGACAGTTATTATGGAAAATGGGAGCGCTCCCGCAGGGAAAAAACGGTGGAAAACCGCAACGGTATAAAGGTTCCTGCAAACTGGCAGTACAACAGTTTCTGGTTTGCAGATGTGGATCAGATCGAGGTGGGAAAATGGAACCTTCTGCCGGAAAATTACAGACCGGAAGAGCAGATCAATCTGGAAATAGAGGACCCGGCTCTTCTTTTGCAGGAGATGCTTAAGGAACAGGAAGAGATTACAAAGGAGTTAAATGAACTTCTTAAGGAGGTAATGTAAAAGTGGAAAACTGGAAGCAGAAACCTCTGAGCCAGGTGGTATCCAGATGGATCAGAGGAACCACCTTAAACCGTTCAAGGGCTGATTATTATACGAAAACTCCTGGACCGGAAAGCCTTCCGTGGGCAAGAGTGGGAGATATGAAAGAAGGACTTCTTTGTGAAACAGAAAATTATCTTACCAAAGAAGGAGTAGACCAGATCCCGTGGCTCATCGTGCCAGAGGGCGCTGTGTTACTTTCTGTATCAGGAACTATTGGAAAAAGTGCTATTGCAGGCTGCGATCTGGTAGTGAACCAGGCGATCCAGGCCATGATCTTTGATGAAGGACAGATCCTGCCGGAATATGCCTGCTTTTATCTGGAATTTTACCGCCCATGGCTTATAGAGCGGGCCAATGCGGTGACTGTTCCAAATCTGACGAAGGAACAGCTGTCGGGTATTCCTGTGGTATTCCCTTGCTTAGAGGAGCAGCAGGTCATTGTGGATCAATTAAAACGGGCCAGAAGACTGATGCAAAGAAGCAGGAGATCGGAAGATACGTTGAACAGGATCCTGGAAAATGCTTTTGGAAAAATAGCCCGGTCTGCTTTAAAAGAAGGAAAAATAAGCCGGGACGAGGAATTTCTTTCTCCTGTGCTCCGGCCTATATGGGTTTCTTTAAAAACACGGGTACTGCCTGCAGAACACGAAACAGATATGTTTGTACCGGTCCTTTCACAAACAGAGCAGGTCTCTTTTATAAAAATAGTAGAAAGAACAAAAGAAATAAGAAAACGGTTACATAAAATACAGCAACTGGAGATACGCTATTTTAAATCCATGCTGTCACTGGCTTTCACAGCCGGTTTAACAGAAGGCTTTAGAAAACAGGAAGACCTTTCAGACCCGGAGCCTGCTTTATTCAGGGAGAGCTACGGAATCGGAAATGTGCGAAATGTCAGCCAGCCAACAGAAGGCATTACAGACTGGCAGAGCCGTATTCCACAGGAATTGCAGTCTCTTTTTACCATGCTGTCTGATTTCCAGATGGAGATCCTGCGTATCTATGCCCAGTCACAGGAGGCAATACCGGTACATACGGTGTTTAAGCAGATCCACAAAAAGGGATACTCAGTACAGGATGCCCTTGCTTCTGCAAGGCTGTTGGAAGCTTTGGGCTTTCTGGAAAAGACGGTTCCCCAGAAACTTTATATGGGAGAAAAAGAGGTACGGGACAGTGCAGGTCATCCCATTACCATACAGAAATATCAGATCCCGGAATACGGTGCTGATATCAGGGAGGTCTGAGATAAAACATGAAACTGGAATACTTATACATAGATGGTTACAAAGGATTGAAACGCCTGAAGCTGCAGTTTAAGGAACAGACAGGGGTTGTGCCTGTGGATTTCCTCATCGGCTGTAATGGCTCCGGAAAGTCCAGTGTGTTGGAGGCTGTGGGGCTTATTTTTACCCGTATCATGCAAAATGAACTGCCGGGATTTATCTTTGAGTTAAAATACCGGATGCCGGATGGGACAGGAATTTATGTAAAGCCCCAGAAAAAGGGCTTTTGCGATGCTTCCGGGCGGCGGAGAAAATTATATGTAGAACTGGAAAAAAATGGGAAAACCCAGCAGCTATATTCCATACCGGATGAGTATCTGCCGGACCGGATCATTTCGTATTGCTCCGGAGCCAACAGCTCTATGGAAGATATCCTGATCCGTTCCCCAAGGGCTTCTCTTGCCAGTGATCTGTATGATCTGTCTCTGGCTATGGATGTTGAAAATGGAGAAGGTCCGGTATCTGGAAAAGAGGAACACCCGGGAGAAAGCAGTGTTGCAAGAGGGGAGGCGGCAGAAGAGATATTATCCTTTTATGAGCGGTTAGATGTAAATCCGCGAGTGCTGTTTCTGGATGCGGTTACATCTAAATTTATCTTACCTGCATTGTTTGCAGTGATGCCTTTTGATATGCAGGATGACCGTATCAGTGAAAAGGCTCTGCGATATGCCACACTCCGGAAAAAACTTCTGAAACGGTTAAACATCCGTCTGATCCCTGCGGCATTTTCCCTTCGTATTGATGATACCAGGCTGGAAGAGGCAGCAGACCGGCCCCAGATGAGTATTTTGCGGCGGCTTTTAAGCCAGGATGTAAAGGGAAAAGCCTTAAGCAACTGTGTGATCCACCGGACTTCTACAGACCGGCTGGAAGAGGACGGAAGCCTTGCCGGTGAAACGGCAGCTGTATTCCTGTTTGAGTCCTGGGAAGCAGAAGGGGAGAAAGTATTTTATCATCCCATGCTTCAGCGCTACTTTGACGGAAACCCATTTGCTCTTATCTCAACCCTCCTTACTGCCTGGAGGGAAGGTGTGATCCGGGAGATCCATTTTTCCTACCGTAACGGGGATGAACGTGGCTTATATGAAATGGAGGACTTAAGCGACGGTGAGTTAATGTGGCTGGCCCGGATCGGCCTGATCCTTATGGCACAAAATCACTGTGGGGAAAATACATTGTTCCTTTATGATGAGCCGGATGTGCATTTTAATGATGACTGGAGCCGGGATTTTGTCCGCTTTGTATATGCCATGTGCAGTATGGATGGGACCAGCGGAAATGAGTTTCTGGTAGCCACACATTCAGACCTGATCTTAACAGATGCCATGCGGTCGCAGATCCATTTGTTTGAAAATCCTACAGGTTCCAGGACAGAAGTAAAAGAGCTGGAGATCTCCACCTTTGCAGCAGGCCGCGACAGCATTTCAAAGCAGGTGTTTAAGGCTTCTTCTATTGGTGGTTTCGCATCGGACACGATTAAAGAACTAATGGCAGAAACGGATCCGGAACAGCTGGCCCAGGCTATTTCAAAGATCGGTCCCGGTTACCAGAGATTTCGCCTGCAGGAACAGCTGTATGCCTTGTTAGAGAAAAATGACAGGATAAAAGGTTAGGTACTTTTGGAACGAAAAGAGGTGACAGAAGATGTTTTGGAACATGGACGTAGGAGAACAGGAACAGGATCTGATGGAGATCAGCCATTTTCTTTTATCCGTTTTTGAGTTTGCGAAAACCAGCCGGGAAATGTGTTTCAAAAGAGGACTGGCTGGACTTTTCACCGGAGAACGGCACCTGGTTTTACCGGTTGTATGAGCGTGATACAGATAATGGAAAGAATATGCGCCGTGCTGTGGACCGGCTCTTTCGCATGGACCAGGAAAAGCGGGAAGAAATTTACGAAGCAGTGAAACATGATATGGAATTCATGGACAAAAGGTCTGGGAAAAGGGAAAATTCAACCTGGAAAGTGACCAGCTTCCTGAAGCGGCTCAGAAGATACTCCGGGATTTTTCGGGTATTTTTATGATGTGGTCCTGTGTACCACCCATTTTCGTTTAGAAGGGCTATCATGGCCTTTTACAGCAGGAAAGAGCTGGCAAAGGACTATTTTAAGGGAAAGAATGAAAAGATCCGCAGGATCTGTCCTGTGTGTTTACAGCCGGTAACGAATGGGGAAACAGACGAGGATGTGGAACATTATTTTCCAAAATCCAAGTATCCCTGCTTAAGTCTCCATCCTTATAATCTGTATTTTTGCTGTACTACCTGCAATACCCGTTTTAAGGGTACGAAAAGCCCGTTAAAGGGAAAAACAAGGGATATTGGACGGATCTTTCTGCCGTATTTGGATACAGTAAAAGATGCCGTGCAGCTGAAATTTGAAAATCCCGGGATAAGGACAGCGAAGTGGTAAAAATGCTTCCAAAGGAAGATGCTGTGCCGGAGACGAAAGAGAAGATCCGGGAATTTGACCGCTTATTTGCCCTGGAGGAGCGCTGGAGCGGACAGCTGGAATGTTATTATATGTCCCTTTATCGGCGGTATCAGGAAAAATGTGGGGATGGGGAAATGAGTCTGGAGAAACTGAAAGAATCCCTGGAAGAAGATATAAAGAGGAACCAGATCATCCAGAACTGGCAGCCGGGAAGATATCTGGAAGGGGAGTATATGAAATGGATCGCAAATAAACAGCTTAAAGCTTTTATGAGGAACTGAAAAATAGGATCTATTTTGATCATCATGATAACCAATAAAAGAACGCCTGGCGTTCCTGTAATAGTTCCAAGGAGGAAACTTTGGAGAACAGGAAAACCAGGCATTCTGTTATGGGGCTTTTTTTTATAATTCTTTGCCAGTCAGCATCTTGTAGCTCTGCAGATATTTATCAATGGTCTTCTGAACGATCTCTTCCGGCAGTGTCCAGTCATTTCCCGGATGGGAAGTCAGCCAGTCGCGGGCAAACTGCTTGTCAAAGGATGGCTGGGAATGACCTGGTTCGTAGCCTTCTGCCGGCCAGAAACGGAGCTGTCAGGAGTAAGCATTTCATCGCCTAAAACGATATTTCCTTCTTCATCCAGACCAAACTCAAACTTGGTATCAGCAATGATGATGCCCTTACTTAAAGCGTAGTCAGCACATTTCTTGTAAAGAGCGATGGTGTAGTCGCGCAGTTTGGTAGCATATTCTTTTCCCTTTCCCGGAAGTGTTTCTCCAGGTGGTCGATGCTCTGCTCGTAGGAGATATTTTCATCGTGATCACCGATCTCAGCCTTGGTAGAAGGTGTGAAGATCGGCTCAGGCAGTTTATCAGATTCCTTTAAGCCTTCAGGAAGCTTGATGCCGCATACAGTACCGTTTTCCTTGTAGCTCTTCCAGCCGCTTCCTGTGATATAACCGCGGACGATGCACTCCAGAGGAAGCATGTTCAGCTTGCGGCACATCATGCTCTTGCCTTCGTACTCAGGAGTCTGGAAAAATTCAGGCATATCTTTTACGTCAGTAGAGATCATGTGGTTTGGAAGAATGTCCTTTGTGTAGTCAAACCAGAATTTGGACATCTGGGTCAGAACTGTACCTTTCTTGGTTACTGTATTATGGAGAATTACATCAAAGCAGCTGATGCGGTCGGTAGCGACCATGATCAGGCTGTCGCCGTTGTCATAGATTTCACGTACTTTTCCTTCTTTAACTGGCTTCATCTTTCTACCTCACAATGTTTGAATTTTGATTAAATGGGATTTCTTTGTTATCTACCTATAGAATATACGTAAAATTTTTCAAAAATCAATAGTATAATTAAAATTTGTGAAAAATGACGTATCATATATAAGTACAACTAATTAAAAATCATTACTCAAAAGGTAAAAGAAAAAATCCGCTCTGCCAGCCGTCTTGCGGGGATAGAAGTGACCAGTTCCAGGACGACACAGACCATTCCGGCGGACATGAGCAGGTGGTTGATGAGCCCTTGGGAAGAACAGAACCCCAGGGAAATGCCACGCTTCATAGGCCAGATCAGCCGCAGACGCCTGTAATTTAACAGATCCAGTGCCAGATGGGAAGCGTAGGCAACGGCAAAATAAGGGGCGGCATCCGGGTAGATCACATCTATGCATGCCGTGAGCATGAACAGGGATAAAAGGAATGCATAAAGGAGCGGTGGGGCTGCGACGAGCCGTAGGTGCAGATGATGATAAATGCCATGGCGCCGGTGAGAAGTCTGGCAATACTGCTGTTTCGCATCAGGCGTTCATAAATGCCCACATGAAATTTATAATCTGCCAAAATGACGATGGCGGTAACAGCAATGGCTGCTGTCATGATCTTGTCAGCCTCTCTGTGGGCCTGAGAGGTTCCGGAGTCGATATCGCTGATCATGCCGCCAATAGCAGCAGCCCCGCACCAGCTACTAAAGTAGGCATGGAGGAGGGCTGCATCACTGCCAAAGCAGCAGATATACCAATGAAAAATGTGTTCTTCCAAGCATGTTAAAATAGGATCCTTATATAAGTGTTTTATTTACAATTATCCCCAATTTTGGGATATCTTCGATTGTATCCTATCTGTGCTTGAAAATCAAATGACATTTCTCTTAAGAATCATTATGTAAGTAATGTGTTGTTATCATAATCAATATTTATTGTATGAGCATTCCTGTGCCGAAACTGTAAAACAGGATACACCATGGTTTTGCCAGAAGGATGATAAGGACAAATTTCTTCACTGACATATTAATAAGGCCGGAAAAGTAGCATAAGTAGTCATCCGGTGCCAATGGCAAAGAATGGAAAGAGCGAAAAGCACATCATAGCTTCTGGCTCTCTTGATCCGCTCTGTCCATACATTATATTTTTGGATGGAAACATGGCCTGCACCAGGGGATACCAAAATGTTTTGCAAGGAAAAATGCGATGATCGAGCCGGCGCAGATCCCCACATAATTATAAACAAATCCGCATACACTGCCAAAAGCAAAGCACCGGCTACGCAGCCGATAAATCCCGGCAGCACCGGCACAACTACCTGAAACGCCTGTATAAACACAAACACAAAGGCGCAAACAGCCCAAACCCACGTATGTAAGCCTGAAATGCATCAACAGACCGGAAATTGCCTTTAAGCCCTGCCTGGAGCATAAACAGACACAAAAGGATGCTGATGGCAATAGCGCTGTAAGTCAGCCATTTATATAAAACAGATGCTTTCACTGTTAAGACCTCCTTTGTATTACCCACGAACCCCGTGCTTACGCGTTCCACTGCCTGCTTTTGCAGGCGGTTCGTTCAGTGGCTATTAAATCACAATATAGAATAATTGTGAAGGAAGTTTGAACATAAGCTTAAAAATGGTATAATCCCGTATTACAAAATTAAAAGTCATCATATTGATGACAAAATACCAATAAAAATCATCAAAATGATTATTTTTATTGAAACAAGGAAAAATAATACTATAATAAAAATAGAGATAAAGGTGTGGAGAAGGGCGAATATGGATGAAAAAAGTTTGCAATAAAAGAAACAGTGAGCGCAGAAGAGGTAAAATGCTGCGCAAAAATTAGGCTTGACCCAGAGAGATTTTGCGGGACTGTTGGGTTGCTCCAAGCCGACTGTGGAACGTCTGGAGCGTGAAGGGACTGTTACGAAAGGTCCTATGGCGCTTTTGATGAAGTTATTGGACCGGGATGCGGAATATATACAGACACTTATGATCCCACCCAGAGAACTGCCGGTTCGTATATGGTACATGTATAAGGATACGCCATGTACCCTGATTGATGTGGATGAAATGCAAAAATTGTTCACATTCGTAATTATGTAGATAATATCCAGTTTAGGGCATTTGGGATCAAGGAAGATCCAACCATTGAGGATTATAATGAATTTTTGGAATCAAGATGCTTCCCTAGAACGAGAGATAAGATGAAACTGGTGTTAAGAGATCTTGGAATCCCATTTTATGATCCATACCTGATCATTCAGAAAACAGAGGGAAGAATGGCAGAGGACGATTTTTGGATCAGGATCGAGCGATAGGAGGAATGGCGATGATTGAGTTATTTGAACAAAATGAACGAATGCAGGACCGTCAGTCCTCAAAAGGAAATCAGTTGAAATGGGAAAATGCAGGAATTTGGTATAAAGCGGATTATACTGGATATGAAGGGTTGGCAGAGTATATGATCTCTCATTTACTGATAAAATCTACATTAAAACCAGAAGAGTTTGTGCGATATGATCTGGAAGAAATTAAGTATAAGCGTCAGGTCTATCAGGGAGTAAAAGCCGTACTTTTTATCAGAGGACTGGCAGATCATAACTTTGGAGCGGTTGTTTCAAAAATGTATGGAAATAGTTTGAACCAAATGCTTTGGAAGATGGATGATGCAGAGCAGAGGTTGCGGTTTCTGGAAGAACAGGTAGAGCGGATGACTGGTTTAAGAGGATTTGGCATTTATCTGAATAAATTACTTACAATCGATGCAATTTTCCTAAATGAGGACAGACATACCCATAATATTGCTGTTTTAATGAATGGAGCAGGAATGTTTAAATATTGCCCGATCTTTGATAATGGAGGCGGGCTGCTGTCGGATACAATACTGGATTATCCATTAGGAGAAGATACTTTTGATCTTATGGAAACTGTTTGGGCAAAACGGTGAGTACTGATTTTGATGAGCAGTTAGATGTTTCGGAACACTTGTATGGATGCAATTTAAAGTTTTTCTTTACAAAGCGGGATGTGGATCAGTTGTTGGAACAGGCAAAGGGATATTCAGATGAGGTGCGGGAACGTGTACAGACGATCCTGCATCGACAGATTGATAAATACGCATATTTAAAAATGTAGTAAATCGCAACTGACTAAAATCTCCCGGCATATCTTCTAAATTAAGATATACCGGGGGTTTGATTACACCTCATGATAAAACTCACGTATCATAGGATAAATGGTCTTATATTTCTCATAAACAGGTTTATAGGCTTTTACAGCATCCGGGTCCGGTTCCAGTACGGTGCAGCCGCCTTTTCCTCTAATACATGGATAAAGGACTGGTAATCCGGGATAATGTTTTCGGCCAGGAAAACGCTTGATGCAATGGCAAGTGCGGGCAGTAGGTCTGGGTCTTTGTAGACGTGGACGGGAAGGCCCATTACATTGCTTAAGATCTGGCACCAGGCAAGTTCTCTGGCTCCGCCGCCGATGATGGAAAGCTTTACCGCCGGAGCGTTAAACAGCTCTAAGCCGTGGCGGATGGAAAATGCCACCCCTCTAATACGCTTCCAGCCATGTCTGTGGCAGAGGTATCCTGGCTTAAGCCAAGGAAAGAAGCGCGGATATGGCTGTCCATAATAGGGAAACGTTCACCGGTCAGATAGGGCAGGAAAAAGACACCATGGCTTCCGGGAACATGGTTTTAAAAGGTGGGAGATATAGGCGAAATCCGGTTTATGGTCCAGCTCGCGGGATAAGATCCGGGCAATAAAGCGGTGTACATTTCCGCCGTTTAAAAATGGTACTACATTAATATATAAGTCTTTTGCATGGCAGCCAGGTTAAAACCGCCGCCTTCACTGTCCATACGGCCTTTTGATACAGCTGCCACCCAGCTGGAAGTACCCAGGTTTACATTGTATTCGCCAGGGGCTAAGATACCACTGGCAAGAGTGGTAGCCCCGGCATCTCCGGTGCCTGCGTAGACTTTTGTTCCGGGCAGATAGCCGGTATCAACAGCTCCCTTTTCTGTTATTACGCCTGCAAGTTCATGGGAATGGAGCAGTTTTGGAAATTTGTTTATATCCAGTCCGGCATCGTTTATAAGGTGCTCAGACCATGTTTTATGTTCCAGATCCATAGCTCCCGCAGTAGCGCAGGCCGTCATATCACCAATGAAATTCCCGGTCAGTCTTGCCACTACATAGTCTTTGAACTGATGAGAAAAGCAGCTGCTTTTTCATAGATCTCCGGCTGATTTTCCTTTAACCACAAGATCTTTGCCAGAGGCATGGAACCGTCAAAATGGTTTCCTGTAATAGCGGTAATAGTATCGCTGCCAACTGCATTTTCAATGGCTTCTGCCTGTGCGCCAGCCCGTCCGTCAGAGTAGAGAATGGCATTTCCCAAAGATCTTAAGTCACTTCCAACTGGTATCACATCCTGCATCTGACCGGAAAAATAAGAGCGGAAATGTCTTTGGCCGGTATTTTATCTGTAAGAGCATGGGATAAGGCGCAGAAAGCACTGTACCATTCTTCCGGGTTCTGTTCCTTAAAACCATTTTTTCTATAGTATGGATCACCTGGCTTCCTGTAAAAACGGTTCTCCATCGTCACGTACAGCTACCGCCTTTACTGCGGTAGTTCCAATGTCAAAGGTTGCAACTAACATAATTTTACCCCTAAGTCAATTCTTTCCGGCCCCTATTTTCTGGATCACAACCGCCAGGATAATGATACCGCCGGTAATGATGTTCTGCATAAAGCTTGGCATCTGCAAAATGGTCAGACCGTTGGCTAAAACCGCCAGAACTGCTGCGCCGATCAGCGTTCCCACGACACAGGAACACCGCTTTTAGATACAGTGCAGCCGATAAATACGGCTGCATAAGACTGGAGAAAATAGCCTTGTCCTGCAGTAGTGTTGGCAGAGCCAACTCTGGAAGCCACCAGAGCACCTGCGAGACCTGCAATTGCACCGCATAAGGAAAATGCCAGTACCCGGTAGCGGAAAATAGGAATTCCTGCTACTTCAGCCGCTTCCTTGCTGCCGCCGATGGCATACAGCTTCCGGCCCGGAGCAGTATGTCCCATGAAAACATAAAATGCCAGGTATAAAACAACTGCCACCAAAGTAATAAAGGGAAAACCTGCGATTTTTAAAATACCGGGAACGGTAAATGCCTTTGGAATACCATTAAATACGGTAGTACCGCCGGTCAGTCCATAGATCACGCCGTCTAATACAGTTCCCATACCAAGAGTAGTAATAAAAGATAAAATCTGGAAGCGGGCAACTACAATACCATTTACGCAGCCAACCAAAAGGCAGATCACAGCAGCAATCAGGAAACAAAGAGCCACAGGAACCTGTTTAATAGATAACAGGGCAGCGATCACGCCCCAAGGCTTACAATATTTCCAATGGATAAGTCAAATTCATTGATGGTCATTACAAAGTAGCTCCTAAAGCCACCATAGCCAATGGTGCTGCCTGTCTGCTGATGTTAAGAAAGTTTTTAACTGTGCAGAAAGAGGCCGGGCGGAGAATAGAAAAATAAGGATGATCACCGCCAGTGCAGCTACGGTTCCATAATGTTTAAATGCTTTCATTTTCATGTGTTTCCTCTCTTTCTGCTTCATAACAGCAGGCCAGTATGTCCGCTGGCTTTAAATTCTTATTTGGAAAGATCTTACGTATTTTCCCGGATGCCATGACTGCGATCTCATCAGCTATCTCCAAAAGTTCTGTAAGGTCCGATGAAACGTAGAGAACAGCTTTGTTTTCTGCCGCCTGATGGTGCAGCAGACTGTGGATCTGCTGTCTGGTGGCAACATCTACGGCCTGTGTAGGTTCATCGCACAACCATATGGAGGGGATGTAAGTAATGCTTTGCAAAGACCACCTTCTGCTGGTTGCCACCGGATAATTCACAGGCCGGCTGGGAAGTGCCGGTACAGCGGATCTTTAGGGCGTTTATCATATCTTTTGCAGCAGAAACAGCAGCTGTTGTTGAAAACAGCCCCTTTTGGAATAATGGTCAATAGAAGAAAGGTTCATATTTTCTTCCACTGTAAAGACGGATCATGGCTTTGCGCCGCCTGTCTTCGCAGATAAAGGCGATGCCCTTTTATGGAATTAACAGGAGTGGGCTTTTCACCTTTTCCCCACTGATCTCAACGGTTCCGCCGGATATGCGCCGGATGCCGTAGATACATTCCAGAAATTCCGTCCGTCCGCTGCCGCAAAGACCGAACATGCCGGTGATGCGTCCGGTGTGGACGGTGATACTGGCGTCTTTTACAATGTGGTCGGCAGAGGAAAGATGGGAGATGGTGAGTGCAGGGAATGATTGTGTGGCTGCCGACCGGGAACAACATGTACTGTCAGGCATCATGTGTTTACTATCCGCTTCCCCATTCCCGCTCATCAGCCGGACCAGCTCCTTCTGGCTGGTAGAGGCAGTATCGCAGGTACTTACCAGTTCTCCGTTTCTCAGCACTGTTACCCGGTCCGTCAGCGCCATGATCTCTTCCAGCCTGTGGGTTACATAAAGGACAGCAGTTCCTTTTGCTTTCAGGTTCCTTATAATAGAGAATAGTAAATTCGCTTCCTTATCAGAAAGAGAAGCAGTAGGCTCATCTAAGATCATTAACTTACAGTCGCTCATCATGGCCCGCAGGATCTCTACGCATTTCTTCTGGGCCGGAGTCATCTGGAAAATGGTTTTCTTCAGGTCCAAATGAATCCCAAGTTCTTCCCCTTTTCTGAGCTGCCTGTTCCATTTCCTTCCACTGGATCAGACCGCCTTTTCGGGGATAAGGCCGTCCAAGCCAGATATTTTCCAGGGCGGAAAATGCAGGTATCAGCACATGATCCTGGAAAATGATATTGATGCCCAGTTCCCGGCTCTCTACCGGGCCGAAATCAGCAGGAAAAGGAGCTCCGTTCCAGGACAGCTCCCTCCGTTTTTGTATACACGCCGCCTAAGATCTTAATGAACGTAGACTTTCCAGCGCCATTTTCACCTACCAGGCCGTGGATCTCCCTTCTTTTAAAGAGATCCAGACCCTTAAGGGCATATACACCATTAAATGATTTGTCCAGTTTCTTTGCTTCTAACAGCATTCTTGCCACCTGCCATTTTCCATGATCTGATCCTAATCTGTATCAGCCTAAATTCCCGGCCCCGCCTGGAGCCCCTGGGAAATTCGTTCTGTTACTGTGCGTTTTCCTGAGTAATAAGCTCTGCAGGAGCGTACATTTCACCTTTTCAATGGTCTCTCCTGCATAATATTTTTCCATCTGCCGGCAGACAATGTCAGCCATGCCTTCAAAATTCTGCTTTACAGTTGCTTTTAAGCAGGAACCGTCTTTGATCATCTGTACTGCCTGTTCATTTCCGTCAACACCGGTAACAATAACTTCGTCACGTCCTGCTTCTGCCAATGCCTTTGCGGCGCCGATGGCCGGTTCATCCCATGCTGCGAAAATAGCAGTTACAGAGTCCTTGTCAGGGTTTGCGGTTAGCAGGTTAGCAGTGATCTCTTCTGCGTCATTAATAGGCTGTTCAGCCGGTACATGCTGTTCTGTGATCAGCTGAATGTCAGGATATTCTTTAATAATGTCATCAAATGCTTCACAACGTTTTACAACACCTGGATGTGGTCTGTGGGTGAGAGCAATCACAGTACCTTTACCGCCCATCAGGTCATCAAAGAGGTAACGGACGATCAGTTCGCCCATCTGGTAGTTGTCGCTGGTAGCATTGACCTGCATTCCATCAATAAAACCGCTGTCGCAGCCGAATACAGGGATATCTGCGTCAAAGGCTTCTGTCAGCTGATTGGCAACCTGGTTTGGGTCAGCACTTACTAAAACAATGCCGTCAGTGCCGGAAGAAACCACATCTTCAATACGGCTTGCAAGCTCTGCAAAATCATTGGCAGTATCGATCACGAATACTTCTGCGCCTTCTGCCTCTAAGTTATTCTTGATAAAGCCAGCCATCTGGTTGGTGGTAACAGAAGTAAGATATGGGGTCATAACGGAGATCTTTTACCGGCAAGAGCAGTACTGTCAGCTGTTTTGTGTCAGCTTCGCCGGAAGCGGCATCTTCAGAAGCTTTTCGGTAGTGGAAGCAGCTTCTGTCTGTGCAGCAGTCTCAGCCTTTGGGGCAGTTGTTTCATCTGCTTCTGTAGAGCAGCCTGTAAGCAGGATGCCGGTCAGCTGCAGCTGCAGCCAGGGTTAAGAAATTACGCATTTTTTCATAGTGTTCTCCTCCTGAAATAAAATTTTTTTGTTGGGGAATAAATCTGGGAATAAAAATCCCGGACATGACTTTACATCATGTCCGGGACGAATTGTTCGTGGTGCCACCCGAATTCACAGATCTTGTTTAACATCAGGGTTCCAAAATCACAAATCCTCTTACAAGCAAGCTTGTATCGGATTTTGACTTTTGAACCCTGATGTTAACAAAAATAGCAGCTATCCCATAATCGGAATATCTGCCACCAATCTGTCTCATTTTCAGAGTACGGAAAGTAAAAATAAAACTTCGATACTCTTATCCTTTAACGCAGGAATCACGGCCTCAGCTACTTGCTATTGCGTTCGCCTGGCGTCTCACAAACCCATTCCATAAGGAACTCCATACTGCTTTCCACCACCGGCAGCTCTCTGTGATATCATTCCAGATGTACTCTCTTTGCTCATCGACGTTGCTTTTAAATTTTATGGTAATAAAGTAGCACAATTTATATTGACTGTCAATTATAAATTTAGGGATTTTAAGTTTGATTTATAAGTGGATTTCAAAAGGTTTTCTAAAGATTGCCGGATTGCATTGACCGAATGGTTGCTATGCTGTAACATGGTAGTAACGGAGGAGCAAGTTCGATCCGCAAAAATAAAAACGGAGGAACATTAGATGACAAGAGCAGAACTGAAACGGAACGCAAGGGAGAAACTTGGGGACAGCTGTTCGGGCCTAACTGGGTCAATGCAGTCCTTGTAATGGCCATTTTTATATACTGACGGAGCCGTAAACGGTATCGCAGGATTTGGAACCCTGATCATGTTAGTGATCGGAGGCCCTTTAAGCTACGGAGTGGCAAAATTGTTTTACAGCAGTGTGATGACGGACAGAAAATGAACCCGACAGAAGTATTTAAGGGCTTTTCAGAAGACTTTGGCGGAAGCTTTATCTTATATCTGTTAAGATACCTTTTCATTGCCTTATGGTCCATTTTGCTGATCATTCCGGGCATTGTAAAATGTATTCTTACTCCATGGCATTTTTATAAAAGCAGATCATCCATCATATGACTGGAGAGAATGCTTAGATGCCAGCAGCCAGCTGACATATGGACACAAATGGGAACTGTTTATTCTGGATCTGAGTTTTATTGGCTGGCAGATTGTCGGAAGCTTGTGTCTGGGTATTGGAACTTTCTGGGTAAACGCTTACAGAGAGGCTACCATTGCGGAATACTACAGATATTATGAAAGCAATCAGGTGATCGACAGAGATTTTAAAATATAATATTTCATAAACAGATCAAAGGGCACCTCACAGCGAGGTGCCCTTTTAAGCGGATCATTTCGGATCATTTTAATTACTGCTGAGCCTTATACTGCTCTAAAGCGGTTGCCAGCTGGTCAGGACAGGAAGTTGGGCGAGGGCCGCACTTGATGCCTTTCATACGTTTGATGGCTTCATCGATATCCATTCCTTCAACCAGTGCTGCAACGCCCTGTGTATTGCCGGAGCAGCCGCCTACAAAATGAACATTGGTTACCTTATTGTCTTTTACTTCAAAAGAAATAGCTCTTGAACAGACGCCGTGGGTTGTATAATTCATCACATGTACCTCCTTGGGGTTTAGTTTTGTAAATAAGTATGGCAGCAGAAAAGTATGCCGCCCGGTTCTTGACGGGCAGAAGCCAAACTGTTACCATGTATCTGTGTACATTTTTATTTGTACACATGTATAACGTTACGGTTCATGTTGTTGCATGACCAGCAACAGTGTACCTTTCATTATGCTTCATGTAAATAAGATTGTCAAGTTGGAGGAAAAGAATGATCGGAATTATCGGGGCCATGGATGAAGAAGTGGCAATGTTAAAGGAAAAACTCACAGAGGTTCAGGTAGAAACAAAGGCTGCTATGGACTTTTATAAAGGAAAATTAGAGGGAAAGGACGTAGTAGTTGTCCGTTCCGGTATCGGTAAGGTAAATGCAGCTATGTGTGCACAGATCCTGGCAGATGTATACCATGCAGACCATGTGATCAACACTGGTATTGCAGGTTCCTTAAAGGCAGAGATCAACATTGGGGATATCGTGCTGTCTACAGATGCATTACAGCATGATATGGATGCCCAGGCATTTGGCTATGAGCCAGGACAGATCCCAAGAGTAGACACACTTTCTTTTAAGGCAGATGAGAAAATGATCGCTCTTGCAAAAGAGTGCTGCGAAAAAGTAAACCCGGAGATCGGCGTATTTACAGGAAGAGTTGTTTCCGGAGACCAGTTCATTTCTGATAAAGAGAAGAAGAAATGGCTTACTGATACTTTTGCAGGCTACTGCACAGAAATGGAAGGTGCAGCTATTGCCCAGGTATGCTATTTTAACCATATTCCATTCCTTATTGTAAGAGCGATTTCTGATAAGGCAGATGACAGTGCTTCTATGGATTACCCGACTTTTGAGGCACAGGCCATCCGCCACAGTGTGAACTTAATGGCAGAGATGCTCCGCTGTTTTTAATACAAGATGATCCACAGCCAGTTATCAATGTCTTTTAAACCCTGTTCAGAATCGTTTCGTGGGAGAATTTGACGAACGATTTTAAGGGTTCTCAACTTCCCAAATAAAAAGCCGTCGTTATAATTAAGCTTACCGAATGACACAGGCCTGCAGGTGTGTCGGCCGGAATAATCATTCTGCAATAAAAATAATAACATTTGCAGACAGTGGAAACAGAAAGGGGAGCTTATATTATGATGGGCTTTTTACAGACGGGAAGAGCACTGTATGTGCTGGCAGTTATCTGCTTTGGAGGTATTTTTGTACGGCTGGCAGCCGGAAGCTTCTACAAAAAACTGATAAAAGAAAGCGCAAATATGGCGCTGACCAAGAACCGGTATCTGCGGAACTTAAAACAGAATGCAGAAGATACATATAGAATTAACATGGGCATGAACAATGCTGCTGTTTATTTACAGAGGCAGCTTGGAAATCTTAAATTTTTAGGTTTTTCTTTATCGGGACTTGAAAATCTGGCAGGCCAGCTGACTCTGCTCAGTTTTCTGGCATGTATTTTCTGGACATTACATCCTTGGATCTTACGATCGATCTGGATTCTGGGATCATCTGGAAAATGTAATGTGGCCAAGACTGGAGAGGGAAAGCAGCAGCGAGCGTGCAAGTGCAGTTACAGAGGCCGAAGAACGGCGTGATGGTGGAACTGTGCGGACCATTGGAAGGGACCGGGATCGTCGGTTGTCTGGTGCAAGAAGGGGCGCAGAGCAGACGGCAGCCAGCAGGGAAAATGCCCGTGAGGCATCAAACCGGGATAAAAAAGAGGACCGGTCAGCTAAAGACTGGCTGGATGACTTAAATCCGGAGCAGAAACGGATGCTTGGGGAGATGCTGAAGGAGTTTCTGTAAATAAAAGCCTGTGGTTTGAAGGCGGTGTTAAAAACAGCGTTTGAAAACAGTCGTAGAAAATCAGCGCAGGTTATGGAATTGACAACACAAATATGCTATACTAAAAATTAGTTGGGAAAATTTTCACAAATCTCACAAGTATGCAATCAGAAAAGGAGAGCGGGAACATGGGTAAGGAAGTTGTATTCGATTATTCAAAAGCCACCGGTTTTATCTCAGCTGAAGAGATGGCTAACTTCAAAAAAACAGTTATGACAGCAAAGGAGACTTTGTTAAGCAAAGAAGGTGCTGGAAACGACTATCTTGGTTGGATCGATCTTCCAGTTGATTATGATAAGGATGAGTTTGCAAGAATTAAAAAGGCAGCAGCAAAGATCCAGAGCGATTCCGATGTTCTGCTGGTAGTAGGAATTGGCGGTTCCTATTTAGGAGCAAGAGCAGCCATCGAATTTTTAAGCAACAGCTTTTATAACGTGCTGTCTAAGGATGTGCGCAAGACTCCTGAGATCTATTTTGTAGGAAACAGCATCAGCAGCAAATATATTGCAGACCTTAAGAAAGTTCTGGCTGGAAAGGATTTCTCCATCAATATCATTTCCAAGTCCGGTACAACCACAGAGCCAGCTATCGCATTCCGTGTATTTAAGGAAATGCTGATCGAAAAGTATGGCAAAGAAGAGGCTGCAAAGCGTATCTACGCAACCACAGACCGTGCAAAGGGTGCTTTAAAGAACCTGGCAGACGAAGAAGGCTATGAAGAATTCGTAGTTCCGGATGATGTAGGCGGACGTTTCTCCGTTCTTACAGCAGTAGGTCTGCTTCCGATCGCTGTATGCGGTGCCGATATTGACAAGCTGATGGAAGGTGCTGCTTCCGGACGTAAGAAAGCACTGGAAACTCCTTACGAAGAAAACCCGGCTCTTCTGTATGCAGCAGTCCGCAACATCCTGCTTCGCAAGGGCAAAGCAGTAGAGATCGTAGCAAACTATGAGCCAAGCCTTCACTATGTATCTGAGTGGTGGAAGCAGCTGTTTGGCGAAAGCGAAGGAAAAGACCAGAGAGGTATCTTCCCTGCAGCAGTAGATCTGACCACAGACCTGCACTCCATGGGACAGTTTATCCAGGACGGCGCACGCATCATGTTTGAGACCGTTATCAACGTAGAAGAATCTCCGGAAGAGATCGTTTTAAAGAAAGAGGATGTAGACACCGACGGCATGAACTATCTTGCTGGAAAGACTGTAGATTTCGTAAATAAGAGCGCTATGAACGGAACCATTCTGGCTCACACAGACGGAAATGTACCAAACCTGATGGTTAAGGTACCAGAGCAGAATGAATTCTATTTAGGTGAATTATTCTACTTCTTTGAGTTTGCCTGCGGCGTAAGTGGCTACATTTTAGGAATTAATCCATTTAACCAGCCAGGCGTAGAAAGCTACAAGAAGAACATGTTTGCTCTCCTTGGAAAGCCAGGCTATGAAGCTCAGAGAGAAGAGCTGTTAAAGAGACTGTAAAATATAATAAAAAGCAAGAAAAAAGTTCCAGCCATGTTTAAATGACTGGAACTTTTTTGCTTAAGCGTATTTACTGCTCAGTATCACTGGGAGGAAGAATTTTGATTCCACCTGTTAACAGAGAAATTTTAGGGTATAAAGCTTCATTAAATGTTTCTGCTGCGCTTGCGGTTATGATAGAAGGTGGGATTAAAATCCGCTTAGGTGGAATGATCCCGGAATTAAAGTATTGATAAAGCAGATGAACTGCCAGCTGCCCCATATCATAGGGACGCCGATCTAAAGTGGCAGTAATAATCCCTGCGTTTAAAAGCTCAAGAACTTCAGGATAAGTGTCTACAGTAATTATCTTATATTTATCTACGATTTCGTAAGACTTAAGTTTATCAATTACCCCAATACATTGAGAAACGCCAACGAAAATGCCACTTACTTCCGGGTAATTGTGAAGCATATTTTCCGTTAATACGAAGCCAATCTGATTTTCTACTTGAGTTTCATATATGGAACTTAGATTTCCTCCCTTTTTCGCAATAGTTTCTTCAAAACTGAGGGCAGAGGCGTTTTGGGCATGAACTTCCTTGCTTCCAATGAAAACAGCATTAGCGGCTCCTGGATTGCATAAATTCATAAGGTCACCCGCCATGCGGCCGAGCATAACACCATCCTGCTGGATTGAGCATAAACAAGAAAGGTGAGGAATTTCATTGTTGATTGTAATAACAGGAATATTTCGCCCTTCTATTATGGCATTAAACTCTTCGTATTCCTTATATGGACCAGTAGGAAAAAGAATGACAGCATCCATATCGGAATTGAGCATATCGCGAAAGTCAGCCAGGACACGTGGCCGACTAAGAGAATTTTCTAAGTGCCCAAAATATCCAGTTAACTTTGAATCTTTTAATTGATCTAATGCAAATTTAATTCCATTAATGATACTACTTCCGAATTCACGGTTACAAACTTCTGCTACAACACCAATGCGCAATTCTTTTCGGGCAAGGTTTTGTGCGGCGGTATTCCTGGCGTAATTCATATTTTGCGCAAGAAGTAAAATTTCTTGACGTTTTGCATCACTGACGCCTTTTTGACCATGAAGAGCTTTGTGGACAGTGGTTGTAGAGACACCTGCCTGACGGGCTATATCGTAGATAGTTACCTTTTCATTTCCAGCCTCCTGCTTAGTATTCATATAATAAGATCCTCCTATATGAGATGAGTAAATTATACCATTGAAATAAAAGAAAAGCAAGTAAAAATTACCCAACAAAGAAATGATATTTTAAAAAAGAGTAAAAGAGTAAAACAATATTGTGAAAAATGCACATAATAAATGAGATAATATTATCAATAATGTCAATAGAAACGAAAAATAAATTATGATAATCTCTAATTAAAGTTAAGCGCTTACCTAAATAAAGGAGGTTCCATTATGAGGAGAAGGTTAAGAGAATTAGCGGTATTGGTTGCAGTTGGTGGGCTTATGATGGCAGGATGCAGTTCATCTGATAAAAAAGCATCAGTGACTGACGCTCAGGGGAAAAATGTTGCTGAAAGCCAGAGTCAGGATGAAGGTAGCAAGAAAGTTACATTTGTTTTAAAGTCACTAGGTAGCAATTACTGGGTACAGTTAAAAGCTGGGGCTGTAGACAAAGCAGAAGAACTGGGTATAGATTTGGAAGTACTGGCACCTAGCTCAGATAATGCAACAGAAGATCAGATCCGTATGCTTGAGGATCAGGTTGTAAGTGGGGTTGATCTGGTATTGGTAGCTCCTTCGAATTCAGGAGCACAGGTAGCGACATTTGATAAGGTGGTTGATGCAGGTATTCCTTTGATCTGTGTAGATACAAATGCAAAGGATTACGATAAGAAAACATCATTTATCGGATCATCTAATGAAGAAGTTGGAAAGAAAGCAGGGGAATATCTGACAGAGAATGTAAAAGATAAATCCGGAGCAGTTATATTACTGAGAGGACAGTTGGGAGATGAAACTGCTGACACCAGAAGTAAAGGATGTACAGACGCATTAAAGGCAGCTGGTTTTTCCAATATTGTAGAACAGCCTGCGAATAATGACCGGAATACGGCAATGGGTGTTATGGAAAATATGCTTCAGTCAAATGACAATATTGTTGCTGTATACGCTACAAATGATGAGATGGCATTGGGAGCAGCAAGAGCGCTGCAGGCAGCAAACGACAAGGATACAGTTGTAGTGGGAACTAACGCAGATGTGGATGCTCTTACATCAATTGTAGAAGGTACAGGCGTAACAGCGTCTGTTAGACAGGATCCATATACAATGGGAGCTCAGGCAGTTGAAACAGCAATGGCTTGTTTAGAAGGAAAAGAAGTTGAAAAAATGATCACAATACCGGTAAAGGTAATTGATATTGAGGAAGCGCAGGAAACTTTGGATGCAGTAAATGCAGTTCTTAATGCAGACAAATAACAGGAAAGAGGAAGAGCATGGAATGTCCGCTGATTGAATTAAGAAAAGTTTCAAAATTTTTCCCAGGTGTTATAGCTTTGAACAAAGCGGATCTGAAATTATATTCCGGTGAAGTGCATGGCTTGATGGGAGAAAATGGAGCTGGCAAGTCAACGTTGATCAAACTCTTAACAGGAGCATATAAACCAGATGAGGGCGAAATGCTTTTAGACGGACAGCCTCTTAAGGTAAATGGTCCCAAAGATGCGATGAATATGGGCTTAACGGCAATTTACCAGGAGCTTAATGTAATCCCTAAGCTAACTGTATGGGAAAATATATTTTTGGGAAGAGAACTGAGGAATAAAAAAGGACTATTAGATATTCCTCAAATGAAAGAACGTGCGAAAGAACTGTTACAGCAGTTGCGGCAAAACATTGATGTAGATGAAAAAGTAGAAAATCTGGGAATGGGACACCAGCAAATGGTCGAGATCTGTAAAGCATTAGTTTTGGAATCACGTTTGATCATTATGGATGAACCAACTTCTTCGTTGAGTGCAGGTGAAACAGAAGAACTGCTTCGTACAGCACGGGAATTACGTGATCGGGGAATGGCTATTGTTTTTATATCTCACCATATGGATGAGATTTTCAGAATATGTGATCGCCTGACAGTGCTTCGAGATGGATGCGTGATCCAGTCGATGCTGGCAAAAGATACAAATACAGAAAACCTTATAAAACTTATGGTGGGCCGTGATATTAATCAACAGTTTCCTAAGATAGTTGCTGCTAAAAAAGAAGAACTTCTCAGAATTGAAGATTTTACTTCAGAGGATGGATCCTTTAAAGATATTTCCTTTTCAGTATGTGGCGGTGAGGTTCTAGGATTCGCTGGGTTGGTAGGAGCAGGCAGAACAGAAGTAATGCGAGCTATTTTCGGAGCAGATGCCAGAAAAACCGGAAAAGTATATGTTAAGGGAAAAGAAGCGGATATTCGATCTCCGAAAGCTGCGATCAGCTATGGAATTGCGTTTCTTACAGAAGATAGAAAAGGCGAAGGGCTGGTGCTATCCAATACAGTGGGATTTAATATAAATCTCAGTACCTTTGAAAAAAGTAAGCGGGGACTGTTGCTAAATAATGCATTATTAAGAAACAAAGCAAAAAATGATATTACCCAATTACGGATTAAAACGCCGTCTATTAATACTACTGTAAGAGGATTATCTGGAGGAAATCAACAGAAAGTAGTGATCGCAAAATGGCTGGAAACAAATGCAGATATATTTATCATGGATGAGCCTACGCGTGGCCTGGATGTTGGAGCGAAACTTGAAGTGTACAATATTATAAATAATTTGGTTTCTGAGGGAAAGGCAGTCATTATGGTGTCTTCGGAATTGCCGGAAGTAATGGGAATGAGTGATCGTATCATTGTAATGCATGAAGGTTATATGGCCGGTGAATTTAAACGGGATGAAGTGGAACGTGAAGCAATTATGATGGCTGCATCAGGAGGGGAACAGAATGACAGGTACAGCAATGATAATGGATAAAGGTCTGGGTCATAAAATATGGGCTAAGATCCAAAAATTTCAGGTATTAGCAGGATTGTTACTTTTATGCATCTTATTTTCAGTAACAACACCAAGTTTTCTTCAGATGAAGAATGTAATGAATGTATTAAATCAGGCTTCGGTTAATTGCCTGTTGAGTATGGGCGTTTTGTTAGCAGTTTTAACAGGCGGCAATGATCTTTCAACAGGAGCAAATCTGGCGCTTTCATCTATGATAGTAGCTATTTCTATTAAGTTCTGGGGATTAAATCCTTTTGTTGGATTGTTACTGGGACTGGCAGTAGGCGCTTTCATAGGTGTGCTAAATGGATTTATGCTTACAAAAATGCATATGCCGCATCCATTTATTTCAACACTTGGAATGCAGAATGTGGCAAGAGGACTGGCACTGATCGTTACAGGAGCAGCCCCTGTCTCTTCTTTCCCAAAGTCGGTTCAGTTTTTGGGAAACAGCATGGTAGGTGTTGTCCCTATGAGTATCATTTTTGTAGCAATTGTAGCAGTTGTTTTTTACATCTTCTTAAATAGAACAGCGATAGGAAAACATATTTACGCAATTGGTGGAAACGCAGAAGCGGCAAAACTTTCAGGAATTAATATTGATAAGACGATCATTATTGTGTATACGATCTGTGGTTTTATGGCGGCACTTGGAGGAATTGTACAGATGGGACGTGTTGATTCAGCGTTTCCACTGGCTGGAACAGGATATGAATTAAATGCAGTAGCTTCTGTTGTAATTGGCGGTGCTTCCATGAAAGGTGGAAGCGGCACTGTATCAGGGACTATTATTGGAGCAATGGTAATAGCAGTTTTAAATAACGGACTTAATCTGTTACATGTTTCTACATATGCCCAGCAGATTGCTTTAGGTATTGTTATCATAGGAGCTGTTTATGTTGATGTACTTCGTGAACGCCTGGGATCAAAGGCAAAAAAGAACTGAGAAGTAATTACAAAAATAAAATAATTTAAAATTGATAAGAAAGAAGAGGTATTGAAAATGGGAAAAATTGATTGGATCGAAACAGAAAATCCGGAAGTAAGATTTGAGAATAATGCGATTGGACGCATTAAAAAAGAAGTTTGGGATGCAGATGAAGCACAGCTGGATAAATGGCTGAAAGAAGATTTTGAGATCCCTTCTCCGTCAGAACTTGGAAAAGCTAATTGCTATATCCAGACTACCCCTAGACATCGCTTAGTAGAGCGTCGTAGAAAAAATGATGTGGTTTTTCTTCCGGTAGGATGCTCAGAATGCCATGGAGATGCGCTGCCAACTGGTCAGGATGTTTTCCAGGTAACACAGTTTCTTGAAGGAGTAAGACGCTATACAGCGAAAAAAGGTTATGAAGTTAATTTAGCATTTCCTATTACATATGGAGGACATCCGGCACATCATCTTGGAATGCCTGGAACAATTGTTATTCCGCAGGATGTTCTTGCTGAGCAGATCATTGCTATTATGCTGGGGTTATGGAATGATGGTTTCCGAAAAATTATTCTTGTAAATAATCATGGTCATCAGTGGACACTGGCTACTGCAGTACAGGAATTCTGCAAACGTTATCAGCTTCCGGGAATTTTCCAGGTATTTGACTGGCCAGCTGTATGCAGAGATTTCTTCCGTCCCAATAATGGAAAAGAATTCTGCTTTGAAGAGACATTCTCCCATGCAGGAGAGTCTGAAACTTCTCTGGGACTTCTGATGTTCCCAGAAATGGTAGATATGGATTATGCAGTAGATACAAGCGCAAAACAGCTTATGAAAACAGGTTGGTATGATAATTCAATTTCTGATTATGGACGTCCGCATCAGTGGTATGAAGGTGAAGGACATGCTGCTATTGAAATGTATGGTACACCAGAAGGTGTGGTAGGAACGCCTACACTTTCAGATGCACGTAAAGCAAAGAGACCGGTAGTGGCAATGTGTCGCTTGATGGTTGAATTAGTAGATAATATTCTGGAAGCATTCCCGGCAGGAACAGTACCGCCTACAGAAAAAGTAACATTACGAGATCCAGAATCTATGGTCCCATACTTAAAAGAACCGCTTAGTGAAGGCTGGAAGTCTGTATACGGTGTTCCGAGAATTGGTGCATTTGAAAAATAATCATAAAGTTTCTTTTGAAAAAATCGCTTAGACTATAAGTTTAAGCGATTTTTTGCAATAAATAATAAAAATTAGAATGTTAACATGGGAAACACGGACTAGACGTAAACCAATTCCAATGGTAGAATTGACATAGATTACGTTGTGAAAACGAAAGGAGAACTATTAAAATGGGCATGATAGAAACAAAGACAGCTAATGCCATTCGTGTATTATCTGCTGATGCTATCCAGAAGGCAAAATCCGGACATCCTGGACTTCCTTTAGGATGTGCTTCCGCAGCTTATGAATTATGGGCTAATCATATGAGACATAACCCGGCAGATCCAAAGTGGGTGGACAGAGACCGTTTCATCCTTTCTGGCGGACATGGTTCTATGCTGCTGTATTCATTATTCCATTTATTTGGCTATGGTGATCTGTCTATGGAAGATTTAAAGAACTTCCGTCAGATCGACTCCCTTACACCAGGACATCCTGAGTACGGCCACACAGTAGGTGTAGAAGCTACTACAGGACCTTTAGGACAGGGAATGGGCATGGCTGTAGGTATGGCTATGGCAGAGGCTCATTTAGCTTCCGTATTCAACAAAGATGACATTAAGATCGTTGACCATTACACCTATGTACTGGGCGGAGACGGCTGTATGATGGAAGGTCTTTCCTCTGAAGCCTTCTCTTTAGCAGGTACCTTAGGACTTGGAAAACTGATCGTTCTCTACGACTCTAACAATATTTCCATCGAAGGAAATACAGATATCGCATTTACAGAAGATACTGCAAAGCGTTTTGAGTCCTATGGATTTGGCGTATTCCAGGTAGAAGATGGAAATGACTTCGCTGCTATCGGCGCAGCGATCGAAGCAGCTAAGGCTGATACAGAAAGACCTTCTCTGATCGTTCTTCATACTCAGATCGGATACGGCTGCCCGGCTAAACAGGGTAAAGCATCTGCACATGGTGAGCCTCTGGGCGAAGAGAACATCATTGCCATGAAGGAAAACTTAGGCTGGGAGAGCATGGAGCCATTCTATGTACCTCAGGATGTTTATGACCACATGGCTAAGGTAAGAGAAAGCTTAAAGGCACCAGAAGAAGAGTGGAATGCAAGATTTGCAGCATACTGTGAGAAGTATCCGGAAATGAAGGAACTTTGGGATCAGTATCATGACAAAGACCTGCCTAAGAAGCTTTGGGACAATGAAGAATTCTGGTCCTATGAGGACAAGCCACAGGCAACCAGAAATCTGTCCGGCGAGCTGTTAAATAAGATCAATAAGGTAGTTCCGAACCTGTTCGGCGGTTCTGCCGACCTGGCTCCTTCCAACAAGACCAACTTAAAGGGCGAGGGAGACTTCTCCAAGGCTGATTACTCTGGAAAGAACCTGCACTTTGGTGTAAGAGAGCAGGCAATGACTGCTATTGGAAATGGTCTGGTTCTTCACGGCGGCGTGATCCCTTATGTAGCAACCTTCTTCGTATTCAGTGATTACATGAAGCCAATTGCAAGACTGTCATCCCTGATGAAGGTGCCGCTGATCTACGTTCTGACCCATGACAGCATCGGTGTAGGCGAAGACGGACCTACCCATGAGCCGATCGAGCAGTTAGCTATGTTACGTGCGCAGCCTAACTTCCATGTATTCCGCCCTGCAGATGCAAAAGAGACTGCAGCAGCATGGTACAGTGCGATTACTTCTGAAAAGACACCTACCGCTCTGGTACTTACCAGACAGAACCTGCCTCAGTTAGCAGGAACTGGCCGTGATGCAGTAAAGGGCGCTTACATTGTAGCTGATTCCGCAAAGGAAACTCCAGATGCGATCATCATTGCTACCGGTTCTGAGTTAAGCCTGGCAGTAGAAGCAAAAGAACTGCTGTTAAAGGATGGAATGGATGTCCGCGTTGTATCCATGCCATGTATGGACCTGTTCGAAGAGCAGAGCCCAGAATACAAAGAGTCCGTTCTTCCAAAGGCTGTAAGAAAGAGAGTTGCAGTAGAAGCACTTTCTGACTTCGGCTGGGGCCGTTATGTAGGCCTTGACGGCGCAACTGTATGCATGGAAGGCTTCGGTGCATCCGGCCCTGCAGCACAGCTGTTTGAGAAGTTTGGATTTACCGCAGAGCGTGTTGCTGAGACTGTAAAGAGTCTGTAAGACGTAAAAATCGATGGATGCGCCGAAGGCGCATCCTGATATCGCAATAATAAGATACCCCGGTGACCGCCTGAAAAATGGCAGCTGCCGGGGTGCTTTTGTCTCAATGGTGCATACTTGTGCAATGAAAAAGTTTGACGCAAGCGACCGCGCCAAAGGCGCGGTTAACCGTTTTATTCCTCGATCACCTGTATCTCTAAATAATCAAAATCCACAGTCTCAATAAAATTATCCTGGGTAAACCGGGCTTTGTCGTGATATTTAAAATCCTGGACTGTAGCATCCAGCCACATGGGCTTTTCCAGGTCAAACTTATAGCATATTTCATCTAAACAATTAAAAACCATCTGGGTTCTGGAAATAGAATAATCGCCGCAGCAGGCCACCATATCTTTCACCAGATGGTTGTCTTTCATGATCTTTCCCCACATCCGAAACATGTATTTTCCAGCCTTTCTTTTTTGTTGAACCTTGTGCACATGTTAGTTAGTATAGCATAGAATACTGCGTATAATCTATAAAAAACGGCTGCGATCCAGAATATTCTTTCATGCAGCCATGAACTGCCATATTGGGCCGAAAAAGATGACGCTCTTTTATCTGTTTTGCAGAAATATATTGATAGAGACTGGAATGATAAGGACCTTAAAGTGATCTTATGTGGCTCTGCAATTAGCTTTATGGAGAAAAAGGTACTCAGTGAAAAGATCCCTCTGTTTGGAAGACGTGATTCGCAGATCAAATTAGAGGCGTTCAATTACTTAGATGCTGCGAAATTTGTTCCAAACTATTCAAATGAGGATAAGGCAATTTGTTATGGAATTTTCGGATATATCCCTTGTAAATAATATTGTTGAGCAGATCACGTTTGGCGAAAATACGCTTAATACGATTGCGGGAAAAATTGGAGAAAAAGAACCAACAGTATTATACTCCCTGGATAAATTAATAAATGTTGGTCTGGTTGAAAAGAGAAAGTGTATTACAGATGAGAAAAATAAAAAGAAGACCCAGTATGTTTTAAGAGATTATATGTTCAAATTCTGGTATGAGTTTATCCCAAAGGCTACCAGCGTGATCGAGATGGGGCAGGGAGAGATTTATTATCAGGATACACAGAGTGGTTTGAAGCATTATCAGAAGAGGATGTATTGTTGTTTACATTAGATTCACTTTATGAATAAAAATAATATTAAACCATGTTTAAAAGCAGTACCTGTTATGGGCGGACATGCCGCTTGCTGGGTAAAAGCAAAGCCAAATGCATTCTCTGGGGAGAAGGAAAATGCGAAAGTAAAGATCCACCTTTGCGGCGGCGTGGAAACAGGGGCAAGCTGCCAAACAGACAGCTGGCCCTTGCCCTGTTACAGGTTTTGTAGTAAGCTATAAATAATGACAAAATCCCCCGAAATTCGGGCGGAGAGGAGGTACTTGGGCGGTGGAGCAGGCTATTACTGATTATGTGAAATTTCTGGCAGATGCCAGGGATGCAGTGTATCGTCTGAATAATGATCAGGCGACAGCAAAGCAGTTAAAAGAACAGGGAGAGCGCCAGGAAAAAGAGTTGGCAGCTGCGAAAAAGGCAGTGACAGATTCGGTGAACCAGACCATAAAAAAGCGGCGCAGCGAGATCGATACAAGCTATGACAAAGAGATCGCAAAAGGTCAGGAACGGCTGAAAAAAGCCAGGACCCAGCGGGAAAAAGCCAAAAACAAGGGAATGAAGGAACGGATCGCAGAGGAGACCAGTGAACTTCGGGAACACAACAGGGACTTGCAGATCCAGATGAAGACCATGTTCCAGAAGGATAAAGTGCCTGTATTCTGCCGCACTACATTTTATTATTCCCTGTACTATGCAAGAGGACTTAAGGAGCGTCTGATTGGTTTTATTACGTTCCTGATCTGCTTTTTAGCACTTCCATGCGGTGTTTATTTCCTGCTTCCGGACCGTAAGATCTGGTATCTGGTACTGGTTTATTTTGCAGATATCATTATTTTCGGCGGTCTGTATGTGACCATTGGAAACCGCAGCCGTTCCCGTTATCATGATGCCTTAAAGCAGGGCCGGGAGATCCGCAACCTGTTAAGCTCCAATGAAAAGAAGATCAAAGTCATTGTCCACAGTATTGAAAAGGACGGCAATGAAGATATTTATGATCTGGAGAAATATGATGATGAGATTGCCTGCGCACAGCAGGAACTGTCTGATATAGCAGCAAAGAAAAAAGATGCCATCAGCAGCTTTGAAAATGTGACCAGAAATATTATTGCCGATGAGATCGAGGGGAACCACAGGGCAGAGATCGAAGAAAAAGAACAGAAATTACAGGAAGTAAACGACAGTCTTGCTCAGTTAGAAAGCAGCATCCGCCAGCAGAACATCCATATTACAGACACCTTTGGTCCATATCTTGGAAAAGAGTACCTGAATACGGATAAGCTTTTAGGATTGTCCAAGTTGATCCAGTCCGGAACAGCTTCCAATATTACGGAGGCTATTGAAATGGATAAAAATGGGGTAGGAAAAACAGAAACAAATTAAGATAACAGACAGAAGAGAGAGACAGAATAAGCAGATAATGTAAGGGGGACAATATGTACAGAGTAGTGATCGCAGATGACGAAGTGCTGATCCGCATGTATATTCGGGAAATCTTAGAAAACAATGGTTATGAAGTAGTAGGAGAAGCAGAAGACGGTCTGGATGCGATCGCAGTGTGCAGACAGAAAAAGCCGGATTTTGTTATTATGGACATTAATATGCCGGTGATGACTGGTCTGGAAGCAACGAAAGTGATCAACGAGGATAAGCTGGCTGGATTTGTTATTATTTTGACGGCTTACCGTGACAAGGAAATTGCTGATCAGGCAGTCAATACAGATGTAATGGGATATATTGTAAAGCCGGTAGATGAAGATACACTGATACCGGCAGTAAAGATCGCGATCCATAACTATAAGCAGAGAGAAGCTATGGCGAAGGAGTTTCACAAGACGCAGGAAGCCCTGGATGATAGAAAATATTTAGACCGGGCAAAAGGTCTAGTGATGGAGCGGAAAAACATGTCTGAAAAAGAAGCATTTACTTATATCCGCAGTCTGTCCATGGATAAGGGGATCTCTATGACGGAACTGTCAAAAATGCTTTTGAAAGCATATGAAGGCTGACACAAAAGCAGAGAGGGAATTTATGGAACAGAAGAAAAATAAGCTTCTCAGTGACATGATACAAAATGATACAGATAAAAAAATGGTGCAACTGGTAGAAGCGGCAACGGATCTTAGCTGCGGGGATATCTGCACCCTTTTAGAGGTGGCGCATTCCCTCCCTTTTGTGGGAAATCTGGAAGGCGGAGATACATACATCAATGTGCTTACAAGAGAAAAAGAGTCCATGGTCATTGCTCAGTACAGACATCCAAACTATGATCTGTATAAACGCAGTATCATTGGGGAGATTGAGCGCAGGGAAGATGAGCCGGCTGTGTACCGGGCGCTGGAAGAAGGCATTTCCGGCCGTGGACTAATCGGCATCATTGATGAAGGAAGAACGGTAGTGCGGCATACTGTAAGCCCTATACTTAACAGCGAAAAAAAGGTAATAGGGGCGCTGACATACGAATATCCCAATGCCGGTGCAGATACAGAGTCTATCCGTATTATCAATAATCAGGAAGGAAAACAGGATCCTTTTAACAGGCAGCTTGGAAAAGCCAGCGATTATCTTCAGGATGCCATTCTTCTTTATGATGCAAATGGAATATGTACATTTGTCAATCCCAAGGCAGAAGTTCTGTATCAGGATAAGGGATTTGAACTGCCTTTGATTGGCCGCAGATGCAGCGAACTGCACATTACGGATTGCAATTGGTCTGATCTTACAGAACATCGTGGCGTAATACGGAGAGAGGTACGTACACCGAATTTCATCATGGATGCGGTCATCAGCGGTATCTGGGAAAATGGCACCTGCCAGGGCGCAGCGATTATCTTCCGGGATAAGACAGTGGTACATCAGATGGAGGATGAGATCGCTTACCGCGTGGCGCTGATCCATGAGGTACATCACCGGGTCAAGAATAATCTTCAGACGATTATCAGTCTGATCGGGTTGGAAGCGGTCCATACAAAGGATGAAAAAGTAAAAGCTTTTGCAAAGACCATTACCAGTCATGTGCGCAGCATGAATATCACTTATGACCTGCTTTCTCATACAGGAAGTGAAAATGTGGGATTAAAAGTCCTGATCTCCCGTATTACAGATGTTTTACTGGAAAATAACTGTTTAAAAGAAACGTGCAGTATTTCTACAAGGGTAGATGGGGATGATGTGATACTTACAGAAACAACGGCGTCTACGGTGGCTCTTATTGTTAATGAACTGGTTCAAAACAGCTTAAAATATGCATTTAAGGACCGGAAACAGGGACAGATCAGGCTGAAGATCGAAAAAGGCGCCAGTTACTCCTGGATCACAGTGCAGGATGATGGCTGCGGCTTTGACAATAAGAAGATTTCCAGGGCAAACAGCGGACTGGGGCTCCGCCTGATCAGCAGTCTGGTACAATCAAGCCTGAAAGGAGAATTGTTTATAGAAACAGGGGAAAATGGAACCAGTATAAGATTTTCTTTTTCCATGCCCCAGGCTGGATAATCTAAAATAATTCTAAACATAAAATAAAAATAGTTTAAAATAAAACTTGTTAAACTATTGACAAAATAATGTGTGAGTGCTATGATGTAGACAATTAAAGCGATATCTCTTTAACACTGAAAATTCAATTAAACCTGATATGCAACGGCGTATATCAGTACCACAGAAAGGCATCGAAGCCCAGAAACTTTTTACAGAGTTTTTGGGCTTTTTTATTGCTTATGATCTGCGTGGATTTTCGGACGTTACCTGGAGTTGTGGCCCAGTTAAGGGCTCTAGGGCCTTTATATGGGTCTCTCCCGGCGGCGGTTTTACAACTGCCGGAAAAAACTTACGAAAAGGAGTCGTTTCATAATGGAAAACAAGCAAAATAAGGGCGGCGGTTTAAACGAGAGTATGAGAAAATCTCTGTAAATAAGATTCTTCTATGATAATTAAGAGCGATAAGCTTGTGAATCAGGCTTGTCGTTCTTGTTTTATATATAACAGTTGCTTACGGGCATGTCAAGAGCAGGCGGTTTCCCGCCTGTCTTCTTAACCCTTCTTTTGCTTACTCGGGTAAGCGTCCTTCGTACATAATGCCCAGTTCTCCATAAACCTGAGCCCAATCACGGATGGTGGTAGTCCATTTTTTCGTAGCCTCAAAAGTAGCCAGATACAAGGCCTTTAACAGGGCGGTATCGCTTGGAAATACGCTTCTCTGACGGTTCAGCTTCCGGTATGTGGAGTTTAGTGATTCGATCGCATTGGTTGTATAAATGACCTTCCGGACAGTGGTTGAAAATTTAAAATTGGAGAAACAGCATCCCAGTTGTCTTTCCAGCGTTTCATGGAATTCGGATATTTCGGAGTCCATTTTTCAGTTACACGTTCCAAGGCAGCCAGAGCCTTCTGCTCATCAGCGGCCTGATAGATGGTTTTTAAATCTGCAGCAAAGGCTTTTCTGTCCTTGTCCGGAACGTATTTCAGGGTGTTTCTTACCTGATGGACAATACACCTCTGGTATTCTGTTTTGGGAAACGCAGCTGAAATCGCTTCTTTAATGCCTGTAAGGCCATCTGCACAGATAATCAGGATATCTTTTACTCCGCGATTTTTCAGTTCGTTCAGGACTGACAGCCAGTATTTCGCACTTTCATTGTCACCAATCGTGATGGTCAATACTTCCTTTTTCCCTCCGCATTAATGCCAAGTATAACATAGGCTGCAAGCTTACGAATGACTCCATTATCCCGCACAGAATAGTGGATCGCATCGATGTAAAGGATTGGATATACCTCATCCAATGGGCGGTTCTGCCAATCTTCAATCTGAGGAAGTATCTTATCCGTCACATCGGATATGAAACTTTCTGATGTTTCAAAACCATAGATATCTTCAATCGTTTCCGAGATCTGGCGAGTGGTCATTCCTTTGGCATACATAGAGATGATCTTCTGATCAATATCAGAAATATCTTTCTGACGCTTTTTCACCACCTGTGGTTCAAAGGTCGATTTCCGATCCTGTGGGACCTCGATTTCCATAGAGCCATATCGGCTGTTTATCTGCTTGCGTTTATAACCGTTACGATAATCGTCATTGTCAGAACGCTGGGATTTCTCATATCCAAGATGGTCATCCATTTCAGCCTCCATCATTTCTTTAATGGTGCCGCCCAGAAGATCTTTGAGTGCATCCTGGATATCTTCTGCGGTCTCGATATCGTATTCTTCGAGAAGCTGGCGGATGATGTTCCTTTTCCTTCAGTCATTTCAACTCTGTGAACTGGTTTCTTTTGTTTTGCCATAGTAAAAGGCCCTCCTAATGATATTTATTGTATCATAGAAGGACCTTACTTAGGTTATTTTACAGAAAAAGTTTCATAGGCTCGTTTAAACAAGAGCTTGAAACTCATCTTTGTTTATACAGTTGCTACGGGTTCAATTTTACGTTCGTAAACTATTGGGATTCTGTCTTTACGGATACTGCGGAAGCGGTACATTCCTTGCATTTGCACTGATGACAGTGGCTATTCTTCCGGTAGCCCTTGTATACAGTGAACTGGCATCTCTGTTCCATACATCAGGCGGAGAGCTGATCTATAACACAGTTGGTATCAACAAACACGTAGGTTTCCTTGCTTCCTGGCTGATCATGGCAGCGTGGATCTCTGTTCCGCCGGCTGTTGTTATGGCGATCATGACATGGGTAAATAAGACCTTTGCTCTGGGACTTGGAACATGGCAGATGGTAGGCTGTGCAGCGGTTCTTTTAGTACTGTATTTCTTTATGAGTATCCAGAATGTACAGTTCTTAGTTAAGGCTCAGGCAGGTATGTTGTTCTGCAACATTACCGTTACAATTTTAACAGGATTTATCCTTCTGTTCTCCGGTCACTGGCATATTTCAAATTTTGGAAATATTTTCCAGTCTACTCTGGACTCCGTATATGGTATTCCTGGATGGGTCATTGGCATGGCACTTCTGATCACACCATACTTCGGATTTGAAACAGTACCTCAGATGGTTGAGGAAGGTGACTTCCCGATCAAGAGTTCCAAGAAAGCAATCTGCGGTTCCATTTTAACCTGTGGCTGCATTTATGTGTTCTATTATTTCTGCGTAGCAGGTCTGGATGGATTAAAGGATGTGTATACAAACTTTGCACAGGATGGTTTCTTAACCATTGCTACCATGCAGAATGTACTGGGCTGGACATTCTGGCCGATCATTATAGGTATCCTTTCCTGCCTCTTAGGTATGGGCGCTTCCTTACTGGGTTTCTGGATGTCTACCGTCCGTATGCTGTACTCTATGGCAAATAAGAACTTCCTGCCAAAGGTATTCGCAGCTGTAAACAAAAATCAGCAGCCAATGCTTCCAAACGTATTCCTGCTGGTATTATCTCTTATCTTTATCGTACTTCAGAACTCCTCAGACTTTATGAGCGCGTTCTTCAACCTGATGAGCTTTGGCTGTGCATGTGCATATGCGCTGACTATGATCTCCGCAGTATGTATTCATAGAAAACATCCAGACTGGAAGAGTTCCAACACCGTAAAGGGCGGTGATGCGTTCCGTCTCTTTGCAATGTGTATCGCAGTTGCTATCGCATTCTTCTGTACACTGGGACAGGGAATTGATTCCTGGATCTGCTTTGGCGTATATCTGGGTGTAGGTGTTGTGATCTGGCTTTGGATGGTACTTGTAAACTGGAAGAAACATCCGGTAGAGATCGAGACTCCGGATGGTATCCAGAAGTTCTAAAAGAAAGTTCAGAAAAGTTTAAATGACATGGCAGACATGCCTGGATAAAGAAGGAGCATAAAACATGTCTGATACAAAAATACAGAAAATGAGTCTGGCGGACTGAAGAAAAGTCTTCGTCTGATCTATGTATATGCCATTGCCGCAGGTGCTATTTTCACCTTTATCGGATATTGGGATACCATTTTCTATGAATATTGTGGTGCGGGTACATTTTTAGGATTTATCCTGATGACGCTGTTGATCCTTCCGATTGCTATGGTCTACTGCGAACTGGCACCGTTGTTTCCAAGGGCAGGAGGAGAGCTGATCTACAATACAGTAGGTATTAATAAACATATTGGTTTCTTCTCTTCCTGGCTGATCATGGCAGCCTGGATCGCAGTTCCGCCGTCTGCAGTTATGGCCATTGTCCAGTGGATGTTCCATGTACTTCATATCCAAAGCAGCTTCCTTCTTATAGAAGGAGTTGCTCTGGTCGCTCTTATTGGTTATTGTGCTCTGAGCCTGCAGAATGTGGAGATCGCCGGTAAGATCCAGTTGTACATGCTCATGTTTGCCATTGCAGGTTGTATTGTGGCAACGGTAGCCTTCCTGTTCTCAGGTGTGTGGAGCTTTGATAACTTTAAGAACTTTTTCTATTCACAGGTGGGCAGCCATTTTGGCATTCCGTCCTGGATCATAGGAATGGCTCTTTGATCACTCCGTTTTCGGATTTGAAACAGTGCCGCAGATGGTAGAAGAGGGAGACTTCCCAATTAAAGACTCTAACAAAGCTATCCTCGGTTCCATCGTTTCCTGCGGTATTGTATATTCCCTGTTTTCTTCGGACTGGGCGGCATGCCGGTACAGCCTTTGGTAGAAGAAGGGGCGCAGCTGTTAATGGTTTTCTGCCATCACCATGATGGAGCAGTTAGGCGGCGGCTGGGGTGTATTTGCAGTGATCTTTGGTATTGCAGCGATCCTTTGTGCCATTGGCACCTGCTTACTTGGTTTCTGGCTGTCAACCGTTCGTCTGATGTATGCAATGGGAGAAAACAATTTCCTTCCAAAGGCATTTACAAAATTAAACAGTCATCAGCAGCCGGTATTACCAAATATCCTGCTTCTCATCATATCCCTGGTATTCCTGCTTTTGCAGAATGCCACCACCTTTATGAATGACTTTTCAATCTGATGAGCTTTGGCTGTGCCTGCGCATATGCGCTGACGATGATCTCAGCAATGCGGATCCACAAGAAATATCCAAACTGGGTATCTCCTTATAAATTAAAAGGTGGAAATTTCACAAGAGTATTAGCTCTTATCATTGCAGTAGTCATCGCTTTCTTCTGTACGTTAGGACAAAGCGCTGGTTCCTGGAAGTCATTTGGAATTTACCTGGGAGTAGGAGTCCTCTTATGGCTGTGGATGGTCCTTGTAAACTGGAAAAACATCCGGTAGAGATCGAAACAGTGGAAGGCTTAAAGAAGTTTTAGAAACTTAATTTTGAACCTGTACGGGAAACCGTCTGGCATATATAATAACTATAATAGTTAAAACAATAACAATTTTTATATGTAAAGGAGAATGTAAAATGGCTAAATTGGATGGTAAGGTTGCATTAATTACAGGAGCTGCTGCAGGACTTGGTGAAGGTATTTCTACCGCATACGCAAAATACGGCGCAAAGCTGATCATGGTAGACTTATCTCCGGAAGTAGAAAAGACTGCTGAAAAGCTGAGAAAAGAATACAACGCAGAGATCATTACTGTTGTTGCAAACGTAGCTGACCGCGCACAGATGGATGCAGCTGCTGCACAGGGTGTTGAAAAATTTGGTGAGATCAATGTTGCATGCTGCAACGCAGGTGTGTGCCGTCTGGCTCCTTTTGAGGAAATGGATGATAAGACCCGTGATTTCCACATTGATGTAAATATCAAGGGTGTATGGAACACCTGTAAGGCAGTTATCCCATACATGTTAAAGCAGGGCGGCGGCAACATCGTTATCGCTTCTTCTGTAACCGGTGATATCGTTGCTGATGCTGGTGAAGCAGCATACGCTATGACAAAGGCTGCATTAGTAGGTCTGACCAAGTGCCTGGCAGTTGAGTATGCAAGCCGCAATATCCGTGTAAACTGCTCACAGTTAGGATATGCACGTACACCAATGGTTGAGAAGATGGCAGTTGAGTCCAATCCTGAGAACCCAGAGGCAGCTATTGCAGATATCGCTGTAGGTGTTCCTATGAAGCGTCTTGCAAAACCGATCGAAGTTGGCGAACTGTTCGCATTCCTTGGAAGCGACGAATCCAGCTACCTGACCGGATCCCAGATCGTTATCGACGGTGGCAGCACACTGCCAGAGACCATGTCTATTGGTACCAACTAAAAATAACTTGAAAATCAAATAAAACCGCACTATAATAGTAAAGAACTGGAAAAGGGAGCTGGCAGTCAGTCGGCTGAGAGTGGGATGTGTTTCCCAGACCCGTAACCTGATTTGGATAATGCCAACGTAGGGATATAAAACCGAGGTCTTTTAGAGTGTGATCTTAGCGGATATGTCTGTTGCAGGCATATCCGCTTTTTGTGCAATGAGCCAAAGTCCGCACTTGCGGGAGACCATGGCGAATGCCGCGAAAACCGGAAAAATGCGGAGCTTTTTCCGGTCTTAGGTCTTCCAGGCGGCATATTGGGGCACCACCTTATGTCGCATAATAAAACGTGGCCTGCAGTAGAACATGTCAAACGTACATTGTATACACTGTGGGAATGCTGAGAAGGAGAAGACGATTATGAAAACAGCATTAACGATCGCCGGGAGTGATTCCAGCGGAGGCGCCGGTATTCAGGCCGACATTAAGACAATGATGGCAAACGGAGTATTTGCCATGAGCGCGATCACAGCACTGACTGCGCAGAACACAACAGGAGTAGAGGCAATTTTAAATGCCACTCCGGAATTTTAGGACAGGAATTAGACTGTATTTTTACTGACATTTATCCGGATGCAGTAAAGATCGGTATGGTATCAGACAAAGAGCTGATCTGCATGATCGCGGCAAAGTTAAAGCAGTATGATGCGAAAAATGTAGTAGTAGATCCGGTCATGGTAGCGACCAGCGGAGCGAGACTGATCAGTGAAGATGCTATTGAGACTTTAAAGGCAGAATTATTCCCGCTGGCAAAGATCCTTACACCAAATATACCGGAAACAGAAGAACTGACGGGAATGAAGATCACATCTGTCGCAGATATGGAAGCTGCCGCAAAGAAGATCTCTGAGACATATAACTGCGCCGTACTGTGCAAAGGCGGACATAAGTTAAATGACGCCAATGACCTGCTTTGGAGCGAAGGAAAAGGACGCTGGTTTGCAGGAAAGCGTATTGATAATCCAAATACCCATGGAACAGGCTGTACTTTATCATCTGCCATTGCTTCCAACCTGGCAAAAGGCTTTGATCTGGAAACTTCCGTAGAGCGTGCAAAGGACTATATTTCAGGCGCTTTGGCAGCAATGCTGGATCTTGGAAAAGGCAGCGGCCCTATGGATCATGGTTTTGCCATTGATAATGAATACACGAGGGAGGCAAAGTAAGAATGGAAAAGAAAACTTCCCTTTTGATAATGGACTGATCTGGTTTGGCGCAGGTGTTTCCCTGGCTGAGATCCTGACAGGTACTTATTTTTCCACCCTGGATTTGGCCGTGGACTTGCGGCTATCTTACTGGGACATGTGATCGGCTGCGTTCTTCTGTTTTGGCAGGCGTCATCGGCGGAAACAGCCGTTTAAGTGCTATGGAGACAGTAAAGAGCAGTTTCGGCAATAAGGGCGGACTGTTTTGCCCTGTTAAATGTATTACAGCTGGTTGGCTGGACCGCGATCATGATCTATGACGGCGCACTGGCAGCAGGCGGTATCTTTCTTCCGGACACTGGATCTGGTGCCTGGTTATCGGCGTTCTGATCATTGTATGGATCATGGTAGGTATCACCAATCTTGGAAAGATCAATACCGTTGCAATGACAGCTTTGTTTTACTGACACTGGTACTGTGCAAGGTGATCTTTTCAGTGGAAACAGTATTCTTACAGAGCCGGATGACAGCCTTTCCTTTGGTGCTGCTGTAGAACTGGCAGTAGCTATGCCATTATCATGGCTGCCGCTGATCAGTGACTATACCAGAGAGGCAGAAAAGCCGGTAGCCGCAACTGCAGTCAGCGCTGTGGTATATGGTCTGGTAAGCTGCTGGATGTATCTGATCGGTATGGGCGCATCTATCCTCACTGGTGAGTCTGACATCGCCCAGATCATGTTAAAGGCCGGTTTAAGTGTGATCGCCCTGATCATCGTAGTATTTTCAACTGTAACAACTACCTTCCTGGATGCTTATTCTGCAGGTATCTCCAACGAGTCCATTTTCCCACAGTTTAAGGGACAGTATGTGGCAGTAGCTGTTACGGTTGTGGGAACCATTGGCGCTATTGTGTTCCCAATGGATGATATTACCGGATTTTATATCTCATCGGTTCTGTATTTGCGCCAATGATCGCCATTCAGATCGCAGATTATTTTATTTTACACAGAGACAGAAGAAAAACTGCATTTGATACCAGAAACCTGGTGATCTGGGTCATCGGTTTTGTTCTGTACCGTATCCTGATGAATGTGGACCTTCCTGTAGGAAATACACTGCCGGATATGATCATTACCATTATTTTGTGTGTGATCGCAGGTGCGGTATTACATTGAGGTAACAAACATAAGAAAATCCCCGTGTCTGTACATATTTGTACATAGACACGGGGATTGTTGTTATCTACCTGGAAAAACTATCAGGTGACATGTCTGTTTAGTCTAAATCTGTATCAGGTGGTGCTCAATTCCTTCGCTCTTTAATATAGCTTCTTCCCTCTGATGACAGGTAAAGATGATACACTGGCTGTCCCAGGCACCTGCAAGCCATTTTAAGGCAGTTTTAAACGGTCATCGTCATAGAGGACGAAACTGTCATCAAAGATCAGTGGCATGGTGCCGCGGTCGCTGATAACCAGCTTTGCTGCGGCAAGACGAACTGCAAGGTAGATCTGGTCCATAGTTCCGCTGCTGACCTGGTCAATAGGCACCAGACGGGTTGGTGTGTTCATAAAGATATTTAAGTTCTGGTCAATGCTCATACTGCGGTAGATGCCGCCGGTAATACCTTCGATCAGTTCAGATGCAGTTTTATTTAAGTAAAGACCAAAAGAGTCGCGGATGGAAGTAGATAAATGGGTCATGGTTTCCTGGGCCAGATCAAGAGCATCTAATTCTTCCTGAATGCGCTCATTTTCTGTCAGAACATGTTTTAACTGCTCTGCCTCATTCTTTTGGCAGACAGCTGTTCTAATTTCTGTTCCAGTTCCCACTGAAGCCGTTGCTGTTTCTCGATCTCGTCTGATACGCATTCTTCTTTTTCCTGGAGCCTGCTGATATCAGCTGCCATGGTATTTAAGGTATTTTCAGACTGTTCCACAGCCTTGCTTAAACGCAGGAAACCGGCCAGTTTTCCCTCTAACGCTTCCATTGCCTCTTCAGAAATAGAAGGGTCCTGCAGATGCTTTGAAAAGATCTCCTGAAGCTGTCTGGTTTCTGTATCCAGCTGCTTTTAAAATGGCGGCTGCGGGCAAGTAGCATACTGCCGGCTACAGCAAACAGGATACCGCAGAGAATGGCTAATAAAGCAGGGATCTTTATAAGAGATCCAGAAAGCTGTAAAACCGGGGCGCAAATCCTGAAAGCAGGGAAATGGCAGTATTTGGGAATAAGAGGAGGAACAGACCGCTTGCCAGCCCGGGGACTGCCATCAGAAACAGAAAACAGCTCCGATCGTGCGGGAATGTTTGCTGCAGGCTTCTAAGGCGTTGTTGTAATCCTGGTAGTGTTTCCGGGCTTCTTCTGTATATTTTTCTACAGAGGCCTGATTTTCAAACTGGCTGTTGACCAGGATCTGCCGGCCTTTAGCCGCTTTTTCCAAAAGCACTTCTTTTTTTTTGCTTTTATCCAGATCATTCTTTAACTGTCCCTTTTCCTGGCGCCTGGCTGTAAGGTGGTTGGCATATTCAGGGGCAGAGATCTCCTGCTCGATCTTGCGGATCTCACCAAGAATATTGGCATAACTTTTAGCTGCTTCCGGAACAAAATGGGCTTCCAGCTGCTTGCGCTGGTTTTTAAATAAGCGCTGGCTTTGGTGATATTTAAAGCAATGCTTCCGGAAGTGTTCAGATTTGCGATATAATTTCGCAGTTCCGAGACCATTCCGCCGTCAGTGGCACATTTTAACTGACCGATACTGATGGTATTGTCATAGGCAGTTTCAGACAGGCCGCAGCGCAGCTTGTCCAATAATGCAGTTGTATTTTCTTCTTCTTTCCTGAGGTTTCGTTGATCACGCACAGGCGCTTGTCCCCTTCTGGAAACGGCGCTCAATGCGGTAAACTTCCCCGTCACATTCAACCCGCAGGAAACCTTCATAGACCCCGCTCTGGGTCCAGGGCTGAAATTTGGAATAGGTATCATTTTTAGAAGCGCGGCCCGCTGGCGCTCAATGCCAAAGAGCATGCCCTTGATAAATGTATGTAAAGTGGATTTTCCGGCTTCATTTTTCCATAGACTACATTTAAGCCATCTTCAAAGGAAATGTCCCTGTCATGAAATTTTCCAAAGCCGTCAATATGCAGACTGAGTATCTTCATTGGGTCAGCTCCTTTCGTCAGTAGTGTGGAGTAAGGCATTTACTCCATAATACAGTGCTTTTCTCTACAGGACTCATATCTTCTTTCTGAAGTGCCTGGATGAAAAATCCGATCATGTCACTGGAATGCTCTGCAAACAGGGCAGAAAAATCGTAATCCGGCTCTGTATCGTCAATAATTTCTGCAATGCGAAACTGTGCTTCCAAAGAAGATAAGTCGAATTCTATATCTGGGTCGCGCATGCCTTTTAAACGGAAACGATAAATATTTTCTTCCCGCGTTTGCGGATCTCTGCCATGATCCGGTCAGCCAGTTCCATGTTTGTGGTTTCTCTGGAAACTTTTACTGCCAGAGGCAGATATTGAAGGGTGGCAGCAGGAACAAATTCCAGGTGTGTTAATTTATGGGTCTCAGGATGGATCTCGCCGGTAAAATATCCATGGACTCCCGTTTCGGTCAGATCCAAAGGTTCCGGTGATCCACAGTAAGCAATCTTATCCTCAGAGATCACCTGTGGTTTGTGGATATGTCCCAGGGCAATGTAAGAAAATGGGGATAACTCCAGGCTGTTAAAGTTAATAGGCAGATGGGCAGCGTCTCCGCCGTGTGCCATCAGGATCTGGATATGATTGTTCACGGAAACCTGCATATCTTCTAACAGAGGTTTTGATCTCTGGTGTGATAACTGAAACCGTAAATTTCCGTATTGATATCCTCAAAATAAACGGAATTAAGGTCCGGGTCCATGAAAAAGTAACATTGGGGCTCCATGAAAAGCTTAAAAGAGCGGAGTTTTCCCGTATGCGGTCATGATTTCCTGCAATGAGGATAACTTTTACATTGGGAATGGTAGTAAACAGATAGTTGACTTCTTTTAAATCCCGCATTAAGGGCTGGCGGTGAAACAGGTCACCGCTGATGAGCAGACAGTCCGCCTGTATCTTTCCAGCCTGGGAAACGATTTTCTTAAAGGTATCTTTGATTGCCTGGGCCCGTTCTTTTCCCCAGGGTTTATCTGCATCGGGAGTCATTCCCCAGTGGATATCACCTGTGTGGATAAATTTCATGAATTTCTCCTTTAAATAGATATACTCCCGAAACGTTTCTTGCACCTGCGCAAAAGAGTCTCGAGAGTACATATGGTGCAAAACAGATGGATTGCTTTGCGTCGTATATTGATATTATAACTCGCAGTTATTTACAGTTCTTGGGAATGGGATAACGTCGCGGATGTTGGACATACCGGTCAGGTACATTACGCAGCGCTCAAAGCCAAGTCCGAAACCTGCATGACGGGTGGAACCGTATTTACGAAGATCCAGGTAAAGCCGTAATCTTCTTTCTTAAGTCCCAGCTCATCCATTCTTGCAACCAGCTTGTCATAGTCATCTTCACGCTGGCTTCCGCCGATAATCTCGCCAATTCCAGGAACCAGACAGTCTACAGCAGCAACGGTCTTGCCGTCTGGGTTCATCTTCATGTAGAATGCCTTGATCTCCTTTGGATAATCAGTAACGAATACTGGTTTCTTGAAGATCTCTTCAGTCAGGTAACGCTCATGCTCAGTCTGCAGGTCGCAGCCCCAGGATACCTTGTAGTCGAACTTGTCATTGTGCTTCATTAACAGTTCCACTGCCTCGGTGTAGGTAATGCGTCCGAACTCAGAGTTGAGAACGTTGTTTAAACGGTCTAACAGACCCTTGTCTACGAAGTTGTTGAAGAAGTTCATCTCTTCCGGAGCGTGCTCTAATACATATTTGATAACATACTTTAACATGCCTTCTGCAACGCGCATATCATCATCCAGATCAGCAAAGCCATCTCCGGCTCGATCATCCAGAACTCAGCTGCATGACGGGTGGTGTTGGAGTTCTCTGCGCGGAAGGTAGGTCCAAAGGTATAAATGTTGCGGAATGCCATAGCGTAGGTTTCACCATTTAACTGGCCGCTTACAGTCAGGTTGGTTGGCTTTCCGAAGAAATCCTGCTTGTAATCAACGGTTCCGTCTTCATTCTTTGGAATGTTGTTCAGATCCATAGTGGTAACCTGGAACATTTCACCTGCACCTTCACAGTCACTTCCTGTGATCAGTGGGGTGTGGACATAAACGAAATCCTTTTCCTGGAAATACTGATGGATGGCATAGGCAATCAGGGAACGTACGCGGAATACGGCCTGGAAAGTGTTGGTCCTTGGACGTAAATGTGAAATAGTGCGCAGGTATTCGAAAGAGTGGCGCTTTTTCTGCAGTGGGTAATCAGATGCAGATGGACCTTCAACAGTAACCTCAGTAGCCTGGATCTCAAATGGCTGCTTTGCCTGTGGAGTAGCAACTAAAGTACCTTTAACGATGATAGCGGTTCCAACGCCTAATTTGGAAACCTGAGCGAAGTTTTCCAGAGTGTCGTGGTAAACAGCCTGAAGTGTCTCGAAATAGGTTCCGTCGCTGATAACGATGAAACCGAATGCCTTGAATCACGAAGGCTGCGGATCCATCCGCCAACGGTAATTTCCTTGTCCAGGAACTTTTCCGGATTTTTATAAAGTTCTCTTACTGTAACTAAATCCATGATGAGTAATATCTCCTTTTCTCCAATACAAAATTTCTAAAAGCAAAATGCAATATTATAAGGTATTATAAGGTATTTCACATAATGTTTCAAGGTTTTCATGCGTTTATGCGGGTTTTCTTGGAGCTTTTAAATGCAGGGTCCCGGTACAGTCACAAAGAAAAAATGTCCCACCTACCAATACACTTGGTTAATGGCGGGGACATATAGTGCCCGGAGGATTTTAGGGCACAACATCTTGGGAAAAGTGTAAAATATAAAACATGATATCGAAAAATGTCGGAAAACTGCATAAAAACACAAAATATATTAAAATATTTGTGTACTATTTATAAAGTTTGTGGTATAATTATGTTTACCAAAATTATATAACAGCAAGAGGTGATAACGTGATTAAAAGAAATGATTGCCATGCTTTTAGCTGGCGGACAGGAAGCCGTCTTGGCGTTCTGACACAGAAAGTAGCCGCCGGCGGTATCTTTGGGGAAGTACCGAATCATTGATTTTCCGCTGAGTAACTGTATCAACTCCGGTGTTGACACCGTAGGTGTTCTGACACAGTACCAGCCTTTACGTTTAAATTCACATATCGGAATTGGTATTCCGTGGGATTTGGACAGAAATGTTGGCGGCGTGACAATCTTACCTCCATACGAAAGAAGCAAGGGAAGTGACTGGTATACCGGTACTGCCAATGCTATTTATCAGAACCTGGAGTATATGGAAGCATATAACCCAGAGTATGTGCTCATCCTTTCCGGTGACCACATTTACAAAATGGACTATGAAGTAATGCTTGATTATCACAAAGCAAATAATGCGGATATCACCATTGCTGCTATGCCGGTACCGATCGAAGAAGCAAGCCGTTTCGGTATCCTGATCACTGATGAACATAACCGTATTACAGAGTTTGAGGAAAAACCAGCTGTTCCAAGAAGCAACCTGGCTTCTATGGGTATCTATATCTTCAGCTGGCCGGTTCTGAAAGAGGCTCTGATCAAGATGAAGGACGAGCCTGGATGTGACTTTGGTAAACATATCATTCCATACTGCCACGCAAAGGGCGACCGCAGCTTCGCATATGAGTACAATGGCTACTGGAAGGATGTAGGTACTCTTGGCTCTTATTGGGAAGCAAACATGGAGCTGATCGATATCATTCCTGAGTTCAACCTGTATGAAGAATACTGGAAGATCTACACCAAGAGTGATGTGATCCCGCCTCAGTACATTGCTTCCGATGCTCACATTGAGCGCAGTATCGTTGGCGAAGGTACAGAAGTTTACGGTGATGTTATCAACTCCGTTATCGGAGCAGGAGTTACCATTGCAAAGGGTGCTGTTGTTAAGGACTCTATTGTTATGCAGGGAAGCGTCATCGGCGCAGGCACATCCGTTGAAAAGGCCATTATCGCAGAAAATGTAAAAGTTGGTTCCGATGTTCAGATCGGTGTTGGCGAATACGCACCAAGTACATATGACCAGAAGGTATATCAGTTTGACCTGGCTACCATCGGCGAGAACTCCATTATCCCGGACGGCGTAAAGATCGGAAAGAATACCGCCATAGCAGGCGAGACCACCGTAGGCGACTATCCTGATGGATTACTGGCAAGCGGAAATTACATTATAAAGGCAGGTGGCGTGAAATGAGAGCAATCGGTATCGTATTAGCAGGTGGTAACAGCAAGAGGATGCGGGAACTGTCCAGTAAAAGAGCAGTGGCTGCTATGCCGGTTGCAGGAAGCTACCGCAGTATTGACTTTGCATTAAGCAATATGACAAACTCCCACATTCAGAATGTGGCTGTATTTACACAGTATAACTCCAGATCCTTAAACCTTCATCTGAGTTCCTCCAAGTGGTGGGATTTCGGACGTAAGCAGGGCGGACTGTATGTATTTACACCATCCATTACTCCTGAAAACGGAGACTGGTACCGTGGTACAGCAGATGCTCTTTACCAGAACCTGACCTTCTTAAAGAACAGCCATGAGCCATATGTAGTTATCACCTCTGGTGACGGCGTTTATAAGCTGGATTACAACAAGGTTCTGGAATACCATATTGAGAAGAAAGCGGATATTACCGTTGTCTGCAAAGATATGGAAGAGGGAACGGATGTTACCCGTTTCGGATGCGTTAAGTTAAATGATGACGGACGCATCACTGATTTTGAAGAAAAGCCAATGGCTTCTGACGCTACCACCATTTCCTGTGGTATCTATGTTATCCGCAGAAGACAGCTGATCGAGCTGTTAGAGCGCTGCGCAGCAGAAGACAGATACGACCTGGTAAATGATATCCTGGTACGTTATAAGAACTTAAAGAGGATCTATGCTTATAAGTTAGACAGCTACTGGAGCAATATTGCAACCGTTGATTCTTACTATAAGACCAACATGGATTTCTTAAAGCCGGAAGTAAGAGATTATTTCTTCAAACAGTATCCGGATGTTTATACCAAGATCGATGATCTTCCACCGGCAAAATACAATCCAGGAGCAGTTGTTAGGAACAGCCTTGTTTCCAGTGGATGTATTTTAAATGGTACGGTAGAAAACTCTATCCTCTTTAAGAAGGCATACGTTGGAAATAACTGTATCATCAAGAATTCTATTATCTTAAATGATGTTTATATTGGTGATAATACAGTGATCGAGAACTGTATCGTAGAGAGCCGGGATACCATCCGCGCCAATACAACCTATATCGGAACACCTGATAACATCAAGATCGTTATTGAGAAGAATGAACGCTACACACTGTAGATAAGTAGTAAATAGTGCGGCCCGTTTTTCTGATTCCTTCAGAAGGGTGCAGCACGGGGCTGACGGAGGAAGCGGAAGGAGTATTAAAGCATGCAGGTAACAGATGTGAGAGTAAGACGGGTGGAGAAAGAAGGGAAGATGAAAGCAATCGTCTCCATCACCTTAGACAATGAATTCGTGATCCACGATATCAAAGTCATTGAGGGAGAAAAGGATTGTTCATCGCCATGCCAAGCCGCAAGGCAGCAGATGGCGAATACCGCGACATCGCCCATCCGATCAATTCCGGTACTAGGAAATGATACAAAGCATCATCCTGGATAAGTATGAAAGTACTTTGCTGGAGAATGAAGAAGAAGCGCTTGCATAAGCGGCGGACCACTGGTGACAACAGGCACAATCATGTGATCACCTTAAACAAAGATAAAAGGCAGCGACAGCTGCAGCAGGATACCCTGGACCAGAAAATATGGCAGATGCCATGACTGGTCCGGGGTATTTTATGTCGCTATAAATGAAAGCCAGTTGTTACATGCCTTCGGCACTCCACAACTGCCGCCCGCATTCGTAATCCGGGCTATTGCCCTGCTTACTCATGCAGGCTTGGTTGCCAAATAGTTTGAAATTCAAAATATTAGCATTGCATGTGGGGAGTCTCTGTGCTATAGTTAGGGCGTAAATGTTTATTAATAGACATTAATAGACATTGTGTACAATAAAATGAACGATCACCCGCCAGAGCGGGTCGATCCGTTGTTATGTGTTGAAAGGAGCTGCCGCTGGCAGATCTTTCAAGTGGTTTTATGAGGAGAAAAGCAATGATTTCATACGAGAATACAAAGACAGTAAGAGACCTGGTCTGGAATACGGGAAGAGAGTATGCCGGACGGGTATTTTACGCTATGAGGAAAATGACGTAGTATATGAAGTAACTTATGATGAGTTTGCAACTCAGTGCCGCGGGTAGCTGCCTGGCTGCGGGAGCAGGACGCGGCAGCGGGCCACAAGGTAAGAGTAGGATTAATGGGAAGCAGCAGTCACCATTACCTGGTATTTTTATTAGGCGTTATGGCCAGCGGAAATGTAGTGGTTCCCTTAGATGTACAGTTAAATGAAGAGACCTTTGCAGATAATGTAAACCGTTCTGACCTGGATATTTTATTTTACGACTGGGATCATTATGGCCTGGTAGAAGCAGTAAAGGAGAAATGTCCACGCCTTCGGGCCTGCATTTCCTTACAGCACGGAAAACATGTGCCATGTTCGGACCAGATCTTAAAGGGATATGCAGGGATCAGTGTCGATCCGGTGGTTTCTGAGGAAGACTGTGCTATGGTGCTGTTTACATCAGGAACAACAGGCAGAGGAAAGGGCGTTATGCTTTCCAACCGCAACCTGATGGATAATAACTTCTGCACCACAGATAAAGACCATCCTGAAAAGAAGTTTACTTAAATATCCTTCCCATCCACCATGTATTCTGCATCAACGGTGATGTATTTACGGTCATGCGTTATGGAAGCGTTTTGTGTCTGAACCGGGACATGGCCCGTCTGGCAGCCCATATCCAGCTGTTCCAGCCTACTGTGATCCGTATGGTGCCTATGGTGGCAAAAGCCCTTTACAATAAGATCGCTATTCTTTCCAGACAGGACACAGGTCGTTCTATGAATTCCATTAAACAGGAGGTGCTGGGAAAGCGCCTGCACAAGATCATCAGCGGCGGCGGTTATCTGGCGCCGGAGCTGGCTGCTAATTTCAACCGTCTGGGTATTTCCATTGCACAGGGATACGGCATGTCGGAGTGCTCTCCAAAATATCATCCCCGGACTGGAGCAGACCGGATAAAGTGGCATCTGTAGGAAAGATCGTAGACCGGTGCCAGGTGCGTATCGTAGATGGAGAGATCCAGGTAAAAGCCCTTCTGTTATGATGGGATATTATAAGGAGCCGGATAAGACAGCAGAGGCGATCACAGAGGACGGCTGGCTTTGTACAGGTGACCTGGGCTATGTAGATGAGGAGAATTTCCTGTATCTTACCGGCAGAAAGAAAACCTGATCATCTTAAGCAATGGTGAAAATGTGGCACCGGAGCAGTTGGAGAACCTGTTTGTGGACGACCGGCTGATTGAGGATATCCTGGTATATGGGGAAGATGACATGATCGCAGCGGAGATTTATCCAAACTTTAAGTATGCAGACGCTGCAGGCATTGACCACATTGAGGAAACAGTGGCTCAGATCATTAAAAGCACAATGAAGGACTTCCTTCCTATAAGAAGATTGCCCGTTTCCATCTGCGTGACATTCCATTTGCGAAAACTTCTTCCAAAAGATTATCCGCAGCCAGTATTTCAGCCAGAAGAAGCAGGAGGCAGAGGAGCAGGTCAATGTACATAAACCGGAAAATGATCTCCAGCAGAAGATCTATGATGCAGTATCTGCCGTGTTAGGCCACAGCCGTTTTGGCATTGATACCGACCTTTACAGCGCAGGACTGGATTCTTTGGGAAGTGTGCTGCTTCTTACAGACCTGTATGAAAACTGCAGCTTTCCATGACCTTAAATGACCTGTTAGAGCATGGTTCTGTTTTAAAACTGGAAGCTCTTTATAAAGAGCGTGCTGCTGAGGGAAAGAAAGAGTTTGAGGTCCGTGACATTTATCCACTGACCAATTTACAGCTGTATTTTGCCTATGTAATGCGGGGAAATACAACAGCCAACCTGCCATTTTATTTAAACTGGATCCACATGTAAATGTGTACCTGTTAAAGACAGCAGTAGAGAGAATGTTTGATGTGCATCCGGAATTAAAATGCGTGATCCAGCTTCATGAAGGGGCATACAAGAATTTTAGAAAGGATGACCGCAAGGTAGATATTCCTCTGATCACCTTAAGCGATGCCCAGTGGGAAGAGACCAGAAAGGGACTTTTACGCCCATATATGTATACAGAAAATGAGCCTCTTTACCATGCGGGCATTTATATGACAGAGTCAGCCAATTACCTGTTTTAGATATTGCCCATATTATGGGAGACGGCATGACCATGAATGTGCTGTTTGAGGATATCAATGCTATTTATGCAGGAAAGCAGGTGGAAAAGGAGAAATATACATTTTACGAGTATATTTTAGATGAAAAGAGCGGGATGCCAAAGGGCTCAGACAGGAAAATGAAGCTTATTTTGCAGATCTGATGAAGGGCTTTAAGATCAGAAAGAGTATCCTTGCAAGATGTGACAGTCATGACCTGGAACAGGGAGAAGACGGCGTTTTAAAGGAACATTTTAAGGGGATCAACCGGGGCAGACTGTTATCCTTCTGCCGCAGAAACGGCATTTCTGAAAATGTAGTGTTCTTAACTGCATTTAACTACTGCATCGGTCTGTTCAGTAATGAAAAAGACACGGTAGGAACCAGCATCCACAGCGGAAGAACCGACAGCCGCTGGAACCGTCTGGCAGGACCATTGTTTCTTACCTACTATTTCCGCTGCACCCAGAAGCCGGATGAAAGCGTAAAAGAACTGCTCCAGACCTCCGGAAAGCAGATCATGAAGACCATGGGCTGCTATATTTCCAACCTTCATGCAGATGAAATGTTCTTTCAGTACCAGGGAGATATTTTAAATATCGATCAGATCGGCGGCTGGCCGGTGGAGCGTGAAAAGATACAGCTAGATGCGTTGCCATTCCATTTACAGGTTATGTGGGATGAAAAGGGATATTATTATGAGCTGCGTTACTGGAAGAACCGGTTTGACACACAACTTTTGAAGCTGTTTATGACAGTTATGGAGCAGATCGTGGCAGCTATGGAAGAGGAAGGACAGGCGGCAAACCTGAAAACCGTCTTTCTGTAGATCTGTTCCCGCTGCATTACCATATAGAAGCAGGAAAAGTCAACGAAGCAGCCGGCTGTGAGCTGATTCCGGGAGTGGATGAAAATGAACAGGTAAAGGCATATGTATTGGATGAAAGCTGCCGCAAACAGCCATTTGGAGCCTGGGGCAAGCTGTATATCATGGATCATCCTACCCTTGGATGGAGTGATAAGATCACCAATCCTTATGGACCGGGAATGCTGTACCAGACAGGAAGGGAAGCACGTATCATGCCGGACGGCCGCCTGGAATTTCTGGAACAGGGCGGACGCACTGTGATGCGGGAAGGTCTTACCGGCAGAAAGTTCTTAGATCTTTATAAGCTGGAGCAGACTTTAGAGAGCGCAGACGGTGTTACAAAGGCAGAGGCCTATGTCCGCTACGGCGAAGGCAATAAACTGGTACTCCAGGCAGATGTATGGGGCGTTTCTGAAGCTGATACAGAGCGCTTAAGGGCTTATGTAAGGGAACACTGCGGGAAGCCCTGGTTCCTGAGTGTATTTCCTGTTTTAAGCGGTTTTAAGGGGATTTTGTTATTGTAGTTTTTCTCAAAACACGGTAGAATAGAAAGGTAGCCCATTTTATGGGAATGGGAGCGAAACGTTATAAATCAATATGTTTACCGTAAAAGGAGTTTTGAGAATGAAATATGATGTAATTATTGTGGGGCCGGTCCTGGCGGAATTTATTCTGCTTATGAGCTGATGAAGAAGTGCAGCGATAAGAAGATTGCTGTATTTGATTCCGGATATTCATTAAAGAAGCGTCACTGCCCAATCGACGGTGAAAAGGTGAAAGCCTGCATTAAGTGTAAGTCCTGCTCTATTATGAGCGGTTTCGGCGGCGCTGGCGCATTCTCTGATGGTAAATATAACATTACCAATGATTTTGGCGGTACTTTGTACGAATATATTGGTAAGAAGGCTGCTACTGAGCTGATGCAGTATGTAGATGACATCAACATGGCACACGGCGGCGAAGGCACCAAGATGTATTCTACAGCCGGAACTAATTTAAAGAAAGTCTGTTTACAGAACCGCCTGAAGCTGTTAAATGCTTCTGTACGTCATCTGGGAACCGATATCAACCTGGTTGTATTAGGCCGGTTATATGATGAGTTAAAAGAGCATGTGGACTTCTATTTTGAGTCTCCTGTAAGCCATATTGAGTGCCTGGAAAATGGCGGATACAGAGTATGGAGCAATGACAAGTCTTATGACTGCGAGAAGTGTATCGTATCTGTAGGACGAAGCGGCAGCAAGTGGATGGAACATATCTGTAAGGAACTGGATATCCCAACCAAGTCCAACCGTGTGGATCTGGGCGTGCGCGTAGAGCTTCCTGCAGTGCTGTTCTCCCATTTAACAGACGAACTGTACGAAAGCAAGATCGTATACCGTACAGAGAAGTTTGAGGATAATGTACGTACTTTCTGTATGAACCCTAAGGGCATTGTTGTAAATGAAAATACCAATGGCATCGTTACTGTAAACGGCCACAGCTACGAGGATCCGGAAAAGCAGACAGAATGCACCAACTTTGCACTGTTAGTTTCCAAGCACTTCTCAGAGCCGTTTAAGGACAGCAACGGCTATGGCGAAAGCATTGCCCGTCTATCTAATATGTTAGGCGGTGGTGTTATCGTACAGCGTTTCGGTGATCTGATCCGCGGAAGACGAAGCACTCCAAAGCGTATTGAGGAAAATACCTTTGTGCCTACTCTTTCTGCAACACCTGGCGACTTAAGCCTTGTTCTTCCAAAGCGTATCTTAGATGGCATCATTGAAATGATCTATGCCCTGGATAAGATCGCACCGGGAACTGCAAATGATGACACTTTGCTTTATGGTGTAGAAGTTAAGTTCTACAACATGGAAGTAGATGTAGACGAGAACCTGGAAAGCCGTCACAAAGGACTTTATATCATCGGTGATGGCAGCGGCGTGACCCATTCCCTTTCCCATGCATCTGCAAGCGGCGTGTATGTAGCACGTAAGATCGCAGAGAACCTGGAAGGATAAATAAGATAAACTAGCAGTATATTTAAATCTCCGACAGTGCAGGTATGAATATAGTATCTCCATTGCCGGAGATTTTTGTTTCAATGAAAGGTTCAGAAAATAAGTATTTAATGCAGAGTAAGCAAAGATAAAGGATTAAGCCAGAGCCATTATTGAAACTTTATTTACGCTCATCGCCATTGGATGTTATGGGGTACTCAGCATGATGGGATTCTAAGGCAGCCCCTTTATATCTTGGAAAGATGATCAAAATGTGACCTTGATTTTGCGTTTTGCTGTGCTATACTTCTACTCGTTGCAAAGCCTGAAAACCAAGGTCTTATAAGGCTTTCGCCGATTCCCGGCGTAAAATGAATCGAGTGTTCGTGACCTTCCACTCGTAAAACAAAACTAAAGGAGAATTGAAAAATGAACAAACAGTATTACCAATCAAGAACTGGCTTTATTACCCAGAGTGCGCTGATCGCAGCCCTTTATGTGGTTTTGACCATGATCGTTGCGCCGATCGCTTTTGGTCCGATCCAGTTCAGAGTCTCAGAAGTATTATGCGTGCTGCCTTACTTCTTAACCAGTGCAGTTCCAGGCGTTACCATTGGCTGCTTTCTTGCTAACCTGCTCTGCGGTGCAGCATCACTGGATGTAGTGTTCGGAAGCATTGCAACTCTGATTGGAGCAGTTGGTTCTTACTATCTTGGAAAGAAGAACAAATGGCTGGTATGTGTTCCACCGATCCTTTCCAACACCATTATTGTTCCATGGGTACTGCGCTATGCATATGGTTCTACAGACCTGATCCCATATGCCATGCTGACTGTAGGGATCGGAGAGATCCTGGCTATCGGTGTACTTGGAAATATCCTGTTAGTGACACTGGAACGTCATTATAAAGCAGTGCTGTTTGCAAAGTAATATTGGAAAATATTAGTAAAATGTATCATTTGTGAAGGAGAAAGATCCTCTGGCGTATTTTGAATATGCCAGGGGATCTTTGAATGCAGACCTTGTTTTTGCATTAATGTGGGTATAATATATTTATAAATTAAAATAAACATAAATAAACATGAAAAATACAAATAAACATAAATAAATACAAATAAACATAGATGTGGAGGAATACGTATGAAAGGAGAAAATCCATTTACACTGACTTTTGGGCAGAAGCCGGTAGAATTTATTTCCCGTACAGATCAGATTGGAAAGATCATAAATACCTTTGATATGGAAAATCCGTCTAATATGGTTTATATGATCGCCGGGGTTCGAGGTTCTGGGAAGACAGTTTCTCTTGCAGTGATAGGAGATCACTATAATGCAAAGGAAGACTGGATCGTATTGCGTTTAAGTGTAGATATGGATCTGATTTCAGGGCGGTATCGGAATTAAACCGAATTCTGAAGATCCGGGGATAGATTTGGGAATTAATATTAATATTGGGATTGCGGAAATTGCTTTCAATAAAGAACGGGATACATTAGATAAAGAGACAATGCTGCGTGATATTTTGGAAAAGGTAAAAGAACAGGGGAAAAAGTACTTTTATTATTGATGAGATCATTAATAATCAATATGTAAAACTTTTCGTAAGTAATTTTCAGATCTACATTACAAAAATTATCCGGTCTATCTTGTAATGGCTGGATTATATGATAATATCAGCAATCTTCAAAATGAAAAAGCCTGACATTTTATACCGCGCTCCCAAAATATTTCTGGAACCATTAAGCATTCCGGCTATGACTACCAGTTACAGAACTGTATTTGGACTGCCGCCTAAAGAGGCAGCTTCCATGGCGCGGCTCACAAAAGGATATCCATTTGCATTTCAGATACTTGGATATCTTAAATGGGAAAATGATGGGACTATAGACGATATTTTACCAAAATTTGATGAAGAACTGACGGTTTATGCTTATGAAAAATATGGAGTGAGTTATCAGAACTGGACCGCAAAATCGTTTATATTATTTCTCAGGGAATAAATAAAACAGGTGACATACGGGAAAGTTTGGGAGTATCACCGCAACTTTTAAATACGTATCGGAAACGTCTTATGGAGAGAGGTGTAGTTGATGGTTCAAGACATGGGAACTGACTTTGGCGTTGCCAAGATTTGAAGAGTATATCAATATGTATTGTGAAGTGACTATCTGAATGTTTTAAAAATCCAGGGATTTTGTTGTGTTTTGAACTGAGGAGAGATTACGAAAAGGCGATTCGGTTAATTTAAACCGGACCGCCTTTTAATGTCTCTGCGTTTGTGGATTTATCCTTCTACAACTTCCACAATACTAAAGCCCTTCTCTTTCAACATATCCTCACAGGGACTGTCAAGGTGCATACAGTATACTCTGTGGCGTTCTTCCCGGGGATCCATTTCTCCATCTTGCCGTAGTAGCAGTGGGATGGATTTGGTGAATCGTGGGTGCTGGTGTCGTGGTAGATGCGGCCGATCTCTCCTGCAAGGAAGCGGGTTCTGATATCTTCCGGCAGTTCTGAGGAGTCGCCGCTGTAGTAAATAGTTTCTGTTCCATCACTTAAAACATAGCCGTAGCATTTCATATCCAGTGCATGTTTCACTTCCACGGAACTGCAGTCAGTCCGGCCGGGTTTTCGGGAAGTGTTTCATGGTAATGGTAGCCTAAAGGTGTGATCCCTTCTAATGTAAGAAGCTGCTTAATGGTCTCCTGTGGATAAACTACATGAATGGCTTTGTTAAAGAGACAGTAAAAATAGGAGATCAGGGTTCCAAGACTTCCTACGTGGTCGGCATGCATATGAGTCAGGATAACATAAACATCTTCAATGGAAGCCAGGTCCAGTTTGTGATAAAGCACATCAAACATGGTCTCTCCGCAGTCAATAAGATAAAGCGCTTTTCCGGAAAGCATGTATGCTCCCGTATTCTTAAAGGGAGGATAAAAGCGCTGCCTTTTCCGGTAAAATTTAATTCCATGCCTTTCCTCCTTAATGGGTATTATTGTTACAGTTCAGCCATGATATTTTATTCCTTGATACCGGCGCTTACAAAGCTGCTCATAAACTGTTTTGAGCGACTAAGAAGGCCAGAAGAAGCGGAACAATGATGATAAAGGCTGCAGCACACACATTGGCCCACTGCATGTTAGCCTCTTTGGATTTTGCGAAAATAGCAAGTCCTACGGTCAGTGTACGGTTGGTAGGAGAGTTGGTCACGATCAGAGGCCACAGGTAGTTGTTCCAGTGGTAGCTGACAGAGATAACGGCAAAGGAAAGATATGCCGGTTTTGCACATGGCATGTATACACCCCAGATGGTCTGCCAGGTGTTGGCACCGTCGATCTTTGCTGCCTCAGCCAGTGCCTTTGGAATGGATTTAAAGTGCTGACGGAGTAAGAAGATAGCCATGGCACTGCCGTAGAATGGAAGCATCATACCGATCTTGGTGTCGATGAGCTTCAGATCAGACAGAGTCATGAAGTTTGGTGTGATCAAAACGTCATTTGGGATAATGATCTGCATAAAGATCACAGCAAATACCAGCGCCTGTCCCTTGAAATCCAGAACTGCCAGTGCATAGGCAGCCAGGGTGGAAGTAAAGAACTGTACGGCAAAGGTGCATACTACCAGTGTCAGTGTGTTGATGTAATAGGTGCCAAATGGAATGGCATTCCATACATATTTAATATTATCCAGTGTGAACGCTGTTGTCGGGAACAGTGTCATATGGAAGGATGGAACGGAAAATGCGGTTCCGATCAGCCAGATAAGTGGGATCAGCCAAAGCAGGCCTAAAATAACGGAAAATGCGGTGATCCCAGCACCGATCAAATGTTTTTCTGCATGGTGTAAGGCCTCCTTTAGTTGTACTGGATCTTCTTGTCCTGGCTTAAGAAACGAGGAAGTGCTACTACCATGAGCAGAAGCAGCATAACCGTTGTCAGTGCAGAAGATACGCCGTAGTTGAAGTTTGTAAATCCCTGCTGGTAAATGTAGTACAGAAGCAGTGTGGAAGCGTTGTTTGGAGCGCCCTCTGTCATAATGACTACATGGTCCACCAGCTTGAAGCTGTTGGTCAGAGCAATGGTGGATACAAACAGGAAGGTTGGTGCAAGAAGAGGTAAAGTGATCTTGCGGAAAATGGTCCAGGAGTTAGCGCCGTCAATGCGGGCTGCCTCATTTACATCGGTGGAAATACTCTGGATACCGGAAAGGAAGAATACCATCAGGTATCCGGCTTCTTTCCAGACGTACATAAAGGCCATAGCCGGAAGAACGGTCTTCTTGCTGGATAAGATATTCATAGGCTGAAGGCCCATGCTGATGAGCATCTGGTCAAGTAAGCCGTTTTTGCCATGTAAATAAACATCCAGATACTTGCAATAGCGATCATAGGCATAACTACCGGATAGAAATAGGAAGTACGGACAAAACCGATGAGACGGCTTTACGGTTGACTAACGTTGCTAAAACAGGCCAACGACCATACTGGGAACAATGGTGATCAACGCAAAAACAGCGTATTTCCCATTACTTTCCAGAAAAGAGAAGATCCGGCCAGACTGATATAGTTTTTCAGACCGATAAATTCCGGTGCGCTCATACCGAGCTTATATTTTGTAAGGCTGAGCCAGATGCTCCGAAAGACCGGCCATACAGTAAAGGCTGCCATAAAGATCAGGGAAGGCATTACCAACAGCCATCCTATGAGAGTGTTTCGCAGTTCACGCTGCTTTTTGTATGTGTTTTCATCTTTTATTCCCCATTTATCAGATTTCGAGAGAACAGTAAAATATGAAACAAATTGGCGCTGCCGTGAAGCACGACAGCACCAACTTCATTTCAAAAGTATCATTTTATCCTACTGATACTCAGACAGAACTTCTGTTGCCTGTTCCTGAGCTGCGCTTAATGCTTCTTCAGCAGTTGCGTCACCAGTTACTGCAGACTGGATATTGTCATTTAAGACTCTCCAGATCTCTGCTGCGTTGTAAGTAGTAAGCTCTGGCTTGGAGATCGGGATCTGCTCGTAAGCGATCTTAGCCTGAGGCAGTTTGTCGTAGTATTCTTTCATGATATCCAGATCGAAGCAGGACTGTCTGGTTGCTACATAACCTGTATCCAGTGCCCACTGTGCTGCGCGCTCTGGCTCAGTAGCGAACTTGATGAACTTCCAAGCTGCCTGTACACGGTCTTCAGAGATACCATTGGAGATGTAGAAGTTTCCGCCGCCGGTAGGAGCTGCCTGACGTGCATTTCCTGGAAGGAATGCGGTACCGAAATCAAAGGTAGCGTTCTTGCTGATGTTTGCCAGGTTTCCTGTGGTGTGATAGATCATAGCTACTTCGCCAGCTAAGAACTGAGTAGGAAGATCGGTCCACTGTACGATGCCAGGAGCCATTACTTCGTACTTGTTCTGAAGGTCAAGCCAGAACTGAAGTGCTTCTACGTTCTCTGGAGTATCGAACATAACGGATTTTCCGTCTTCAGCCATCAGGTTCTCACCATTCTTGCTGTTCTGTAAGCAGAAGCCTGTGAAGGTCCACTGTGCAGAACCGGAGTTTAATGCGATACCAACACCGTAACGGTTTTCGTTGGTGAGCAGTTTTGCGTCTTCAACCAGTTCGTCCCAGGTTGCAGGTGCTTTCTCAGGATCAAGGCCAACTTCCTTGAATGCATCCTTATTATAGAAAAGGATCTCTGTACTTCTCTGGAATGGGATGGAGTAGATCTTGCCGTCTACGTAGGAGTCCTCCATGAAGCCGCTTAAGAAATCGTCGATGTAAGCTTTTCCTTCGTCTCCGTCTGCTGCGATCAGGTCATCTAATGGCATTGCCATACCGGTGGAAGCCATTGTGAAACGCTGGGTAGCAAGGCTTACGAATACATCTGGTGGTGTGCCTCCCTGGATAGCAGTCTGGATCTTTGTAACGGTATCATCGTAGTTTCCGGTATAAACAGGATCTACAACGATGTCAGGATTTTCAGCATTGAAGTCTGCGCAGATCTTCTCAATCAGCTTTGCAGCATCGCCGCCTACGTTTACTGGGTAGTAGAATGACAGGTGCATTGCGTCAGATGAACCGCCTTCAGCTGCTGCAGTGGTTGCATCGGCTGCTGCCTCAGATTTTTCAGCTGCTGCGCTGGTTTCGGCTGGTTTGGAACCGCCGGAGCAGCCGCCTAATGCCATAGCAGAGGCTACTAAACAGGCAGATGATGCAAGTACGAGTTTCTTTTCATGATACTCCTCCTTTTGTTCGCATTGATAGACTTTTAAGGTCTGTGATTTGCTCTTAAGTTCACTATAGCATCATTATTGAAACGTGTCAAATATTATTTTGATTTTTGCACAATAAATATTTTGAATTTACATGTTACTTTAACAATTTTACCTATGATATACATTTTTACATTTTCTTTACAGGGAATACGATTGAACAAGGTTCAATTTCTGGGGCAGAATTGTGATTTCTTAAGATATATGTTATAGTTAATACAAGTGAGAGCAGCAACGAAGGTCCGGTCATAGAGTGGACCTGACAGTAAAATGCAGACCACACCAGCACCGTATATCAGGAGGAACACATATGGCAACCATTAAAGATATTGCAAAGAAGCCGGCGTGGCCCAGGGAACGGTTTCCAATGTATTAAATGGTAAAGGGAACGTAAGCAGTGACAAAATACGCCGGGTAATGGAAGCTGCAAGGCAATTGGGCTATGTTCCAAATGAAAGAGCAGCTTTGCTGCGCAAGGGAACCAATGACTGCCTGGCTCTGATCATGCCGGATTCCCGGGCAAGGCAGTATGAAGATTTTATTTCAGTTTTAAAGACTATGCCCAGGAACATGGTTATCTTGTATCCCGCCATCTGACCAATGAAAATTCACCGGAAAGTGAAGCGACTGCATTTTCAGAGGCAAAAGTGAAGCAGGTAAAGGGGATCGCCTGCATTTCCGCAGTAGCGGGAACTGCCAGCGAGGCGGCGATCTATAAAAATAATGGGATCTTTGGGGAAATGGAACCGGCCCAGAATAATGGCTCGGATATTCCGGTACTTTTGTAGACCGGAAAACAGGTTTCCCTTCTGATTTTATTGGGTTTGATTATGAAAAAGCGGGACAGGCTATGGCAGAGAAAGCACTGCAGGCGGGGTATCGCAGCATCTGCCTGCTTACAGGAAATCCGGATTATTCCAGTGAAAAGGATTTTTGCAGGGCTTTCTGACCATGATGGAAGGTTCTACCTGCCAGGTGATCCAGATCTGGACAGACTCATTTAGAAAATACCAGAATATCATGCAGATATTTAACGGAACACTGCCCCAGGCATTCTTTATATCCAATTATGGATTTGCAGAAAGTGCCAAGGATATGTGTACCACTTTTATGGAAAGAAGAGGGCTCACCGGATATCTATACGGTGGCGCCGCTGTTTACCATTCCGGAAAATGACTTTATTAAATATGAAATGAATTACCGCCAGCTAGGAAAAGGGCGGCAAAGATGCTGATCAGAAAGGCAGAGGAGTCCGGTGCGGAAGAAAGCACAGCACAGGAAAGTGCAACGGAAGAAAATACGGCATCAGAAAAATACCGGATAATGTCGGGACAGAGGGACATGCCAATTGGATGATCCCGGGAGACGGATTTCAGAACTGGTTCGTGAATATCCGAAAGCCGGAAAGTACCCAGCCATTAAATATTGTAACTCTGGACAGCCCGGAAGCTTATATTATGAAAACGTTTTCCAGACTGTTTACCCAGAAAACGGGAATTGATGTAAATGTGTGCATTCTCTCTTATGATGAAATCTATGAGGCATTTAACTCGTTAGATGAAACCTCCCGTTTTGATATCCTGCGACTGGATGTGACCTGGCTTTCCTGGTTTGCCCAGAAGCTTCTCCGGCCATTGTCAGAGATCGATGAAAATATTGAAAACAGCCTGGGACAGTACGTGGAAGGAGTTCCGGAGCATTACTGCCGGGTACATGGTCAGATCTATGCGCTGCCGGTTACGCCCAGCGTGCAGATTCTTTATTATAGGAAGGACCTGTTTGAAAGCCCTATCTGCAAGCGGACCTATTTTGAGCAGTTCCATGAAGAACTGCAGCCGCCGAAGACATTTGAGGAATATAACAGGATCGCTGCATTTTTCACAAGAGATCTGACACCCTCATCACCGGTTCCTTATGGATCGACGATTACACTGGGCTCTACCGGTGTGGCTGGTTCTGAGTTTCTGGCAAGATTATTTGCCATTCAGGAAAACCTGTACGGTGCGGACGGACAGATCCATTTAGACTCCTGCAGTGCCAGCAGGCTCTTGCGGAGTTAGTACAGCTGCGGCGTTGTACATCGCCGGAGTACTGTGGCTGGTGGACCCAGACTGCAAGGCGGTTTGCAGAAGGAAATTTTGCCATGTCCATTTTGTACAGCAACTATGCCAGTGACCTGTCGGCTCACAGTTCCCATGTAGTAGGAAATGTAGGGTACTCTATGATGCCGGGAAATAACCCGGTGCTTGGCGGCGGCAGTTTAGGTGTTTCTAAATATTGTAAGCGGCCGAAGGATGCCATTTCTTTTATTAAATGGATGTGCAGTGAGCCGCTTTGTTCAGCATCGGCTTTACTGGGAAGTACATCCCCATGCCGCAGGACCTATGATAATTATGAGGTTTTACATAACTATCCATGGCTGAAGCTTACCAGACACTGCTTCCCCATTGCAAAGGGAACCGGCTTCCGGCGGAGCTTTCTGTACCCTTTGATGAGCGTAAGTTTTGAGCATCCTGGGACTGGCAGTTAAGAATGCTTATACCGGAATTGTGACCCCAAAAGAGGCCCTTTCCGATGCCCAGATGCAGTTTTCAAATTATTTCCATACTTCTTTAGAAAAACGTTAGAAATAGTCAGATTTTAGTCAGAGTTCTTTAAGGGAGCCTCAAAGACTTGCTTATACTGATGTGCTATACTGTAATTAAGGCCCGCCGCGGGCGGAGAGCGCATAGGTGCTTGAGCCTGAGTTATATAGCACAGGAGAGAAGGTGAGCAGATGAGGACAAAAGACAATGGAAAATACAATACAGCAGGAAACACCGGGAAAAGAAGTGTGCAGCGTTTAACTGGCTTAAAGGAGTAACAGCTGTGCTCTGTGCAGTGGCTATGTATTTTGCAGTGACTACCGGTATCCGTGGTTATGATATGTATAAGGATGCCATTGCCCAGGTCAGCCTGGAAGATAAGGTAAGCGAGATACGGTCCAAGGAAAGCTATACTGTATTTTCTGATCTTCCGGAAACGTATACGGATGCAGTCCTCTGTGGAGGATCACCGATTTTACGGACATATTGGTATTGATCCCATTGCCATTACAAGAGCCATGGTCAATGATGTAAAGGCCGGACGCTTTGTAGAAGGCGGCAGTACCATTACCCAGCAACTGGCAAAAATCTGTATTTCACCCAGGAAAAGAAGATGGAGCGTAAGGTAGCAGAGGTATTTATGGCTTTTGCACTGGAGCGGGATTACAGTAAAATGAGATTTTAGAGCTTTATGTAAATACCATTTATTTCGGAAACGGATATTACTGCATCAAAGATGCCAGCGAAGGCTATTTCGGAAAAGAGCCGGAAGATCTGACAGATTACGAAAGCACACTTCTTGCAGGCGTTCCCAATGCACCGTCTAAATATTCCCCACTGTCAATCTGGAGCTGGCGGAAAAACGCCAGGAGCAGGTGGTAGAACGTCTGGTAGCCTGCGGACTCTTTACAAAAGAGCGGGCACAGGAGACACTGGCGGGAAGTGAACTGTAAGTATGAAAATAGGATGCAAAACGGAAATGTGGTCTACAGGAGGGAGATATATGGAGCAGATAACATTTTGCAGCAGAAAAGATGTCATTCATGTTGATAAGACAAATGGCACCAGTGTGAATTACTATATATTTCCGGAATATGAGGTGCATACAAACTGTATTGCGCCTCATTCTGTTCAGGAATGGCATTACCATGAAAAGATCAGTGAAACGCTGCTGATAACAAAGGGAAAATTATTATGCCGTTATCTGGAAGGCACGGATCAGCATTCCAGGTATCTTTATGAAGGGATCTGGTCCAGGTGGGAAACAGTATCCATACATTTGAAAATGATACAGAGGAAGAAGTTCAATTTATAGTATTTCGTTTTGTGCCAGATGGGACAGATAAGCGGGAAGTGATAAAAGGGACAAGAAAGTAGTTGTGGAAAATATATAACAAGATGCAAAAGAATCACGGCTTGTAAAAGAAAGCTATATCTGCTAGAATAAGTGAACGACTAATTAAAATGAGCGTTAGATACCCCTATAGGGTGGAATCTAGCGCTTTCAGGCGTGTTTTGGAAAGGAAAATATTTATGTATATCATAGCAGGATTGGGAAACCCTACAAGGGAGTATGAGAAGACAAGACATAATGTGGGATTTGATACCATTGATGTGCTGGCGGACAAGTTAAATACATCTGTGGATGAGAAGAAATTTAAGGGACTTTATGGAAGGGGCATCATTGCAGGGGAAAAGGTGATCCTTTTAAAGCCTCAGACTTTTATGAATTTAAGCGGTGAGAGCGTAAGAGAAGCGGCAGATTTCTATAAAGTGGACCCAGAGCATATCATTGTTATATATGATGATATCAGTCTGGATGTAGGTCAGCTGCGTATCCGCAAGAAAGGCAGTGCAGGCGGTCATAATGGTATCAAAAATATCATTGCCCATCTGGGAACCCAGGAGTTTCCGAGAATTAAGGTAGGCGTAGGTGACAAGCCCCCAGAATGGATCTGGCAGATTATGTACTCAGCCGTTTCTCTAAGGAAGACCGTGAGAAAATGGAACAGGCATTTAAGGATGCGGCAGAGGCAGTGGAAGTCATGATCGCAGAGGGACCAGATGCGGCTATGAACCAGTTTAATGGACACAAATAGATATCTTGTGCATAATTGAACACAGAAACGTTGAAATAGATACAACACAGACTGAAATGATAATGGAACAGGATATAAGGGGAAAACATGGAAAATCCGTTATTGGAATTACAGGAATATGAAAATCTACAGGAAGCGTTAAAAAGGCAAAAGGACCGGTCCAGGCAACGGGAACCCTTGATTCCCAGAAGGTACACCTGATGTACTGGCTGGGAAAAGACGGGGTTTTCCCTGGAAACTGGTGGTGACTTATGATGACCAGAGAGCCAGGGAGATCTACGATGATTTTCGCAGCTTTACGGAAAACGTATGGCTTTACCCGGCAAAGGATCTGCTGTTTTACAGTGCGGATATCCACGGAAACCTGATGACCCGCCAGCGCATTGCAGTGTGGCGGCACCTGATGGAAGAGAAGGAAGGCGTAGTAGTCACTACGTTAGACGGCCTTATGGATCATCTGCTGCCGCTGGTATTTTTAAAGCAGCAGGCGGTGACTGTGGAAAACGGCCAGATCATGGATCTGGATGAATGGAAAGAACGCCTTACAGCACTGGGGTATGAGCGTACAGCCCAGGTAGACGGCATGGGCCAGTTTTCCATCCGTGGCGGTATCGTGGACATTTTCCCGCTGACAGAGGAAGTGCCGGTGCGTATTGAACTGTGGGATGATGAGGTGGACTCCATCCGCAGTTTCGACCCGGAAAGCCAGCGGTCTGTGGAACAGCTGGAAAAATTACCATTTATCCTTCAGCCGAGACCATTTTAACAAAAAGCAGTTAGAAGCAGGGATTGAACGTCTGGAAAAGGAAGAAAAGAATATGAAGCAGCCTTAAGGGCCAAACATCAGATTGAAGAAGCATCCCGTATCCGGGGTATTATCAAAGAACTGACAGAAGGGATCCGGCAAGGCTGGAAACGGGATGGACTGGATGCCTATATCCGGTATTTCTGCCCGGAGACTGTGTCATTTCTGGACTATTTCCCGGCAGGAGATACTCTGATCTGTCTGGATGAACCGGCAAGATTAAAGGAAAAAGGCGAGACGGTAGAGCAGGAATTTCGTGAAAGCATGATCCACCGACTGGAAAGGGCTATCTGCTGCCGGGGCAGACAGAGCTTCTCTATGCAGGCACCCAGGTCCTTGCAAAGCTTCAAAGTTCTTATACTGTAATGCTTACCGGTCTTGACCAGAAGCTGCCGGGCATGAAGGTAAAGGAAAAATTCAGTTTTGATGTGCGAAACGTCAACTCCTATCAGAACAGCTTTGACATGCTTATAAGCGATCTGACCCGGTGGAAAAAGAAGGTTACCGGGTAGTCTTGCTGTCTGCTTCCAGGACAAGAGCCAGCCGTTTAGCCAGTGACCTGCGTGAATATGATCTGCGGGCGTATTGTCCGGACGGAACAGGGAAGAACATAAAGCGGCGCCAGGTGAGATCCTGGTTACCTACGGAAATATCCACAGGGTTTTGAATATCCCCTGATCAAATATGTCATCATTACAGAAGGTGACATGTTTGGCACGGAAAAGAAGAAAAACGGCGGAAAAAGAGCAATTACCAGGGAAAAGCTATTCAGAGTTTCTCTGAGCTGGCAGTAGGAGATTATGTAGTCCATGAGGAACATGGTCTTGGCATTTACAAAGGAATTGAAAAAGTAGAGCGGGACAAGGTCATTAAGGACTATATTAAGATCGAGTATGGAGATGGAGGCAATCTGTATCTTCCTGCCACCAGACTGGAAAGCATCCAGAAATATGCCGGAGCAGATGCCAAAAGCCGAAACTGAACAAGTTAGGCGGTACGGAGTGGAACAAGACCAAGACCCGTGTAAAAGGTGCAGTCCAGGAGATCGCAAGGGACCTGGTAAAGCTGTATGCAGCCCGTCAGGCGCAAAATGGCTACCAGTACGGGGAGATACTGTGTGGCAGAAGGAATTTGAGGAACTGTTTCCATATGAAGAAACAGATGACCAGTTAGATGCCATTGAGGCAGTGAAAAGGACATGGAAAGCCGAAAGATCATGGACCGGCTGATCTGTGGTGATGTTGGTTACGGTAAGACGGAGATCGCCCTTCGGGCTGCTTTTAAGGCAGTTCAGGACAGCAAGCAAGTGGTATATCTGGTGCCTACTACCATTCTGGCCCAGCAGCATTACAATACCTTTGTCCAGAGAATGAAGGATTTTCCGGTGCGCATTGACATGTTAAGCCGTTTCTGCACCCCGTCCCAGCAGAAAAACGCTGGAAGACTTGCGAAAAGGCATGGTGGACATTGTGATCGGTACTCACAGAGTGCTTTCTAAGGATTTAAAGTTTAAAATCTGGGGCTTCTGATCATCGATGAGGAGCAGCGTTTGGCGTAGCCCATAAAGAGAAGATCAAGCAGTTAAAAGAAAATGTAGACGTTATGACTCTGACTGCAACCCCTATTCCAAGAACACTGCATATGAGCCTTGCAGGGATCCGTGACATGAGCGTACTGGAAGAGCCGCCGGTAGACCGTACACCTATCCAGACTTATGTAATGGAATACAACGAGGAAATGGTCCGGGAAGCTATTAACAGGAGCTGGCGCGAAAAGGCCAGGTGTATTATGTATACAACCGTGTGACGGATATTGATGAAGTGGCTGCAAAGATACAGAAACTGGTGCCGGATGCAGTAGTTACCTTCGCCCACGGTCAGATGCATGAGCATCAGTTAGAGCGGATCATGACGGACTTTATCAATGGGGAGATCGATGTTTTAGTATCCACTACCATTATTGAGACAGGTCTTGATATTCCAAATGCCAACACCATGATCATCCATGATGCAGACAGACTGGGACTTTCCCAGTTGTACCAGCTTCGCGGCCGTGTAGGCCGTTCCAACCGCACATCCTTTGCATTTTAATGTATAAGCGGGATAAGCTTTTAAAAGAAGAGGCGGAAAAACGTCTTCAGGCTATCCGTGAGTTTACAGAATTAGGCTCCGGTATCAAGATCGCCATGCGTGACCTAGAGATCCGGGGTGCCGGAAATGTTCTTGGAGCAGAGCAGCATGGACATATGGAAGCAGTGGGATATGACCTTTACTGTAAAATGTTAAATCAGGCGGTTCTGGCATTAAAGGGCGAGGAAACAGAGGAAGAGTCCTATGCTACCAGTGTGGAATGTGACATTGATGCCTATATTCCGGCTGCTTATATTAAAAATGAGTATCAGAAACTGGATATTTATAAGAGGATCTCTGCCATTGAGACAGAAGATGAATACATGGATATGCAGGATGAGCTGCTGGACCGCTTTGGGGATATACCAAAAGTGTGGAAAATCTTCTGGTCATCGCCAGAGTCCGTGCGCTGGCCCATAAGTGCTATGTGACCGAGGTTTTAGTAAAAGAAAAGAAGTAAAGCTGACCATGTACCAGAAGGCCAAGATCAACGTAGGAGGAATACCGGATCTGGTAAATTCCTATGGCGGCGCCTTAAAACTGGTACCGGGAGAAGTGCCTGTGTTCCACTATGTGGAGAGAAAGCCTAAGGGCATTACCATTGAAGATATGCTGTTTAAGGCAGAAGAGATATTAAAGGGATTAAGAAAGCTGCGGATGTGAGAGTCCGCAGCTTTTAATCAGATGTACTGTTTACCGGCACCTGAATGGATTTTACCTTTACCCCTTTTACCTTCCAAGGTCTCCGGCAAAGGAGCTGATCTCATTCTGGGTCCCATGGAGCACAACACTGACTACGGATACACCGTATTCCCTACAGGGAACTCCCAGTCTGGCAATGATCATAGAGGCGTGGAGATGAAGTTTTTCATTCATAACGGAAACAGATTGTGGGTCACTTATAATGCAGCTAATAACAGCTAAACGGTCTTCCATGGGTGGGAACTCCTTTCGGTTTGTACATGTTGCGGTGCTTCTTAAAAAGTATAACATATGTTTAACTGTAAATAAATGGTAAGTGTCTTGCGCAACAGTAGTCCTGAGGCTATAATGAGCATAAGCAAAAATAACTTACTATAATGCATGAATATACATCAGGGAAACGGGGAGGTAGCTATGTCGGATACAGAATATGGAGCAGCGTTAAAACTTGGTAAAAACAATATCAGGATGCAGTGGCAAAGGGAGAATACCCGTATCTGCCGGTGTTGGATGATGTTTTATCCTATACGGATATTGTATCCACAGTAAGCCTTGGAACGATGGACATTCCGCTGGCAAAACTGGTGGGAACCAAGACTGCGGAACGGTCCAATTCCTTTGCCAACAACTTTATGCCTCTTTTGCCGGAACGGTCTGAATTTGGGATCAAATGGTTAAATCTTTACAATCATCAGGTAGAGGACGGAATTCAGGATCCTATTGTGGCCTATGAATTTATGAACCGGTTCTATGTCCAGGAGGGAAATAAGAGAGTCAGTGTTATGAAATACCTGGGTGCTTACAGTATTCCCGGAACGGTGACCCGTCTGATCCCTAAAAGGACGGATGATCTGGAAAACCGTCTGTATTATGAATTTCTGGATTTTTATAAGGTTTCTTCTAACTGTGATGTGTGGTTCAGCAAGGAAGGAAGATACAAAGAACTTCTGAAACTGATGGGAATGAAGCCGGATCAGGTGTGGGAAGAAGAGGAACGTGTATATTTCAGATCTGCCTATGGACGCTTTGCCAAAGCCTTTTCCATGGCTCATGGAGACCGCTTAAAGCTTACAGAGGGAGATGCCTTTCTGGTTTATATTGAAGTTTATGGATATGACAATGTAAAAGGCCAGACAGAAAGAGAAATGTACCGGGCGTTGATGCGTATCTGGGAAGAGATCCAGCTGGCCAACAGAGGAAATAAGATCGAACTGATCCAAGATCCCCAGGAAGTAGAGGAAGATAAAAACCGGCCATCTTAAAATGGTTCCTGCCTCAGGAAGAGATACCAAGCGGTCTGAAAGTGGGATTTATCTATGGAAGAACAGCAGAAACTTCCCGGTGGATCTATGGCCATGAACTGGGAAGAATGTATCTGGAACAGGCATTCCCCGGAAAACTGACGACTATGGTAGTAGATCAGGCAGATACAGAGGAAGCGGTGGCGGAGGCTATTGAAAAGAGGCAAAAGCCGGCTGTACCATTATTTTACTATTACTTCCAGGATGTTAGGACAGAGCGTCCGTTCGGCGGCTCTTTATCCGGATATTAAATTTTACAACTGTTCCATTAATATGTCCTATTCTTCCGTAAGCAATTACTATGCAAGAATGTATGAGGCAAAATTCCTTATGGGAGCGATCGCGGCAGCACTGTCCAGGGAAGACAGGCTGGGATATATTGCAGAGCAGCCTACCTATGGAATGTTAGCTGATATCAATGCCTTTGCCCTTGGTGCAAGAATGGTTAATCCTTATGTGGAAGTACATCTGGAATGGGACAGAAGGAAAAAGGCGCAGCATACAGAAGATATTTTACATGAAAAAGGGATCCATTATATTTCCGGCCATGACATGATCAATCCGGACCATCCGTCCAGGGAATATGGTCTGTATCGGAAAAATGAAGATGGAACAGTGACAAACCTTGCTATGCCGGTATGGCACTGGGGTAAATTCTATGAGCAGATCATCCGTCTTGCATTTAAGAGTACAGAAGAGATCGAAGCCATGAAAGGCAAGAAAGCAGTAAACTACTGGTGGGGTATGTCAGCGGATGTGATCGATGTGATCTGTTCTGAAAATATGCCAAATGGTACCAGGCGGCTGATCGAGTTTTGAAAAATTCCATTCGTGCCGGCAGCTTCCATCCATTTGACGGACTGATCTATGCCCAGGATGGAAGCACCAAATGCACCCAGGGCAAGAGCTTAAATGCAGAGGAGATCATTACTATGAACTGGCTGGCGCAAAATGTAGTTGGCTATATTCCAAAGATCGGGGAAATGAATGAGCGCGCCCAGGAACTGATGCAGCTTCAGGGCATTAAGGCAACGGAGCAGACAGAGATGGAGAATGAATAAATGAACATAATGATATTTGCTGATCAGGAATCAAAGCTGTTGTATGAATACTATGACCCGGAGCAGATGAAAGATATTGATCTGATCATTTCCTGTGGAGATCTTGAACCTGAATATCTTACTTTTTGCAACTCTGTGCCATGCCCCTTTATTGTATGTAAAGGAAATCATGATACAAAATATGAATACAAACCGCCGGAAGGCTGCATTTGTATTGATGATGATATTTTGTATACAAGGGAGTCCGTATTCTGGGACTGGGAGGTTCCATGGAATATATACCGGACTCACCTAATCAGTACACAGAGAAGATGATGAGGAAACGTATTCATAAACTTTGGTGGAAGCTGCGGCGCCACAAAGGCTTTGATATCCTTGTGACCCATGCCCCGGCATATAAGTTAAATGATATGGAAGATCTGCCCCATCGCGGATTTAAGGCATTTTAGACCTGATGGATAAATATCATCCAAAGTACTTTTACATGGTCATGTTCATGCTAACTATGGAAGCGGTTTCAAACGAAAAGATGTATATGGTACTACCAGGGTGATCAATGGATATGAATTTTATGTAATCGAATATCCGGGAGAACCGGTAGTGCCTGCTGAAAAACAGAGGATACAAATGCATAAAATAAAAGTGGTTTCCTTGTAATTTTATAATTGGTAAGTTATAATTTATTTATAAAATGATATGACATACGTGACGAGACAGGAAGAGGAGTTTATATATCATGTATAAATATGAGATGATCGCGGAAGAGATACAGAAGAAAATTAAAGATGGAACTTACCCGCCGGATACAAGACTGCCACAGGAAATGGAAATGTGTAAGATCTATGATGCCAGCCGTATTACCATAAGAGAGGCAATGGAGCTTCTGGTAGCAAAAGGTCTGATCACAAAACGACGGGGTGCAGGAACCTTTGTAAAAGCCGTGGCTCCGGGCATGACGGACCAGGTGGGCTTTTCAAAATCCGGTCAGTTCAGTGGATTTAGTAAAGACCAGGCAGGACGGAAGGTATCTTCGGATGTCCATGAATTTGGACTGAAAAAGCAAGTAAAGAAGTGGCAGAAAAACTGCAGGTGGCAGAAAATGCTTTTGTCTGCTATATATGCCGTACCAGATTGGTGGATGGGAAACCTTATGTAGTAGAATACACCTACATGCCTACGGATTTTATTACAGGTATTACGGAAGATGTAGTAAAAGTTCTATTTATTCCTATTTGGAAAATGATCTGGGCTTAAAGATACAAAGTGCCCATCGGATCGCCAGGGCAGACATGCCTACAGAACAGGAAAAAAGTGGCTGGATATAGGTGATCAGGTCCTGCCTGTCCTGGAAGTGGAACAGGTAGCATATCTGGATGATGGACGTATTTTTGAGTACTCTATTTCCCGTCACAGGGCAGATCGATTTGAACTTAAAAGCGTAAGTATTCATTAAATTTTCAGAAAAATATCAAAATCAATGTGCAAAACAAATAAAAATATAAAAGTAATTGTGCAAAGTGTCAGTATGCTGCAAACAAACTGGCACTTTTAAAATTTCGCTTAAAAACTTAAAAATACCCTTGCAATTCTTGGAAAATATTATATAATAACAAATGTCATAACAAATAAATAATTAAACATAATAAAACGAGAAAATGACATATAAAAAGAAAGGGGTATGGGCATGGAGCTTAAAATTCCGGAAAACTTTTTGTAGGCGCAGCAATGTCAGGTCCTCAGACAGAAGGCGCTTATAAAACAGGAGGCCGTCTGGAAAGTATCTGGGATACCTGGTCAGATCTTTCAATTTCTGATTTCTACAATAAAGTGGGAAGCTATGTAGGAAACAATTTTTATGAGAAATATGAGGATGACATTAAACTTCTGAAAAGCCTTCATATGGATTCTTTCCGTACTTCCATGCAGTGGAGCAGACTTCTTACAAAAGATGGAAAGCTCAATCAGGAAGGAGCACAGTTTTACCATAAGGTATGTAAATGTGCGAAAGAAAATCAGATCGAACTTTTATGAACCTGTATCATTTTGATATGCCGACCTATCTGTTTGAAAGAGGCGGATGGGAAAGCAGGGATGTGGTGGAAGCTTATGCAGCCTATGCCAGAGCCGCTTTTCGTGAGTTTGGTTCAGAGATCCGGTACTGGTTTACTTTCAACGAACCCATCGTAGAACCAGATCAGCGCTACCGCAACGGTTTTGGTATCCTTTTATAAAGGATGCAAAAGAGGAATGCAGGTTCAGTATCATCTGTCCCTTGCCCACAGTCTGGCTGTATGGGAATTCAGAAAGGCAAAAGAAGAGGGCTATGTAAGAGAGGATGCAAAGATCGGCCTGATCAACTGTTTTGCGCCGCCTTATACAAGAGAAGATCCTACGCCAGAAGATCTGGAAGCTTTGCGGATGGAGGATGGGATCAACAACCGGTGGTGGCTGGATCTGGTGGCAGAAGGACATCTGCCAGAGGACGTTCTTTCTACATTGGAAGAAAAGGTCTGGCTCCGGAAAGAAGGCCGGGAGATGAAGAGATATTAAAGCAGGGAAAAGTAGACTGGCTGGGCTTTAATTATTATCATCCATCCAGGATCCAGGCACCGAAAGAGAAGACAGATGAAAACGGTTACCCTAAATTTTCTGATCCATATGTATGGCCAGAAGCAAAGATGAATATATACAGAGGATGGGAGATCTATCCAAAGGGTATTTATGATTTTGGAATGAAAATGAAAAATGAATATCCGGATCTTAAGTTCTTTGTTTCTGAAAATGGAATGGGAGTAGAACATGAAGACCGTTTCAGGGATGCATCCGGTGAGATCCAGGATGATTACAGGATCGAATTTATTACAGAACATCTCCAGTGGATCTTTAAATCCATTGAAGACGGTGCAAAGTGTCTGGGATATCACTACTGGGGAGTGATCGATAACTGGTCCTGGAATAATGCATTTAAAACAGATATGGTATGATAGAAGTAGATCTTATGGGGAATTATTCCAGAAAACTTAAAAAGTCAGCCCGCTGGATGAAGGGACTGCTAGAAGAAAGGGAGGCAAAAGTATGAAAGAGGTATCATTTCAGGAGTCAAAGTTTGTAGAGAAATTTACGATCTTCGCATCAAAATGGGAAATGAGATCCATTTACGGTCCCTGCGTGATGCATTTGCTACCATTATGCCGCTGTATATCCTGGCAGGTCTGGCAGTGCTGATCAACAATACGGTATTTGTGTGGCTGTTATCCGGCGATACTCTTACAGGAGCCCAGTACTGGGGCACTGTGATCACAAACGGAACTTTAAATATCAGCTCCTGCTGATTGCACCTGTGATCGGTTATTGTCTTTCAAGAAACAAAGGCTTTGATAATCCCATGGCAGCGGCGATTGTTTCACTGGCAGCCCTGGTAGTTATGATGCCAAATGTAGTCAGCGTAACCCCATTAGAAGGAGGCGAGAGCGTAGCAGTATCCGGCGCCTTAACTTTTGGAAATGTGGGAACACAGGCGATGTTTGCGGGCGTTATCATCGGCCTGATCGCAACAGAACTTTTGTATGGATCTCAGGGATCAAAAGCTGCAGATCGACCTGGGAGACAGCATCCCGCCGTCTGTTGGAAAATCATTTAACGTTCTGATCCCGTTCATCCTGCTGTTATCCGGTTTTGGTCTTATATCTGCAGTTCTTAACAATGTATTTGATACAAACCTGATCCAGATGATAACCACTCTGATCCAGGAACCACTGCGTACCGTTACAACCGGCCTGGTTGGCTGCGTGATCCTTTACAGCCTGGGAAATTTCTTGTGGCTGTTAGGTATTCATCAGTCTGTTATCTACAGTTCCATCCTGGAGCCGCTTCTGATCGTAAATATGACACAGAATATGGCTGCTTATGCAGCAGGTGAAGCGATTCCCAACATTATCAATGTAGCTTTGGTACCTGGATTTGGTATGATGGGAGGTTCCGGATCTACCATCTGCCTTCTGATCGCTACCTTCTTAGTTGGTCGCAACAAAGCAACAAGAGGCGTTGCCAAAATGGCATTCGTTCCGGGATTATTTAACATTAATGAACCGGTTATCTTCGGATATCCCATTGTATACAATATTTCCCTGATCATTCCATTTATTTTAACTCCTGCATTAGGTATTATTATTGCATATGCAGCAACTGCAATGCATTTTATGAATGAATGCGTGGTATATATTCCATGGACCACACCGCCTCTGTTAAGCGGATATCTTGCAACAGCAGGTGACTGGCGTGCTATCCTTGTACAGGCACTGATCCTGATCTTAGGTGTGCTGTTATATATTCCTTTGTAAAGATCAATGATGTTGTTATGGCAAAACGATGGGTGAAGAGTAAAGGAGAAGATGAAAATGAAGAAGATCTTATTAGTATGCAACGCAGGAATGTCAACCAGTATGCTGGTGGCAAAATGAAGAAAGCAGCACAGGCAGATGGGGTCGAGGTTAGTATTGAAGCAAAATCCCTGGCAGACGCAAAGAAAGAGATCCAGGAAGCCAATATTGTCCTTTTAGGACCGCAGATCCGCTACGAACTGGAAAATGTAAAGAAGCTGGCAGGAAGTGTACCGGTAGAAGCAATTGACATGAGGGATTATGGCATGATGAACGGGGAGAAAGTGTTAAAGCATGCTATGGAGGTGATGGGATAATGGACGAAAGCATGGTTATGGTATGCATGCAGATCATCACAAATACAGGAAGCGCAAAATCTTCTTACATAGAGGCCATTCAGAAAGCAAAAAGGGTGATCTTGGGGAGCCGAGATCAGCATGAATGAGGGAGATGACCTTTATGCCCAGGCACATGAAGTCCACACTTCTTTAATACAGAAAGAAGCTTCCGGTGAAAAACAGAGTTTTCCCTGATCCTGATGCATGCAGAAGATCAGATGGCAAGTACGGAAATGGCCAAGGTAATGGCAAGGGAGTTTATTGAATTATATAGAGATGAAGGAAAGCAGATAAGGTATCTGCGAATAGGAAATACCCAGGCGGGTTCGGGAAACGATCGCCTGGGTATTTTGACTTTTAATCCATCATACCCATCCGTTCTCTGTATATTCTCCATTGATTTTCAAAGAAATAGTCAACATCAGGTAATGGACGTACAGGGCGTCTTGAGGCAGACGGTGTTCCCTCTTTAAAGTTACTTCCTGGACTTCCTGGCATGCATTTTCTGGTCCAGTCTGCAGCGATATAATTCTCCAAAGGTTTGGCAGCCTGGAAAGCCTGGGAGTTCTCCTGTGGAATCTGTATATAATGCGGAACCTCGGCTTCCTCCGCCTGCTTTTGCGTAGTCTAACATGGCAAATAGATACATTTTTGAGAAAGAAGCATATCGTACAGCTTGTAGAACAATGAAAGTTGTGAAACAGAAGGCGATTTTGCTTTTGCATAAATTGACATATGTCATCCTCTGTTTCTTTTAAAGCTGTTTCCATTTGCACCTGGTTGCGGATCATACCTGCAGCGGCACTCATTCTTTTAGAGGCATTTATCCACAGTTCGGACAATGGGCAGTTTCCTTCTGCATGTTCTGAAAGTCTGATCCGATCCAGCGCCTGAATGCGCAGCCTTTCTTTATACCACTCTCGGTGGAAGGGCTCGCTTCTTTCATGTGTGTTCTTTTTAAGAAAAATTCCTTCAGCCGCCCGGACAGCACCTACCTGACCTGCATTTAAAGCAGTTCCGCCAGGTCTTGTAACTCCATGACTTGCACACACTTCTCCGATCGCGTAAAGACCAGAGAGATTGGTTTCCCATAGATGGTTGGTGGACAGACCACCGTTATTATGTTGGGCACATACGGCAATCTCCAAACGTTCTTTAAACAGATCTACATGGTGATCCTGATAAAAAGAATAGCAGGCTCGTTCATATGCTTTAAACGTTCAATGGTGTTCCGAAGCAGGCTCCGGCCTGGCTTAAATATTCTTTTGCTTCCGGGATCATAGATGCATAAGGAAGATCCCTGTCTTTTCAAGGTTTCCTGGATTGACCCTGTAATCCAAAAATACTCTGCGTTTTTAATACAGTCTCCTGGTAAACCAATAGGTCGATCACCGAAGAGCCGCCAAAAATTTTATTTACATCAAATGGCCATTGATAACCTTTCAAAACCATAGAAAGCAGATCTGGCAGTTCATTAAAATAATCAAGAAGAAATTCTTTTCATCATTTCCGTCCTGGTCAGTAGAAATAAAGCTTGGAAGTACCTGCATATATGTTCCGCTTACATTCCATCTTGGATTTAAAGAAGCCATTCCAAATTGCCATTCTGTCAGGTTTTTCCCAGAAGCACCAGCTTCAAATGCCATACCTGTGGAGCCGGTTTGCGAAACGGGATACACACTGTCGTGATACATGCCAGCTGGTCCGCCTGTTGCGAGGATCACATTTTACACCAGATGATTTTATAAGCAGGTTCGCTATGAATGTTTTGTCCAGGCAGAGGATTCCCTTTACTTGGTTCATGTATGTAAGGATCTGAATAGCCTGCATCTGATCCAAAATTAGGATCTGTTTCTCTTTACAGATCTTTCAAGGGCTTCCGTCATAAGCTTAGAAGTATAAGGACCGGCACTGGTGGCTCTTCTTCCTCTGTCATGATCTGTTTTATATCCCATAAATTCACCGTGCTCTGTGCAGGGAAAAGGAACTCCCAGCTCTGTAAGGGCAAAAACACCGGGCAGAAAGAGCCGCTTCACATAATGCCTGGTCTCCGTCTACACATTGTCCTGCAAACAGGTCTTCTGCCATATTTCTTACGCTGTCAGCATCGTTTCCTGACAATGTAAGCTTATAATAAGTCTGCTTGTCTGAACCGGTATTTCTGGAAGTACCTGATTTTATATTTTCTGTTATGATTGCCAGATCTCTTTCACCGTTTTGATATAAGCGTAATGCGGCCTGAAATCCTGCTGCTCCACTTCCGATGATAATATGTGTAATCGTTTGTTCAGTTAGCTTCATCTTGTCTCCCTTTCTGATCATAAGAGATCACAGTAAAAACACCCAGAATAATCAGAAAGAAGATCCGAAAACTATTCTGGGCGTTTTATTTTTGACAAAAGATATAAAATGAATTGCAGATGTAAAATTTAGCAAAGTAAAGAACGGACGGTTTCGCCGGAGATCACTTCAACTGGGGTAAGGACTTTTACAGGCAGACAACTGCCGTTGTTTAGCTGCCATATCATATGCATTACCGTAGATTCGGAGATAGCTTCGATATGTGTTTCCACTGTAGTGATCCGTGGGCTGATAATATTATAGTAGCCCAGATTATCATAGCCGATCACACTTACATCGTCAGGTACAGTACGACCGGTTTTGCAGATGGCATTGATGGCTCCAGTTGCCAAACGGTCATTAAATGCAAACAGGGCAGTAGGCATTTCGCCTGTGTAAGTGTTGAAAAGTTCAAGCACACCTTTTCAGCTGCGTCATAAAGCCAGGAGCCTGTTTCTAAGATCAATTCAGGAGGAATAGAGAGTCCTTCTTCCTGGAAAGCCTGGAGAAATCCGGCGGTACGTTCCTGGTTACTTAAATAGCTTCGCACACCTGCCAGTAAAGCGACAGTTTTGTGTCCGTGTTCGATAAGATATCTGCCTGCAAGATAAGCTCCTTTGCGGTTATCTGATAAAACAGAAGGAAGCTTGTCGGAGTAGCTGTTGACTAAAACACAGGGTATTTTCTGACTGACAGCATATTCAATGTGTTTTGAACAACATTACTTACAAAAACGATTCCGGAAAGACCAAGTGCTGTAATCTTATCTGCAATATTATCGGAAGCATCCAGTGTAGTGTAGATCAGGGAACAGCCGTTTTTCTGAAAATCACGTTCCAGTATATTAAACAGGGAAGAGTAAAATGGTTCGGTTATAATATTTTCTTTTGGGAGGAAAAACCGATGTTTTGTTGGTGATAACTTTGGGGACTCTGGGGCAACCGGGACACTGCTTAAAACAATAGTGCCTTTTCCGGGCATTTTTCGATCAGCCCTTCGTCTGCTAACATCTGCATTGCTTTTCGAAGAGTGCTGCGGTTGACATCGTATTTCAGGGAGAGGACCTGCTCTGTGGGGAGCAGGCTTCCTACCTTGTAGACATCATTCAGGATATCATTTTTGATGTCATTATAAATCATGGAATAACGAAATTTTTCTTTGCTCATATTTTACCTAACTGAATCGTTTGTTAATTTGTTGACTAATATTTATACATAAAGTATACATTTAACATTTTAACATGTTCAGCTCTTTCCTGCAATTCATGTTTTAAAACCTGCCGATCAGTCTTTCATAGCCAGCTCATATGCTGCTTTCATCAGTTCCTCATTCAGAGGACGTGGATTGCAGGTAATATGTCCGGTAGTTCTCTTGATCACATCGATCAGATAATCCATGCTTGGTTCTTCCTTTATATATCCCTTTAAGCAGCGAGGAGCATCGATGGATTTCTGCAGAGAAGTAATTTTGTCTAACAGAGCCTGTACATTTTCTTTGTCAGAAGCACCTTCTTTGTATACGCCGAATGCCTTGGAGATTTCTACATATTTCTTCTCTGCATATTCCTGATTCAGGATAATGGAAGCTGGCAGGAAGATGGAGCATGCATCGCCGTGAGGAATACCGTATTCGCCTCCTAAAGGCTGAGCCATGATGTGAGCAATACCAATACCTGCAGTGATGGCAACACCGCCGAAGTAGCTTGCAAGCATCATTCCGGCTCTTGCTTCCAGATTATCAGGATTGCGGTAAGCTTCTTCCAGATATTTGTTTACCAGTTCAATCGCCTTTAAGCCGTACATTTCGGTGATAGGTGTTGCGTTTAAGGAAACGTAAGATTCAATAGCATGACTTAAAGCGTCCATTCCTGTAGCAGCGGTAATACGTGCAGGAAGAGCTAAAGTCAGGCTTGGATCCAGAACAACAACATCAGCAATCATGGTGTTGTGATACAGACTCTTCTTTAAGTGGTTGTTATTGTTGATAACAACGCTGGTCTTAGTAGCCTCAGCACCGGTTCCGGAGGTAGTTGGGATAGCAATGAACAGAGGTGGTTCAACGGTAACAGCTTTTCCTCTCATCTGATAGTCTTCGGTGTCGCCGCCGTTAACAGCCAGCATACCGATCACTTTTGCTGCATCAACAACACTTCCGCCGCCTAAAGCAATGGTACAGTCACATCCTTCTGCAACGTAAATATCGCGTCCGTGGTCAATAATCTGAAGAGTTGGCTCAGTCTTTACTTCGTAAGGAACAACAGCCATACCGGCGTCTGTTAAAAGAGAAGAGATCTTCTTGAAGGCATCAAACTCAGCGCTGAAAGTTACAAAAGAACTTTTTCTTGTTGTACCAGTTTAAGATCCCCGGATCTCTGTTACCTTATTTTCGCCGAAAATAAGACGTCTGTTAAAACCATTTCAAAACCATTTGTGATTGCCATGATACATCCTCCTTAAAATGTGTTTGTTTTGTTTGTTGATTTGTTGAGATGTCAGAAGAATTTTTACATTTGATAGTATACATGTTTTGAACAACAAAGTCAACAAAATAATCAACAAATTATTGAAAATGTTGCGAACATATAAAACATATATAAAGAAGATAAATGAACAAAACGCCTATAAAAGGTGGTGAAAGTGAGAAGTATCTGTGAAAATATAGGAAATATGAGGGGAATAATGGGCGAAAAAGTAAAACAACTAAGGGGAACGAACGAAAATTTAAAAATAGTTGACATTAATATTGACAACCTATTGAAAGATATGTATACTTAGTGATGTAAACAAATGTTGACAATGTTGACAATATATAAAAAGGAGTCAAGGTTATGAGCGAATGTTTCTATTGTGAAGACGGGGAAAAGAGAAAGAGTTTAATGATCGAGATCTGCAAGTTAAACTATTCTACGATCTACTTAAACAGAAATCAGAAATATCCAGGAAGATGTGTTGTAAAGCTGAATGAGCATAAGACAGAATACTTCCAGATGACCAAAGAACAGAGAGATGGATACTTTGAAGAACTGGCAGCTACAGCAAAAGCAATCTTTGAACTGTATCATCCAGATAAGATCAATTATGCAACATTTGGGGATCTGGTACCTCATGTACATGTACATGTTGTTCCTAAATATAAAGATGGTCCAGATTGGGGTAATCCATTTGATGATACACAGGGAAAGAAAGAACTGACCGATGCTGAATATCAGAAGATGGTAGATGAATTAAAAGAAACTATATTAAAGGAATTAAATAAATAATTTTAGGAGGATGGCAAAAATGAAAAAATGTTAGCAGCTGCTTTGGCAGCATCTATGGTTATGGGACTTACAGCTTGTGGCGGTTCATCACAGCCGACAGAAACAAAGGCACCTGAAAGTGCAAAAGAAACAGAGGCAGCAGCAGAGGGAACAACAGAGGCTGCAGCAGCCGGAGATGAGGAAAAAAAGACCGGTTCTGAGATGACCTGGAAGCTGGCTACTGACGCAGCAAAAGATTATCCTACTACAAAGGCTCTGATCAAGTTTGCGGATGAAGTTTATGAGAAGAGTAACGGACGTATTGCAGTAGATGTTTACGAATCTTCTATCCTGGGTGATGAGGTTTCTTATATGGAGCAGCTCCAGGCAGGTACTGTTGACGTAGCTAAGTTATCAATCGGTACATTAAGCGGACTGTATGAAGATACACAGGTATTCTTACTGCCATTCCTGTTTAAGAACAACACAGAGATGTGGAAAGTTCTGGAAGGTGATGTTGGTACTACCATTAAAAATGGTCTGAATGATTACAGCATTCAGGGAATCGGTTTCACAGACTGTGGAAGCCGCTGCTTCTATACTACAACAGAAGTAAAGACAATTGATGATTTCAAGGGACTGCCGATCCGTGTACAGAACAACCAGTTAATGAACTCCATGGTCAGCAACTTAGGTGCTAACCCTGTAAACGTAGCTGCAAACGAAGTGTACAGCGCACTGCAGACCGGTGTATGTAAGGGCGGCGAGAATAACCCTAACATCATCCTTTCCGACAGCTTATATGAAGTTGCTCCTTATGTTCTGATGGACAACCATACAACTACTATGGACGTGATCTGCATGAACCTGGATCTGTGGGAGTCCTTAAGTGATGAAGATAAGGCAATCGTAGACGAAGCAATGGCAGATGCAACTGCATATGACAGAGAAATCTGGGATGCTTCTATTGATGAGTCTCTTCAGACATTAAAAGACAAAGGTGCAACTATTGTAGAACCAGATGACGCAACTTTAGATTCCTTCAGAGAGGCTATGGCTCCTATTTATGAAGAATACTCTGCAAAATATGCAACACTGTTAGATGCCATCAATACAACATTAGGAAAATAATAAGCTGGTTTGATAATTTTAAAGAGGGTATAGGCGATGAAAGAAAAAATTGAAAATGCGATCGGGCTTGTATATACCGTCGTAGAAGCGCTCTGCCGACTGGTGCTGATCTTTATGGTATGTACAGTAACAGCGCAGGTAATCAGCCGTGCTCTTGGAGGTAATATCAAGTGGTGCGAGGAGGTCATGCTGATCCTCCTTGACACCATGATGTTCTTACTGCTTCCGGTGGGCATAAAGGATGATCTGCATATTCGTATTGAAGTATTTGCGAAATATTTTCCAAGGAAGGTAAAGGTATTTCTTCTTTATTTCAGCAATGCAATACTGTTAGTAGTATCTCTTTGCATGATCCGTTATGGATTTTCCTGATGGAAAAGACAAATTCTAAATTTACGATTACAGGTCTTCCAAGAAGATATCTGTATCTGGTCACCGTTATCAGTGGAATTCTGTGCCTGGTCATGGTTGTTGCAAAGTTCTTTGGTATGTTCCATACGAAATCCACAGACAATTTCCTGGAATCCAAAAGCGAGCTTGAAAATTAACAATGGTAAAGTGATGATAGAAAAGAGGGATTAACACTATGGATACAAATACAATAGCCATGATCATACTCTTTGCAACATTTATGATTTTATGGTTTTGCGTGTACCTGTAACATTCAGTATGTTGGGTGCCTGTGTTCTGACCGCCCTTTACCTGGGACCGAAATATGTATCATCGGTATTCCTGCGTTTGGGTGACGGCGTACAGTCATTCTCATTTTAGCAATTCCGTTCTTTATTTTGCCGGTGATATTATGGCAGAAGGCGGTATTTCGGACCGATTGGTAGAAGTGCCAACGTTATGGTAGGTCGTTTCCGCGGCGGTCTTGCCTATGTAAACGTAATCGCTTCAACCTTTTTGGTGGTATTTCCGGTTCACCTACAGCGGACGTATCTTCCTTAGGACCGATCGAGATCGGTATGATGACAAAAGTGGTTATGACAAAGACTTCTCTGTTGCAACTACAGTAGCAACTGCTACACAGGCTCTGATCATTCCTCCAAGCCACAACATGATCATTTATGGTATGGCAGCAGGCGGACTTTCTACAGGAAAACTGTTTTGGCAGGTATCGGACCTGGACTTATGTTATGTGCTGCAATGTGTATCCTGGTAGCACGTATTACCAGAAAAAGAGGTTATCCAAGAGGACCTAAGTATACAGTCCGTGAGTCTTTAAAGATTGTCAGTGACGGTTTCCTGGGTGTTATGACCATTGTTATCATTCTTCTTGGTGTTTGTACCGGTTTATTTACAACCACAGAAAGTGCTGCAATCGCATGTGTATACGCTTTATTTGTTACCTTATTTATTTACAAGAGCATTAAAGTAAAAGATATCTGGAGAATTGCAAAGAAATCCTTGGGAACCCTGGCTATGATCTTAAGTATCATTGCAGCTGCAAATGCATTCTGCTATCTGATGAGCCTTATGCAGGTTCCTGCAAAGATCACACAGATGTTATTAACGGTTTCTGATAACAAGTATGTAGTTCTGATCCTGATCAACATCCTGCTGCTGGTATTAGGCTGCTTCATGGACGTTGCTCCTCTGATCCTGATCGTAACGCCGATACTTCTGCCTGTAGTAAAGGCACTGGGAATGGATCCGATCCATTTTGGTATCGTTATCATGATGAACCTGGCAGTCGGTTCTTTAACACCGCCAGTAGGAACTACCCTGTTTGCAGGTTGTGCAGTAGGTGATATACCGATCGAAAAGGCTACGAAAGCGCTGCTTCCATATTATGCAGTTATGGTAGTTGCCCTGTTGTTAGTTACCTACATCCCTGCATTTTCAATGACTCTTCCGAATCTGTTAATGCACTGATAAAGCAAAGGAGAAGGTATGATAAGAGAGTGGAATGAAGAATCTTTAGATCATCGTAATGCGTTGCTGTATGCAATGGGAATCTCAGAAGAAGATGCAAAAGACCAGTGATCGGTCTGGTAAATTCATGGAATGAAATGAATCCGACATTTTCCTTTGATAAGACGGTCATCCAGGAAATGAAGGATGAGATATATAAAGCCGGGGGCTTGCTCTCGAACTTCCTGTTACAGGTATCTGTGACGGGATCTGCTCCAATACACCAGGAGACCGGTATACTCTTCCTGCAAGAGATCTGGTTTCCAGTGAAGTGGAGATGGTTGCAGAACTGAATATGTTAGAGGGAATGGTCATTATGGCTACCTGTGACAAGGTAGTGCCTGGTATGCTTATGGGAGCATTCAGGGTGAACATTCCAACTACAATGCTTACCGGTGGTTATATGGCAGCAGGCTGCTATGAGGACCGTATGCTGACACTGACCCACACAAAGCAGGCTTATGCAGCTTATGTGGAAGGCGACATGAGCAGAGAAGAATACAAAGCTATTGTTCGCCATGCATGTCCAACTCCGGGAGCATGTCCTTTATGGGAACTGCCAATACTATGTGTGCCATGGCAGAGATCCTGGGATTTTCCCCACATGGAAATGCGTCTGTAAGAAGCCAGAGTGAGAAATGGCATCAGATGGCAAGAGAAGCATCCAGAAAAGTAGTGGAGGCTGTGAAAGAAGAGAAACGCCCAAGTGATTTTGTGACCCAGAAGAGTCTGGAGAATGTAGTCCGCTATATGATGGCGACCGGCGGTTCTACCAACAGTTTGCTGCATATTCCGGCACTGGCAAGACAGATGGGATTTGATATTACCCCTGAGACTTTCGATGCCATCAGCCGTGAAGTCCCGCTGATCAGTACCATTTACCCAAATCATCCGGTATATACCATGGAAGAATTTGACCGTGCAGGCGGACTGGGTGCTGTTGTAAAAGAAATGGTAAAAGCTGGAAAGATTGATGCAGACGCAGACGGTATGTTTGGAACCATCAGACAGAAAGCAGAACTGGCTGAAAATATGGATACAGATGTGATTCATCCAGTTGCAGAGCCGATCAGTGAGCAGGGCGGTCTGGCTGTCCTTCATGGAAATGTTGGTACAGACAGCGCCATTGTAAAGTTTAGTGCGGTAGCAGAATCTGCATGGATCTTTGATGGTCCTGCTAAATGTTATGATTCACAGGATGATGCATGGCATGCGATCCTGAAAGATGAAATAGAAGCCGGAGATGTAGTTGTTATCCGTTATGAGGGACCAAAGGAAGCCCTGGCATGCCTCATATGGAAACCTTTATGGCAGCTGTCTTAGGCAAGGGACTGGGAGAAAAACTGGCCCTTGTATCAGATGGAAGATTTTCCGGCGCAACCGGCGGACTGGCTATCGGACATGTAAGTCCGGAAGCTTATGAAGGTGGAAATCTGGCTTTGATCCAGGATGGAGATATGATCCATATTGATATCCGTGCCAGAAAGCTGACAGTAGATGTAAGTGAGGAAGAATTTGAACGCCGCAGAAAAGACTGGAAGCCGGTGGAAAAGCCTGCTATGGGCTGGCTGAAGCTTTACAAGAATAACTGCACTTCTGCTCACAGAGGCGCAACCATTTACTGGGATTAATGTTAATAAGTATAATGTCTGATAAATAAAAACAGGAGCATTTAAACCTAACTTCCCTTGGTTTGGATGCTCCTGTTTTATGATGTATTTTATTATAGTTTTATAATTTTGGCCAGCACTTTGGCAGCTTCGGGTTTTCTACCCGACCGGTTCCGGATAAGTTTCACCGTAAAGTTCTAATTCTACAGTTTCAATGACCTGTGGCTCTACAGGTTTGTTTACTTCTACCCGGGATCGGGAAATCTACGGAACGGTCTTTACGGCTGCGATCCGGCGGATCTCATTCATACCGGAAATGACTTTGCCAAATACCGGATAGGTTCCCTTATGGTCCGGACAGTCACGCAGGGGAAGAAGAATTCACAGCTTGCCAGTCCAGCTTCCCCATATCCGCCCATGCAGACACAGCCTGGATGGGAGTCAAGAGGTGTAACATCCGGGTTCAGCGCAAATTCATTTGGGATCAGATACTGAAGCTCCTTATGGCCAAATGCCGTATAGCTTACGTCCACCCAGTTACCCGGAACGATACGTTCGATGGCGTGGTGGTCTAAGTATCCGTGGGAAGCAGCGTAGATAAAACTGTTTACTGTATTTGGCGCTGCCTCAGGCAGCAGTTCTATTACAATATCCGCTCCGTTTGCCATGTGGAGCGTAGCTTTGGGTTTGTCATGGTGTGTCCTCCTGAGATACTTTACTGCTTATTCAATGATCTGCAATTCCTTCGGATAATGGTTTAATACTTCCACACCATCTTCTGTAACCAGTACCAGGTCTTCTACGCGGACACCGGTATCGCCGGTTAAGTAGATCCCTGGTTCAATGGAGAAGATCATACCTGGTTTTGCTTCCCAGGTGTTTGCGGAGGAAACATCGCCGAATTCATGTTCGGAAAGACCGATAAAATGTCCAAGGCGGTGGTTGAAGTTTGGTCCCCAGCCCTTGGCTGAGATCAGGTCTCTGGCTGCAGCGTCAAGCTGGTATAACGGTACGCCTGGACGGATCTTTGAGATAGCAGTCTCGTTGGATGCTTTGGTGGTCTCATATACTTCTCTGTGTGCATCGCTGACAGTCTTGAAATAGAAGGTACGGGTCATGTCAGAGCAGTAGCCGTCTTTGATGCAGCCTACGTCAAAGAGAACGCAGTCACCAGGTTTTACAACGGTATCGTCTGGAGAATGATGTGGGTCAGCGGCATTTGCGCCAAAGGCAACTAATGGTTCAAAGGAATAACCGTCTGCGCCAAGATCTAAGTAGATCTGAAGCATCTGGTCAGCTACTTCTTTTCAGATACGCCTTCATGGATCAGACCTTTGAATTTAGCCATTGCTTTATCGTTGATAGCAGAGGAAATACGCATTTTTCTGCTCTTCGGTATCTTTACGCCTCTGGTGATATCAACGGCCAGAGAGCCGTTTACGAAGCCTGCAGCGGCCTTCATTTCCATAAGAGGAAGAAGGAAACGTGCCTTTAAGTCCTTGTCTACGCCAAGAACAGCATTTTGTCCAGACGGGCAGCGACGATCTCCGGGACCGGATCTGTGTCAGAATACCATACTTTTCAACACCTACATCACCAGGCACATTGAAAAGGTGGTTTAAGAAATAGTAATGGTGTCCGTCAGCTTTAAAAGCAGTGCATAAAACGCTCGATAGGAGCCATGGAAATGCCTGTAAGGTAGCAGATAGACATTGATCGGTAATGAGCATCTGGTCTACGCCCTGTTCTTTTAAGGCAGCCAGAATGCGGTTTGCTCTTGCTTCGTTCATGATAATATTTCTCCTTTATTTAGGTTATAAACATATGACGCCGGGGCTTGCAAATAGCCTTCCGACGTCATAATACTTTACTATAATAATGTTGTCAAGCAACCTTACTTTCTGCATGCCTGCACGCAGGAAAGATGAGAAAGATTGCCATTAAAACTGAGTTCTTAATTTTGGATCTAACAGGTCTCTTAAACCATCGCCGATGAAATTGGCGCCAACTGCCATAGTAAAATGGCAAGTCCCGGGAAACCGGCAACCCAGAATTTATTGAAGTAATCTACACCATCAGAAACCATCATACCCCATTCCGGTGTTGGCGGAGCGGAGCCAAGTCCTAAGAAGCTTAAGGTGGAGAACATCAGGATCTTGTTTCCGATGTCTGTGGTAGCCATGATCAGGACGGAGCTGACGCTGTTTGGAATGATCTCTTTCATCAGGATACGCATCCGGGAAGCGCCAAGGGCTTCTGCTGCATTGACATATTCGTTTTCCTTTACGCTTAATACAACGCTTCGCATCAGACGTGCGTAGGTAGGCCAGGAAACGATTACCAGGGCAAACATGGTGTTGAACAGGTTAGAACCCATAACTGCGTTGATGATCATTGCCAGGATCAGGGATGGGAAAGACAGGATCATTTCGGAAAACGCATCATCACGTTATCCAGCCATCCGCCTACATAACCGGCCAGCGCACCGTAAAAGGTTCCGATAATACCTGCAATGATAACAGACAGACACCCTGCAAGAAGGGAGTAACGTCCGCCGTAGATCACACGGCTGAAAATGTCACGTCCGAAGTTGTCTGTGCCAAACCAGTGGATGGCAGAAGGTGCCTTTAAACGCATGGACAGATCCTGTGCGATAGGGTCATAAGGAGCAACAACAGGTGCTAAAACAGCTGCTAAGATCCATCCAAGACAGATCAAAATACCCAGTGTAAACAGGTAATTAGATTTTAATAATTTTTCAGGGAATGGATCATGGTTAATTGCACCTCACTCTTGGGTCGATGATGCCGTAGAGGATATCGACCACTGTATTGATGATCATATAATTTAATGCGATCAGCAGTGCCACGCCGATGATCGCCGGATAGTCAGCTGCCATAACAGACTCATAGGCAAACTGTCCCACACCTGCCATTTGAAAATGGTTTCTACTAATACCATACCGCCAAGGAGGTTTCCAAGTCCCAGACCGATAACGGTCATAACCGGGATCAGGGCATTTCCAAGGGCATGTTTTAAGATCAGGCAGATACTGTTTAAGCCTTTTGCCTTTGCTGTGCGGACATAGTCTGTAGACAGGGCGTCTAACAGGTTAGAACGGGTGGTTCTGGTGATCAGGCCCATGGTAAAGGCTGCTAAAACGATACTTGGAAGGATCAGGTGACGGACGGCATCCATGGCTTTTGCCGGATTTCCTTCGATCAGGCTGTCGATCACATACATTCCGGTAACGGAAGCCGGAGCAGAGAAAGAATTGCTTAAACGGCCCGGTCCCGGGAATATTTTAACTTATAGTAGAAGAAGTACAGCATCAGCAGTGCAAACCAGAAGGCCGGAATGCTGACACCTGTTACGGAAATGGCCCGGACGATCTGATCTAAGATACTGTTGCGGCGGATGGCGGAAATGATACCAAACAGGATGCCGAAAACAGAAGCGATCACGATGGAAAACAGGGCCAGTTCCAGAGTGGCGGGATAACATCTTGCCAGATCGTCCAGTACCGGACGGCTGGTACGGATAGAGGTCCCCAGGTCAAAGTGCAGAAGATCACGGATGTAATAAATATACTGCACGATGAGCGGGCGGTCCAGACCATGTTTTGCACGGTAGGCCGCTACGATCTCCGGATCATTTAAGGCTCTCTGGCTTAAATTTGCAACCACCGGGTCGCCAGGTATCATCTTTGTAAGGATGAATACCAGGGTGGCAACGCCGAACAGCATAACTGCCAGATAAACCACACGTTTTCCAATAAATTTCAACTCTCCCATTTGGATCTGGTACCTTTCTAAACTATCTGATGTAAGTTGTCCCCGGCGGCGGTGCCGCGGAAAACAGCAGATTTTGATATTTTGAGTGCCCTTATTGGGGCAAGATCATGCGTTATGCCCCAATGGGGCAAATGCAGATTTTCATGTTCCAGATGCCCCGCAAAGGGCGCCTGGATTTTCATGTCCAAATGCCCCGAAAGGGGCATTGAACTGTTTATTTTACATTGATCTCAGTCAGATCAATAGTGTAGGAGTCAAAAATATCTACCCCATCTAATCTGCTGCTGTGAGCAATATGAGCAGGAGCCTGCGCAATTACGATGAATGGGCCGTCCTCATACATTGCGTCCTGGATATTTTCCAGAACCTGGGTGCGGGCATCATTATCAGTTGCTTCCATTGCTTCCTGGTACATTGCAGCCAGCTCCGGGGCCATTTCAGCAGTCCAGCCGGCTCTCTGGCCTACAGTGCCGCCTGGAAGGAATTCCAGCTGTACGTTAGGATCGCTGTAATCTACGCCCCAGTACATAACAGTAAAGCCAAGAGTTCCGTTTCTGTAAGCGTCGCCGTAGCCTGCTGCCCATGCTTCTGTTGTGATATTTACATTAATACCGATCTGGGATAAGTCATCCTTTACCTTCTGAGCCAGGTCAGTTAAAAGGATGCCTTCCATATCCAGGTCAGAAACAGTCATATCTACGTCAAAGCCGTCCGGATAACCGGCGTCAGCTAACAGCTGCTTTGCTTCTTCGATGTTAGTGTAGTCATCTGGGCGTGTTCCCTTGCTTCCCATAAATCCGTCCTGAATGATAGAATATGGAGTTAAAGTGCCGTCACCGCAGATCATGCGGATTCCGGAGTAATCTAAAGCTTTGCGGATGGCTTTCTGTACATCTGGATTGGAAACAGGTCCGCCGTATTCTTCGTTCATGTTCATCATAACGAAACCGATCATCTTTGTGGTTCCGTTTACGATCTCTACATTTTCAGCAGATCCCAGTTCCTCTAAGGTATCATCTGTCAGATTTAATGCAACATCAATATCTCCAGTAGACAGAGTCATCATCTGGGTGTTAGCGTCTGGCTGGATCTTTAAAATGTATTTGTCTACGTTAGTAGAAGTGCCCCAGTAGTTCGGGTTCTTTTCAGAACAACTTCCTCATCAGGAGTGTAGCTGGTCAGGATGTACATACCGCTTCCTGCACTTGCATTGTCAAGGAAACTCTGTGCAGTATCAGTGGAAGAAGCATCTTCTGCGTCAGTACCGCCATTTTCCTTTACAACAGCGCTGTCAAGGACAGCCAGAGAACTGTAAGTCAGCTTGGAAAGAATGGCACTGTCAGGCTGATTTAAGTGGAAGATTACAGTAGCATCATCCGGGGTTTCAATGCTTTCAATGGTATCGCAGATGAAAGAAGGATTTCCCTTTAAGTTCTTGGTACGGTTGATGCTGAATGCAACGTCAGCAGAAGTGATCTTATTGCCGCTTGCAAAAGTCAGGCCGTCTTTTAACTTAACAGTCAGTGTTAAGCCGTCCTCAGAAAACTCGTAAGTATCTGCCAGACAAGGCTGTGGTGTGCCATTATTTTCATAGAATTTAAACAGGTTTTCATAGCAGGCATTTACGATCAGCTGTGGGTACTTTTCGTAAACATAACCTGGATCCAGAGTGGAGAAACCGGAACCCATGGCAACGATAACGGTATTGTCGCCGGTGGCACTGCTTTCTGCCTGGGTGCTGTCAGAAGAACCTGCTGCAGAGGTGTCTGTGGATGCCTGTCTGCCGCCGCATGCTGTGCAGCCTGCTGCAACTGCCATGGAGAGGGCGAAAGCTAAGAGTTTTTGTTTTTCATAATTAAATCCTCCTCTTAAAATAGTAAATATTGATACAGCTTTTGAAAGCTGCGATAAAGCAATATTTTATGTGCTGGTTAAATTCATTTACTGGTATAAATGACATGCCACAAAATGGCCTTTTCGATCTCTTTTAACTGCGGGATCTCTTTGGAGCAGATATCACAGGCTTTCGGACAGCGGGTGTGGAACGGGCAGCCGGAAGGCGGATCAGAAGGACTTGGAACTTCACCTGTTAAGTGGATGCGTTCTGTCCTGTCATCTGCGTCAACCTGGGGATAGCAGATAAAGAGCCTCTGTATAAGGATGATAACGTTTCTCATACAACTGGTCATAAGCGGCGATCTCCACCATTTTTCCCAGATACATAACTCCTACGCGGTCGCTGACCTGGTAAACAACGTTTAAGTTGTGGGAGATGAAGAAATAAGTCAGTCCCAGGCGTTCCTTTAATTCCTGGAGCAGGTTTAAGACCTGTGCCTGGACGGATACGTCAAGGGCGGAAACTGCCTCGTCACAGATAATAAGCTTTGGCTCTAAAGCCAGCGCTCTTGCAATACCGATACGCTGTTTCTGTCCGCCGGAAAGCTCATGAGGATAACGGCTTAAATGATAGGTGTCAAGACCTACTAAATGAAGCAGCTCCTCGATCCTTGCATCTACATCCATGGAACCGGTCATATGGTGGATCTGGAACGGTTCCATAAGGATCTGGCGCACTGTACGTCTTGGATTAAGACATGCGGACGGATCCTGAAAAATGATCTGGGCTTTCTTACGCATCTGTTTTAAGGCTTTGCCTTTTAATCCGGAAATATCTTCCCCGTCTAAATAAACATGGCCGTCTGTAGCCGGGATCAGGCGGATCAGGGTGCGTCCTAAGGTACTCTTTCCGCAGCCGGACTCACCAACTACACCAAAGGTCTCACCTGCGAAAATATCAAATGAAATATCGTCTACGGCACGTACTGTGCCGGATTTCTTGTCTTTTCCTTTAAAATATACTTTTACATGGTCTGCGTGGACCAGTACGTCTTTGCTTTTGTTTTCATCAGCCATTGGTTACTGCCTCCTGACTTCCATTATCTGCCTGTGCGTAGAGCCAGCAGCGTACCTGACGGTCTTCTCCAACAGAAAATACCGGTGGTTCTTCCTTACGGCAGCGGTCGCAGGCTTTTGGACATCTTGGCCAGAAACGGCAGCCCTTGATGCGCTCTACCGGGTTTGGAACCATACCTTCAATAGTGGATAATGGTTTGCGCTCTTTGGTGATCCTTGGGATAGCGCTTAAAAGTCCCTGTGTGTAAGGATGAAGCGGTTCGCGGAAAATATCCGTTGTAGGCGCTTTTCTACGATGTGGCCGTTATACATAACAATAACTGTATCACAAAGCTCACTTACAACACCAAGGTCATGGGTGATGAATACAACCGAGGTGTTCATTTCCTGGTTCAGATCACGGATCAGGTCTAAGATCTGTGCCTGAATGGTCACATCCAGAGCCGTTGTAGGCTCATCTGCGATCAGAATCTGTGGCTGACAGGCCAAAGCCATGGCGATCATTACACGCTGGCGCATACCGCCGGACATCTGGTGGGGATATTCGTAGGCGCGGGCCTGTGGATTGGCAATACCAACGGCCTGCATCATTTTAATGGCTTCTTCCATGGCTTCTTTTTCTTCATTCCCCGGTGAAGACGTAAGGACTCTGCGATCTGCTTTCCGCAGCGGATGATAGGGTTTAAAGAAGTCATAGGTTCCTGGAAGATCATGGAGATCTCATTCCCACGGATCTTTTGCATTTCCCGTTCAGAAAGTTTTACCAGATCCTTTCCATTATATAAGATCTGTCCGCCGGTGACTTTGCCCGGAGGATTTGGGATCAGCTGCATCATAGCCAGGAGGACACACTTTTCCGCTTCCGCTTTCCCCTACGATGCCTAACTTCTCACCGCGGTGGAGCGTATAGCTTAAGTGGTCTACTGCGTGTACCGTTCCGGCCATGGTCTTGAATTCCACACACAGATCTTTTATTTCAAGTAATGTTTCTGACTGGTTCATGGTTTTCTCTCGTTTCTACAGGATTTTATTAATAAACGAACATATTATCCGACTACTATGCTGGATGTTAGCAATACGTTTGTCAGTTTAAAGCGACAAAGTATCAACGCAAAAAATAACTATATATAGTACAGATACAATTGTTAAGGCTTAGAATACCATATTTTCTAAGGAAATTCAACTGGGGAAATGATGTTCTTTTGATATTTGTTCATCTATTCTTCATTGAAAACAAACGTTAGTCTGGTATAATGGTATCACATAGTTACAAACGAAGAATATTTAATTTTATGAGGTTTACATATGAAACGAAAAACAGACCGGGGAGAATGAAATTTCGGGCGTTTATGGTCTGCGTTCTTTCTTTTCTGGTCGTTACAGGCAGTGCCTGTTTTTAAACCGGGAACAGGAAAAGGAAGAAAAATTAAAGGCTGTTTATGCAGCGGAGTCCACAGTAAGCAGGGTAAAATCCCAGTTGAACCGGTATCTGGCGGAGTCAGAACTGGTGAAAAATATCATAGAGTCAGGATATGATATTGATGGAGAAAAATTTTCCATTTTATCCCAGATGATGCAGGATAAGCAAAATGTGATCGAAGCCCATGAACTGGCAAAGGACGGTATTGTTTCCCATATCTATCCCATGAAAGGGAATGAAGAGGCCATGGGTTTAAATATGCTGGAGCATCCGGACAGAAAGAAAGAGGCAAATCTGGCAAAACAAGCGGTCAGTATACCATTGCAGGACCATTTCCACTGGTCCAGGGCGGAAACGGCGCACTGCTTTTGATCCTGTTTATGTAAAAGATGAAGCAGGGGAAGATACGTTTTGGGGCTTTTCCATTCTGGTATTAAACTGGGATCATTTTATGGAAGAAGTGGAAACATATAAACTGGAAGATACGTCCTATCAGTATCTCATATGGAAAAATGGCACAGAACCGGGAGAAAAGCTGACGATTGCCCAGAGTGAAAAATTTTCCTTTAAGGACACACTGGAAGTAGCCTGTGATGTGCCTAATGATACCTGGTATTTTGAGATCGAGCCAAAAGCCGGATGGGTACCGCAGTCACAGATCGCTTTTGGGATACTGATCGCAGCCCTTGTTTCAGGAGTGTTGACGGTTGGTTACTGGCAGTATGAGATGCAGCGTTATAAAGAGGCACTGTATGCGGAAAAGATCGAACGGGCAGCAAAACGGGCGGAAGAAGCAAGTGAAGCCAAAACAAGATTTCTCTTTAACATGAGTCATGATATCCGGACTCCGATGAATGCGATCATTGGTTTTTCTGATCTTTTAGAGAAACATCTGGATGATAAAGAAAAAGTCCATGATTATATTAAGAAGATCCAGTTATCCGGTTCGTTTTATTATCCCTGATCAACTATGTTCTGGAAATGGCGCGGATCGAAAGCGGAAAGGCGACATTACGGACAGAAGTTGGGGATGCCCAGGAACTGTTAGGGGCATTAAATGCAGTTTTGAACCGGCAGTGGAGAAGAAGCGGCTGAAATACAACTGTACGTTGGATGTAGAACATAGGTTTATCATCTGTGATGTGACAAAAGTGCGGGAGATCGTATTAAACATTATCAGCAATTCTGTTAAGTACACCCCGGAAGGCGGCAGCGTTACAGTACAGATCAAAGAGATCCCATGGGAGAAAGAGGGATGGACTGCATACCGTATTCTGGTAGAAGATACGGAATTGGCATGGGTGCAGAATATCTGCCTCATATTTTTGAAGAATTTACCAGAGAGCGGACCAGTACGGAAAGTAAGGTAGTAGGTGCCGGTCTGGGTCTTCCGATCGTAAAAGCCTTGATAGATCTTATGGGTGGAACGATCCAGGTAGAAAGCGAAAGGGCAAAGGCAGCAAGTTTGAAGTTATTTTGCCTTTTGAGATCGCTTCTGAGGAAGAGGTCAAAGACAGTTATGTAAAGAAAGAAGAAAAGCTGTATAACAGATCTAAGGAGAAGCGCATTCTTCTTGCAGAAGATAATGAGCTGAATGCGGAAATTGCCATAACCATACTGGAAGAAAATGGATTTAAAGTTGAGCGGGCAGAGGACGGATGCAAATGTATGGAACTGTTTTCAGAGAAGCCGGCAGGTTATTACAGCACCATTTTAATGGATATCCAGATGCCAAATATGGATGGCTATACAGCTTCAAGAAAGATCCGTGGCATGGAACGGGAAGACGCAAAGGCGATCCCGATCATTGCCCTGACTGCCAATGCTTTTGATGAGGACCGGAATAAGGCGTTTGCTGCAGGTATGAACGGACATATTGCGAAACCGATTGATGTGGGGAGGATGGTCAGAACCATTGGAGCGTTAGTAAAATAAGTGTTAGTGAGATAAATGTCAGCCCAACAGAAAAGGATATTGTCAGGCGGTATAAAACAGTCTGGCAATATCCTTTTAGTTTCCATGCATTTGCAAGAAGCTGCCGGTGGCAGGTTCTGTAAATGAGGGTGTAAGTTATATGAGTTACATGATCAAACTTAAAGCGGCTTCATCTGCGATCACGGTTACATCATTGTGCAGCTGTAAGATAGATGCCGGAACAGATGGTGTAATAGGGCCATAGAGAGTTCTTTAAGGCTTCTGCCTTTTCCTCGCCGCCTGCGATCAGCAGGATCTTCTTTGCCTGCATGATGTTTTGATGCCCATGGTATAGGCCTGTTTTGGAACGTCATCTTCAGAGGCGAAGAAACGTTTATTTGCTTCAATGGTGCTTTCTGTTAAGTCTACACAGTGGGTCTCTTTTCAAAAGCAGCGCCAGGTTCGTTAAAGCCGATATGTCCATTTCTTCCAAGACCTAAAAGCTGCAGATCGATACCGCCATGGGAGCGGATGATCTCATTATAGGCAGCGCAGGCTTTCTGTGGATCCGGCTCTAAGCCGTCTGGAACGAAAGTACGGGCCTTGTCGATATTTACATGGTCAAACAGGTTGGTGTTCATAAAATAGCGGTAGCTCTGGTCATTGTCCGGGCCAAGTCCCTTGTATTCATCCAGATTAATAGTGGTGACTTTGGCAAAGTCCAGATCCCCTTGTTGTACCATTCGATCAGCTGTTTATAAGTGCCAATCGGTGAAGAACCGGTTGCTAACCCCAATACGCAGTCCGGCTTCATAATGATCTGGGCGGAAATGATGTTTGCAGCCTTGCGGCTTAAGTCCTGATAGTTTTGCTTTGTAGATAACCATAAGTGTGTCCCCTTTCTTTGTTGCTTCTCCTTATGATACCAGTATACCTGGTTTGGCGGGAAATTCAATAGAAAGGGGCAAGAAAAGACTGACAGGGATGTAGAAGTATGGTATGCTAGGAAAGAGTGGACCATCTGCGTCAGCAGACATAAAAACGTGCCAGCGCAGGGTTCATAAGTCTATAATAACCACCCCAACGGAGGATTAAATCATGGAAATCACAGGACGCAATGTAGGAAAGACATGCCGCACCCATTATAAAGGTACTTTTAATGATGGAACCCAGTTTGACTCTTCTTATGACAGAGGCGAACCATTAGAGTTCGTATGCGGCGCAGGCCAGATGATCAAAGGCTTTGACGCAGCAGTGGCTGATATGGAAGTAGGAGAAGTAAAAGACATTCATCTGATGCCGGAAGAAGCATATGGACAGCCAAATCCAGACGCGATCTTTGAACTGGAGATCGAGCAGCTTCCAGGTTCTGAGGATCTGACTGTAGGCCAGCAGGTATATCTGACCAATCAGATGGGCCAGCCATTCCCTGTAAAAGTTACTGCAAAGACAGAGAAGACCATTACTTTTGACGCAAATCATGAAATGGCAGGAAAAGAGCTGAACTTTAAGATCGAGCTGGTAGAAGTGAAATAATAAAAATTTAATTTCTGGACGGAAGTAAATATAGAAAGCAGCAGTGTATATTTTACCCGCATTTCCACATACTACCCATAAGACACACAATATGGAAACAGAGATGTTTTGTGGTATGCAGGAGGAATAAACGTTATGAAAGCTACAGGAATCGTAAGAAGGATCGATGACCTTGGACGTGTGGTGATCCCAAAAGAGATACGAAGGACCTTGCGTTTGCGGGAAGGAACACCTTTAGAGATATTTACAGACCGTGAGGGGAGATCATTTTAAAGAAATATTCCCCTATGGTGGAACTGGCTGCTTTGCCGGACAGTATGCAGAGGCCATGTCCCAGGCAACGGGCCTGATCGTGTGCATCACGGACCGGGATCAGGTGATCGCAGTATCCGGCGGTGCCAGAAAAGAACTGCTGCAAAAGCCATCAGCCCTTCCCTGGAGCAGGTGATCGGTGAACGCCAGGTCGTGCAATCCGGAAAAGATGAAAAAGCTTTGTCCAGCTGGTAGATGAAGAATTAGAAGGTATTACCGCCCAGGTGGTAGCCCCATTATCTGCGAAGGCGATGCTATCGGCGCCGTAGCCATTATGAGCCGGGAGCCAAGAGCGCGGTTTGGAGAAATGGAAATGAAGCTGGCTGCCACTGCCTGCGGATTTTAGGACGGCAGATGGAAAGCTGAAACAAAGAAATATGGATCAGTAATAGGAATAATAGGAACAGCAATGCAAAAGCCCCAGGTAAAACCTGGGGCTTTTGGCAAGAGAAAAAGTTAAGTACCTAATATGAGAAAGGGCAGTCAGTCCCTTTTCATCAGATTAAAATGTACAGAAGGTTTCAGAGAATACGCAGCAGAAGAATACAGCCACATATCCAATGAGGAATGGGATCTCTGCTTTTGCAATATCGCCCATTTTCAGGCCGGATACGGTAGAAGCGGAGAAGATGTTTACTGCAACCGGAGGTGTCATGGTACCAACTACGTTGGAGATGCACACGATCATGCCGAAGTGGATCACGTCAATGCCCATACTCTGGGCAATAGGCCAGAGGACCGGTACTAAAAGAACGGCAATCGCGGTTCCTTCCATGAATGTACCGAAGATCAGCAGGATAATGGCAACTACGAAGCAGAACAGCGCGGAATTTAAATGCATGCTGATAACTGCGTTTACCAGTGCCTGGGAAGCGCCTGAGAAGGTAAATACCCAGGAGAAAGCGGTAGAAGCTGCGATGATGAATAAGATCATGGCAGAGCTTTTCGCGGAATCTTTAAAATGGGGACCAGTTCTTTTACAGTCAGTTCTTTGTAGATGAACAGTCCGGCAATGGCAGCCCATACAACTGCGATGGCAGCACTCTCTGTTGCTGTCAGCATACCGGAGTAGATGCCGCCAAGGATGATGATGGGGTCATCAGCGCCGGGATGGCATCTAAGAAGATCTTAAAGATCTCAGAAGGGCTGCGCTTTACAGCCTGTTTTGGCCAGTTTTCCTTTTGCGTAAAGAGAACTTCTGCCATTAATACAAGCATGATCACAATACCGATGAGCATGCCCTGTTTAAACATGTTTCCAACAGAAGCGCCTGTTAAAGTACAGTAGATGACCATGATGATAGATGGGGGATGATCGGTCCAAGACCACCGGATACAACTAACAGTCCGGCTGTACGGTCACCTGGGTAGCCAAGCTTTACCATATCATTGTAGAGCATGGTACCGATAGCAATAACAGTTGCAGGAGCGGAACCGGATAAGGCTGCGAAGAATGCGCAGGCTAAAACCAGTGCCAGGCTCATTCCGCCGCGCACATTGCCTACCAGGCAGTTGGCAAAATTTACGATACGGCGGGAGATACCACCTTTGGTCATCAGATTTCCGGCAAGTACGAAGAAAGCGATGCATAATGGAAGTAGACTGCAATCCGCCGAAGATACGCTGTGCAATAACGGTGGAGGAAGCGGACAGACCGCCGAATACTACGGAGCAAAGGGAAGCCACTCCCAGGGAGATGGAAACCGGAACTCCTACAATAAGACATACAGCAAACGCTGCGAAAAGGATGATACCTGCACTCATGCTTCTGCCTCCTTATTCTTTAAATCCATGATCTTTTCTACGAGGATCACAGTCTGGATCAGTAAGATCAGTCCAAAGGTAAGTACCAGTGAGAAATACATGGCAGACATAGGGATCTTTAATACTGGAGTTGTCTGGCCAGTCTGGATCTGTTTTAAAAATAAGGCGGTGCCAGCCTTTAACATAACAGCGGTAAAAATCTCTAATACGATCTGTTCAACAATGGAGACCACTTTTTGTGATTCCGTGAAGCTTTTCAATAATAGCGGTAACAGCAACCTGTGTGCCGTCACGAAGACCTACTTCTGTTCCTAACAGTGCCATATAGATCATGCTGTACATGGCTACCTCTTCAGTCCATGGCATGGAAGCCTTGATAAAGTTGCGGTTGACGACTGCTACAAAGTAGGCAGTTACCATGGCGACAAACGCAACGATCATAATGGCATATTCTACTTTTGTGACATAGGACAGCAGCTTTTAATACCTTTCATAGTTCCCTCTCCAATCTCATTTTCCGACCTCTTTCAGAGCATGTTTTCAGTTGTCTGCCAGCAGATGATTTTGATGCAAACATTTTGTTGCAGTTCAGTCATGACATCTTCTTGTTTCCATGTTCATGAAAACAAGAAGCATGGTGGTTCACCATATGCTGATTTGTATGAGAAAGCGCTTATGCAAGCAGGCTTGCAACACACTTTTCATACAAACCAGCGCATGACTGAACTGTAACAAAATAATAAGATGTCTGATGTAATTAAAATACCACATCAGACATCTTACGTCAATGTATTATCAGAAAATTAACATGATTTTAATATCAAAAGATGATATTATATTTATTAACGACATTTTAACAACAATTAATATTGTTTTCAAACAAATCTAATTGCTGCTGCCATTTTGTATCAGCCACTGTGTAAAATAATTTCGGATCACACTGAAAGGTGCCGGACCTATATCCAGGAGAAAGCGGTTAAATTCTAACAGGGAGAAGTTGGCTCCCAGTCTTTGCTGTGCTTCTTCTCTCATATTTAAAAATTCCAGGTAACCAGTGTAATAGGAGAGGTAGTTGGAAGGATTTTCCACTACTTCATAGTAAATGGAAGAGATGACAGAAGGATCATCGATCTGGAAGTACATAGTCAGATAATCATTTACCTGGTCCATATCCCAGCCCTCGTAGTGGATGTTAATGTCCAACAGGGCATAAAGGGCAAGTGTAAAGGCGGCATTGTGCTGCAAAGTTCACCTACCTGCTCCTCCATGCCATGATCCAGTGTGTAGGCGTAGTATTCCGCATAAGTACCCCAGCCTTCTACATATCCCTGAAAATCAAGGACATTCCGCAGGTTACAGGTGTTATGCTGGTTAAAGTAATTGGTCTGGTACATATGTCCCGGATAACCTTCATGGGCCATGGTGGTGTAGAGGGAGCCGGCATCTGCACTCTGGTTATTAATGTAAATGGAATTGTCTTCCGGCCGGTCAATAGGTACTGTAAGATAGAAAGCAGGGCTTAAAAGCCTTCTAATGTTTTGGCACATTTTAATGGTATAGTTACAGTCATTTACAGGCGGGAAATCTGCCTGGGACTGGGCTTTCAGATCCTCTAAAATGTCCTTAGGTTCCGTCAGGGTAAAGGGGAAGAGTCCAGTTTATCGCCTAAAGACGGATCATCGCTTAACAGCTGGTTCACGGCTGCCAGTTCCTTTGACATCTGCTTGTTAATGGCCTGTTTTAAGGCAGAAACATCACTGTAGGAGGTTCCGGTGCTGGCATTTACCAGATATTCATAATATTTCCGGCCTTCCGGGTAGTAGTAAAGTCCCTTGTCATTGGAACCTGTTCCTTTTAAACTCTCCAGACCGCTGATCAGCCGTTCATAGGCAGGTACGAAATGTTCGTCGATGGCTTTTTTTTTTTGCCTTATAATCGGCTTTTTCCTGGTCTGAAAGACCGCCCATTTCATCTAAACGGGAAGAAAAGTCTCTGCCATAAAGCTGTGGTCTGCGTCAATAAGATAAGCATTGCAGGAGCGGATGATATTGTCGATAACTGTATCACACATGCCAAGATCCGCCTGGGCCCGCTCTGTCTCAAAGGCAATGAGAGAGTCATAATAGGCGTCAATGGATGACAAAAGAGACAGGTAATCATCTACATCCTGTTTTCTGTAAAAGTATATTCAGATAAAAGGATAGGGAGTTGGGACTGGATGCCAAGGGTGGTGGATAAAGGCTGGTCATACAGCTCTAATCCATCAGAGGACAGAAGAGTATTAATGTAGGAAGAAAGAATGGTATAGGTAAGCAGCTGGTCTTTGGATAAAAGACGGGTATCCATAGCTTCAAGGTCTGCTTTGATCTGTTTTGCCTCTTCAAGGTCCTTTCGTGTATCTTCAGCGGAAGCTGTTCCAAGAGTGCGGTCATAATCGGTAATGCCGTAACTTTCCGGGTCTGCAAGTGTATAGTGAAGGGTAAGAAGGGACTGGGAGGCTTCCTGTTTAAACAGGTTTTCCGTGTACTGGTCAAAGGCTTCCCGGGCTGCAGCCAGGGCTGCTTCGTCTGGCTGACTGGCGGAGTCGTCAGAAGAGTTTTCAGTTGCTTCTTCTGCAATGGTTTCCTGAGAGGTATTTTTGTCTGCTTTCGGTGCAGAATTTGGAAAAGTGAGCAGCCGGTAATAAGGCACAGGGATAACACCAGTGCAAGGATGGCATGCAGATATTTTTGTGTTCTCTGTTTCATAAAAATCTCCTTTTGGGATACAATGATCGTCCATGATACCGGATTGCTACGTGCTTTGCACTCTAGCATCGGATTTTAGACCTTTGACACTGGTGTCATTATATATTATATGTAGGAAAATTACAACGTATGTGGCATAGGGCGTCTTGACGAAAGCCCTGTAAACGCTTATACTTACATCATTAGAATGCTCCAAAAGGGGCTGGAAAGAGGGATTTAAAATATGTGTCAGGATTGTAAGAAAAACCGTATTATATTACAACTGCCATCGCATATGCTTCCGGTAAGCCGCATATCGGCAACACCTATGAGATCGTGCTGGCAGACAGTATTGCAAGATATAAGAGAGCTCAGGGATACGATGTGTTCTTCCAGACCGGTACCGATGAGCACGGACAGAAGATCGAGGAGAAGGCAGAGGCTGCAGGCATCACTCCAAAGGAGTTTGTAGATAAGGCTGCAGGGGAGATCAGGCGTATCTGGGATCTGATGAACACTTCCTATGATAAGTTTATCCGCACCACAGATGCTGACCATGAAGCACAGGTACAGAAGATTTTAAGAGGCTCTATGACCAGGGCGATATTTACAAAGGCGCTTATGAGGGACTTTACTGTACTCCATGTGAGTCTTTCTGGACTCCATCTCAGTTAGTAGATGGAAAGTGCCCTGACTGTGGCAGAGAGGTTAAGCCGGCAAAGGAAGAGGCATATTTCTTCCGTATGAGTAAATATGCTCCTCAGCTGATCGAGTACATTAACGCTCATCCTGAGTTTATCCAGCCTGTTTCCAGAAAGAATGAGATGATGAACAACTTCCTTCTTCCGGGACTTCAGGATCTGTGTGTATCCAGAACTACCTTTGACTGGGGTATTCCGGTATCTTTCGATCCAAAGCATGTTACCTATGTATGGCTGGATGCGCTGACCAACTATATTACCGGTGTCGGCTATGACTGTGATGGAAACAGCACTGACCAGTTTAAGAAATACTGGCCTGCAGACCTGCACCTGATCGGTAAGGACATTATCCGTTTCCATACTATTTACTGGCCGATCTTCCTGATGGCTTTAGGCGTACCCTTCCAAAGCAGGTATTTGGTCATCCATGGCTGCTTCAGGGCGATGGCAAGATGAGCAAGTCCAAGGGAAATGTTCTCTATGCAGATACTCTGGTAGATTTCTTTGGCGTAGATGCAGTACGTTACTTCGTGCTTCATGAAATGCCATTTGAAAATGACGGCGTGATCTCCTGGGAGCTGATGGTAGAGCGTATGAACTCTGACCTGGCAAATATCCTTGGAAACCTTGTAAACCGTACTATTTCCATGAGCAACAAGTACTTTGGCGGCGTTGTAGAAAACAAGGGCGTTGCAGAAGCTGTTGACGAAGACTTAAAGGCTGTTGTATTAGAGGAAGTAAAGAAGGTAGACGCAAAGATGGCCCAGCTGCGTGTAGCAGATGCCATTACAGAGATCTTCGGTATCTTCAGAAGATGCAACAAGTACATTGATGAGACAACTCCATGGACTCTTGCAAAGGACGAGGCTAAGAAAGACCGCCTTGCAACGGTTCTTTACAACCTGACAGAGGCGATCACCATCGGCGCTTCCCTGTTAGAGTCATTTATGCCTGAGACTTCTGAGAAGATCCTGGCTCAGTTAAATACAAAGAAGAGAGAGCTGGATGAAATGGATACCTTCGGTCTGTATCTTTCAGGAAATAAGGTAACAGACAAGCCTGAGATCCTCTTTGCACGTATGGATATCAAGGAAGTTATGGCAAAAGTAGAGGAAATGCGCGCAGCTGCAGCAGAAGCTGCAAAACCTGTAGAAGAGGCAGCTGAGGATGATGGCATTGACTTAGAGCCAAAGGCAGAGATCACCTACGATGATTTTGCAAAACTGCAGTTCCAGATCGGTGAGATCGTTAAGTGCGAAGCAGTACCGAAGTCCAAAACTTCTCTGCTCCCAGGTAAAGATCGGAACCAAGACCCGCCAGATCGTAAGCGGTATCAAGGCTCATTACTCACCAGAGGAAATGGTAGGAAAGAAAGTTATGGTAGTAACCAACTTAAAGCCTGCTAAATTAGCCGGAGTCGTATCCGAAGGCATGATCCTGTGTGCAGAAGACGCAGAGGAAATCTGTCCTTAATGGTACCGGAAAAGAAGATGCCAGCCGGAGCTGAGATCTGCTAATTGATCAGTAAATAAATGTGTTTCATGTTTGTAATAGTAGAAATTTGGGCGCATATAATTGAAATATAAAGAGATAAAGGGAGAGGGAAAATATTCCCTCCCTTTTCGCGCATATACTGGACATTTTAAGAGAAAACTGCTATTCTGAATATAAGCAGGATTTCAAATATATTCTAAATATTCTATATTTCTAAGCTGTATCCAAAACAGCATCTTATCTGAAACTCTTTGCTTAAATCACAAACCAATGAAACAGGCAGAGAGTACAGAGAAAACTTTCTGCCGACTAACAGAAAGGACGATGCCTATGTCAAACAGTGTATGGGAACCGGAAATAACCGATCATGAGATGTAGCTGGAAAATAGGGAGTTTAATCTCTGTGATTTTGCCTTATTTTTATCTGTTATGAAAAACAAAACAGCACACAGAAATGTTTTAAGTATTATAACAGGGGAAAAAATTTAAAACTGAAGGAAGTATATGTAGAAGAGGTGATCCTGAATAAGAGCGGGCAGCGGGCAATCCGTTTAGACGCAAGGGCAACAGACATTTCAGGACGCAATTTTGCAACGGAAATGCAAAATGATACAGAGCAGGATGATATGCGGCGCAGGGCGAGATTTTATCAGGGACTGATCGATACGCCTTTATTAAAATCGGGAAGAAAGACCCGGTATAAACATCTGCCACCTACGATCATTACATTTATCACCCAGAAGGATATATTTGGAAAAGGGCTGGCAAAATATACTTTTACAGAGCAGTGCGAAGAAATAAGGGACTTGCATCTGGAAGATGGAACTAAAAAGATATTTTTAAATATGACCAGCAAAAGGGAGAGCCTGTATTAGTAAGCCTGCTGCAGTATATGAAACATACGACTTTGGAAAATTCTGAAATTTTAGTAAAAGATGAGCGCATAGCGCAATTAGATGAGATTGTGACAGAGATAAAGCAATCAGAAGAATGGGAGGCTGTAAGGATGAGCATTTTATCTATCGGTTTGGAACGTGGAATGAAGAAAGGAGTGGCTTGGGGAATAGCGAAAAGTATTTTGGATATACTTGAAGAAACTGGTCCCGTATCGGAGAAAACCCGTGAAATGATCTTGACTGAAACAGATGCAGAGCGTCTAAGCGCATGGGTTAAAAAGGCAGCCAGATCGAATTCGGAAGAGGATTTTTAAGTAAGATTTGATGTGCCTAAAAGAAAAATAAGTGACATAGATTTACGCAAAACAGCCCCACGAAAGGGGCTGTTAAGTTTGAAGTATGTGTTGAAAGTTATCAACAAAATCTCTTTACAGTCGGAACCAGCACTTTCTGCATAGGTTTCATCACTTTTCCAACTAACAGGGCGCACAGTACAGTTCCTTCCCGTATTCCCTGAAGTTCTCCAAGGAAAACAAAACACAGGACAATACCTACAACAACTACCGTACAATCCAGGATCACTTTTACTTCATGAAAGGCTTTTTAGGAAAAACAGTTTTATTCATGGCTGCGGTAAGGCCTTCCATAGGCATGACGATCAGGTCGGTGTCCAGATATAGGCAGATGCCAAAAGCAACGAGGAAAATACTGATGGCAAGCATTACAAGCCTTCCGGGATAGCCGGGAAGGCAGAAGCTTCCAAGAAGGGTTTCTGTCAGGTCAACGAAATATCCAAAGGCAAAGGAGCAGAGGATCTGGGCAAGATCCAGAGGGCGGAAAGCCTTTCTTAAAAGCAGGATCTGGATCAGGATATAGCCGATAAAGATAACGGTCACACAGGTTCCAAGGTCTTTTCAAGGATCCGGCTTACCACATAGGGCAGTGAATTGACCGGAGATACGCCCAGATTGGAATTGACGGAAAATGCAACTCCCAGGGCAACGAAAACAATCCGGCCAGATAGATCACAATACGTTTTACAAATTTCATATACAAACCACCTTATAAAATACAGGGCCCCAAACTGTACCCGGACTGGCACAGATGGGTCCCTGTTTGTCAGTTACTATGTAATATTTCAGGAGAGAATTATCAGCAATAAGTTTTAATGGTTTCCAGCAGGCTATTTCATTAACAGTGGATACAAAAATCCCAGCCATACGACCATCAAAGCACCGCCAATTCGTGTAGAGATAGAGGCAAATGCCAGAAGGTTCATACGGTCAGCAGCTGTTAAAACAGCCAGATCCCCGCTTCCACCGATGTTACAGCAGCAAAGACCTGCAGTTACACCTGCTTCGTAAGGGAACAGCCCCGCCAGTTTGGCAAATATCATGGCACCGATAAAAGCACCCAGGACGCCAAAGAAGATAACGGCAAAGACACCAGGGCTGAAAAACTTGGTCAGGTCGGTGATCTTTAAGGAATTGATGCCAATTCCTGCAACCAGCATAGGCAGGAGGGCTTTTAAGGCAAAATTCATGGAGTAAACACAATTATCAGCTATATCATCAGAAAGAATACCCGTACATTTAATTACAATCGCGATAATAATGGACCATGCCAGGCCGGCGATCACGCTGGTTCCCGGAAGTTTGCCTAAGATATCACCTAAGAGGTAGATCACCAGTGACATAAAATGCCACTTCCCAGTTTTTGTAGTCGGCACTGGTGCCGGCCTTTTTCTTCTTTTAATTCTTCTGCGCTCTGGCTTACCAGTATCCTTCCGCCACCGTTCCAGCCGCTCATTTTAGCAGTTACAGCGCCGCCTACAGCTGCCATGAGCACTGCAAGGATATTGGCGATAGAAGCGTAGCAGAGGAATTGTCCTGCCATACCGGTCATGTCCTGTCCGGATAAGGCGCTGTACAGAGAAGGAAGGGTAGTAATAGCACCTGCGGAACCGCCGGACATACAGGGAGCGCCGATATAGAAAAGACCTTCTTTGCTCCAAAACCAGTAATGGCACCGCCGATCATACAGAAACCAAGAGCAAAGACCTGGCTTCCGATGATGGTTGGCAGATAGCGGGCGGTTGCGCTTAAGATCAGTTTCCGGTCCATTACAAGAACAGATCCGATAAGGAGCATGGCAACGTACATATCCTGGAAACCGCCCTTCATGACCATGCGGACACCATTTGCTAAAGGTTTAGGTACCAGTCCCAGATAATTCATCAAAGAGGCACCAAGGAGTGGCAGAAGACAGGCTCCGCCTAAATAGTTATTTAAAATAGGAATGGTATTTCCAAGCCAGAAAAAGACACCGCCTACTGCCATAAGAAAGGCTACAGACCCGACAAATGTAGTTGCAGTAAAGGCACCTGCCGAATTGGAATAAATGGTCACAGTAGGCATAAATCCCAGATAGGCACTGACAAAACAACGGCGAAAAACAGTACAAAATGCTTGAATGAAAGTCCGCATACATCAAAATTGATCTTTTACGGTTGGAATTGCGTTTATTATGTTCTTCGCTGACGGAAATACCGAAACCAACATAGTCTACACCGCAGCTACCGCATCATCTACACCACGCTTATTTAAAGCAAGGCCGATGGTTTGACATCCCTTTTCTTTGCATAAGGCTGTACCAGGGCAACCAGGTCCTTGGCATTTGCCATCTGTGGAACGGCTTTTGGATTGACGAAAGAAGTAACTTCGATCTTATCAGCGCCGGCATCGATCATTTTTTCACATATTTTGCTTTTACCTCTGTTGGGATGATCATAGCTTTATGGTTCTGCCAGCCGTCTCTTGGGCCTACTTCTGTAATTTCAATTCTTTTGGTAATGACATATGCGTTCTCCTCTCTGTATTGGATATACGATCCAGTTCCTGTTATCATTAAAAGCAAAAATGATGCCAAATTGAGAAAAATAAGAGAAAACGTGATTGTTCCAGTATATGTGGGCGTAAGATGAATGGGAAAAATGGTAGAAATGCAAACTTTTATTTACATCAGTTTACATTTGCCGGCGAGCTGCAGATAGATATGACGTATTTTCTGCCATCCAGAAGAAATGTTAAATTGACAGGGTTTTATTTCAGGTATAATATTTTGTGAAACGATATACAAAGATGGAAATGTCGAAGAAATTTGGCAGGATACAAAGAAATTTTAGCAGCATAAGCAAACACAGGAGGAACGATCATGCGCATCAGTTTGGAACAGGCATTGGATATCCTTATGGATCATGTAACACAGGGAAGAACAGAAAGAAAACCTTTGGAACAATGTCTGGGGCTGGTACTTTCGCAGGATGTATTTGCGTTACTTGATATGCCTCCTTTCAGTCGGTCTGCCCAGGATGGATATGCTTTATGTTCTAAGGACAGCGTGGGGGTAGATGCAGAGAACCCGGTTAAGTTAAAAGTTACAGGAAAGATCTATGCAGGAGATTATCTGGATATACAGGTCAGATCAGGAGAGGCGGTCCGCATTATGACCGGCGCTATGATACCTGCCGGTGCTGACTGTGTCCTTCGCCAGGAAGATACAGATGAAGGGAAAATGTAGTACAGATCTATAAAGAAGTAGAGCCGGGAGGCAGCATTTGTTTTAAAGGAGAAGAGTACAAAAAGGTCATATTCTGCTCCATGCAGGTACTAAGATCGATGCGGCTGCTCTGGCAGTTGCCAGTGGGAATGGTATTATGGAGCTGCCTGTGTATGAACGGGTGAGAGCGGCAGTTGTTTCTTCCGGCAGTGAAGTAGTAGAGCCGGGAACACCTTTGACGCCTGGAAAAATATATAATACGAATACTGTATACATGAAGGCACGTTTACATCAGTTGGGCGCTCAGGTGATGATGAGTCAGACTGTGGAGATGATCTGGAGGTTATGACTGGGGCTTTAAAGAAGCAGCCAACCAGGCAGAACTGGTGATCACTACCGGTGGTGTTTCCGTGGGACAGAAAGATCTGACAGAAGAGGCATTGCTTTCCATAGGAGCAAAGATCCTCTTTCATGGTATTGCCATGAAACCGGGAATGCCTACGCTTGCAGCTGAAAAGATGGTGTTTTGTTTATAGGGCTTTCTGGCAATCCATTTTCTGCAGCAATTCCATTTGAAATGTTTGTACGTGAGATCTTGTCATTAAAATGGGTGATCCAGAGCTGAAGCTGCGTCGGGAAACTCTTACTGCTGTAACCGGTTTCTCAAAGAACAGCAGGAGACGTCGTTTTTAAGAGGAAAAGCGGTCGGAAAAGAGGTCTGGCTTCCAGACCAGCAGGCAAATGGGCAGATGCGCAGCATGGTAGGTTGTAACTGCCTGATCGAGATACCGGCAGGCAGTGGGCCGGTACAGGCTGGGGATAAGGTAGAAGTGCTGTGGCTGTAAAGAATGCGGACATTTTAAATGTAGGGGCATTTTTGCTGTGATGAATACTTGAAAGAATAGGGGACGCTACTAGACATATCCACTTTCTTTGGCTATAATAAAGGTAACTTCATAAAGCAGATTTCATATGTATATCCCGGAGATAGGTCCGGAGTTTCTACCAACTGCCGTAAATAGTTGACTACATAGTACATGTAGCTGTGAGTACCTGGCTATGTGTTGCTGTGTGCGGGTTTGGTGACAGATGAAAGTGAATTTTAAAGGAGTCCCGCGCAGGCGGGCTTTTTTCATTGCCATGCATCTGGAAAGGAGGGCAAATACGCACACCAAACGCAGACGGGCTGTTTTGTGGGTTTATGATCTGATGTTTACAAATCCTGATTGAGATCAAGGAGGAAACATATGGAAAATAAAACATTTGCTTTAAAGGGAAATATTGTATACACAAAAGATAAAATGAATTATGCATCAATGAGCAGAGCTATCTTGTCTGTGAAAATGGAAAGGTCCGGGGAATTTATAAAGAGCTTCCGGACGAGTTGAAAAATGTCCCTGTAGAAGATATGGGAGATCAACTGATCCTTCCGGGACTTACAGATCTTCATATTCATGCCCCGCAGTATTCCTTCCGGGGTCTGGGAATGGATATGGAGCTTCTTGACTGGCTGGAGACCAATACGTTTCCAGAGGAAGCGAAATACAAAGATCTGGAATATGCGAAAAAGCATACGGCATCTTTGCAGAGCAGATGAGAAAAGCGCCGCTACAAGGGCATGTATCTTTGCAACAATCCATAAAGAATCGACCATTTTGCTTATGGATCTGATGGAAGAAAGCGGTCTTTCCACTATGATCGGAAAGGTAAATATGGACCGCAACAGCCCGGATTATCTGCGGGAGCCGTCAGCGAAAGACTCAGAAGAAGCAACCAGAGAGTGGCTTAAAATGGTGGCTGACAAAAATTACGACCATACAAGACCGATCCTTACGCCACGGTTTACACCAAGCTGTACCGATGAACTGATGGAGCGGTTAAAAGGAATTCAGAAGGATTTTGACCTGCCGATGCAGTCCCACCTGTCTGAAAATCCGGGAGAGATCGCCTGGGTGAAGGAATTATGCCCCTGGTCTGAATTTTACGGGGATGCTTATGACCATTTTGGACTGTTTGGAGGAGAGTGTCCTACGATCATGGCCCACTGCGTTTATTCCGGTGAGGAAGAGATTGCCCGCATGAAAGAAAGAGGTGTATTTATCGCCCACTGTCCTGACTCAATACCAATCTTTCTTCCGGTGTAGCACCGGTGCGCCGGTATCTGGAAGAGGGAATGAACATAGGACTGGGAAGTGATGTGGCAGGCGGAACAAGTGAGAACCTGTTTGCAGCTATGGCACAGTCCATCCAGGCATCCAAGCTTCGCTGGAGATTGTTAGATGCTTCCTTAAAGCCACTGACCATTGAAGAAGCATTTTATATGGCAACCAAGGGCGGCGGAGCTTTCTTTGGAAAGGTGGGAAGCTTTGAGCCTGGCTATGAATTTGATGCAGTGGTCTGCGATGACAGCCGTCTGGAACATCCCCAGCCGCTTACTGTAAAGCAGAGGCTGGAGCGTATCATTTATCTGGGGATGAGAGAGAAGTTGCCGGAAAATATGTAGAAGGCAGAAAGCTGTTTTAATCATGCGAAAGTAAGTTGGGTTCAGCTATTTGCATCGTATAAAAAGCAGTCGGATACAGGAAAATACAGCCTGTTCCGGCTGCTTTTCTTGTAAACCACCCGGCTTCATGTTATTATGTATACAACGATCTGTTGCAGAGCAACATGATCCTGTATCCGTGTAACAGGCTTGCAGATATAAAAGGAGTAGATCGATGATGTATTGATGTATTTGATCCATTTGGGATATCTTGGATATGATCAGGATGCGCAGACAGCATTTATCCCAAATGAAGAAATACGCCAGGAGCTGACAGCAGCAACAAGGCGCAATCCCAAGAACATCAGTGTATCATTGAGAAATTATAATAAAAATATTGCAGATAAAACTGTTCTGAGCAGCAGAAAGGACGAAAATACAATGAAATACGATTTCACAACAATTTTAGACCGAAAGGGAAAAGACTCGATTGCAGTGGAACCTTTTGAGGCTGACTGGATCAAATGGCCGGGGAAGACGAAGGAAGGTTTTGATATTATCCCAATGTGGGTGGCAGATATGAACTTTCCGGCTGTACATACGATCCCGGAAGCGATTATTGAGAGAACAAAACATACTACCTATGGTTACTTTTCTCCAAGAGAAGAATATTTTGACGCTATCATCAAGTGGCATAAGACCAGAAATGGCATAGAGGGACTGGAACCAAAGCACATTGGATATGAAAATGGTGTTTTAGGCGGTGTGGTCAGTGCATTAAATGTACTTTGCTCGAAAGGTGACAGTGTACTGCTTCATTCTCCCACTTATATCGGTTTTACAAAGAGCCTGACCAACAACGGTTATCACATTGTCCACAGCCCGTTAGTGAAGGATGAGAATAATGTATATCGCATGGATTTTGAGGATATGGAAAAGAAAATCGTGGAGAACCATATCCATGCAGCTATTTTCTGCAGCCCGCACAACCCAACCGGCCGTGTATGGGAGCGCTGGGAGATCGAGAAGGCCATGGAGATCTACAAGAAACATGATGTATATGTAGTTTCTGATGAGATCTGGTCTGACCTTCTCTTAAATGGACATAAACACATTACAACCCAGTCTGTATCGGAAGATGCAAAGCAGAGGACCGTAGCACTTTATGCTCCGTCTAAAACCTTTAACCTGGCTGGTCTGATTGGCAGTTATCATATTATCTACAATGACTGGTTAAGGGACCGCATTTTAAAAGAGTCCTCTTTAAGCCATTATAACAGCATGAACCTGTTATCTATGTATGCATTAATTGGTGCCTATAAGCTGGAAGGTTATGAATGGGTGGATGAATTAAAAGAGGTCTTAAGTGGAAATGTAAACTATGCCTGCGATTACATTGAAAAGCATTTTGAAGGAGTCAATGTTTCCAAGCCGGAAGGCACCTACATGCTTTTCCTGGACTGCACAGAATGGTGCAAAAAACATGGAAAGACTATTACAGAGCTTCAGGCAGCAGGCATTGAAGTAGGCGTGATCTGGCAGGACGGAGTAGCTTTCCACGGCCCATGTCATATCCGTATGAACCTGGCTCTGCCGCTGTCCAGGGTAAAAGAGGCCTTTGACCGCCTGGACAAATATGTATTTAATCTGCAGGAGGCATAAGCAACATGATATTTGATACACATGCCCATTATGACGATGAAGCCTTTGACGAGGACAGGGAGCAGCTTTTAGCCAGTTTTAAAGAAAATGGCATTGACGCTGTTACAAATGTAGCTGCCAGTCTTTCCAGCTGCAAGACTACACTGGAGCTTGCCAGAAACCATGATTTCATGTATGCTGCATTAGGCGTACATCCAAGTGAAAGCGCAGAACTGTCTGATGAAGGCTTAAAAGATATTGAGACCTGGTGCACAGAAAGACAGGACGGAAAAGTCCGTGCCATTGGTGAGATCGGCCTTGATTATTACTGGGAAGAGCCGGATAAAGAGATCCAGAAAAAATGGTTTGTGGCCCAGTTAGATCTGGCCCGCAGGTTAAAGCTTCCGGTGATCATCCACAGCCGTGATGCTGCAAAAGATACCCTGGATATTATGAAGGCAGAACACGGATCGGACATCGGTGGTGTGATCCATTGCTTTTCTTATACAAAGGAAATGGCAAGGGAGTACCTGGATATGGGATTTTTCCTTGGCATTGGCGGCGTACTTACTTTTAAAAATGCCAGAAAACTGGTAGAAACCGTAGAATATGCCCCCTTAGACCGCCTGGTACTGGAAACCGACTGCCCATATCTGTCACCTGTTCCAAACCGGGGAAAGAGAAATTCTTCCCTGAACCTGACCTATGTGGCAGATCAGCTGGCAGCTCTTAAGGGGGTGGACCGGGAAACAGTGGAGAAAATGACCTGGGATAATGCCAGAAAGCTTTACCGTTTATAGATGCAGATCTGCCCGTCACTGGCGGGTGGAAGCGAAATGATATAAAAATAATAGAAACAGAAAGAAGACAAAAGCAGGTAAAATCGTAAATGAATGAGAAATTATCAGATCCGAAAAAAACAATTGAAGTCATCCAGAAATATCAGTTTGCGTTCCAGAAGCGCTTCGGCCAGAATTTCCTGATCGATGCTCATGTTCTGGAAAAAATTGTAAGCGCAGCAGGTATTACAAAGGATGACTGCGTTCTGGAAATTGGTCCGGGAATTGGTACCATGACCCAGTATCTGGCAGAAAGTGCCGGACAGGTGATCGCAGTGGAGATCGACACCAATCTGCTGCCTATCCTTGCAGATACATTAAAAGACTATTCCAATGTAAAGGTCATCAACCAGGATATCCTGAAAGTGGATATCAATGAACTGGTAAAGGAATACAACAACGGCAGACCGATTAAAGTAGTTGCCAATCTGCCATATTACATTACTACCCCTATTATCATGGGACTGTTTGAAAGCAATGTGCCAATCGACAATATCACGGTTATGGTCCAGAAAGAAGTGGCAGACCGTATGCAGGTGGGACCGGGATCTAAGGATTACGGCGCCCTGTCTCTGGCAGTGCAGTACTACGCAAGCCCATATATTGTGGCAAATGTGCCGCCAAACTGCTTTATCCCAAGACCAAATGTAGGTTCCGCGGTGATCCGTCTGACCCGCTATCAGGAGCCGCCGGTACAGGTAAAAGATCCGAAGCTGATGTTCAAGCTGATTCGCGCATCCTTTAACCAGAGAAGAAAAACACTGCAAAATGGTTTAAATAACTCTCCGGAGATCTCATTCTCCAAAGAAGAGATCACAAAGGCCATTGAGAGCCTGGGCGTATCACCTTCTGTCCGTGGAGAAGCTTTAAGCCTGGAGCAGTTTGCCCAGTTAGCTAATTACTTCGTGCAGTAAGTGGGCTGTTTATAAAAAGAAAGGCAAATGCCTATGTCAGATAAAAAAAGATGGATCCGGCTGGCTGTGGCTGCAGGTTTAGGCGCGGCAGCCGGTGCATGGACTTATCAGATACAAAAAGATAAAAAAGCGAAAAATGATGCCAGACTGGCGGTTGTGGAAGCAGCTGTAGTGCGCAGCCGAGATTATGGAAAGCAGAAGGCTTATATTATAGGAAATAGTTTAAGCTCTCTGGCGGCAGCAGTCTGGCTTATAAAAGACTGCCATTTTCCTGGAAGCAGTATTATGGTGTATGGGGAAAATGAGGAGGCATGTGGAAATGCAGGTCCTCTTGTAGTAAGCCGGGAAAACTGCGAAGATTTTCTGGAACTGTGTGGAAAACTGCCAGGTTCCGGGGAAAAAGTGTTTACGTTTCCAAAAACAGAAGGTGGAGAACGTCTGGGATGTGCAGACCTTCCGGCACTCTGGCGGCTGTTATGTACAGAAGAGGAAAGACTGGATGTTTTAAGTGTTGAAGACTGGTTCAGTGGGACACCTCATATATTTGAGACAGATCTGTGGCAGCTGTGCCAGTGTGTGTTTGGCCTGAAAAAAGACAGCAATCTGGCGGAATTTCGCAGAAGTTTATGGGAATTAAAAGGACCGTTTCTGTTTCTTTCACCGGAAGAAAGACAGGAGCTGATCCGTTTGCTGAAACAGTATCTGCGCCGCAAAGGCGTATTGTTGCTGGAAAACACTCAGGTAACGGATCTGGAGCTTGAAAATGGAAATGACAACGGAAGCGGAACCGGTCTGGCAGTGAAAAAACTGTATGTAAAACGCAGACTGCAGGAAGAAGAGACTGACCGGGAAGCTTTTGTATTTGAAAAGATAGATCTGAGATCCGGGGATGTCTGCATTATGGATAATGGCAGCGGTTCTGGAAAATTATGGAAAAAGGCAGCTGACCTGCATATTGCTCTGGGAGAACCGGAAGCCTTTGTGGGCGAAGAAGATAAACTTCAGCCCCTTCGGCCTCATCATTTTACAGACCGGCCTAAAACAGTTCCAACTGGAAGCAGAAATCTTGGCTTTGTGGGAGCATTTTCACGGCTGGAAGAAGGCTGCTGCCTTACAGGAAACTATGCTGTGGCAAGTGCCAGAAGTGCAGTGGATGAGCTGATGCATGCAGGAAGACGGGCAGCAGGAACAGAAGAAAAGAGGCAGTCCCGGATCAGAAAATGGATCACAGTTTACAAGGTGGTTTGTTCATTGTACCGTGCTGACTTATAATTTTTGTGTATGGTCATGCCGCCATCAGGCGGTCTGTTAGTTTCCATGCGTTTGAAAGAAACTGCCAGTGACAGTTTCTATAAAGTATTTGTTTTTAAAAGGAGGACAGCAATATGCTGTTTATCGGAGGTATCAGTCAGGGCCGGAAGCTGCTTAACTACGCAAGAAGCATTCTTTGCGGAAGCTGTGGCAGCACCAGCCAGTGTCAGGTCTTTATGACCTATATGTATTTCAGTTTTTTCTTTATCCCGCTGTTTAAGTGGAATAAGCGCTTTTATGTGCAGATGTCCTGTTGCAGCGCCATTTACGAGCTGGAGCCGGAGATCGGAAAAGCCATATTAAGAGGCGAAGAACCGGCGATCACATCCGCCGACCTTCACCTGGTCCAGGAAGGAAAATACACCCGCACCTGGCAGGAAGGTTCCGGAAATCCCCACAAGAAGTGTATGCGCTGCGGATTTGAGACAGACGAAGATTATAACTACTGTCCGAAGTGCGGGGGACGGATATAAGGAACGCTTAAGGAAAACAAGCGCCGCTTTAAGCGGCATTTGTTTTCCTTGCGTCCTTAACGAACAAACCGTCTGCGATAGCAGACAGTAGAGCGCGCCAGCGCGTGTTTGTGAGTGAACCCAACGCCTGCAAAATAAATATTAAATCTCCCCAAATGCGATCAATGGATCTTTGCATTTTACACCCAGACTCAGGGTGTAATAAAGTACAACGCCATCAAATGGAGCTGTACATCGGAAAATTTCATTCCCATAAATATCTTTCAGGGTGCCAAGAAGGGTGCCCTTTTTTAATTTCTGACCTGCATGTGAGACAGCAGGATACCAGAACCCATTTTTTGGTGCCTCTTCATAAACTGCCTGACGGATCTCTTCCTGGTGAAGGTCAGTATCTGAAAAAGGTCTGATCTTAAGATGAGCCATTAACTCAAAAATATTCCTTTTGCATGCTGTGACCTCATCTTCGCACCATAGCCCTCTTTCTCCCCGTTCTGCTAAAAGTGCCGGGATACCGCACTGAGCAGCCCAGCTATAGAGTCCGTTTTTTGCAGTAGAAGCGACCCGATATGGAATCGAGAGTGAGGCTGCAGCTGCAGAAGCTTTTGCGGCCAGTGCGTCAGAAACAGTTGTGGGAAAGAAGACCAGGGGAGTAAGAGCTTCGTTCACATCACCACCATGGAGATCTATGAGAAAATCAGCTTCAGGATACAGTGTTTCTTCAAGGAGCTTTGCAAGACGGCTGGAAAAAGTACCCTCAGGATCTCCGGGAAACGTACGGTTTAAATTTTGACCATCTGCAGGGATTATCTGTTTGGACCCCATGTAAAAGCCTTCTGGATTTACCAGGGGAAGCAGGATGATACGCCCTGAAAGATCGATGGGGTCCAGTTCCTTTTTCAGACGGTTCAGGGTTTCTATGCCTACATATTCACAGCCGTGGACACCTGCGGTCACTACAAGGGTTTTTCCGGGACAGCTTCCGCAGATAACAGTCATTTCTATGGGATAGTGGCTGGCAACTGGCAGTAAAAGGGTTTGCTTTGTATTGCTGCCGGCTTTTAAGTCAGACAGTCTCATATTTTTCAGATCTCCTTTAGTTGAATTCGATAATAGAAGCCAAAAGCTTTCTGGCATAGTCATCTTTTGTTTCTGCAATACGGGATACAGGAATGTGTTCAGTAATGCGGCCATGATACAGAAAAAGCACATCATCGCACAGATAAGTGACAGAAGTCAGGTCATGGGTAATGAAAATATAAGTCAGCCCCAGTTTTTCTTTCAGATCATGGAGCAGATCCATGATCTGAATCTGAGTATGGGCATCCAGAGAAGAGATAGCTTCGTCAAAAAGAATGATCTCTGGCTGGCAGGCTACAGCCCGGGCAATGCATACACGCTGCAACTGTCCGCCGGACAGCTCATGGGGATACCGGTTTGCATAGGAGGAATTCAGCCCAACAAGCTCTAACAGGCGGTTGATCTCTTCCAAACGGTTCAGGCGGATCTTTTGATTTCGTTCTCTTGCAGCCAGTCCTTCTGCAATGATCTCTTTTACACGGAAACGGGGATTGGCAGAAGTGGTGTAATCCTGGAAAACAACACTTAAGCGTTTTTGAAGGTTTTTCCGGCCATTTCTGGAGGCATAAACAGATACATCCTGGATCTTTACTTCTCCGGTGTCAGGCTTTAAAAGACCACAGATCACACGGCCAAGGGTAGATTTCCCACTTCCGGATTCTCCCAGTATTCCCAGACAGGTTCCCTGTGAGACTTTTAAGGACACATCAAACAACACCTGGTTTCTGGCAGTTCCGAAAATCTTTTCCTGGCGTTCACTTCGGAAGCTGACGCATACATTATTTACTTCAAGCATGGGATATCTCCTTTCCATGTAAGATGTCACGGTAGTGGCACATAACAGCAGAACGCTTTTCTATCAGCAGGCGGGTGTAGGGATCGTTTGCATGATTTCGGATATGCTCAAAGTTTCCGCTGTCTACGATCTGTCCGCTGTTCATAACAAGGATGCGGTCTGCTACTTTGGAGATGGCTCCCAGGTCATGGGTGATGAAAAGCATGGCAGTATTTTTATTCTTTTTAATGCGGACAAACTCTTCCAGGATCTCGTATTGAGTGACGGCATCAATGGCAGTTGTTGGTTCATCAGCAATGAGAAGTTCCGGCTGCAATGCCATGGCAATACCGATCATAATACGCTGGAGCATACCGCCGGAGAGCTGATGAGGATATTTTTCCAGAACTTCTTCTCCATTTAAGATCTGCATCTGGTCCAGGATCTTAAGGCAACAGGTACGTATTTCCTGTGCATTCCATGCAGTATGTGCGGCGAAGGTTTCAGCCATCTGATTTCCAATGCGGTATAAAGGATCAAAACAGGTCATAGGGTTTTGAAGTACCATGGTGATCCGGCTTCCACGGAGCCTGCGAAGTTCTTCTTTTGACTCTTTTAAAAGATCATGGCCATCAAAAACAGCGCTTCCGGAAACCTGGAAATTTTTATCTAACAGACCCAGGATGGATTTTACAGTCATGCTTTTTCCGCTTCCGGACTCCCCAAGGATCCCCAGGCATTCTCCTGGGTGGACTTCAAAGCTCACATCTTCTACCAGCTTTTTGGAGGCTTTACGATATGTCAGAGTTACATTCAGGTTTTCAACTTTTAAAACGGCAGACATTACAGCACCTCCTTTGGGTCTAACACATCACGGATGGCATCACCCATTAAGTTAAAGGCAGAAACCAGAATAACGATGGCAATACCAGGAACCAGCATTTGGGCCGGATTACTGGTCAGGACATTTTTTGCTTCGCTTAACATAGCACCCCATTCAGGAGTAGGAGCCTGTACACCAAGTCCCAGGAAGGACAAAGTGGAAATATTGATAATGGCCCAGCCTACATCCAGAGAAGACAGGACAGCCAGATCAGCTGCAATAGATGGAACCAGGTGTCTGAAGAGGATAAAACGTTCCGGAGTTCCTACACAGCGGGAAAACTGGACAAAGTTCCGGTCACGGTACTGCATAACGCCCGTTCGGATCATACGGGCATACCAGGCCCATTTGATAAATACATTTGCCAGGATCACGTTCTGTACGTTAATGCCCAGCAGCGCAACTACAGCAAAAACCATGATCTGACTGGGGAAAGACAGCATTACATCCACTATACGCATGATCAGTTCTTCCGTAATGCCACGAAAATACCCGGCTAAAAGGCCCATCAGGGCGCCGAGACCGATGGTGCCTAACATGGTCAGCACAGCCAGGCCAAGAGTGGGACGGATTCCGTAGATCATGCGGGAGAGAATACAGCGCCCAAGATTATCTGTGCCAAGGGGATATTCTTTGCTGAAATGGGCAAATTTGTTAAGAATATTGGTGGCATAGGGATCATGTGGAGCAATAAATGGGGCAAAAAGGCCCATGAATGCCACGATCAGTACAATGGTTATTGTACCAACGGCAGTTTTATTATGAAGAAACCGGTGTAACATTAGTTGCTCTCCTTTCGCATACGGGGGTCAGACACGGTCTGCAGGATGTCAAACAGCAGATTGAACATAACAAACAGGACACCGATGAGCAGAACGTAAGTCTGGATCACGGGATAATCCCGGTTGAAAATGGAACTGATGCACAAGGTTCCCAGTCCCGGCCATGCAAATACATTTTCCACTACAATGGTTCCTGAGATCAGCTGTGGGATACTCATGCCAATGGCAACAATACAGGTATGCATGGAGTTTTTCAGGATATGTTTTACCAGAATGGATCTCTGCGGGAGACCGCGTACATTGGCATAAAGTACATAATCCTGTTTCATATTTTCAAGCATATTGTTGCGGATCAGGCGGATATAGGTGGAAATATAGCTTAAGGATACAGTAAAAGCCGGCAGGATCAGATGCCTGATGGTACCGTTTCCGCTGGTAGGCAAAAGGTCCAGTTTAATGGAGATCAGCCACATCAACAGAAGTCCGACCAAGTAAGGGGGCATGGCAGTGGTCATAAATACAAGGCTCCGCATGATCCGGTCAAACCAGCCATCTTTATATACAGCACAAAGAAAGCCGATAGGGAGACTTAAAAGGATCACCATAATAAGGGAAGCACCTGCAAGCTGTAAAGTAGCAGGCATACAGCGCAGCAGTTCTCCGGCAACAGTACGGCTTGGGTTTACATAACTGATGCCAAAATCACCGTGAAGACAGTCCAATACCCAGGTAAAGTAACGGACCAGATAAGGCTTGTCCAGCCCAAGCTGGGAACGGACCTCAGCAATGGCATCTTCCGTGATGATAGGTACCTGGCGTACACGTAAAGCTACTTCAGCCGGATCAGAAGGGATCAGGTTGATAAAAACGAAGCATACAAAGGAAATGATGAGAAGGAGCGGTATGGCAGAAAGGATCCGCTTGATAATATAGGGTTTCAAAATAATACCTCCCGTTGAAAAAATAAATGTAATAAAAGGATCCGACTGGAACAAAGCCGCCTCAGAGGAGACGGCTTTATACACAAGATTAGGTTTGTTTTGCCAGATTTAGAAAGAGAAATCCTGGAATGGAACCTCGTACTGAGTCTGGGTAAAGTGGAAGCCTTTCATATCAGAGCGGTAGATTGCCTTATTGCACTCATAGGTCAGTGGAATATAAACGGCATCTTCGTGGAGATGGGTCAGAACATAGGTATAAAGTTCCTGGCGTCTGTTTTCATCTGTGGTGATCAGGATCTCGGTAATGGCATCATCGATTTCTGCTTTATCATCCAGACCAAGCTGCGCTGCATAGTCACCATATACAGGAGCGCGCATGGCAGCAAGAGAGGACTGTGGATCGTATGGTGTACCCCAGCAGATATTGAATACCATATCAAAATTACCTGCTTTCATATTATCACGGTAGGACTGCTCCTCTTCCCCGTGGATGTTTAAAGAAACACCGATGGACTGGTATTCGCTCTGAAGATACTCTGCAATGGATTTTTCAGTCACGCTGTCACTATTATAGAGAAGATCAATATTTAACGGCTGTCCATCCTTTTCACGGACATTGCCGGAACCCATTTTCCAGCCTGCTTCATCCAAAATCTGTCCTGCCAGTTCCAGGTCGTAAACATATGGTTCTAGTTCAATATCACAATATGGAACAGTGGATGCAAACAGAGTGTCTGCCGGTTTTTCCAGTCCGTAAAAAATACCGTCAGAGATATTCTGCTTATTAGTTGCATGCTGGAGCGCAATACGTACATCCTTCTCTGAAAGAATGTCAGAGGAAGTATTCAGAACAATCTGTCTGGTAGAGGTTGGATCAGAAAGTTCCACGGTAAACTGATCGCTGTCCAGATACTGATTAATGGCATCTGCGTCGATCATATTTTTTCCGAAGATCATATCAATCTCACCTTTTTCCAGAGCCAGGATACGGGTCTGATTATCCGGGATGACTTTCACGGTGATGGTTTTGATGGCAGGCTGTTCGCCCCAGTAGTTCGGATTTGCCTTGAATACAGCATACTCATCGGTAACAAATTCATCCAGCACATAGGGACCGGTACCAATATAAGCTTCTACCCCATCTTTGGTGCTGCCGTTTTTCATGGCTTTCGGGGAGATCATGGCAAATGGTCTTGTTACACCAAGCTCTGTTAAAAGGGGATAATATGGTTCGGATAATTCAATCACAAAAGTGTTTTCATCGGGAGCATCTACACCTACCAACAGATGCATCATTTCCAGCCAGGTATGGCGGTCTTTATTTTCCAGGATTGCGTCAAAGTTTGCTTTGATGGCATATGCGTCACACTTTTCGCCATCAGAAAATGTTACGCCTGGACGAATGTGGAATGTATATACTTTACCGTCATCACTGACATCCCAGCTTTCTGCCAGACAGCCTTCAAAACCGTCAGAGGTAATATTGACCAGGCCCTCATATAACATTTCCTGGGCGTACATTTCGCCGGCATATAAATGTGGGTTTAAATCGCGGATATCGCGGTAGTTTACGAAGATCAGGTCTTCCTTTGTACCTTCAGCTGTGGTGGTAGTTTCTGAAGGATTGGACTCTGCAGCAGAAGATGCAGAGTCAGAAGCGGATGAACCGCAGCCGCTTAATAAGGCGGTGCCTAAGAGACCTGCCAGAAGCATTGTGCCCCATCTTTTTTTCATGATAAGTTTCCTCCTGTTGTAAAAAGAACATAATGTTGTTTATTCATTCGCCTGAGGCGAACGGTAGAAAGTATAACATGGGTTAGGCAAAACTTACTACTAATGAAATTGGAGGGGCTTAGTTATTCCAAAATGTTATAACCGGGCGAAAAAACTTATAAAATTTCCTTAAAATGACAGATAAACCATTCAGCAGCTTTACTTAATTTTGCATGATCCGGGCAGATGTAGCCGATGAGGAGAAAAGGCTCACAATTATTGATCCTAAGCTGGCGAACATCATATTGGCGGTACTGGTCATAGAGAAAATTAATGCCGAGGCTGCATATATCTGTGTTCAGTAACAGATTGACAGTCAGATGATCACTGTTGGTATAGACTGCATAGTGGAGCTGCTCTGTGCTGATCGCCCCAAGGCTCACATGGTTCAAATGGTGCTCTACAGAGAAAAAATCCCTTACACCCCGTACAAAGGAAAGAGAAGAAAGGTCCTGAAAGTCAATACTTTCATCATGATAGCGGGGATGCTTTGGACCAACGTAAACACAGGCTTCTTTGCTGTCAAGAGGAACGAATTTCAGCTTTTTGTGGGACAGGATATGCTGGAACTGGTGGAGCTGTTTCTGTGCAATATAAACGATGCCAATTTCAGAAAGTCCCTGGGCTACCCGGTTGCTGATCTCTTCCACCGTGCCTTCTAAATGTTCTACAATGTAGGAATTTCCCATTTCTTTATAAAAATCAGTCAACAGACGGGAGATCATATTGCTGGGATAAGTGGCCAGACTGAATTTTTTTCCCTGGTTGTGATCGGTCAGTGAGTTGATCAGGCTTATATTGTGCAGGATATTCTGGGCATATTCACGGACCGTTTCACCATAGGGGGTAATGTGGATCCCCCGGCTGCTGCGCTCAAAAAGAGGCCGTCCCAGTTCTTTTTCCAGGGAACTGATCACTTTACTCACATTGGGCTGTGTGGTATAAAGGCACTCTGCAGCCTGGTTAAAGCTGCCTTTTTCACATGTGATCATAAAATATTCCAGCTGACGTAATTCCATAAGATCCTCCTGAAGTACAATAAACAGTAAGTTAATGCTAACTACTATAACAGAAAAAAAGACAGTATACAACAAGGCTGATAAAGCAACAGCCGAAAGAAGCACTTATTGAGAAAAAATGCCGGTTATTCCAAAGGGGAATATCAATGTATCCAGCGCCATAAAGTGGTGTGTTTTGATAAACAACTTGACAATTTTTACCAATAAATGTTATTCTGAATACGAACAGGGAGCTTGTGAAGCAGGCTGAGAGGAAGTAATCGAACTTCGACCTATTGTACCTGATGTGGGTAATGCCAACGTAGGGAAATAATGTGTCGCATATTATATTTGCGTATCGTGCGTATATTTTGCGGTCCGTTCCTTATGTGGGCGGACCGTTTTTTTTGTTTCTGCGCAAATCCAGATGATCCACATATGCGCTAGAGATCTGTGCAGCAAATGTGGAAAACGTTCCGTCCAGGTACCCCTTCTGTGGAAAAATATTATTATGTGAAGGAGAAAGAAAATGGACTACACAACACAGATGGATGCTGCCAGAAAAGGAATTATTACAAAGGAGCTTCAGGCAGTAGCAGAAAAAGAGCAGATGGATACAGCCCGGTTAATGCAGCTGGTGGCAGAGGGAAAAGTAGCAATTCCTGCAAACAAAAACCACAAATGCCTGGATCCAAACGGTATCGGCTCCATGTTAAAGACCAAGATCAATGTAAACCTGGGAACTTCCAGAGACTGCAAAGACCTGGATATGGAGCTTCAGAAAGTAAATGACGCAGTAAAAATGGGCGCAGAGTCCATTATGGACTTAAGCTCCTGGGGAGATACCCAGAAATTCAGAAGAAAACTGACTGCTGAATGCCCGGCTATCATTGGTACTGTACCGATCTATGACGCAGTGGTATACTATCATAAGGCACTGAAAGATATCACCACCGAAGAGTGGTTAAAGATCGTGGAAATGCATGCACAGGACGGTGTGGATTTTATGACCATCCACATTGGTATCAACCGTGCAACTGCCCAGCGTTTCAAGAAAAATAAACGCCTTATGAACATTGTATCCAGAGGCGGTTCCATTATCTTTGCATGGATGGAGATGACCGGAAAGGAAAATCCATACTATGAGCATTTTGATGAGATCCTGGATATCTGCCAGAAATACGATGTGACCATCAGTTTAGGTGACGCCTGCCGTCCGGGATGCTTAGAAGATGCCACCGATGTTTCCCAGATCGAAGAGCTGGTAACATTAGGAGAGCTGACAAGAAGAGCCTGGGAGAAAAATGTACAGGTGATCGTAGAAGGACCGGGCCATATGCCTCTTAACCAGATCGCAGCCAATATGCAGATCCAGCAGAGCATCTGCAAAGGCGCTCCTTTCTATGTATTAGGACCTTTGGTTACAGACATTGCACCTGGATATGACCATATTACAGCAGCTATTGGAGGTGCCATCGCAGCAACCTACGGCGCAGCCTTTTTATGCTATGTAACACCGGCTGAACATTTACGCCTGCCGGATCTGAATGACGTAAAAGAAGGCATCATCGCTTCCAAGATCGCAGCCCATGCAGCAGATATTGCAAAAGGTGTTAAGGGCGCTTCCGAGTGGGACCGCCAGATGGGAATGGCAAGAAAGAAACTGGACTGGGAAAAGACCTTTGAGCTTTCCATTGATCCGGAAAAGGCGAGAAACTACAGAGCATCTGCGAAGCCGGAAAAAGAAGATACCTGCTCTATGTGCGGCAACTTCTGTGCTGTAAAAAATATGAACCGCATTTTAGACGGCGAGATCGTAAGTATTTTTGATGAATGAAATGAGCCCAAAAGAAAAACAAGCGGCTGCGAAGCAGACATTTGTTTTTCTTGGGCCATTAACGAACAAACAGTCTGCGATAGCAGACAGTAGAGCGCGTTAGCGCGGGTTTGTGAGTGGATGATGGATATGAGAAAAGGAGAGAACCATGAAATTTGACAAAAGCCAGTTGTTGATCTATGCAGTAACCGACCGGGCCTGGACCGGGAAAATGAGTCTTTATGAGCAGACAGAAGCAGCCTTAAAAGGCGGCGCCACCATGGTGCAGCTTCGTGAAAAAGGACTGCGGGATGACAACGTGGAAGAATATCTGGAAGAGGCGAAGAAAATGCGCGCTCTCACAGAAAAATACAATGTTCCTCTCCTGATCGATGACAATATAAAACTGGCAAAAGCCTGTGGTGCAGACGGTGTCCATGTAGGCCAGAATGACATGGATGCCGGTCTTGCAAGACAACTTCTTGGACCGGATAAGATCCTGGGAGTCACAGCCAAAACGGTAGAACAGGCATTAAAAGCCCAGTCACAGGGGGCTGACTATTTGGGCAGCGGTGCCGTATTTGGCACATCAACCAAAAAAGATGCCCGCCCTATGACGATGGAACAGCTGCAGGCAATCTGCGCATCTGTAAAGATCCCGGTAGTAGCCATTGGCGGTATCTGCCTGGATAATATTGAAAAACTGCAGGGAAGCGGTGCAGCAGGAGCTGCCATTGTATCCGGTATTTTTGCAGCAGAAGATATTGAAGGGACTACCCGAGCCCTTCGTCAAAAAATGGAACGTATTATTTAGACGATGCCAAGTGGTTACAACTGGGATGTCCGTCATAAAAAGACATGATATTTCAAAAAATGAGAAAAATTCTTGATAACAAAGGGGACTGCTATAAGCGGTCCCTTTTCTATTTGTCCTGTTTTTAACAAATTCAGAAAAATCCTTTATTTAAGCCAATTCTGCGTTATTCTCACCAAACTATAACAATAAACTGATAACAACTTTTTTTAATGGAAATTTTTCCAATAACCTGCACGATTTCTTGTTGAAAAATTTTATCAAAATAAAACTGCCCCTCATAATTGACGAAAAAATTTCAGTTAGTGTATACTAATGCGGCATGCGAGTTAGTATGCATTAACTCACATGTTCAGTAATCTACAAAAGAGGAGTTTTATACTTATGAGAAAAACAGGAAGAACAAAAGCACTGTTAGCCATGTTTCTTGCAGCTGCATCCTTGCAGGCAGGAACTGCTTTTGGTGCACAGGCAGCAACCGGGTCACAGCTGCAGGCGGGAACCTGGGTAAAAGAAGATGCAGGCTGGAAATATAGAAAGCCTTCAGGAGAAATGGCAACTGGATGGGTCCATACTGCAAGCGGCTGGTATTATCTGCAGCCTGAGACAGGTATTATGGCAACCGGCATGCTCCGTATTAATGACCGTACTTATTATTTTAATCAGACACCAGATGCTGTAGAAGGCAAAATGGTTACCGGATGGTACCAGGATGCAGCTGGCAAATGGTATTTCTTCAGCACTACTGCAGACAGCACCGAAGGTGCAGCAGTAACCGGATGGCAGTGGGTCGATGGCCGCAGCTATTATTTTGAGCCGGCAGCAGGAGAGAACACTGGAAAAATGTTTGCAAATGGTGTAACACCAGATGGCTACAAAGTCAATGCAGACGGACAGTGGGTAGATGAAAATGGAAACATTCAGGTAGTGCCTGGAAAAGGATTTTCAAGTAATCCTGGAAAAGATACCAATTCTAAGACCACTGTAAGAGGCGGAGGTGGCGGTGGAAGCAGCCACAGCAGCTCCGGCAGTACAGATAACGGAAATAATAATGCCAATAACGGCAATACAAATAATGGAAACACCAACAACGGAAACACCAACAACGGAAACACCAACAACGGAAACACCAACAACGGAAACACCAACAACGGAAACACTAACAATGGAAATACCAACGACAGTAATTCCAGCAACGACAATACAAACAATGGCAACAATTCCAACAATGGAAATAACCAGCCAGACCAGAATAAAGCAGTTTTTGTAAAGCAGGATCAGACAAAACTGACAGAGTTAAATTCCCTTGGCTGGTGGATCACGGTAGCATTTGAAGATGGCTATAATGCAGGCAATACAAAGGTCTATGCAGATGGCGTAGATGTAACTGCAGCTCTTTCAAATGTAACTGATGATGGAAGTATATGCAAACTGGCTGTTACAAAGGCACCGGCTGTTCTTACTGTAAGCAGCAATGATGACGGGGCACAGGTACAGACCGTTTCCTTAGATGATACTGCAGCAGATGGTATTATCTACACAGGAGACAGCTATCTTCCTGAAAAGATCATGACACACGGACCGGTATCCATCTGGGATTACTATCTGACCAACTATGCAGATGATGGTTCTGTAAGATATTCACCATCTAAGACAACATTCGCTCTTGGAGAAAAGCCGGTGGCTCATCCTGCTTATTCACCGGATGCAGAATTAAGCGAAGATGGAAAAGCAACTGTAACCATTATGTTCAATTACAATACCGACGATGAGAAAGAGTGGTTTGACGGAATTAACCGCCTTCAGCTGGTAGAGTACAATGAAAATAAGAACACCATCAACAGTGATCTTGTATTTGACCGTGCAAAAGATGTAGCTCATGGAAGTGGCCGCGTAGGCGAACTGACCATTAAGAGCGGACAGGGCAATTTCACAAACAACGGAAGATATTATGTCCGCGTAGAGTCCAAGGCAGGTACATCTGCTCTTGTTCCGATCCATGTAGTAAATGCCCAGGCACCTGTTCTGAAATTACAGGAAACAGCCCAGTCTGGCGTAAACCTACATTTCCAGGTTGAAAACATGGTATACGGAATTGAGACACCGATCAGCCGTGTGGTTCTGGAAGGACCAACTGAGACGGTAGAATTAAACGAGATCGATGACTGGTTCCTGTTCAGCCAGGATCTGTTTGTCCTTTATAATGATAATGTAGATCATTTAAAATATAAGGGCAATTACAAGCTGACTGTATATGCAGACGGATTTAAGGCAACCTCTGTCAGATTTAAAGTAACAAATGGTGAAAATGTTCCATTCAAGGATGAAATGGGAATTTCCCAGTATTCATTTGATGGCGTCTCCACAGCATCCACAGGTTCAGGCGGAGGCAGCAGCTCCGGCGAAAGCAGTTCCGGAAGCAGCGCTATTTCTGCAAATCTGGTATTTGATACCGACCTGCTGGTAAATGCAGAACTTCTGGAAGAAGCTGGAAGATCTACAGCTGAGTCTGAGGCAGTTGTAGACTGGTGGTACAACATTATCAAGGATGCAGTATTTGACAGAGCAGAAGGAAAATACTATGACTGGACCGATTATGTATCCAGCGTAGAAAATAAGAAATACGAAGACGATCAGATCCTTTCCTTTGAGGATTACAAGAGAACCGGTGTGACCTGGAGCAACAGTCCGGCAACTGCAAAGGAAGTTCTGGAAGATGGTCTTTTAGGTGAGATCCAGAATAACGGTGATTTTGCCCGCCCGGCAGCTGGTGCATTCACAGTAGAGCAGAACAAGGAAGGCGAAAATGTTGTTCTGAAGCATGAAAATGCACAGTATCTGGCTGCTATCAAAAATGTTGTGATCAATGACAGCTGGACCGGACTTGCAAAAGACAAGTATACAGTAGATGTTGAAAAGGGAACTTTAACTCTGGATCAGAGCCTGTTCACACCGGGAGAAGAATACAAGATCGCAGTAGAAGCAGACGGATACCAGATGAATGCATTTAAGATTACTTATGATCAGCTTCTGGAAGAGGGACTGACTCTGACTGTGAAGTATCCAGATGGCAAGAATGAGTATGCATCTGATAAGAGAACCTTTGGCAAGATCCAGGGATACTATGCAGACGCAGAAGTAGATGTAACCGGTTCTGAAGGCGGTTTCTTAAAGTATCTGACCTCTGTAGTTTTAGATGAGGATGATACCCTTTATACAAAGGGCTATGAAGGAAGCGATGCAGCATATTATGAGATATCTGCTGACAAGAAGAGCCTGACTATCGGAAACATCAAACCTGGAACACATACACTGACTCTTCGCGCAAAGGGATATGTAGATGCGTTAACAGCACAGATCGTAGTTGCAGAAGGTGTTGACGAGCCTGAGGTTACTTTTGTTCCGGTTGTAAAGAGCCTGGAGTACAAGGAAGCTGGCTTCTTCATGTCTCCTGCCAACTATTACATTACTTTCGAGAATGATACAGATACTGATGCTAAGAAGGTGCTGGCAGATTATCTTGACGCAGTAAAATCTGTTACGGTTGGTGATGTGACTTATACAAAGGCATTACTTGGACTTGGATATAATAATAATGAGTTCGCAGCTTCTGTTGTAGACAGTGGTTACGGTAGCATTAATGACTGCCTGCGTATGACTGTTGATACTGGATTTACAGGTGATACAGTTGAAATTGTTGTTGAGGCAGAGGGATATGATACCATTACTCTTACTGCTGTAAAGAACAGCAATGGCAGATATGTTCTGAAAGATGGTTCCGAAATTGTTCCTCCTGCAGAAGATAAGGATGCTCCAAAGCTTACTGGACAGCTTAATATCCAGCGAGGAAATGAATGGACACTGAAAGGTAATGCAGAGTATCTGAAAGCAATTACTTCTGTTAAGTATGGAGAAGAAGAACTTGACACAACAGTAAATGACACAGAGATTACCATTGATACATCTGAATTACCGGTTGGTACACATAAACTCACAATTGAAGCAGATGGATACAAGAGCCAGGTAATTGAAGTAATTATTGAGTCTGATGGTAATGCCGGAGAAGATGAGGGCGTTGAGGGACTTACCTTTGAGAAAGCTCATGTGAAATATTGGTTTGATGATTATGATACATATCGCTTAACATTTACTGATGAGAAAATTAACGATGTCAGCAGAGATCTTTACTTAAAAGCTATCGATTATATTGAGGTTGGAGATGTAAAATATTCTTATGGTACTCCAGATATTAGCAAAAACTCAAATAAATTTAAGCAGGGTGGCACTAATACAGAAACCGGAGAGCAGGAATATATCGATTTTACAACTGATATTGCTGATTTTGGTACAGACGGTACTCCGGTTAAAGTCACTATTTACTCTACTGCTAAAGCAGACTATGATTCATATGTATTCTATCTGAAAGCAGGCAAATTAGTTGCAGCACCTGGTGAAGATAATTCTGGAGATAATGGAAACGATGAAAGTGATAAGGATATCACTTTTGAAGAAGTTTCAGTAGATAGTTTCCTGGCGAAGTATGAAGCATATCGTTTACTCCTTAAAGTAGACACCATAAACGATATTTCAAGAGATACCTATCTTGGTGCTATAGATTATATAATGGTAGGACAGCATCAGTATGAAAGCTGTAGTTATGGTTCTATATCAGATCAGCAGTTTAAAGTAGGTACAACACCTGAAAGTGATGGTATGGGAAAAGGAAAAGATTACATTGATTTTGCTAAGGATGGTTTCGATGCTTACGAAACAGGTGATCTGATCAAAGTTACTATTTACAGTAAGAAGAGCGAATATGGTTCTTATGTATTCTATGTAAGAGATGGCGAACTGGTAGACCCAACCGAAGCAGAGGAAGAACTTTTAGATGAGCAGGAAATGAAAGAAGAGGCTCAGGAAGAAGTAACTGTTCCTGAAACAAAGGATGAAACAGTTGTTCCGGAAGTTCCGGCTGATAAGGATGCAGAAGAAGTTCCGGCAGAAGATGAAGTAACCGAACCTTCTGAGGAAGATAAGGAAGATACTGCAGAAGAGCCGGCAGAGGATAAGCCAGAGGAAGATGCATCTGAGGATAAGGACTCCGAAGATAAGGATACAGAGGAAACTCCAGCTGAAGAAGATAAAGAAGATGCTTCCGAGGACAATAACTCCGAAGACTCCAATGAAGATGTTTCCGAAGACAATGCAGCTGACGATGTTGCCGAAGATACAGAAGCAACCGAAACAGAAGGAGAAATCTAATTGAAAAAATGGTGTCTGGTGATCTTGGCACTGATGTTATGCGGATGCAGTGCATCTACAAAAACAGCTGAAACAGAGGCGGTCAAAAATGACCGCCCTGTTTTGCGTACAGAGACAGGATCCGAAGAAAAGAACTTTACCGTATTTGCCATGGACACAGTGATGCAGTTCCAGATCTATGGCGGAAATGATGACGTAGAAGAAAAAGTCCGGGGGAAAATAGAAGAACTGGAAGATACACTTTCTGTGACAAAAGAAGGAAGTCCCATGTGGAATTTAAACGAGAAGAAGAATGAGAACTTTGCAGAGGAATTTGCAAATCTGATGCTTCAGTCACTAAAACTTTGCAAAGATACAGACGGTGCCTTAGACATTTCCGCCTATCCCATTGTAAAAGCCTGGGGCTTTACCACAGGTGAACATCGCATCCCCGATGAGGAAGAACGCAAAGCATTAGTCTCCCGCGTAGATTACCGCAAGATCCAGGTAAATGGTAATACTGTATCCATAGAACCGGATATGATGGTAGATTTGGGAAGTGTAGGAAAAGGCTATACAGCAGAGGTCCTGGCAAACCTGATGAAAGAAGAAGGTGTTACTTCTGCTCTTTTCAGTCTGGGAGGAAATATCCAGACAGTAGGTACAAAGTCGGACGGGTCTGACTGGTTCATCGGTATCCGGGCAGCAGAAGAGGACCGTTATCTGGGAGGTGTTTCTGTAACAGATAAGGCGGTGGTTACTTCCGGTGGCTACGAGCGTTATTTCACAGGTGATGACGGTCAGGTCTACTGGCACATTATGGATCCTAAAACCGGTGCTCCGGCTAAAAATGGGCTGGTATCTGTGACCATTATCAGTGACAGCGGTTTCCTCTGTGATGGTCTTTCCACTGCCCTTTTTGTCATGGGTCCGGAAAAAGCGGCTGAACACTGGCGCAGCCACCAGAATTACGAGGCAGTCTTAGAAGATGATAAAGGCCAGATCTATATTACAGAAGGCCTGGAAAACACCTTCAAACCGGTAGATCTTGGCACAGAGCAGGAGATCCAGGTGATCCGCAGATAAAGACGGCTTGTAAAGACAAATGCAGCATGGTATCATGAGTGAAGATATGAATAAAAACACAGATTTTCAGGAAAAAGGCGGACATATTTTATGAACATCCAGATCTTCGGCACAAAAAAGTGCAATGATACAAAGAAAGCAGAACGCTTTTTCAAAGAGCGTGGCATCAAATACCAGTTCATTGACATGAAGGAAAAAGGCATGTCAAAAGGCGAGTTTAACTCCGTTGCCCAGGCAAACGGAGGCCTGGAAAATATGATCAACTGGGATGGGAAAGACAAAGATATTTTGTCCCTGATCAAATATATCGCAGAGGAAGATAAGCTGCAAAAAGTCCTGGAAAATCCCCAGGTGATCAAAACACCGGTGGTCAGAAACGGAAAGCAGTCTACCTTAGGCTATCAGCCGGATGTGTGGAAAAAATGGGAATAGATAGGTAATAGATAAAAATAGCAGAAAAATGCGTATAATAAAAAAGCAGGTCGCAGATATCACATTTTATGGAAATATCCGCGACCTGTTTTATATTTGCTGTGAGAACCAATAATAGGAATAGATCTTACGCGTTCTTCTGTGCGCAGAACTGATCCATTACTTCCACCAGATTTCTGTGGTCTTCCAGATGAGGCAGACCGGAGATCATGGCAACACCGCGGAACTCATCATTTACAATAATTGGAAATCCACCGCCGCAGAATGCATAGTGGGACTCGTCCTGCTGCCAGTTTTCCTTTACACCGTTTAATTCCCGCTCAACAGCTGCACGCAGAGAAGAAGTATGGCAGCGCTCAACCGTGTGCTGCTTGCGGTTCATCCACTGGTTATTGCTTTCGTCTGTTCCCGGAAGGAAGGACTGATACAGGATAATATCATCAAAAACAATACGGATGGCGATTGGCTTTGGAGTGGTCAGACCACGCTCGCGAAGCATGGTTCCCAGTGTGTAAGCATCATTGTAATCAAAAGAAGAAAAGTGGATACGCTCTTCCTGGCTTTTGATCTCTTCTAACATTTTTAAATCGTACATAAGAATACCCTCTCTATACTCATATTTTTCCAGAATTATTATAGCCTTTAAATAGAAATGTGTATAGTAAAAAAATAAAGTCCCCAAAACTGTTTCTAAAACTAACCCTTAGTTAATATTTTCCCTGAAGGAACAGCTGTATAGTTCAGATATACAGAACAATAGGATCAGTTTCATAATTTGTAAGAAAGAGGGAAAATGGATGTTTGGATTGGAAATAGCCACATTGCTATTGGGAATTAGTTTTATTGCAGCAGGCATGATCCAGAGCAGAAAGACGGGGCAGAAAAAATGGCGTATTTTAATGATCATTGGGATCATCCCGGTTCTGGTCAGTGTATTTTTATTGGTCTGCACATTCTGGCTCTTATATGGGATCCAGGTCCAGGAGCCGGTTGCAGGTCCAACAGAAAACGGAAAGATCATTACGGAAAACACAGATGCAGAGCCAGAACCAGGTTCCGGTTCAGATTCCAACATCCCTGGCAGCGACTGGCGCACTTACAGGGCTTATTCCGAAGACCTGCACCTGGATGATACAGGCGCTCTCATTTTCTGCCTTTCCCCATTAGATAATAGAAACGGCTATGCTGTATATGACAGCGCAAACGGTGCCAGAGTAGGAACTCTTTTATGGGGATCAGAAAAAGAAGCGGACTGGCAGGCTAAAGCACAGATGGAAGACTTAGATCATGACGGGATAAAAGAAATCGGCATATCCATGGCAGATGGAGAAATCCTGTGGTACCATTACCGGGAAGGTTTGGAGGATACCTGGCCGGAGAATAAATGTGGTTGTTTTGAAAAAGTTGATTAAAAAATTAACAAAAGAAAAGCCTGTAATTATGGGAAAAACTGTAAAAACTTAAGATTATAAACATTGACATTTCCATACAGAGTGATAAAATATTAACAGAGTTAAACAGAACATATATCTGGAAAGGGGATTTTGGTTATGGCAATGAATATTGATTTTACTGGAAAGACAGTCCTTGTTACAGGTGGTGGACGTGGACTGGGTAAAGAGATGGCACTTCAGTTTGCAGGATGTGGCGCAAACGTATATATTGCAAACCGTAAAGAAGATCAGGGCCTTGCTACTGTAAAAGAGATCGAGGCACTTGGCGTAAAGGGCGGCTTTACAAAATGTGATGTAGCTGTGGAAGAAGACGTTAAGAAGCTGATCGCTGACGCAGCAGCATTTGGCGGCGGAAAGATCGATGTGATCGTAAATGCAGCAGGCGTAATTTCCCTTCAGGATATGATGCATACAACTACAGAAGAGGTTCAGAGACTGTTCAATATCAATGTAGTGGGAACCGTACATATGATCAAACATGGTCTGGCACATCTGGAAGCAAATAAGGGCGGAAACATGATCCTTGTATCCTCTATTGCAGGCAGAGACGGTATGGGAATGCTCCAGACTTACAGCGCATCCAAGGCAGCTGTAACAAGCCTGATGCAGTCCGCAGCAAAACATGCAGCTCCTTACGGAGTCCGTGTAAATGCTATTCTCCCGGGAATTATCCGTACAGCAATGTGGGAAGAGATCCTGGAAGGCATGAACAATGGCTGGGATCCAGAAGTTCATAATGAACTGACTCCTGAGAAACGTGAAGAACTGTGGAATGCTTCCGTTAAGAGCATGATCCCGCTGGGACATGATCAGAAGGAAGAAGATATTGCCTGGGCAACCGTATTCCTTGCAAGTGACTTCGCCCGCGAGATCACAAGCCAGGCACTGTGCATTGATGGTGGTACTACCTCCGGAAGATAATCATATGACATGAATTGAAAAATTTAAATTAAAGAAATAAAGAGATAAAAAGAGCAGCCGCTTTTGGAAAATGAATTCCATTAGCGGCTATTTTTTTAATTCCATTCCTCTGCCAGTAGGAAATCCCGTATGTTGCGGTGTTTAATTCCGTTTCTGCTCATGTCGAATTCATCCAGAGAGACAACATATTTCGGGTAGTTATCACGGATGTTATCATATGCTCCAAACTCACGCTGGATGGTTTCATCGGATGCCAGCAAATAGGTAACCTGAACATACAGTTTTTCCCCGCGTTTGTCGCATACAAAGTCAATTTCCTTGTTTCCGGTTTTGCCTACTGTAACTTTATAGTCCCGGCGCAAAAGTTCCAGATAAAAGATACTTTTGAAAGCATTTCTGGATCGGTTCATCTGGCGCAATGGGGCGATACAGTTCCAGGAACTCTGCAAAGGAGAATGGATAAATAATAAACTCCACATAACGTCCGCCAAGATAAGTGGAAAGCTCACTGGAAAGAAGCTTTGCGTTTGAACCGGTGATATAGATGTCGCAGTCAAGGGATACACGCAGGGAGTTGATACACTTCTCCCAGTCTTTTACTTCCGGGATTTCATCAAAGAACAGATAGGCTTTACCGTTGATTTCTGTGGCTCGTTTTGTGATTTCATTATGCAGTGCCTTTGCAGTTTGCAGATATGCGTAGTTTAAATCCTCAAAATTAATAGAGATGAACTGAGCGGGACTGACACCGGACTCCATACCCGCTTTCAAAAATTGAAGTTTTTTCATTTCTCGAAACCGCTTCGCTGTACGTATTATACTGTCTGCTAATAGTATATGCAAGATGTCGCTTTCAAAAACGCAAATTTTTTTATTTTTTGAAAGTGGAAACTATGTAAAGGCAACCCGAAGGCTGCCCCAGGCATCAAGCCTATTCTGCTTACACAGGTTCACGGCAGTCTGCCGCCGTACACATCATAATCACTTATGAACCATTCTTCATAAGGATTACCAAAGTCATCTTTTGAACCGATTCCAATTCGTTCAAATACTTTTTGCAGATCTTCTGACGTGGTAGGAAACTTTACCCATTCGCCTACCAGCTCCCCTTCGTTATATTTTCCGAGATTCGTGATGTAAGCTTCAAATGGGCAATCGTGGTCATATTCATATGCCATGCTATTTCCTCCTGTTTCATTTTTCAGGTCGTCACCCGGTTTTCGGCATCAAAAAAAGCGCCATACCCATCACCATTCCGGCAATGAGCAGACGCTTTATATTTTGTCCGTATTCTTTTGCAAAAGAGAAACAAATGAAATGTAAGTTTGTAGCTCATGTCTCATTTGTCTATGATAATATTAGCACAGGTCAATTCTGAAAAAAAGAGGCAGAATGGTAGTAAAAGGATAGCAATTGGTAACAAAATGGGAGCAATACGGAAACATGCTGCACATTCCCCTATCCTCTGTCCACAGACTCTACACATATAATAATTCCATAAAAAAATCCTTCCTCTTCTTCTTGATTATTTATTCTGCTTTAGAAAACTGATCTTTTCCAACAAAGCATAATGGACATTCAAAATCTGCCGGAACATCTTCCCATTTTGTTCCTGGTGCAATACCACCTTCTGGATATCCTTTCTCTTCATCATATTCCCATCCGCAAACATCACATACATATTTCATGACCAGTTCCTCCATAGAATTTATTCTTTATAAAAGTATATAACAATAATACATGATAGTCAAGATAATAATAGTAATTATTATCATTTTTGCAATGAACATTTCTACGTTATGTTCTTCTATCACGATTTTACTTTATGGCTTTTCGTTCAAAAACATACTCTGTCTCCGATGACAGATCTCCTCTGAAAGTATATCCAAGTCTATCAAACTTTTTTATATCTACAGGATTTTCAATATTATTCTCTGCCATAAATCTAACCATTTCACCGCGGGCCATTTTGGCATATGTACCTTTTGTAACCAATTTATCTCCGGATAACTCACAAAATACAATCGTAATATATCTGTCCTGTGGTGTCAGATACTTTTCTATGCACTTTGAGTATTCTTTAGATGCCAGATTTATGATCGTTCTGCTATCATCAATCACTGAATGATATAGCAGGTCACCCCAGTAATCATATAGATTTGTTGTTTCTTCAATCTCAGCTTTTGCCTGCATTTCAAGACGATAAGGAGTCACACCATCCATTGGTTTTAAAATGCCATAAAATGCAGACAGGATTCTTAAATGATTTTGCAAATACTCAAACTGCTGGATTTCAAACACCGATGGTGCCATATATTGAAATGCAATCCCTTCATATGCTAAAACAGCCGGAGTAAGCCTGTTATAAAGATCCATATTTTCCAATCTGTTAAAGTTCTGCTCCGCAATCTTGTCATTACATTTCCAGATAGTTTGCAGTTCCTCTTTTGATTTACTTTTCATCCAGCTCAATATCTCCTCTGTCTTATCAATAAAGACAGGCAGTTCAACCGGTGCTATGTTATCTGTATCTACAATCATCTTTTTTGCAGGTGATAAAATAATCTTCATTATGACAGTTCCTTGAGCATGTTTTCAGGATCATCTGCCGCCTTGACTTTATCATTGGCTTTGATGATAACTCCCTGCTCATCAATAAGATATGTGGTTCTTACCACGCCCATAGAGACTTTTCCATAGTTTTTCTTTTCTTTCCATACATCATACGCTTCGATCACCTTGCGCTCCGGATCTGCCAAAAGTGTAAATGCCAATCCATATTTTTCCTCAAATCTCTTGTGAGAGGCTACAGAATCCTTACTTACCCCAAGAACAACTGCTCCTTTCTCAGTGAATTGAGGATAACGCTCGGAAAAACCACATGCCTGCTTTGTACAGCCTGCCGTGTTATCCTTTGGATAAAAATATAAAATTACCTTTTTACCTAAATAATCACTTAATTTATGCATTTCTCCGTTTTGATCCGGCAATTCAAAAGCCGGTGCTTTGGTTCCTAACTCTAACATTTATGATTCCTCCGCTTCTGTCTTTTTCACCTGTTTTCTCGTTCTCTTATTACCTGAAATCATTTTATGTCCAGTGTACATGGACATAATCATACATATAAGAGCGCTACACGCAAAATACCTATGACTTGATTTAGATCCTTTATATCCGGTATAAAAAGTTCCAATCATAGTAATTAACGCACCGACTGACCAATATTTATGTGCTTTCATGATATACCTCCAAATTGATTAAGCTATTTCCAATGTAAATATCTCTGGATCGTTAACAATATTATATCTTCCGTTCATCACTTTCTACAAGCAAGAAAAGAAAAATACTCAATCCATGTAGAGATCGATGCAACATTCACAGGTTTTAACTGCCGTATTGAAAATGTAATCTGCCATCTTATCAAATAACACAAAAGGATGTATCACGATAATTCTTTCATTACCTTGACGCATCCTTTCGTATTGTTATTTTTTGCTGTTCTTCTTAATGACAGCTATGGCTTCCACAGCCATGTTCTCCACATGTATGTCCTTCCCCGTGACTGTGCTCATGGTGAGAACACCTCACATCTGGATTATAATCAAGTGTTTCATTAATAAATGCTTCCACCGCCTGATCTGCATCACCGGAAACTCCGCCATAAAGCTTAATACCTGCTGCCGCTAACGCGGTCTGAGCACCTCCTCCAATTCCGCCGCAGATCAAAACATCGACATTTAATGCATTAAGAACTCCTGCCAATGCACCATGTCCGCTTCCATTCGTATCTACTACTTCTGAATGTACCACTTTCCCTTCCTCTACATCGTAGATCTTAAATGTCTCTGTGTGTCCAAAATGCTGAAAAATCTGTCCATTTTCATATGTTACTGCTATTCTCATGATACCTTCTCCTTTTTCTACCGCATATTTTTGGTAAATCTCCTGCTTGTAACATCCTCCAAGGCTGCAGTTACTGCTCTGACCATCACAGATTCTGAAATCTCCACCTTCAATTCTGAGCGGATGTCCATCAATGAGAGCATCTGCTATTTTCTTCCTGGCAATCTCGTAAATCCGTTGAACCGTTGTTCTTGCGACTTGCATAGATGCTGCACACTGCTCCTGACTATAACCTTTCTTGTCCAAAAGACGGATGGTTTCATACTCATCCACGGTCAAAACAATCGGTGTGCTTTTCTCAGTACCATCTGCCGGAAGAAACTCTAAAACATTCGGGAAATGGCAGACTTTTCTGCATTTTACTGGTCTCGGCATAAACTGCTCCTTTCTCTCATTTCCTATATATTAGCTCTATAAAAGGCATATGTCAATAAAGTTTTTGACATATGCCTATATGCATTAGCTAATGGTATTACTATTTTTCATTATTTTTTAATTTACATATGCCTTGTGTCATTGTTCTCATTGGACAAAATGTACACCAGGTTCGTGGCTTATATAACACCATTACGATCAAGTCTAACAACAGAGATGTAAGCATCAAACTATAAAATCCAAAACTAAACTGTGCCACCTAATCAGCTACTGTTCCGGCAGTGTATGTCCATCCCCACGGAACACGGAATGCAAATAATAGTGTTATATACAGCATAAACTTCTCCTCACGGCACATATATTTTGACGGTTTTCCGCAAATTAACTATCGATAATGGCATAGAAAGAACAGTTAGTTTCCCAGGATCCTTTTTAATTTCAACAACATCAGGATTGCCCGTGATTAAAATTACAGGTGTTGTCCTGTCAGCACACCATGGCTGATTCGGTTGTCTCGTCATATCTTTGGTAACAATCCAAAGATCCGGCTTATGTTTGCCTAATTTTGTTTTAGCGCTTTTATCCCATGCTTTCTCATTTCATTATGGATCATGGATGCCATATCCGGATCAAAAGGATTCATCAGCTGCTTAGGCCGTTGGACAATTGTAACATCCATGCCAAGCTCCCTCAAATTTTCTGCCAGTTCCAGACCAATAAAGCCACCACCTGCCAATAAAGCAGATTTTGGATGATTCTTATTTATATATTCCTTTATCCGAAAAGTATCTTCTACAGTACGAAGTGTAAAAAGTTTATCAATGCCTACTCCAGGAAGTCTCGGCTGTGTTGGCTTTGCACCTGGAGAGAGGATCAGCTTATCATAGTTTTCTTCAAATATCTCACCGTTCTCCAAATTTTTCACCGAAACCGTTTTACGGTCGGATGTATGGAAATAACTTCATGATGTATCTTCATATTGATATGGAAACGTTTAAAAAGCTCTCTGGTGTCTGTAGGGTAAGTTCTTCCGGATCTATGATCACGTCTCCAATATAATATGGAAGCCTACAATTCGCATAGGATATGTATCCGGATCTTTCAAACACAGTAATTTCTGCATGTTCATCCAGTCTGCGTATTCTTGCTGCGGCTGTAGCTCCTCCGGCTACACCGCCTACGATTACTACCTTCATCTTATTTTTCTACCTTTCCTGTATAAGCAGCAATGCCGCCGATATTCTTTACTTTCATATATTCCATGTGCTGTAGCATACCAGTTGCCTGACGGCTCCGGACTCCTGAATAACAATATACAAATAATGGGATATCTTTATTTTTCACCACAGATACAATATTGTTAAGTTGCTGTAACGGTATATTTTACTTTCTGGTATATGCCCTTCCTGATATTCCTGCGGGGTACGAACGTCCAACAGAATTGCACCGGCAGTCGAACCATATTCCTCTATCCTTTGATTGATATCTTCCTGTTTAAAAATCAAAAGACCCATAAACATATCTCCTTAAATCATTGTTAGAATGGCCTCCTTGGGTCTCGCACCCGAAACCTGTTGAACAATCTTTCCATTCTTCATCACCACCAAAGTCGGGATACTCATAATACCAAATTCACTTGCCAGTTCAGGCTGCTCATCCACATTGATCTTTCCAACTTTGATATCCGCACGTTCATTTGCAATCTCCTCTCTTTTCCGTGATGATATCACCATACTACATTGTCTTAGCTTCTTGCCATACCGTCTACCCGTTTATTGCAAATTTTGATGCAGGATAAGCAAATCCACTTGGTTGTCCAGAAATACTCACCATAGAGGAGGTTGAAAGAATGACACCATTACCTTATCAAAAGTCTCCTCTACGCTGTAGTTATCTCCGTTCGGTGCCAGGATTGAATTATTGCATTGGTGCCCGTTAAGAAATTTCGGTGCTCGATATTTGCGTTTAAGTGTTCTCTCGGTGCTCACGAGCACCGGAAAAAAAGCAGCAATGAGCTTTTACGATCATTGCTGCAAAATGCACGTTCCCAGGGGAATCGAACCCTCAACTAGTGCTTAGGAGTTCATCCTGGTACAGAAAACAGCTTGCATTCTATGTCAATCAAAGTCATTCAAAGCCTTGATTTTACTGCTTTTTCTGTCAATTTCAGAAAAGATAAGAAAACCTGTTTTCATCTGAGAAATTACAGTTTGGGTGGAAAAATGGTGGATTTTCCACCATTAGGTAAAGCCAACCTGTTCCTTCCAATTATAAATGATGACTACCATTACCTGACATTTTACAGTAATGATTATTTGGTTTTCTTATTAGATTTATATTTATTATACCGTGCCTGCGGTCAACTGTCGATAACAAATTGACCGCAAATGTATTATTTTTCTTGCTTTTACAACGGATGACTCAAGCCTTCTACGCTTCAAATACCCGGAAATGTTTCTGCACTGAATCATATTTCCCAGTTTCGTAATTTAGTATTTTCCATACCGGATTTAATTGTTCATCCGTTAGCGGAGCAACCCGATTGTCTTTATCCAGCCATGCAAAAATTATTTGCGATATATCCATCAGCAAGATCCGTAAGACCAGACAGCAATAAGATTTCACCAGCTAACAGAGGATTTTTCTTTACACAATAACTCCATATAATTACCGGAATCAGACAAAGCCGAAAAAGAAAGAAGATTAGGAACCGTAATAATTCTATTCAAATTTTCTTCCTGATTCACTTCACTCTGCATGTACGGTCACCTCACTTTCCTTTTTTAGACATAAACCAATAAAATATAACACAAAATGCTAAAGCAAACACAACGCCAAAACATTCTGAATCACTCTAAGACCAACTGCTCCTTTTAGTCCATAACTCTCTGTAGCAATAGCCAAAGCACCAAATGTGTTAAATACTGCCTGCCAGCCATATTTTGCAGAAAGTCCTACACCAATTCCACCAAGAATTCCTATATATGCATAGATTGACGAAGGAAGCAGAAAATATAATACTGTAAAACATATTACACCTGCAATATTTCCGACAATCCTTTTACGGACTCTGTAGTGCATATCTTCCATAAACGGCAAAATCGCGGACATGGCCGCAATACCAGCCCACATTGCACGTGGCATATTACAAAGTTCTGCAATGCAAAGGACAATCGGTACGCATAAAATCTGACATATCTGCCATTTTGTTCTGGAAGAAGTGATATCAAATTCTTGTATCAGATCTTTCAGATTTCTTTTATAAGTTCTGTTTTATGATTTCGATAAAATACAAAGCAGGTAAGTGCTGCACCTAATGCCATTCCGGTTAATCGCATCTGATAACTTTTTCCTGTTACATCATATCCATATAGCAGCAGATACCCAAGAACCAATGTAGATTGATTAAACATGAATGGATTATGGCATCCGAACAGAATCAACACAGCCAGTGCCGCAATATTTAACAGCATTCCCAATACTGGTGAAAACTGATTTGCTAAATGCGGACATACAGTCATAATTACAAAGAACAAAGCCAAAAGCATCGTAGATTGTCCGGTGTGGATCCCCAGATCCGCATTCCGAAACACCATGAGACATAATAAGACTACTACACCTACAATGCTGTTCTCATTTCCAAATAGGATGCTAAAAATACTAACAAAGAAAAACAAAATGCCATTGTAACAGCTATCTTCACCAGATATACCCACATATGATATAATTTTTCTTTCACTGTTTCACTCTTTTTCAACAGATTTTTAGAACCTGCCTGATTTAACTGCAATTCCTGATAAAATGTCATGTAATTCCTCCTCTATCTGTTTTTCTTAAACTTATATGGCCTCATCTTTCTGTATTGGAAGCTCTACAACAAATCTGCATCCACCATATTCCCGGTTTTCTGCCTTGATTGTCCCGCCAGCACTATCTACGATCCGTTTCACAAGTGCAAGGCCGAGACCATTTCCCTCTGCTTTGTGAGAACCGTCTGCCTGATAAAATTTATCAAATATTCTGGTTTTCACATCATCCTCTATTCCCGGTCCTTCATCTTCCAGAATAAACATTACAGAATCCTTTTCCTGCTTCAGAAACATCATAATTGTCCCTTTGCAGGACTGAACTTAATCGCATTATCTAAAAGATTCATCCATATATGCATAAAAGTCCTTCATTCCCAGTATATTTAACTTCCTCCAGCTCTACCTGGAAACCAATTTCTTTTCTGTCCATTTTGTCTCCAGGGAAAGAAATGCCTGACGGATCTGTTCATCCAAACGATATTCTGTTTTTTCATTGGTATGTTCTGATTCTCTAACTTGGATAACAGCAAAATATTTCCAACCAATCCGGAAAGCCTTTGGGTATTAAACAGGATTTTTCTACATATTCCTCTTGCTCCTGAGACAGTTCTTCTCCCTGAAGAAGCATTGTATACCCTTCAATGGCATTGATCGGGGTCTTAAACTCATGAGAAACATTGGAGACAAAATCCATCTGCAGTACTTCTGTTGCACGAAGCTCTTTTGTCATCACATTAAAACTCTGGTAAGATTCTCCAACTTCTGCGATACGGCTGTTCGTTTCCAAGTGCTGTTCAAAATCTCCTGCGAAACTTCCTTCATTGCTTTACTGAGTCTGGTAATTGGTTCCAGCAACCTTGCATTGATAAAGGAAGTAATCAGCCCTGCAATCAATGTATTAAAAATCAAAAGCCAGCCAAGCACAGGTATGCTACCAGGCAGATTAAAAATGATTCAAAAAGCAAATAATAACGCAGATATGACTGTTGAAAATACAAGTGCCAGCCAGATTGCACCAGTCAGACAGGATCGGATCCGCAATCCTTTTTTTCTTTTGTTCCATTATTTTTCACCACCTTGTATCCAATTCCACGCATTGTTACGATTTCAAAATCAGGGTTATCTTTCAAACGCTCCCTGATTCTTCCTATATGTACCTCTATCGTATGTGGGTCTGCCTCCGTCTCGTATCCCCATACTTCATCCATTAACTGTTGTTTTGTAAATGTTCTGCCTGGCGAAGCTGCAAGCTTATATAAAAGCAGGAATTCTTTTTAGGCAAAACAAGACTTTCCTTATCAGTTGTAACCGTCATTGCATCATAATCAAACTCTGTTGAACCGATCACAATTTTGTGTTCATTCAGTATCTGTGCACGGCGAAGCAGTGCTCCGACTCTTAAAACCATTTCATTCACATTTACCGGTTTTACCATATAATCGTCACTTCCCGAAAGAAATCCCTGGCGCATATCATCAAAGGAACCTTTCGCAGTGATCATAAGTACCGGTATCTGATATCCTACTGAACGGAGTTCCGACACCAGTTCATAACCATCCATAACCGGCATCATAATATCGGAAATGATCAGATCAATATACTCTTTATCCAATATTTCTAATGCCAGTGCTCCATCCGATGCACTTTTGACCTGATATCCATTCTTCTCAAGCACTTTTGGAATAGCTGGCTTAATTCTTTATCATCTTCTACAATTAATATTTGAAACACGATCTTCTTCCTCCTTTATCAGAACAGATATCTTGCCCATCCAAGCAGATGCTGTACCAAAAGTACGTTTCTCTGACGCTTCTTTGTCAATTCAATTGGCTCTACATGATACGGATCACGATAGGTTCCATCTTCCAATACCTGTCGGGACACTCTTTCATATTCCATCATGCCTTCTTCCAACTGTTTATTAATCTCTTTGCTACGTATTACAAGCATCAGTTCCGTATCCAGATACGTGCTTCTCATATCCATGTTAAAGGAACCGATTACGGATAGATCATCATCAATCAGGATGCTTTTTCCGTGGTAAGAATAGCCGCCTTCATACTCCCAGATATCAATTCCTGTATTTAAAATTCTGTTTCTGTTTCTCGCATAATCAGCAGAACCAAACGGATTTCCATTGTTGGCAACCGAATTGGTCATGATAGAAAAATCCGGAACTCTCTCCGCAATCTCTTTCCATGTATTATACATCATATCATTGCAGATAATATATGGTGTATGAATTTTCACGCGCTCTTTTGCATTTTCATTAGTTCTCCCAGTTGATACCACACTACTGGTTCTTTGGAACCTGTGTGGATAGGATTTGACACTAATGCAATCTTTTCTGTCTCAAAAGTTTCGTCCGTGTAATCGGTATCGCAGATTCTTTCCTTATTCTCTTCAAAATATTTCTGATAGCCGTTCTGCAGCTCTAAAACTGCGTTCTTTACAGATTTTCTATTTGCCAGTTTTTATTGTCATGAAAATAACCACTGTCTTCTTGTTCCCATATCGTTTCAAAATACTCTAACAACTGGTTAACTGAATTTTCTTTCTCAGGTTCATCGCAAACCACTAACACATCTCTGTCATAGTTCTTATGTCCCAGAAAATCACCCAGGAAATAATTGTATGTATTTCTTCCACCAAGAATATATGTCTTACCATCTGCAATCAAATATTTATCATGCATTCTCCCCATCATCTTCCATGGTTTCAACGGATTGGCCTTATTATACAGTTTAATTTCAACATTCTTATGGGAAGATAATCCATAGAAATACGGATTGCCTTCCATATCAACCCAGCTCTCCATTCCATCTACTAACAGACGAACATGCACACCTCTGTCTGCCGCATCATGCAGTGCTCCTAAGATCAATTTTCCACTTTCATCTGATTGAAATGCAAAAGTAGAAAGAATAATGTCTTCTTTTGCATTTCGGATCAAACGCACTCTTTGTAAAAGTGCTTCTGGATTTTTTCTATGATCACTGCTCGTTCCATATTCTCGCTGCGTTCGTTCCACGAATCATTTTGTGTTTCTTTTTGATGGTATTAGACACTTCCGGCTGTTTTTATATGCAATACAGATTCCAAATAATTCATAAAAGCCACACATAAAAAATTGACAGTATAACAAAACAATTTTACATATCTTACGTTTTCCCATCGCACATCACCTGACTTTTTTCATCCTATGTCTATACAATACAAAGTCAACCTCAATTTTACCTCAACAGAATTAATTTTATCCATGTAAATTTCCTGTACCGGCAATCAGACATAACAAAACGACCTCTCAAAATCAACTATTTTTGAAAGGTCGTTTCACTAAATTCTTATAACAATCCAGCAAATAATCTCATAAATAATTGTCCCAGTCGCAAATATGCACTGCGCCCAGTACAATATTGATCTGTTACATCACGACATTCTCCCATCGTTCTTATCAGATCATTTTAATTTCCACAACTGCCTGACAATCTGCCATAAAACAGCCGTTTTCAAAATGATGATATAAGCTTCTATAATCCAGATTGATTGTTCCACAGGTTGCCATACAGTCATCCACTATACTCATTTTCGCATGGCAAAATCCTGGTGTCCATTCATAAACTCGCACTCCATGTTTAACCAATCCATGATAAAAGAGCGAGTTATATTATAAATGAATTTTTATCAGGAATTCCTGGTGTGATAATTCTTACGTCTACCCCTCGCTTAGCAGCCAGACATAACGCATGTGTCATTTCGTCTGTTATAATTAGATATGGTGTCATAAACCAACAGTAATTTTCGGCCTTATTTATCATACTGATATAAACTTCTTCTCCGACCTGCTCATTATCCATAGGACTGTCGGCATAAGGCTGAACAAAACCTGTTTGCTGTGCTTTATAATCGTAATGAATAATGTATTTACTAAAATCAGTATCATTCGTAGCTTTTCACTAACAGCATTCCACATTTCTAAAAATGTCACTGTAAGTGACTGAACAGCATCTCCTTCTAAACGAATACCGGTATCTTTCCACTGCCCATACGGATGCGTATAATTAAAGTATTCATTTGCAAGATTATATCCACCTGTAAATCCAACTTTTCCATCAATTACTGTTATTTTTCTGTGATCACGATTGTTCAAAAATAGATTTAAGCCTGGCACAAATGGATTGAATACACGACAATGAATTCCTATACTCTCCATCTTTTTTACAAAATCTGTGTTAATAAAACCTATAGACCCCATATCATCATAGAATACCCTGACTTCCACACCGGCTTTTACTCTCTCTTCCAGAACATCTTGAATCTTATGCCAAGCTTCAGCATCTTCTATCGCATGATATTCCATGAAGATAAACTTTTGTGCTTTCGCAAGTTCTTCAAGCTGTGCCTCTAATCCCTTCACTGCTTCATCAAAATACTTGATATCCGTATTCTGATAGATTGGATACCACGAATTTCTTTGTATGTAACTTGCAATATTTCCTGCTTTCGGAATCTTTTCTTTTATTCTGCTTAAACACTCCTGATTGTCTGGAAGCATTGGTAACAATTTGCTATCAATTTCTGCATATCGCTCACGCATTTTATGCGTGCCACCATTCAAGCCAATCAATAAATACAGGCCTACACCCATAATTGGGAAAATCAGAATTAAAATGACCCAAGGCATTTTCATAGAAGATGTCTTATCTGACGCATACAATCTCAAAACTAAGATTCCACTTAAAATTCTGGTAAATAAATTTATGATTTCTGCATATTCATTCAAGCGTGTTACGATAGTAATAATAAAAATCACTTCCAGAAGAATGCAGATTATGGAAAAGCACAATCGTTTTATTCCATTTTTTGTTTTTGCTTTTCCTTCTAAGGTATCTTGCTTCATATGTATTCCACCTCTTCTTTCTACGTCAGCTCTATATTCAAAATACTATTTATTTTGATAATTGATTCGTTCCCCTTGAATTACTGGATAACAAATCAATTTATTACTTTCCAGATCCTCTGCATGCATATCTACCGCACTGATCTGATGATTTTCATAAGTATTATAATAATAGATACCTTTAATAACATTACAACAAGATGTATACAATGTGATTTCATATTTTCCATCAGTCACTTCGCAACATCCACGTTGCTGATCCACAGATCCAAGAATGTGAAAGAACTGACTAACACTTTCTTCCTCAGATTCACCTGAAATTGCATTTACCTTTGTAAAAGCCACACGCACAAAACGAGAAGAAGATGAAAGATCTCCCGGAAGACCTAAACCTCCCATACCTCTACTATATGCATCAAGAGCCAAATTTCCTCCAAAAGTGTTTTTTGGTTGCTTTGGGGATAAATACATATAATTATTTAATTGAAACATCTGCTGTGGAAATGGCGGATTATTCGTAAGCACTCCTACAGGATTATCGTAAATATGTAGACCATCTGACATAGACTCTACAGTAATTGATTCATTTTCATCAGCGATAATCCAATGTAATTGTGCTAATGGCAATTGCTCGCTGAAAGGAGTATTAACAATATTAATTCGATTAAGAAGCTTACGAACTTCTGCTAAAGAAGCACACTGACTTAAAATCCATGGAATAAATTCAAACTGTGCAATATTTTCCACATCTGGTTGAACCTCGGAATAAACAGCATTTCCGACAAAATTCAGACCTGCCATTGCCACTCCTTTTTCATTCATCGCATCATAATATAAAGGATAATCCTCCGCAACATGAGCCATTCCAATAATTGCATAATGATTTTTCATATCGCCAACATGACGGAAATGAAATGAATAGTTACATGGTGTAATTACTATCTGATCACCGTAAGAGAATTCATAATCGAGGGTTCGTCCAAAGTAAAAATCTTTTGTCTTATAGGTTGCTGCTGTACACATGATTGTTTATCCTCCTAAATAATATGAACTATATCAATAAGTTTTTGTTGAACAATAGTATAGCACAATTCTATTGTTTTGTTTCAAATTCACATATAATCATACTTTCAAGGACTACATTATTTTCTGGGTATATTCCAGCATTTTTTATATAAAATTGACCTAACACTACATACAAAAGGTATTTACCTTAATTATAACTTTAAATATATCTTATGTACATTATTTTCCATTACAAAAAGTCCACCTGAAAATTTCAAAAGTAAATTCCACCGTCCGCTTATGCGGTGGAATTTACTCCTACATGAGTGGAGTTTAATCTTTCATATATTCGTGCTATGCTCATGAAGACCTTCTGACAGCAGTAGAAGGAGATCTCTATGAGTAAATATATTCCTGGTAACCAGAAACATCTGTCCCTTGAAGACCGCAAATACAAGGAATGTCTGTCTTCGTCCAGGGCTGGCATAAACATGACAAAGCATGAACTGCGTCAAAAGGACATGATCATTTCGCCTCTTATTTATCAGGGACAATCGCCCTATCAGATCATTACAAACCATCCTGAGTTGGATATGTCGGTCAGAACACTCTACTCCTACCTCAATGATGGCGTTCTTACGGCAAGAAATGTTGATTTGAAGCGCAAGGTAAAGTTTAAACCTCGCAAAGTTCATAAAACCCAGATCAAAGACCGTACTGTTTTTCAAGGCCGTATGTTTTCAGATTTTCAAAAGCTGGAACTCGATCATTTTGCCGAAATGGATACCGTTCATTCTTCGCAGGAATCCAAACGTGTCATTCTCACCTTCTTTTTGACTCGTGAGAAGTTATTCCTGGCTTTCATTATGAACCGCTGCACTAAGGGCGCTGTACGGCTTATTTTTGATAAGTTGGAACATCAACTGGGAACCTATGATTTTCTCACTTTACTCAACACGATTCTAACGGACCGTGGATCAGAGTTCGGCGATCCCGATTCTTTAGAAACAGGATCTGATGGTATTATCCGTTCAAGTATCTATTTCTGTGATCCCATGAGAAGTGGTCAAAAAGGTGGTATTGAACAGGCGTACACCATGTTGCGCATGGTTCTGCCAAAGAAAACCAGCTTTGAATTCCTCACTCAATGGGATCTGAGAACTATTGTGGATCATATCAACTCCACTCCCAGAGAAAGTCTTGGCGGCCGCACTCCATATGATATCGCACTCGATAACTACGGCATTGACATTTTAAAAGCACTTCAGCTTAGGCCGATTCCACCCGACGAGGTCAATCTGACACCTAAGCTGATTCGCTTTAATCACTAACTTAGCATAAAAATCTGCTGTCAGACTGGAACTTAACAATTCACATTTTTTAGATGTGGCCTGTGGAATTTAGTCCTACACACCAGATATCCAGAGGTCTCTTTTCCATGTCACAAACTCAGATATTTTATGAGAAGTTAGCTTAATTATACCAGTTATCTAAGGATTTTGCTCATTATAATTCAATAAAATCAAGGAATTTTAATGTCTGGTGGAATTTACCACTGCACTGGAATTTAAAATTTCAAGTCAGCTGCTTCTGATTTTTGCAACAAATGATTGATTTAACGATAAGGAGATTTGATACGATGAGAACAATATTTGCAGAATACAATCCCAACCGTTGCTAATACAGAAAGTAAGCCCGCTGCTGCGAGAATTATCTGCAACTGCCCCAGATTGATGTTTGGCAGGTTACAGTCAGGTAACGCTGGAAAAAACTAATTCCTGAATTTGATTCTTTTTTCATGATATCTGCTCTCCTTAAATTATTTACAACAATCCCCGTCACCGCATCCAAGGCAAGTAAGGGATTCTATAAAGTGTTTGTAATTCATCAATGTCTCACAATTCAAAGAATAGTGATGCCATTTTCCTTCCTTACGATCATTCACAAGGCCGCATCCTACCAATATCTTCATATGATGGGATAAAGTTGGCTGGGTAATTTCAAATCTTTCCAAAAGTTTACACCCGCACTTTTCTCCATCCGACAGCATCTGTACAATTTCCAGCCGGTTCGCGTCGCCCAAAGCCTTGCATATCAAAGCCACATCCATTGCATTCATATTGACACCTCACATTGATCATTGTCTATGTTCAATATAATATATACATAGATATTTATCAATGTATGTGTTTTAAAAAAGAGAATCAAGTTTTTGATTCTCTTCATACATTCATTATAGCTTTTATCATCCATTTTATTTGCCCCAAACAGCCGCTGCATTCGACCTTACAAGCAGTTCTTCCACAGGCAGACCAATCGGACAAATATCATGACAAGATAACGACTTCCCGCATCCCTCAAAATATTTCTTCTTATATTCAGCAGAAATCTCATTCAAATGAGTACTTTCCTGTTCTTCATTCAGAATCCTAAATGCGTTGACTGCAGCAACAGCGCCTGCGAAAGTCCCATTTGCAGAGAAGTTAGGACACACTTCAAGGCAGCAGCCACACATCAGACAGCGTGCCGACTGGTATCTCGGTTCATGTGTCCACGGATTCATATAAGCTTCACTTTCAAGCCAAAGATTCAGTTTTTTCAAATTTTCAAACAGAATTGACCGGTCAACGATCAAATCTCTTACAAGCGGAAATTTGCTTAAAGGTTCCAAGGTGATTGTAGAACCTTTTAACGTATGTAGAAATGTAGAGCATGCCAGCCTCGGACGTTCGTTAATCAGCATGGCGCAAGCCCACATTTTCGCACCATACAGCTACATTCCCAGCTGATGGGAGTAACTATATTCCCTGAATTATCTTTCAAAGGGGTTCTACTGTTCAATTCCTTTAGAACATTGGCAACAGAGCTGTTTTTGCTTCCGTCAAACTCAAATTCCTGCCAATAACTGTCTGATTTCTGACTCTCCTGCCGCCTGATTCTTATTTTATATACCAAGTGAATCACCGCCTTTCTGGAACAGGTACAAAGGAAATCTGTATCTGCTTTCCATCAAATCTGGCTACCGTTGTTTTAAGGTAATCATCGTCATTGCTCTTCGGATAATCCTCCCGCCAGTGTGCACCACGGCTTTCTTTTCTTGCAAGAGCACTCTTTAGAACTGCCATGCCAAGCAATGGAAGATTTCCTGTCAGCGCTTGTACCGTTTGAATCCCATTTAACAACGTATTCTCATTTCTGACAACGCCCATAGTCTCCTGCATCACTTTGTTTAATTGCTTTATTTCTGAAATTTGAGACGCTGGTGGAAAATCTATCTGTGTCGCACAAGATAGATCTACTACATCTGCCTGTTCGCATGCTGATTTTGCCGCAACACGTCCTCCGTATAACGCTCCTAACAGAGAATTTCCACCAAGACGGTTGGCACCATGATATTGGGCACAGCATTCTCCGGCAGCGCAAAGATTCTGAATCGGCGTTCTGTGCTGCTCATCCACCAGAATGCCTCCCATAAAATAGTGAATTCCCGGTAAAACAGACACCGGTTCCTTTCGTATATCTTTATGCAGATAGGTCATACAATCGTCTGCCAGACCAGATAGCTTATTTGAAATAATCTCCTCCGATATTTCCGTCATGTCAAGAAATACCTCTGATTCATGGCTGACCTTCCATATCTCTCTGGCGGTAATATCTCGTGGCATCAGATTTCCAAGCTCTGGGTATTTTTCCTCCATGAAATACCATTGTTTTCCATCTTTCATGGCAAACAACCTGCCACCTTCCCCTCTGGTCGCCTCGCTGATGAGCATGCGTTTTCCACCACATTTCACAGTTGTCGGATGATACTGGATCATCTCGCCATTTGCCAGAGGAACACCAAGCCGGAACAATTCTGCAGTGACTTCTCCTGTATTGCTCAGCGAACCCGTTGTATTTCCAAACAATCCGTGCATACCACCGGTGGCAACAATAACCGCATCCCCCGGTAATTCCACAGTCTCCTGACTGTATTCATCCCTGATTACGCAGCCACAACAAATATTGCCACACAGACGAAGTGTTAGGAAAGAATGATGGCTGAACCGTTCTACCATACCAGATGCTTCTTTCCTGCGAACAGCGTCTATCATAGCTGTCATGATCTGCTTCCCGGTATCGCTCTGTGCAAAAGCAGTCCGTTTCTTTTTCTGCCCGCCAAAATTCCGCAGATCCACATCATCATAGCCACTCATGTTAAATTGAACTCCAAGTTTTAGCAGCCAGTGCACCAGCTCCGGTGCTGCCTGTATCATTCCCCAAACTGCATTTGGATCTGCCAGACCACATGCTGCCTTTATTGTATCTGTAAAATGTTCTTCGGGACTGTCGTTTTCATCTTTTGTATTCAAAGCTGCATTGATACCGCCCTCCGCCATAACAGACTGTGCCCGCTCTGACGGAAGGGAGGAAACCAGTTTTACATTGCATCCATTTTCCGCTGCCTGCAAAGCCGCTGAAAGTCCTGCCAGTCCAGCACCTATAATAATAATTGTCTTACTCATAGATATTGCCACCCAATATAATAGAAAATAACTGCGCCCGCTATAAAAACAGAAGGAGCACCGAAAGAATCAAATAAATATCACCCCTTCGTTCTTTATAACTGATGATTCCCAGCGATACGAGCAATGGGCGGATATTGATAAAAATATGAACAAAGATTGCCGCCACGAACAAAAGCTGAGTTACCATCTTTACCGTTGTAAAAGGGAACAAAATATATGTCCCATTCTGCACCTTTCCAAACAAGCCAATATGGAAGAACAGCAGGATCAGTATTGCCAGCCCACTGGCTCGTCTCGCCCAGAATATGGCGTTCTGTTTCAGATACATTTTTTCCGGATTGCTTCGCTGTCTGTAAACTCTGAACTGTCAGGATGACACCAATCACCGTATGCACAACAAGAATACCAACACCAATCCATGCAAGAAGTTTCCCTGCGCTACTTCCAACTCCGTTCAGCATAAAGCTGCCCATGATTCCATGAATCATAAAAATGAGAAGCATTAAAACAGACAAAATCGTATTCCATTTTCTCATAAATTCCCGCTCACCTCATTTCTTCGCTGTCCATGATCATATAGTCCATCTGTGTTAGCGTTGTAACGTCAATAAAATCATCCGATGCCAGGAATACATCATACTTTCCACTTACCACTCTTGATAGCATCATTGTGTTACTGTACTCTTTCAGATCTACGAAAAAACCGGCCTGTTTCAACCTGTCACAGAGTTTCTTAGCATAACTGACAAGCGGATAATCCGTCTCAGATACATATAACCGAAAACTAATGTCCGTTTTCATGAGATCTGTTTCATTTGTTTCCGAATCGTCCAGTGCCAATTCTTTTAATTTATTCCGGGTGTTCTCGTTGTCGAGACCATCTGACATCATATTAATACCGAGAACATAAGAGCCTTCCAACTGTGCGGAGGCTTGAGCCGCCTTTTTTGACTTCGGTGTTGCTCCTGTGACTGCATCAATCATAGAAGGCGGTGAATGTAAAATGGCACCAAACCCTACAAGAAAAACAATCGTAACAACTAACAGAATCAGTTTTCGTTTCACATTCCCACCTCATTTCCTATTTTTTCAAAATTCTCATTGCGTTTAAAACAGCAATTATGGTAACACCTACATCACCAAATACAGCTTCCCACATTCCCGCAATACCAAGAGCGCCAAGAATCAGGAACACACTCTTAATCCCAAGAGCAATCACTATATTCTGCATGACAATCTGTTTTGTCGCTTTTGCTACTTCAATCGCGTCCACCAGCTTAGACGGTTCATCTGTCATCAGAACTACATCTGCTGCTTCAATGGCCGCATCCGAACCAAGCCCACCCATTGCAATACCAACATCTGCACGGGCAAGGACAGGCGCGTCATTGATACCATCACCAACAAAAGCCAATTTGCTTCCCGGTCTCTTTTTACTATCTAAAAGCTCAACCTTTTCCACTTTTTGGTCAGGAAGCAGCTGTGCATAATATTCATCCAACTGCAATTCTTCTGCAACGGACTTCCCAATTTTTTCATCATCACCGGTAAGCATGACTGTTTTTTCCACGCCGATATGTTTCAGGTCAGAAATTGCTTTTTTACTGTCCGGCTTCACTTCATCTGTTATCAAAATACATCCTGCATATTGACCATCTACAGCCAAATAAACTTTTGTACCTGCTTTTTCACAGGTTGTGTACTCTATACATTCTGTATCCATAAGTTTCGTATTGCCAGCAAAAACTTTCTTTTCCTCTGCCATTACACTGATTCCATATCCTGAAATTTCCTTATAATCAGAAATCACTGACTGATCAATTCCTTTTCCATAAGCAGCAAGAATGGATTTTGCAATAGGATGGTTAGAAAAACTCTCTGCCTCTGCCGCATACTCCAGAACCTGTTCTTTTGAAAATCCATTTGCAGGCAAAATATCCGTCACATTGAAAACACCTTTTGTAAGTGTTCCGGTTTTATCGAACACAATAACGCTGACATTATTAAGTGCCTCTAAATAATTGCTTCCTTTTACAAGAACACCTCGTTTAGATGCTGCACCAATGCCGCCGAAGAAAGTCAGCGGGATTGAAATAACCAATGCACATGGACAAGATACCACAAGGAAAACAAATCCTCTGCGAATCCACTCTGTCCAGCCTCCGCCAAGAATGATCGGTGGCAGAATCGCCAGAAAAGCTGCTAAGATTACAACCACAGGTGTATAATAACGTGCAAATGTAGTAATAAAATTTTCTGTTGGTGCTTTTCGGCTTGACGCATTTTCCACAAGATCAATAATCTTTGAAGCCGTAGATTCACCAAATGCTTTTGTTGTCTTAATCATTAAGACACCCGTCTGATTCATACAACCGGAAAGTGCTTCGTCTCCTTTATGAACACTTCTCGGAACTGATTCTCCTGTTAAGGCGCTTGTATCCAGCATAGAATCTCCATCCAATACCACACCGTCTAATGGAATTTTTTCACCAGGCTTTACAATAATAATCTCACCAATGGAGACATTTTCTGGAGATATGGTAATCAATTCCCCATTTCTTCTTACTGTAGCAGAATCTGGACGTATATCCATTAAGTCTGATATAGATTTTCTTGAACGCTTAACAGCCAATGACTGAAAAAATTCACCTACCTGATAGAATAGCATAACAGCAACTGCTTCTGGATATTCACCAATGACAAAAGCCCCAATCGTAGAAACACTCATCAAAAAATGTTCATCAAATACACGCCCCTTTGAAATGTTCCTCACAGCCTGCCATACAACATCTCCACCAAGAATAACATAAGAAACAATGAGAAAAGCTAACTCGATAGGCAGTGGCACTTTCGCAAAAACAGTCAATGCCATACCAATGGCATAGATTGCTGCACCAGTCGCTAAACGAACTGTCAACTTCTTATCCTCATTGTTATAGGATTCATTGGCCTCCTGCTTTTTTTCCGGTATATAAGATTCCTGTACAATTTCAGAAACTTCCACATCTGGCTCATGGCTATGAACAATCGTTTCAATCTGACTGGCTATCGTATCTGCGGCTGTCTGAGCAACAATGATTGTAAGCGTCTGCTTCATCAGATTTACCACTGAGGATTGTACTCCATCCAATTCTCCGACTTCTTTTTCAATTTTTGCGGAACAATTTGGACAGTCCAAGCCCTTTAACAAATAACTCTTTGTAACGGGGATAATTGTTTCTTCCTGAACCTCCACATCTGGCTCATGGCTGTGGACAATCGTTTCAATCTGACTGGCTATTGTATCTGCGGCTGTCTGAGTAACATTGATTGTAAGCGTCTGCTTCATCAGATTTACCACTGAGGATTGCACTCCATCCAACTCTCCGACTTCTTTTTCAATTTTTGCGGAACAATTTGGACAGTCCAACCCTTTTAATAGAAATATGCGTTTCATGATAATCTCCTTATAATTTGTTTAATTGTTCAATTACTCAACTATAATGTTAAAAAATATTATTTCTGCCAAAGATGCTCAAATCCCTTGTCAATAATCTCTTTCACATGATCATCTGCCAGCGAGTAGTAAACTATCTGTGCTTCTTTACGGAATTTTACCAGATTCGCTAGGCGTAATGCCTTTAACTGATGCGAAATTGCAGATTTTGTTACCCCCAGTAGCACTGCAAGATCACATACACACATCTCACTCTGTTCTAGAGCGTGTAAGATTTGTACTCTAGTTCCATCTCCAAATAGCTTAAACAAAGAAGCCAACTGGATATAATCATCTTTTGGCTGCATCTTGGATTTCACATCATTCACAATATCCTCATGAATTACATCGCAATTACAAATATAAGACGTTTTTGACATATATTCACCTCCAAATAATAATAGTTGAACAATTACTCAACTATTATTATACTTATTTTTAAATTCATGTCAATAAGCTGATGTTAGTTCCCCATAAATTTTACAATTAAAACCAGCTCTTTATTCTTTTCTTAATCTTTTTTCCCAGTATACCGTTTTGGCTTTCTTGTCACACTTCCTGTAAATTCCGATTTGTCGAAGTAATCCAAATACGAATTGGGCAAAAACGGTTTAGCAGTCACAGGTTCTAACCCTGTGGTGCCTTTTCTTTTTCATGATACATAAATTTATACTTAAACCAGCGTAAGCATCTACATCGATAATATTTCAAATAAATGACCACATATTACTCCAATGGCATATTCGATGATATCCCACAATTTCAATATCATACAGCTTACAGCAAGAACAAACACCGCTAGGCCTTTGACCGGAAGATACGCTGCCTGCACTGGTATCAGTACAGAATCTGCACATGCTAATGCATTAATTGTCATCATTCCAAGTGAAGGCATACAATCAATTATGATGTAATCATAAAATTCTCTCAGCCTGTCTACCATAGATCTCAGAATCAGTTCCCTGCTCATGGCATTTACCAGAGATACCTCAATGGCTGATAATTCAATGTTAGCTGGGATAAGGTCCACGCCTTCCTTATGGTGTAAGATTGTCTTTTCTATATTCAGTTTTTCATCATTCACAATGTTCATCATCAGTGTTGCCAGAGAATACTCCATTTCATCCGGCTCCTCATAACCAAGGCTGATTGTAAGACTCCCCTGTGGATCAGCGTCTATCAGAAGCACCTTCTTTCCTTCCTGTACTAATCCTATTCCAAGATTTACACATGATACTGTTTTACCTACTCCGCCTTTTTGATTTGATACTGCAATAACTCTACACATACTTTTCTCCTTTGTTTTATTCAAATGTCATATTAATTTTTAATAGTGTCAGTATTTCTCTTTTCATCTGTTCTGCTGTGTAATACGATGGAAAATATCGGTATAGCTGTTCATTTTTGAAAACCACCCGATCAACATCTTTTTGCTTGATCTCACTTAAGAACTCCTCTATTTTTTCTTGGCTGAATCTTCCGTCTTCCTGCAATTTTTTGATCCGAATTGCCTGGGACAGATTTGGTGTACCCAATGTGCTTTCCATTGCTTCCAGCACAGTCTTCTGATTTTTTTCGGTTAATGATGCTAATTCCACAGCTATCGTAAATCCCATTGTTCCATCATCCACTTTTTCAAGCAGCTCTGGAATCAGTTTGGTAAGTTTCAAATATCTCTGTACCTGCTTTGGACTGTCCCCACATTCTTCGCTTATGACTTCCACGCTTTTTTTACCAGTTAAATAGTCAACCTGGCTACATTTCCTTCTTCCTGCCTTTCGCTTGAGTACATCATATTTCATCTTATAAGCAAATGCTTTTTCACTCGGTGAAATCCGCTCCCTCTGTAAATTAGCATCTATCATTGAAATAATTGCATCCTCGTCAAGCATATATCTGATAATGACCGGAACCTTCGTATATTTCAGTTGCTGTGCTGCATACTTTCTTCTATGACCAGAAATAATTTCATAAAATCCTTCCGGTCTCGGTCTCGCAATTAGCGGATTAAGAATTCCATATTTCTTAATTGATTCCTGTAACTCTTTCATCTGACTATCTGCCTGTACCTTAAATGGATGATTTTTAAAATCCCTGAGTCGTTCAATTTCTATCTCAACGACTTTTTCATCCTGATCTCTTTGATCTTCTTTTCGTACTTCCATGAATCCTCCTTTTCTCCTGGACGAAAAAATGCCCAGACTAGACTTATTGCATCTAATCTGAGCATCTATCTTCCTCAGGTCTGAATCATACAGACAAGAAAACCAAATTTGCATTCATTGACAACCCTTTTTCTTTCTTACACCATATGCCACACATCTGGGTGGAAAATTATAATTTTCAAATGGGTGGCAAAATCTTATTTTGGGTGGATGAAATCGTTCTGTTTTTTCAATTCTGGGTGGAAATTTCCACCCAAGATACAAAAAAAGCAGCAATGACTTTTTCAATCATTACTGCTTCGAACTGATGTTCCCGGCGGGAATTGAACCCACAACTACACCTTAGGAGTTCAAGATCCCCATATAAACACGCATATACTTAAGTCAAGCTAAATCAAGGTAAAGCCTTAATTTTACTGACTATTCTGTTACATTTTGTCAAAATAAGAAAACCTGTTCTTCATCTCTGTAAAACACCTCTCGGTGCGCATCCGGCGCTCGGAGCACCCGGAGGATTTAACTATTCGGTTCCATCCAGTTCATTCAGTTGGCCACCGTTACGAATCAGCTTCGCAACAATGATTGCTTGGTTTTCTTATTAGATTACATATATTATAACGTGTAAAGAGTCGGATGTCGATGTTTTTTTGACCATATTTTGCTCTGGTTTACATTTTGTCCAGCCACCCATCAAAACTTTTCTTTGAAATCCTATACTTGGTTCCAATCTGGATCCAGCGGAATTCATTTTTCAACAATAATTTTCTCTGCTTTATTACGAAATGCATCTAATCTATAATTGCTATCCAGATCTTTGACAATAAAATCCATAACCATCCTCCGATGGCTATATTATATTAAATTCATTGCAATAAAGTCAACCAAGTCTGGAAAGAACCGCTCCATAGCAAGTACCTTGCCAGCCCAAAGTGCTGCAACATGGTTTTGCAAGCAATAATCCGCAACGTTCGCTCCTCCAGTATTCACCTGTAATCTCCATACCGCCATCTTCTCATCTCCCCGCTTTCTTCTTTAGTGCTTATCCACCTTCCGCTTCGGGAACCATCCTTTTGCCACTCTTTTTTCCTGTTCTTTCAATTCCTTAATGCTCCAAAAGCAACTGACGCCCAAAACACCCAGAGAAACCGACCAAAGTATTTCCTGCATTCTTACGGATAGAATCATACACAAAATGCCCACCAGCAAAAATACCGGCCAACAGCGGCTTCCAAAGTAATACTCCGCATATATAACAATAGGATGGAACAATCCAATCAGAAAAAAGGTAAGCACACCAATCAATATCCCACTAAAATTCATCATAACTCCTTGTCCTTTTCCTTATACAAACAGCACATTATCGCAGACCGGCGCAACTTATCTTCTGCGTGCAATAGTCGCCCTCAACAGCATCAGATCTTTTCCAACTGATGCATAGGCTACACCACATCTACCCAGTGAATCCAGGTCACTATATGTTTCAAAAGAAACTGCCGTCAGATCAGCGTCTGTGAAATACGGCTTGTTATCATTTACTATGGCATACGGTTGCCCAGAATAAGCCGGAACAGAAGCCAAATCAAATACCAATGTACCGGCCGAAACAAGATCAACCTGATGTAACTCTGTTGATGCAGAAACAATCGGTTCCTGCTTTGCCGCCTGCCCGCAAGCAGACATACTTAATGCTACCGCTGATAATAAACCGAATTTCTTTCATTATACTACAGTTTTCCAATTCCTGAAAGAAAAAAGAGGATCCCCGCAAAGAGTTCCTCTTATCATTAGCATCAAAATATGCTCTTCGAATTAATATATGTACATTATTTTCCATTACAAAAAGTCCACCCACATCTGGATTTCTCCTAATGCCAGTAGACTCTGTTCTATTTCCATTATTATATTTTTATTCAGCTTTCAAGCTCTTCGCCAGACTCGTCAGCAACGCCGCCATCTCCGGATTTCCCAGAACCTTCATCAAAAGGTCCGCATCCACACCTTCCGGAACAGCCACCGTGTTTGCTGTCTGACCAGCATCTGCACCCTTCATCTGCGGATTAAGATTTTCCCTGTTATAAAACGCATTCTCCATTCTCTCTGCATTTTTTCGCCGGTCCTCATCAATAATATGACCATACACTTCCGTTACCATGTCCGCCTGTGCATGTCCGGAATCCCCCTGGACTGCTTTGATATCTCCACCGCTCAGTTTCAGCTTGTATGTAACACTTGTATGGCGCAGACTATGAAAAACCACATCCGGAAGCCCTTCTTTATCAATAACCTTCTGCATCTGATCACGCAGATAGCTGTCTCCGATCGGAAGACCAAAGGTCGTAGCCATGACCAGATTATAATCCTGATACTCACTGCCCAGGATATCCTTTAATTCATCCTGTTCTTTTTTGATATCGACCAAAATCTGCGCCAAAAATTTAGGAATATATACTTTCCGCTCACTGGTATCCGTCTTAGGTGTTTTCAATAACCTGACGGTTTTGTTGTTTTTCCTCTGGGAAGGAAAAATCAGGATTACTTCTTTGGCGTACAGTTCATCAACAGCATTCCTGGATACACGTTCCACCTGCTTGTTAATAAAGATATAGGCCCGGTTTTCAGCAATGGCCTCCTCCGATACATCTACGCAATCCCAGGTTAGTCCAAGAAGCTCACCAATACGGACGGTAGTCGCAAAAGCCAGATGAAATGCAACTTTTAGCCATTTGTTTTCACATGCATCAATCGCCTGCATCAGCATTTCCGCTGTCCAGATTTCCCGTTCTTCTGCTTTGTACTTCGGAAGTGTTGCATCTATTGCCGGGTTCTTGTCCATCATTTCCCACTTTACGGCTTGTCTGAAACAGCTCCTCAGCACCTTGTGGATCTGATGCACTGTCGCTGCGGTGATCATTTTGTCCTCATTCATTATGTCCATAGATCCTGACATACTCCCGCACAAGTTCTTTCACCCTGGTACATTTCGGGACAACAAAGGTTCCAAGAGACTGTTTATATTCAATTTCTTTTTTTCGCTTTTCTGCTTCTTTCTGCGTTGCGTAGCTTCCTGATATTCCTTCAGCCACTTCAGAAATTCATTCCGATGTATTCTCAGGGCCTTTCCTGCCCCGGCACTTGAAAAATGCCCCATCTGAATCCATTTGGTGATTGTTCCGCTGGTAACCCCGGCGAGGGCTGCTGCCTCCTGCAAACGGATATAGTCTTTTTCCAGATCCGTGATCGTAGGCATCCTGCCGACTTTCTGATACATGATCTGATGTTCATACCATTCTTCAAATACTTCGATCGGAATTCTTTTTGTAAAATCTACAGTTATTGTCTTCAGGTTCTGATCCCGCCAGATTTCATACAGATTTGAAGAATGGATTCCAAGAAGGTTGGCAGCGTCACGAAAAGAGTAGGAACTTTTCATCAGCTCCGCTCCCGGTTCCTCACCATTCACTTTTTTATGCTTGACCTGATTTGCATACCATTTTTCAAAACTGGCAATATCAACACGCATCTGTCCGTTCACAATATATGTCTGGAAGAAATTCCGATGCACCAGCCAGTAACTATCCGTCTTCTTAAGTCCCAAAAGCCGTCGCATCTCCGGCACGGACATGGTCTTCTTTGATTTTTCTAATATTGCTTCTTTCTGTGCTTCCATGCTGATTCCCATATTCTTTCGCCTCCCGCATTTATTTCCATCAATATATCATGAAACCCCAAAATCCTTTAGAACGTAAATTCACGTTCCCATGCCTATGCCTCTCTTTTCTGTAACGAAAAAAATCCGCCCAGAATAGATTCTTAATCTAATCTGAGCGGATAGATCCGTCAGGCCTGTTTTGTTCAGGCAAGAAAACCATATTTACATTCATTGACACCCCAATCCTTATCCTACGCTGTAGTTATCTCCGTTCGGTGCCAGGATTGAATTATTGCATTGGTGCCCGTTAAGAAATTTCGGTGCTCAATATCTGCGTTTAAGTGTTCTCTCGGTGCTCATGAGCACCGAAAAAAAGAAAAAGCAGCAATGAGCTTTTACGATCATTGCTGCAAAAAATGCACGTTCCCAGGGGGAATCGAACCCTCAACTAGTGCTTAGGAGCACAGGTTGGCGGTATAAACCGCTGTCAAGCTGTGTTCATATAAGTCAAGGAAAGCCTTGATTTTACTAACCATTTTGTCAATCCCAGTCAAAATAAGAAAACCTGTGTTAACCCCTGCCAAACCCATTTGGGGTGCTCGTCGGGTGCTCGGAGCACCCTGAGGCGATAACTATTGAGTTCCATCGAGTTCACAACTCTGGCTACCATTTCCATCTGCTACCGTAACAATGATAACTCTGTTTTCTTATTAGATTACTTATATTATACTGTGGACGGAGCCGGATGTCGATGCTTTTTTGACTACATCCTCTTATTTTTGTGTTTAACTCGATTCTAATTCATTTCTAACTCGTTTGTTGAATTACGATTTTTTCATTTCATCTTATTTCAACGGGAGTTTGACACCTTTCCGAATGAAAAACAGCGTATAAGCCGCATGAATGCTTATATTTTTTTGTCAAATTTGTTGTTTTTATATATAGGCTTTTTCGGCTTTTTGTGCTATAATGGTATTGAGGTGAAAAAATTGAAGGTCAATACATCAAAATCAAAAAACGCTGAGTCTTTTTATATAAAGCAATCCTACATCGACAGTAACGGAAAATCTACCTCTCGGACAATCCGCAAACTTGGAACATTAAAAGAATTGTTAGTTGAACATGGTCCCACCAGAGACGATGTTATGGCCTGGGCAAAAGAACAGGCTCGCATTGAGACCGAAAAGTTTGAACAGGAAAAAGCGAATCATTGTATTCCTATTACTTTCCATCCAAACCGAAAGATCGCCCATGGAGAAAAGCGAAAATTTCAGGGAGGTTACCTTTTCCTGCAGTCTCTTTATTATGAACTTGGTTTAAACAAGGTATGTCGAAAGATTCGAGATAAACATCACAATGATTATTATTTGATCGCGATCTTATCCGATCTCATCTATACACGCATTTTAGAACCAGGCAGCAAACGTTCTTCTTTTGAAACGGCTAAAAACTTCCTAGAAGCACCCACTTATCAGCTTCATGATATTTACCGGGCATTGAATGTTCTTTCAGAAGAATGCGATCTGATTCAGTCAGAGCTATATCGCAATTCAAAGTCTGTTTTAAAACGTAACGATGGGGTCCTTTACTACGACTGTACCAACTACTACTTTGAGATTGAACAAGAAGATGGAGATAAAAATACGGAAAAGTAAAGAACACCGTCCAAATCCTATCGTGCAGATGGGACTCTTTACCGACGGAGATGGAATCCCACTGGCTTTCAGCATATTTCCAGGAAATCAAAATGAACAGACATCTTTGAAACCACTCGAGAAAAAAGTGATTGAGGAGTTTGGGTGTGAAGAGTTTATCTTCTGTTCTGATGCAGGCCTTGGTTCTGAAAATAACCGGCTCTTAAATCACAGCAAGAAGCGCTCTTATATCGTAACCCAGTCTATCAAAAAACTTCCAGAAGAATACCGGACACTTGCACTAAACAAAAGGATTCCGGTGCCTCTCAGACCATAAAGCGGTCGATCTGAACAGCCTGACAGACGATGATAAAGAGGAACTTTTTTATAAAGAAGAACCTTACAGTTCCAAAAAGATGGAACAGCGTCTGTTGATTACTTACTCACCAAAATACGCTGCTTATCAAAAGAGATTCGGGAGAAACAGATTGAACGAGCAAAAGCAATGCTTTCAAATGGCAGGCATAAGAAAAACCGGAAAAATCCGAATGACCCAGCAAGATTTATTGATAAAACAGCTGTTACAAAAGACGGAGAAATGGCCGATATCCTATATTTTCTGGATGAAGAAAAGATTGCACAGGAAGCACAGTACGATGGCCTCTATGCTGTATGTACGGATCTTTTTGACGATGAGCCGGAAGATATTTTAAAAGTCAGTGAAAGCCGTTGGCAGATTGAAGCATGCTTTCGGATCATGAAAACGGATTTTTCTGCCCGTCCGGTTTTTGTCCAGCGAAACGACCGGATCCGAGCACATTTCCTGATCTGTTTTCTAGCGCTGTTCATTTATCGTCTGCTCGAAAAAAAACTCGAGCGGAAATATACATGTGAAGAGTTATTGTCGACATTAAGAGACTATGAATTTGCAGATGTGCAGGGGCAGGGATTCATACCGATTTATGAATCTACTAAACTGACGGATGCATTACATGAAGTAGCCGGATTCGAAACGGATTATGAATTTCTTACCAAAAGGAAAATGAAAGAAATCCAAAAACTTAGTAAACAATCTCGAGAAAAATCATAAAAGTCTATCATCCATATCTGATTCAGAAAAAAGACTATATAGTAAAACGAAAAGACACCGCTGAAAAACCCAGGTAGAATAAGGCTTTCAGCGGTGTTTTGATAAATTTGACTGTCAAAGATGGGATTATACTGTGGACGGAGCCGGATGTCGATGCTTTTGGGAGTATCCTAAAGTTTGTGTAAACCTCCAAACTGATGTAAGATAAAATTACTCAGTTTGGAGGTTATTTTTATGGCAAGAAGAAAAGACAGCCCACAAAAAGCTGCAATGAGAGAAATGATGCGTGACTATCTGAAAAATAATGATATCAGCATCAAAGATGGCACCGATGTTAACAGCATCATGCGTGACATGATGTCTGTCATTTTGGAAGGTGCTTTGGATGAAGAACTGGATGAAGAATTAGGATATTCCAAGTATGACTATCGAAACAAAGAAACAGACAATAGTAGAAATGGACATTCCAGCAAAACCATGCACACCAGTTATGGAGATATGGATGTGGCAATCCCAAGGGATCGTAATGGTGATTATGAACCTCAGCTGATTAAAAAATATCAGAATACCGTAACTCAGGACATGGAAGAAAAAATACTTTCCATGTATGCCAAGGGAATGACAACTGGAGACATTGAATCCCACATGCGTGAATTATACGATATTGATATTTCTGACAGCACAATCAGCCGGATCACAGACAAAATCCTGCCGATTGTAAAAGAATGGCAGGAAAGACCTTTGGAAGAAGTCTATGCAGTTGTTTATATGGATGCAATCCACTATCATGTGCGAAGTGAAGGCCGAATTGTAAAACGTGCTGTTTACATTGCCCTTGGTATCGATATGAATGGGAAAAAAGATGTTCTTGGAATGTATGTTGGAGAAAACGAAAGTGCAAAGTTCTGGCTTTCTATCATGAATGGATTAAAAAACAGAGGCGTTGAGGATATCCTGATTGCATGCGTTGATGGTTTAAATGGATTTCCACAGGCAATCGAGGCTGTTTATCCAAAAACAGAGATTCAGCAGTGTATCATCCATCAGATCCGTAATTCAACGAAGTTTGTTTCATACAAAGACATCAAAAAACTGATGGCTGATCTGAAGCTTGTATATGCAGCTCCGACGGAAGAAACCGCTTTAAATGAACTGGAACTGTTCAAGGATAAATGGGATTCCAAGTACCCAAAAATCTATAAATCCTGGCATGATAATTGGGCAACCCTGTCCACTTATTTCAAATATCCGGAGGCAGTAAGACGGCTGATTTATACCACAAATGCCATTGAAGGATTCAACCGCCAGCTCCGGAAAGTGACTAAAAGCAAGGCGGTATTTCCGTCGGATGACAGCCTTTTGAAAATGCTGTATCTGGCAACCATGGATATCACGAAAAAATGGACCGGACACAGGCAGGACTGGGGACAGATCCATTCCCAGCTTGAAATTTATTTTGAAGAACGTCTGGCAGGGCGGAACCTGTAAAGCAGTCAATTTTAGGCAGGTTTTATTGACATGCCTAAAAACTACTGTATAATGCAGATATGGGCAGAATCCGGAAAATCGGCTCTGCCCATTGTAACTATTCACAAATCTTATATCAGTTTTTAACGTTTACACAAAACTTGAAACGGTCTCATGCTTTTTTGACTACATCCTCTTATTTTTGTGTTTAACTCGATTCTAATTCATTTCTAACTCGTTTGTTGAATTACGATTTTTTCATTTCATCTTATTTCAAGTTAAAAATGAATTAAATATATATAGCACCATTCCCCTCGCCTCAATATGAATTGACTTTTCTTTCCATGAGTTGAGTTTCCTGCATGTTCAATTGACTTTTCTCGGTGCCCAGTTGACTTTTCTCAATTAAGAATTATTTCCCCAAATAAATACAAATTGATCATTACAATGAAATCAATGATTTCAACGCATCTGTGAAGCCCTCTTTTTCTATTTGAAACAGATCTTTCTTTATTTCGTAAAACAATTTATTATATGTATCATCAGCATCTGTCTTTTGTAAAATAAACATAATCTTCTGTGGATCTGAGCAATAATTCGTAATAGCACTGTTCAGTAATGTCGTTGGAACAGGCGCCTTTGTCCGGTCAACCTGATTAGTTCCCTTTTTCTTTATTCGTGAATCGTATCCTATTACCCCTGTTGAATTTCCAGTAGCCATTTCAAAGTCATTGTCTCGTGTTACTAAATCTTTTTCTCCAATTTTATAACACTTACTATTTCTCAGATCCAATATTTTCTCCATTACTCCTATTTTGGAATACATGGTACTTGCATCTCTCCGTGGCTTACACTGCTCCCTGGTAATTTCTCCCGATATACAAGCTTCATAAAATTCATTAGCATTTAGCGACTCACTCTTTATCCCTGCCAAATGCATAAAATTATTCTTACCAAATCGAACTTCATAATAGTCATAGGAATCTGACTTGCTCTTTCTAAATATGAACAATAAGGTAGTATCAACGTATTCCGAATATAAAGTTGCGCTTTTACGCAATATAGTTAACATTTCCTCAGACGTCAATATTCTTATATTCCGCGCCGTACATTTCATATTTCCCCTTAACGTAAAAGAGAAACCTTTGTATCAAAGGTTTCTCCATAGTTCTCATAAAACTGGTTTCATTATGGTGCTTTGCCACCAAATCACAGGCATTTCACCTATCCGGCTTGATTATCCTCTGGCTGAAGAGTAAGCGCAAAGTTTTAACGTTGCCAGCGCAACGGAAGCAAACACCTTATGCTTCGTGTCCTGAAATCAGGAAGAGATTTCTCTCTTGGTACTTATATTATACTCAGCATCTCCGAAAATAGCAATCTTTTTTTAATTTTATGACTGCAAGATTAGTGATTCTTTGTCCTTCCAACGCAATTGCAGACGCACTGTTGCATGGCCTACTACTATCTTTCTAGTTTACATCTCCGATTTTACATGAGATTTTCCGACAAAAGCAAATACATCTGCTACCTCTTCTTGCTTTATTGTTGCTAATTCACTTCTCCTGGTTAAAGTCGTAAACCATTCCGGCACATAAAAATTTATCTTGGGATTGTTTTCCCTGTACCATTGAATTTGTTTCCTTGCAAATTTTAAAAATCCGGGGTCTGAATGTAATCTCGCCAGCTCTTTTTTACTTAATTTTCCTATTGTTCGTTTTCTTTCACTGCCCGCCGGATAAATATCTCCAGTCCATGCATCCAAACGATATCCCGTTCCCTGCGCATGAGCATGAGGCACTGAAGGTTTATCATCTGCATCGCCTATTGTGAAAATCCATATACAGTCTTGTAATTTTTCACGCGGTGAATATAGCTACGGCCCGGGCACTTTTTTCATTCGTATTATTTTACTACGCGATCTCACCGTATTTCTTCTAATCATAAATTTTTACCTTTTCCAGTATAAATCAAACTACTTTTACCATTTCTTTTATGTACACACATAGCAGTCAGATTTTTGCTTGCAGTGTTATAACCCCAAAGAACTACTACAAAATTTTCACATTCATATGTCTGCCCTGTCATTCCATAAAGACCGCAGTGTCCAATAGTTCAAACTAATTACTTATTCACATATTTTTCTTATTTCAATTAATGATTTTGTATCCTTTATTAATCTTCGTATCTCTCGTGCATTTTCAAGTCTTGTAGAATTCACAAGAAGATTCTGCCTAATATTTTCCGAGATAGTACCTTCTTCATCCAATTCATCAAGTTCTTTCCGCGCGATTTCGATTTTAGCTTCAGAATCCAGATCCGTAAATCTTATAACTCCATCAAATCTGTTAAAAATAGGATCCCCTAGTTTTTCCCTCACTTCATCCTTGGATTTATAGTTACCGAAGCTTTTGAATTTGCCCTTGAATTTGACAAAGAATCACTGATAACTTCTTGTTTGAAAAATTGAGAAAACGTAATATTGAACAAAAAAGAAATGCACAGTTCTTAGCTTATCGTGAACTGTGCATTTTTGTAAATAAATACTTTTAATTAACCGATTACGGCATCCTCGGCTGTAAAATGTTCCAGAGAATTTTCTTTTACCTGAATGCAGATATAAGTAATTCCAGAAATATCGGATGCAAAAAACTGACGCTTTGCAGCAGGTGCGATTTTTAGCCAGTCTCCAGTTGAAAGGCTAATTTCTTCTCCATCAATTATGGCTTTGCCGTTACCTGAAAGAATTCCATAGATTTCTTCATTTTCTTTATGAGAATGAACAAATGGTACATTTGCTCCTGCAGGTAGTTCGTTTAAACTGATTTCTGCACCTGTTAAAGACAACTTTTCATGTAGCTCAATTCGGTTTTCCTTTCCAATAGTTGTTTTTGTGTAATTTGCCATAATAATACCTCCATCGTTAATTTGTAGTTTCTGGTTGCTTGGTATTAGTATAGTGTGAGACACATACAAAAACAAGTACGCACCTTTTTGTAACTGTACACTCAAAAATGAATGTGTTACAATAGACTCGGAGGTGAGAATTATGCGAGCAAAAGAAGAATTACCGGAATGCCCAGTTGCAACAGCAGTATCTCTTATCGGAGGAAAATGGAAACTGCTGATTTTGCGTAACTTGAAAGAGCGTCCATGGAGATTCAATGAGCTACAACGAAGTATAGATGGTATTTCACAAAAGGTTTTGACAGATAGTTTAAGACAAATGATGAGTGATGGGCTGGCATATCGCCACGATTACCATGAGCAGCCACCGAGAGTTGAATACGGCTTAACGGAACTCGGAACAAAAATGCTTCCAATTGTTAATTCACTTGCTGACTTTGGTAACTACTATAAATCAATTATTGAACAGAATTAAGGACGTTAGTATTTGAAAAGATCGAACAATCACAGTTTGGAGAATTGAAAAAAACGGAATTTACCTATTAAGACATATAAACTCTTGACAATAAAGCTCCTATATAGTATATTTTTAATAAACTACTATATAGGAGCTTTTGCATGGAAATGAATGGAGGATTTCTTGTCACCAAAATAAAACAGCTTGGAGACCGGATTTTCGAGAAGATTCTCAGTGAAAAGAATATTGATGCGTTTAATGGAGCCCAGGGACGTATTCTTTATGTGCTGTGGCAGGAGGATGGTATCTCAATCAGGTCACTCTCGACTAAATGCGGATTAGCGATAACATCTCTTACTACGATGCTGGAAAGAATGGAAAATCAAGGGCTGATAAGCCGTGTTCAGTCTGAAACGGACAAAAGGAAAACACTCCTGTTTCTGACTGAGAAAGCACATACCTTAAAGGGCGAGTATGATTCTGTATCTGATGAGATGGGCAATATTTACTACAAAGGTTTTTCAAAGGAAGAAATTACCCGATTTGAGGAATGCCTCGACCGCATCAGAAAGAATCTTGAGGAGTGGCAGAAGTCATGAGTATTTGTATCAAAGATCAGATTCAGAACATGAATATCGTCATTGGCTGCACAGTGGGGTGTGCATATTGCTATGCCCGCAACAACGTGAAACGCTGGCATATGATTGATGACTTCGCTTACCCTGAATTCTTTCCGGGTAAGCTCAAGATGATGGAGAAGAAACGTCCGCAGAACTTTCTTCTTACCGGGATGAGCGATCTCTCCGGATGGAAGCCGGAATGGAGAGACGAGGTATTTGCAAAGATTCGTGAAAATTCACAGCATCAGTTCCTGTTCCTTACCAAGCGCCCCGATCTGCTGGATTTTGATACCGATCTGGAAAACGCATGGTTTGGCGTTACGGTGACGAGGAAAGCAGAACTGTGGCGTATCGACGCCCTTCGGAAAAACGTCAGAGCAAAACATTACCATGTTACCTTTGAGCCGTTATTCGACGATCCCGGCACAATTGACCTTTCCGGAATCAATTGGATCGTTGTCGGCACCATGACCGGAGCTCAGAGCAGGAAGATTCATACGGAGCCGGAATGGGCATGGTCTCTGGCGGACCAGGCACATAAGCTCAGCATTCCGGTGTTTATGAAGGAAGACCTTGTCCCTATCATAGGGGATGAAAATATGATTCAGGAAATGCCGGAAGAATTTAATGAAGTGTTAGAGGTACAGAAATCATGGAAGAAGTAATAAATGGAATCCTCATTCGTGAGGTGGAAACAAAGAACATCATGACTAAGTCCAGTCTGCCGGTAGGCGGTTACTCGGTCAATCCCTATGTGGGCTGTACACATGCCTGCAAGTATTGCTATGCTTCTTTTATGAAGCGCTTTACCGGGCACAAGGAGGAATGGGGCACTTTCCTTGATGTGAAGCATTGGCCGGAAATTAAAGAATCCGAAGAAATATGCCGGACAGCGGGTGGTCATCGGTTCTGTGACAGATGGCTACAATCCACAGGAGGAGCAATTCGGGAATACCAGAAAACTTCTGGAGCAGCTGATCGGCAGTGACGCAGATATTCTGATCTGCACAAAGTCGGATCTTGTGGTACGGGATATTGATCTGCTGAAGAAGCTTGGACGTGTAACCGTTTCATGGTCGATCAACACACTAGATGAAAATTTCAAGAACGATATGGACTCTGCTTCGAGCATTGAGCGCCGTATCTCTGCTATGAAGCAGGTATATGAGGCAGGTATCCGTACAGTCTGTTTCGTATCCCCGGTATTCCCCGGTATCACGGATTTTGAAGCAATCTTTGAGCGGGTAAAGGATCAGTGCGATCTGTTCTGGCTCGAAAATCTCAATCTTCGAGGCGGTTTCAAAAAGACAATTATGGATTATATCGCCGGAAAATATCCTGCTCTTGTACCACTTTACGACGAGATCTATAACAAGCATAACCGCAGCTACTTTGAAGCACTTGAAGTAAAAGCTGAGAAAATGGCTAAGAAGTATGATTGTGCCTTTGTGGATAATGAAATGCCTTACGGCAGAGTCCCGCAGGGACATCCGGTGATCGTAGATTATTTCTATCATGAGGAAATCCGTGGGACAGAGAATACCGGAAAAAGAAATCGCTAACTTCCAGTTTTACGAACTAAATTGTAACAAAATAAAAAGTCGTTTAAAGCTGCCGATTAGCACACAACAGCTTTTTGGGATGATGGTTGTGTTTGCGGCTTACCAGCGATAAACCGTCAACGTATTGATTTCACTTTAACGGCTGACGCAAACGCAAAGAGCACCTCTATACTCAATTGAGTGCAGAGGTGCTCTTGTTATTTATCATATTCGAAAAGCTAATACAGAGCTTTTGTCGGGCATACCTGGTATTAGTACGCATTTTCTTCAAAGTAGGTGTAGATTTTTCTCGAAACATAGCTTACCAGATAAGCAATAAAAGGCATCAATGAATCCCATCATGTATGTAAGGCGTTCTTTTGACGTTAGGTAGAAGTTCTCCGTCTTTAGGTACTTTGTACGGGGAGACTGTCCAAACGCCTTGTAAAGCCCCTTATCGCTTTCTAAGAGTATTCTAAGACCATCATGGTACTGCTCATAGTTTTCAAACGGTCGAGGGATTCTCAAAGTATTCGACCAAGTTCGCAGCACCCGACCGGATGCAAAGAGACGAGCGGTTTTCCATGTTACCAAGACGGAAAAAGAAATCGAAGCAAAGACGGACAGAATCTATGTAGCGCCGGAAGTCATTTTCATGCTCCGTGATTACAAGCTTGTTCAAAATCAGCATAAACAGCTTGCAGGAAACAGCTACATTGATGATGATTTGATATTTGATCATGAGGATGGTACGCATATCAGTTCACAATACGCCGATGATATGTTCCGTTCACTCTATGAGCCTTTAGGACTTCCAAAAGTAGACCTGTATAGCCTAAGGCATTTCTCAATCACAAAAAAACTTGATTATAACAGGCATGACTATGTGAGCTTGGCTAAGGATACCGCCCATCGTCAGTTGAGTACGATACAGGACTATTACGAAACGCCGGAGGACAGCGTAAGAATTGATACAGCGAAAGCGATTGGAAAGTTCCTTAGTCGCTCTGGCAAATCGGATTCTGAATCTAAAGTGACAATCTCTCTGGCAGATGAAGATTTTGCAAAAAAGCTTGAGGAAGTGGCTTCTGATTCAGCCGGAAAACAGATGCTTGAGTTTGCCATCGCCATGTACGAAAAGAATAATTCGGGCAAATAAAGGTCATCCGACACCAACCGTATTTAACGCCGCTAATCACCTAAAAATTCGGCTACTGTACAAAACCACTGAATTTACTGTATAATATAAGCGATACGAAACACCCGAACCATGATTCCCTTGCAGCAATAAAAGAGAAAAACCTCTCCAAGCGAAGCTTGATTATTTTTTCTTTTACTGCTCAATAAAAAAGCCGAAAACCCTTGAAAACAAAGGCTTTCGGCGTTATTATCTGGCGCGCCAAAAGGGATTCGAACCCCCGGCCTTCCCCTTAGGAGGGGGACGCTCTATCCAGCTGAGCTATTGGCGCGTATAGAAAATGAAATTGTAAATAGTGAGGATTGAACAATTGCTTAGGAGGCGAACGCTCTATCCTACTGAGCTACAGAAACACAATCTTTAAATATTCTACCCTTTTTCCATGAAAAATGCAAGTCCTTTGTATTTCTGGGTAATTTTCCCAAAATGATCATTAAAGTTGCACAAAAACAATGCAGATAAATTGTATAGGATTAACGAAAATATAAAAGCTTGTCAACCACATATTTACAAGTATTATTAAATATGCTACATTTGAAACAACTTGTTGAACAACTTAGTATACATGTGCAGATAGAATGAAAAACATGTAGAATTTATTATTTTTAATGATCCAAAGGGAGGACAAAAAACAATGAGAAAGAACATTTTCACCAAAGCAACCATGAGACGTGCGGCAGCTTTCGGACTGGCAGGATGTATGGCAGCAGCATCTTTAACAGGATGCGGCTCTTCTAAGACAGAGAGCACTACAGCAGCAAACGCAGAGACCAAAGTCGAGGCAGAAGGCGAAAGCAAGGCAGAAGCAGCAGACGGAAGCGACATTCACGTAGGCATCATCTTTACTGAGGCTGGTTTAAGCGGCAACTCCTTCAACGACCTGGCTTTAGAGGGCGTTAAGAAGGCTGCTGATGATTACGGCATCACCTACGATGAAGTTGAGCCAAAATCCGTATCTGACGAAGAGATCATCCAGGACGAAATGGCTTCTTCCGGCGAATATGACCTGATCATCTGCGTAGGCGCTGAACAGGTAGATGCTCTGACCAACGTAGCAACTACTTATCCAGATCAGAAATTCGCTCTCTTAGACGCAAACTCCGATTTAGACAATGTAGCTTCTTATTCCTGTAAAGAGCAGGAAGGCGCATTCTTAGCAGGCGCTCTGGCTGTTTTAGCAAAGCAGGAAAAAATCGACGATAAATTAAACGACGGTAAAGTGATCGGCTTCATCGGCGGCGTAGACAACCCACTGATCAACCACTTTGCAGCAGGTTATCAGGCCGGCGCACAGTACATTGACCCGGATATGCAGGTTCTGATCGACTATGCAGGCAGCTTCAACGATCCTACCACTGCAAAGACCATTGCAAATACCTTCGTTGAAAAGGGCGCAGACGTGATCTTCCATGCTTCCGGCGCATCAGGAATGGGTATGTTCCAGGCAGCAGAAGAAAAAGGCTTTGTAGCCATCGGCGTAAACTTAAACCAGAATGAGATCGCTCCAGATTACATCATGGCAAGTATGTTAAAGAAGTTAGATTCCTGCGCATACCATGCAATTACCAGCGTTGTTGAAGGCACCTATACCGGTGAGAACCAGGTTCTTGGTTTAAGCGACGGCGGTGTTGATGTTACCACTGAAAAGAGCAATATCCAGGTTTCTGACAGCATCAAAGAGCAGTTAGATGACTTAAAGGCAAAAGTTATTTCCGGAGAGATCGAAGTACCTTACGAACTGAAGTAATAAGGAATGAGATACACATGTCACCTGACGGTGATGTTACCATGAATGAAAGTGAGCAAAACGCATAATTGCGGGAGGTTTAATTTTTATGGATGCGATCAGAATGATGGGGATCGTAAAATGTTTCGGGCCGGTGCGGGCAAATGACGGTATCGACCTGATCGTAAAGCAGCAGGAGATCCACTGTCTGCTGGGTGAAAATGGTACTGGTAAAAGTACCCTGATGAACATCCTGTTCGGCCTTTATCACCCGGATGCAGGAGAGATCTATATTAATGAAAAGAAGGCATCGATCACAAATCCAAATGATGCTTATGCTTTAGGGATCGGCATGGTCCACCAGCACTTTATGCTGGTGAACCAGCTGACTGTTTTAGAAAATATTATTTTAGGAAAAGAGTCCGGCGGATTTTTATTAAACAGAAAAGAAAGCCGCAAAAAAGTAGAAGAACTGGTAGAGCGCTTCGGTTTCCGGCTTCCATTGGATGAAAAAGTGGAAAACCTTTCTGTAGGTATGAAGCAGCGTGTAGAGATCTTAAAAACACTGTACCGCGGCGCAGATATCATTATCCTGGACGAGCCAACAGCCGTTCTTACACCTCAGGAGGTTGAGGAACTGTTTAAGATCCTCCGCCAGTTAAAGAAAAATGGAAAAACCATTATTTTCATTACCCACAAGTTAAACGAGACCATGTCTTTATCTGACCGTATCACTGTTATACGAAAAGGAAAGGTTGTATTTAACTGCGATACCTGTGATACAAACGAAAAAGAACTGGCAACCCAGATGGTAGGCCGTCAGGTTGAGTCTATTGTTACCAAGGCAGAAGATCCTCATGGTCCGGTAGTCCTGGAACTTAAAAATGTGCGTCTGCACAAGCGCGCCCAGGAGACTGTCAGCATCCAGGTACATGCAGGAGAGATCTTCGGTATTGCCGGTGTAGATGGAAACGGCCAGCAGGAACTGGAAGAAATGATCGTTGGAAACAGAAAGACAGAAGAAGGAACTATTTCCATGAACGGAAAAGAAGTCCAGAACCTGTCTGTAAAAGAGCGTAAGGCAATGGGACTGGGCTATATCCCATCTGACCGTCACAAAGACGCTATGGTTCCTGATTTTTCTATTACAGAAAACTTCCTGTTAGGTTATCAGGAAGATCCCAAATACTGCAAAAAAGGCTTTATCGATTACAAGGCACTGGAAGAGGATGCCAAAGTCCAGGTAGAGCAGTTTGAAATCAAGATCGCAGGCGTAAGCCAGCACATTGGACAGCTTTCCGGCGGAAATCAGCAGAAGGTCATTTTAGGCCGTGAGACAAGCCATGATCCGTCCTTTATGCTGGTTGCACAGCCGGTACGTGGTCTGGATATCGGTGCTATTGAGCGTGTCCACAAAACACTGCTTCAGCTGAAAAAGGAAGGAAAAGCCATTCTTCTTATCTCTGCGGAGCTGTCTGAAGTCATGAACTTAAGCGACCGTATCGCTGTTCTCTATGAAGGAGAAATGAGCGCACAGTTTAAGGCCGGACAGTACACCAAAGAAGAGATCGGTTTATTTATGGCAGGAAAAAAACAGGAGGATGTGGCAAATGAAATGGATCAGCAGTAAACAGGCTGCAGAACTGGGAAAATCCCTTGCAGCAATCGTTTTGGCTCTTGTGATCGGAGCCTTGTTTATCCTTGTGGCTGGAGAGTCACCGGCAACTGCCTATTCTTCCCTGTTGAAAGGTGCTCTTGGAACACCTCAGGCAGTAGCCAATACAGTAAGTAAAAGTATCCCGTTAGCGTTTACCGGACTGGCAGTAGCCTTAGGTTCTCGCTGCGGTATGTTAAATATCGGTGCAGAAGGCCAGCTTCATGCAGGTGCCATGGCAGCTACACTGACCGGTCTGACACTGAGTTTCCTTCCGGCGCCGATTCTTTTGGTTGTAAGTATCGCAGTCGGTATTGCAGCCGGAATGTTAGTAGGAAGTGTGCCGGGTATCTTTAAGGCAAAATTCCAGACAAACGAAGTCATTGTAGCCATCATGTTAAATTATGTCTGTACTTTATTTACATCATGGCTGGTAAACGGACCGTTTAAGGTACCGGGTTCTACTGCACAGACAGAAATGCTTCCGGAGAACATCTGGTTTGCAAGACTGCTTCCAAAGACCCAACTGACCTGGGCGCTGTTCTTACTGTTAGCAACAGCCGTACTTATGTACATTTTCCTCTGGAAAACATCCGTAGGATACCAGTTAAGAGCCGTAGGTGCCAATGCATCTGCAGCGAAAACAGCGGGTATTCCTGTAAATTTCTATCTGATCATGGCTATGACCTTAAACGGCGGTATCGCTGCCTTAGCCGGTGTTACAGAGATCTTCGGAAAATATCATCGTTTTATTGAAGGATTTTCTCCTTCCTTTGGTTTCACCGGTATTGCGGTTGCCATTCTTGGAAAGAACCACCCGGCAGGTGTTCTTTTAACGTCTTTACTTTTTGGTGTCCTGGAAATGGGTTCCCTGCGTATGAGCCGTGAAACCGCTGTTTCCACTAACATGGTAACGGTGATCCAGAGTCTGGTCATCTTGTTTGTAGCTGCTCCTGAGCTGATCCGCTGGAGCAGAAAGAGGAGGGGTTAACATGGGAATGATCAATAATTTTCTTGCCCTTACATTGCAGTTATCTGTTCCCATTATTTTAGGTGCTTTATGCGGCACCATTGCAGAGCGCGGCGGCGTAGTTATGCTGGGCGTTGAAGGCATGATGCTCATCGGTTCCTTTGCCGGTGCCGTTGGTTCTTATTTTACTGGTTCTGCACTGGCAGGAGCTGTGATTTCCGTTGTTTTAGGTGCAGTAATGGGCTGGATCTATGGCCTGTTCTGTCTGAAATGGAAAGCCCAGCAGTCTGTAGTTGGTGTCGGTGTAAACCTGTTTGCAAGCGGCATTACAGCCGTTATGTTAAAGGCAATCTGGAATACAGAGGGAATGAGCGGTTCTGTACCGTCTATCTCTAACATTACTGTTCCGGGATTGTGTAAAGTGCCTGTTTTAGGAGCATTTTTCTCTGAACAGTCTCCTTATCTGTACCTGACACTGCTTATTACTTTGGGCGTGTGGGTGGTATTTTACAAGACAAAATATGGTCTGCGTTACCGTGCCATCGGCGATCAGCCATTTGCAGTGCAGACAGCCGGTGTGGACGTAAACCGTTACCGTTATGTGGCAATGATGACAGCAGGCGCCATTGCAGGACTGGGCGGTTCCTATCTGTCCATTTCCCAGAATAACCTGTTCGTTATCGACATGGTTGCAGGCCGCGGTTTCATGGGTCTTGCGGCAAATATTTTCGGCGGCTGGCAGCCACTTGGCTCCTTAGGCGCAGGAATGGTATTCGCGGTAGCACAGGCAGCCAGGTTCTATCTTACCGGTCAGGCGATCCCGTCCCAGTTCGTACAGATGCTGCCATATGTGGTAACATTAGTGGTCCTGGTAGCAGTTGGAAAGCGTGTGAAGGGACCGGAAGCACTTGGCAAACTGGTGGATTAGTTCTATACTTAGTTATAATTGCAGATATGAACATGAATTAGACATAAAGGAGCTAAACCGCCAGTGAAAGAGAACGTTATTAAAGAAAAAAATGTAAAGATCCCCCTGTATGTAACTGTTTATGAGACCATCAGCGAATGGTTAAAAGAGGGAAAATATAAGCCGGGAGATAAGCTTCCAGGCGAAAATATACTGGCAGAACAGTTAAATGTCAGCAGGGGAACACTGCGTCAGGCTATGCTCCTTCTTCAGGAAGACGGGTTTATCGTCAATCAGCAGGGAAGAGGAAATATTGTACTTTCCGCCCAGCGTCCGGCAAAAGCAGGGCTGGAAAAGATCGAAAATCCGCTGGTGGATTTCTGCCTGCAGCCAGTAGATAAGGTAGAGACCACCGTAGGCTTCCAGCCGGCCACACAGAAGCACCAGGAGGTATTGAAGCTTCGGGCTTCCAGCATTGTGGCTGTGATCAATATTACATACTACAGCGGTGATACAGTCGTTGGTTTTGCCATGGTATATATGCCATATGAGGTATTAGACAAGAGCAGTGTAGATTTAGAGGATCCGGATACAGTATACCAGTTTTATTCCAAACTGCTGACTTCCGGCGGCCTTTACAGCGATACAAAGCTGCGTCTGGGAAATGCCAGAGAGCGTCTGGCAGGTATTTTAAATATCCCGGAAGGAGAGCCATTTTTAATTCTGGAAGAAGAGCTTTATTCCGAATATGATACCCCGGTCCTTTCCCAGAAACTGTTCTTTACCCCGGACCAGCATGAACTGCATATTAACCGCAGAAATGACCGAAACATTCAAAAACATTAATCATCGTTGGGGAATTTGACCAGAAAATAAAACTGCCCCAACGGATAGGTATGAGCCCAAAGATAAGGGACATATACATAAAAACAGATGGGAGCAGTAAAAAATGAAGACATTTCATATAGAGGCAGAAGAGGGCCAGATCGCAAAGACCGTTCTTATGCCAGGAGATCCTATGCGCGCAAAATACATTGCAGAACACTATCTGACCGATGTGATCTGCTACAGCCAGGTGCGTGGGATGAACGGATATACCGGTTATTACAATGGAAAGAAAGTTTCAGTACAGGGAAGCGGAATGGGTATCCCGTCTATGGGCATCTATTCCTACGAACTGTTTAATACCTTTGGCGTGAATCAGATCATCCGCGTGGGCACCTGCGGGGCTGTAAACCGTGATGTGGAAGTAGGAAGCCTGATCTTGGCTATGGGATGCTGCAGCAATTCCAATTTTGCTTCCCAGTATCATCTGCCGGGAATATTTGCACCTCTGGCTGATTACGGTCTGTTAGAGTCAGCGGTCAACCAGGCAAGAATCCTGGAAGCGCCTTTCTATGTGGGAAATGTATACAGTTCCGATGTATTTTATGAGGATCTGGCAGGCGAAAAGGGCCAGTGGGAGAAAATGGGCGTTCTGGCACAGGAAATGGAGACTATGTCCTTATACTGTACCGCAGCCAGAGCAGGAAAGAAAGCGCTCACCATGCTGACTGTAGGAAGCAGCATCCACAGCAGCAAAGCCCTTACAAATGAGGAAAGAGAGAAAAATCTGGACACCATGATCCGGTGTGCATTGGAGGTAGCTTAATGAAAGTCGTTTTTGATATGGATACAGGCGTAGATGACTCCCTTGCGCTTATCTACGCATTAAACAGACCCGCTTATGAGATACAGGGCATTGGCTGTGTTTACGGAAATGTGGAGTCATGGCTGGCAGCAGAAAATACCATGAAGATCCTGGATCTGGTAAATGCGCCGGATATCCCGGTAGTTATCGGTGCCAATGAACCTCTTACAGGAAAATGGGCCGGGCGCGTGTCTATTATCCATGGAGAAAACGGACTTGGAAATGTAGAACTTCCAAAAAGTGAGCGTAAGCCATTCGATAAAGGAATTGAAGAATTCTATCTGGAAACCGCAGAACGTTTACAGGGAGAAATGGTCCTGATCACAGTAGGACCTCTTACCAACATTGCAAGAACCATTAAAAAATATCCCCAGTTTGTAAAACTGGTAAAACATATGTACATGATGGGTGGAACACTTTCCATGCGTGGAAATGTATCACCGGTGGCAGAGGCAAATGTAGCCTGTGACCCGGTGGCAGCTGACTATGTTTTCCAGTCTGGAATGAAGATCACAGCTGTTGGACTGGACGTGACCATGAAGGTGCGCTTTAAACGCGCCTATCTGGACTGGATCCAGACACATTGCAGACCGGAGTTAAAGCGGGCTGCAGAGTATCTTGGAAAGGCCTTTGAATGGTATTTCATGGGAAACCAGGACAGAAACTACTGTATGGATGACAGCCCTCTTCATGATCCTTTAGCTGTCATGTGTGCCTCTGTACCGGGATTGGTACTGACACAGACCCGCAAAGCCAGAGTAGAGTGCGAAGGCCAGTATTGCAGGGGAATGATTGTTACAGATATGAGAGAACATCCATTTGAAGCAGAGACTGTGGAGTTTGCAGTGGAAGTAGATGAAAAGAAAGCGATTGGAGAGCTGCTTGCAGCTTTCTGGGAGAAATAGAAAGTGCAAAATACCCCCGCGGTTGCGAGGGTATTTTAAGTTTAATACAACATATCATTGACACCGAAATCAGCAATTCCCTGCATCCAGATCTGCCCTTTAAAACGTCTGCCTGGTGCCGGTTCGCCTAAGAGATCGGCTTTGTTAATGGCAATTGTAAAGATCATATCATTGCATTCTATACGCAGGCGGTAGATCTCTTCGTTTGTGAGATCATTTGCCACCAGATTGACGCTTAAGATATTTCCGATAATGGAATACTGGTCACATTCGATACCGCTTGGCATGAAGCAGGTCTCGATAATGGAGTACATATCCTCTTTTATAATGCGCTTGGTGACCATGGAATACAGGTCGATATCCTCTACGGTCAGTGTTTCAATGGCTTGTTCATCGCCCCGGCGTGCGGCTTCTAAGAGGCTTCCACGCTTTCTGGCAGCCTGTTTCAAGTCTTCCGCCTGTTTGGGAGTCTTTTTCACCGGCAGCAGGATCTTTCCCTGGGAAGCAAGTCCGGAGAGGCAGATATTTTTTGCCAGCACTGGAAGACGCTTACTGCGGCGGCTCCTGTATTCAATGGAATTGGTCATATAAAAGATAAGGGAAATGCCTACGCGGTATTCATCTAAAAGACCGGCATATGTTTCCCGCTCCGCATGGCGCTGGATGGAGCATTCAGCAGTAGATGAAATATCACTGCCAGTTACATAAGGGAACGCATATTCCCGCTTAAAAGTCCCTTTTTCTGTCATCTGCCCGATCATGGCAATTCCCATTCCCGGTGCCAGTTCCGCCCGCAGATCATAAAGTGTGGGATGGTCATTTCTTTCTAATACAGCTGTTTTTGATGCTGTCTTTGCAAGCTTACGCATGATCTTATCCATTTCCAGATCACTGTCGCAGCCGCCAAATCCAATGGTGCGCATAAATTTGTGCATTTCCTTCACCCTCTTTCCCTAAGGTTTCTATGTCTATGGTTATTTATTGTTTCCTAAATGTTTTTCGCTTTATTATAGCCTACTTTATGTTAGATTACCAGAGATTTTTTAAAGAAACAAGAAGACGGCATGACGGAACGGTAACAGTATTAACAATGGAAACACCTTGATATAAAATCTTAGAAATATAAAAAAGGGGCTGTGTTTTAAACAGCCCCGGAAATGATTTTGAAAGGATCAGATCAGCCCCATTAACTTCGGTACGCCTAATGATAATGCAGGAATATAGGTAACTGCTAAAAGCAGAAGGAACAGTACCGCAAAGTACGGAAGCAGGGTTTTTGTTACTTCTTCAATACTGATCTTGCTGATTCCGCAGCCTACGAAAAGAACAGAACCAACAGGAGGTGTGATGTTTCCAAGACACATATTAAAGATCAGCATAACACCAAACTGGATATCCGTCATGCCAAGGCTCTGGGCGATAGGCAGGAAGATTGGTGTGAAAATAAGGATTGCAGGTGTAATGTCCATAAACATACCAACTACCATCAAAATAATATTCATCAGAAGAAGGATCACATATTTATTCGTTGAGATGGACATAATACCGGTGGAAATAGCTGCCGGAATTCCAGAGTATGCCATTACGAAAGACATAGCAGAGGATGCGGAGATCAGGAACAGGATAATACCACTGGTACAAGCACTGCTTACAAGGATCTTCATAAAAGATTTTACAGTGATACTACGGTAACAGATAGAGAGGATCAGGCAGTAAAGAACACAAATGCCAGCACCTTCTGTAGCGGTAAAAATACCGCCAACAATACCGCCGATAACAATGATGATAAGAAGCAGGCTTGGAATAGCATCTAAGGTTACCTTGATCGCCTCTTTCATAGGTGTTTTTCCGGAAGTAGGGTATTTATGCTTTTTTGCGTAAATAAAGGCAACTACCATGGAACCAACACCCATAAGGATACCAGGAATGTAGCCAGCCATAAATAAGGTTGAAATGGATACACCGCCTGCTACAGTGGAATATACGATAAACGCACTGGTAGGTGGGATCAGGAGGCCGGTAGGAGCAGATGCGATATTAACGGCAGTTGCAAACGCAGGATCATATCCTTCATCTTTCTGAATGGGATAGATACAGCCACCCATAGCAGATGCAGCGGCAACGGAGGAGCCTGAAAGTGCTCCGAAAAGCATATTTCCCACAATATTAGCTTGAGCCAGTGAACCTGGGATCCAGCCTACAAACAGTTTTGAAAAGTTTACCAGACGTCTTGCAATACCACCATTATTCATGATGTTTCCAGCCAGGATAAACAGAGGAATGGCAAGAAGGGAGAAGCTTTCTACACCGCTGTTCATCTTCTGCATGGTGATAAAGGTGATCTGATCCCATGAAAGAGAGGATACGGCAGTGACAATAGATGCAATAATAATACTTACAGAAATCGGACAGCTTAAAAACAGCAAAATTCCGAAAACTGCAAACAAGACAACGGTTGTAAGTCCGATACTCATGATTCATTCCCTCCTTCAACTGCAATTCCGGTTACATCTTCATAAATATTAATGATCTGAGCCAGAATGATAAATAATCCTGATATAGGAGCCATAGCGTATACAAGGCTTCTTGGAATACCTAAAAGGGCAGAGAATACCTTCTGCGCACTAAAAGCCAGTTTAAATCCACCAATGGTGATAACAAAAATAGCAAAAAGCAGGATCAGAATATCAATAACCGTCATTAAAATACGTTTTCCAGAAGGACTTAAGCTGTCACGTACCAGTACAAGGCACATGTGCTCCCTGGTGATGAAGGCATAGGCAGCTCCGATGAAGCCGGTCCAGATCAGAAAATAACGGACCAGTTCTTCTGTAAAAGCAGCAGGGCTGTTTAAAATATAACGTGTAAATACCTGATATAAAACCAGCAGTGTCATAATGGATAGAAGGACAGTAGCGATGCCGGCTAACAGGCGGGTCATCCATTTTTTGATCAGTGCTAAAAATTCTCTCATGACGAACCTCCCTTATTCTACTGAATCAATAATATCAAGAAGCTTTTTAACTCCTGGGTACTGTGTACAGTAATCATTGATCATGCCGCTTGTAGCTTCACGGAAGGCTTCTTTGTCTACATCATTGACAAATTCAACTCCCATTGTGTTCTTGGCTTCTTCAATCGCCTGGTCAATTGCAGTATCCCAGGCAATTTTGTGACTTTCAGTAGATTCTCTGGCTGCTTCAAGGATGATCTGCTGGTCTTCAGGACTGATCTCTTTCCATACTTTGGCACTCATGACCATAACATCCGGGATCATGGCATGCTGATCTGTTGAATATACTTTGCAGATCTCACCGTGCTTACCTGTGGTAAGAGCGGTTTCATTATTTTCCGTTCCGTCAATAATACCGGTCTGTAAAGAAGTATAAACATCACCATAGGACATAGCTACTGGAATACCGCCTAAAGCTTTCATCATATCTGTCTGGGACTTCATATCCTGGACACGGATCTTTAAGCCTTTTAAATCTTCTGGTTTACGGATCGCTTTATTTTTTGTGTAAAAAGAGCGGGCACCGGAAGTATAATAAGTCAGCGTTACAAAGCCGTCATCTTCCGATGAAAGGAAGAAATCATGCATCTGGTCAGAATCCATTACGTGGTAAAAATCTTCGGTGCTGTCAAATATATATGGAAGGCCGAAGGTATGGTAGGATTCATTATAAGTAGCAAGACCAGGTGCGGATACCTTTGTCATAGAGATAACGCCTGCCATCAGCTGCTCCATATTTTCATTTTCAGATCCCAGCTGTCCGTTTGGGAAGATCTGGATCTGGATTCTTCCATTTGTACGTTCCTTTACCTTATCTGCAAACTCAGTCATTGCAATATGGACTGTATGAGTTTCACTAAGACCGTGGGCAAGTGTAAGTATCATTGGATTTTCAGCAGTGGCTTGTGCACTGTTTTTAACTCCGCTTTGAGCACAGCCTGTAAGACTGCACAGAGACAGTCCTACAGCGGCTATAATTGCTGCCAGTTTTTTCATTTTATTTATCCCCTTTCTTTCTTACATACCGATCAGATCGAACTGCTCAAAGGAAACGACAACCTGGTAATCCTTTTTCGGATTAGGATATTTTACCAGTACAGACTTTAAAGTCTGGCTGTAATACCAACCGCAGTCAGTCTCCTCAAACTTTCTTCTATGAAGAAAATGTGGAATTTCCTTTCCATCTACCGTTACCCAATATGGAGCTTTTTCTCTGTGGATCATGTCCAGAGACATGGTTTCTACAGAGGTAGTATAGGAACCTTCCTGTTTAAAGGTGAGAACGGTGCGCTCCCCAGCAGCCATGGAAATGAAAGTTTTTAAATAGCAGCCCTTTTCATAATCCATAGAAACACCGTCATCTTCATACAGGACAAAGGAACCATCACAGTCAGGCGCGCAAAGAATAGAAATTCCGTTTGGCTGTTCGGTCATAAGATTTTTCATCTGGTTCGTTGCCATTGGAATGATACTGCCGCCTTTTACAAACAGAGGGATACTTCCAAGGTCTACCGGTATTTCAATCGTCTGTCCACCATCGTAAGGAGTCCTTGTATAGAAATCATAAAATTTATTTCCTTCCGGCAGGTAGATCTTACGTGTTGTGGCGCCTTTTTCTACTACATTTGCTACCAGCAGTGAGTCACCAAACATGAAGTCAATGCCTTCTTCATAGCACTTCGGGTCATTTTGGAAAGCACTGCACATAGGCTCCATAATAGGAAGTCCGGTTTCATGAGCACGTTCCATAAGGGAATACAGATATGGGAACAGGCGGTAACGGAGTTTGATAGCGGTTCTGATATATTCTGTGCAGTTGCTGTACATCCAAGGTTCTGTAACCGTGTTGTCAATATTCGTGGAATGGATAGAGAAACGAGGCTGGAAAATACCATTCTGGATCCATCTGACTAACAGCTCTGCTTCAGGAGCAGGTCCGTAGAAGCCGCCAATATCGCAGCCCTGGTTTGCAACACCAGATAATCCCATACCAAGGATCGTGGCAATATTGTATTTTAAAGATTCCCAACAGGTTAAGTTATCACCGGCCCAGGTCTGAGCATAGCGCTGAATGCCTGCATGACCGGAACGGCATACAACGTAAGGGCGGGTATTGTCAAAGGTTTCATGTATCGCTTCATTGGTGATGTGGCACATAATATTGGACATAACAGACTTTAACTGGCCAATGGTTCCACCTTTTCCTTCAAAAGAGCAACGGCAGTCTTTATCAACCATGCTGTCATATTCGCAGTTGTCATTCCATATGGAACTTGTACCATAATCCAGGACATTCTCTTTTAACATTTCCTTCCAGTTATTGCGGGTTTCCTGGCTGGTAAAGTCTACAAACATGCCTTTTCCGCCCCACCAGGTGCCGATACCAGGTTCTTCTGTTTCACTGGCTTTTACAAACATGCCTTTTGCTTTCATTTCATCCAGTTTTGGATGGATCAGAAGAATTCCCGGCTTTACATTTGGTGATACACAGATGCCACGTTTTTTCATCTGGGCAAAAAAGTCTTTTGGATCTTTGAAGCGTTTTTTATTCCATGTAAATACGCAGCGTTTGATGCCCTGTTCTGTTTCAATGGCACAGTAACCGGAAGAAAGCTGGAAACCATCCACAGGAATTCCCTCTTCTTTGGTAGTGTCGATGAACTCTGCAATAGCATCATCGCAGTCAGCATCCAGTTCTGGATAATACATGGAGGAGCCAAGATATCCTAAAGCGTATTTAGGAAGCATGGCTGACTTTCCGGTAAGATCGGTATAGCGTTCTACAACCTGGCGGACTGAAGGTCCTGAGATCAGGAAAAGGTCAATATCTCCGCCGTTGGTGGAGTAGCTGCTGTAACGGTGCCAGTAATTGCGCTTTTCACGTCCCATGTTAAAGTCACATTCCCAGGTATTGTGATAGAAATATCCGGTTGCTTTTTTGGTAGTCTGATTTAACTTAATATAAAATGGTATGTGCTTATAAAGAGAATCGGTTTCTTTGGGGTCATATCCCATGGAATCACCCGGGCTTAAAACCATGTATTTCTGGGCTTTGTTAAATTCACCGCCTTTTTCTCCAAAACCAAAGAAACAATCATCTGCTTCAATCTGGCTGGTATGGATCCTGCGGTGGTTGCTGTCTTCACGGTAAGCAAGGTCTACAATATCAGCATGGATCATGGTTCCTTCTTTATCGTAAACACAAATGCGGAAAGGATCTTTTTCTATAACTACTTTCAGTTCTTTTCCCTGGATCACGGCCTGATCTGTTCCATCTTCCAGAACAGCGTCAGCGGTCTGGATTTTTTTACGGTAGTCCTTTAGAAACGGATCCATTCTGTCTTCCCAGGCAGTTGTAACAAGACTGTAGGATTCTTCTGCAAAATCACCGTCAAATCCGGCTCTGATACGGATGATATAATCGGTGAGGAAGAAAATCCGGATCTCTGTGCAGTTGGTAGCTACAGAAAAGTAATTTTCTTTCTGTTTTACAGTTGTCGCATTCATGCATACTTTCATGAATCTTGGCCTCCTTAAACATAATTAACTTTATGGTTGTTTTGTGATATGATGATTTTCTAAGATATTTATTTGTTGTTTTGTATTGAAATGATAATAAAATAACAAGATAAAAACTAGACAAAAATTGCATATTACAGGTGGAAATTTTACATATCTTGCTATAATGTACGAGAAAAAGGACATTTAACAAAAAGAAAAATTGTTATAAGTACATAAAAATTGTATACAATAAACACAACTTCATTAAAAAATAACCATATAAATAGATATAGGAAAACAATATTGCACAGACAGGAGGATGGAATATGATAGATCAGGCAGGAATCCTGATGGCCCAGGGGAGTGGAATAGCCTGTGAGCGGATTCAGGGAGTAAATGACAATATGTCCCAGTCTCATTATCATGAATATTATGAGATTTATTATCTGGAAGCCGGAGAACGTTTTCATATGGTAGAAGACAAGCTTTATAAAATGGAAGCTGGAGAATTTATAATTTTTCCTCCTTATGTAATGCATCATTCCTATGGAGCGGAGAATATGCCGTTTAAAAGAGTACTGCTGTATTTTTCACAGGAGGAAATATTGTGGCCCTCCATCCTTTCTGAATTAAGAGAGGAAGGCGGCATTTATAAAGTGGGTATAAGGGAACGCCAGGAGGTCCACCGGGCAATGGAGCTTATCCTAAAAGAACAGAAGAATCCAGGGGCATATCACGAAGAATATGCCCGCGGGGTATTAAATATGCTGTTATTGTTGATCGCAAGGGAAGAAAGACCGGAAAAAGCGCCTGAAAGAAAAAGCAGGATCGGTGAGGTGATCCGTTATATCCATAGCCATTATCAGGAAGAGATCAGTCTTGAAATGCTGGCACAGATGTTTTATGTCAGCCCATATTATCTGTGCCGCGAATTTAAAAAGAATACCAATAGTACGATCATCCGCTATATTAATGTAACACGTATTATGAATGCACAGCGTAAATTTATGGAAACAAGTAAGAATATTACAGACATAAGTAAAGAAACAGGCTTTTCAAACCTGACTCATTTTAACAGGGTATTTAAATCTGTGACTGGTATGAGCCCTTCTCAGTACCGAAAGCAGTTCAGGGATAATGTAAAATCATAATTTTCCTCATATTTTCTTAAACCTTTTTAGAAATACTTTATGACTGCTTCAAACTTAGGACACAACTTTTCTGTATACTCTTTTACATAAACAAGCAGTCAGAGCTTTTTACATAGAGAAAGACAGATACCCGTTCAGCAGAGTGAGAGGTATCTGTCTATAGAGAAAAATATGTTCGATTGGAATCTTTATGTGCCTGATTTTGTGAGAGGATTTTTTGTCATCTGTGTTCAGATTTTTGAGGCGTACGCGGTGCGTACGTTGATAAAATCTGGACGCAGTTGGCGGAAAATCAGCCACAAAGGCAGGTGCATGGAAGACTCCGATCGAACATTACACAGCCGGCGGGGTTGACGAAATGGGCAGCCTTGCCGGCTCAACCTAATCTCCCCTTTTTTATAAATTGCATAACAGATTACATAATGCATCCACATCTTCTTTTGTAGTCGCCCAGCTGGTGGCAAAACGGATCACCGTATGGGTATCATCATATTTCTCCCAGAAACCAAATTCAACCTGTTTTTCCAGACGGGTCATAAGAGCGTCATCTACAATACAGAATACCTGGTTGGTAGGTGAACCGAAGCAGAGGCTAAAATTCTGCTCTTTTAAAGTCTTTCGTATCTGGTCAGCAGCCTGGATCGCCGGTGCGCCTACTTTTTCATAGAGAGAGTCTGTAAATAAGGTATCAAACTGGATCCCCAGAAGACGACCTTTGGCAAGTAATGCCCCGTGCTGTTTGATGATGGTAAAGAAATGCGGGATCAGACCTGGTTTCGGAATGACCACAGCTTCGCCAAACAGTGCGCCGCATTTTGTTCCGCCGATATAGAAAATATCGCATAAACGGGCAATATCGGCCAGTGTCAGCTGGTTTTCGCTGCATGCTAGTGCATAAGCCAGACGGGCCCCATCCATATAAAGAGGAATGTGGTTTTCGTGGCATACATTGCTGAGCTCAGTCAGCTCTTCTAAGGTGTAAAGGGTGCCGTATTCCGTTGGATGGGAAATATATACCATTCCCGGCATGACCATGTGATCGTGGTTGGCATCATTATAGAAGCCGTCTAAAAGTCCGCGAACCTGGTCCGCGCTGATCTTTCCATTGTCATGTGGCAGAGTGAGTACCTTGTGTCCGTCTGCCTCAATAGCACCGGCTTCGTGGACGCTTACATGTCCGGTCTCTGCTGCGATCACACCCTGATAGCTTTTAAGCAGTGCATCGATTACAGTAGCATTGGTCTGGGTGCCGCCTACCAGAAAGAAAACTTCTCCTTCCGGACAGCCACAGGCCGCTTTGATCTTTTCTTTGGCAGCGTCACAATATGGATCCAGTCCATATCCACCTGTTTTTTCAAGATTTGTCTCTACAAGTTTCTGAAGAATGGCCGGATGAGTCCCTTCCATATAGTCACAGGCAAAAGATAAATGTGTGTTCATAGTATTTTTATTATCCCTTCGTTAATGTAAATATAAAATGACCGGTTTTATGAAACCACATTTACAGGCTTTCCGTTGATAAATCCATCAATATTTCCCTTTAAGATGCTTAAAAGTCTCTGTCGGGTCTCCAGGCCCTTCCAGCCCATGTGAGGTGTAAGGATCACATTATCCAGTGTGTATAACGGATTGTCTTCTACAGGCGGTTCTGTTTCCTGTACATCCAGTCCGGCACCTGCGATCTTGTGCTCCTGTAAAGCTTTGATCAGTGCCGGTTCATCAATCAGAGCGCCTCTGGATGTATTGATCAGGAAAGCAGTTGGCTTCATCAGCACCAGAGTATCAGCATTGATCAGATGTCTGGTAGCTGGTGTCAGCGGGCAGTGAAGGGAAACATAGTCGCTGTTTTTCAGTACCGTTTCCAGATCAGTATAATGTACATTTTCCTCCTCTTCTCTAGGAGTTCTTGTATACACAAGAATGTTCATATCCAATGCTTTTGCAATCTTCATCACAGTGCGTCCAATATTTCCGGCGCCGATGATACCCAGAGTTTTTCCGTTTACTTCCACATGAGGAACCTGGAGATTTTTGGTAAAATTGTCATGGTTTCCCTTTGCCAGCATAGCCATCTGGGTCTGCATGGTGGAACTTAAATTTAAGATCATCATAATGGCAGTGTGTGCTACACGCTCCGAACTGTAAGCCGGGATATTGCATACAGTAATTCCCTTTTCCCGCGCTGCATCCAGATCCAGGTTGTTATAACCGGTTCCCGCTTCGCAGATCAGCTTCACGCTGTCCGGCAGCGCCAGGATCTGTTCACGGCTTACAGGCATTTCTTTAGTAACAAGGATTTCTGCATCTGCCACGCGCTCTAAAAACTGATCAGGTGTGGTGTCACTGTAGGTGACTACTTCTGAAGAAAGAACGGAAAAATCAAGATTTCCGTCAAAGTTCATTTTTGCTTCGTTGAAAACAACGGTTTTGTGGTTCATGGATCATTCTCCTTTACGCTCTATATTTGCGGTCTGTTGAGGCGCTTCGCTGTCTGCTTGCGCAGACGGTTCATTCGTTAATGGCTTGTAAAAAATAAATGTCTGCTTCGCAGCCGCTTATTTTTCACTACGCTTCATTATACTAGCAAATTTGGTTTTGCGCAAAGACTGAAGAAAAAATTAAATAAAATAAAAATAATAATGATTACTAATATTGACAAGAGAAGAATTATCATGTATAATACAGACATACAAAACAAAGCAACAAAATAAAAACAAAACACCGGAAGATCCGGTGGAATATCTGATAACAGAAATAAATAAAAATCGAAAAGGAGAATTGACTATGAAGAAATTTGAATGCGAACCATGTGGATATATTTACGACCCGGCAGTAGGAGATCCGGACGGAGGTATCGCTCCTGGAACTGCTTTTGAAGATATCCCGGATGACTGGGTATGTCCGATTTGTGGATTAGGAAAAGATGTTTTCATAGTTGTTGAAGGTTAAGCAGGGAAAAGCACTGAGACATTGAAACACACAAGAGAAAGATAAGCTAAACACAGCAAATAAAAGAAATGGAGGCCAGACTATGACTTACGATTTAAACATTACTTTTGATGACAATTTAGTAACCGGAAATAATACCATTGATACACAGCACAAAGAACTGATCGACCGTATCCGAAATTTCGTAGTAGCCTGTCAGAATGGTGACAGCAAGGTGAAAGCCATTAAAATGTTAGATTATCTGGATGAGTACACTGACTTCCATTTCAAAGAAGAGGAAGAGCTTCAGGAAAAAGCCGGTTATCCGGAACGCGGACAGCATCATGAGAAGCATGAAGAGTTTAAGAAGTCCATTCAGGAGCTGTATGAATATCTTCAGGATTATGAAGGACCTACAGACAAGTTCAGTGAACTGGTACAGAAGAACGTAGTTGACTGGCTGTTTGGACATATTAAGACATTTGACCGTTCTGTAGCAGAATTTATCTTTATGAGAGAAAATCCAGACAGATGTTAAATTAGATCAGGGGACGCGTGAGTAATGCGTCCCCTGTTATGTTGCTATGGATCTGGCAAAGGCTGCCAGTGGCAGCTTCTATAAATTTTTATGAATGCAACTTCATCACTTCATCAAATAAATCTTTATTTTCCTCGATCAACTTTTCATTTCCTACAACGGCAGCCGGACTGTTCTGCAAGATCTTGTGGATCAGCTTGGCAGCCGTTCTTTGGCCTTTCAAAGAACTGTTCCTGATATCCATTATCATTTTATTGATATGATCCGTTGAAATACCAAATAATCTGCGGCGCAGGAAACGCATCCGGCCGTTTAACATGCCGGACGGTGGCAGTGCCTGGGCATAGGCGCTTAAAATATAGCCCCGCAGGTCTTCCTCACTGATCGCCAGGTTTTCAAGCTGTTCTCCTGCAGAGGCGAATGTTTCAAGAGTAGAGCGGATCCGTGAGTCGGAAGTGCTCCACAAGGTAAAATACCGGTTTGGCAGGAGAAAATCCACACCGCTGTCATAGGCACAGCCCTGATAGCGGATAGCAGGTTTAATATATTTGTCAGCCGCAGCCAGCAAAAATGGAAGATGACGGCCCATAAATTCAGAAACATTGCCAAAATCACCGGTCATACGCACTTCTTCCAAAGGACTGTCAATAGCAGCGGCACTTCTGCGTGGGCAGGTGAAAATGCTGTCCGGAAGAGGTGCATCTTCTGTGACCTCATGAAGAGCTGAAAGCCGTTTTGTACTATGTTCCAGAATAGATGCCAGGCTGTTTTCATCTGCACAGGCAAGGAATACAAGCCTGTGTTTATTTAAAATGCAGTCAGCCACCCGGCGCAGGTTTTTAGAAATCTGTTTTGCGGCTTCCAGGGCTTTGACGTCCAGAGTCGCAGTCTCAGTGGTGCCTGGGGTATGTGAGCTGCTGAGTTGCATATCAGTATAATCAGTAGAATTGACTGACTTTTCAACCTCCTGCGCCCGCTCCAGCACATCCCGTATCTCCTTCAAAAAGTCATACATACCTGGCTGGTTCAGCAGATACCGGAAGCAACTGTCCCGCCTGATATACCGCTCTGTAAGGCTGTAAGCCAGAGATGGACCATTGTCAGACCTGGACATGTCATAATCCGGCAGATACTTGTCAATGACCCGTAAAATGGTCTCACAGTCCTCATAATCGCAGCCGCCCATAAGATCCAAAAGCAGTTCCAGACCTTCTTCAAAATCCTCTGTAAGTCCATACCAGAACACGCTCATCATAGGATGACTGTTCTTGCCAGCTTCCCTTTCCGGATACAGTTCATCAAAAGTACAGTCATAAAGCAGTTCCTGTTCCTTGTTTTTCTGCTGTTCTACTGTAAAATGACTGGTATCCAGTTCTGTTAAAAGCATCTGATAGAGGGTCAGGTAATTCCAGTCAGAAGGCTTCAAACCGCTGATATCAAAGAAAAGCTGATAGCAGCCGATCCCCTTTAAAGAAACCGCACTGGAAAGGCAGTGTATATCATGTAAAACGGTTTCAGAGATCACCGGCTCTGCTTCCGGGCCGGGCAGATCTTCCGGCTGTATGAGAAAGTCCAGATTGCACTGGTCATTCTGGTTCCAGATCTGGAAATCCTTTGTGTCCTCCATTAATTTTAAAATCTCTTTTTTGCTTAAAGAAGCCTTTTTTTCTTTCAAATACTGTTCCTTTTCTTCTTCCATGGCTTCCGCCAGACCCGGTTTGGGAACAGTGGTGACAACGGCACTTAAAGAAGGAGTTAAAGCATCTCCAGCAAGTCTGCGCAAAATATCCTGTTTCTCATCCTGAAAGAAGGTATCAAAACAGTTTTCATAAAGAGTAAAATATCCGGTCTTATCCGTTGTGCTCCAGTATTTACCGATCTCCTCAGAAATATGGAACCCAAGATGAGGCGCCTCTCTGGTAAGACAGTCAGAAAGACGGTTTTCTTTTAAAACTGCATGAAACAGATCTGAAGAAACGCCATTTTCGGAAACTTCTTTAAGACCTGTCTTTACAGCAGCTAAAAACTCCTCATCCTGTCCCGGTTTTGCATTGTGCAGGCGGAATTTTAAAGAAGGGAGAGCCGGTGCTGTATCCAGATAAACTTCGATCACATTGTTAAGACCCTTTTCACGGGCGGCACGATGAATGGCAGAGGTGTCCTGATCCAAAATATCTGTTACCATGTCCCAGAAAATCAGGTCCTGCTCACTGCAGCCGGAAAGGTCGATGCCATAATCAATGATCCCGTTATTATTTCCCGGATTTCCCTCATAAGCCGGACTTTCCGCCTGACGTTTGAAAAATCCCTGTTTTACCGGTTCATGGAAATAAGAAAGAAGATCATGATCCACTATGCCCGCTGCAACTGGAAAACGGGATAAATGTTCTTTGTCCAGAAAAGTCAGAACCCGGGCAATATCCATTTTTCCGTATAAAACGATCAGGCAGTTGGAATAACGGTAAAATTTTTCAAACCGCTCCCTGATCCGCCCAAAAGAAATATCCTTGTAATGAAAATGTGCACGGCCAAGTAAATGGGAAGCAGTCTGGCCTTCATAAAGAGTTTCCGCCATAAAGCTGTCTGCATTTTCCTGAATGTCCGTTAAATGCCCCCAGTCTTCATTAAAGACGGTTCCTTCTAAAGACAGTTCCTCATCTTCACTTTCCAGCTCATAGCGCAGTGCTTCCCGACGGAAGAAATAATCTTCTTTTAAGGCATCCGGTTCCTCCATACAGCATAAAAATACATCCATTATCTTTAATAACTGGTCCTCACTCTGGGAACACACCGGATAGCAGGTGTAGGTATTATCCGTAAGGCCGTTCATAAAGGTAGAATAGCTTTTGCTGTCCATATCAAAGAAAATATCCCGGCTGGGATAGCGGGAGCAGGAGCACAGCATCAGATGCTCTAAAATGTGGTTGCTGTCCGACTGGTCTAACTGGGGCGTGCGGTAGATCAGGTTAAAACCCAGTTCCCGGTCATCATTTTCTATATACAGGACTCTGGCACCGCTGCAGGCATGGGAGAGTTCCGTTATACGGGCTCCCAACATGGAAACAGTGGTCTGGTCCATCACTTTATATCCAAAAATCTCTTCGCCTTTTTCCGGCAGAGTTGTCATGTAAGATCCTCCTGATGTTTCAGTTTCAAAATTACTTTTTTCGTATTCGTTCCCAGTATCTCTATTCCCAACTATTTTAACACGGAGATCCTTTTTACAATTTTACAATTCGCCGAATAAATGCAGTAAAACTGATAAAAATACGTTAAAATATTACTGCTATCCTTTGTTGACATTTTAACAAATTAGTGGGATAATCTGTAGTGCATGCGAAAAATACAATCGCATCTATCCCTTATGATCAATTACGAAAGGAAAGAGGTTAGTAAGATGGCAGCAAAATCGATTTAACAAAGTATGGCATTACCGGAACCACAGAGATTGTGTACAATCCTTCCTATGAAATGTTATTTGAGGAAGAAACCAAACCAGAACTGGAAGGTTATGAAAAGGACAGGTCAGCGAACTGGGAGCAGTTAACGTTATGACTGGCATCTATACAGGACGTTCTCCTAAAGACAAATTCATCGTTGTAGACGAGAACTCCAAGGACACTGTATGGTGGACCTCTGATGAATACAAGAACGACAACCATCCAGCATCCCAGGAGGCTTGGAAGGCTGTTAAAGAGATCGCTCAGAAAGAGCTGTCCAACAAGAAACTTTACGTTGTAGATGCATTCTGCGGCGCAAACAAGGACACTCGTATGGCAATCCGTTTTATCGTTGAAGTAGCTTGGCAGGCACATTTCGTTACCAACATGTTCATCAAGCCAACTGCTGAAGAGCTGGAAAACTTCGAGCCAGATTTCGTTGTTTACAACGCATCCAAGGCTAAAGTAGAGAACTACAAGGAATTAGGTCTGAACTCTGAGACTGCAGTTGTATTCAACATCACAAGCCGTGAGCAGGTTATCATCAATACATGGTACGGCGGCGAGATGAAGAAGGGTATGTTCTCCATGATGAACTACTATCTGCCATTAAAGGGCATCGCTTCCATGCACTGCTCCGCAAATACAGATATGAACGGTGAGAACACCGCAATCTTCTTCGGTCTGTCCGGTACAGGTAAGACCACTCTGTCTACAGATCCTAAGCGTCTGCTGATCGGTGATGATGAGCACGGCTGGGATGACAATGGCGTATTCAACTTTGAAGGCGGATGCTACGCTAAGGTTATCAACCTGGATAAGGATTCTGAGCCAGATATCTACAATGCAATCAAGAGAAACGCTCTGCTTGAGAACGTTACTCTGGATAAAGAAGGAAAGATCGATTTCGCTGATAAGAGCGTAACCGAGAACACCCGTGTTTCCTACCCAATCGACCACATCGAGAAGATCGTTCGCCCAATCTCTGCAGGTCCTGCAGCAAAGAACGTTATCTTCCTGTCCGCAGATGCATTCGGCGTACTGCCTCCAGTATCTATCCTGACACCAGAGCAGACCCAGTATTACTTCCTGTCTGGATTTACAGCTAAATTAGCTGGTACAGAGCGTGGAATCACTGAGCCTACACCTACCTTCTCTGCTTGCTTCGGTCAGGCATTCCTGGAACTGCATCCTACAAAGTATGCAGCTGAGTTGGTTAAGAAGATGGAAAAGAGCGGCGCTAAGGCATACTTAGTAAATACCGGATGGAACGGTACCGGCAAGCGTATCTCCATTAAGGATACCCGTGGTATCATCGACGCTATCTTAAGCGGCGATATCTTAAAGGCACCTACCAAGAAGATCCCTCACTTCGATTTCGAAGTACCTACCGAACTTCCAGGTGTAGATCCTGCAATCCTTGACCCACGCGACACCTACGCAGATGCAGCTGAGTGGGAGAAGAAGGCAGAGGATCTGGCAAGCAGATTCATCAAGAACTTCGCTAAGTACGAGAGCAACGAAGCTGGTAAAGCACTGGTAGCAGCTGGCCCACAGAAATAAAACGAAAAGACTGGATCTTACATCGGATGACCATCCGATGCATCTTGTGGGACCGACAGGTCACGCAAGATGAGAGCCGTAACGTATAAGAAAAACGCAGTCCTGTAGCTTATGGGGCTGCGTTTTTGCGCTATAAATGAGAAAATTCCGCCTGCTTACGCAGGCGGCACAAGCACGCTAGTGCAGGGATTGTAAGTATGCTATAATGTTAAAAATGCAAATGGGGGTTATTTACATGAAAATATTAAACTTCGGTTCACTGAATATCGATTATGTATACAGCGTAGACCATTTCGTACAAAAAGCGAAACTATCTCTTCCAGCCAGATGAACATTTTCAGCGGCGGAAAAGGCTTAAACCAGTCTACTGCATTAGGACGCGCCGGGGCGCAGGTTTTCCATGCAGGAAGGATCGGAAAAGGGGAGAATTTCTTGTAGAGCAGTTAAAAGAAGCTGGTGTGAACACAGATCTGGTAGTTTTAGATAGCCAGTGTTCCACAGGACATGCCATTATCCAAAATGATGCAGAAGGAGATAACTGTATCCTTCTCTATGGCGGTGCTAATCAGCGGATCACAAAAGAACAGATCGACGCTACATTAGACCAGTTTGATGCAGGAGATTATTTAGTCTTACAGAACGAGACCAGCAATCTGCCTTATCTGATGGAAAAGCAGCTGAAAACAGATGAAGATCGTGTTAAATCCGTCCCCAATGGATGAAAAATAAAAGCGCTCCCATTGGACAAGGTAACGCTGTTCTTTGTGAATGAGATTGAAGCAGCCCAGATCTTAGGACAGAAGGAACTGGAAAGTACACAGGAAGCAGCGGCAGCTTTCCGCTCCATGTTCCCGCAGGCAGCAGTCGTCCTTACGTTAGGCTCTCAGGGTTCTGTTTATATTGACAAAGACCAGGTGATCCCACAAAAGTGCTATAAAGTAAAAGCAGTAGATACCACAGCTGCAGGCGATACTTTTACTGGTTTCTTCGTATCCGCCATCAGCAAGGGCAAAAGCCCAAAAGAGGCACTGGACTTGGCATCAAGAGCGTCTGCAATTGCAGTGTCAAGACCAGGGGCAGCACCATCTGTACCGACTTTAGATGAAGTTGAGAACTGGGAATTTGCGGAGTAAGCAGATCTCAGTTTCTTAATGTGCAAAACCAAATGTTATTTACACGCATCCACAAATGCCTGAAACAGTCCCATAGCAGCCTCATCTCTGTCCCAGAGATATTCCGGATGCCACTGCACTCCCAGGAAGAAATTCGGGTAATCAGGCTTTTCAACAGCCTCGATAATACCGTCCGGAGCAACCGCAGAAACTACCAGTCCCGGTGCCGGAATATGCACACACTGGTGATGGCTGCTGTTTACAGCAATCTGGGTCTCACCGTGGCAGATGGAGTGAAGGAGAGTATTCTCTGTAATATTCACCCGGTGACATGGGATATTATAGTAAAACGGCTGCTGGTGTGCGATAGGAAATTCCCGTTCTGTCTGGGATGGGATATCCTGATACAGACTTCCACCAAGGCCTACATTTAATACCTGAACACCTCGGCAGATGCCAAAGATCGGCTTTCCGGCGTCCATAGCAGCCGAAAGAAGGCGAAATTCCAGGTGGTCTCTGGCAGCAGATATATTTCCACATTTTAAATGGGTATCTTCCCCAAAAGAAATGGATTAATGTCCGGTCCTCCTGTAAAAGAAAACCGTCACAAACGTCCATAAACTGTTTTATATCCTCATCGCTGCATTCCAACGGAAGCAGGATCGGCAGTCCGCCTGCTGCGGCGATGGCTTTGGATAGGTAGGACGGAGGCTGGTATCATTATTTTCAGTGTTGTGTGATGGTGTGATGCCGATGATGGGCTTTTTGAGTCATGGTGTATTACGTCCTTTTGACATTAATTATATGATAGAAAACCACAAAGCAAATGCTCTGTGGTTTTCTTATGTAGCTTATAATTAGCCTTCGATAGCGCCGGTTGGACAGGCAGCAGCGCAGGTTCCGCACTCGATGCAGGAATCAGCGTCGATAACGTACTTGCCATCTCCCTCAGAGATTGCACCTACTGGACATTCGCCAGCACAGGTTCCGCAGCTTACACAACCATCAGTAATTACATATGCCATGATAAAATACCTCCTTATATATTTAGATGTTTTGAAACTTCAAAACAATCTCGTTTATTGTTTCTTTATTGTAAACGATTCTGGACAATTATTCAAGAGGAAAATACCCCTAAAGCTGTATAAATTGTACAAATTTAGGAGCAAAATGGTTAGTCAAAACTATCTAAAACGCCAGTAAATACAAGGGTTTGCGGGTTTAAAGGTAAACCTACAAAAGAAATAGGCTTGCCAAAAATCCAAAATGTATTATGCTGATAAAAGCGTATAGCATATTTACGTATAGTATATAGAATATAAGGAGGAAATACACATGAAGATCGAAAAGACAATGCTGATCGGTGAACTGATCCACATGGATGAGCTGATCCCTCAGATGCTGATGGGTGCAGGAATGCACTGCCTTGGATGCCCAGCTTCTCAGGCTGAATCTCTGGAAGAGGCATGCATGGTTCATGGAATCGACTGCGATGATCTGGTTTCCAAGATGAATGAGATCCTGGCTGACAGATAAGTTTATCCACAAGAGAACATGTACGGGTAAAGACCCGATGTAAAACCGTCTGCTGTAAAGTGCAAGTTGAAAAGCACTTTGCAGCAGGCGGTTTTGCGTTTAATTTACAAAAGCACTCTTGACAATTGGGCCGATACTTAGTATATTGAGTAATATATTAGTATATTAACACAACACTGATTTGGGAAAACAAAATAATTTAAAATTTTTAAACACTCAGGAGGTAAACATTATGGATATGACATTGCGTTGGTTTGGTGAAGGAATTGACTCTGTTTCTTTAGAGCAGATCCGCCAGATCCCAGGAGTAAAGGGCGTTATCACTACTTTATATGATATCCCTGCAGGCGAAGAGTGGCCTATGGAGCGCATTCTTCAGATGAAGGAGCAGGTAGAAGCAAAAGGCCTTAAGGTAATGGGAATTGAAAGCGTAAATATCCATGACGCTATTAAGGTAGGAACACCGGACCGTGAAAAATACATTGCAAACTATATCACTACCCTGGAGCGCTTAGGACAGGCAGATATCCATGTAGTCTGCTACAATTTCATGCCTGTATTTGACTGGACCCGTTCTGATCTGGCAAAGGTACGCCCGGATGGTTCTACTGTTTTAGCATATGACCAGAAAGAGATCGACAAGATCAATCCGGAAAACATGTTCGAGTCCATGGGTGAGAAGTCCAATGGTTTTGAACTTCCTGGCTGGGAGCCGGAGCGTATGGCAAGAATTAAAGAGCTGTTTGAAATGTACAAGGATGTAGATGAAGAAAAATTATTTAACAACCTGGTATATTTCTTAAAAGCAATCCAGCCTGTATGTGAAAAGTACGATATCCGTATGGCGATCCATCCAGATGATCCTGCATGGCCTGTTTTCGGTCTTTCCCGTATCATTACCGATAAGGAGCACCTCTTAAAACTGATGAAGGCAGTAGATGCACCATTTAACGGCGTAACTCTCTGCACCGGATCTTTAGGAAGCAATCCGGAAAATGATATCCCGGACATCATCCGTTCTTTAAAGGGACGTATTCATTTTGCACATGTGCGCAACTTGCAGTATAATGGTTACAGAGATTTCCAGGAAGCAGCTCACTTATCAGCTGACGGAAGCATGGATATGTATGAGATCATGAAAGCGCTGTATGATATCGGCTTTGACGGCATTATCCGCCCAGACCACGGAAGAGCGATCTGGGGTGAGGTTTCCATGCCAGGATATGGCCTGTATGACCGTGCGTTGGGTGCATGCTACCTGAACGGACTGTGGGAAGCAATCGTAAAGCAGAATGGAAACGCACATCAGGAGTAGAAGCAGAAAACAGGAGAAATGAAACCATGAACGCACAGGGAAAAGATCAGGAGAAACAGCCAGGAATACGCATACCGTATGATACGGGAACAGGTTATTTCTCTGGAATTAAAGCCAGGTGAAGCCTTTAATGATATGGAATTTGCGGCAAAAATAGGCGTTAGCCGGACTCCTGTGCGGGAGGCGGTGATCCAGTTAAGCGAAGAGTCACGTATTATAGAAATATTCCCCAACGCGGTATGCGCATTGCGCCAATCGATGTGGAACTGGTAGAAGAAGCCCGTTCCTGCGTGTGCTTTTAGAAAAGCAGATCGCGGGAATGTGCTGTGAAATGGCAACCGAAGAAGATATAAAATGGCTGCAGGAAAATGTAGGACTGCAGGAATTTTATATGGAAAATTCCCGGCCGGAAATGGTAATGCAGTTAGATGATGAGATGCATCATAAGCTGTTTATGATCTGCCACAGAGAACTGACTTATGGTATGTGCCAGAAACTGGCTATCCACTATGACCGTATCCGCAGCCTTTCTGTAAATACAGTGAAAGATAATACCATTATCGAAGATCACAGGAAAATTATCCAGTTTATTGCCGAGCATAAAAAGAAAATGCCATGGCCCAGATGGAAAAGCATTTGAGCCGGTGGCAGTTAAATGAAGGAAAATTCCGTCAGGAATTCCCGGATTATTTCAAATAAACAAACGCGCCCCGGATATCCGGGGCGTTAATTTTACAGATTTTTCAGTTTCTGCAAAGCCTTTTCTCCGATCATTAATTCATAATGTTCTTTGTAATAGGCTTCTCCCGCATATTCATTTGGCAGTTTGGCCGCATATTCAGCCAGCACGTTGCAGACTCTGGAGAAATCCAGTTCATTGCAGTCCTTATTATTTAATACCAGATAATACTGACGGGTGGATGGTTTTATAAAGTGCGTTGTGAATGTCATCACAGCTGTCTCCGGCAGCTTTGCAGCTTCACTGATCTGATCCAGACTGTCAAAACGGAAAGTGCGCAGTTGGATCTGTGGAGCTTTGCATTCTCTGTTCCTGTGTTTTCGGCAGCTGTATTTACATTTGCCTTAAGTTCCTCTGTTCCGTTTTGTCCCAGAAGTTTAGCCAGGTCACCGGCGCCTTCCAGAAATTCATCTGCCAGCTGGGAAAGGAGATTTTCTGACTCTGCTTCTGCAAAAGGAGAAAACTTGGAGAAGCGGGTATCTAACTCTTCCGGATCTTCTACTTTTGTCACAATAAGCATAATGCTTTCGGAAGACAGAGGAATGGCTTCTACCATTAACGGAATATCTTCCGCTTCAAACCCAACTTCCTGTGCTGCCTGCTGGATCATTTCACGGAACAGGTTTCTGGCCTTTTCAGAGCCATAAGCCAGTTCCGCCAGATTGATCCCCGTGAGCTTAGATCTAAGCTTGTCAGGGTGCAGCGTATCTGATTGTCACTAATTCGTTCTATTTTCATATAGGATCACTTCCTGTTCTCTTTGTGTTTTGTCGTGTGTTTTAGTGCCACATGTTATGAAGATAAACTTCTACAATTAGAATATACTACATAATGGGTGGAAATATCAATTAAATATCAATAATATATATTTAAAATTTTTAGTGTGCATTTATCAACAGAAATGAGCTATATGAGCAGAAGATAAAAGAAAAACACAGGAAATGGCGTTTTCTTTGACTTCTAAGAAAGAATGTGAATGAAAAGATGTATACACCATGTCCCAGCTATATGTGTAGTCATTATATAGACCATAGACAAGTAACAGCTTATCAGATAAGATAGCCAAAGGAGATGATATTGTAACGAAAGAGAGGTGAAACGAAAGGGAGATCCTGTTTGGAAAATACCGGCTGATTCAAACAGTGGGAGCAGGACGCACGGGAACTGTATGGAAAGCAGTTCACCTGGGATTAAACGAGTACCGGGCCATTAAGTGCGTACCGAAAACGCATAAAGATTACGAAGAATTCAGAAGAGAAGCGTTGGTGCTTAAAGAACTTAAGTATCCGGGGATCCCACTGGTTTATGATCTGGAAGAGGACAGCCACTACTTTTATCTTATTGAGGAATATCTTGAAGGCAATTCTCTGTATGACCTAATCCAAGATCAGGGACCATTTCAGGAAGCAGAAGCCGTTCGCTATGGGCGGCAGATCTGTTCATTAGTTGAATATTTACATCATTCTTGTGATAAACCCATATTACATTTAGATCTACAACCGAAAAATCTGATGATCTGGAAAGGCACGGTACAGCTGATCGATTTTGACCATGCCGGAGACAGCGACAGCGCCAGTTTAAGAAAAGAACGGTATGGTACTGCAGGCTGCGCAGCACCTGAACTATATACAACTGACCAGCTTTTAGACCAAAGGACGGATATTTATGCCATTGGTGCCATCCTCCGGTTTATGCTATACGGAACCCTGAAAGCAGGGGCAGAAACAGACTGTGGGATCACAGTATCAGGGCCGCTTCAGAACATCATTAAAAATGTATGGAACCAGACAGAACAAAGCGCTATCCATCAGCAAAAGAACTGGAACTGGCACTGGAGCGTTCTGTACGGGCGGGCGCCTGATCAGCGCAGATAATAATGCGGTATCATCTCTGAATATTGTGATCGCAGGCAGTACACCGGGAGCCGGAGCTACCCATCTGGCTTTTGGCCTTTGCGTCTATCTTACCAAAATGGGGATAAAAGTCCTGTATGAAGAAAGAAATCAAACAGGAGCAGTAAGGCGCATGGCAGAAAGTACAGGCGGGGCGCGGATTGATGGCCGTGGTATCTATCATATTCAGGGATGTCTTATGAAACCCTGGTACGGTCCGGCTGTGAAGCTGGATACAAATACAGAGTTTGAAGTGGTTATAAAAGATTTTGGCACAAACTGGGAAGAGGCAGGACAGACATTAAAAGAGAAGGATCATTTTCTTACGGCAGTGATCAGTGAAAACCTGTGGGAGTACGGGAAGGCAAAAATGATGTTGGAGAAGATGACCGGATCGAAAGAAGAAAATATGGGCCCGATGGCTCTTGTCTGGCGGCATGCCCGGGGAAAGAAGAATAAAGATATGACTTTGGGGCATAAGCCCTTTCTTTCTGGAGCCGGAATACATAAGCCCTTTGAACCTGGAGCAGAGGGAGTCAGCTTTTAAGATCTCTGGGATTGTATACAGAAAGCGGAAAAAAGCAGAGCATGAAAAAAGGAGATTTTCGTGGTTTCGACAGTAAAAGTAACCGGGATCATAGGAGCTGGAAGGGGAACCGGGGTAACTCATTTCAGTATCCGGGCGGCTAATTATTTTGCAGCTGGAAACAGAGGAAAACAGCTGTGATCCAGTGGAATTCCCATAAGGATACAGAACGGATGAGAAATTTTCTGGAGGCTTCCGGAAAAGAAGGAGGCCGCTTTAAGAAAGAACCTTTCCGGGTCCTGGAGGTGGATTTTTATTGTCAGGGCGGACCGGAGGTACTGGCTGCGTGTATGGAAAAAATATCAGGAGATCCTCATTGACTTTGGAGAAGTGAGAGATGAGGTCTTTCCGGAGTGGCTTCGGTGCTCTGAAAAGATCCTGATCGCAGACCTGTCAGAATGGAAACTGGAGTCATTTTGGGGCTGTTTACAGAAAAGGAAAAACGGGAAAAGACTGGATCTGCCTGACTGCTTTTGGCAGCGAGATCGTGAGAAAAGAAATAGAAAGACAGTTTCGCCTTTCTGTGAAACGGATCCCTCTTTCAGTAGATGCATTTTCAGTGGACATTCAGACCATGGAATGGTTTGCGGATATATTGGTATAAAAGAAAACTGGCCGTATCCTGGAAGATATATGTCACAGGGCCTCCGAAACAGGATGCGGTCTGGTGGGGAAAGTTACAGTATGAAAAGCAAGAAAAGAAATGAAGATGCAAGACATCGAAAAGATTACCTGGATGGTTTAAAACGTTTTAAGAAACGGGGATCCCCATTATCATTGACGGAAAAGAATGCAGGGAAGCAGACTGGACCAGGATCTTTGATGTGGGAGAAGACGGAGCCTTTATATGGGAGACTATGTCTGTTCCGATAAAGGCGGTTTAAAAGAGATCCGTTTTGATAAGGTATATCTTTCAGAAGATCAAAAGAAAAGAGAAAATAAAAGAAAAGATAAAAGATAAAATATCCGGTGGACAGCAAATCGAGAAAATAACCATCTCGGCCTGCAAGCAAATATGGCTGTCCACTGGGTATTTTTGTACCGGGAAATGGTTTCAAACTGTTTAAAGTTTTCTGATATATAGTTGTTACGTTTAAAAATAAGTGATAAACTGCATAATAGTTGGAAATATAGCAGAACAGATAAAAGTACGGCAGTAAGGGTTTTGAGAGTACATACAGAATGAAAAGGGAAAAGATATGCAGAACAGACCAACAGGACGAAGCAGAAAACGTACCAGAAGAAAAAAGGCGGCTGCGGACCGGCGTTGCTTGCAGGTTTTATATTTCTTGCAGCAGCAGGCTGTGGAGCCGGATTTTTATATGGAAAATATTTAAAACCGGGAACGGTGATGGCAGATAAGTGGGATGTTTTCCAGATCAAAGGGAATCAGGTGGCTCTGATCTTAGATAACGAGCTTCAGGAAGCAAAAGGTATTTACGAGGATGGACAGGTATATCTGCCGGTAGACTGGGTGGATGACTATGTAAACCAGCGTTTTACTGGGATGACGGGGAGAAACTTTTAGTTTATGCCCTTCCGGAGGAGATCGTCTATGCGGATGAGTCCACAGAAGGGGAAGCAGGGCCTCTTTTAAAAGAAAAGGACGGGGAAACCTATCTTTCTTTAGGGCTTGTGAAAAATTATACGGATATCCGGGAAGAGGCTTTTGCTACCAGTGAGATCAAAAGAGTTTTCATTGATACGGACTGGGATACATATGAGACAGCCACACTCCGTCATAAAACAGCTCTTCGGATAAAAGGTGGTATCCGCAGTGAGATCATCAATACAGAAGAAAGGGAACCTCTGTGCAGATCTTAGAGCAGATGGATAAATGGTCTAAAGTGCGCACAGAAGATGGTTATATGGGCTATGTGCCAAACAGCCGTTTAAGCAAAGTGGAGGAAGAAACACCGGTCAGCGAATTTAATGCGCCTGTGTATACAAACATTTCCATGGATGGAAAAGTACGTCTGGGCTTTCATCAGGTGACAACAAAGGATGCAAATGCTACCTTTGACAAGGTTGCAGATACGGCCCAGGGTATGAATGTAATCGTGCCTACCTGGTTTAATATAACAGACAACGAGGGCAATTATACGTCCCTTGCAAGCAAGGATTATGTAGATAAGGCACATGCTTTAGGAATTCAGGTATGGGCCATGTTTGACAATATCAGTACAGAAGAAAGCGTGAAAAATGTAGACTCCGGCAAATTGTTTTCTTCTACTGCGACCAGAAAAAGCTGATCGAAAATCTGATGAAAGAGGCAGATACCTATGGCTTTGACGGTTTTAACCTGGATTTTGAAAGCCTGAAATCCTCAGCAGGTCCTCACTATGTACAGTTTATCCGTGAAATGTCCGTATCATGCAGACAGAAGGGACTGGTTCTGTCAGTAGATGATTATGTTCCTGCTGTTTACAGTGCATTCTACAACCGGAAAGAACAGGGAATCGTGGCTGATTATGTGATCGTCATGGGATATGATGAGCATTTTGCAGGAGGAGATGCAGGTTCCGTTGCTTCCATTTCCTATGTGGAAAATGGTATTACCGGCACACTTAAGGAAGTTCCAAAGGAAAAACTGATCAACAGTGTTCCCTTCTATACAAGAGTGTGGACGGAAAAGACGGAAAGACTACATCAAAGGCCTATGGAATGACAGCTGCCAAAAATGGGTAGATGAAAATAATGTAGAACTGACCTGGCAGGACAAGGTAGGCCAGTACTATGGTGAAATTGAAAATGAAAACGGGGTCCAGAAGATCTGGATGGAAGAGGCAAAGTCCCTGGGACTGAAAAAGACCTGGTCAATCAGTATGACCTGGCGGGAATTGCCTGCTGGAAGCTGGGATTTGAGACAGCGGATATCTGGACGATTATGGATGAAGTAATAGTAGCAGTTCAGCCATGACTGAACTGCTACAGGAAATAGAGGGATGAAGGATGAAAAAGAAGAGACTTATAATGACGGCAGCGCTGCTGTCTGCTTTTGCATGTCTGCGGCCGGATGCAGCCTGTATCCGGGAAATAAGGAAACACAGCCTGCAAATGCTTCCCAGGCAGAAACAGAGACAAAAGATGAAACAAAACAACAGCCCACCGGAGAGACAGAAGAAGAAACGGAGAAACCAACCGATGCCCATCCGGAAGATATAGAACCATTTCCACACGGGGAAAAGAGACAAAAGCGGAACCGATGAAAAACGGAAAGCGCATTGTCCTGATGACGGATATTCATTATCTGGCAGATTCCCTTACAGATAAAGGGAAGAATTTCAGTACATGGTAGAACATGGGGACGGAAAACTGACCAACTATGTGTGGGAGATCACAGACGCTGCTTTTGAACAGGTAGAAGCTCTTTCTCCGGACGTGATCATTTTAAGCGGGGATCTGACTTTAAACGGAGAAAAGAAAGCCATAAGGAGCTGGCTAAGAAGCTGGAACAGGTGGAAAAAGACGGGATCCAGGTGGTGGTTATTCCGGGAAATCACGATATCAATAACAGGAATGCAGCTTCTTTGATGGAAGGTCAAGACAGATGGCAGAGGCAGTTTCTGCCAATGAGTTTGCAGAGATCTACAATGATTTTGGATACGATGAGGCACTGAGCAGGGATCCGGCTTCCCTAAGTTATACTTATGATCTTGGACCGGATATGCGCCTTTTAATGCTGGACAGCTGTCAGTACAGTCCTACGAATAAAGTGGGGAATGATAAAACAGAGACCTATGACTGGATCGACGACCAGTTAGATGAAGCCTGGGATGACGGTGTGATCCTTCTTCCTGTTGCCCATCACAACCTGTTAGACGAAAGTAAGATCTATGTGGAAGACTGCACCATTGAACACAGTGAAGAACTGGTAAACCGTCTGGAAGAGGAAAATGTACCGTTGTTTTAAGCGGCCATCTCCATGTACAGCATTATATGAGGAATGAGGAAGACAGAGGTATTTATGAGATTGTTACCAGTTCCCTTTCTACACCTCCCTGCCAGTACGGAGTGCTGGAATACCGGGATGATGAAAGCTTTTCCTATCACACACAACAGGTAGATATGGAAAAATGGGCCAGAAAGCATAAAAGTACAGACGAGAACCTGTTGAATTTTAATACCTATGCGCCGGCTGCATTAAGGACCATTTTTATAACCAGTCTTATGATGCAATGAAGGACTCTGAGGAAGAGGAAACAGGCGATCTTTTGTAAAACTGACCCAGCGTCAGAAGGAGCAGATGTCCGAGGTATATGCACAGTTAAATGCAGCCTGCTATGGCGGAAAAGCCTATGAAGTGGTAAAAGAGGCTACGACAACACCTGCATATAAGATGTGGCAGGAATATTGTTATCCTATGGTGCTGTTTGAATATCTGGAATACATTGTAGATGATGCAGTAAAGGATTATAACTATCTGGAAGTAAATTGATCGTTAATTATTCTCCGGCCGGATTTTGACTGATTTCAGGAAAAAGGGAATATACTGGATAAAAAGAAGGTAGCAGGTCTGGAACATGAAACAGTCTCCTTATCAGCTGCTTATGGAGTAGTCCTTCTTGGAACCGTTGCTTTTTATCCTGGCAGGCAGGAGGACTGGCGGCAGCCGGGATGCAGTATATACAGTCAGAAAATGGACCCGGAGAGCAAAACAGGCGGTTGTTGTAATTGATCCGGGACACGGGGGCACAGATCCCGGAAAAGTAGGGATCGATGGTCAGCTGGAAAAAGATATTAATCTGGCAGTGGCTAAAAGCTGAAAACGTATTTGGAGGCTTCGGATGTAAAGGTGGTACTTACCAGAGATGTGGATACCGGGCTGTATTCCAGCAAAGATACTCATAAAAATGGCGGATATGAAAAAGCGCTGCCAGCTGATCGAAGAGGCAAAGCCGGATCTGGTGATCAGTATCCATCAAAACAGCTACCATGAAGAGGCCATCCGGGGCGGACAGGTATTTTATTATAAGACTTCTGTCCGGGGAAAGAAACTGGCAGAAAGTTTGCAGAAACGGTTTGACTATGTTTTAGGAGATAGTAATAAAAGGCAGGCAAAAGCCAACGATAATTATTATCTCCTCCTTCATGTGAAAGAACCCATTGTCATTGCAGAGTGCGGCTTTTTATCCAACCGGGAAGAGGCGAAAAAGCTGGAAACAGAGGAGTACCAGGACCGGCTGGCCTGGACCTTACATATGGGGATCATGGAATATCTGAACCAGAACCAGTAAGAAGGGGCTGACCGGCTAAAAATGGTGTTGTAAGTGACGTACAAAATATACTGTATACAGATATAGTGTATTATAGAAAGTGACGAAATGTAAAAATACAAAAAGTACTTACGAAACCGGAAAAGAGCCGCTATAATAGTGTTTTGTCAAAACAGAATGCGCAAGCGTATGACGCAGTGAGATTGCATACGAATATATGAGATATAGCAGTAGAGATCAAACGAGTCACCGTGAAACATGAAAACATGTTTCCAGGTCCCCGTATGGTCTCTTTTTGCGCTGACGATGCGCATCTGCCTGATCAGGCAGGTTGTCGTATGCAAACATAAAAAGTACATGAAAATGAAAAGGAGAAATGAAAAATGCCGCAGAACAAAGAGAAAGTCTGATCTACAGTGTAATGATGTGTTTTACCATGGTGCTCTGGATGAGCATGTATAATGTTACCCTTCATATGGGTGGCTTCAGCACAGAGGTGCTTCGTGAAGGATGGCTGGGATTTCCAATTGCCGTTGTGTTTGCTTTCTGTATGGACTGGTTTGTAGTATCCGGACCTGCTAAGGGAGTTGCTTTCCGTTTCTTTGTAAACAGAGACAGCAGTGTGTTAAAGAAAGTGATCGTTATCTCTACCTGTATGGTAGTTCCAATGGTGATCATCATGTCTTTCTATGGCGGACTGGAAGCCTGTGTCCGTTCCGGACAGTGGAACCTGCTGCTTATCATCTGGCTTACCAACATTCCTAAAACTTTATTATGGCGCTGCCTTTCCAGCTGATCGTTGCGGGACCGTTAGTAAGAACTGTATTCAGAAGCCTGTTCCCGGAAGGAAAAGTGCTGGCTTAGGAAAAAGGTGCCGATCTTATTGTACCATGAATGGCAGGTTCTTCGGAGCCTGCTTTTTCATTTTATACACAAAATAAAAGATCCTGCAAAACCAGGATCTTCAGAAAATAAAAAGCGCGAGACGGGATTCGAACCCGCGGCCCCACCTTGGCAAGGTGGTACTCCACCCCTGAGCCACTCGCGCATAATTGAAAATATTTAATTTTCAAAGCAGGTGATGGGAATCGAACCCACGTATCTAGCTTGGAAGGCTAGTGTTCTACCATTGAACTACACCTGCACAGTGCCCAAAGTCGGAATCGAACCAACGACACGAGGATTTTCAGTCCTCTGCTCTACCAACTGAGCTATCTGGGCATCCCGGTCAGCAATGATTTGTATTACCGACAACGGTGATATCATACCTTTTTTTAGAAAAAATGTCAAGCATTTTTAAAAACTTTTTTAAAAACTTTTTCAGAGGGCTATATCAGGTATATTCTTTCCGGCCGCTGGCATCGGGAATTCCTTCTTCTTCCCGGTATTTTGCAACGGTGCGGCGGGAGATGGAGATCCCCTTTTCCGTCAGCTTTTCTCCAAGAAGGCGGTCGCTGTAAGGCTTCTTTTTATTTTCCTCAGCAATGATCTCATGGAGCAGCTGTTTGATCTTACGGGCTGTCACTGCTTTGGAAGGATCGTCGGACTTCTCTGTCGATGAAGTTGAAGTTCCCACATTTCTGGAAAAGAAGAAATTCATGGGATATACGCCCCAGGAGCACTGGAGATATTTCTTGCTTACTGCACGGCTGACAGTGGACTCATGGATCCCTAAGATTTCCGCGATATCTGTCATACGCAGTGGTTTTAAATAATTAGGACCATGGGAGAAAAATGCTTCCTGGCGCTCTAAGATCACTCTGGATACGTCCATCATGGTCTTACTGCGCTGGGTGATGCACTGTTTGACCCATTCGGCCTGGCGGATCTTATTTCCAAGGTATTCTTTTAATTCCTGGGAGTCAGGTGCCTGGTTCATCTGGCGGTAGTAGCTGTTGACTTCAATGCCCGGGTACATGGACTCATTTAATAAAATGTCAAAATGGTCCTTGAACTTTACAATGGTCACATCCGGTATGATATAGCGCAGCTGGTCACGGCTGCTGAAAGATACTCCCGGTTTTGGATTTAAGGATTTGATGATCTGGCAGTAACCGGCTGCTTCCCCGGAAGAAAGATGGAGGGCTCTGGCAATGGCCGGGATCTGGTTTTTCGCTACCATATCCAGGTGATTGTCGATCAGGGACTCCATAACAGGTGTGAGCATTTTTTTACGTTCTAACTGAAGCTTTAGACATTCTTCCAGGTTAAAGGCACAGACCCCTGCAGGATCTAAGGATTTTAACTCTTCTAAAATACGGTCGATGGTTTCTGTATCCGTTTTAAAATAAGCGGCAATGTCTTCCTGTGTTTCCGTCAGGTATCCCCGGTTATCCAGACTGTCCAGACAGAAGTGGATGATCTCGGTTTCCTGTTCGGAAAAATCTTCACTGATCAGCTGGGACCATAGATAGTCAGCTAATGTTTCCCCTTCGTCTGTATTAATGTTCCAGGTGTCTTTAAAATCGTAGTCGTCATCATTATTCTGACGCTGATATAAATAATAGTTTTCCTCATTAAAAGAATTCAGCCACTGCTGCTGTTCAATAGACTCTTTCTGGCTGTCCCCGGCAGCCGGTTCTACAATGTCGATCACCGGATTTTCCAGTGCAAGATCATTTATGTAGGTATTTAATTCCTGTGATGTCATCTGAAGGATCTCAGCAGACTGGATCATACGTTGTGACAAGACCTGTGACTGTTTGACCTGTAGTTTCAGATCCATAGTGTTTCCCTCTCTTTTTCGGTTAGTGTGTGATAAATTGATCCACAAACACATGCTGACGCGCTTCTTATAGTATAACATAAATCCAAAATGGCTACAATGGCGGGGATTTTATCTGACAGTAATCTAATAGTAATACGGCAGATAATTTGCTATAATAAAGAAAGCAGGCAGCTGTAAAATGTAAGAAGAAAAACAGTTAAGAACAGCTCAAAATAACAGGAGGAGGAAAAAGAATGAAGTACAGAACCATGCGCTTTATTGGAGGAGAGGAGAATGTATCCCTTTTGGGACTGGGATGTATGCGTTTCCCTTTAAATGAGGACGGGACCATTGATGAGGCGCAGGCAGAGGCAATGATCGGAAGAGCATTAAATGCAGGCATCAATTATATTGATACGGCCTATCCTTATCATAAGGGAGAAAGCGAGCCATTTTTAGGCAGAGCCCTGAAAAAATATCCGCGAAACAGCTTTTATCTGGCAACAAAACTGCCGGTATGGCTGGTGAATTCTGTGGAAGATGTGGAAAGACTGTTTAAGGAGCAGTTATCCAGGCTCCAGACCAAATACATTGACTATTACCTGCTTCATGCCTTAGATGCCGGCAGATGGGAAAAACTGGTAAAAGAAGGGATCATTGAATGGGCAGAAGCGAAGAAGGCAAGCGGAAAGATCCGTCATCTGGGCTTTTCTTTCCACGATACATACCCGGTATTCAGAGAGATCCTTACTTACCGTCAGTGGGATTTCTGCCAGATCCAGTATAATTATATTGACACCCAGGTACAGGCCGGGGATAAAGGCTATGAGCTTGCAGCAAAAATGGGCGTTCCTATGGTGATCATGGAACCTGTAAAGGGCGGCCGTCTGGCAAACCTGCCGGAAGAGGCAAAAGAAGCCTTAAATGAGGCAGATCCGGATCGTTCTGCTGCTTCCTGGGCTCTGCGCTGGGTAGGAAGCCATGAAAATGTAAAAGTGATCTTAAGCGGAATGTCCTCTATGGAACAGTTAGAAGATAATCTGGAAACATTTGGAAAATTTCAGCCGCTGACAGAAGCGGAAGAGGAAGCAGTTGAGAAGGCAGCAGACCTGATCCGCAGCCGGGTGAAAAATGGCTGTACTTCCTGCCGTTACTGTATGCCATGTCCATTTGGGGTAAACATTCCGGAAATGTTTTCCATCTGGAATAACTGTGCCATGTTTGATGAGGAAGAAAAAGCGAAGAAAGCATACGCAGAACAGAAGGTCCAGGATGCATCTGCTGACTTTTGCAAAAAGTGCGGGGCATGCGAAAAAGCCTGTCCTCAGGGATTATCCATAAGGGCAGACCTTGAAAAAGTGGCAAAGGAACTGAATACAGAAGAGGCTTAATTTGCAAGGAAGCCTTTTCCGATGATCTCGCTGGAATTGGAGATCAGCATAAATGCAGTTGGCTCTACACGTTTTATGTAATTGCGAAGTTTTAATGCCTGGCTGCGTTTCATGGTGGTCATGATAACGGTCTTATCGTGATGGGTGAAAGCGCCTTCTGCGTGGTATACAGTAGCACTGCGGTTTAAACCATTGATAATGAAATCGCAGATTGGTTTTGGATCATCACAGATGATGTTGAAACATTTGCAAAGATTGATATTTTCAATTACATCATCGATCACCAGTGATTTTGCTGCAAGACCGATGGTGGAGAACAGGCCGGTCTCTACTCCGAAGATAAAGTAGGAAGCAACAACGGATGCAATGTCTACTAACATCAGCACGGTACCGATGTTCATGCTGGAATATTTCTTTAAGATCATGGCAATGATGTCGGTGCCGCCGCTGGATGCTCCAATATTAAAGAGGATCGCGGTTCCTACAGCCGGAAGGAAAATGGCAAACATCAGCTCTAAGAGCGGCTGGCTGGTGAGCGGTGCACTTAATGGGCAGAAACGCTCAAGAAGTGATAAGCTTACTGACATGACCATGGTTGCGTATACAGTCTTTAATCCAAAGCCTTTGCCCAGGAATAAAAATCCTAACAGCAGAAGGGCTGTATTGGTAACAGATGTAAAATCACTGGCGGACCAGTGTGTAAGCTGGCTGACTACAGTGGAAAAACCGGTAATTCCGCCAAATGCGAAGTGGTTTGGGAATTTGAAGAAATAAATTCCTACTACCATGATCCAGATGCTGACGGTAATTAATCCATATTCATAAATGGTACGCCAAAATGGACTTTTTATTTCTTTCATCATCATAATGACTTAAATGCTCCTTGATCATATTTCTTAATTTTATTAAGTGGGCTTTTCATATTCTTAACCCTCTCTTATAATAGTAGGGTAAAGCTACAAGTGCAATCACCTTTTTTACTAACATTGCCACAATAAAATGACTGTGATACGCGGGAGCGCGCAGGTATGAGTCATTCAGGAAGGAGAAGATAAATACTATGGAAAGAGAAGAACAGGAAGCCTGGGAACTGGCAAAACAGCTGGTGCAGATCGACAGCTCAGACCCGGGAGCCTATGAAGAGGAGATCGGTCTGTGGATCACAGACTGGTTTAAAAAGCAGATCACAGACTTTGGAGGTAAGCTGGCAGACCAGATCCATGTAAGTCGTCTGGAAGTTCTGCCTGGACGTTATAATGTAATGGCAAAGATTCCTGGAAAAACAGAGGGACCGGGACTTATTTATATCTGCCATATGGATACGGTTATGCTGGGTGATGGCTGGGATGAAGATATTTCCCCATTAGGTGCTATGGTACGTGACGGAAAAATGTATGGCCGCGGAGCCTGCGATATGAAATCCGGTCTTGCCTGCGCTTTAACTGCCTTTAAAAACATGGTAAAGAAAGTGGGAGAAAGGGGCGAACTTCCGGAGAAGCCATTTTCCATGATCTGCTCTGTAGATGAAGAGGACTTTATGCGTGGCGTAGAAGCTGCTATTAAGGCCGGCTGGGTCACAAAAGATGACTGGATCCTGGATACGGAGCCTACAGACGGACAGATCCAGGTGGCTCACAAGGGAAGAACCTGGTTTGAACTGACCATAACAGGAATTACCGCCCATGCAAGCAATCCATGGAAGGGAGCCGATGCCATTGCAGCCATGGCAGAAGCCATCAGCAGTATCAGAAAAGAGATCAAGGCATGCCCGAAGCATCATGACCTGGGAATTTCTACTGTTACTTTCGGTCAGATCACAGGCGGCTACCGTCCTTATGTAGTGCCGGACAGCGCGAAAGTATGGATCGATATGCGTCTGGTGCCGCCTACAGATACAGCGGCAGCCAAAGCCATTGTAGACCGTGCAATCAGGAAAGCAGAGGAAGAGATACCGGGAGTAAAGGGAAGTTATATCATTACCGGTGACAGGCCTTATGTGGAAAAAGATGATCATTCTAAGCTTTTAGCAAATTTAAAGGCAGCAGTAAAGCAGACAACAGGAGAGGAAGCAGTGGTAGGTTCCTTTAATGGCTATACCGACACAGCAGTGATCGCAGGAACATTAATGAACCATAACTGTATGTCTTATGGACCGGGAAGTCTGGAGCTGGCGCACAAACCAAATGAGTTTGTTCCTTATGAAGATGTGTGCAGAGTGCAGAAGGTTTTAACAAAACTGGCAGAAAACGTATTGTTTGGATAGAAATCCATTAAAATTCCCCTTTATCCTCTTATGTTCTCTCGGAGTCTTTCCTGCACCTGCTTTTGTGGCTGATTTTCCGCCAGTCGCACCCGAATTTCATCAACGTACGCACCGCATACGTCTCAGAAATTTGGGCACAACTGACAAGAAATCTTCTCACAAAATCAGGCACAGAAAGATTCCGAGAGAACATTTTGCCTTTTACTGGAAAGTGTGTTATAGTGTAACCGATACAAACACTTATAGTTTGGCGAATGACTGAACTATATTTAGAAATCAAGGAGAAGAATTATGAAAGAGACCGCATTAGTGATCATGGCAGCTGGTATTGGCAGCCGTTTCGGCGGCGGCATTAAGCAGCTGGCGCCTGTAGGACCAAGTGGTGAGATCATCATGGATTATTCCATTCATGACGCTATCGAAGCCGGATTTAATAAAGTAGTATTTATTATCCGTAAGGATCTGGAGAAAGACTTTAAGGAGATCATCGGAAACAGGATCGAAAAGCAGATCCCTGTTATCTATGCATACCAGGAATTAAATGCTCTTCCAGAAGGATATGAAGTAACAGAAGGACGTACTAAACCATGGGGAACCGGCCAGGCAGTTCTTATGGTAAAGGGACTGATCGACTGCCCATTCCTGGTAATCAATGCAGATGATTACTACGGAAAAGAAGGCTTCCGCAAGATCCATGAATATATGGTAAATGAAATGACAGAAGATGGCGATGTATATGACATCTGCATGGGCGGTTTCATTTTAAAGAATACCCTCAGCGACAACGGCGCTGTTACCAGAGGCGTTTGCGAAGAGGAAAACGGTATCTTAAAGAAAGTAACTGAGACTTATGATATCCGTATGATAGAAGATGGACTTCACGCAGCTGACGAAGCAGGAAATCCTGTAAAGGTTCAGCCAGAGCAGCTTGTTTCCATGAATATGTGGGGACTTCCAGTAAGCTTCTTAAATGAGCTGGAAAAGGGCTTCCCGGAATTCTTAGACAGCTTAAAGCCAGGTGATATCAAGGCAGAATACCTGCTTCCAAAGATCATCGACAAATTAGTACATGAAGGCAAGGCAAAAGTCCGCGTTCTGGATACACCAGATAAGTGGTTTGGTGTTACTTACAAAGAGGACAAGCAGGCAGTTGTAGACGCAATCAAGGGTCTGATTGATGCCGGAGTTTATAAAGAGAAATTATTTGATTGATCAAATGGATCAAATTCAGGATGAGAAAAGGGCTTTCCGCAATGGAAGGCTCTTTTTTGTATCTGAAAAGAATAAAACCAACTTTCCCCGCCTATACTATAAAAACGAAACCAGTTACAGGATAACAGGTAAAGTATTTATCATTTATAGTAAACAGATACCGGGGTGGAGAACTTGGCAATGAGATTGTGGAAGTCTTTTCGGGTACAGCGAAGGGACGAGATTTCTTATTATGATACAATGGGAGAGTTTGAAGCGGAGCGGTTTGCCGTAAATTTAAACCAGCTGATCGCAGAGGCAATGGCGGAAAAACAGAAGGCCGGAGTGATATTTCTCTGTATTGGAACGGACCGTTCCACAGGAGACAGTCTGGGGCCTTTGGTAGGTCATAAGCTGCGAAAATGCAGATTAAAAAAAGCAGCTGTGATCGGGACGTTAGACAAACCGGTCCATGCTATGAACCTGGAAGTTTATGCAGCTTATATCCGTACTCATTTTCCGGATCATGTGATCGTGGCCATAGATGCTTCTGTGGGAAGTCCGGATCACGTTGGATTTGCAACATTGGGGAAAGGCGCTCTTCAACCGGGGCTGGGAGTTTCCAAAGAACTGATGGAAGTAGGAGACATTTCCATAACAGGGATCGTGGGAGGTCCCGGAAGCCATGATCCGGTGATGTTACAAAGTGTGCGTCTTTCCATGGTAATGAAAATGGCAGACTGCATTTGCGAAAGCATTACCCTTGTCGAACGATTTTGGGAAAATACAGCCATAATATGACAAAATTTTTGCATTCCTTTTGCTACTCTTAGGTGAGAACGTAAACAGATAAGAACAGCAAAAGGGGTGTTAAAATATGGGCGAATTATATGAACTTTATCCCAAACTGCCAAAGAACATCCGGCAGATCGGGGAACGCGATACAGTGCTGCGGCTTTATGTGGAAGATTATGTAAATACATATTTAAAACGGTTAAAGCCTACGGCAGGCCAGAACCTGAGGGTAGGACTGCTCCTTGGCAACCGGGAGATCCATGAGGACATGCCTTATGTGTTTGTAGATGGAGCAATGGAAATGGAGATCCTTTCCCAGGAAGGGGAAAAGGTGGTCTTTACAGAGGAAGCGTGGAAAAAGGCATACCAGCAGGTAGAGACCATGTTCCCACGAAGAACAGTCCAGGGCTGGTTTTTGTGCGCCGGAGAAGGGGTTACCTTAAGCCCTTTAAATTACTGGAGGCAGCACAGCCAGTATTTTACAGGGAAAAACCAGCTGATGTATTTAAACAGTGGACTGGACGGGGAAGAAGCTATTTATATTACCTCTTCCGATGGTTTTTACCAGCTGCGTGGATACAGTATTTACTATGAGCGCAACCAGATGATGCAGGATTATATGATCGCAAGGAAAGATATCCTGCGGGAAGAAAGCAAGACCGATGACCGGGCGATCCGGGATTTCAGAAAGAAAATGGACGAGCATAAAACAGCGGCTGTGCGCCAGAGAAGTGCGGTCAGTGTACTTTCCGGGCTTTGCAGTGTGCTGGCAGTCATGGTGCTGGCAGGCGGTGTAGCCATGTTTAATAATTATAAACGGCTTCATGAAATGGAACAGGTGGTGGCTTCTGTAGATCCGGAAGCAGTGATCCGTGAAGCCAGGGGAAATCTTTCTTCTGTTGCGGGAAACAGGACAACCGGGGAAACGCCAGTGGAGGTAATTCCGGAGACAATGGCACCAGGGGGATCTACTGCAGGGACAGTGGAAGCTTCTTTAACCAAGGAAACGCCGGATCAGACAGTGCCACCAGTCCAGACAACATCAGAACCGGCACAGACGACTGCCGCCCAGACCACCCAGGCCCAGGCAGCCAATGCAGAGGCTTCTTACAAAGTATATGTAGTAGGAGAAGGGGAAACGCTGTACGGGATCTGTTTTAAGGAATACCACAATATCAGAAAACTTCAGGAGATCTGCCAGATCAATTCCCTGACAGATGAAAACAGTATTTATGCAGGTCAGAAGCTGCTTCTTCCTTAAGATATATCAGGACGGAGATTTTTTGTTTTGCAAGGATTGGCTGTCGATTTTTCCTGTGAAATGTTGTATACTTAAGCGAGTATGAAGAAAAGAACATTTCACAGGAGACAAGGATGGATAATTCCAGTTTAATGAACCGTGAAAATAAAAAAAGACAATTGCGGCGTCAGATCGTTCCTCCCAGGTATCAGACGGAAGAGGAAAGTGAACAGGCGATCCGCAATGCTCATAAAAAGACAGTCAGGAAGCGACTGGCTGTTCTGGCAGTTGTGGCAGTGCTCTTAGGAGGTGCTGCTTTTGGTATTTATTATTATGACCGTTATCATTCCTTTTACGATTATCAGGTCGTGTGGGAGAAGAGCCTGGCAGAGGAAAATCAGGAAGCAGCAGTAAAAGGAGAGGGAAGTTTCTGCGAGTATGTAGACTTTGGTGATGGGGTGATCAAATACACCAAAGACGGAGCTTCTTATATTGATGGCAGGGGAAAGACCATCTGGATCCAGAGTTATGAAATGAAATCCCCCTTTGTTTCTGTCAACGGCGAATTTGCTGCCATTGGGGACAAACAGGGAAATTCCATTTATATCTGCGACAGAAGCGGCTGCCAGGGTCAGGCAACCACAGCGCTGCCTATTTTGTCCTTATCTGTATCTGCAAAAGGAGTGGTAGCCTCTGTACAGGAAGACTCCAAAGCAAGTTATATTTATCTTTATAAAAAAGACGGAAGCGCTCTGGATATTTATGTAAAATCCCTTCTTTCAGGAGATGGATATCCGGTGGATGTAAGCCTTTCACCGGGAGGGACCCAGTGGATCACTTCTTTTATGTATCTGGATCAGGGAATGATCAAAAACAAGATCGTATTTTATAACTTTGGTCTTGGAAAAAATGATCCTAAGCGAGTGGTTGGAGTTTTCCTTCCGGAAGATCTGAGCGATGCTATGGCCGGCAGAGTCCGTTTTATGGATGAAAGCCATGCAGTGATCTTTACAGACAAGGGACTGCAGTTTTTCTCCACCAGAGTGGAAACTTCTCCGGAATCTGTCAATCAGATCCTGTTAGATGAAAATGTGCGCAGCATCAGCTATACTGACAAGTATGCAGGTGTGATAACGGACAACGGGGAAGGTGCGGATCCATATTGTCTTCGGGTCTACCGCCCTGACGGCAGCCAGGTTTTTGAGACTACGTTCAGTTACCAGTATACAGGATTTGATATAGATGGAGATCTGGTCACACTGTATAATGATAATTCCTGCTGTGTTTACAACATGGCGGGAACGGAAAAATTCAGCGGAAGTTTTGATTTTACAGTGACAAAAGTATTGTCCGGACGTTTCCCTGGAACTCTTCTTGTGTTGGGAACACAGAAAATGGAAGAGATCCGGTTAAAGTAAAAGTAGACCATTAACGAACGAACAGCCTGCGACAGCAGGCAGTAGAGCGCAAATGCGTGGGGCGTAAGTTTACGGTAAAATAAAAGAAAGAGAGGATATATACCATGGGGATGAAATGTATCGGTGTTGATATAGGAGGAACCAGTGTAAAGATTGGTCTTTTTGAGACAACAGGAGAATTACTGGACAAATGGGAGGTAAAGACCCGCAAAGAAGACGGCGGTGTGAACATTCTTCCGGATGTAGCTGCTTCCATCCGGAAAAAACTGGATGAAAAGGGACTGGATCTGAAGAAAGATGTTGCAGGAGCCGGAATGGGCGTTCCGGGACCTGTTATGCCAGATGGATACGTGGAAGTATGTGTCAATCTGGGATGGCGCGACTTAAACCCACAGGAAGAGTTAAGCCGCCTTTTAGATGGAATTCCTGTAAAGAGCGGAAATGATGCCAATGTAGCTGCCCTTGGCGAAATGTGGCAGGGAGGCGGAAAAGGCTATTCTGACCTGGTCATGGTCACACTGGGAACCGGTGTTGGCGGCGGCGTGATCCTGGATCAGAAGATCATTGCAGGAAAACATGGCCTTGGCGGTGAGATCGGTCACATCCATGTACGGGATGATGAGTGGGAACACTGTAACTGCGGCGGTGTAGGCTGCTTAGAGCAGGTAAGTTCCGCAACTGGAATTGCAAGAGAAGCCAGAAGGACCATGGCAAAATCTGACAAGCCTTCTGCCCTTCGTGAATTTGGGGATAATGTAAGTGCTAAGGATGTGTTGGACGCTGCAAAAGCAGGAGATGAGATGGCTCTGGAAGTTATGAAGACAGTCAGCCATTATCTGGGACTTGCACTGGCACAGGTAGCTCTGACCGTTGATCCTGAGATTTTCGTTATCGGAGGCGGCGTTTCAAAGGCAGGACAGTTCCTGATCGATATGATCCAGAAGGATTATGATCATTTTACCCCAATCTCTGAAAACAAGGCAAAATTAGGACTGGCAACACTGGGAAATGACGCAGGTATTTATGGAGCTGCAAGACTGGTGCTGTAGAAGAAAATTAAAATCTGGAATAAATAAAAACTGAAATAAAGAAAATTTGAAATAAAGTAAAACCCGCTGATGTGATCGACTCAGCGGGTTTTTTGTGGTCATATGTAATTGAATTGCGGGAGTGCAAAGCACGCAGCAATGAATTAGTGGATCCATGCACCATTTGCGTCTACATTGTAGCCATCTGGTGTAGTGCAGCTTACATACAGGGCGCCGTCAGGAGCCAGGCAGTAATCTACGCCGCCAACATTGATCCATCCGGTAGCCATGTAGCCTTCCGCATCGAAATAGTACCATTTTCCATCTGTTTCCTTCCACTGGGATGCAGGGTAGGAACCATCTGGATTTTGCCACCACCAGCGGATGCCGTCAGCAGCTTTCTGCCAGCCTTCTGGGAAGGTGTTGGTATTATTGTTATCGGAAGTGTTGGAGCCTGGGGTCCAGGAGCTGGAAGATACCCATTTGCTCTTTGCGTTGTTGCTGGCTTTTACGGAACGTACTTTAAAGGTGTATTTGGAACCTGCGCTTACCCAGCTGGAAAAATCATAGCTGGTTCCATATACGGAAACAGTGGAAGCGGAACCATCTGGAGGTGTTACCAGGTTACCGTCTTTATACAGCTGTACCTGGAAATATTTGGCAGAAGAAACATCGCCCCAGGTTGCAGTACCTTCAGAGGAAGCGCTCCATTCTACACTGCCTGGTGCAGCCGCATTGCTCATATCAGCATCTTTATCAAATACAAGGCGGATGTTCAGGATGATGGTAGCGCCGCCGTCTGTTTTTCTTGCGCTTACATATTCTACCTTGTCATAACGGGATTTAATAGAGCTTGCAAGGGTAAGCTTAAAGTTGCTGGAACTGGAACCGGAGAAGGTATATTCATCTTCATCTTCCAGACCAATGCGGATCTCAGCTTCCGGTGGATTGGACTTGCTCCAGTCATCTCCTTCGTCATTAGTAACTTCCACGGAGTCGATGTAGAAATATTCTGTGTTGTCACCGGTAGGAGTTACTTCTACTTCGCCGCCGCTGCTTCCGGAACGGATGTCCGTGTCAATGGTCAGATTGATCTTTCCCACTTTTGTTTTGCTTGCAGCAAAGGTGCAGGGTGCCATGCAGGAAGAAACAAGAAGGGCGGAAAGAAGAAGGGCAGTTACTTTTTTTAAACGGATCATATTATTCATCGTCCTTTCTTTAAAAAAATTGCCTGAGAGCAGTTTTTGGGAAAAACAAATGTCTGCTAACGCAGCCGCTTGTTTTTCTACTTGGCTCATTAAAGTATAACACAGTTCCACCCCTTTTTAAAGCAAAGAACCCCTTAAAAAGGGGCTCTGGAGCAAATCGTAAGGAAAAGTTAAAATATGCCGGTCGTCTAAAAATTTTTATAAAGAGGTAGAACTTGGAAGGGAGAAGATAAACTCAGTTCCTACCCCTTCTGTACTGATCACATCGATATTTTCACCATGTGCCTGGATGATCTCTTTTACAATGGAAAGACCAAGACCGGTACCACGTTTATCTTTGCCTCTGGAAAGATCCGTCTTGTAAAAGCGGTCCCAGATCTTTTTAATGCTGTCTCTGGGAATACCGATGCCTGTATCTTTTACGGAGACAAAGATCTTCTCGTATTTGCTGGATGCCTGGATGTAGATCACAGAGTCATCATGGCTGAACTTGATGGCATTGTCGATCAGGTTATAAAGGACCTGCTGGATCTTGCCCATGTCTGCGTAGACCATCTGGATGTTATCGGAAAATGTAAGGTCAAAGCGGATATGTCTGGAGTCACAGGTTCCTTCAAAGGATGCGGCAGTGTCTTTTATTACCCGGTTGATATCAAAATTAGTTCTGGATAAAAACCCTTTTGCATCTAAGGAGTTTAAAGTCAGCATGCTTTCTGTCAGTTTATGAAGGCGCTCTGTTTCAGAAATCACCCTGGATAAGTATTTTTCATACATTTCCGGCGGAATGGTGCCGTCCAAAATAGCTTCCAGATATCCTTTGATGGAGGTCAGCGGTGAACGGAAATCATGGGAGACATTGGCAATGAAATTGCGCTGGTATTCTTCCATTTTATTCAGCTCATCGGACATATAATTTAGGGTATTGGAAAGGTAGCCCATTTCATCGTGGGTCTTTACCTTGATCCGGTAGTTTAAGTTGCCAGCAGCGTATTCATTGGCACCGGCTGCGATCTTTCGCAGAGGCAGATATACCGTGATGGTAAATACTACAAGGATGATCAGCGACAGGCCAAAGATAATGGCACAGGTCATGTAGAGAATGTCCAAAATATGGCTCTGGGAATTTGCAATCTCACTGATGGGAAGGTGGATGAGCACGTAACCATACGTAGTGTAATTGCCGGTCACAGGAGCGGAAACACTGAGTACATTCTGGTCAAATAACTTGTAATAGGTGCCGATGGTATAAGAACGGTTTCCCGTTGCCGTGGGGTCAAAATCCGGGATGGTGGTATGGACGCGGCTGCCATTTTTACTGTCCATGATCACAACGCCGCTTTTGTTGACCACCCATGTTTCTGTGTGCAGATAGGTGGACACATTTTTTAATTGTGTGGAAAAAAGATCCATATCCTGATGCTGGCCCTGATACATAAGACTGCAGGAAGCCGCAATATCATTTGCCTCATCGTAAAGGGCATTTGCCCGGTCCTTGATCAGATAATCCCGGGTTATACCGGAAGAAAAGGTGGCAATGGTAAGCACGCTTAAAAGGCCGAAGATCAGGTAGCCCAGGACAAATTTGGAATAAAGAGAGCGGGCCATTACATCACCTCTTTACTTCAAACTTGTAGCCAATGCCCCAGACTGTAGTAATGGCCCAGCTGGCGTGATCTTTGATCTTTTCACGCAGTCGTTTGATGTGAACGTCTACTGTACGGGTATCACCAATGTATTCATATCCCCAGATATGATCTAACAGCTGCTCTCTGGTGAAGACCTGGTTGGGAGAGGAAGCTAAGAAATATAACAGCTCCAGCTCTTTTGGAGGCATTTCAATGGAATGACCTTTGTAAATGACGGAATAGTTGGTCAGGTTTACGATCAGGTCCGGGTATTCCACATAATCACCCTGCTGTTTCGGCTCTGTGATGGCAGCTGCAGGTGAAGCCTGATAACGGCGCAGGACCGCTTTTACCCTGGCTACCAGTTCCTTGGAGTCAAATGGTTTGATCATGTAGTCATCAGCACCCAGTTCCAGACCAAGGACTTTGTCAAAGATCTCACCTTTTGCGGAAAGCATGATGATCGGCACCTGGGAACTGGAGCGCAGCTCTCTGCATACCTGATAGCCGTCCATACCTGGAAGCATCAGGTCTAAAAGTACCAGATTTGGTTTAAATTCCGGGAAACGCTTTAAGGCTTCTTCCCCGTCGCCTACGATCATGGTTTCATAACATTCTTTCATCAGATAAAGCGAGATCAGCTCTGCGATGTTGGCATCATCATCTACAATGAGTATCCGCTGTTTTTCTGCCATTACAATTTACCTCCCTAAAAGTTAGATTATGTTCCTATTTGAATGTAACAATAGTAACACCGGTTCCGCCTTCGCCAAATTCGCCCAGACGGAAGTCTTTTACATATTTTAACTGTTTTAAACGCTTGTGGCAGGCAGTTTTTAAGGCGCCGGTACCTCTTCCGTGTACCACGCGTACACTTGGCAGGTGGGCCAGATAAGCGTCATCTAAGTATTTCTCCATAGTAGGAACTGCTTCGTCTGTTGTCATACCGATCAGATTGACTTCCGGTGAAACAGAGAAGGACTTGGACATCTTGATCTGTCCGGAGCCGGAATTAGAGCCTTTTGCCTGTGAAAAGGTCTTTTTGGATTTGCTGATTCCTACACCGGAAACAGCACCGTAGGAACGGGAAGAACCATCTCCTAAGGTAGCGCTGATATCGTCTTCACGGATCAGTTCAATATCACGGATATTGACCTTGGAACGCAGGATACCCATCTGTACAAACAGGTTTCCGGTGCTGTCCGGAAGGGAACTGACAGTACCTTTTAAGTTCATGGAAAGGACTTTTACGCCGTCACCGATCTTTAACTTCTTGGCAGAAACAGGCTGGCTTGGACCTTTGGCCTTTACTGCCAGTTTGTCGTCTGTTTTCTTTAACTGCTCACGCAGTTTGGTCCTCTGGGCCTCTAATTCTTTGTTAATGCCGGAGTCAGCAGCCAGTTTGTTGATCTGGCGGATGGTCTGGTCGGCAGTCTCTTTTGCTTCACGAAGGATGCGCTGTGCCTCTTCTGTTGCATTGCGGATCACCTTGTCCTTGCGCTCATCCAGATGCTCTTCCTTGCGGGTGAGACGGGATTTTAACTGGGCGATCTCCTCTTTATAGGAACGGATCTCTTCCTGTTCTTTTTCAATGGTTACACGGCTGTTTTCCAGACTGGTAAGCAGATCCTCAAAGGACTCGTCTTTGGCTTCCAGGTGGTTCTTTGCATCTTCAATAATGTAGTCCGGCAGTCCAAGTTTTTTGGAAATAGCAAACGCATTACTCTTTCCCGGAACACCGATCAGCAGGCGGTAGGTCGGCTGCAGTGTTTCTACGTTAAACTCGCAGCATGCATTTTCCACGCCCGGGGTAGTAAGTGCAAATACCTTTAATTCGCTGTAATGGGTGGTTGCCATGGTACGGCATTTCATATTGTGTAAAAATGACAGCATGGCAATGGCAAGGGCAGCACCTTCTGTTGGGTCGGTACCGGCTCCCAGCTCATCGAAAAGGCAGAGGGAACGGGAGTCTGCTTCCTCTAAAATACGTACCGTATTGGTCATGTGGGCGGAGAAAGTACTTAAACTCTGCTCAATGCTCTGCTCATCACCGATATCAGCAAATACATTGTCGAATACAGCTAATTCAGAACCTTCCCAGGCCGGAATGTGAAGTCCCGCCTGTCCCATTAAGGTGAAAAGACCTACGGTTTTTAAGGAAACGGTCTTACCGCCGGTATTAGGACCTGTTACGATCAGCAGGTCAAAGTCTTTTCCAAGCCATACATTGATAGGTACTGCTTTTTTCTGGTTCAGCAATGGGTGGCGTCCGTCCTTGATATTGATGTAGCCCTTATCATTGAAAATTGGGGCTGTGCAGCGGTACTGGTGGGAAAGTGCAGCTTTCGCAAAAATGAAATCCAGCTGTGCTAACAGTGCCATGTCCATCTGCAGTTCTTCAATATGAGGAGCTGTCTGGTTGCTTAAAGAAGCTAAAACAGCCTCGATCTCTTTCTGCTCCTGGATCTCCAGCTCGCGGATCTCATTATTTAATTTGATGATCGCCATTGGCTCGATAAAAAGAGTAGAACCGGTGGCAGACTGATCATGTACCATACCGGAAACCTGGCTCTTGTATTCTGATTTGACAGGGAGACAGTACCGGCCGTCACGCATGGTGATCACGGCGTCCTGCAAATAGGTACGGTGGGAGTTCAGGATAGAGTTTAACTGGGTATGGATGCGGTCTGCACAGGCCTTTAAGGAACGGCGCACATGGGACAGACCCGGGCTTGCATCATCTGCGATCTCGTCTTCGGAAAGGATGCAGCGCTTGATCTCATTATTCACTGGTGTAAGCGGCTCTAAGGCCTGGAATAACGGGTCTAAGGAGTCAGGCACATATTCCTCGGCTGCTGTCTGTTTCGGTGGCTGCTGACCTGGAAAACGTGGTGTAAAGGTGTTTTCCGGGACGTCCTGACGGCCGTAGGCTTTTGCACGGGCAGCAACTGTAAGAACAGAGCTGATAGAAAGCAGTTCGCTGATGCTTAAAGCACTGCCGATCTCCAGGCGCTTTAAAGAACTGCCGATGTCCCGCAGGCCGGAGAAGGAGACAGTGCCTTTTAAGCGGACTCTGTCAGCCGCATCGGTGGTCTGCGCCTGCCAGGTGCGAACTTCTTCCAGGTCAGAAGATGGCACAAGATCCCGGCAGAGGGCTTTACCCAGTGGGGAAGCCGCATGGGACTCCAGCTGGGCGATGATCTTTGTATATTCTAAAGTTTTTAAGGCTTTTTGGTTCATAAATGTTGGTTCCTCCGAGTGATAGGAAAATAAGCGCTTGTTTTTTCTTTGCGCCTTTACATTATACCAGTAAACATTCTGTTTTACTACGGGAAATTTCTTAGGTGGTGCGGGGAGAAAACCCAGTAAGACGGGCACTTTTGGCGCAAGAATCCCATAGAACATCTTGCATAATAGCAGGAAGAACCTTATAATAGGAATAAGATTCTTCGCAAGGAGGAACGCAATGGCGGATAAGCGTACAGATAAGGATGACAACGTAAAAGAAGAGCGTTCCTGGCAGTTTATCCAGGAGAAGATCGTGCGTCAGCCGTTATCAAGAAGGCAGATCGTCAGATATATTATATTGACTGTTATTTGTGCAGTACTGTTTGGGACCATATCGGCGGTTTGTTTTACAGTTACGAAAACGGTAGTCAGAAAGATAATGGGACAGGAAAAAATAGAAGAAAGCCGTTCCATTACAATACCGAAAGATGAACCGGAAACATCAGCTCCGGTACAGCAGACTCAGGAAGCTTCAACAGAAGAGACAGAACCGGTAGAAGAGAAAGTTCGTTCAGAGCTGGAAAAATATCCATATTCTCTGGAAGATCTGAACAAGATGTACGGAAATTTAAGGACACTGGTATCAGAAGCAGATAGTTCCATTGCTGCGATCCATTCCATCCAGCATGAAAAAGACTGGTTTGATAACCCGATCGAAACCACAGGACAGTTTTCAGGTGTTGTGATCGATGCCAGAAAAGAAGAAGTTCTGATCCTGGCACCAACAGAAGCAATAGAGACAGCAGACTCTCTGGAAGTTGCATTTTCAGACAGTGCCGTTCTTCCTGGAGCCGTAAAACAGACAGACTCCCGGATGGGACTGACCATGATCCGTGTAGATGCTACTTCACTGGATGATGCACAGTTTGAGAAGATAAAACCGGTAAAACTGGGAAATTCCTATGGGGTCAGACAGGGAGATCTGGTTATATCCATGGGTTCACCGGCAGGTATGGTACACTCCAGCAGCTATGGTTTCATTTCCTATATAGCTAAAAATGTACAGATGACAGATGGAAATGCCCGTGTTCTGTATGCGGATATCAAAAGTAAGGCAGATGCAGGGACTTTCCTGTTTAATACAGAGGGAGAACTGGTTGGCTGGGCCACAGACCGCTATGAGCAGGATGCGGATACAGGCATGAAAACATTTATGTCCATTTCTGATTATAAAGGAGCTCTGGAACTTTTAAGTAATGGGATCCAGGTGCCTTATTTAGGCATTGAAGGTCAGGAAGTTACTTTAGAAATGGAAAAAAATGGAATGCCATCTGGTATTTATATGATCGCGGCAGCTGCCGAAAGTCCTGCCTATAATGCCGGACTTCAGCCTGGTGATATTTTGTCCGGGATCAATGATATTAAGATCGAGGGAATGAAGAATTTCCAGGCCCAGGTGGAAAAACTCCATGTAGGAGACCGCATTACAGTAACAGTCCAGAGAAACAATGGAAAAGATGAGTACAAAGAGATTGAATTTGAAGTAACAGTGGGAGCCAGGTAGGAAAGGTGCCGGGCTCTCTTTTATGGAAAAAATCAAAATTAGAAAAGATGAGGTAAGAAAATGAGATATATCGAAACCTTCCGTGAAGGTATGCACGTATCTGATGTGTATTTATGTAAAAATAAGCAGATCCAGCTTACAAAAAATGGAAAAGAATATGGCAACCTGGTCCTTCAGGACAAGACAGGAACCATTGATGCCAAGATCTGGGACTTAAATTCTCCTGGTGTTGGAGACTTTGATACCATGGATTATGTTTGCATTGAAGCAGATGTGACCTTATTCCAGAACTCCAACCAGTTAAATGTACGCCGCATCCGCAAGGCAGGAGAAGGAGAGTATATAGAGTCTGATTATCTGCCTGTATCCAAGCGGGATATTGGAAAAATGTATGAAGAGCTTCTGGCATTTATCAAGAGCGTAAAGAATCCATACTTAAACCGCCTGCTGTCCAGCTTCTTTGTAGATGATGCTGCTTTTGCAAAAGCATTCCAGTTCCATTCTGCAGCAAAGACCGTTCATCATGGTTTTGTAGGCGGACTGTTAGAGCATACTTTAAGTGTTACAAAGCTGTGTGATTATTACGCAGGATATTATAAAGAGTTAAACCGTGATCTGCTGATCACAGCGGCTATTTTCCATGACATCGGTAAGACAAAAGAACTGTCCCGTTTCCCGGAAAATGATTATACCGATGACGGACAGTTACTGGGCCATATCATCATTGGCACGGAAATGATATCAGACCGTATGAAGGAGATCGAAGGTTTTCCGGCAAGTATTGCAGTTGAGTTAAAACACTGTATCCTGGCACATCACGGGGAGCTGGAATACGGTTCTCCTAAGAAGCCGGCCTTACTTGAGGCACTGGCACTGAATTTTGCAGATACGACAGATGCAAAGATGGAGACCATGATCGAGGCATTAAATGCTGGTGGCGAAATCAAGGGATGGTTGGGATTTAACCGTTTCTTAGACTCTAATATCCGCAGAACAACGGAGTAAAATAGAAATATGGAAAAAAATCAGGAATTTACAGTATCCATTGAAGATATGAGTGAAGACGGCGCAGGGATCGGCAAACTGGATGGTTATATCTGGTTCATCAAAGATGCAGTGATCGGTGATGTAGTCCGTGCCCGTGCCATGAAAATGAAGAAAAATTACGGGTTTGCAAGGTTGATGGAGATCCTTACGTCGTCAGAGGCAAGAGTAGAGCCAAAGTGCCCGGTTGCCCGCCAGTGCGGCGGCTGCCAGCTTCAGGCTATGTCCTATGAAGAGCAGCTGAAATTTAAAGAGCGTAAGGTAAAAAACCACCTGTTAAGGATCGGAAAGTTTAAGGAAGATGAGATCCACATGCTTCCCATCATGGGAATGAAAGAGCCGTGGCGTTACCGCAACAAAGCACAGTTTCCGTTTGGGTTGGATAAAAATGGAAATATTGTGGCTGGATTTTATGCAGGCCGTACCCATGACATTATTGAGTGTGAAGACTGTCTGTTAGGTGTGGAAGAAAATAAGGATATTTTAGGCATTATCAAAGGATTTATGAGAGTCCATGGGATCCGCCCTTATGATGAGACGACCCATAAGGGCTTAGTGCGTCATGCACTGATCCGCAAAGGCTTCCATTCCGGTGAGATCATGGTCTGTCTGGTGATCAACGGAAAAGATATTCCGGCAAAGGAACAGCTGGTAGAAGAACTGTGCCAGGTGAAAGGCATGACCAGCATTTCCTACAGCATCAATCAGGAAAAGACCAATGTGATCATGGGAAAAGAGATCGTAAATTTATATGGCCCTGGTTACATCACTGATAATATTGGAAATGTGACCTATCAGATCTCTCCGTTGTCCTTTTATCAGGTCAATCCGGTGCAGACGGAAAAATTGTATGGAACCGCCCTGGAATATGCGGGACTGACCGGAAATGAAACAGTCTGGGATCTGTACTGCGGAATAGGAACCATTTCCCTGTTTTTAGCCCAGAATGCAAAGAAGGTCTACGGTGTTGAGATTGTTCCCCAGGCCATTGAAGATGCCAGAAGGAATGCTGCCTTAAATAACATTACCAATGCAGAATTCTTCACCGGAAAGGCAGAGGAAGTCCTTCCGGAACAGTATGAAAAGAACAAAGTCTACGCCGATGTCATCGTAGTAGACCCCCCAAGAAAAGGCTGCGACCAGGTCTGCCTGGATACCATTTTAAAAATGGCACCGAAACGGGTGGTTTATGTCAGCTGCGACTCCTCTACGCTGGCAAGAGATTTAAGATATCTTGCAGATGGCGGGTATGAGGTAGAGAAGGTAAGATGCTGCGATATGTTTGGGCAGAGTTGTCATGTTGAGACGGTAGTGGGTCTGAACAGAAAAATATAAAAGTGAGATCAAAACAGATACCGGAAAGTGGCTTAAAAACTACGTTTCGGTATATTTTTTATATAAATTTTAAATAATACTTGAAAAAATCTTATCAATATGTTAGTATAAAAAAGCAAACGGAAAACGATTTCCATTATGCAGATTGGAATAATATGAACAAAGACAAAGTAACTATCCATGATGTGGCGAGAGCAGCGAATGTTTCTCCAGCCACGGTTTCCAGAGTTTTAAACAACTCAGACCATCCGGTAAAGCCGGAGTTAAAGGAAAAGATCCTTCTTGCTTCCAAGCAGTTAGGATATATCCCAAATCTTCAGGCCAGAAACTTAAAGAGCAAAAAAAGTACATCCATCGGGATCATTATTCCGTCCATTGCGAACCCCTTTTATCCATCTATTGTAAGAGGGATCGAAGATGAGATCGTCAGCCGGAATTATCACATGTCCATATCAAGCTGTGACAGAGATAAAGAGCGGATCAACTACAGTATTGAAAATATGCTGGCAGTCAACGTTCAGGGAATTATCAGCATTTACATTGATGAGATCCCGGAAGCTATGTTTCGCCTGGTAAAACGTGGTGGAGTTGCTTTAAATGTTGTTTCCAACGGTATCTGTATCCCGGATATGCACACCATCCTTGTAGATAAGGTGGAAGAGTGCGGACTGGCAGTACAGCATCTGCTGGACCTTGGACATAAAAAGGTTGCCATGCTCTTTGATAAGCTGGATAATTCCATCCGAAGAAGCCGTCTGACCGGTTATAAGCAGGTGCTGGGAAAAGTGAAGATCCCATATCGGGAAGAATATGTTTATATCTGGGGACGTGATGCTGTTGCTGATGTAACAGAATCCGCGGATAAAGGATATTATCTGACAAAGGCTCTTTTAGAGAGAACTCCGGAAGTTACTGCTTTTGTGTGTATGAACGATGCCATGGCATTAGGTGCTTTCAAAGCAGTCCGGGAAGCCGGAAAAAAAGTGCCGGATGATTATTCCATTGTCGGATTCGATGATCTGGTCTTTGCAGACTCCGTTGATCCGGCACTTACCACAGTAGGACTGGAGCAGTATCTCTGGGGAAAGAAGCTTGCACAGTATTATTTTTCTTTGCTAGAGCATCCGGAAGTGAAAGAATCCTGTGTAAGCGAGGAAGAAGTTCTGGTAAAATCTAGACTGATCGTACGCCAGAGTACAAAGAGGATCGGCTAAATACAAGTTGGCCATATAGAAGATATAAACAGACAAGTTACCTTTTGGTGATATCGTCACATATGTTTTGCACACCACATCCGGTGTGCAAAAAAATCAGGAAAATGGAAAACGATTTCCATATATTTTTTACCCACTGTGGAAAACGATTTCCACACAAAATCAAGGCTATGTACAGTGATCACACTGTATGAGTATAAAACCAAAAACATTTTATGTATTAGAAAGGGGTACTTATTATGAGAAAAATGTTTTATGTAATGTGTGCAGCAGGCGTAGCAGCATCTTTAGCAGGATGTACAAAGATGGACACAGCAGCTACCACGGCAACACCGGCAGCTACAGAGGCACCTGCCAAGGAGGAAACAAAAGCAGAGGAGAAGACAGAAACAGCAGCAGAACCGGAGGTAAAACTGATCGGTGCCCATGTTAATACGGTTGACAGTTCCTATCAGGCTGGTTTCGATGCAATGAAGGAAAAACTGGAAGAGGTATCCGGCGGAAAGATGACTGTTGAGATCCATCCAAATGGAGAGTTAGGCGGAAACGAAGCAGAATTGGTTGAGAAGATGGCAACAGGAACCGTTGATATGATCGTTGCTTCTCCAAACTTCGTAGCAACCACCGGTGTTAAAGAAGCAGACCTGTTCTCCATCCCATTCCTTTACACAGGCTTAGATCATTGGACAGCAGTTGTAGACGGTGAAGTTGGACAGACCATTACAGATAAGATCAATGCAGGCGGCGTTCTTCATAGCTTAGGCTACTGGAGCTGCGGTACCAGAGAGTACTTCGGTGTTAAACCTGTAAATACAGTAGAAGATTTCAAGAACGTAAAGATCCGTGTCCAGGACTCTGATATAGTACGTTCCGTATGGTCCGCACTGGGAGCAAACCCAACAACACTGGCTTATAACGAGCTGTACAGCGGACTTCAGAACCATGTAATCGACGCAGCAGAGAATGACCTTGGAAACATCTTACTGCAGAAGTTCTATGAAGCTGGTCCTTACGTATCTCTGACTGACCATGACATTGCAACCAGAATGTTCCTGATCGGAGCTAACAAGTACAACAGCTTAACTGATGAGCAGAAGCAGTGGGTAGATGAAGCAGCAGAATATGCCTGCAAAGAGCAGAGAGCATTTGATAAAGACCTGAACGATAAAGCACTTGAGACCATCAAGGAAAATGGCGGTATCGTTAATGAGGTTGATAAAGAAAGTCTGATCGCAGCTTGTGCAGATGCAAGAGCGGCAGCAGCAGAGAAGATCGGTGTAACTGATCTCTATAACAAGGTAAATGAAGCAGCAAAATAAGCAGGCATAGCAGATACGGCATTGTAAGAAAAACGCGTATAGCTGTGTAGATAGTTGTACGCGTTTTTCATATGTTTTTCCAGAATGTTTTGCACCTGATCCCGTGAAAAGATTCCGGGAGAACATTGAAAATGGAGGTTTTAACGTGAAAAAGATATGTGATCTGATGGAAAAAGTTCTGTATATCGTAGGAATGGCATCTGTTGCAGTTTTCTTTGTGTGCACCACAGTACAGGTATGTTCCCGTGTATTCGGATTCCAGGCGGCTTTTACAGAAGAAGTTGCCAACGCCGCTCTGGCATGGTGCTGCTTTATCGGATCAGCACCAATGGTTCGCTCCAATGAACACTTTAAATTTACAGCATTAACCGAAAAATTAAAAGGAAAATCCCTTTTTGCAGATGAACTGGCAGGACATATATTTGTCCTGATCTTCAACCTGGTGGTTGGCATTTACGGCATTAAGCTGGTACAGCAGTTTGCAGCATGGAAAATGACTTCTATGCCGGTAAGTAAAGGATGGAGCTGGTTATGTGTTCCCATCTTTGGCCTTACAGCAGCAGTGTTCTCTGTAGAAAATATCATAGATTGTATCAAACATCCTGACAGAGGCCAGGTAGAAGATGCAGTTGAAAAGGCAATGAAGGAGGCAGAGTTATGATCCTGGTACTGGTAGCAGCGTTTTTAGTTTTATTATTTGCAGGAATCCCCATTGCCTATATCCTGGGTCTGGTGGCACTCCTTGGTATTTCCCAGTTAAATTCTATTTCTTTAATTACAGTTGTACAGAAAATGTTTACCGGCCTGAACAGCTTTACACTGCTTGCAGTTCCGCTGTTCGTTCTGGCAGCAAACATTATGAACCGTGCTAAGATCAGTGAGAAACTGATCCAGTTCTGTAATGGTATCGTAGGAAGATTCCCAGGCGGTCTTGCCTATGCAAATGTATTAGTATCTATGTTATTTGCCGGAATTTCCGGTTCTTCCCAGGCTGATACAGCAGGTATCGGTTCTATTCTGATCCCGGCTATGGAGGAAGAAGGTTACAATCAGGAAACTTCCGTAGGTGTAACTGCGGCTTCTTCTACCATCGGTATCGTTATCCCGCCATCTATTCCTATGGTCGTTTACTCTTCCGTAGCAGGCGCATCCATCGGCGCTCTGTTCTTAGGCGGTGTTGTTCCTGGTATCCTGATCGGTCTTGGACAGATGTTTGTTATTTTCATGGGAAATAAGAAATATCATTATCCAAAACAGGATCCAATGTCATTTAAAGACTTTTTAAAGCTGGCTATAAAATGTCTTCCTCCAGTATTAACACCTGTTATTATTATCGGCGGCGTTATCGGAGGCCTGTGTACAGCAACTGAGTCCGCAGCGATTGCATGTATCTACGCGATCATCCTTGGTGTATTCGTATTTAAGAACCTTTCTTTAAAAGATGTAAAACCATTACTTTATGACACACTGCGTACCAGCGCCACTTCCCTGTTTGCTCTGGCAACCGCAAATGCTTTGGGACAGCTTTTAAGCTACTACAATGTAAGTACCAGCGTTCAGCAGATGTTCGCTACCTACTTCCCATATAAGTGGCAGTTCTTGCTGGCTGTGATCGGATTCTATTTATTCCTTGGAACATTTATGGATGCTATTCCTGCAATGATCCTGTTCGTTCCTGTATTAATGCCTGTTGCAACCGCATTTGGCATCACACCAGTACAGTTAGGTCTGATCATCGTTATCACACTGGCAGTTGGTCAGGTAACACCTCCTTACGGTCTGTGTCTGCTGATCGCAGGAAGGATTTCCGGAATGAGTGTGCAAAAGTCGTTTAAGGCTGTTATCCCGTATATCATGGTTTCTGTAGTAGTAGTAGTGCTGATCGCATTTTTACCGGATATCGCCTTTGCATTACCGAAACTTATTAAGCCAGAGTGGTTTTAACATGTAATTCTAAAGGAGGGATTTCTCATGGAGAAAAAGAAGGTAGCGATCGTCACATTAGGTGACAGCCGTCGCGAATTTTATAAAAAGAGAGAAGCAATTGTAGCAAGCGAGATTGAAAAGGTAAAAAAGGCCTTTGGGGATAAATATGACCTTTATATCTCACCTATTGTATTTGACACAGAAGATGGACAGAATATTTCAGACGAGATCAAGAGACAGGGCATTGAAGCTGTGATCATCCATGTGCCTATCTGGGCAACTCCATCTCTGGCATTCCGCATTGCCTATGGAACTTCCTATCCGGTGTTGCTGTTAGGAAATTTGCAGCGCAATACGTCCAGCCTTGTAACACTGTTGGCAGTTGGGGGTATGTTGGACCAGACCGGAAAGAAGTGTATCCGTGTATCAGGTGATTATGAAGATCCACAGATCCAGGAAAAGGTGGATAACTTTGTAAAAGGTGTTTATGTGGCAGAAGGCATCCGCCGTTCCAGTTATGGAATGATCGGCGGAAGAAGTATTGGTATTGGGACTACGGTAGCAGATCCAAGCCAGTGGCAGAGTACCTTTGGGGTAGAGTTTGACCACTGCGACCAGTATGAGATCGTATACCGTGCAAAGGCACTGGACGAAGAACGTGTCCAGAAGCATTTAAAGTGGGTAAAGGAAAATGTCCCGAGGATCGAATACGGTGACAAGTTTACAGAGAAAACACTGGAATTACAGGTACGCAGTTATCTGGCGTTAAAGGATATGGCTGCGGAAAAGAAATATAACTTCATGGGCATCAAGTGCCAGCAGGATATGAGTGACCATTTTGTTCTCCAGTGTCTGGGCGTGGCATTATTAAACAACCCATATGACGCAGACGGCGAAAAGACACCGATCCCTACCTCCTGCGAGTGTGACTGCGACGGTGCTATGACCATGCGCATCTTAAATCTGTGCGCAGAAGGAAAGCCTTCCTGTTTGCTGGACATCAAGTTCTTTGACGGAAACGATAAGGAATTTGTACTGGCAAACTGCGGCAGCGTGGCACCATATTTCGCTGATCCGGACAACAAAGAAGAAGCTATGAAGAAGATCGCTTTAATGCCTCATATCTTCGGGGAAGCAGGCGGTGCATCCATCCAGTTTATCTCCAAACCAGGTGATGTAACGGTTGCCAGACTGTTCCGCAGCAATGGGAAATATGTATTAGGCTGCTTTGAGGGAACCACAAAGATGTATCCTCTTGAGAAGTTAAAAGAGACTACATACTGTTATCCCCATGCATTCGTAGAAGCAGAGGCAGACTACGAAAAGTTCTACGAGAAGATCAACTCCAACCATCTGCATATGGTTTATGGAAAGTATGCGAAGGTTCTGAAGATGTTCTGCGAGATCGTGGGAATTGAGTATATCTGCTTTAATAAGTAGTGTTTATATAAAAAACAAATGAATGAGTTGTAAAATTTACAGGTTTACACAGCAACGTCAAAATGTTATGATACTGGTACATTATTTACGAAAACGATGTACCGGTGTCCTGAGGCCAGAAATCTTCCTGCAAGCAGGCTTGCATCAGATTTCTGGCCTTTTGGCTATGGTATTATCATGATGTTGTGACAAAAGGTATTTTGCGGTGATTAACAGAATGTGAGGGGAAATGTATGAGACTCTTATACGAGTTATCCTGGTTATGGGAGATGATAGGTATCGCCATGGCTGCTGCGGTTGTCTGTGTGGCTTGTGCTGCGCTGATCTGTAAGGCAGCAAAGAAGAAACTCAGCAGGAAAGTGATAGCAGTTGTTGCTGCTGCGGCGTTTGCAGGTGCTGTTTTGGCAGTTATTCTAATCGCACGGACACCTATGCCGCTTTGAAAACACTGATCCACTTATACGGTTTAAGATAAAATTAACCCCATTTTCCCGGGAAATGTGCTATACTATCAGCACAGCAGTTACCAAGGAGAAAGGCGGGGAAAAGTATTATGAACAAGGTGATTACAGTGAGCCGTGAATTCGGCAGCGGGGGAAGAGAACTGGGTGTGAAGCTGGCAGAGGCGCTGGGGATTCCCTTTTATGACAAGGAACTGATCTCCATGGCAGCAGATGATATTAATATTGCAGAGGAAGCGTTCCGCAAATATGATGAGCATGTGATCGAGGACGATCCTTTGGATCACAAGATCCATCATTCTTTTTCGGAGTTGTATAAAGTGCCTATGTCTGACCAGATCTTTGTGGCCCAGTCCAATGTGATCCGCAGACTGGCTTCTCATGGCCCATGTGTGATCGTAGGACGCTGCGCAGATATGATCCTGGAGGACAGCGTGAACATTTTCATTTATTCAAAAATGAAACAGCGCATAAAACGTCTGATGGAGCTGGAACCGGAAGAAGGCATCAACGAAAAAGACATGGAAATGAAGATCCGTGCTGTTGACCGCAAGCGCCGGGATTATTACCAGTATTATACTGGAAATACCTGGGGAAGAGCCCAGAATTATCATCTTTGCGTGGACAGCAGTTTAGTTGGCGTTGACGGCTGTTTAAGAGCTGCTCTGGCATATCTGGAAGATGTGTGCAAAGATGAAGAAAAGCCGGAAGATGGCGAAAAAGAAACCGTATAACGGAAAAAGAAAAATATCGGAATGCAATTAAAGACCGTGAATAATTCCCGTCCATAAGACTCATAATAAGAATGTACAAAGGAAGTACAGATCAAAAAACAGGTGAGTCCATGGAAAAACCGGGAAAGAAACTGAAGAAATTTTTTATTATAACAGGAATCACAGGAATGGTGTATGCAGGTCTTAAATACCTGCTGCCACTTGTGGTTCCTCTTTTATTGGGTTATACACTGGCACTGCTCCTTCGGCCGTCAGCCCGGTTTTTACAGCACCGGATTACAGTGCGTATATTTGGAAAAAAATGGAAGCCATCACTGGGACTGATCGGATCGGTACAGTTACTGATCTTAGCGGTGCTTGGAAGTTTTCTGCTGACTTTGGGCATCCGCCGTCTGTGGGAAGAAACGTCTACTTTGATGAACCAGCTTCCTGTATGGCTGGATGGGCTTTATTTCTGGATCGAGGAAAAATGTTCCGGTCTTGAGAAGCGGTTCGGCCTTGATCCCGGCTGGGGAATCCATGTGGCAGGAAGTATGATCGAAGCAGGAACAAAGTATGTGAAAGAGAAATCGGTGCCGTCCTTGATGGTTGGCTCTTATTATACAGCCGGAGTTATAGGTCGTATTGGATTTATAAGCCTGTTTTCTTTCTGCAGCGCCATTTTAAGCTTACAGGAAATGGAAGAGTTAAAAGAACGGCGGGACCGGTCTGTTTTCAGCCGGGAGTTCCGTCTGATCGGTGACAGGCTGGTAAGCACCGGGAAAGTGTGGTTTAAAAGCCAGGGGATCATATTTTTACTTACCTCATTTTTGTGTACAATAGGCATGTTTTTGGTGGGAAATCCATGTCCTGTCCTTGTGGGAATGGGGATTGGTATCATGGATGCCTTTCCGGTATTAGGAACAGGAACGGTGCTGGTGCCGTGGGCGGTCATTGAGATTGCCATGGGAAGCTGGAAAACAGCATTGATCTTAACAGGTTTATATCTGATCTGTACTTTTATGCGGCAGTTCCTGGAAGTACATCTGATGAGCGGGCAGATGGGGCTTTCGCCTTTTGAGACACTGGGGGCAGTGTATGTGGGACTGAAACTGTTTGGGATAGCAGGGCTGTTTCTGGGGCCGCTGGGATTGTTGCTGATCGAGGATATGACAGAATTATTGATCACGCAGCCTATGAACGATGAACAGAGGCATAATGAAACAAATAAGTCAGCTATGATAGACGGTGGTAACCGTTTTATGTCCCATTGACAAAAATCCCGTTCTGGCGTAAAATCGAAAGGAAATGACGTAAATCAAAGAGGATCTATGAAATTCCATGAAAATGGCGTTGAAGGGGATCATTAAGTCGGACAGCCCGTTACAGAGAGAGGAACACTGGTGGAAGTTCCTTACGAAAGCGTGACCCAACCTGCCCTGGAGCTCTGTATGATAAATGCAGCGTATTTCCTGCGTTAGAGGATAAACAAGAGGGTTTCTGCAGAGGTAAAATGTCATTTGCCTCAACATTTTTGCAGGAACTAAGAAGGGTGGTACCGCCGAGTCATTCGGTCCCTTGCAGTAAGTTGATGCATGGGATCGGATGGCTCTTTTGATTTTATGTACTCTCGAAACCTTTCCTGCACTTGCCTTTGCGGCTGATTTTCCGCCAGTCGCGCCCAAATTTCATCAACGTACGCCCCGCGTACGCCTCAGAAATCTGGGCACAACTGACAAAAAATCTTCTCGCAAAATCAAGTACAAAAAGGTTCCGAGAGTACATGGTTTAAAAAGAAAGAAATAAAAAGGAGAAAAATCATGGCAGACAACAAAAAAATGGTAGAAGCGATCACATCCATGGACACTGACTTTGCCCAGTGGTATACCGATGTGGTTAAAAAAGCAGAGCTGTGCGATTATGCAAGCGTAAAGGGCTGTATGGTCATCAAGCCAGCTGGATATGCGATCTGGGAGAACATCCAGAAAGAACTGGACCGTAGATTTAAAGAGACAGGTGTACAGAACGTATACATGCCTATTTTCATTCCGGAAAGCCTGTTAGAGAAGGAAAAAGACCATGTAGAAGGTTTCGCACCGGAAGTTGCATGGGTAACTCATGGCGGATTAGAGCCACTTCAGGAGAGACTTTGCGTAAGACCTACTTCTGAGACTCTGTTCTGCGATTTCTATGCAAGAGACATTCATTCTTACCGTGACCTTCCAAAGGTATACAACCAGTGGTGCTCTGTTGTTCGTTGGGAGAAGACAACCCGTCCATTCCTTCGTTCCAGAGAGTTCTTATGGCAGGAAGGACATACTGCTCATGCAACTGCTGAAGAGGCAGAGGAACGTACCATCCAGATGTTAAATGTATACGCTGATTTCTGCGAGCAGGTTTTAGCGATCCCGGTTATCAAGGGACAGAAGACTGATAAGGAGAAATTTGCAGGTGCAGAGGCTACTTACACCATCGAGTCCCTGATGCATGATGGTAAGGCATTACAGTCCGGTACCAGCCACAACTTCGGTGACGGCTTTGCAAAGGCATTTGATATCCAGTTTACTGATAAAGACAATACATTAAAGCATGTTTACCAGACTTCCTGGGGTATGACAACCCGTATGATCGGCGCTATCATCATGGTACATGGTGATGACAATGGTCTGGTACTGCCTCCAAGAATTGCTCCTGTACAGATCATGGTAGTTCCGATCCAGCAGAAGAAGGAAGGCGTATTAGACAAGGCATTCGAGTTAAGAGACCGTCTGATCAAGTCCGGCTTCTCTGTAAAGGTAGACGACAGCGACAAGAGCCCGGGCTGGAAGTTTGCTGACTGCGAGATGCGTGGTATCCCGTTAAGAGTAGAGATCGGACCAAAGGATATGGAAAACAACCAGGCTGTTCTGGTACGCCGCGATACCCACGAAAAGACCGTTGTTTCCCTGGACGAGTTAGAAGCAAAGGCAGCAGAACTGCTTGATACCATCCAGCATGACATGTTAGAGAAGGCAAGAAAGCACAGAGATGCCCACACTTATACCGCTTTAGGCTGGGATGAGTTCGTTGAGACCATTAACACAAAGCCAGGTTTCGTAAAGGCTATGTGGTGCGGATGCCAGGAATGCGAAGACAAGATCAAGGAAGTAACCGGCGCAACTTCCAGATGCATGCCATTTGATCAGGAAACTCTGTCTGACAAGTGTGTATGCTGCGGAAAGCCAGCTAAGAAGATGGTTTACTGGGGACGTGCATATTAATATGAAAATGAATATCCCGGAACCTGCAAGAAAGATCATTGACAGGTTAAATGAACATGGTTACGAGGCCTATGTAGTAGGCGGCTGTGTCCGGGACATGATCCTGAAAAGAGAGCCGGGAGACTGGGATATTACCACCAGTGCCAGACCGGAGCAGGTCAAGGCTCTCTTTACCAGGACACTGGATACAGGCATACAGCATGGCACTGTGACCATTATGGTTGGAAAAGAGGGATATGAGGTAACTACATTCCGGGTGGACGGCGATTATACAGATGGCCGACACCCGGATACTGTTACTTTTACCCCTTCTCTTGAAGAAGATTTAAAGCGCCGTGACTTTACTATTAACGCCATGGCTTATAATCACAATACAGGCCTGGTGGATATTTTCGGCGGCAGGGAAGACATTGACCGTAAAGTGATCCGCTGCGTTGGAAATCCAACGGAACGTTTTACAGAAGATGCCCTGCGTATCCTGCGGGCTATCCGTTTTTCTGCCCAGCTGGGATTTGAGATCGAAGATGCCACACGGCAGGCGATCACAGAAATCGCTCCAAATCTGATCCACGTAAGCAAAGAACGTATCCAGGTGGAACTGACCAAGCTGCTTTTAAGTGACCGGCCACAGACTATGAAGCTGGTATATGAAACAGGCATCAGCCCCTATGTTTCTGAAACATTTCACAAAATGGGAGAAATGCTTGCAGATATGCCGATTACTGTTCCTGCAAAAAAGGCCCTTCGTTGGGCTTTATTTTTAAGAAAAGGAACACCGGAGCAGTCAGTGCGCATTTTACGGGATCTGAAACTGGATAATGATACTATTTACCAGGTAAAGGTGCTGACTGGTTGGATCGAAAGATCCATTTGCGGGGAGATCGCTCTTCCAGATGGAAAAACAGATGAAATGTGTACGCTGGAAACGGCAGCAGAACTGGAATTTATGCCAGGTATCGAAAGCAAGCCTCAGATCCGTAAAGTCATGAGCCAGATGGAACCGGAATTATTTGATGATCTGTTAAATATTAAGCTGTGTCTGGCAAAAGAGGCAGCAAAAGACAAGGATAGCGAAAGTGTGGCGGTAAGGCAGTTAGAGCGGATCTGTGCATTGCGGGATGAGATCCGCGCAGACGGTGACTGCATTTCCTTAAAAATGCTTGCTGTTACCGGAAATGACCTGATAAAAGCCGGAATGAAGCCGGGAAAAGAAGTGGGGCAGACATTGCATCATTTTCTGGAACTGGTTTTGGAAGAGCCGGAGAAGAACAGCAGAGAATACCTTCTTGGAATGTTAAAAGTATAAAACAGTTAATAGATTTGCAAAATAGCACAGAGTATATTTATAGATAAATAGTCAGCTTTTAAATTTATTTGTTACTATGTTTTACAAAATTATTTAGGTTAATAAAAAATAATCATGTATGTTTTTACTTAATTTTAATGATGTATGTGTATAAAAACATTGCAATATTTACAAAGGTTGGCTATAATATTGGATACATGATGTGAACATCACAGTTCAAAGGAGGATTTGAAAATGAAATTAATCAACACAGAAAAAGCACCAGGCGCAATCGGACCTTATTCTCAGGGTTTTGAAGTAAACGGTATTGTTTATACTTCCGGTCAGATCCCGGTAAATCCAGCTGACGGCACTGTACCAGAAGGCATCGCTGCACAGGCTGAGCAGAGCTGCAAGAACGTAGGAGCTATCCTGGAAGCAGCAGGAAGCGGCTATGACAAAGTTATCAAGACCACCTGCTTCTTAGCAGATATGGGCGATTTCGCAGCATTCAACGAAGTATACGCTAAGTACTTTACTTCTAAGCCAGCTAGAAGCTGCGTAGCAGTTAAGTCTCTTCCAAAGGGCGTTCTTTGCGAGATCGAAGCAATCGCTGAGAAATAAGTAATAGTTGTGAAATAAAAATGGCTGCAGTTTCTTAGAAGCTGCAGCTTTTTTTCGCTTAAAATGGAAGTGGGAAACGCGCCCGGGGGCGCGTTGCAGGCTGTGAAGCGTTTGGAGCAGAACGGAAAGCGGTGCAAGGCCATTTATCAGGTACGGAGAGGTTTTAAATATGAAGAATAACATTGTGATCATGAATTTCAGTGGAGTTTACGAAGTGCAGGGCCTAAAGGCAGTGCTGGAGGCAGGAAAAACAAATAATCATATTATTTCCCAGTTGGACTGCCAGGACATTCCGGGGACTAACTGCTATTGTGATAGCCTGGCAGAGGAAGAGATCGGAAAGAGAATTGTCCCATTTGGTCCGGAAGGACTGCATTTTTTAGACTCCGGCAATTACCATTATCTGACAAAACTGTGGCTGGAATTGGTAAAGGAACCTTTTGAACTGTTAGTATTTGACCACCATACGGATATGCAGAGACCGGCCTTTGGCGGCATTTTATCCTGCGGTGGCTGGATCCGGGAAGCACTGGAGACCAATGAAAATTTAAAACATGTAATTCTGGTGGGACCACCGGAAACTGCCATGGAAGAAACAAAAAGGGAGCTTTTGGAAGACGGGGAAGAATTGATCAGGAAAGTAACCTGGATCTCTGAGGAAGAATTTCTTCAAAATGTGGAAAAGCCGGATGGAATAAAGAAACTTTGTGGACAGTGCAAAGAAAATGATTTAGGAGCCGATGAAAAAGATCCATTGCCACTGTATATTTCCATTGATAAAGATATTTTATCAGAGTCTGAAGGAAAGACCAACTGGGATCAGGGAAATGTGGCTTCAAATCAGGTTTTACATTTTATAGATGCGTATATGCAGCAGACACCGGATAAAACGCTTATTGGTGTGGATGTATGCGGGGAAGACCCGGAAGCAGACAGTGAGGAAGTTCAGGCGGTCTGCCGGGAAACCAGTGAAAAGATCAGCAGCTTTGTAATGACATTGTTTAAAGCGGATTAAAAAGTAAAAATCTGCCAGTTATCCCCGTCGGATCAGACGGGGATTTTTGCTGTATATTTTAAAGAATTTTCCATGCCACCAAAGCCAGGATGACCAGAAAGATCACATTATAAAGTGTAAATACCTTCATATAGCGCCCGGTATGCGCATTTTCTGTCCCCACATAAAAACGATAGGAGATCAGACTGGCTAAGGATGCGATCAGAGTTCCAAGGCCGCCGATATTGACCCCGTACAGCAGAGGTGTGACCTGGTCTGTAAAGCTTGAAAGCAGGATGGCAGCAGGTACATTGCTGATGCACTGGCTTAAAAGGATCCCAGCGCCCAGTTCACGTCCCCGGATCAGCTTGTGGAGCAGGTCAGATACTGCTGGGATGTTCTGCACATTTCCGATGAACAGAAAAAAGAAAACAAACGTTAAAAGCAGAAAGTAATCTGCTTTATGGAACAATGCCCGGTTGGTAAAAAGCAAAGTTACGAGGACGAGAACCAGCATAACAGGATATGGGATCAGGTGGGATACGCATCCCAGACAGACCACAAAAAGAGCCAGGTAAACAGCCAGCTTTTTCGGTTCTGGTTGTTCTTCTACTGGTTGGGAAGCTATGTCTACAGATGCAGAGGGAAGCATGCAGGCTGCCGCAACCAGCAAAATCAGAGAAAGGGCTGTAAGGGGAAGCATACGCATCAAGAAAGTCCCTGTGGAAACAGAAAAGGCAGAGGCCAGATACAGGTTCTGGGGATTACCTACAGGTGTGAACATGCTTCCTAAATTTGCTCCGATAGTCTGCAAAACAATGGTGGAGATCAACAGTTTTTGCTGTCCGGTCATAGTCAGGATCATAATGCCAAAAGGCACGAATGTAAGCAGCGATACATCATTGGTGATGAACATGCTGGAAAAGAAGCACAGCAGGGAAAGCACCAGTATTAATTGCCGTGTAGTCCGTACTTTTGTAAGCAGTGCAGAGCCGAGAAAATGAAAAAGACCAATACTCTGAAATCCAGCCACCACCAGCATAAGACAGAAAAGCAGGGAAAGGACCCGGAAGTCGATATACCCTATATAAGCGGCAGAGGGATGTACAAAGAATGCGGAAATAAAGGCTAAAATTCCGGCAACACATAATACAGTTTCTTTTTTAAAAAAGCGGATACAGGTATCTACAAATGGTTTCATAATCAACATGTCCTTTACAATATTCAATCAACAAATTCAGTTTATTCAAAATAAAAGTATACAGCGACTGGTGGAATTTGTAAAATCAAAATGAAAATGGTATACTACAATAATTAGCTTACTCAGGAACAATGCAATGAAGATGAAGAGGTGCTGTGTATATGGAGATTGACATTGAGAAACTGACTTGTGGAATACAGTTGACAGATATAGAGCGGAATGTATTGGAATATCTGCTGACTCATCTTGATCAGGCTTTAAAATTAGGGGTACGGGGAGTGGCCCGGGAAAACTTTACGTCTACATCCACAGTTATGAGACTTTCGCGTAAACTGGGTTATAATGGTTTTATTGAGATGTATTATAAACTTCTGGGAGCAGTGGGCGGTGTCAGCCGTGGTTATGAGGTAAATGAAGATTTTGTCAGCCATTTTGCCGGAAAGGAAGCTGTATCTTTGGAAAACTACCAGAACCTGCGCAGGGCGGCAGAAAAAATCTGCGCAACGCCGGATACTGTATTTATTTATGGTATGGGCTTTTCCTCTATGATGGCAAATTATCTGGGAAAAAAACTTCTGGTTTTGGGTATTAAATGTATTTTATCAGATGGGGCAGATTCTATTGGTATTTTTGAAAATAACATGGAGTCCATAGGTGTTTTTATTGCGTTTTCCAGATCGGGGCGTTCACCTCATGTGTTGAACCGGGTAAAGACAGCAGAAGAAAACTCTATTTTTACAGTAGGGTTTACACATGCAGGGGATAGTCCTTTGAAAGAGCAAAGTGATTGTGTGATCGAGGTAGAAGATGATAATCCTTTAGATGACAGGAATATGAAACCTACCCTTTATTTTGCAAAAACAATGATGATGATCGAACTTTTGATCTATGAATATTATCGCATTTCTATAAAATAAGAGCGTATTTATACAATTTTATATAATTCTGTGAAACGTGTTACGCAATTGGGTAAAAACGTGTTACGTAATTGGGTAACACGTTTTCTTTTGGTCTGAAAATCTGTACTTTTTCTCAGTAAGCTGTATAATTCCAAATATCACCACGTGGAATAAAAAACATAATCTTTTACAGACAGTGAATATTATGTTGGAAAATGGAGAGAGGTAAAATGAAAGAAAAAGTAATGAGTGCTATGCAGGCCTTTTCAAAGGCTATGTTCATGCCTGTGCTGATCCTTCCTATTGCAGGCCTTCTGATCGCCGTGGGAAATGTTTTGACAAATGCGAGACTGATGGAAATCTTACCGTTTCTTGACAATCCGGTAACAAAGGGATTTGGAACAATCCTTTCAGGCGCACTGGTAGCGATACTGAATAACCTAGGACTGATTTTCTGTACTGGTATTGCAATCGGACTTGCAAAGAAGAAAAAAGCGGAAGCCGGATTTACAGCACTTCTTGCATTCCTGGTATTTATCAATGCCATGAATAAATTCATGGGATTAAGAGGAATGTTAGTGGATGCAGACGCATTGAGAGGAAGCGGCCAGGCAGTAGTTCTGGGAATTCAGATCCTGGATATGGGTGTATTCCTGGGAATTATTCTTGGATGTGTAAGTGCATATGTGCATAACCGTTTCATTGATACGGAATTTAACAATGCATTCCAGATCTATGGAGGTGCAAGATTTGTATTTATTGTACTGATCCCGGTTATCATCATTCTTGCAGTTGTTCTTACTTATGTATGGCCTCCTGTGCAGATGGTGATCGACAGTCTGGGATATTTCATTAACAGAACCGGAAACTTTGGTATTTTTATTTACGGAGCACTAGAACGGCTTCTGATCCCTACAGGACTTCATCATCTGGTTTACACCCCGTTTCTTTACACAAAACTGGGTGGTACAGAGCAGATTGCAGGTCAGGTATACGAAGGCTGCCGAAATATTTACTATGCGGAAATGGCAGATCCGTCTATCCCGATCTTATCCTCTTCTGTAGTATGGGATGCAAGAGGACTTTCAAAAATGTTTGGTCTGGTTGGCGCATGCCTTGCAATGTATCACACAGCAAGACCCGAAAACCGTCAGAAGATCAAAGCAATCCTGATCCCGGCTGCATTTACATCCTTTATTGCCGGTGTAACAGAACCAATTGAATTCTCTTTCCTGTTTGTAGCGCCGATCTTATTTGTAGCCCATGCAGTATTAAGCGGACTTGGAATGGTAGTATTTAATATATTAAACTGCCGTGCCATCGGACCAAATGGATTTATTGATTTCCTCCTGTATAATATCCCGTTAGGAATTGGAAAGACACATTGGCCAATTTATCTTTTAATAGGAGTTGCGGAATTTGTTATTTATTATTTCTTATTCCGTTTCCTGATCACCAAGCTGAACTTAAAAACACTTGGGCGTGAAGATAATGGAATGGAAATGAAACTTCATACAAAGGCTGAGTATAAAGAAAAGACTGCAAAAGCATCTACAGAAAAAACGGCAGCATCTGAAAAAGGGGAGATCAATGCAAAGCTGATCGTAGAGGCATTAGGTGGTCCGGATAACATTGAAAAAGTAGATAACTGTTTTACACGTTTACGTCTGATCGTAAAAGACAGTTCAATTGTTAAGGATGAGGTTTTAAAGCAGAAAACAGGAGCAGCAGGCGTATTTAAGAAAAATGAGACAGTTCAGGTAGTTTACGGTCTTCAGATCAATCAGGTAAGAAAGGCAGTAGACAAGGAACTGGGCTTGGATCAGTAATAGAAGGGAGATCATAAAAATGGACGGAAAAAAGTTTAATGTAGTGATTGCCGGAGGCGGCAGTACTTACACACCAGGAATTGTAAAAATGATGCTGGAACATCAGGAAGACTTTCCGCTGAATTCAGTAACACTTTATGATAATGATGCAGAGCGTCAGGCTGTTATAGGTGAAGCACTTGAAATATTAATGAAAGAAGAGGCTCCACAGATTCATTTCGCATATACGACCGACCCAGAAACAGCGTTTACAGGAAAGGATTTCTGTATGGCACATATCCGTGTAGGAAAATATGCAATGCGCAGGTTGGATGAGCGGATCCCAATGAAATATGGCGTTGTTGGACAGGAAACCTGTGGCCCGGGCGGTATTGCTTATGGAATGAGAAGCATTACCGGTATGCTGGAGATTATTGATTATATGGAAAAATATTCTCCGGATTGCTGGATGCTCAATTACTCTAATCCTGCATCCATCGTTGCGGAGGCCTGCCGTGTATTAAGACCAAAGGCAAAGGTGATCAATATCTGTGATATGCCGGTAGGTACCAGAAGAAGAATGGCATACATTGTAGGAAAAGAGTACGATGATCTGGATGTTCGCTATTTTGGTTTAAATCACTTTGGCTGGTGGACCAGTGTAAAGGATAAAACAACGGGCGAAGATTATATGCCTAAATTAATAAAATATGTTGCTGAAAACGGTTATCTTACCCAGAAAGCAATCGAAACACAGCATATGGATGCAAGCTGGCAGGCGACACACAGAAAAGCGAAAGATCTTCTGGCCCTGGATCCACAGTTTTTACCAAATACATACTTAAAGTACTATATGTATCCGGATTATGTAGTAGAACATACAGATCCAAACCACACCCGTGCAGATGAGGTTATTGAAGGCAGGGAGAAAGAAGTATTTGGCGCAGCAAGAGAGATCATCCGCAAAGGAACTGCTACAGGCGGTGAGTTTACTGTTGATAATCATGCGGCTTTTATCGTATCACTGGCAAGAGCGCTGGCTTATAATACACATGAGATCATGCTGTGTATTGTGGAAAATAAGGGTGCCATCAGCAATTTTGATGATGACGCTATGGTAGAGGTTCCTTGTGTTGTAGGTTTTAATGGTCCGGAGCCAATGTGCCAGGGAGAAATCCCAACCTTTGAAAGAGGTATGATGCAGGAACAGCTTGCAGTTGAAAAACTGGTTGTACAGGCATATGTAGAACACAGCTATTTAAAACTGTGGCAGGCGCTTACTTTATCAAAGACAGTTCCAAGTGCTTCTGTAGCAAAACAGATCCTGGATGATCTGATTGAAGCAAACAAGGATTACTGGCCTGAATTAAAGTGATCAGGAGGTGCGTATGGGATTATTTGGCTGGCTGAAAAAAGCACCAGAGATTAAAAAAGCAGAATTTGTATCTCCGGCTACAGGAAAAATTATTCCGGTCGATCAGGTAGAAGATGAGACATTTGCTTCTAAAATCCTAGGAGATGGTTTTGCTGTGGAACTTACAGATGGTGAAGTAATTGCTCCATTTGACGGCGAAGTGACGGCTGCATTTCCTACAGGACATGCCTATGGTTTAAAACGTGAAGACGGTTTAGAATGTTTGATCCATATTGGTTTGGATACAGTAGAATTAAATGGTTCTGGATTTGATGTAAAAGTAAAACAGGGGGATCAGGTAAAACAGGGACAGGTGCTGGTAAAGGTTGATCTGGACCAGGTGACAGGCGCAGGAAAATCTCTGGTATCACCGGTTGTATTTTCAAGCGGAGCAATGTTTACGCTGTTGGAAAAAGAGTTTGCTGTGAAAGGTGAAGAAATCTTACGTCTTGAACAGTAATTATAAAACAGATAATATTTATTGAGCACTCAGTTAAAAGCAGGAGTTGTCCGAACTGATATTTTGCGGATAACTCCTGTTTTTCGTATATTGTTATAATTTTTTCACTTCCACCAGGTTCGTATGCTGTCCGTTCCCTCTTGCAAATGGAGTCGGTCTCTGGGAGGTGAGTACGTTGATGGAGCCTCGTGTATCTACGCCGTTTTCGTCTGGCGTATACCAGGTGCCCTGGGAAAGAGTGGCGACACCTTTGGCTACCCGGTCGGTGATCTTAGCAGGGATCTTTACTTGCCCCCGGTCATTGTATACAAGAACCATATCACCGTCATGGATGCTACGGGCGGCGGCATCTTCCGGGTGGATCCAGAGTTTTTGTGGGTCCAGTCTGCGAAGCCCCAGGTTATTGTCATGGACCGTATGGGTGCGGCATTTGCTGTGCCAGCCGGATAACTGCAACGGAAAGCGCTTTGTCAGCGGGTCCTCCGGACCTTCCGGCGGGGCTACGTACCGGGGGATTGGCGGCATAAAGTCTTTCATAGGAGTTTTCCACAATTTAGTAGAAAACAGCTCGATCTTCCCACTTGGAGTCGGGAATGGATGATGCTCCGGGTCTTTTACCTCTTTTTCAAAGGAAATAGGATAATGACCTTCTTCAAATTTATAAATACCCTTTTCACGGAATTCATCATATTCCGGCAGTTCCGGTTCTCTGGTGCGCAGGTCATCGTAAATATAGCGCATCCACTGGCTGTAATCACGGCCTTCTGTAAATTCTTCTTCTAAGTCGATCCGCTTTGCCAGTTCCCGGATCCATTCATATTCTGTTTTACATTCATAAAGAGGTTCAATGACCTTATTGTTAAATCCCAGAAATTCCGTAAATTTCCACGGCTTTGTAATATTTTCCTCCTCAAACATGGAAACTCCTGGAAGGAGCAGGTCTGCAAATTTGGCGCTGGCGGTCATAAATAAGTCGGAGCAGGCGATGAATTCGCACTTGGAAGTGTCTTTTAAAAGTTTGGCAGTGCGGTTGATGTCCCCATGCTGGTTTACAAGGGTGTTGCTTGCCAGGTTGAAGATCATTTTTATATTGGAATTCAGTGTAATATCCTTTGGATCATCAAAAATCCCCTGATCACAGGTACGGATGCCGTCATATTCGTTCATGCCTTTACCATGATCCACTGCATCAGTCCAGAGGAAAACTGGCAGTGCTCTGTTATAAGGATTATCAAGGACCGGAAATCCCGGTAGTTCATGGGTGGAACAGTCACCGGCACCGGCTGCAGAACCACCGCTGATGCCTACATTTCCTGTAAGACAGGCAAGAAGGATAGCGCCACGGGCACTTTGCTCCCCATATGCATTTCTCTGGGCGCCATATCCCTGGATAATGGCAGCCGGTTTTGTGGTGGCATAGCGGATCGCCAGCTCACGGATGGTGTCAGCTGGGATACCGGTGATCTTTTCACCCCATTCAGGTGTCTTTGGAATACTGTCTGTTTCGCCCATTAAATAGGAAAGGCAGTTAAGGGATGGATCTGCGCCTTCCGGCATATGGGCTGCGTCAAAGCCAAGACAGCATTTATCTAAGAATTCCTGATCCTGAAGCCCTTCTTTTATAATAACGTAGGCCATGGCATCCGCCAAAGCGCTGTCTGTAGCAGGACGGATGGGGATCCACTGGGCATTTAAGGCAACAGCAGTATCATTTTTTCGGGGATCAATGACAATAATGGGAATACCGGCGGCTTTTGCCTTTTTTAAGTAAAACATGGTGCTGCTGTCAAATTTTGTCTCTGCAGGATTATGACCCCACAGGATGATCAGATGGCTGTTTAACCAGTCGGAAGGATGGGTGCCGGTCTCGCTGGTTCCATAGGTAATATCCGTTGCATTGCGGATGCAGGCAGAGCTGTAGGAGTTATAGCAGCCAAGATAACCGCCGTCTAATGCCAGCAGGCGCTGCATCATACGGTCGCCACGCATAACAGCGCTGATGCCGCAGCCGTCATTGACATAGCGGGAACCGGGACCGTAAGTATCCCGGATGCGGATGTATTCAGATGTAAGGATATCCAGGGCTTCCTCCCAGCTGATCCGGGCAAATTTCCCTTCTCCACGTTCACCGACCCGTTTCATAGGCCAGCGAAGCCGGTCTTCGCCTAAAAATGTTTTATGGTAGTTTAAGCCTTTGGCGCAGGCGCATAAGGGAACAGGATGCTCCGGTGTTCCTTTTGTTTCAGTGGAAAGTTTTTCAATAACTCCGTCACAGACGTGGGCGTAGATGATGCAGCGGCCGCCGCAGTTATTCCGCCCGGTTGTGGGAATGATCTTTGTTTCGCTCATGGGGGGTATGCCTTTCTTTTATAGGTATATTTATTAGAGTATAGCATAATCAGAAACTGCCTGTTATAGGTTTTACCTATAGCCAGATAAAGATTTTATGAAATAGACAGACCAAGGGGGATGTGCTAGAATTCAGACTATCAAAAGAAACACAGACAACAAGCAACAAACACAAACAAGGGAGATCAGACCACCGGGGCCTGATAAGAGAGGAGACAAATATTATGAAGAAAAGATGGTTATCATTAGCAGTAGCAGCAACAGCAGCAATTACCGTTCTTGCAGGATGCGGCAGCAAGGCAGCAGAGACTACCGCAGCAGCAACTGAGGCAGCAACCACCGAAGCAGCTTCTTCTGAAGCAGCTGAAAGCAGCGCAGAAGAGACCAAGGCAGAGGCAGCAGCTGAAGGCGAAATTCCTGCTCCGGAAGGCGATGACAACAAGATTTCTATCGGTGTTACACCGGTTCCACATGCTGAGATCGTAAATGATGTAGTAGTTCCAAAGCTGGAAGCAGCTGGCTGGGATGTAGAAGTAGTTGAATTTAATGATTATGTTCAGCCAAATACCAGCCTGGAAGATGGCGAGATCGATGCAAACTATTTCCAGACCATCCGTTATCTGGAAGAGCAGAACAAGGAAAGAGGACTTCATTTAGTAGAAGTTGCAGGCATCCACTTAGAGCCAATGGGTATCTATTCCAAGAATTGCAAGAGCCTGGAAGAGCTTCCTGACGGAGCAACTATTGCAGTACCAAACGATGGATCCAATGAATCCAGAGCTATTAAGCTGTTAGCAGACAATGGACTGATCACTCTGGCTGAAACAGAGGATCTTTACAACCTGACCAGCATTGCAGAAAATCCACATAATTTCGAGATCACTGAGCTGGATGCAGCAAACCTGCCAAGATCCCTGGACGATGTAGACGCAGCAGTTATCAATGGAAACTACGCACTGGAAGCAAACTTAAATCCTGAGAAGGATGCTTTAGCAGCAGAGCTTGCAGACAGTGACGAAAGCTACAAGTACATTAACTATCTGGTTGTTAAAGAGGGAAATGAAGAAAGCACTAAGACTAAGGCTCTGATCGCAGCATTACAGAATGATGATGTAAAGAACTACATCGAAGAGAAGTACAGCGGTTCCGTTATCCCGGCATTCTAGGATACAGTTACCGTTCCCTGTATACAATAGCAACAGACAGAAACATCCGGAAATCCCCCACTTCTGAATGTTACCTGATATGAGATTATGAGATGGCAGAGGCTGCTGTAAAAACCTGAAAACAGGAAATTTTGCAGCAGCCGTTTGCCCGTTTTATATCTGTTTCAATATCTGTTTAGAAGGAGAAATTTATGATCAATATTGAACACGTAAGCAAACAATTTGGTAGCCTTCAGGTGCTGGAGGATATTTCCATTAATATCGACCAGGGAGATATCTTTGGGATCATCGGACAGAGCGGCGCCGGTAAATCCACATTGCTGCGCTGCATCAACGGACTGGAAAAGTACAACGGCGGCTCTATTACAGTAGAAGGAAAGGAAATCGCAGGCCTCAGCCAGAAAGAACTTCAGCTGGTGCGCAAGGACATGGGAATGATCTTCCAGAACTTCAATCTGTTAGGCCGTCTGAATGTGTATGATAACATTGCCCTTCCTCTTCAGTTCTGGGGACAGAATAAGAACAGCAAGGAAAACCATGACCGTATTATGGAACTGTTAGATCTGGTCGGCTTAAAGGATAAGGTAAACAGCTATCCGAAACAGCTTTCCGGCGGTCAGAAACAGAGAGTGGCGATTGCAAGAGCCCTTGTATTAAATCCAAAGATCCTCCTTTGTGATGAGGCAACCTCTGCATTGGATCCGCAGATCACAAAAGGTATTCTGGCACTGCTTTTAAAGATCAACAAAGAGTTGGGGATCACCATTGTTGTGGTAACCCACCAGATGGAAGTTGTAAAAGAGATCTGCAACAAAGTTGCATTTTTAAAGCATGGTAAAATGATCGCTACCGGAAAGCCGGAAGAACTGTTCGTAGCGCCAAATAAGGACGTTCAGGAGTTCGTAGGTGACAGCGTAGAGTTCCTTCCTAAAGAAGGTGTCAATGTCCGTCTGTTCTTTAACGATGAAACTGCCAGCGACAGTGCTATTACTCACCTGGCGCATGAACTGGGAATCAATTTTGGTATCTGCCAGGGCAAGCTGGAGAACTTCCGCGGAACCATTATGGGAAGCCTGGTGATCAATGTAACAGAAGCAGACAGAGAGCGTGTAACTGCATGGCTTACAGACAGAGGTATTTTATGGGAGGTGCTTGAAAATGTATGATGTAATTATGAAAGCCTTCGGGCAGACCGTATATATGGTCATCGGTTCTACCATTTTTCCGTGATCTTAGGTTTTATCCCGGCCATCGTGCTTACAGTGACAGCGCCGGACGGCCTGCGGCCTAACAAGATCATTTACGGTATCCTGGATATCCTTGTAAATGTATTCCGCAGCTTCCCGTTTATCATTTTAATGGTTATCGTTATCCCGTTTACCCGTATGATCGCAGGAAAGGCCATTGGTACAAAGGCAGCTTTAGTGCCTTTAACCATTTCTGCCATTCCTTTGTAGCCAGAGTGATTGAGTCTGCTCTTCGCAGTGTAGACCATGGTCTCATCGAAGCAGCCCGTTCTTTCGGCGCTGGAGACCTGCAGATCATCTTCCGCGTATACTTAAAAGAAGCTCTTCCGGCTATCCTTTCCGGTATCACACTGACTATGATCAGCCTGATCGGTTACAGCGCAATGGGCGGTGCCATTGGTGCCGGCGGTCTGGGCGATGTGGCCATCCGTTATGGATACCAGGCATATAAAATGCCGTATCTGATAAGTACCAGTATTGTGCTGATCATCTTTGTGCAGGTGATCCAGAGTGTAGGAAACTTATTATATAAGAAATTATCATAAACGCAGGCTGAACCTTCGTTGACAGTCCAGGAAAAACATATGCATATAAAAGCAGCCACTCTGCTGCAGTCCCTATAAATGGAACCGGCAGAGTGGCTGCTTTTTGTGCAGTGAATGAGATGATCCGGTAAGCCGGACCAAAATATATTTAAAAGAAAAATCCTCCGATCAGATAAACAATATAAGCTGCGATCCATGCAACCACACACTGTAAGATCACAACGGTCAGTGCCCATTTTCCACCCAGCTCTCTCTTAATAGAAGCAATGGCAGCCACACATGGTGTATACAGCAGGCAGAAAACTAACAGGCTGGCAGCGGACAGAGAAGTCATACTGGATACCAGTGTGCTGGTTTTCAAAGAGGATAGACAGCGTGGAAACAACGCTTTCCTTTGCTAAAAATCCTGTAATAAGGGCAGTGGCGATCCGCCAGTCTCCCAGTCCCATTGGATGCATTAATGGGGCAATCAGGCCGGAGATCATAGCAAGGATACTGTCCTTAGAGTCTGTAACAATATTTAAACGCAGGCTGAAGGTCTGTAAGAACCAGATAGCAAGGGTTGCCATGAAGATAACGGTAAAGGCTCTCTGAAGGAAATCCTTTGCCTTATCCCATAACAGCAGACCAACGTTTTGGCACCTGGCATACGGTAATTTGGCAGCTCCATAACAAAGGAACAGCTTCTCCGTTAAATAAAGTTCCACGTAAAATAAGTGCCATTAAAATACCCATGATAATACCGCCAAAATACAGGGCTATCATCACAAGGGCGCCATGCTCCGGGAAGAATGCTGCGGTAAAAAGGCGTAGATAGGCAGCTTTGCGGAACAGCTCATAAACGGGGTCAGCAAAATGGTCATTTTACGGTCACGTTCCGATGGAAGAGTACGGCTTGCCATAACGCCCGGAACGGTACAGCCAAAGCCGATAAGCATAGGCACGATGCTGCGGCCGGAAAGACCGATCTTTCGCAGCAGCTTATCCATAACAAAGGCTACTCTTGCCATATATCCGCTGTCTTCCAGCAAAGACAGGAAGAAGAACAGTGTAACAATGATCGGCAGGAAGCTTAATACACTTCCACACCGTTGAAAATACCGTCCATAACAAGGGAATGGATCACCGGGTTTACATTCAAAGGATCAGGAAATGGTCTACCAGCGTGGAAAGAGCGGAAATGCAGCTGTCAAGGAGGTCAGATAAGAAACTTCCGATCACGCCGAAGGTAAGGTAGAATACCAGTCCCATAATACCTGCAAAACAGGGTATAGCGGTATATTTTCCGGTAAGTATCTTATCCATTTTCACGCTGCGCAGATGTTCCTTGCTTTCTCTTGGCTTGATAACGGAAGCATCACAGGTTTTGCAATAAAATCAAAGCGCATATGTGCAATGGCTGCTGCACGGTCCAGGCCGCGCTCTGCTTCCATCTGGGTAATGATATGCTCTAAGGTCTGTTTCTCGTTCTCATCCAGGTTCAAGCTGTTTATAATAAGGGGATCTCCCTCCGCCAGCTTGGAGGCAGCAAAACGCAGTGGGATACCGGCGGCTTTGCATGGTCCTCAATCAGGTGCATAATGGCGTGAAGACAACGATGGACAGCACCGCCGTCATCATTTACATCACAAAGGTCCATGGTTCTTGGAGGTTCCTGATATTTGGCAACGTGGATGGCATGTTCTACCAGCTCGTCGATGCCCTCATTTTGGCAGCAGAAATAGGAATGACCGGGATACCAAGCATTTCCTCCATCTGGTTGACCATAATAGAACCGCCGTTATCCCGCACTTCATCCATCATATTTAATGCAAGGACCATAGGGATATCCAGTTCCATTAACTGCATGGTCAGATACAGGTTTCGCTCAATGTTGGTGGCATCTACAATGTTGATGATGCCCTTTGGATGCTCATCTAAAAGAAAGTTTCGGGTTACCAGCTCTTCACTGGAATAAGGGGACATGGAGTAGATACCAGGAAGGTCTGTTACAAGGGTATTGCTCTTTCCGCGGATCATACCGTCTTTCCGGTCTACGGTAACGCCAGGAAGTTGCCTACATGCTGGTTGGAACCGGTAAGCTGGTTAAACAGTGTGGTCTTGCCGCAGTTCTGGTTTCCTGCAAGGGCAAAGGTAAGCAGCTCTGTATCCGGCAGTGGATTTTCCGTTGCTTTAATATGGTATTTTCCGCCTTCACCAAGGCCTGGATGAGGCTTGGACTGTTCAATGGTGCTTAAGTCCGGATTCTGGGGGCGGGGAAGAACGCCGTCCCTTACATCTGTAATTTCTATTTTTCTGCATCTGCAAGGCGCAAGGTCAGCTCATAGCTGTGGATGCGCAGCTCCATAGGGTCGCCCATAGGGGCATATTTCACCATGGTCACCTCTCCTTTGGGGATAAGGCCCATGTCTAAAAGTGCTGGCGCAGAGCTCCTTCTCCGCCAACAGACAAAATCGTTGCAGTTTTTCCAATGGGTAGATCGCGAAGTGTCATACTAGGCTCCTTTGTCCCTGGTATATTATAGAAAAGGATATACCAGGGGTAATTTTGTTGATAAAATTATCATTAATACCAATCTAAGGTATGACACATAAGAAGATTTGTCAAGAGAAGATTTATTATATAAAGAAGCTTTGATTTATAGCTTAAGATTTATTTTCCAACAGAATCAAATTCATCATAAATTTCTTTTGAAGGCTCCTTTGTAAGAAGGGAAACAATGACAATAGCAAGGCAGGAAAGGACAAATGCAGGAAGCAGTTCATAAATATTGAAGTTTCCGCCTAATGGGCGTACCAGATACTTCCATACAAAGACCATAACGCCGCCTGTAAGCATACCGGCCAGTGCGCCCTGCATATTGGTACGGCGCCAGAAGAGGGCGAACAGTACCAGCGGTCCGAAGGATGCTCCAAAACCGGCCCATGCAAAGGATACGATGGTGAATACAGAGCTGTCCGGGTTCCATGCCAGGAAAACGGCTACAATGGCAATTCCAATAACCGTAAGACGGGCTGCATTCATGGAAGCAGCAGTGCTCATTTTGATCTTTAAAAGTCCTGGAGCAGGTTCTGGGATACACCGGAAGCAGCAGTTAAAAGCTGGGAATCGGCAGTTGACATGGTACATGCCAGGATGCCAGCAAGGACAACGCCTGCGATCAGTGACAGTAAGAAGCCGTTCTGTCCAAGAAGATGGGCAAACTGGATGATAACAGTTTCAGACTGGGAACTGGTGGTAAACATGGGGATAGAACCTGCTACAGAAGCACCGTATCCGATGATACCGATGAGAATGGCAACACACATGGAGATCAGTACCCATACAGTTGCGATCCGGCGGGAAAGCACCAGTTTTTCTCCTCTTCAATAGCCATGAAACGAAGAAGGATATGGGGCATACCGAAGTAGCCAAGACCCCATGCAAGAGTAGATACAGTAGTGAGCAGGCCGTAAGGTGTTGCAGCAGCAGTGGATCTGTCATGCATCTGGGTCATGGAAAGATAACCTGCTAAAGAAGTGGCATTATCTACCACCTGGCTCCAGCCACCGGCCATATGGATGCCATAAAATACGATGACGACCAGGAAATGGACATAACCACGCTCTGGATCAGGTCTGTAGTGGAAACTGCCATGAAGCCGCCCATAACGGTATAACCTACGATAACAACTGCACCAACGATCATTGCAATGTGATAATCGGTACCGAAAAGGCTGGAGAATAAGGTTCCGATGGCTTTAAATCCGGAAGCAGTATAAGGAATAAAGAAAACAAGGATGATGATGGCGGAAATGCACATCAGGATATTTTGTCATCTTTAAAACGACGGGAGAAGAAGTCCGGAATGGTGATGGCATTGCATACGATCGAGTAACGGCGCAGACGCTGTGCTACGATCAGCCAGTTTAAATAAGTACCAATGCCAAGGCCGATGGCGGTCCAGCCTGCGTCTGCAATACCGGTGAGATAAGCAACGCCTGGCAGACCCATCAACAGCCAGCTGCTCATATCAGAGGCTTCCGCACTCATAGCTGTTACAAAGGGACCAAGCTTTCTGCCGCCTAAATAGAAATCATCTGCGGAATCACCGCTGCCTTTCTTGCTGAAATAAAATCCTACATACACCATTGCAAGCAGATAGATCACAATGGCTGCCAGGATACCAGCCTGTCCTGAAATCATAATCTTATTCCTCCTCGAAATAATGATCTCCTAGTCTTTCATGCGCAGAATGATTTCGGGAGAACATAATATTGAGGACGATTATAACATACATAAAAATAGACTACAATACAGAATGAAGTATAGAATAAATACTGTACGAATATTAATGAAATGTGACAAAACCCAGTGTTTATATAGAAAAATAACTGTACGATTATAATAAATAAAACATATACAAAAATAAGAATTAAAATAATATCCACAGCAGGTTGTACATTTTAAGGAAGAAAGCTGCTTAAAACCCGGAAGGACCTTTGCGCTGTATTCCGTCAGGGCATATTCGCCTGCACAAAGACACCAGTCATAAAGAAGGGCCCGTTCGCAGAGAGCATACAGCTTTACCATTTCATTTACATTGGAACGGCTGCTTAACTGGCCTTCAGCCTGACCTTTGGCGATGATCTTTCGCAGCAGTTTATAGTAAATCCGGTTGTGGTCTAACAGATGTTTTTCCCCATTGGTAGTCAGCTGGGTAGAATAAAGCCTTGCTAACAGGTCCAGGGAAATGCTGTCCTCGATCATATGAAAAAGTTCCCTGTTTAAAACAGCAGCTGCTCCATAGCAGTCATTTCTGGTGTCAGAAGTCCGGTAAGTTCCTCATATTTCTCATCAAAGAGAGCTTAAAGTAGAAAGAAGGGCATCTTTGCCGTCAAAATAGTGGTAAAAGAGCCTTTGGAAGTGCCGGAAAGCTCGATGATCTCTTCTACTGTCGTATCTTCATAGCCCTGCTCATAAAATAGCTTCCAGGCTGCGCTTACAATGCGGCCTCTGGTGTTGCGGGTGGATTTTTGCCATGGGAGGTTCCTCCGTTTTGTTTATGTACTCTGTATCCATTATACATAAAAACGGGTCTTCTGCAAAGAAAGACAGAAAACCCGTTTGAATGAAACACGATTATATTTACAGAACCATAGCAATCACAAAGTTATAAATAGTGCAGGTGATCACGCTGATGGGAACAGCTACCATGAGAAGACGGTTAAACAGCTCATTGCGTTCTTCCTCTTTCGGGGTGGAACCAAGGATCAGGGAACCGCCGGAAGAAAATGGACTGATAGCGCTGGACTGGGCACCAAGGATCGTGCAGGCAAATAATACCGGCGCGCTTAAACCTACAGAAGCAGCCAGATTCGGGATCAGCGGGAACAATGCCGGAGCAACCACTCCTGTAGTGGAACTGAAGAAACTCATGATGGCACCTACCAGGCAGAAAGCAATAGGAACCAGAGGCTTTGGTACATTGGAACCGATCCAGGTAGAAAGTGCTTCAATGGTTCCGGCTTCTACTGCAACAGCGATCAGCATACCGGCACCTGCGATCATGATAATGGTATTCCACGGAACTTTTGCAATGGCTTCTTTCTGTGGAGCCAGTTTTAATAAAAGGGCGATCACAGTAAAGATAATGGCAACCAGACCTACATCTACTTTTCCGCTGATATATTTAACAGCAGCATTTCCCGGCATCAGGATGTTTAACAGAGGGAAGATCAGGACAACAGCCATCATAGCCATCATTAAGGTAAGGGTAGTCTTCTGGTCTTTTGTAAAGCTTTCTGGTTTCTTAAAAGTAACACCTTTACCAATATTTCTGTTTTCTTTAAAGCCAAAACGGAAGATAGTGATCAGGATCAGGGAGAAGAAGATGGCAAATGCAAAAATCTTCATTTCCATATTAAAGGAGTCTACAGCTGCGATTTCAGGAGAAGCTTCATAGGCAGTGTCAGACAGTCCGCGGAAAACAACGCCAAGATTGGAGGTTGGGAAATTACCACCGGCTAAAGCACCGCAGTTAATGGCAACAGCACCGGTCAGTTTGTCCATTCTGGACTCATCGCAGATCACCAGAGTGATCGGAGCTAAAAATGCAAGAACGGTGAAAAAAGTAGCTCCCATAACTGAAAGGATGACTGCTACTGCAAACAGCGCATAAGGCAGAAGTCCCGGAAAATTGCGACAGGCGTATAACAGGGCACCGGACATTTTCTCAAGGGTTCCGTTGATCGCTGCAAAATTATAAAATAATGAAACAGATAAGATAACAAACATGGTACTTGTAGGCCAGAAACCAATGATCTGCTTTGGCTTTAATCCCATAACGAAACATCCGATGATGTAAGCAAATACAATACAGAAAAGACCGGTATTGATCTTGGTCCTGTATCCAAGAAAAATTGCCAGTGCGATTGAAAGAATAATAATGATACTTAACATGTGTTCCCCTCCTGATAGGTGTTATATTTTCCTGAAGCTTTTATTCTGCAAGCTTCTTATTCAATTCCAAGAAGCTTGTAAGGAATGGTTCTTGTCATGTGGTAAATATGCTCCTCCGGGATGCCGTGATCTGCCAGATATTGCATATATTCCTCTAAAGCCAGCTCCCAGTGCGGATTTTCGGTCTGTCCGCCGTCTGTATCTACCATAACGTGTTCATAACCAACGGCCTTAATAAGCTCCAGATTGTCTGGGAGATTGCTCTTGTAAGCACCGCCGCCCATATTCTGTGCGTAACACCGTTCCAGGATCACGTCATAATCTTTTACCAGGCGGATCTGGTCATCTATGCTCATATCCACTACCCACCATTCCGGATGAGTGATAACGATCTTTTTAACGCCGGCATCTTTTGCAGCTTCTACCACTACAAATGCTTCTTCTGGGGAAACATGGGCTGTTCCAAGGACTACGTCATAGTCACGGATCAGTTTAAATACATCCACAAGTTCCGGAACTACCTTCCCATCCCGCACTAATTCGATGCCTTTAGCCGGATCCTGGCCCATTTTCTCTAAATGGCGTTTTGCAGACTGGGTAGGAAGCCAGATCTCTTTTGCACCCAGCTTTAAGCCTTTTTCTACGGCTTCCGGGTTGATACCGCCGATGACCTTGTTCATAACAACGCCGCCGTACATGGTGAAACCGGTATTTTCACCGTATACTTTTTTCACGTACTGATTGGTGAGATAAGCACGGTTTACTGTAAAGCCCAGATGAGTTTTGATGACAATGGCTCTGGCGCCGACTCTGACTGCTGCATCTGCCAGTTCAAAGTCATCATAAGCACGCAGCCTTAAGTCTGGATTTGTATGTACGTGCATATCGCACACACCTTTCATGGAAATCTTTCCCATAATAAACCTCCAATTTGAGAGAATATTTTATTGATCTGTTTTTATCGCTTATGTAATTATAATAATCTACTTTTGCCAACGAAAAAATACAAAATATGCTATAATATATATCGGAAAAACCGATAGCTATAAAGAAAACACAGATTGGTCAGCAGGGATCAGCGAAACAAAGGGGGAAATACAGATCATGGAAATGAAAGAACTGGATTATTTTATTGCCATAGCAGAAGAAAAGAGTATTTCAAAAGCGGCAGAGCGGCTGTTTATGGCCCAGTCCAGCCTCAGTCAGTTTTTAAGCATATTGGAAAATAATGTAGGGAGTAAGCTGTTTATCCGTACTTCCCGGGGAGTGCGTCTGACCCAGGAAGGGGAACTGATGCTCCAGTATGCATATAAGACACTGGCAGAATACCGGTCTGTACAAAACGAGATCAAAGATATGAAACAGTTAAAAAGCGGCCGTGTGATCATGGGGGTCAGCAGTTTCAGAGGTTCTTATCTTCTTCCACCAGTGTTAAATGCATTCCGCCTGGAGCATCCGGATGTGAAAGTGGAGATCGTGGAGCAAAATTCCATGGTATTAGAGCAGCAGCTGTTGTCCGGCGAGATCGATATTGCCCTTTTAGTTATGTCTGAGGCAGATCCCAGACTGAATATAGAGTGGGTCTTGAAAGATGAGATATGCCTTATTACCAGCCATACCTACCCGGTCATGGAGTTTGCAAGAAATAATGAGGATAATCCGGACTCCAGGATACCACAGTAGGTGAATTTAAAAGATACACTTTCCTATGAATATCTTCTCAGCGATTATGATACGATCCTGGGCCGGGAAGCAAGGCAGATATTTAATAAGAATGGAATACAACCGATTGCCAGCAATCACAAGCTGTCAGCCCTTATGTCAGCAGCTATGGGAGCAGCAGGACTGGGACTTGCATTTACCTATTACAGTTCCAGACATTATTTCAGAAATGCAGAGTTTTTATCTCTGGGTGCAGAAAGTGCTTTTATTGATCTGGGAATAGCACTGCCGCCTGGCAGATACCATTCCAAAGCGGCTCTTGCATTTAAAGATACGCTGAAAGAGGTCCTGCAGGCGGCAGATGGCTGAACCCTATCTTATTACAAAAATAAACGTTACTTCTCTTCCCGACTGCAGATGGCAAGTCGATGCTGGTATTGATATTTCTCCTTTGTAGCCATCCCACCCCGGATATGACGCTCGGATTTGTTCAGATCCAGGACTACTCTTGTCTGGGCGGCGAGAGCCGGATTGATGGAGATCAGTCTCTCCGTGCAGTCCTTGTGTACTGTGCTCTTACTGATCCCAAAGCGTTTTGCTGTCTGCCGGACAGTAGCGTTGTGATCTATGATGTAATTGGCAATGGCGACAGCTCGTTCTTCAATATAATCTTTCATGGGTTATCCCTTGAGAACGTTTTTACATCATATTAGGACAATGGGAAATTTATGCAGGTTCGTGTACAATCATCTAAAAGTGTCCGCCAGAAAAAAACATTTGTATTTTACAGACATATTGTGTATAATGTTTTCCGTTGCGTATTTTTAACACTTTACCAAATAGAAGGGAATAGGAAAAGAGTATGAAGAAGATAGTTCAGGCCTGGACCGGCATCAGCCTGGTGCAGAGGATTGTGGCTGGTCTTGTGATCGGTGCTTTATTAGGAATGTTTGTTCCGTCCGAAGGAGGGATCGCCATTTTAGGTGATGTATTTGTTGGCGCGTTAAAAGCCATTGCGCCATTGTTAGTATTTTTCTTAGTTATCAGTTCTCTGTGCTACGCAGGAAAAAGCCACGGAGGCGTCATCCGTACAGTTATTATTATGTATATGTTCAGTACCTTCCTTGCAGCTATCGTAGCAGTTACTGCAAGCAGTGTATTTCCTGTAACACTGACACTGGTGGATGCGGCAGCTGATATGGCAGCACCTCAGGGTGTAGCAGAAGTATTAAGAACACTTCTTATGAATGTGGTAACAAACCCGGTACAGTCTTTAGTATCTGCAAACTACATCGGCATCCTTGTATGGGCCGTTCTTATCGGTATCGCACTTCGTAAGGCATCTGATACCACCAAGCAGTCTTTAAATGATATTTCCGCAGCTCTTTCAAAGACCGTAACCTGGATCATCCAGTGTGCTCCATTTGGTATTATGGGTCTTGTATACAATACCGTTTCTGTAAATGGACTTTCAACTTTCACAGAATATGGTAAACTGTTAGCAGTGCTTTTAGGCTCTATGCTGTTTATCTACTTTGTCACCAACCCGATCCTGGTATTCTGGTGCATCCGTAAGAACCCATATCCGCTGATCTTCAAGTGCTTAAAAAAGAGTGCCATTACTGCATTCTTTACCCGCAGTTCTGCTGCAAACATTCCTATTAATATGGAAGCCTGCGCAGAAATGGGACTGGATAAGGATACATATTCTGTTACCATTCCACTGGGAGAAACCATCAACATGGACGGTGCAGCGATCACTATCACAGTCATGACACTGGCTGCAGCCCACACCTTAGGTATCGCAGTTGATATCCCAAGTGCCATTATCTTAAGTATCCTGGCAACTTTATCTGCCTGCGGCGCATCTGGTGTAGCAGGAGGTTCCCTGCTTCTGATCCCTATGGCATGCTCACTTTTCGGTATTTCCAATGACATTGCCATGCAGATCGTAGGTATCGGCTTTATCATCGGCGTGATCCAGGACTCTGTAGAAACAGCATTAAACTCTTCTTCCGACCTGCTTCTTTCTGCATCTGCAGAATTCAGACAGTGGCGTCTGGAAGGAAAAGAAATCAAGTTTTAATTTTTGATCAGTTTTGATTTAGAAAGATGAGGATTTATCCATGCTCAGCACCATTGAAACGATTAACCAGGTTGTGAATGATTTTATCTGGGGTGTTCCTGCAATGGTCTGCATCATCGGCGTTGGCTTTTATTTAAGCTGCCGTACCGGTTTTTTGCAGATCCGCAAGTTCTCCTATGCCATCCAGACTACCATCGGAAGGATGTTCCGCAAGAGAAATGCTTCTGACGGAGCGCTGACACCATTTCAGGCGGTGTGTACGGCTCTGGCGGCCACAGTTGGAACGGGAAATATTGCCGGTGTAGCAGGAGCCATTGCCATTGGAGGACCAGGCGCTGTGTTCTGGATGTGGGTTTCTGCCGTTCTTGGTATGTGTACCAAATTTGCAGAGGTAACTCTGGCTGTCTACTACCGTGAGACAAACAAAGAAGGGGATCTGGTAGGCGGTCCTATGTACTATATTAAAAATGGCCTTGGAAAGAACTGGCAGTTTTTAGCTGTCCTGTTTTCCGCCTTCGGTGTGCTCACTGTATTTGGTACAGGAAATGCCACCCAGGTCAATACGATCACAACGGCTGTGAACTCTGCTCTCTTAAGCTGCGGACTGATCTCAGAAGGGGCAGTAAAGACTTCCAACCTGATCCAGGGTATCATCATTGCCGCTTTGGTAGCCCTGATCCTGTTAGGCGGCGTAAAGCGTATTGGTCAGGTAACAGAGAAGCTGGTTCCTTTTATGGCGCTCCTTTATATTGTGTTATCTGTAGGTATCATCCTCTTTAGGATCCAGGCACTTCCATCTGTGATCCAGGCCATTTTTGAAGGTGCTTTTAAACCTGCAGCTGTAACAGGCGGAGCAGTGGGAAGTCTGTTTATGAGTATGAAAAAAGGCGTTTCCAGAGGTATCTTCTCCAATGAGGCAGGTCTTGGTACCGGCTCTATCGCCCATGCATGTGCAGATACCAGAAAACCGGTAAAGCAGGGTATGTTCGGTATTTTTGAAGTATTTACAGATACCATTGTGATCTGTACATTAACAGCTCTTGTTATCCTTTGCAGCCAGGTACCGGTAGGTTACGGACAGGCAGCAGGCGCAGAGCTGACTATTCAGGGATTTATTTCTGTTTATGGAAACTGGGTATCTGTCTTTACTGCAGTTGCCATGTGCTGTTTCGCATTCTCTACCATTCTGGGCTGGGGACTTTACGGCGCAAGATGTATTGAATTTTTATTCTCAGAAAAAGTCATTAAGCCGTTTATGGTAGCATATTCCCTGGTGGCTATTTTAGGGGCTACTGCAGATCTGGGTCTGATGTGGAATATTGCAGAGACATTTAACGGCCTTATGGCGATCCCCAACCTGATCGCCCTGTTCCTTCTTTCCGGAACAGTGGTGAAACTGACAAAAGAATATTTTGCAGGAGAAGGCGCTGGAAAATAACCAGAGTATATAGCCGGGGCAGCTGTTAAAGCCCGCGGTTATACCAGATATGCATGAATTGCATAGCAGATGAAACAAATTTTCATTGATTTTCAGAAATAATGAGACTATAATGAGCAACAAGGTAAGTACATATTTAAAATGATGAAAATCAGTAAGAAGAATTAAGAAACGGAGGATACAAGATCGTGGAAAAGAAAAATCTTGACTGGGCAAATATCGGTTTCAGCTACATGCCAACTGATATGCGTTATGTATCAAACTATAAAGACGGAGCATGGGATGAGGGAACTCTGACCGCTGACTCCAATGTTACTATTAACGAGTGCGCAGGTATCTTACAGTACTGCCAGGAATGTTTCGAGGGCTTAAAGGCTTACACAACAGAAGACGGCAGCATCGTTACTTTCCGTCCTGACATGAACGCAGAGCGTATGATGGACTCCGCATCCAGACTGGAAATGCCAGTATTCCCTAAGGAGAAATTCTTAGACGCATTAGATCAGGTTGTTAAGGCAAACGCAGCATGGGTTCCACCTTACGGAAGCGGCGCAACCTTATATATCCGTCCATATATGTTTGCTTCAGGTCCTGTAATCGGTGTTAAGCCATCCCACGAATATCAGTTCAGAATGTTCGTTACACCAGTTGGACCATACTTCAAGGGCGGCGCTAAGCCGATCACCATCCGCGTCAGTGACTTCGACCGTGCAGCACCTCACGGAACAGGCCATGTAAAGGCTGGTCTGAACTATGCAATGAGCCTTCATGCACATGAAGTAGCACATGCAAATGGATTTGATGAGAACATGTTCCTGGATCCGGCAACCAGAACTTATGTAGAAGAGACCGGTGGTGCAAACTTCCTGTTCGTAACCAAGGACGGCGAAGTTGTTACTCCAAAGTCTGACTCTATCCTTCCTTCTATCACAAGACGTTCTCTGGTATACGTTGCAGAGCACTACCTTGGATTAAAGGTTACCCAGAGACCTGTTAAGCTGTCTGAGTTAGGTGACTTCGCTGAGTGCGGACTTTGCGGTACTGCAGCAGTTATCTCCCCAGTAGGCAAGGTTGTAGACCACGGCAAAGAGATCTGCTTCCCAAGCGGTATGGATGAGATGGGACCAGTGATCAAGAAGCTGTATGATACTTTAACCGGTATCCAGATGGGCCGTATCGAAGCTCCAGAAGGCTGGATCAGAAAGATCTGCTAATAAATATCAAACAGACAAACATAGAAATGAAATTTCCTGGATATATTGTTGTAACAGTATATCCGGGAGATTTTTTTGATGAAAACGGAAAGCGTTTATTATGTACAGTCTGCGCCGGGATCGTGGCACTTTGCCTGCTTTTATCCGGCTGCAGTATTCTGGGCAAAAAAGAGGAAAAGGTGCGGGACCTCACGATCACGCCTGTTTCTGACAGTGGACTTCCTCAGGAGCTGCAGACGCTGATCAAACAGAAAACATCAGCACCCTTTAAAATGACCTATACAACAGATGAAAATCTGTACATAGCTGTTGGATATGGGCCCCAGGAAGGCGGCGGATACAGCATCTGTGTGAATGAGCTGTATCTGACGGGAAATTCTGTTGTAATAGCAACGGAATTAAAAGGACCTGAAAATGGAGAGGATAAAGGCGTTGAGAGCTCCAGTCCATATATTGTGGTGAAAACGGAATTACTGGATCTGCCGGTTGTGTTTCAATAAAAATGCATGAAAAATAAAAATGCGCTCTTTTTTTGAAAAATAACATATGATATAATGAGCCCTAAAGAAAAACAAGCGGCTGCGCAGCAGACATTTGTTTTGTTTGGGCCATTAACGAATGGACCGTCTGCGTAAGCAGACAGTAGAGCACGTCAGTGCGTGTCCATGAGTGACGCATTGCGAATACACCATGAGGGAGCCGTATTATGATATTTAAAGACATTTGGTTAGACATCAAAGCAGTACAGGAACGTGACCCGGCAGCAAGAAGTGCTTTGGAAGTTTTACTTTTGTATCAGGGGATACATGCTCTGATCTGGCATCGTTTTGCCCACTGGTTTTATAAGCACAAAATGTTCTTTATTGCCAGACTGATCTCACAGATCGCCAGATTTTTCACTCTGATCGAGATCCATCCGGGAGCGCAGTTAGGACATGGGATCCTGATCGACCATGGTTCCGGCGTGGTCATCGGTGAAACCGCTGTTGTAGGTGATAACTGTACGATTTATCAGGGCGTTACATTAGGCGGTGTTGGTACCCAGAAAGGCAAACGTCATCCTACTCTTGGAAATAATGTAATGGTAGGTGCCGGAGCCAAGATATTAGGAGCCTTTGAAGTAGGTGACAACTGCTCCATTGCTGCCAATGCAGTTCTTTTAAAACCACTGGAAGATAATGTAACAGCAGTGGGAATTCCTGCAAGACCTGTAAAAAAAGATGGTGTTACACTTCCAAAACGGAAAGAGACCATGACTCTGGAAGAATATGAAACAATGAAAGAGCGTATGCTCCAGATGGAAGAGGAGATACGCCAGTTAAAAGAAAAGTTAAATAAGCAGTAAAGTTATAAAACACCTGTTGTCCGCATAGACTTTCGTAAAAGACTATTAGAACGGCAGGTGTTTTTTATGGAATTAATAAAGAAGCAGATACATATGAACCGGTGGAAAGGAAATGCAGTGACCCAGATCACTCTGGATGAAGATTTTATTGTTCCTGATACACTGGAAGATATGGAACAGGTCATACTGGAGCAGGCTCATATCCAGGGGGAAAATGTAAAGACCCAGGAGGAGAAGATAACCGTAAAAGGAAAACTGGAATTTCAGGTTCTTTACAGAAAAGAAAATGGGGGACTGGAAACATTAGGAGGAAACATTCCTTTTGAAGAGACTGTAAATGTTCCGGGACTGGCAGAAGGAGATCATACAGGTTTAAACTGGATCCTGGAAGACATGAAAACGGATATGATCAATTCCAGGAAGCTGGGGGTAAAAGCTGTGATCACGGTGGAGATCCATACAGAGGGAGAAACATCCCAGATGGCAGCTTCGGACCTGAAGGAGACGGGAACAGCCGGAAGTTTTTCAAGTCAGACAGAAGAAATGCCCCCGGAAGTGAAAATGGGAAGTATTTCTCCTGTTATACTGGCTCTTCACCGTAAAGATACTTACCGTATACGGGAAAATACGGTCCTTACAGGGGGAAGACCGGATATAGAAAATCTATTGTGGAAGGATATTTCCATAAGCAGCCAGTCTGTAAAGCCGTTAGATGGCCGCCTGCACCTGGAAGGACAGCTTACATTATTTGTGATCTATGAAACAGAAGAAGAAAATATGCCGGTGCAGTGGATGGAAGAGGTGATCCCATTTTCAGGTGATATAGAGATAGCCCAGGCACATGAAGGACAGATCCCCATGGTATCTTTGCGCCTGGCTCATGGAGAAGTGGAGGCGAAACCGGATCCGGACGGGCAGATGCGGGAACTGGATCTGGATGTAGTCTTAGATCTGGATATCCGGCTGTATGAAGAAAAAGAAGAAATGCTGTTAAAAGATATTTATTCTAACAGCTGTCAGATCACGCCGGAGAAAAATGAGATGGGATATGACCGGCTGATCGCAAGAAATGTATGCAGACCGAGGATTGGGGAGAAAATACATCTGGGGCAGCAGGAGCGGATCCTTCAGATCTGCCATACCCAGGGAATGGTACAGTTAGATGAGATCGAACCGGAAGAAAACAGTTTGGATATAGAAGGAATCCTGGATGTGACCATTCTCTATCTCACCAGTGATGACAGTGCCCCAATCCAGTCTGTTTCCAGGCAGATCCCTTTTAAATGCAGCGCCCAGGCAGCAGGTATTACCAAAAAGAGTATTTATCAGCTGGATGCAGGAGTAGATCAGCTGACAGCTGTAATGACGGGAGCAGATACGGTGGAAGTAAAAGGTGTGGCAGCCCTGGACTTTATGATCCTGGAACCGGTACAGGAAACGGTGATAACCGGAATAAAGGAAGAACCCCTGGATCTGAAACAGTTACAGGAACTTCCCGGGATCGTCGGATATATTGTCCAGGAGAAAGACTCTCTTTGGGATATTGCAAAAAAATTTCATACTACAGTGGAAAATATCGTTACCACCAATGAACTTCCAGGTGAACAGGTAAAAACGGGGCAGAGGCTGCTTCTGGTGAAAGAGGTGGGAGTGTAGGTGGACCGCCTGTGCTATGGAGAAAAAAGTAATGTAAGATAGATAGGAAATATGGTATAATCTGATGTGCGCAAACGAAAAAAGAAATGAGGTACGAAATGGATTTGAATTTTAGGCCTGTAGAGGCTGAAGATATGTCCAGGCTGCGCCCTTTTTATGGTCTCAGGCCCAACAGGACCTGTGACAGCGTATTCCTGGACTCTTTTTTATGGAAAGATTACTACAAGGTAGAATGTGCAGTCAGCGAAGACAAGGCAGTTTTATGGCTTATGGAAAAAGATGGCATACTTTCAAGCGCCATGCCTCTTTGCAAGGAAGAAGATCTTCCATATTTCTTCTATCAGATGGTAGATTATTTTGACAATGTACTCCATAAACCTTTCTATATTTCTCTGGCTGATGCAGAAGCTGTAGAATATCTGAACCTGGATCCGGAAAAGTTTGAAGTAACAGAATTAGATGATCTGAAAGATTATCTTTATGATGGAAATGCCATGCGTACACTGGCTGGAAAGAAGCTTCATAAGAAGAAAAACCGCTTAAACGGCTTTTTAAAGACCTATGAAGGCAGATATGAATACCGCAGGATCTGCTGCTCCGACCGTCAGGAAGTATGGCAGTTTATGGAAAAATGGAGACAGCAGAAAGTAGAGTCTTATGAAAATGAGATCTCCCTGGATTACGAGGTAGCCGGTATCCATGATATTTTAAAGAACTGCTCTGCTTTCAATGTGCCGATGGCAGGCGTTTACATTGACGGGGAATTGAAGGCATTTACAGTAGGAAGCTTAAATGAGCGGGAAAATATGGCAGTGATCCATATTGAAAAGGCTGATCCGGAGATCAACGGTCTGTATCAGTTTATCAATCAGCAGTTTTTAGTTCATGAATTCCCGGATGTAGCCCTGGTAAACAGAGAAGATGATGTAGGTATGCCGGGACTGCGCAAGGCGAAGATGAGCTATTATCCGGTGGATTTTGCAAGAAAATATTCGGTTAAGAAGAAATACTAAGATCATGAAAATGAGGATGAAATATTCCATTAAATGAGGCTGTGATACTGGGCAGAAAGAGGCGGATATGGTACGATATTTAGAGAAAAGTGAATATGGAAAATGCAGGCCCTTATGGGAAGAGGCATTTCCGGAAGACTCAAAAAGCTTTGCAGATTACTATTTTTCCGAAAAACTTCCCGGCAGTAAAGTGCTTGCCATAGAAGGAGGAAAACTTCTGACCATGGCTCACTTAAATCCCTATACCATTTCTGTAAATGGAAAAAAATGGGAACTGCCTTATATCGTTGGTGTAGCCACAGCTGCCCACCAGCGCCATAAAGGCTATATGCGCCAGGTTCTTAATCAAATGCTCCGGGACTTAAATCAGGAGAAAAAGCCGTTCTGCTTCCTGATGCCTGCTGCAGAGGCTATCTACCGGCCATTTCAGTTTGCTTTTATCTATGACCAGCCGGTATGGAAGCCTGAGGATGAACCGGAAAAAGATCTGGAAAAGGTTCCTGTAGATCTGGCGGAAAAGTCAGAAGAGCTGGCTCACTGGCTGAATAACTGGCTTGAGAAACGTTATGAAGTCTATGCAGTGAGAGACAGGGCTTATATGGAACTTCTTAAAAAAGAGCTGGAAAGTGAAGCAGGAGAAGTGACGGGGCTGTATGAAAAAGACGGAAAACTTCATGCTTTGGAAGCCTGGTGGGGACTTGGAAAAAGAGAAGAGCGGTTTTATTACAGCATATCGGAAATAAAGCCTTCAGATATGCACCCGGCGATCATGGTCCGGATCACAGATGTAAGATCATTGTTAGAAGTCATTGGATTAAATGAAAACGCGCCAGGAGATAAATTTCAGGCAGTTCTTTCCATAAAAGATCCGATTATTTCGGAAAATGAAGGATGCTGGTTGTGGAAACTGGGAAAAAATGGAAGTACTCTGGAACGGATGAAGGGACTGGGGCTGCAGACAGAGGCAGATGAGGCAGAACAGATCCCATCTTCCAGCGAAGTGTTGGAGATCAACATTGACGAGTTGGCACAGTGGATCTTTGGGTACAAGACGCTGGAAGAGACATTAGGTGTGATGCCACCGTTCTGGACAGAATATGTGAGGACGCTGCAAGGGGTATTTTTGGACGAGGTTGTGTAGGAGGAAACGCATATGGATGAAAAATGGCAGCAGTTAAAAGACTGGATCAATGAAAGCGACAACATCGTATTCTTTGGCGGAGCCGGTGCTTCTACGGAAAGCGGCATACCGGATTTCCGCAGTGTGGACGGACTGTATAATCAGAAATATAAGTACCCGCCGGAGCGGATCATCAGTCACAGCTTTTACATACAAAATCCGGAAGAGTTCTACCGCTTCTATAAAGACCGTATGCTGTTTCCGGATGCAAAACCTAATGCAGCCCATAAAGCCCTTGCAAAACTGGAACAGGAAGGAAAATTAAAGGCTGTGATCACCCAGAACATTGACGGCCTTCATCAGATGGCAGGAAGCAAAGAAGTGCTGGAGCTTCACGGTTCTGTACACAGAAATTATTGCACCCGCTGCGGCCAGTTTTATGATCTGGACTATGTGAGAAACAGCGAAGGCGTTCCTACCTGCACCTGCGGCGGCCGTATCAAGCCGGATGTAGTCCTTTATGAGGAAGGACTGGATGACCGGACTATCCAGAAGTCCATTGATTATATCCGCAACGCGGACATGCTTATTATCGGAGGTACGTCCCTTGTGGTCTATCCGGCAGCCGGTCTTATTGACTATTACAGAGGCAACAAGCTGGTTCTGATCAATAAAAGCGTAACATCCAGGGACTCCCAGGCAGATCTGGTGATTTCTGACAGCATCGGAAAGGTTTTGGGAACAGTTGTTGGAAATGACAATGGATCAGGAAGATCCAAGGAGAAATAGAACTATGCCAGGAGAACGTTTAAACTACGAAGTAGGAGATATCGTAAAATTAAAAAAGCCCCATCCATGCGGAAGCAGTGAATGGGAGATCTTAAGAGTAGGAGCGGATTTCCGCTTAAAATGTACCGGCTGCGGGCACCAGATCATGGTAGCCCGCAGACTGGTGGAGAAGAATACAAAAGGGTTAAAGAAAAAAGACGAGATCACCGGTTGATATAGCGCCACAAAGTGGTCCGGCTGATTCCCAGCTTCTTTGCTGCAGCTGTCTGGTTTCCATTGCAGCTGTTTAAAACATGCTGGACAATGTCCTGGTTGATGCGGTCAAGAGGCTGTTCTAAGTTCAGGGAAAAGCCTTCTTTTTCGGTGGCTGCTTTGGAATGTGTTATCATATGCGCTTCATGGTCATCCGGGAAAAAGGCAGATTCTTCTTTTAATATTTTTTCAATGGTATCACGGGATATATAGGCAGTGCTGGTTTCCAGTACTGCTTTTTTTAATATACGTTTAAACTGGGTGCGGTTACATGGATAGTCATATTCCATAAGAAGCTTTGCGGCACCGTCTTCCAGTCCTACCACCTGGCGGCCCAGATTCTGGTTCAACGTATCAATATAAAGAGCGGCTGAAGGAACAATGTCATTTTTCTGTTCCCGTAAAGGCTTGATAGGAAGAGGCACACATCCAAGCATATTGGTATACTCCAATGCAGCATGGGGCATATGACCGTCCTTTGCCTGGGTGCAGGAAAAGATCAGACGGTTGCGGATATGCAGGTTGGTGTCCAGTATGATAGATAACAGCTGTTTCTGCCGCGGGTGGGACAAAACGCCCAGATTGGAGATGTAAATGGTATTTCCGTTGTCTGTAAAAGGAGAGTTGTAATGATTGATCAGGAAATTCCAGGTTTTATCATTTAACATGGAACAGTTTACAACGTAAAGCGGTTCATCATTAAACTGGCTCTTTGCATAGTGGAGATAAGCTACACGGTCTTTGCCTGTACCGATCTCTCCGGTGATCATAAGAGGGACTGAAGAAGAACCTGACTGATCCATGGCAGCGGCAGCGCTGCGGGATAGTTCTGTATTGCTGTAAAAGCTTTCAATAAAGCTTTGTAATGCCTGTTCTTTATCCATAATGGTGATGCCGTATTTAGAGTGGCTTAAAGGGATCTTGGATAACATGATGCGGAAGATGATATAAGGGAAATCCCCTTCCTCAGCCAGGCTGGAGCGGACGGAATACAGCTGGTTTCCCAGTGTGACAAAGAAAGAACGCCTGGAGGAAGTGCGGCATTTTCCAAGCTCTTTTTGCAGGCTCTGGATAAATTCTTCCTCTTTTTCATCATTGATTGTGGAATAATGGCAGCGGCCTTCCAGATCCAGGATCAGATACTGGTTGGAGCTGCTGCGGATCAGGGACTGCATCATGGCATTGGAATTGCACAGCTTCTGGTACTGCTGCCAGGTGCCAATGGCATTTTCCATGGCCTGTTTTACGCTTTCTGCGCTGGAGGTAAGAAGGATAGGCGTAAGTCCGATCATTTTTGCATGGTCATAAGGGATCATATCGCAGACTACAGTTTTATAGCCCTGTTCCTTCATACGGTCCAGAAGATCGCCGGAGCCTTTCCAGTTATCTACGGAGAAGGAGAAAATATCTACATGGATCTGGAGAAGATCGCAGAGGTTTTTTGCGATGACAGTCAAAGACTGAAAGCCTAAAAGGGCAAATTTGGTCCCGGTATTCTGGGCCATTTTAATACAGCGCAGTACATCATAATAGCCAATACCAATATCGATGACCGGGATATGCACAGACTGGGAGATCATCTTGGCTGTGTTTGCGCGGGAGATGATAACGTCATAATGTTCGCTGTAGCGTTTTGCAAGGGCAAGTCCCTGTTCCATGCTTCCTGCATAGGCGGTAAATTCGATCTCAGGGTATTGCAGGGCACATTGTTTCATAAGAGTGGCAAGTCCTTTATAGGGAGCAATTCCCAGTATACGGATTTTTTTTATCATTTAAGTCACCTCACATTTATAAATGTTACAAATTTAAACATATTATACAATAAATTCATTGAAATAGAAAGACAAAAGCGTGTAGAATATAAAACGAATGAGAAAAAAATCTAAAAAAAATATGAACTCTCACAAAAGTGTTTCAAAAATGAACAATTAGAAAGGCGGTGAAATGGTTGGAAGAAAGATACCTGATCATTGCAGATGATTTTACCGGAGCCAATGATACCGGAGTCCAGCTGCGCAGAAGAGGTTTTCCAACAGAAGTGCTGTTTTGCGGAAAGCCGATGGGTGCAGACAGATCCATTGTCATTGATACAGAGTCCAGAACAGTTCATCCTGATCATGCATATGAGATAGTGTCCCATGCGCTGGAAGATGTGGATTTTGACAGCTTCCGCTATGTGATCAAAAAAGTTGATTCCACCATGAGAGGAAATATTGCAGCAGAGATCAAGGCAGTAGATGAACATTTCAAACCGGAATTAATGATCTTTGCACCGGCTCTTCCGGATTTAAAGAGAACGACTGTAGATGGGGTGCAGTGTTTAAACGGCGTAGAGATCTGCCGCACGGAGCTTGCCAGCGACCCTAAGAACCCGGTAGTAGAAGATAATCTGGTACGGATGCTGGGAAGATATTATGAAGAAAAGGTCATTTTAAAGAGACTTCCGGATGTGAGAAGTGATGATCTTGACTTTACAGAAGGCCGCATTTATGTATGCGATGCAGACTGCAATGATGACTTAAAGAAAGTTTTAAAGGCAGTTGCAAAGACAAGAAAGAAGGTACTTTATATTGGTACCGCAGGTCTGGCAGATAACCTGATGGAACTGGAACGTCCGTCACTTCCGGCACTGGGAGTAGTTGCAAGCGTAAGCACCGTGACCAACCGGCAGATGAAATACTGTGAGGAAGCGGGTATCAAGATGGTAAAGCTTCCGATGCATGATATTCTGTCCGGAAAAGAAGAGACAGAGCCTTATCTGAAAGAAGTGGTAGATTCTTTAAAGGCAGGTAAAGATACCATTCTTCTTACTAATACAGCCTATGACAGAAGCGAACTGGAGCTTTCCTTTGAAGCTGGTGAGGCGTTAGGACTTGGCCCTGTAGAGACTGGTGATAAGGTACGTTCCATAGTTGGCCGTCTGGCAATGGAAATCCTGGAACAGGTAAAGGTTTCCGGTGTATTTCTTACAGGTGGTGATACAGCCCTTGGAATGCTGATGAACATTGAAGCAGACGGTTCACAGATCCTTTCTGAGATCCGCGTAGGTATCCCGTTAGTCCGGGTAAAAGGCGGAAAGTACGAAGGAATGAAGCTGGTAACAAAGGCAGGTGCTTTTGGAGCTGATGATGCAGCTGCATTTGCATTGCGTAAGATCAAAGAAGCATAAAAACAACTTAAAACTTAACGATCCAATCATTCATTTAAAACAGGAGGAAGCAGAGATGAAAGAATTTTTATTACCTTATGGAAAAGAAAAATTAACAGCAAAGATCGAGGATGAGCATCTGGCAGGTGTGCTGTTATCTGAACTTCACAGCTACAAGGCGCCAAAGAGCGGGGCAGAGCTGGTTCAGGATGCTTTGGAGCATCCAATCGGAACTCCAAGACTGTGCGATATGGCAGTTGGAAAGAAAAAGGTAGTTGTTATTTCTTCTGACCATACAAGACCTGTTCCAAGCCACATCATGATGCCTCTGATCTTAGCAGAGATCCGTAAGGGCAATCCTGATGCTGATATTACCATTCTTATTTCAACCGGTCTTCACAGAACAACTACCAAAGAAGAGCTGGCAGCAAAATTTGGTCCTGAGATCATGGCAAATGAGAAGATCGTAGTTCATGATTGCGATGACAAGGACAACCTGGTATACCTTGGCAAGCTTCCATCCGGCGGCAATCTGATCATTAACCGTCTGGCAGCAGAAGCAGACCTGTTAGTAGCAGAAGGCTTTATTGAGCCACACTTCTTCGCAGGTTTCTCCGGCGGCAGAAAGAGTATTCTTCCTGGTGTTGCAAGCCGTGAGACTGTTATGTACAACCATAACTCCGGATTTATTGCTGATCCTCATGCACGTACCGGTGTTGTTGAAGGAAACCCGATCCACAATGATATGCTGTATGCAGCAAGAGCAGCAAGACTGGATTTCATCGTAAATGTAGTTATTGATGCAGCACATGATCCTATTTTTGCAGTAGCTGGTGACTGTGATCTGGCTCACAGAGTTGGACGTGAGTTCTTAGCTTCCAAGTGCCAGGTAGATGCAATTCCGGCAGATATCGTTATCTCCACCAACGGCGGATATCCTCTGGACCAGAACATTTATCAGTCTGTAAAGGGTATGACCGCAGCTGAGGCAACTGTAAAGGAAGGCGGCGTTATCATCATGCTTTCCAAGGCAGCTGATGGACACGGCGGAAAATACTTCCATGAGACTTTCCGTGATGAGAAGGATCTGAACCGTATGATGAAGACCTTCCTTGACAGAAAACCGGAAGAGACCATTATCGACCAGTGGCAGTCCCAGATCTTTGCAAGACTGCTGTTAAAGGCAACCGTAGTATTTGTATCTTCCTGCGATGACCAGTTAGTAGAAGACCTGCATATGGTTCCTGCACACAGCATGGAAGAAGCTTTGGAGAAGGCAAAAGCCATCGTTAAGAAGGATGACTACAAGGTAACTGTTATCCCGGATGGTGTATCTGTTATCGTCAGAGAGTAATTGATCAACTTTGAACTCTGAATTGTCTGGAAGCAGGCTTTCTGGTGTGTTTCCAGACAGATGAAATAAATGTACTCCCGGAGTCTTTCTCGCAAGATCAGGTACAGAAAGATTCCGAGAGAACATATAAAGAAAAAGGAGAAAGACAGACATGAAATTTGTTCTCATTCCTGATTCATTTAAGGGAACCTTAAGTTCTGAGCAGATCTGCGAGATTGCAAAGGAAAAAGTAGAAAAACATTTTCCTGGAGCTGAAACAGCCTGCGTTCCTGTAGCAGACGGCGGCGAAGGCTCTGTAGATGCATTTATTACCGCTTTAGGCGGCAGCAAGGTAACTGTAAAGGTTAAAAACCCATATTTTGAAGATATGGACTCCTACTACGGTCTGATCAACGAAGGCAAGACAGCAGTCATTGAAATGGCTTCCTGCGCAGGACTTCCATTAGTAGAAGACCGCAAGGACCCAAGAAAGACCACTACATATGGCGTTGGACAGCTGATCTTAGCAGCAGCTGAAAGCGGCGTAGAAAAGATCATCGTAGGACTGGGCGGATCCAGTACTAATGACGGTGGTTGCGGTGCAGCAGCAGCAGTTGGCGTTAAATTCTATGACAAAGACGGAAAGGAATTCGTTCCAACCGGCGGAACCACCGCAGATATCTGTAAGATCGACTTAAGCGGCAAGGCAGAGATCTTAAATAAAGTTGAGATCGTTACCATGTGTGATATTGATAACCCAATGTACGGACCAACCGGCGCATCCCACATCTTCGGACCTCAGAAGGGTGCAGATGAGGCAATGGTACTGGAACTGGATGAAGGTATCAAGAACTTAAGCCGTGCTATTACAGAAGCCATCGGCAAGGATATCAGTGAAGTTCCTGGAACCGGTGCAGCAGGCGCTATGGGCGCAGGCATGATCGCCTTCTTTGGCTCCCGTCTGCAGATGGGTATCCAGACGGTTCTGGACACTGTAAAGTTTGACGAAATGATCAGCGATGCTGATTACATTATCACCGGTGAAGGAAAGCTGGATTCCCAGAGTCTTCGCGGCAAGGTTGTGATCGGTATTGCAGAGCGTGCAAAGAAACAGAATAAAAATGTGATCGCTGTTGTAGGCGGTGCAGATGATGCAGAGATCGATAAAGCATATGAAATGGGTGTAACTGCCGTATTCCCTATCAACCGTCTGCCTCAGGATTTCTCCATAAGCCGTCATCACAGCAAGGAGAACCTGGCTTATACAGTAGATAACGTTTTAAGACTGATCGCTGCAAAATAAAAAATATAATTTAACATAAGGGGGATACTAGAATGAACATTCTGAAAACCGTGAAAAAAATTCCTGGTGGTTTAATGGTAGTTCCGTTGCTGTTAGGTGCAATTATTAATACATTTTTTGGCGGTACGATCTGGACCATGTTTGATGGTACATTTACTACATACCTTTGGAAATCAGGTGCAATGCCGATCCTGGCAGTGTTCATTTTCTGTAATGCAACAACTATCAACTTCAAAAAAGCAGGCGTTACCGTTTATAAAGGCGTTGTAATTACCGCTGTCAAAGTTGGTGTTGGTATTATCATTGGTCTGATCTGTGGTAAGCTGTTTGGCGAAGCAGGTTTCCTGGGACTGTCCACACTGGCGATCGTAGGTGCCCTGGCAAACTCCAATGGTGGTCTGTACGCAGCATTAGCTGGTGAGTACGGTGATGCAACAGACGTAGGTGCTGTTTCTATCCTTTCTATCAACGATGGTCCTTTCTTCACCATGGTAGCTTTAGGTGCTGCTGGTGTTGCAAAGATCCCAATGTCCGTACTTGTAGGCTGTATCATTCCTGTAATCGTTGGTTGTATCATGGGTAACTTAGATGAAGACATCCGTAAGTTCTGCGAACCAGGTGCTTCTATGCTGATCCCGTTCTTCGCATTCCCTCTGGGCGCTGGCTTAAACATCATGAACCTGATCAAGGCAGGTGGCCCTGGAATCCTTTTAGGTGTTGGCTGTACTCTTATTACAGGTCTGGTTGGATACCTTGTATACAAGCTGTTAAGAATGGATCATCCGGAAGTTGGTGGTGCTATTGGTACAACAGCAGGAAACGCAGCAGCAACTCCTGCATCTGTAGCAGCTGTAGATGCAACTTTACTGGCAGTATCTGAAGCAGCAACTGCTCAGATCACAGCAGCTATCATCGTAACCGCTATCTGCTGCCCGATCCTTGTATCATGGCTCCATAAGCTTGAGGATAAGCGCAGAGCAGCAAAATAAGTAAATAGATAATAAAAGAATAAGTACAGCTGGTTTGGCTGTAAGATAAGTGGGACCGGGTGGAAGCATCCGGTCCTGTTTGTTACAGAAATGCCGACCGCCTGCGTCAGCGGGCGTGTCTGAGTAGGAAATCTAAGCATATGACATACTATTTTCAATAAAGTATGGTATATTGAATACAGAAAATTTTATTATTCCATTTTTCAGGAGGCAGATATGAGCGAAAAGAAGATCGTAGGTATTACCATGGGAGATCCGGCCAGTATCGGACCGGAGATTACTGTAAAAGCATTTGCAGACAAGTCCTTATATGACCTGTGTAACCCGGTAGTAGTAGGGGATGCCTGCGTAATGGAAGCAGCACTTCCTATTGTAGGACATACAGAAATGAAGATCCATGCCATTAAGGATGTTTCTGAAGCAAAATATGAATATGGAACCATTGATGTGCTGGATATGGGTCTGGTTGACATGGCACAGTTAAAAAGAGGGGAAGTTTCCGCTATGTGCGGAGATGCCGCTTTTAAATACGTAACAAAGGTTATTGAACTGGCAATGGATAAGAAGGTAGATGCTACTGTTACCAATGCTTTTAATAAAGAAGCTGTAAACCTGGCAGGACATCATTATTCCGGACATACAGAGATCTACGCAGATATGACCGGCACCAAGAACTATACCATGATGCTGGCACATGAAAATCTGCGAGTAGTCCATGTTTCCACCCATGTTTCCCTGCGTGAAGCCTGCGACCGTGTAAAGAAGCAGAGAGTATTAGACGTGATCCGTATTGCAGACAAGGCATGCAAGGATCTGGGCATCAAGGAGCCAAAGATCGGCGTAGCAGGCCTGAACCCACACAGTGGTGAGCACGGCCTGTTTGGAAGAGAAGAGATCGATGAGATCATCCCTGCAATTGAGGCAGCAAAGGCAGAAGGCATCAATGCAGACGGACCTGTACCGCCTGATACTGTATTCTCCAAAGCAAGAGGCGGCTGGTATGACATCGTAGTTGCCATGTATCACGACCAGGGCCATATCCCGTTAAAGGTAGTAGGTTTTGTATACAACCATGAAAAGAAAGCATGGGATGCAGTGGCAGGTGTAAATATCACTTTAGGACTGCCGATCATCCGCGTATCCGTAGACCACGGAACTGCATTTGACCAGGCCGGAACCGGTACAGCAAGTGAATTAAGCCTCAGAAATTCTATTGAATATGCGGTAATGTTTGCGAATAATAAAAATTAAGTATGTGCCGTTGACAAATGGCGGCCGTTATCGCAAAAAAGTCCTTAAAAAGTCTTGAAAAAATTGCAAAAAGGTCTTGCATTTAAAGGCTTTCTTTGCTAGAATAACTATTCGTGACATATAAAATCCTTGCTCCTGAAACTGAAAGCAGGGGCCAGAGACCACAAGGAGGTAAAACAAGATGAACAAGTACGAATTAACCGTTGTTCTGAATGTGAAGCTTGAAGACGAAGAGCGTGCAGCAGCAATCGAAAAGGTAAAAGGTTACATCACCCGTTTCGGTGGCACTGTGACCAACGTAGATGAGTGGGGTAAGAAGAGACTTGCTTATGAGATCCAGAAGTCTCATGAAGCATACTACTACTTCATCCAGTTTGAGTCCGATTCTGTATGCCCTAACGAAGTAGAAGCTCACGTTCGTATTATGGAACCAGTGATCAGATACTTATGCGTTAAGGTTGAGGCATAAGAATACCCAGACCGTGAAAACGGAGTTAAAAAAGGAAGTGTGACCGTATGAACAGAGTTATCTTAATGGGCAGATTAACAAGAGATCCGGAAGTAAGATATTCACAGGGAGAGCGTTCTATGGCAATCGCCAGATACACTCTTGCAGTGGACAGAAGAGGCCGCAGAGGTCAGGATGGAAATGACCAGACTGCAGATTTTATCAACTGTGTAGCATTTGACCGCGCAGGTGAGTTTGCAGAGAAGTATTTCCGTCAGGGCATGCGTGTACTGGTTTCCGGAAGGCTCCAGACAGGCAGCTATGTAAATAAAGACGGTCAGCGTGTATACACCACCGAGGTCATCCTTGATGACCAGGAATTCGCAGACAGTAAGGGTGCGGCATCTGATATGAGCGGCTATGGACAGTCAGCTCCATCTCAGAGACCGGCTCCTACCAGCGCGATTGGTGATGGGTTTATGAACATTCCGGACGGAGTTGAAGACGAAGGACTTCCGTTCAACTAGGCTCTATTATGCCGGACATGTTCCATGGTTAATAATAAAGGAGGACAACACCAATGGCATTTAATAAAACAGACAGACCAGAGGGCGCTAAGATGAGAAGACCAGGCGGAATGCGCAGAAGAAAAAAAGTTTGCGTTTTCTGTGGCGATAAGAACGGCGTTATCGATTACAAGGACACTAACAAATTAAAGAGATACGTATCTGAGAGAGGTAAAATCCTTCCTCGTCGTATCACTGGCAACTGCGCAAAGCATCAGAGAGCTTTAACTGTAGCTATCAAGCGCGCTCGCCACATCGCACTCATGCCATATGTATGCGAATAATATTTGATTAAAATATGTAAGTATTTTGAGACTCTGCGTGAGAAATCACGCAGGGTTTTTTTGTACTACAATAGGAAAGTTCGACTTCCGTCGAACTCTTGATAAAAAGAGCCCGCACAAAGGCGGGCATGGCAAACTGAAGCGGTGTTTCGATTTGTGAATACCGCTTTCCGAAAGAATACAGTGAATATGTGGATTCCATTCAAGAGGGCGACCGAAAGTGTGAAGCACACAAATAAAACCAGGAACAAAGTTTTGAGACTTATTTATCTTATTAAACATGTGAAGGATGACGCTTTGAACAGCACGAAAAAGGCAGTTTAAAAGAGAACGGTCTTCCAGGAAGAAATGACGAAGTTCCTCATCGATTGTGAAAACACAATGACGATGTGTGCAGTTAACAAGCTTAAAGGCCATACTGGTAGAGCGTTCCTGGGAATACTTCACACCGCAAGTAGGGCAGAAGCGGCTTTTGCAGCGGAAGGGAACAAATTTCATGTTGTGGCAAGTGGTGCAGACATACATGGCACCGCCAAAAGAAGGATCGCCACAATTCAGCATTTTATCGATATTTTCCATCTCAGAATCTCTGGGATGGAGGGTATATTTGATTTCCTCATAAATAGTCAGTAAAGATTCTTTGCAAGATATTCATAAGTCTATTATGTAGGAAAAGAGGAGAAAAAGAAGGATTTTAATAATTTAGTATTAATTTCAGGAGAAGATTTTATGAAAATCATCGAGTCCAAAACAGAAGGAAAATCCCCAGGGCGCTTAAGTGAAGACATTCTGGTGATCATGCCGGATTTCATTGCAGTGATCGATGGAGTGACACCAAAGTCTAATTTTACCTATGAAGGAAAGTCTACAGGAAGACTGGCAGCAGAACTTGCAGGGCAGGCAGTGAGAGAGTTGAAAGGAACGGAAGACTGCCAGACATTTATTAAACGGTGCAATCAGAAGTTTCATGATTTCTATGAGAAAGTGGACTTCCCTTATGACATCCGTTCAAAGGGTTTGCAGGTGGCAGCAGTTATTTATTCGGAATATTTACATGAAATATGGATGATCGGGGATTGTCAGGCAATGGTGGATGGCCGGGAATATCTGCAGCCTAAGAGAAGTGATGTGATCTTAAGTCAGTTTCGCAGTCTGCTGATGGCATTGCAGGTACCTGCCAGTGAGGCCAGAGCAAAAGTGGAACCCTGGATCGTAAATGCTACAGCCTTTGCTAATAAAGTTGGAACTTCTTATGGGTATTCCGTGCTGAACGGAGAAGAGATACCGGATGAATTAATAAAAGTGATCCATCTTTCGGAAGGGAAACATGAAATCATATTGGCAAGCGACGAATATCCGCTGTTAAGGCCGACCTTACAGCAGTCAGAACAGGATCTGGACAGACTTTTAAAGGAAGATCCCCAGTGCTGCAGATTATATGAGTCTACCAAGGGACTGAAACCAGGTAATAAAAGTTTTGATGACAGGACGTATGTAAGATTTCAGGCGGGGACATTGTAAACGGTTTATTATTGTACATGCAATACATGGACAGCAGGAGTGTTTCAATAAGTAACACTTAAAAAGGCTGCAATCGGTTGACGAACAACTGCTTAGGTGTCACAATTCTATACAGTTTCCGACAGAAGCCGGTGGTTCTCCTGATGAACGGGAGTGTAACAAGAAAGATCATAAGATAAAAAACAGGATTTATAAAAACAGAATTTTGAAAGATAACCATACCAGGAAGGTGTGAATGCCATAGGAAGGGGCAGTTCATACCTTCTTGTTTTGTTTATTGAGAAGGTACCGAATGAAGTATTGATCAAATTCAGATATTTTAGAGGAGAACGAAAAATATGAAAAAGAGCCGTAAAAGTTTTTTATTGGCAATGATGGCAATCCTGGTGGCAGCAGGCCTTGCAGGCTGCGGAAGAGGCAACAGTGCTTCTGGTCAGCAGACAGAGAACGCAAATGGGCAGACGGACCAGCTGGCACAGGCGCAGACGGAGGATGCAGAAAAAGACTCTGTTATCGTAGTCATGGGTCCATCCTCAGAACCAGAGGCAGGTTTTGACCCGGTTTATGGCTGGGGCGCAGGGGAACATGTTCATGAACCGCTGATCCAGAGTACATTGACTGTGACAAATAAAGATCTGACCATTGGATATGACCTGGCTACAGATATGGAGACCTCTGAGGATGGCATGACCTGGACAGTGACCATCCGGTCGGATGTGAAGTTTACAGACGGGGAAGCGCTGACAGCAGAGGATGTGGCGTTTACCTATAATACGCTTCGTGATAACAGTACAGTAAATGATTTTACCATGCTGGACGAGGCAGAGGCCACAGATGATACTACCGTAGTATTCCATATGAAACGGCCTTATTCTATCTGGCCATACACCATGGCGATCACAGGTATCCTTCCGGAACATGCCTATGGCCCTGATTATGGACAGAACCCTATTGGTTCCGGCCGTTATATTATGAAACAGTGGGATAAGGGACAGCAGGTGATCTTTGAGGCAAATCCGGATTATTATGGGGAAGCGCCGAAAATGAAGCATGTGACCGTTTTATTTATGGAAGAAGATGCGGCTTTTGCAGCAGTTCAGGCTGGACAGGCAGATCTTGCATACACAGCGGCTTCCTATTCTGACCTGACGGTGGATGGCTATGATCTGCTGGCGTTTAAAACAGTAGATAACCGTGGATTTAACCTTCCGGCTGTTCCTTCCGGCGCAGTGACCGCAGATGGTGTGGCAGCAGGAAATGATTTTACCAGTGACGTAAGGGTGCGCAGAGCCATTAACTTAGGCATCGACAGGGAAGAAATGATCCAACATGTGTTAAATGGATACGGCAGCCCTGCTTACAGTGTCTGTGATAAAATGCCATGGTACAATGAGGCTTCTGAAACTTCCTATGACCCGGAAGCTGCAAAAACATTGTTAGAAGAAGCTGGATGGACAGAAGGAAAAGATGGCATCCGCGAAAAAGACGGCGTTCAGGCCGGATTTACATTAATGTATCCTGCAAGCGACTCTGTCCGTCAGGCGCTGGCAGCGGATACAGCCAACCAGTTGAAAGAACTTGGTATCCAGGTATCCATTGAAGGTGTAGGCTGGGATACAGCCTATGACAGAGCCCAGTCCACTCCTCTTATGTGGGGCTGGGGCGCCCACACCCCAATGGAATTTTACAATATTTACCATACAGCCCAGAACAGTTCCTTTGCAGAGTATTCCCCATATTCCAACGAAAAAGTGGACGAATATATGGATCAGGCCCTTGCAAGCCCGTCTCTGGAAGAGTCCTATGATCTTTGGAAAAAAGCACAGTGGGATGGAGAAAACGGTGTGACCCAGGAGGGAGATATCCCATGGATCTGGCTGGTAAACATTGATCATCTCTACTGGTCCAGAAAGGGTCTCCATGTAGCTGATCAGAAGCTTCATCCACATGGACATGGCTGGTCAATTGTAAATAATGTGGATCAGTGGACCTGGGAGTAGAGATATTGTGGAAAACAGTTATTGTGGAAAAAAACCGGATGTTTACGGAAAATAGTTAGGAGCAGATAAGTTTGAAAAAGCAGGCTATATTTATCAGTAAAAATTTCATACGGATGCTGATCCTTCTCTTCTTCGTCAGTATTGCGGCTTTTGCCTTGGTTTCCATGGCACCTCTGGACCCGCTGCAGACTAACGTAGGTCAGGCGGCTATGGGTTCCATGAGCCCGGAGCAAATCGAGCGTCTCCGCCTTTACTGGGGCGAAGGAATCCCGCCGTTAAAACGCTATCTTGCGTGGGCTGGGGACTTTATCCGGGGAAATATGGGAATTTCCCTTTTATATCATCAGCCTGTGGCAAAAGTGATCCAGGTCCGTTTCGCCAGTTCTGTATGGCTGATGGCGGCTGCGTGGATCTTATCCGGAGTTACCGGTGTGATCCTTGGGATGACAGCGGGGGCAAGAAAGGGAAGTCTCACAGACCGTGTGATCTCCGCCTATGCACTGGTTACAGCCAGTACACCGGCCTTCTGGGTGGCTCTGGTGCTTCTTATGGTGTTTGCAGTGTGGTTAAAAGTCCTTCCCGTAGGTTTAAGCGTTCCCATAGGCGCAGATGCAGCCACCGTTTCTATAGCAGACCGCATCCGTCATGGTATATTGCCGGCAGCGGCTTTAAGTCTTACAGGCATTTCCAATATCACCCTCCATACCAGGGAGAAAATGATCCAGGTTATGGAAAGTGATTATGTGCTTTTTGCAAGAACCAGAGGGGAAAGCATGAGTTCCATTGTTTTAAGACATGGGCTCCGCAACATGATCCTTCCGGCCCTGACCCTGCAGTTTGCTTCGATCAGCGAGATCTTCGGCGGCTCCGTTCTGGTGGAACAGGTATTTTCCTATCCGGGACTGGGACAGGCGGCAGTAAGCGCAGGTCTTGGCAGTGATATTCCGCTGCTTATGGGAATTACCATGATCAGTGCAGCGATGGTGTTTGCAGGCAATTTTATTGCTGATATTTTATATGAGATCATAGACCCCAGAATGAGAAGAGGCGCAAAATAAAATCGCAAAACCTTGAAAATGGGGGATGAAAGGTAATGATAATTTGAAGAAGTATTTGAAACGGACAGAGGGGATAAGCAGCAGGCGTGTGCTTATGACGGCGCTTATGGCACTGGCGGTATTAGTGATCGGGGCAGTGCTGGTTGCAGGCGTCTGTCTGAAGGAACAGGCACTGACTACGGATTTTACCAGGAAAAATATAGCACCCTGTATACAATATCCTTTTGGAACAGACTGGATGGGCCGGGATATGTTTGTGCGTACCCTTACAGGTTTGTCCTTAAGTATACGCATTGGCCTGATTACATCTGCCTTCAGCTCCCTGATCGCAGTGGGAATGGGACTTGCCTGTGCGGCAGGCGGAAAATGGGCAGACAGCCTGATCAGTGGTTTTATTGACCTGGTCATGGGAATACCCCATATTCTGCTTCTTATCCTGATCTCTTTTGCATTGGGAAAAGGTTTAAAAGGCGTGGCAACAGGCATTATCCTGACCCACTGGACTTCTTTAGCACGATTGATCCGCGGGGAAGTGCTCCAATTAAAGGAAAGCCATTTTATAAAGATCGCTGAAAAAATGGGTATGAGTCCATGGCAGATAGGTGTCAAGCATATGATGCCCCATCTGTTGCCACAGGTATTAGTGGGAATGGTACTTATGTTTCCACATGCTATACTCCACGAAGCAAGCATTACATTTTTAGGTTTTGGACTATCACCGGAGCAGCCGGCTATCGGTGTGATCCTTTCTGAAAGCATGAAATATCTGACTATGGGAAAATGGTGGCTGGCGCTGTTCCCGGGAATACTATTGGTGCTGGTAGTCATGTTATTTCATGTGATCGGTGATACGTTAAACAGTCTTTTGGATCCGTCCAGGGCACATGAGTAGGGAAAATGAGTATAAAAAGCAAAAGATAGATGCTGTTAAAAGATGATCATGAAGAAAAACGCAGGAAAAGCATAAAAAGAGAACGCAGGAAAGTGCGGGAAAAAGGTGGAAAGGAGGCGCCGATGCAGATGGAAAACATAAAGATGTATGAGAAAACAGAAAAATCTGAAAAAACAGGAAAACAGAAAAAGTTTGAAAGAGAAGAACTTCTTCGCATCAAACATTTATCCGTTACATTTACCCAATATGACGGCTGGTTTTCAAGAAAAACACTGCCTGTGATCCGTGATCTGAGTCTCAGTGTTTCACGGGGAGAAATGGTAGCTGTGGTTGGTTCCAGCGGCTCCGGAAAAAGCCTTTTAGCCCATGCAGTCATGGGGGTTCTGCCTTATAATGGAAAATGTGGGGGAGATATTTATTATAAAGGCGAGCAATTGACCTCAAAGCGGATCAAAAAGCTGCGGGGCCATGAGATCGTCCTGGTTCCCCAGAGTGTTTCTTATCTGGACCCATTGATGAAAGTGGGAGAGCAGGTAGCAGGCGGGAAAGAACGGATCAGTTTGGAAAAAAGCCGGAAGGCACTGGCCCGGTATGGCCTTGATAAAGAAGTGGATCATATGTATCCTTTTGAACTTTCCGGCGGAATGGCAAGGCGGGTGCTGATCGGAACAGCGGTGGTGGAACAGCCCCAGCTGGTGATCGCAGATGAACCTACGCCTGGGCTTCACATGGAAGCGGCCCTGCGGGTGCTGTCCCATTTCCGTGAGATCGCAGATCAGGGGGCAGGAGTGCTTCTGATCACCCATGATCTGGAGCTGGCGTTAAAAACAGCAGATAAGATCGTTGTTTTCTATGCGGGAACGGCTGTGGAAGAAGCGGATACCGTGGATTTTAACCGGGAGGCGGCTTTGCGCCATCCGTACACCAGGGCGCTGTTTCGGGCAATGCCGGAGCATGGATTTGCCCCGGAACCGGGGATCCAGCCTTATGTAAGAGATCTTCCTGAGGGTTGTCCCTATGGCCCCAGATGCCCCAAATATAAGACCGAATGCAGCAAAGAAGTTTCCTATGTGCCCTATCAGGGGGGACTGGTGCGCTGTATCTGTCCGGGAGATGAAAATGAGATCTTACCTGGAATATTATCGGGACCAGCGGGATTAAAGGGACAAATGACGTCAGAGCAAATAACGTCAGAGCAGATGGCGTCGGGACAAAGGTCCGGTGAATACAATGCATGGGGAAAGGAAGGCGTCAGCTTATGAGATTAGAAGCAAAAGACCTGTCTTTCCGCTATCATAAAGGAAACAGACAGATATTAAACCATGTATCTGTAAGCCTTGACAGCAGTGACCGGTTGGGGCTTGCGGCACCCAGTGGTTTTGGCAAGACTACGTTCTGTAAAATACTGGCCGGTTATGAACAGCCAGATGAAGGCCAGGTTTTACTGGACGGAAAGCCACTTTCGGAATATAAAGGTTACTGTCCGGTACAGCTGATCTGGCAGCATCCACAGGAGGCAGTCAATCCCAGACGAAAGATGAAAACAGTTCTGGAAGAAGGCGGCGTATTAGATGAACGCTTGATCCATGGTCTTGGGATCGAGAAGGAATGGATGGAGCGGTATCCTGGGGAACTTTCCGGAGGAGAACTTCAAAGGTTCTGTATTGCAAGGGCATTAGGTGAAAAAACCAGTTTTTTGCTGGCAGATGAGATCACAGCCATGCTGGATCTGATCACACAGAGCCAGATATGGAATTTTCTGCTGGAGGAAGTACGGAGCCGGGAGATCGGACTTTTAGTGGTAAGCCATTCAGAGCCGCTGCTTCAGCGAATCTGTACAGGACGGATCCAGTTGTAGAGTAGTTGCAGGACCTATATTAAAATCCTGCTGTCGGCAGATATTAAAAAGTATACAGATCCGGATATCGACAGAGTGTTTTGCCGGTGCCGGTGGATTTCTAATAGAATAATTGTGGATAAAAGGAGGAGCATGAAGCATGGATGTGCATAAGATGCTGGAACAGGTAAAAGCGGGCCAGCTGGATATTGCAGAGGCAGAGGCGAAGCTTAAAGATCTGCCTTATGAGGATCTGGGCTATGCAAAGCTGGACCATCACAGGAAACTGCGTTCCGGTTTTGGCGAAACTATTTTCTGCCAGGGAAAACCGGATCCGTACTTAAAAGAGATATTCCTGAAATTTTATGAAAGAGACGGGGAAGTTCTTGGAACCAGAGCCAGTCAGGCCCAGTATGAGCTGATCCGTTCTCTGGTACCGGCAGCAGTCTATGATCCTATTTCCCGCATTGTAAAGGTGGAAAAGCCGGATAAGGAGCTTGTAGGCTGTGTGGCAGTATGTACCGGCGGCACAGCAGATATCCCGGTGGCAGAGGAGGCAGCCCAGACAGCGGAGTATTTCGGAACAAAGGTAGACCGCATCTATGATGTGGGAGTTGCTGGGATCCACAGGCTGTTAAGCCAGAGAGAGCGTATTTGCAAGGCAAACTGCATTATTGCGGTAGCAGGAATGGAAGGGGCTCTTGGAACGGTGATCGCAGGTCTGGCAGACGCACCGGTGATCGCAGTACCTACATCTGTAGGATATGGAGCCAGTTTCCATGGTCTGTCGGCTCTTCTGACCATGATCAATTCCTGCGCAAATGGAATTTCGGTAGTAAATATTGATAACGGCTATGGAGCCGGATATATTGCAACACAAATAAACAGAATGGCGGTGAAGAAATAATGAAAAAAACATTATATCTGGAGTGTAATTCAGGAATAAGCGGTGATATGACCGTAGGAGCGCTTCTTGATCTGGGAGCAGACAGAAAGGTACTGGAAGATGCACTGGCAAGTCTGGGAGTAGACGGCTATCATCTGCATTTTGGAACGACGGAGAAATGCGGCATCAAGGCATATGATTTTGATGTGCATCTGGAATATGAAGAGCATGTACATGAGCATTGCCATGACCATGATCACGAGCATACTCACGATCATGGAGATCATGACCACGATCACGAGCATACTCATGACCACGGCCATACCCACGATCACATGCACCCACACACCCACCGCAACCTCTACGACATTTACACCATTATTGACCGCCTGCAGTCTTCCGATAAAGTAAAACAGCTGGCAAGACGTATTTTTGAAATTGTGGCAGAGGCTGAGTCAAAGGCACATGGCCTTCCAATTGATCAGGTACATTTCCATGAAGTAGGCGCCATCGACTCTATCGTTGATATTATCAGTACTGCAGTCTGCCTGGATAACTTAGGCATTGAGAAAGTCATTGTTTCCCCACTTGCAGAAGGTCAGGGCTATGTAAGATGCCAGCATGGCACCTTGCCAGTTCCTGTACCGGCTACAGCGAATATTGCACAGGCATATGGCCTGAAGCTGCGCTTTACAGAAACACCGGGAGAAATGGTCACACCTACCGGCGCGGCGATCGCAGCAGCACTGAGCACCGGTGCTTCCATGCCAAAGAACTATCGCATCGTAAAGATCGGTATTGGTGCCGGAAATAAGGATTTTGACCATGCAAACATCCTTCGTGCCATGCTCATTGAGGAAGAGGAAGAAGAAAAAACAGACGGCTTAGAGCTGTTAGAGACCAATTTAGATGACTGCATAGGAGAAGCACTGGGATATACCATGAACCTGCTGTTAAAGGCCGGAGCAAATGACGTATGGTATACACCAATCTATATGAAGAAGAACCGCCCGGCTTATATGCTTTCTGTATTATGCCGTGAAAGCAACCGTGAGGTTATGGAAGACATTATCTTTACCCATACCACATCCATTGGCATTCGTCGTTTCCCGGCAGAGCGCACTGCCTTAGACCGCAGAAAGATCCAGGTGGAAACAGCCTATGGAACAGCGGATGTAAAGGTTTGCAGCTATAAGGGAAAGAATTACTGCTATCCGGAATATGACAGTGTTTCTGCATTATGTGATAAACAGGAAAAGGCTGATTTTAACACGGTTTACCAGGCAGCAGCAAAAGCGGCGAAAGAGCAGTTATAAAGTTATCAACCAACAGTATCAGATGAAAACGCTACATGCAAATGAAAACTGCTAACAGGAGATACAAACAGGGGCGCAGCAAAAACAGATAACCGGGGAAGACAAACATTCATTACAAGACATACAGTAAAGGAGACCGGAACGATGGAAGGACAGAATTATTCAGTAAAAGAAAGACTGGAACAGTTAGAAGCACTGATGGGAAAGTACACAGCTGGCGGCAAAGACCTTTGCGTGGCTTTTTCCGGCGGTGTGGACAGCAGCCTGATCTTAAAGGCAGCAGTAAAGGCAGCTACGAAGGATGGCAGCAAGGTTTATGCAGTTACCTTTGACAGCCGACTGCATCCATCCTGTGATCTGGAGATTGCAAACCGCGTGGCAGCAGAACTGGGCGGTGTCCACAAAGTGATCCATGTAAATGAACTGGAACAGGAAGCCATCCGAATGAACCCGGTGAACCGGTGTTATCTGTGCAAAAAGCATCTGTTTGTAAATTTAAAGGAAATGGCAAAAAGCCTTGGTGCAGAGACTGTTATGGATGGAACCAATGAAGATGACCACCATGTATACCGCCCGGGCATCCAGGCATTAAAAGAGCTGGGAATCGTCAGTCCATTGGCAGAACTGCACATTACCAAGGCAGAGGTAAAGGCCATGGCAAAAGAGTGGGGCATTTCCGTAGCATCCCGCCCTTCAACCCCATGTATGGCAACCAGACTGCCGTATAACACTCCCATCGACTATGATGTAATGAAGCAGATCGAAGTAGGCGAAGGTTATTTAAGAGAGCTGTTAGGCGGAAATGTGCGCCTGCGTCTTCATGGAAATGTAGTGCGTATTGAAGCAGATAAGACTTCATTTGGAAAACTGTTAGAGCATGGAGATGAGATTGTAAAGACATTAAAGAATCTTGGTTTTGTTTATATTACCATGGATCTGGAAGGCTTCCGTTCCGGTAGTATGGATGTTGGCCTGGATAAATAACAGAAGCGGACAAGCAGGCATGTCGGCTGCATATGGTCATATGAATGCATGAACAGTAGAAGAATAGTAAAAAGCTCCCAACCCAATGATTTTGGGCGGGGAGCTTTTTGTTGCTTTGCTTAGTGTGTAGCACCCTCAGCAGCTACAATATCGCTCTCATTTTCACCAATAGCAGCGATGGCAGCCTCAATACCTCTTGCAATATCCTGTAAATTCATGGATGGTGCAGCCGGGCGGTTTACGACCTGGCTTGGGATAAATGGAACGTGCATGAAGCCGCCACGGACTCCCGGATAGTTCTTAGCCAGAGTGTAGAGAACACCATACATCAGGTGGTTGCATACAAAGGTTCCTGCAGTGTTGGAAACGCTGGCAGGAAGTCCGGCATTTCGCATATTCTGTACCATAGCCTTAATTGGAAGAGTAGCAAAATAAGCAGGAGCACCGTCTTCAAAGATCGTCACATCAATAGGCTGATTGCCTTCGTTGTCTTTGATGCGGGCGTCATCTAAGTTGATGGCAACACGCTCCGGTGTCAGGTCAAAGCGGCCTCCGGCCTGTCCTATACAGAGAACAGCGTCCGGTCTTTCTGCCTCAATAGCTTTTGCTACTTTATCAATGGATTTGCCGAAAACAGTAGGTACTTCCAGTTTTACTACCTGGACAGATCCAACGGTATCGGAAACCAGTTTTACAGCCTCTAAAGCAGGGTTGACAGGCTCTCCGCCAAATGGATCAAATGCAGTGAGAAGAAGTTTCATAGTATATCATCCTTTCTGAAAAATTGTTGAAAATTATTTCCCAAAATATCCCAAAATATTTTGAGATTTACCCGGTAAACTTCGTTAAATATTAGATATAGTTTATGCATTGTATACAAAAAAGAACAATATTTTAACGAAATGCCAGAGTATACATTAATACAATGTGAACAGCGAGCATTACCAGTGCAACCGGCAGCTGGCTTAAGATAACAATGTATTTGTTCTTTGTTTCAAGAAGAGCTGCAGGCAGAATGTTAAAGTTAGCTGCCATAGGAGTCATTAAAGTACCGCAGTAGCCAGCAGTCAGGCCGAGAGCCCCTACAACCACCGGGTCAGCGCCCTGTGCGATGAGGAATGGGATACCGATACCTACAGTGATAACAGAGAAAGCGGCAAAACCATTACCCATGATCATGGTAAATAAAGCCATTGCGATACAGTAAACGGCAGTAGCTGCAAACAGATTTCCGGCCGGGATAATGGCACTTACGCCCCCTGCGATCACATCGCCAACACCGGCAGCTGTAAATACAGAGCCAAGTGCTGCTAAAACCTGAGGAAGGATACCGGTAACACCTACATTGTCAGTAAGACGGGTACAGTCTTTTACCGCATAAACAGCCTTTGGCCTGAAAAAGATAAAAGCAGTGACCAGGGCGATGGAGCCGGAGATACCGATAGCATTATTGGCACCAAGTACCTTTAAGAAAGTAGCAACTAAAACAGCGCTGACAGCCAGTACCAGCGGTGGGATAAATACGCTGTAGCCCAGTCTGTCAGCAGCAGCACGGGTTTCTGCCTCTTTTGGCATATCGCTTTTGCTTGGGGCTACACGTTTAAATGCAGTAAGGATGGCTAAAAATACAACGCACAGACCTGTGATCCATTTTGGAAGATAAGGTCCTGCAATAAAGGTAAATGCAAGGATGAACCAGAAAAGAGCAGTTGTAGTTCTGTGAGCACAGCTTTCATCTTTTAAAGCCTTCATACCCGTTGCGATAAAGATAAGTCCGATGATGCAGTAGAAAACTTCCGCAACAATGGTGCTTATGTTCCAGGTCATATTATTTATCCTCCTTTGCAGCTTTGGATGCCAGACGGCGTTTTAAGATCTGGTCAAAGATCAGGGCGTAGATCACGCCTACTACAGCAGAAATCACGGCGATCGGAACAGACTGGCCTGCGATCTGGAGTGCGTCTACAGGATAGCCCTGTTCGCTTAAGGTGGATACGATCAGAAGTGTTCCGGAAGATCCCATGAAACAGTTCTGTGCAAAGAAGTTGCCATAGTTTTCGCTTCCGGCGCACATTCCCTTGATCTGGTCTTCGGATTTCTCATCCAGTTCCTTATACTGTACAACTGCTGCCGCCTGGGCCATAGGATTGATCAGCGGGCGGATAAACTGAGGATGGCCGCCGATACGCAGGGAGAAAGCAGAGGCAAAGGTACGGATCACCTGCCAGATGGCGATCAGCTTTCCTGTGGTCATGTTCTTTAAAGAACGGATAAAGTCCACTGCCTTATCTTTTAAGCCATTTCGCTCACACAGTCCGATCACCGGCAGTGTAAGGATGAAAAGGGTGGCAGTACGGTTGGTGATAAATGCGGTGCCCAGTGTGTTCAGGATATCCATAGGACTCATGCCTGCAACCAGTCCGGTGGCAAGACCTGCCACAACGACTACAGCCAGAGTATCTAATTTAAGGATAAAGCCGATCACGACTATAAGTACACCAATTAATTTGATGATTTCCATAAATAAAAACCCTCCTAGTTAAAATATAGTATGGAGAATTGTAACATAATTATAATCTGCGGGCAAGGAGAAAGGCCTGGAAATCGGGGATAGAGCGGATATTGGGAAAAATTGTCAAAAAGAAAACGAAGAGTTTGTGAAAAACGTAACGTCCGTTAGAGAATTGTTAAGACAAAACAAACAAAAAAAGTTAGAATGTCTAAAAAAAATTGCAAACAATGCAAAAAATGCCATTGCTTATTTATAGAATATCGAGTATAATCTATTCAAGTTGTACAAAATTCAAGGGGATAATTTCGGTATTTCACGATTGTATTTATAAAAAAACAACAAAAAACACCCAGGTGTTTGATATACTATTGACAAGGAAAGGAAGATGGTCCATGAAAGACTGGCAGTATATTTTGAAAAATCTTTCACTACTCAGCCAGATGGGGATCTCCTTAGCGGCTCCGCTGCTGCTGTGTCTTTTTTTATGCAGCTGGCTTAACAGCCGTTTTATGATAGGCGGGTGGATCTACATCCCTGGTTTTATCATGGGACTTGGGGGTTCCTTTATGACGGCATATAAATTATATCTTGCCATTATGAAAACACAGAAGAAGAAAAAAAACAGAGAACATGAGAAAGCCTTTAACAGGCATGTATGATCTGAAGACACATATGTGTGCAGCAGGGAGGTAGAAATATGAAGATCCAACCGGCAGTAAAGAAGGAAACAGGACATATCGCATGCTGGAGTGGTGCAGGTACGATCCTTATGATCGTTGCTTTTGCAGTCTGCCATAAACTTTTTCCAGATGCAGTACCATTTGATTACAAGGTAGTTCTTGGCGGTGTCATTGGTGCAGCTGTTTCTGTAGGAAACTTTTTTATTATGGGACTTACGGTGCAGAAGATCGCATCCGGGGAACAGAGTGATGAACAGGCCTACAAAAGTATGAAAATAAGTTACAGATATCGTTCCATGGCCCAGTTGTTATGGATCGTTCTGGCAATGGTATTACCATTTGTTAATGCTGCGGCGGGCATTATACCGCTGTTTTTCCCCAGTCTGAGCATTAAGCTTATTAACATTCTGGGAATAATAAAAGCAAAGCCAAATTTATAAGAAAGGAGATGAAAATGCGGATATGAATTTTAATATTTCAGGTGCTGCGGTTTATTTCAGGATTCCTACAGGGATACCCATCCTTGGCGATTTCCTGATATCCGAAACACTGGTAGTCAGCTGGATCGTAATGATACTTATTACGGGACTGTGTATCTGGCTCACCAGGGACCTGAAGGTAGAGAATATATCCAAACGGCAGGCAGTGGCCGAGATGCTGGTAGAACAGGCACAGAAGTTCGTAAGAAATAATACCGGCGGAACAAAGTTTGATAATCTGATCCCATTTGTGGCAGCTTTGTTTACGACCAGTGTAGTTTCCAATCTTATCAGCCTTACCGGTCTTAGAAGCCCGACGGCTGATCTTTCCACAGAAGCAGCCTGGGCAGTGGTAGTGTTCATTATGATCACTTCCAATAAGATCAAGGCAGGCGGCATCCTGGGATACTTAAAGGGATTTACCACCCCGATCCCAGTCATGACACCTTTCAATGTTCTGTCTGAGCTGGCAACACCGGTAAGTATGGCGTGCCGTCACTTTGGAAATATTCTTTCTGGCGTTGTTATCAACGGGCTGATCTATGCAGCTTTGGCGGTAGCAACATCAGCGCTTCTTGGCTGGCTGCCAGGTGCGCTTGGACAGGTCTTAGGAAGCATCCCATTCCTTGATGTGGGTGTTCCGGCTATTCTGTCTGTCTACTTTGACTGGTTCTCCGGTTTCATGCAGGCATTCATTTTCAGTATGCTGACGATCATGTATATTGCAAATGCGGCAGAAGGTTAAAAAAACACGCAGTAGGAAAATCTTATCAAAGATATTATTCACATTATTCTAGGAGGAAATTTATTATGACAGATTTTCAGTTATTAGCAAAAGGTATTGCTTTAGCAGGTTGTGCTATCGGCGCTGGTGCTGCTCTGATCGCAGGTATCGGACCTGGTATTGGTGAAGGTAACGCAGTTGCAAAGGCACTGGAAGCAATCGGACGCCAGCCAGAGTGCAAGGGCGATGTAACCAGTACAATGTTACTTGGTTGTGCGATCGCAGAGACTACTGGTATTTACGGTTTCGTTACCGGTCTGCTGCTGATCTTCGTAGCACCTGGTACTTTCATGAACTACCTGTCCTAATTTTTACAGAAACACTTACTGTTTCAAAGTCTGCATATAATATGTGAAGACTTCTGAAAAACAGAAGGCGGTTTCCACAGACAGGAGGGTAGAAAGATGCGGGAAACACAGGATTTAGTAACGATCATACCGTGGACTTTCATTGCCCAGATCTGCAACCTGTTCATTCAGTGCTGGCTGATCAAGAAGTTCTTGTTCAAGCCTGTATGCGCGATCATCGAGAAGAGAAGAGCATTAGCAGACTCTCAGATCCAGGATGCGAAAAAGGCAAAGGAAGAAGCGGATGCCATGAAGGCTGATTATGAGGCTGAAATGGCAAAAGCAAAAGAAACTGCAAATTCCATTCTCCAGAATGCCCAGAAGGACGCTGCAGCACGCAGTGAAGCCATGATCCAGGAAGCTCAGACACAGGCAGCCGGAATTAAGGCAAAAGCTGAGGCTGATATTGCCCAGGAGAAGAAGAAAGCAGTTAATGACATTAAAAATGAGATCGGTGGCATTGCCATGGATATTGCTGGCAAGGTAATTGAACGCGAGATCTCAGAAGAAGACCATAAGAAGCTGATCGACGAGTTTATTGAGAATGTAGGTGAGGCATCATGACCAAGACCGCAAAGATCTACGGGGACAGTCTCTATGACCTTGCCGCAGAGGAAAAGCTGACGGAAGAGATCCTTCCGCAGATGGAACAGGTGGCAGTTCTCTTTAAGGAGAACCCGGATTACCTGACCCTGCTTTCTGAGCCGTCCATCCCGAAAACAGAACGTGTCGGGCTGTTGGACAAGGCTTTTGAAGGACAGCTTTCCCTGTATCTGTTAAACTTCTTAAAGCTGTTATGCGAAAGCGGTATGCTGCGGGAATACCGTGACAGCTGCAGACAGTTTAAGGCGCGCTACAACGAGGACCACAACATTGCGGAAGCAGTGGTCACTACAGCAGTAGCCCTTACAGAAGCACAGGCACAGGCATTAAAAGAAAGACTGGAAAAAATCAGCGGCAAGACCGTCCTTCTTACACAGAAAACGGACAGCACCGTACTTGGCGGTATCCGTGTGGAGTTAGAAGGAAAGCAGCTTGACGGCACCGTACAGGAGCGTCTGTCAAGTCTGAAGAAAAAAGTTACGGAAATCATCGTATAAAGGATGTGAATGGAATGCAATTAAAACCGGAAGAGATATCCAAAGTCATCCGAAGCCAGATCAAATATTACCAGAATGCTATTGAGCAGAGCGAAACAGGAACCGTTCTGATCGTAGGTGATGGTATTGCCAGAGTAAGCGGCCTGACCAACTGTATGTCAGGAGAGCTGCTGGAGTTTGAAGATGGCACCTTCGGAATGGCTCAGAACCTGGAAGAAAACAGCGTTTCCGTCGTTCTGTTCGGTTCTGATCAGGGGATCAGTGAAGGACAGACTGTTAAGCGTACAGGAAAAGTAGTAAGCGTACCTGTAGGCGAGGCAATGATCGGACGTGTTGTAAATGCGATCGGCCAGCCAATCGATGGCGCAGGCCCTATTGAGACAACCGAATACAGACCGGTAGAATCACCGGCACCCGGCATCTGCGACAGACAGCCGGTTAAAGAACCATTACAGACTGGTATCAAGGCAATCGACTCCATGATCCCAATCGGTAGAGGACAGCGAGAGCTGATCATCGGCGACCGTCAGACTGGTAAGACCACCATCGCTACTGATACCATTTTAAACCAGAAGGGCAAAGACGTTATCTGTATTTATGTTGCTATCGGACAGAAACGTTCTACTGTTGCCAGCCTGGTAGCTGAACTGCAGGCAGGCGGCGCTATGGATTATACCATCGTTGTTGCTGCAACTGCATCTGAGACAAGCCCATTACAGTACATTGCACCTTACTCAGGCTGTGCAATGGGCGAGTACTTTATGAACAAGGGAAAACACGTACTGATCATCTATGATGACTTAAGTAAGCATGCGGTTGCATACCGTGCACTTTCCCTTCTGATCCGCCGTCCACCGGGCCGTGAGGCTTATCCTGGTGACGTATTCTACCTGCACTCCCGTTTACTGGAGCGTGCAGCAAAGCTTTCTGATGAAAAGGGAGGCGGTTCCCTTACAGCCCTTCCGATCATCGAGACACAGGCAGGTGACGTATCTGCATACATCCCTACCAACGTTATTTCCATTACCGACGGACAGATCTTCCTGGAGACAGAGCTGTTCCACTCCGGTATCATGCCAGCTGTAAACCCGGGTATCTCCGTATCACGAGTTGGTGGTAACGCACAGATCAAGGCAATGAAGAAGGTTGCCGGAACCCTGAAACTGGTATACTCCCAGTACAGAGAGTTACAGAGCTTCGCACAGTTCGGTTCTGACCTGGATGCAGATACCAAGGCACGTCTGGCACAGGGTGCACGTATCGTGGAAGTCTTAAAGCAGGGAAGAAGTACACCTGTACCTGTAGAGAAGCAGGTTGCTATCCTGTATGCCGTTGTAAAGGGTGTCCTGACTGATGTTGCAGTAGAAGATATCCAGGCATATGAAGAAGGACTTTATACATTCCTTGACAGTGACGCACAGGGCGTAGCTGCTATGGAAGGTATCCGTACCACCGGAAAACTGGAAGGCGAGACAGAAGAGAAGTTAAAAGCTGCTTTAGCTGACTATACCGACCGGTTCTTAAAGACCAGATAAGAGTGATATCGGGTCCCCTGCTGCCTTCATTTTGGGGGCGCGGGGGCTGATGATATGAATTATAAGGAGGGAACACATGGCTGCAAATATGAAAGCCGTGAAGCTCCGTATGAAGAGCATACAGAGCACCATGCAGATCACCAAAGCAATGGAACTGGTGGCATCCTCCAAGCTGCGTAAGGCAAAGGAACGGGCAGACGCAAGCCGGCCTTATTTCCACACTCTGGAAAACACACTGAAACAGATCGCTGCAGGCAACACAGACCTTTCTTCCGTGTATACAAAGAAGAGCAAAAGTGAAAAATGGTGCTATGTAGTGATCGCCGGTGACAGAGGACTGGCAGGTGGATACAATTCCAACCTGTTTAAGGAAATGGAGAGCGAAACTGCCGGGAAAGACTACTGCGTACTTCCAATCGGAAAGAAAGCAGTGGAATACTACAAGCGCAGGGGCATACAGCTGGTAACGGAAGACTTCGCAGAGGCAGGAGATATCTCTGTATCTGACTGCTTTGAGATCGCAGCCTTACTGTGCAGGGCATTCAAGGCCGGTGAATTCGGTCATGCAGCCCTTGGCTATACCAACTTTGTCTCCATGCTTTCCCAGAAGCCGGGTGTATCATCCATGCTTCCGTTAGAAGACCTTTCAGGGGAAGAAAAGGATATGAAACAGATCCATTCCCTGATCTTATATGAGCCGGACAGCGAAACGGTGTTTGACGCCATCGTGCCGGAGTATCTGGCTGGTATGGTATATGGTGCCATGTGCGAGTCTGTTGCCAGTGAGCTGGCAGCGCGAAGGACAGCAATGGATGCCGCATCCAAGAATGCAGGAGAGATGATCGAACAGCTCAGCCTGTATTACAACCGTGCCCGTCAGGCCAGCATAACCCAGGAGATCACTGAGATCGTAGCTGGTGCAGAGGAGCCTTAAAGAGGAGATAGATATATGACAGAGAAACACATTGGAAAGGTGGTGCAGGTTACCGGACCGGTACTGGATATCCGGTACAAGGAAGGGGAACTGCCTGCACTGCTGAACGCGATTGAGATCGACATCAACGGTCATAAGCTGATCGCAGAAGTTGCGCAGCAGATCGGTGATGACGTAGTGCGCTGCATCGCCATGAGTTCTACAGATGGACTTGTGCGTGGTACAGACGCAGTAGATACAGGAAGCCCTATTACCGTACCTGTAGGCGATGAGTGCCTGGGACGTGTATTTAATCTGTTAGGCGATCCTGTAGACAATAAACCTGCTCCGGAAGCAAAAGAGCGCTGGGCGATCCACCGCCAGGCTCCGTCTTACGAAGAGCAGACACCTGCAACTGAGATCCTGGAAACAGGTATCAAGGTCGTAGACCTGATCTGCCCTTATGCAAAGGGTGGTAAGATCGGTCTGTTCGGAGGTGCAGGTGTAGGTAAGACAGTCCTTATCATGGAGCTGATCCACAACGTAGCAACTGCACACGGCGGTCTGTCCGTATTCACCGGTGTAGGAGAGCGTACCCGTGAAGGAAACGACCTTTACGGAGAAATGCAGGAAAGCGGCGTTATCGATAAAACTGCCTTAGTATATGGTCAGATGAACGAGCCGCCGGGCGCACGTATGAGAGTTGCCCTTTCAGGCCTTACCATGGCAGAGTACTTCCGTGATGTTAAAAATCAGGACGTGCTTCTGTTCATTGATAACATCTTCCGTTTCACCCAGGCTGGTTCTGAGGTTTCCGCGCTCCTTGGCCGTATGCCTTCCGCAGTAGGTTACCAGCCAACACTGGCAACAGAAATGGGTGCTTTACAGGAGCGTATCACTTCTACCAAGAAGGGATCCATCACATCCGTACAGGCTGTATATGTACCTGCGGATGACTTAACTGACCCGGCTCCTGCAACCACATTCACCCATCTGGATGCAACCACCGTACTTTCTCGTGATATTGCCAGCCAGGGTATTTACCCTGCAGTAGATCCTCTGGATTCTACCAGCCGTATCCTGTCCCCTGAGACAGTAGGCGAAGAGCATTATCAGGTAGCACGTTCCGTACAGAGAGTGCTGCAGCGTTATAAGGAACTGCAGGATATCATCGCCATCATGGGTATGGACGAACTTTCTGAAGAAGATAAGCTGACCGTATCCAGAGCACGTAAGGTACAGAGATTTTTATCCCAGAGCTTCTCCGTAGCAGAGCAGTTCACAGGTATGAAAGGCCAGTACGTGCCACTGAAAGAGACTATCCGCGGATTTAAGAAGATCTTAGACGGCGAATGCGATGACATCCCGGAGAGCTGCTTCCTGTTTGCGGGCACCATTGATGATGTATACGAAAAAGCAAAACAGCAGCAGTAGAAGGGAGGAACAGGTATATGACGACCTTCCATTTACAGATCGCGACCATGGACGGAAATGTATTTGACGGCCAGGTACAGAGCGTATCCTGCCGTACCATCCACGGAGACCTTGCCATTCTGGCCCGCCATATGAATTACTGCACGGCCATTGGAATGGGAACAGCCCATGTAGTATTAGAGGACGGAACAGAAAGGAAAGCAGCCTGCATCGGCGGAATGCTGACCATGATGAACGGCGAATGCCGTCTGATCCCAACTACCTGGGAGTGGAGCGAAGACATCGACGTAGCCCGTGCTGAAGAAGCAAAAAAGAGGGCAGAAGATAAACTGAGCCAGTCCGGTATGGATGACAAAGAAGTAAAGCTGGCAGAAGCAAAGCTTCACCGTGCGTTAGTCCGTATTGGAACTGTAGGGAAATAAAAGATTTAAAATAAAAGGCTTCAGGCTGATTTTAGGCAGTCGTGAGAATGTTAGTGTTCTCACGACTGTTTTTTCTTTTGGAAATATGCTATACTCTGAAGGTGGGTTTTGCCTGCGTCAGCGCAGGGAACCTGAGTCTATAAGCAAAAAGCACACATAAACGGAGAAATTCACTATGGAAACCAAACGAATTAAAATAAGTGATACCAAAAATATAAATGATGAAGAATTAAAAGAAGCTGCCCAGATCTTACGTGACGGAGGTCTTGTTGCATTTCCAACAGAAACTGTATATGGTTTAGGGGGAAATGCCTTGGATGAGAAAGCGGCAGGAAAGATCTACGCTGCAAAAGGCAGACCTTCCGACAACCCTCTGATCGCTCACGTATCCTGTGCAGCGGAAGTTACACCACTGGTAAAATATATCCCGGAAGCAGGAAAGAAATTAATGGATGCGTTCTGGCCAGGTCCGTTGACTATTATTTTCCCTAAAAGTGATATTGTACCTTATGGAACCACAGGTGGACTGGATACAGTAGCAGTGCGTATGCCAGTTGATCCGGTTGCAAACCGTCTGATCGCACTGGCTGGTGTGCCGGTAGCAGCGCCAAGCGCCAATACTTCCGGCCGTCCAAGCCCTACTACTGCTGATCATGTATGGCAGGATTTAAACGGCAAGATTGAGATGATCATTGACGGTGGTCCTGTTGGGATCGGTGTGGAGTCTACGATTGTAGATGTCTCCGGTGATGTTCCTGCAGTTTTACGTCCAGGTGCTATTACCATGGAAATGTTAAAAGATGTTTTAGGGGAAGTGACCATTGACCCGGCTATCTTAGGACCGATGGCAGCTGGTGTCCGCCCAAAAGCACCAGGCATGAAATATAAACATTATGCTCCAAAGGCAGATCTGACTCTGGTGGAACCTGCAAATGTGGCAGAAGCCAGAAAAACAGGGGAAGCCGTTGCCATGACACAGGAGCAGGTAAACGCTATGGTGGAAACTGTGTGGAAACTGGCAAAAGAAAAAATAGATGCAGGATACAAAGTAGGCATCATCTGTACCGATGAGTCAAGATCCCATTATCCGGAGGGGGAGGTACGCAGCATCGGTGCCAGAAAGAGCCAGGCATCTGTAGCCCATAACCTGTATGCCCTCCTTCGTGAATTTGATGATTTAAAAGTAGACTATATTTATTCCGAAAGCTTCAGTCAGGATCATTTAGGACAGGCCATTATGAACCGTCTGTCCAAAGCAGCCGGATACCAGATCTATAAAGTCTGAGAAGAAAGAAAAACAGGATCTATGGAAATGAAATATACAGAAAAACAGACCTTAGCAGAAAAAACAGCCCAGAACCTTTTGGAAATGATCCAGGAGAAAGGTTACGGAGCGGGAGATAAACTGCCTACAGAGGCGGAACTGGTGGAAACACTGGGGGTCGGGCGAAACACAGTGCGGGAGGCCCTGCGTATCCTTATGTCCCGGAATATCGTTACCATCCGTCAGGGCTCAGGAACCTTTATTTCCGACAAAAACGGGGTGGCAGATGATCCGTTAGGCTTCTTTATGATGGATGACAGACGCCAGCTGACCGAAGATCTGCTCCAGGCAAGACTGATCCTGGAACCGGCACTTGCAGCGCTTGCAGCCCAGAATGGTTCAGAAGAAGAAATCAAAGAACTGGAATACATTTTAAAAGAACTGGAAGGACTGATCCGGGATAAAAAGGATTATTCCGAAAAAGACTCCCAGTTCCATGCCCAGATCGCAACCTGTTCCCACAACCGTGTTATGACCAATCTGATCCCGGTGATCACAGAGGGAGTACGTGTTTTTGCGGACTCTGTGGAAGAAACAGAATATGAGCAGACTTTATTGTCCCACAGGCGCATTTTTGAAGCCATCCGTGATGGACGGGGAGAAGATGCAAGACAGGAAATGTATTTTCATTTGATGTATAACCACAACCGGTACAGAAAAGAATAAGAGATGACCATGTATAGAAAAAGCGCGCCAATGGCGCGTTTTTTGTTGTCTGATTATAAATATATTTATAGAAAATATCAATAAATAGCATATATTCACCAAATATATCAATAGGACATTAATGGGAATTAATGGTAAAATAGTTGTACGTTGTATACAGGAGAAATACAGTGCAGAAACAAAAAGCAGGTAAAAGAAAAATATATGTATTTGCAGTAGGGATGATCTTACTGTTCCTGATTGGAAAATATTCTGGCTGGTCCGGGCGGCTGTTAAATGGGGATCTTACCCAGGCATTACAGCATATAACAGTAGAAAATCTGCCTGCTGCCATTTTCATATATCTGGTGGTTACCGCAGTGGGAAGTGTAGCTTTCGCTTTGCCGGGGATCAGTTTTGCAATCCTTGTGGGACTGCTGTTTGGTCCGGTGTTGGGGACGATCTGCTGTACAGTTGCAGCTACTTTGGGAGCAGTTGCAGCTTTTCTCTTAGGCAGATATTTTCTGAAAGATACAGTAGGGGCAGCTGCCAGAAAAAATCCATATCTGCGCCGCTTACTGTTTGATGAAACAGGGAAAAAACAGATCTGGATCCTGATGATCACCCGGCTGGTTCCTTTGTTTCCCTATAATCTGCAAAACTTTGCCTATGGGGTAACAGACATGCCACTTAAAACCTATGCGGTTGGAACTTTTCTTTTTATGCTTCCGGGAACTGCCATGTATACATTTGGAACAGCAGGTCTGGCAGATCCAAGTATAAGAAAAGCCTGTTTCCTTGGGGCCGCTATATTAGCGGTGGCAGTAACAACAGCAGGTGTCCTGTTAAAGAAAAAAGTCCTTGCAGAACAGGAAAAAACGGATCTGAAAAATGGAGATGAGATGTGATGAAAGAGTCGGTCACAGGCTGTACCCACTGCGGCGTATGCACAGAAAACTGTGAGTTTTTAAAGAAATATGACCTAACCATCGGAGATACAGAAAAACTTTCCAAGATGGCATATCACTGTTTCCTCTGTGGAAAATGTTCCAAAGTCTGTCCCCAGGGGATTGATGGACGGGAAATAGTACTCCAAATCCGAAGACACCGGGTAAAAGAAGCAGGCGGCAGGATACCTGAAAAGGGTTATGGGATGCTCCTGTGGGAGAAAGAAGATTATAAATTCCGCAGATACACAGGAACGGGAAAAACAGCATTGTTTTTCGGCTGTAACTTTCCTTCTTTTTATCCGGAGACTACCCGTTATCTGGGGAAACTGCTGGCAGAAAAAGCAGATGCATTTTCTGTATTTGACTGCTGTGGGAAGCCGATAGCGGAGCTGGGACTGGAAGAAAAAGAAACAGTGATCCTGGAACGCTTAAATAAAAAGCTCCTGGAAGCGGGGGTAAGAGAAGTGGTTATGGTCTGTCCAAACTGTTATGCTTTTTTGAAAGACAAACTTTCTGTTCCGGTAATCAGCATTTATGAAAAATTACAGGAACTGGGGCTGGGAAACAGGATCATGGAAGAGCAGAATATTTTCCTTCCATGTCCGGACCGTGAAAAGAGAGAACTTTTAAAACAGATCCGGCCATTTCTGACAGCAGAACCGAAGATCCTTTCAAGTGCAAACTGCTGTGGTCTTGGAGGCTGCGCAGCATTGAAAGAACCGGAACTTGCAGCTCAGATGGCAAAATCAGCAGGCAGTATACAGAATACAAGCGTGTATTGTGCCTCCTGTGCCGGAAATCTCACAAGAGCCGGCGGAAAAAATATAAAACATCTGCTGGTACAGATCCTTGGAAGAGAAGAAGTGCCGGATGTAAGGCATTCTCTGTGGAACCGGGTTCGTGCAGGAAGATAGAAGAGGGAGAAAGTATGAAGAAGAATAAAAATAAATGGATCGAAAAGGTGATCCTGATCGTTTGCGTGGTAGCAGCTATAGCTGTATACATGGCAGTACCGTCCGTACACCAGGGCATGAATTGTGTTTTTGCCATGTTTGCAACCGGTGATTTTACCGTGCTTCGCGATTTTGTAGCGTCCTATGGAGCCTATGCAGCGGCATTATCTTTTCTGTTAATGATCCTGCAGTCCATTATCGCGCCATTGCCTGCATTTCTTATTACCTTTGCCAATGCAAACTTATTTGGCTGGTGGAAGGGAGCTATTTTATCCTGGTCCAGTGCTATGGCAGGCGCAGCAATCTGTTTCTACATTGCAAGAATCTTAGGTCGTGATGTGGCTGAAAAGCTGACCAGCCGTTCCGGTCTGGCACAGATCGATACATTTTTTGAAAAATACGGAAAAAATACGATCCTGATCTGCCGTCTGCTGCCTTTTGTATCTTTTGATATTGTAAGCTACGCAGCAGGACTTACATCTATGTCCTTTTCCTCCTTCTTTATTGCAACGGGAATTGGACAGCTGCCTGCAACCATTGTTTATTCTTATGTAGGCGGCATGTTGACCGGCGGAGCAAAGTTATTTGTTACAGGGCTTCTCATTATCTTTGCCCTGTCAGCGCTGATCTTTATGATGCGCAGTATTTATATGGAACATATGAAAAAGAAAAGAGGATAAGAACATGACAAAAGAAGAAGTCTGTCAGTTGTTTATGGCCGGTATTGACTGTTCTCAGGTAGTGACCGGCGCATGTGCAGAAAAAATGGGAATGACCAAAGAACAGGCAAGGAAAATGTCAGCCTGTTTCGGAGGCGGAATGATGTGCGGGGAGACCTGCGGCGCTGTGACCGGCGCGTTAATGGTCCTTGGAATGGCATTTGGACACAGCGAGGAAAATGATGGTGATCAGAAAGGCATCATGGCAGGAAAAGTGGCTGAATTTAAGAAGCGTTTTCTGGAAAAATATCCTTCCGATATGTGCCGTGAGATCCTGGGACATGATATTTCAAAACCGGGGGAAATGGATAAGGTGCTGGAAAAAGGCCTTATGTTTGATCTCTGTCCGCAGATTGTTCTGGATGTGCTGTCTATTTTAGAGGAGCTGGTGTAAATGAAACAGGCGCTGATCCTTTTTACAAGGATTCCGGTACCGGGAAAGACAAAAACCCGGTTGATGCCCTATTTTTCACCAAAGCAGTGTGCGCAGCTGCATACCTGTTTTCTGAAAGATATCAGTGAACAGTGCAGAAAAGTAAAGGCCGACTGTTTTGTATGCTATGCAGCCGAAGACGGGGATGTGAAGGAACTTAAGGATATCCTTGGGAAGCAGAAAGAATATTTTCCACAGACAGGTAAGTCCCTGGGGCAGAGGATGTATCACAGCCTGGAATATGTTCTGGGGCTGGGATATGACGTTTGCCTTCTTATGGGGACAGATATTCCAGAAGTCAGCAGCCCGGATCTGGAAAAGGCTTTTCAGGTATTGAAAGAAAAAGACGCTGTTTTTGGAAGAACGGCAGATGGCGGCTATTATCTGGTTGGTATGAAGCGGCCCATACCTGAGGCCTTTGGCTTAAAGCAATATGGTCACAGCCATGTGTTTGAAGATACTTTAAAAGAACTTTCAGATGCAGGAATAAATGTTGGATTTACAACGAAACATCAGGATATGGATACGCCGGAGGACCTTCAATGTTACAGATGGCGGATGCGTCAGGACAGGAGACTTCAGAACAGCCATACAGGCCGGTATCTGGCAGCAAATGTAAAAATATCTGTGATCATTCCGGTCTATAACGAGGCAAAGACCATAGAAGCTATGAAAAAGCAGCTGTATCCCTACCGCTCCCGCTGTGAGATCCTTTTTGTAGACGGAGGAAGCACAGACGGGACGCCGGAAATGATCGGACCGGATTTTAAACTGCTCCGTTCTGAAAAAGGGCGGGCCAATCAGATGAATCTGGGAGCAGAGGAAAGCCATGGAGATATCCTGTTTTTCCTTCACTGTGACAGTGAACTGCCCCCAAGACCATTAGAAGAGATCCGCCGGGTGATGAAAGACCACAGCGCGGGCTGTTTTGGGATCGCCTTTCATTCCGGGAATTTCTTTATGTTTACCTGCCGGGTCATTTCCAATCACAGGATCAAGGATCGGAAGGTGATGTTTGGGGATCAGGGGATCTTTATTGACAGGAAGCTGTTTTTACAGGCAGGAAAATTTCCGGTGATCCCGGTTATGGAAGATTACCAGTTTTCATTGACATTAAAAGAAATGGGAGTCCGGCTGGGAATGGCGAAAAAGCGGATCTATACATCGGATCGCCGCTTCCCAAAAGGTACGATACCCAAATTAAAATTAATGTGGAAAATGAACCGGTTAAGAAAAATGTACCGGGATCATGTTCCAATAGAAAAGATCGACCGGTTATACCGGGATGTAAGGTAGGTGAGCCGCAGGTCATGGAACGGACGAAAGGATTAAAAGAATACATTCAAACAAAAGAGTACCGGGAAAGCCTGGGGCTGTCTGGACAAGTGACAGAAACCTATACCATGCTTGCCCAGGGAGAATACAACCGCAATTATACCTTTACTCATCCCATAACGGGACAGAAGCTGGTGCTGCGGATCAATTTTGGCAGCCAGATGCATTTAAAAGACCAGATCCTATATGAATACAGGGCATTGAAGCTGTTGGAAAACTCCGGGCGTACGCCAAAAGCTATTTATGCAGACGGAAGCTGCAAAAATCTTCCCTATGGTGTTATGGTCATGGAATTTCTGCCAGGACATAGTCTGGATTATAAAACAGAACTGTTTTCTGCCGCAGGCTGTCTGGCAGATATACACAGTGTAAAAATGCCGGAAACCCATTCGCTGATCCAGCCAAAAGAACCTTTAAAAGCCATACTGGAAGAGTGTGAAGCCATGGTAAAGACCTATATGGAGTCAGAATTGGGGGATGAGCAGAAAAAACGCAGGATACGCAGCCTGTTAGACCAGGGCTGGAAGGCAGTGGAAAATTTAGAAACGGATATTCCCTATCACTGCTGTATCAACACAGAGTTAAATTCTACCAATTTTCTTGTTAATGACAGGAATGTTGATGGCAGAAGGATCAATGAGAATAGTGTTGGTGAAAAAACGGGTGACTGCATAAAAGACAATGAAAAAAAAGCATATCTGGTAGACTGGGAAAAGCCATTGTATGGAGATCCCGCCCAGGATCTGGGACATTTTCTGGCGCCTACGACTACCTTCTGGAAAACAGATGTGATCCTGGATCAGGATCGGATAGATGCCTTTTTAGATACATATATAGAAAAAGTAAACGGCCGTTTTGATACTACAGGCTTAAAGGATCGGACCTATATTTATATTCCGGTCACCTGCCTGCGGGGCATCACCTGGTGCGCTATGGCATGGGTACAGTATCAGCAGCCGGATAAAGAGATATTCAACCAGTCCACCTTTGATAAGCTGGAAGCATATCTTTCTGATGAGTTTTTAAGCCGGATCGAGAACATCTGGAACCGGTTTTAAACTATAAATAAATATATTTTTTTATTCACAAGGAGGAACTTTATTATGAAGAAACAGTGGAGAGTTTTATTTTTAGCAGCAGCGGCAGCAGTCGTTATGTCAACAGGATGCGGTAATTCTGCATCTACACAGACCACAGCAGCAACAACTGCAGCTGAGACTACAGCAGCTGAAACCACAGCAGCAGAGGCAAAGGCAGAAGAGTCTGAGGCTGCAGCAGAGGTAACTTTCGGCGGAAACCGTACAGAAGAAGACATTGACTGGCAGTATGTAGATGGCAAAGACGCAGTTGCAGCAGTAGGCAGCGATGACGTTCAGTTCTTAGATGTACGTGATGATGACACCTATGCACAGGGACATTTAAAGGGATCCCTGCAGTGCGGATTAAAAGATTTTGAGAGCGCAGATGCACAGAAGGCAATGTACGAACTGGCACAGACCATGGATTCTTCCAAGCCTGTATACATTCTCTGCTACAGCGGTAACAAGTGTGCAAAGACCGCGATCGCTGTTATGAAGGACGCTGGTTTTGATACCAACGAACTGTTCATCATCAAAGACGGTGCAAAGGGCAAAGATGTAGCAGCAGCTCTGGTTACAGAATAATATCTGTGATCTGCCAAATTTATCTTTAAGAGTAAAATTCAGCGAAAATATCAGCAAGAAGCAGCCTTACTCAAAAATGGGTAATGGCTGCTTTTTTGCTGCAATATATACTGAGAACGTATCAGAGATCCATTTGTTGACTATAGATTGAATTTATCCTATAAATTTACAAAGAAAATCAGAAATACATTGACTTATATTGTCATATATGATAAATATAAAATATATTCATGGGATGAATTTAAAGCAAAATAAAATGCTGAACACAGGAGGCAGGAAAATGAAGGAGATGTATGATGTTCTGATCATCGGTGGTGGCGTAGTGGGAAGTGCCATGGCCAGAGAAATGTCCCGGTACCGTTTAAAGATCGGTGTGCTGGAGAAAAATCTGGACGTATGCAATGAGACCAGCGGTCGAAATTCCGGTGTTGTCCACGGTGGTTTCGCCTATGACAGAGGAAGCTTAAAGGCAAAACTTTGTGTAGAAGGAAATAAGATGATGGGAGATCTGGCAAAAGAGCTGGATTTCCATTTTATCCGCTGCGGTAAGGTGCTGGTAGGAAATACCGAGGAAGATATGGAGACCTTAAAGCGTACCATGGAGCAGGGAAAAGACAACGGAGCTACTAACCTGGAGCTGATCGATGAAAAACGCCTTCATGAGCTGGTTCCTGCAGTAGTAGGAAAATTTGCCATGTTTTCCCATAACAGCGGTATCGTAGATCCCTTTGGCTATACCATTGCCCTGGCAGAAAATGCCCATGCAAACGGTGTGGAGTATCATTTTGGCTGTGAAGTGACTGCAATCCGGAGAGAAGATGATGATACTTATGAAATAACCACAACCAAGGGAAACTTTAAGACCCGCTGGGTAGTAAACTGCGCAGGCCTTGGCTGCGGCAAGATCTCTGATATGCTGGGGATCACCGGCTACCGCATCATCGGTTCCAAGGGAGATTATATTATCCTGGATAAGCGCACCGGACCGCTTCTTCCTATGCCTGTTTATCCGGTTCCAAGCAACACCTATATGGGAATTCATGTGACAAATACCACAGACGGAAATGTGATCATCGGCCCTAACGCAGATATGGTAACAGATTTTACTTATTACGGTGTGCCTCAGAAAAATATGGATTATCTGGCAGAAAGTGCTTCTGACCTGTGGCCATGTATCCATAAGGCAGATTATATCCGCAATTATTCTGGTATCCTTCCAAAATGGGTAGATGAAAAGGGTGTGATCCAGGATTTTAAGATCGAGATCAAAGACGAGATCGCGCCTCATGCATTAAACCTGGTAGGTATCGAGTCACCGGGACTGACAGCAGCAGTGCCCATTGCCAGATACGCCATTGAACTGATGAAGGAAAGAGAAACATTAGAGGAAAATCCGGATTTCAACCCGGTGAGAAAAGGAATCCGCCATTTCGCCCAGTGCACCAAAGAAGAGCAGGCAGAGCTGATCAAAGAGAACCCGGATTACGGCGAAGTGATCTGCCGCTGCGAAAAGGTGACAAAAGCAGAGATCCTTCAGGCAATTCACAATCCATTAGGCGTAGATACTATGACAGGTGTGAAATACAGGACCCGATCCATGATGGGACGGTGTCAGGGGGGCTACTGCCAGATGCGTATTGAACAGCTGATCGAACAGGAACTTGGCAAAAAAGAGACAGAAGTGCAGTATGAGCGGGAAGGTTCTAATGTCTTATTTGGAAAGGTACGGGAGGTGTGACTGTGAACATGGAACATAAAACAGAAATGTGGGAAATAGAACAGGCAGATGCAGTGATCGTAGGCGGCGGCCCGGCAGGTCTGGCAGCGGCTGTACGCCTGTATGAAAACGGGATCACAGATATTCTGATCCTGGAACGTGAAAAACAGTTAGGCGGCATTTTACGTCAGTGTATCCATGATGGTTTTGGACTGGCCCGTTTTAAAACTACACTCAGCGGACCGGAATATGCCCAGAAATTCATTGACCTGGCAAACGAAAAGAAGATCCGTTATCTTACTGATGCAACTGTTCTGGAGATTTCAGAGGATAAAGTGATCACAGCAGCCACTCCTGATGGTCTGAAACAGTGGAAAGCCAAAGCTGTGATCCTGGCAATGGGATGTCGGGAGCGCACCAGAGGGGCACTTGGCATACCAGGAGAGCGGCCAACTGGAGTGTTTACAGCAGGAGTTGCCCAGGCATATATGAACCTTTATAACCGTATGCCTGCAAAAGAAGTGGTGATCTTAGGTTCCGGTGATATTGGAATGATCATGGCCCGCAGACTGACCTTGGAAGGTGCCCATGTAAAGGCAGTTTTTGAGATCCAGCCATATCCAAGCGGCCTTCCAAGGAATATTGAGCAGTGCTTAAATGATTACAATATCCCATTGTATTTAAGCCATACAGTGACAGAGATCCACGGAGATAAGCGTCTGACCGGCGTAACTGTTTCAAAAGTAGATGAACATATGAGGCCGATCCCGGGAACGGAAGAGGAATACAGCTGTGATACACTGATCTTATCTGTTGGTCTGATCCCGGAAAATGAACTTTCCCTGGATGCAGGAGTAACACTGGATGCAAGGACAAAAGGCGCTACAGTAGATGAATATTTCCAGACGGACCGGCCGGGAATTTTCGCAGCAGGAAATGTCCTTCATGTGCACGATCTGGTGGATTTTGTATCCATGGAAGCAGAAAAGCTGGCAGACTCCGCAGCCCGGTATATCAAAGAGGGAAAACTGCCTGCATGTGAGATCCAGGTAAAGACTGATAAAAATATCAATCATACGGTTCCACAGAGGATCTCCGGAACAGAAGACTGTTGTCTGTCCCTGCGTGTGAACCGGCCATTTAAGGACTGTGTTTTAGTTGTAAGCCAGAATGGAAAAGAAATTGCCCGCAAAAAGATGAAAAAAGCCCTTCCGGCAGAGATGATCCATATAGATTTAAAAGCAGAAAAACTGGAAAATAAAGGAGATCTGGAGGTGAAGGTAGAATGACAAGAGAATTTACATGCATCATTTGTCCAAATGGCTGTGAAATAAGCGCAGATTATGAGATACAGGCAGATCAGTCCGTAGTGATCCATTCATTAGAGGGCGCCACCTGCAAAAGAGGAGCAGAGTATGTAAAACAGGAGCTGACAGATCCGAAGAGAAACATTGCAACCTCCGTACTGGTAGAAGGAGGAGAACTGCCTCTTGCCAGTGTACGCCTTACTGCCCCGATCCCCAAGGCGCGTATTTTCGATGCAATGGATGAGATCAAAAAATGCCGCCTGAAAGCGCCTGTGAAAGCAGGTACCGTTGTGATCAAGGGAATAGTAGGTCTGGATGCAGACGTGATCGTGACCAAGAATGTGGCTAAGGCATAAATAGCGGTCGTTACATTACCTGCAGTGTAATGCAGGAATAGCAGTAATTCTATACACAGGAGCAGCTGATCCGGCTGCTCCTTCTTGCATTTTAAGGTCGTCTATTATATGATAATTATAAATATTTTTAAGAATTGCGAGAGTGCGAAGCACGCAGCAATCCGGTATCATAGTTGAAATTGATGCAAGAAGGAGAAATACAATGTCAGATAAACGTGTTGATTATATTACATGGGATGAATATTTTATGGGAGTTGCCACTCTTTCCGGCAGACGTTCCAAAGACCCAAGCACCCAGGTGGGGGCATGCATCGTAAGCCAGGATAACAAGATCCTTTCCATGGGCTACAATGGCTTCCCAAAGGGATGCTCCGATGATGAATTTCCATGGGGCAAGGAACATGAACTGGACGATCCGTACAATGCAAAATATTTCTATTCCACCCACAGCGAGTTAAATGCCATTTTAAATTACAGAGGGGGAAGTCTGGAAGGAAGCAAATTGTATGTAACTCTTTTCCCGTGTAATGAGTGCGCCAAGGCCATTATCCAGGCGGGTATTAAGACCATTATCTATGGCGGGGACAAGTACGCCCATACACCGGCTGTAAAAGCATCCAAGCGCATGTTAAATGCAGCAGGCGTCCGTTATTATCAGTACCAGCCTACCGGCCGCAAGATCGAGATCGAGGTGTAAAATGAAGGTTCTTTTAGCCGCGATCAATGCAAAATATATCCACTCCAATCTGGGCATCTACAGCCTGAAAACTTATGGGGAGAAGATGTTAAAAGAATGGGGACTGGCGGAGCAGGCGGAGATCTCTGGCAGAATACACCATTAACCACCAGATGGAGCAGATCCTTCAGGATATTTATAAGCGTAAGCCGGATGTCATTGGATTTTCCTGTTATATCTGGAACATTTCCTATGTGAAAGTGATACTGGCTGACATAAAAAGGTGCTTCCAGATGTGAAAATATGGGCAGGAGGCCCGGAAGTTTCCTATCATGGGGAAGCCTTTTGAAAGAAGAACCGGCAGTGGACCTTGTTATGATGGGGAAGGAGAGATCACCTTCGCCCATTTTCTAAAGGCACTCCTTGAAGGAGAAGATTTAAAACAGGTTCCCGGTCTTATGGTGCGAAATGCTGATGGCACATTTACAGATACAGGTTTTCGCCAGGTAATGGACATGAGCCAGATCCCATTTCCCTATGCTTTTATGGATATGAAAGAACTGGAACACCGCATTATCTACTACGAAAGCAGCAGAGGATGTCCTTTTCCTGTGCCTACTGTCTGTCTTCCATTGATAAGAAACTGCGTTTTCGCAGCCTGGATCTGGTACTGCCGGAACTGGAGTGGTTCCTTCAGGCGAAAGTGCCCCAGGTAAAATTCGTAGACAGAACCTTTAACTGTAAAAGTCCCATGCAATGGCTATCTGGCAGTATATCAGGGACCATGATAACGGCGTTACCAATTTCCATTTTGAGATTGCAGCGGATTTGTTAGATAAGGACGAGCTGGATCTGCTTTCCACCATGCGCCCGGACTGGTGCAGCTGGAGATCGGCGTTCAGTCTACCAATGAGAAAACATTGGAAGCCATCCGGCGCAAAACCGACATCGAAGAGATACGTGAGATCACAGAAACCATCAACAGCTGGCACAACATCCACCAGCATCTGGATCTGATCGCAGGACTTCCATGGGAAGATCTGGAAAGCTTTAAAAAGTCCTTTAATGACGTATATGAAATGGAGCCGGAGCAGCTGCAGTTAGGCTTTTAAAGGTATTAAAAGGCTCTTATATGGAAGAACTGATCCCGGACTGTGATCTGCTTTACAGTGCCGCGCCGCCTTATGAGGTGCTGTGTACCAAATGGCTTTCCTATGGGGACGTGCTGGAATTAAAAGATATCGAAGAAATGACGGAAGTTCATTACAACAGCCGTCAGTTTACCTGTACTTTAAAAGAACTGGAAAAGGAATTTGATACTCCTTATGAAATGTTTTCCTTTATGGCAGGTTATTACAACAAAAATCATTTGTTTGGTATCAGCCACAGCCGCATTGCCAGATATGAGATCCTCTGGAAGATAATACAGGAGAGATTGAAAAAATGGAAAATGTGAAACTCAGGGAAAGCCGGAAAATGGTGGAGTTTCTGAAAAACTGGAACAATACCGTGACCTGCTAATGACCGACCTGTATCTTCGTGAAAATGTAAAGAGCCGCCCAACCTTTGCAAGAGATTTAAGCGACTCCAAGGACTTTGTCCGCGAATTTTTCCAGAGGGAAGAGAAGACACCAGAGCATTTATCTGGCTACGAAGGCTACGATTCCAGGCAAATGGCAAAATGGCCCACTTGGAACCATTAAGAGACGGAACCTATCTGTTGTTTGATTACAAAAGCGGGATCCATTAAGCTATAATGCCCGGACAGTCCGGGTTTAATGGGATCTGGATTTCTGTGATAAACTGGGACTGGTCATGGGTAAGACCATAGTCGATGAGAGTCATTTCCAGAGCAAAGCTTTCTGGCGCAAGTCCCTCGTCCTTAAAATAGGACAGAAGTTTTTCATAAAATCCCGGCGCCTGCTCATGACTTCCGTGAAAACGGACAATAGCCCAGATGCTTTCCGGGATGCGGATGACCTGACCATTGATAGGATCATCCTCTTCCAGAATGATAAAACAAAATCATAAGGCTTAAAACGATGTGCCTTTAAAGAGTCATAAAACAGCCCTACTCCTACTTTTCCCAGGAAAATAGAAGCAGGGCTGTTTCCCTGTTCCATTTCCCGGATCGAATACTCCAGATCCAGATAATTTTCCGGATTTAGCTGTTTTTCATGCAGGCCAGCTGTAGAGGTGACTTTTCTCTAAAAGATCTCTCCTGGATGAGCGGAAAGCGCTCCCTGGATCTGATTTAAACGGTTTTTATCTGATGCTCAATTACAGTCAGTTCCTGTTGTTTCTTATGCACCTGTACCAGCTGCTTTGACAAAAGCTCCTGGATGCGCCCGGTATCCCTGTTGTGAAGAAAATCCCCGATCTCTTCCAGTGGCATGTCCAAGGCCCGCAGGTAGCGTATTGTATTTAAACATTCAAACTGACGGATGCTGTAATACCGGTATCCAGTGTCCGGATCCGTATACTCCGGCGTTACCAGCCCCGTCTTGTCATAGTGGCGCAGAAGGCTGATACTTAAATGAAACAGACGGGCCACTTCGCCGATCTGGTATAAATCTTTCTTTGACTGCATGTTTTATCCTCTTTTATCCTCTCAAACATTATATGTCCTCTCAGAGTCTTTCATGCACCTGCTTTTGCGGCCGATTTTCCGGCAGCGCTCCCGAATTCCTCAACGTACGCACCGCGTACGCCTCAGAAATTTGGGAACAACTGACAAAAATCTTTTCACAAAATCAGGCACAGAAAAACTCCGAGATAACATTTACCTTTTCCACATTTTCCTTTATTATAGACACAGGAAATGGAATTGTAAAATGCAAAACAGGAAATAAAACTGAAGCGGAATAAAAGCGAAAGAAAAGTAGAATTAAAGGATAAAAAAGATATGATCAAAATGACAGCAAAATTAAAAGAACGGATCGTTCATATATTATCAGCCTTAGACAAAGAATATGGCACTGACTTCATCTGCTATTTAAACTACGAGACCCCATGGCAGCTTCTCATTGCGGTGATCTTAAGCGCCCAGTGTACAGATGCCAGAGTGAATATTGTAACAGCCGATCTTTTTAAGAAATATCCGACCCTGGAAGATTTTGCGGCGGCTGATCTAAAAGAACTGGAACAGGACATCCATTCCATTGGATTTTATCATATGAAAGCCAAAAACATTATCCAGTGCGCGAAGCGGCTGGTGGAAGAATATGGGGGCGTTGTGCCGGAAAAACTGGAGGACCTTCTTACACTGGCAGGTGTAGGCCGGAAAACAGCCAACGTGATCCGGGGAAATATCTACCATATGCCAAGTATTGTAGTAGATACCCATGTAAAGCGCATTTCCAGGAAGCTGGGCCTTACAAAAGAAACAGAGCCGGAAAAGATCGAAGCGGACCTTATGAAGGTGCTGCCAGAAGATCACTGGATCCTCTGGAATATCCATATCATCACACTGGGACGGACCATCTGTACAGCCAGAAAACCGGACTGCGGGAATTGTTCTTTAAAACAATGGTGTCCCGCCTGTGAAGTGCCGGCAGTTTTCAAAGAAACAGAAAAAATAGATTAAACAGGAAAATGTAAAATCATAAAACTTCTGACATAATAGAAAGGAATACGTCGAAATGACTGACTCATACATTGCCCTGGACTTAGAAACCACAGGTCTGGAGCCGAAAAAAGAAAAAATAACGGAGATCGCAGCTCTAAAAGTAGAGCATGGACAGATCACAGGCCGTTTCGTAACTCTGGTAAATCCAAAACGGCCGCTGACAGAAAGGGTCGTGGAATTAACAGGCATCACCGATGACATGTTAAAAGACGCTCCTGTAATCGAGGATATTATAGGGGAAGTGCTGGAATTTATCGGAAACCTGCCTCTTTTAGGCCACAACATCCGTTTTGACTACAGTTTCTTAAAACAGGCTGCAGTGAATCAGAAAATGGAATTTGAATGTGAGGCAGTGGACACACTGAAATTGTGCCGGAAGCTGATGCCGGAGCAGGAAAAGAAAAATCTGGGAAATGCCTGTACCTATTATAAGATCGAACAGCCCCTGGCGCACCGGGCAGAGGCCGATGCATTATCCGCCCATTTCCTGTATCAGAAGCTGGTTACCCTTCATGGAGAAGAGCAGCCGGAACTCTTTGTGACAACCCCTTTAAACTGCCGGATGAAGCGGCAGCAACCGGCAACGAAAAGGCAAAAAGAATACTTGCAGGATTTATTAAAATGTCATAGAATAGACATAACTGTGCAGTTAGACGATATAAGCCGGAGCGATGCTTCCAGGCTGATCGACAAGATCATCCTCCAGTACGGACGGGTGAAGCCACAGAATAAATGAGGTGATAAAATGTTAAATATGAGAGACCCTAAAGTAAAGAAGATCATTTCTACTGTTATCGTTGTAATTCTGGTACTTGCCATGATCGTACCAATGGCACTGAGCGCACTGATGTATTAATTAAATGCTGCTTAAATGCAGCACTGATTAAAACGGTAAAAGATTAGGAGAATTTATGGGAAACAGGACATTAAAAGCAGGCCTTTTTGCAACGCTGGCTGCCGGGGCTTTATGGGTGCTTCCCATGAGTGCATGGGCGGCACCGGTATTTCCTGAAGGTATCAGCGCAGACGGGGAAAGTCTGGCTGGAAAAACCTGGGAAGATGCCCTGCATACAGCAGAAGAAAAAGTGAAAGATCAGGCGGGTATATCCGTTGCCTTAACCGTTGAGGACAAAAAGGCAGAGACTACAGCCGGAGAACTGGGCTTTCACTGGAGCAATCAGGATGAAGCTGAAAAAGAGCTAAAAAGCTATGTAGGCGGAAGCCTGATCCGTCAGTATATGAACAAAAAGGATCTGGAAAAGGCACCAGTGGATGTTTCCATCAAGACAGCAGCCGATCCGGATAAGATAAGAGATTTTGTAGATACCCATTGCGACGGAGTACTGGCACAGCCTCAGGATGCGTCTATCCGCAGAGAAAACGGCGCATTTGTGATCACAGAGTCTGTTTTAGGAAAAGTCGTGGATGCAGATGCCACGGCTTCCGCTTTAGATACAGCTTTTGAGGGATTAAAAGACTCTAATGGTGAGATCTCTGTCCAGGCAGTGATCATAGAAGAGCAGCCAGCTATTACTTCCGATGATCTTAAGACCATAGAAGATGTTTTAGGAACCTGTACCACTGACTTTTCCAGCAGCGGCGCGGCACGTTCCACCAACCTTGCAGTTGGTGCGGGAAAGATCAACGGCCGTGTGCTTATGCCGGGAGAGGTGATCTCTGGTTACGAATGCCTTCAGCCGTTTACTCTTGAAAATGGATACAAGACAGCGGCAGCCTATGAAAATGGTCAGGTAGTAGACAGTATCGGCGGTGGTGTCTGCCAGATCGCTACTACACTGTATGATGCGGCACTGCAGGCGGAAATGGAGATCGTTCAGAGACAGAACCATTCCATGATCGTAACTTATGTAAAGCCTTCTATGGATGCAGCCATTGCAGGCACTTATAAAGATATTAAAATTAAGAATAATTACAGCACACCTGTATATATCGAAGGATATACATCTGGAAAGAAGCTGACTTTTACTCTCTACGGAAAAGAGACCAGACCTTCTAACAGACAGGTAGAATATGTTTCAGAGACCATAGGCACGACTAATCCAGGAGAGCCGCAGATGATCACGGATAAGAGCCTTGCACCAGGTGCAAAGGTGAAAGTACAGTCTGCCCATACCGGATATAAGTCCAGACTCTGGAAGGTAGTGACCGTAGACGGAGTGGAACAGGAGCGTACCCTTTTAAATGAGGATACTTACAATGCTTCCAAAGCCATTTACCGTGTAGGACCGGCCCATGCGGTACCTGCACCGGTACCAGAGCAGACAGCACCTGCCACTACACCTGAAACAGCAGAAAATCATACACCTGAAACTGCCCAGACAGAACCGGCTCAGACAGAGGCGGAACATAAAGCAGTTACAGGAGAAAATGGCGGACCGGGAGTTGTTCCCACCACTGCAGCGCAGCCCGCGGGGGATAATGCTGGTGCGGAAAGCCCGGCCAGTCCCGCACAGGAGGAAAATCCATGAGAACAGCAGGACAGGGTCCGGGCGGATTTGAAAAAAGAGATGGCTTTATAAAGCCAGGTCAGGATCTGGTAGTGGCTGGTTTTGCCGGTCTTGCCGGAACCAGACAGATCTTCCAGAAAAAAAGGGAAAAACTGGAAGGGCATTTTGCGCCTTCTTTCCTCAGATGTCTGGAAGAAAAAGACAGCTACAACGTAAAAGAGTGGCTTGAAAATGAATTAAAGCAGAAAAATTGTCCGGTTACAGCCTGGGAATACGCAGGAGAAGGCGGTATTCTCACGGCAGTATGGAATTTATCCGGTATTTATAACGTAGGCGTAGACATTGATCTGCGCATGATCCCTATGAAACAGGCAGTAGTGGAAGTATGTGAGATCTTTGAGGTCAATCCCTACCGTCTTTTCAGTGAAAACTGCGTGATCTTAGCCTGTGACAGAGGCGGCCAGATGGTGCGAAGCCTCAGCGCACAGGGAATACCTGCAGCAGTGATCGGCAGCGCAGAAAAGGGAATTGCCCGTGTCATACGCCACGGAGAGGAAACAGCCGGATATTTAGAGCGGCCAAGAGCCGATGAACTGAGCCGTATTGACGGCAATACCATATAAGAATATATGATTTTAATATTGTGATTTTAATATTGGAGGAAGTTATCATGAGGGAAAAAATTCTGGCGGTGATCGAAAAGAACAGCAGGATCGATATCAAAGACCTGGCGGTATTACTTGGTGAAAGTGAGATCGCAGTGGCCAACGAGATCGCCGAGATGGAAAAAGAGCACATTATCTGCGGATACCACACTCTCATTAATTGGGATAACACCAGTGAAGAAAAAGTAGTAGCCCTGATCGAAGTAAAAGTAACTCCTCAGAGAGGTATGGGCTTTGACAAGATCGCAGAGCGCATCTACCAGTATAATGAAGTAAACGCTGTATATCTGATGAGCGGATCTTTTGACTTTACCGTATTTATCGAAGGAAAGACCATGCGCCAGGTAGCACAGTTTGTATCTGACAAATTAGCTCCTATGGAGTCTGTATTAAGTACAGCAACTCACTTTGTACTGAAAAAATATAAGGACCACGGCACCATTATCAGTGAGCCGGTCCAGGATGAAAGGATGCTGATCACACCATGAGAAACCCCTTATCTGACAAAATCGTAAGTATCCCACCGTCCGGGATCCGTAAATTTTTTGATATTGTAAATGAAATGGAAGGCGCTATTTCCTTAGGTGTAGGCGAGCCGGACTTTGACACTCCCTGGCATATCAGGGAAGAAGGCATCTACTCCCTTGAAAAAGGCCGTACCTTCTATACTTCCAATGCAGGTTTAAAGCAGTTAAAGGATGAGATCTGTAATTACTTAAAGCGCCGTTTTGAAGTAAGCTATGATCCGGATACAGAAATTATGGTAACAGTGGGCGGAAGTGAAGCCATCGACGTTGCCATGCGTGCCATGTTAAATCCGGGAGATGAAGTACTGATCCCACAGCCAAGCTATGTTTCCTATCTTCCATGTGTTACTCTGGCAGACGGTGTTCCGGTGATCATTGAACTGGAGGAAAAAGACCAGTTTAAGCTGACTCCTGAGAAGCTGCTGGAAAAGATCACTGACAAGACCAAGATCCTGGTCCTTCCATTCCCTAATAACCCAACCGGCGCTATTATGGAAAAACATGAACTGGAAGAGATCGCAAAGATCGTCATTGAAAAAGACCTGTTTGTAGTAACAGACGAGATCTATTCTGAATTGACTTACCAGAGAAAACACGCTACTATTGCAGCATTTCCAGGCATGAAAGAGCGTACCGTCCTGATCAATGGTTTTTCCAAGTCCTATGCTATGACCGGCTGGCGTCTTGGATATGCGGCAGCGCCAGACCTGATCTTAAAGCAGATGTTAAAGATCCACCAGTATGCTATTATGTGCGCACCTACCACCAGCCAGTA